>JACCDN010692138.1_pt1 | contig 201392 bp, 189 predicted proteins | sample 7441691 | NCBI WGS metagenome assembly JACCDN01 (sample SAMN15323439, study PRJNA562643) | freshwater metagenome | isolation source: river surface water | place: USA:Blue River Watershed | collected 2017-08-16 | reverse complement strand
TCTGAAGTACATTGGAGAAACGCCCTTTATCAGGCAGAAAATAACCGCTTTGGCCTCGGATTCAGAAAAGATCAACTAGGTCCAGACGAGTGGGCCACTCCTCACTTCATTCAAGCGCAGATGGCCCCAGGGATTCAACCTTACGGAAATTATCTCAAAGAGCGCTTTGATGACCTTCTCTCCATAGAGAGTATCGCTCAAGCCGCCGCCCCCTTTTACGCACATAAAGCCTCGCAAGAAAAAGCACCCTTTCATCCTAAAAACTTGATTCAGGAGCTGCTCCATTTCTACGACATGCATGAAGATGCGCGCGATAGCCTCGTAATCAAAGCGAGCTTTATTTTACAAAACACCCCCCTCTTTCAACAAATATGTAAAGATCTCACCGAAGGAGTGCTCCACCCAGAGCTTACAATCGATAAAGAGCTCAATACTGCTTTTCAAAATGCACTAGGCATCCCCAAGATAAAGGACACTCTAGATCGACTCAAATCTGATGCCCACTCGCTCAATGAGACAATCTCAAAAACAGCAGAGACATCGTTAATTAGCGCGCTATTTTACGAAGAAGAGACAGGCTCTTTTAACGAGTTTGCCCTCCTTTTCATCCTCAAATATTCAGGGCTGATCGAAGAGATCCAGACCGAAATCAACCTCTCCACTCTAAAGGGGGCATTTTTAGCTCAGGTTAATGGAAAACAAGTGATGATAGATGAGCTTGCTACTGCCCTTACATCGGGTCGACTCGTTAGAACACAGGTTTCTGAATCCATTTTACCTCTAGATCTCGATTATTACCGGGAAAATCCAGCTGAAATCCTCAACTTAAATGCAACGATGCTGGCTCAACTATCCACGGAAGAGCTCAAGGAATTTACCGAACTAGCTTACCAACAAATAGCCGAACCGCTTTCGCTAAATTTTCAAACTCCATCCATTTTTAAAAGGTGCCCTAAATTTGTACTAGCTGCAGTTAGACAAAATGGAATGGCTCTTAAATTTGCTAGCGCAGAACTTAAAAACAATTTTGATATCGTATTAGCTGCCGTCACAAGAGATGGATTGACTCTTCGATTTGCTAGCGCAGACCTTCAAAGCAATTTTGATATCGTATTAGCTGCAGTTAGACAAAATGGAGGGGCTCTTCAATCTGCTAGCGCAGAACTTAAAAACAATTTTGATATCGTATTAGCTGCCGTCACAAGAGATGGATGGACTCTTCGATTTGCTAGCGCAGACCTTCAAAGCAATTTTGATATCGTATTAGCTGCAGTTAGACAAAATGGAAAGGCTTTTGAATTTGCTAGCGCAGAACTTAAAAACAATTTTGATATCGTATTAGCTGCAGTTAGAGAAAATGGAGTGGTTCTTCAATGTGCTAGTGCAGAACTTAAAAACAATTTTGATATCGTATTAGCTGCTGTCACACAAGATGGATGGGCTCTTGAAGATGCTGGTGCAGACCTCCAAAGCAATTTTGATATCGTATTAGCTGCAGTTAGACAAAATGGAAGGGCTCTTCAATATGCTAGCGCAGAACTTAAAAACAATTTTGACATCGTATTAGCTGCCGTCAAACAACGTGGAATGGCTCTTAAATATGCTGATCAAGAACTCAAAAAAGATCCTTGCATCGTATTAGCTGCAGTTAGACAAAATGGAATGGCTCTTAAATATGCTGATCAAGAACTCAAAAAAGATCCTTGCATCGTATTAGCTGCAGTTAGACAAAATGGAATGGCTCTTGAATATGCTGGTGCAGACCTTCAAAACAATTTTGATATCGTATTAGCTGCCGTCACAGAGAATGGATTGGCTCTTAAATATGCTGGTGCAGACCTCCAAAACAATTTTGATATCGTATTAGCTGCCGTCACACAAAATGGATTGGCTCTTAAATATGCTGCTGAGGGTTTTGAAATTCGTTCAGAAATCAGGGCTGTCGTATCTGAATAAGTTGAAAAGGTTATTATATAATTGGAGGTGTAATGCACAGCGTACAAGGATTTACAAGTGGGGCAACCTATGATGACGCTGAGAGGGGGCTGCCCGAAGGCGCACCAGGTGCAAGGGCTCGAGTCCAAGAGGTTGCTTTTACAGCTTTGGTAAATGTACCTGCATGGGTGGTGCAGAAGTTGCCGTTAACCCAATATATGTCCGAAGCTGATCGAGCTTTGGCAATCATGAGCGCATGTTCTAGAGGAAGTGTGGACGGAATCAGGAGATTGTTGGCAAGTGGTGGTATATCCGAAGCTGATCGAGGTGAGATAGTCCAATTTGCAGCTCAACGTGGGGATGAGGGGATAGTGGGGCTGTTGTTGGCAAGTGGTGGTATATCCGACGCTGATCGAGGTCAGGCAGTCAGAGATGCATGTGCACATGCACCTTGGTATGAGGGCGTAGTGCGGCTGTTGTTGGCAAGTGGTGGTATATCCGGAGATGATCGAGCTGATGCAGTTCTACGTGCAGTTCATTCTGGGGGTGAGAGCATAGCGGGGCTGTTGTTGGAAAGTGGGTATATACCGGAAGATTGTCAATATGCGTTACTCAGAGCGGCAGTTTTTTATGGGTGTGCATCAATTATTCCACGGCTTCTAATAGATGTGGATATTGCGACGCATCTTCTTTGGGCAGCAGGTGAAGGAAATGGAGAGCTTGTTGAGGTTTTATTGGCTAGTGTCCCTTCGATTTCTTTTGACTTGCGAGACTTGGCCATTAGGCAAGCTGCGGGTGATGATCAAGCGTCTATTCAGAATATGTTAAGGCAGATGGTCGTTTTTGATGCCATGCAACCATTTGAACAAATAACAGATGATGTTGAGGTGGAGTGGGTTCGTTTAACAGGCATTCAGGCCGAACCGCTCATTTTGTTGCGAAAGATAGCTGATATTCAAAGGCTGCCTCGCTTTTCCTTGATGGAGAGTCCTATGGCGGTGGATTTAGGAGGAGTGACTAAGCAGGTAGTAACGGTTCTTGTAGATGCCTTGATCGATAAGAAGTGGTTAGAAACCGATCCTATTTTGCGCCTTCCGATTTTAGTAGAGGGGAAATCGCCAGATGTGCTGCAACAGTTTGGACAGTTTTTGTCTATATTGGACTTGCATAATATGGGTCGTAGGGACAAAGTTCTTATAGGGGCGCGATGGAGTCCTGAGTTGTTTGAGCTTTTAAACCTTGAAGAAGGAGCTAGCACGACGGATATATTTGTGCGCATTCTAGAAGAGATACAAGATCCCAATTATGCTTTTTGGATCGATTTATTGAAGAATTCAAAGAATGAAAAGGCTTTAGCCGCATATAGCAAGGCATACAGCTGTGATCTAGAAGAGGCTGAAGAGGACTTTATTCAATGGCGAAAATCGGTTGAGACAGCGATTGCAGCCTTGCGCTCAGGATTAGCACCTATGTTTAAAGTTAAGTTGCAAGCGATCCTCTCGAAAGATTTTTCCAATCAGATACAAGGGGTGGAAGCTTCAGCTGAGATGATTATCGAAGCCTTTGAATTGGGAAGTGTGACGCCTGATAAAGTGGATCGATTCAAACAAAGGGTCGAATGGTTACAAGAGTGGATCTTAGGAGCTGAAGAAACACAAAGAAAAACCTTCTTGATGGCGATTACTGGCAAAAATGTGTTGAGTGAAGGGGATAAGATTAAAATTAATTGGTCACAAAGAACGGCTGGTGCTGTCGAGCTACATACTTGCTTTAATTCGATTGATTTTCCGAATGCAGAAGAGCTTACGAGAGAAGAGCTTCTTGATGCGGTGCGCTTTGCGATTGAGCACACAGGTTACTCAATTGATTAAGATCGGCAAAAGTTAGGTTGTGTAGCCGATCATTTTTTGGAATGAATGTTTAGAATAATTGTTTCATTCTATCCTTGGATGTGCTAAACTCTTGCCGATTTTAATTTCAGGAGTATTATGTCAGTGGTCGGTACACGTATCCCATTTAATGAAACACACGAGAATCATAAGCTCACTTCATTTAACCACCCGCTACATAGATTGAATAGAGGCTCATTCGATAAAGCAGTGAATGATCTTCAAGCGGCGTCGCAACAATCAAACGAAAATAATCCACATCATAAAAACAACTTGAATAGGGCTGTCCAAAACTTCGTGCAGCAGGATGGGGCTTTTTTTGTACGCAATGTGAAGCCTTAAAAATGGGGTGAGCTTATCGGCTCCAGCGCAAAAGGCGGAGGCTGTTGAGGCCGACGATGACGGTGCCCCCTTCGTGGAGGATGACGGCAAGCCAGAGCGGAATGAGGCCGAGGAGTGAGGGGGTGGTTGCAAAGAGGATTACGGTGAGGGCGATCGCAAGATTTTGTCGGACGATCGATTGCGTTCTACGCGCTTGATGGATGATTTGTGGGATGAGGCTGAGGTCGTTTTTCATGATCACGATATCGGCGGCTTCAATCGCCGTTTGCGACGAGAGGCCCGTGCCGACGGCGATGCCGCAAGAGGCACGCACCAGCGCTGGGCCATCATTGATTCCATCGCCTGTCATAGCGCAATTTTCTAAGAGAGAGAGCTCGGCGATTTTTTCGAGCTTCTCTTCAGGAGTTAGGTCGGCGAAAATTTCTTCGAGTTCCAGGCCAAGGAGCCGACCAACAGGCTGGGCAACCTCTTTGCGGTCTCCTGTCAACATGAACACGCGTCCCAATTTCTTTAAATCCTCGATCATTTTAGGCGCTTCGGCACGCAGCTCATCTTTGAAATGGAAGATCGCCTCTTCATTTTCAATTTTGAGGATGGTGACAACCTCTTCAGTCAGGTGCTCTCGCTCTGAACGGCCGATGAATACCTCGCGAAAGGCCTCTTGCACTTCGACCAGCCCTTTTACCCCTTTCCCGGCGATCACTTGCACCTCTTTGATCGGTAGATCTGGCGCATTTTTCAACTCAGCAAAAAGAACGATCGCGTGGGCGATCGGGTGAGTAGCATTTTTTTCGAGGCTCGCAGCTATGCTGAGGATCGTTTGCAACTCGTATTTTGTATGGTTTTCGATTCGGGTACAGCTAAGCCCACCAGTTGTGAGGGTTCCTGTCTTGTCGAACAAGAAATAAGAGCAGCGGCTCAATGCATCCAGGGATGTTCCCCCTTTCGGCAGTACGCCGTTACGGGCGCTGGCACTCAACGAGCTGAGGTATGCGGTCGGGGTTGCGATAATGAGGGCGCAGGGGGAGGCCGCAATCAGAAACGCAAGGGCTCGGTATATGGACCCTTCAATCCCTAAAAAGTCGATTCCAAAGGTCGGCAGGGCAAGGGCGAAGATCAGGGCAAGGCCAATGATGGTTTTGGCGTAGATCCCGCTGAATTGGTCCAAAAATACTTGAATTTTTGGTTTCGCATGTTGCGCTTGCGTGATGAGCTCAATGATTTTTGCCAAAGTCGATTGACTGCTCGGCTTGTTTACTTCAAGGTAGAGCGGCGAGTCGATCAATAACGAACCTGCAACGACTTGATCACCGACCGTTTTTGAAACGGGGATGCTCTCACCTGTAATGTGGGAGATGTTGATGAACGAAGAGCCTTCTGTCACTTTCGAATCGAGCGGGACGATCTCTCCAACTGGAACGAAAATAATGGTGCCGACAGTGATCTCTTGGACTGCTTTTTGATGCCGGGTATTGTCAGCTTCCACGATAGTTGCCATTGTGGGAACAAGAGAATTCAGATGGCTAAGGGCACTTTTGGTTTTTCGGTCGACCATCTCTTCCATCGCCTCTGAAAAGGCAAACAGGACAAGTAGTAGCCCCCCTTCATGTTGCGCTTCGATACAGACTGAAAGAAACGCAGCCAAAGTCATCAATACATCGATGTTGATGATTCCACCTTTGATGTCCTTGATCGTTTGGATCAACGCTGGCGTTCCGGATAAGAAATAGACGAATCCTAAGCAAAAATTCGAAAAAGGGTCAAAGTGGAGCGTGCTATAGGAGAGAGTTAAAAAGAAGGCTGAAATGAAGGTGACTTTTAGGTAGAGATCTTTCCCAAGCTTTCGTGAATTGGGTTTTAAAAATGGGTTTTCTGATTCTTCAAGATGTTTCGAGAAAAAATCGTCGTAAGAAAAACTCATGCAGCCATCATTTTATGGAGTTGAAAGAGGGACATGAAGACCAAGCTGGCCAGGCTGAGCGCCCAAACATTGAATGCAATCAACGATTTTTTTTGTGGGTAGATCGAAAGGGATGTTGCGATGACAAAAATCAAAAAGACAAAGCCCCAAAAAAGAAGTGGGGAGACAAGCGTTGCTAAAAAGAGAGGAATTGAGGTGATAAGCACCCCTAAAAACGCGCCAAGGCCTTGTTTTAGGGGGTGTTCGTATCCTTCTAAGCTCAATCCGAGCTCTTCTTCAAGCATCACTGTTAAAAGACGATTTTCGTCAGCCATCAACACTTGAACCACTTGGTCGAGCAGGGGTGATTCAAACCCTTTTGCACGATAAATTTCGGTCAGTTCTTGTTGCTCACTTTCACGCGAGTTCTGAATTTCGTAATGTTCTTCTTGGATGAGCTGATTCAACCGATTGAGACGTGACCAGCCTAAAAATGCAGAGCGACCAGTCTTCCAGATACAGAGTCCGATCGCAAAAAACGGGATGAGCAGGGGAGAAATAATGAAAAGAATCCCGAGGTAAATGGCCGTTTCTCTGGCCGCGTCACATCCAGCTTGGATCCAACCCGAAAGCTCCACTCCGTGGACCTGTTCACTTGCTTGTGCCCCTTTTTCGCGCGCTGCTTTCAGGTGTTCAGGGATTGTTTTCCCCTTAAAATGGTCATCAGGCATGGGCATAAATTTCCTTTGTCAAGCGAACGAGCGCTTCGAGATCTTTTACATGGAGCGATTCTCTTGCAGAGTGCATCGATTGAATCGCGATTCCAATATCGATTGTGGGGATTCCAAAATGGGAGGCAACGTGAGGACCGATTGTCGAACCGCTCGGTTTTCCCGTTAAAGGGGCTGAGAGTTGGTAGGGGATCGATTTTTTCTTCAACAGTTTCAGCAGGTGCGCCTCTAGTTCGAGGTTGTAGGCATAGTGAAGCGAGTGATTACGCTTCAATACGATCCCTTTGCCGAGCTCAAGTTTGTGGTTGGAGTTGAATTTGGAGTCGTGACCGTCGACAAATGCGTGGGCAACATCGACTGAGTAGAAGGCGCTGCGCTCTTTTGCTTGTAAGAAAGAGAGGCGAGAGCCTCCTGTGAGGAGACAAACCTGTTCTAAGATATCCATGACAAGAGGGGATTTTGCTCCCTCTACAGAGCTGGATCCGGTCTCTTCGTCGTTGTAGAAAAGAGCTCCTAGCAAGGCATTTTTGTGTGGTTTAGCAACACTGATCGCCTCCATCGCAGCGAAACTGGAGCACATATTGTCTAGTCGATAGCTGCAAAAAATTTGGTCGTGTAATCCTGTCAAGGCCCCTTTTTCAGAAGGGGTCAGATATAAGTCGAATGCAAGAATTGACTTTTCCCCAAACATTTTTGCTAAAGAAACTTCTTTATCTTCTGCTGTTACAAAGGGGAGGAGCTCTTTAGTTGCATCAAATTGGTGTTTGTCGTTTTTTTCTCGATCGATATGGATTGGGCAATTCGGAATGGAGAAGCGATGGTTGTCGAGGCGAACCATTTTCTCCCCTTTGTCAGTGATGATTTTCCCTGAGAGAAGAAGGTCGCGATCCAGCCACGAGGTGTACATAATCCCGCCCGAACGATCGACATCAAAGTAGGTGCGTTCCCCTTTTTTGACGAACGGGTGCATGTTCAGTTTGAGTGCTGGGCTATCGATGTGTGTGCCGACAAGGCAAAAACTTTCAATCGCTTTTGTGGGAAGGATGAAGGCGAAGCAAAATCCCCCTTTGCGATAGAAGTATTTCTTCCCCGGTTTCAGCTCTTTATACGAACCGAGTTTGATTTCGGTAAAACCCAACGTCTTTTCGATTACACTTACCGCGTGATAAGGATCTGGAGAGCGTTGGATCAGATCTTCGAGTTTATTATATAGTTGTCCCATCAGCTCTTATTACCTTAAAACCGGCCATTTGCGCAAGTGTTTCCGGAAGATGAATCGATCCATCTTCTTGTTGGTTCGATTCTAAGAGGCCGACCATTAAGCGAGATGTTGCAAGACCCGAAGCATTCAACGTATGAACGAATTCGAGTGTTCCATCTTTTTTTCGGTAGCGGATGTTCGAGCGGCGCGCCTGGTAGCAAGAGCAATTTGATGCAGAAGAAACTTCGTAATAACGATTCTGTCCATGGAGCCATACCTCGATATCAATTGTTTTTGCTGCAGCAAACGACATATCTTGCGAGCAAAGGAGCATGTCACGGTAGTGAAGCTTCAACGATTCAAGTACTTCATGAGCTGAGTCGATCATCTTTTGGTGCACTTCAGGGCTTGTGTGGGGAGTGGTAAGTGCGAAAAGTTCTACTTTATAAAACTGGTGAGTACGAATCAACCCTCGTTCATTGGAGCCGGCAGCGCCTGCCTCTCTACGGAAGCAAGGGGTCAAGCTCGTTAAGAGGATGGGTAAATCTTTCTCATCGATGATTTCGTCACGGTACAAGCTGTTGAGTGGCACCTCAGAGGTGGGGATCATGTAAAGATGAAAATCATCATCTTTTAATTTGAAGAGTTGGTTTTCGAACTTTGGTAATTGACCCGATGCATGCATTGTTTCTGGGCGTACAAGAAGCGGCATCATTCGGATTTGAAAGCCATGCTTTTGATGCGTTTGGAGCATTAAATTCCAAAGAGCTAGTTCGATTTGGGCTGCGACATGATTGTAGACGGGAAAGCCTCTTCCTGAAATTTTTGCGCCTCGCTCAAAGTCAAAAAGCTTGAGTTTATCGGAGAGTTCGACATGGTTTTTAAACGGAAAACCAAGCTCTTTTTTCTCTTCAAACTGATGGATTTTCACATTATCCGCTTGAGATTCGCCATAAGGAATATCGGCAAATGGCAAATTCGGCAATTCGCTTAAAAGGCGCCCGATTGCCTCCTCTAGCGATGCCTGTTGCTTGGAGAGTTCGGCCTCTTCGAGCTTAATTTCGGCCATGCGAGCCATTTCTGAGCTGGAATCTTCGCCCTTGCCTTTCTTGAAGCCAACCTCTTTGGAGAGGCGGTTTTTTTCAGCGCGCAAGTTCTCTAATTTAGGGGTGATCGCCTGCCATTCTTTGTCTGCTTCAAACAAAGGTTTGATTTGAATGGAAGGGTCTTTTAAGCGTAGACGCTCCTCGATAAAAGCGGCGTCTTTACGGATGAGTTTGATATCTAACATAGTATGGCTGAGTATATACTGCGTGGGGGGTAAATGTCTATAAACAAGAATATTTAAAAAGGTTTTTTAGTTGGAATTTTTATGATATTTTGATATAATATTATATATGTCAGCTATTAGTTCAGGTAATCAGGACTTGCAAACGCGGTTCGCAAAGAAAACGGTCGAGAAAGGCCTTGGTATACCGACATCAAAAGAGTGTTCTCTTTTTAGTGCGGTTGTTTTGCAGGGGTGTTCTTTGATGCCTACCCTCCCTTTAAAGATGAAAAGAGATTTTCATATACTGATGCGCCATTTCGCTGCTGGATCGACTCTTACCTATCATTTTACAAGAGAAGATTTGGCAGAGCTCTCTTCGAATCCGGGTGTACGAGAACAACGTTTTTTGCAATTTCTTAAAAATTGGGACAGGGATACACCTCGACATCAAGAAGAGTGTCAGCAGATTATACAAAAGAGTTACAAGGCTTTGCTGCCCTTTAAGGAGAGGTCGGCTAAGGCTTATTTGGTGGCTCAATGTGTGGAAAACATTGCAAAAATCGGTGAGTGGGTATTTTTGCGCACCGAAGCACTTCCTGCAAGTTCAGCGAATGCGGATGCAAAAGGTGAAATTGTAAAAGGCTACATTGCCTTGATAGAGGGATTTCTCGACGACTTTATGGGTAGTCTAAAAGGGTTTCCAAAAGAAAAAATAATCATCCAGAGTATCGGTGAGATTAAACAGCTCGTCAGAGAGGCAAAAGATGCAAGTAGCCCTCGTAATTTCTTGCGTATTATCGGCTTATTCCATGAAAATTGGAAAGAGATTGAGATCTCGATATTCACAGAACTATTGATTACTCAGAATGACGAGTTTGTTGAGCGGTATTTTTGTAAAGCGATTCGGACAAGTTTAGGTTATCTTAAGGCGGGGCAAGATCTGATCGCTTCTTTAGCTGCCTCAAAAATAGAGCGCTCTGTTTATTCTTATGTAAAAATAGTGAAAGACCGACTCCATCTTGCTTCTATCATTTTGAGCGCATTGGAGTCAGAGGATCTATTCGCTAAAGTGCCCCTGCCTTTAAAGCGTTCGTTGCCAGAGCACATAGATCTTCCTGCTGAAGTGATCGCATTTTGGAGTTTATGTCAAACAGGCAATGATGCGTTCGAAAAGGAGAGAAAGTACCTTGCGATCACATTAAAATCACTTCTATACAAGCCGGAGTTTTTTGATCATCAAGCTACCTTAAGAAAACTTAAAAAACAAAAGTTTCTAGTAACAAAGTTTGCGAAAAGTTGGCGCATTGCGGATAATGTAATGAAAAAATGGGCGAAAGAAAATTTTTGTCAAATGATAGAAGAGTCAGCAGACCTCTCGAGGTTAGATGCTCTAGCTGATTTTATTGTTCGCTGGAAAAAATGCAGCTACGAGGTTGGCCTTAAGTTAGAGGTTTGTTCTCGCATAAAAGAAGCTGTTGATTTTTACCATGTTACAGAAGGGGACGATCTACCGACTACGGCCCCTTTTTATGAGGAGCAAACATTTGATTCTTGGCCAATCGATCATTTTTTTACAGAATGTATAAACGAAGCTCAAGACAAGAAATTCCCGCAAGTGGCTGAGGAAGCAACAGAAATTGTAGAATTGCAAGAGTCAGCTGTAGACTTGGATGGGGAGAGTTCAGTAGAATTTGTAAAAGAGCCAGAAGTTGAGAAGGTCAACTTAGATCAGGCTGCGGCTCTTAAATCGGTCAAAATGATCGAAGAAAGACCGCAAGAACTATTGTCTGGAAATTTGAAGCAAATTGCCAAACGATTAAAACGTTACGGGTTCGTTTGCACAAGTCACGGAAGACATTTTAATTTTACGCATGCTGAGACGCAAGAATCTGTGGCCATCCCGTTTCATGCAGCGCAAGATCGTATAGCCAGAGGGACTGCTCAGTCTATCTACAAGCGGATGGAAGAGATTTTGGAACGGATGCGTTCATAACAGGGCAAATGGAGTTTCGAAAAAAGTCTACTTAAATGGGTGAGGGTGAATGTCCATTAAAAAGGCCACCTTCGACTGAAGATGACCTTTGCAATAAAGCGAAGTTGGTTAAAAAATTAGACAGCTTTTCTCGCAAGTTGAGCTTGCAGCTCTGCTTGAATTTCAGTTTTTGCGGCTTCGATTGTTTCTTCTGACCAAATGCGGTCTGTTTGAGCAGCGTCTTGGCTTTTTAAACTATTTCCATACTCTGCGAGCTCAGGAGAGAATTTTGTATTCGTAGAGGGGCGCATGCTTCTTACAAAGCATTCAGCCTCTTGTTGAGTGACATCGAACCGATTCATAAGGTAGGCGATCACCAACGCTGCGCTTCTCGATTTCCCTTCTGCGCAATGGATAAGAATTTTCTCTTCTTTAAATACAGCCCGATCCATCATTTGAAATGCAGGGGCAAACCAATCTTGTGCGTTCTTGTTAAGGCCGATATGATCGTTGACCGATTGCAATTTGTCGAGATTGGAGTCTACAAGCGCTTTTTGATTTGTAGGTTCAAATGTAGGTTCAAATGTAGTCAGAGGATTATTCGGATATGTTGTATTGTAAATGAAGGTTGTCCAATTTACAAGTCTCGAGGCGGGAGTTTCTGCTGCATATCCCATGCGACCGCTAGACATGTCTGAAATTGTTCTTCCTGGATACGACCAATCGATGCCGTTCTTTGTAAAATGACTTTTCAGTCTCGCTTCACCGTTCTGTAGATTTTCCGGTTTAAAGAGCTCTTCTGCGTCTCCTCCTTCCTTCGTTAAATTCGTTAAAGGACACATCGTGATGATCCCTTGAATTTTTGAAGGGTTGCTCGTGTCTCTGCGTCCGGCTGGTTGGCCATATTCATCATGATCCAAAATTTCAAATCCTGAGCAATCTAAGAAGCTTTTTCCGTTTCCTAGGAAAAGACCGAAGAGGATCTGATCTAGATCATTCGGGTTTCTAGGGCGGCTTCGGTCATAAGATTGATCTTGGGGATCTGCTGATCGAATAAAATCTTTAAGACCACTTTCGGTAAATGTGTAAATAGCAAACGATTTCGCACCCAATCGATTTTTTGCCAGCTGGCCTCTAATATACACAACAAGTGGCACCAAAATAGTGAATAAGGAGACCACCTTAAGTGCGGTCACAAAAACTCTGTAAAGCTTGCTTTCTCGCTCAGCTAGTTTTTTATCTGAAATGATGATTTTTATTTTGGATTCATCTGAAGCTTTCGTGTAATATACGATTGGGTAGACCTCGCGCCCTCCAAACCTAAAAAAGTCTTTAGAGTCCAAAAAAATCTTTAAATCAGGGTCGAGTTCTCCCTGATATCCTCTTAAACCTATGTCGTTTAAATTTGGTGTGCTCATATTGTGCCCAATAGTTGTGTTTCTTAGCAAGAATTGTAAAAAAAAAACACTTCTAGGCAACTCTTAAAAAAAGATTTGTCAATTAAAAATAAAATTTGAATCAGTGGGGGTGAGGGTAGATGTAAATCAAGTTGTAGAGATTTAGATGTTTTGGTATACTCAGAGCTTATGACAGCTTACCCAGAACCACAGTGTCCCATCATTATTCGATACCATCGTTTGCTAGAGGCGTTTTCTCGCTCTGACGACGAAAGAGACTTCTATCTAGACCGCATTGAAGGGGCGATTATTTTTCTCGACCTCGATAAATCTGAAGAAGAGATTAAAGAGGGGGATGCCGAGGTTGCTAACCACCCAAATCGTTACATTCTGATCCCGAAATTGACCTATTATGAGGCGAAAAAGGTGATGGAGGGGTTTGTGAATGAAAAAGTTTACGACATCGACACGAAAGAAAAACTCCTCGACATCATAAGCTCACGTGAGGCGAAAGAGAACTTTTTGGAGTTCGTTTTCGACCATTTAACCGAATTGGATAAGTGGCAACAATTTTATCTGGAGCGATTCAAAATTCGGATCATTGAGTGGCTTTGCAAATTGAGAATTTTCTTTGCGTTCGAAGAAGATTTGGAGATCGCGAAGAATCTTTTGGAAAAAGCAAAGATGCATCTATTTGATGTGAAAGTACCGAAAGATGTAGGGCTTGCAAGAGAGCTCATTGTTTTAAAGGCTGCCAGTTATCAGTCGGCAGATAGTTATGTGCAAAAGCCAAGAAGGGGCCGTCCTCCAAAGGCTGTGCCAAAAGTGGAAACCGAGCCGCAGTTCACAGTCGATATCTTTAAAACATGTCCGTCCGCATTGCGCCCATTTTTGTACCTTTCCGACTACAATCCAGATGCGATCTACTTCTCTACGAAGTTTCAACAAACAGAGCATGGGTTGCAGGGGGTAAAGGGGACTGACCGACCAAAACTCGACTCAAGGCTCGAAATGCTTTCGCAGCGGCTCGACTCTTTGCGCCACCTTTCAGGAAAAATGGGAAATATCCCTCTTTTCGACCAGCCCTCCGATCGACGCGTCATCGAAACATTGAAGCTCACGCCTCATGTTATTCATACCGAAGAGAGTCGGATGTCTAAGGTGTTTGGTGGCTCTTTGCCAGAGATTCCGAAGAAGCGGGGACGTCCTCAAAAAGGGGAAACCGAGTCGAAGAAAATTCTCGAGAAGAAGTCTTTGGATAAAAAAGTCAAACAAGTTAGCCCGATTCGCCTAAAAAAGGGGTAAAGGGTTGGAAGGTTTTTGCTCTCTTGGGTCCGGCTCGAAAGGAAATATGACGGTCCTGAGGGGCTCGAAGTCGATTTATTTGGTTGATGCGGGCTTCTCTTTAAAAAAAACTGCCGAACTTCTTGCGAAAATTGATATTGATCTCAAAAATGTGCAAGGAATCCTCATCACGCATGATCACCATGATCACATTGTAGGTCTAGAAGCAATCACGAACCAATACGACATTCCGATTTACGCCAATTGTGAAACCGCCAAAGTGCTTCATGAAACTTTACCAAAACGGCCCAAATTTAAAATTTTTGAAAACGGTGTTTCCTTTCATCTCGATGAATTCACCGTCTACCCATTTTCTATCCCTCACGATACTGTCGACCCAGTTGCTTATACCTTCTCTTGGAAGGATAAAAAGCTTGGCATCTGTACCGATATCGGTTTTGCGACTCCACTTGCGATCAGAGCCCTCAAAGGGTGTACACATCTTCTCATCGAGGCAAACCACGAAGTTTCGCTTGTACACGCCTGTAATCGCCCGGCTGTATACAAGCGGCGTGTCTTGAGTAAGCAGGGGCATCTTTCGAATGAAGAGTCACGCAGCCTCATCGATGCTCTCCTCCATGAAGATCTCGAGCTTATTGCTCTAGCTCACCTCTCTCAAGAGTGCAATGCGCCTGAAATCGCCCTCAAAGCAATGAGTGGCATCACGGTCCCCATCCACGTCCTTCATCAAGAAGGGCCGAATCCCTTCTTCGCTTTTAATGCGCCGACAAAGATTACGTCAATTTAAAAATTTCATTGATTTTTTGTGAAGAATACTTTAAAATAGTCTCTTTTATTTGCGGAGAATTTGTATGATTGCAGGAATTGAATCGATTAGTTTTGATGAATTTACACAAATAGCAAAATATCTGGATGAGAAAAATTTAACTCGATTCGGGAAAACCTGTAAAATGATGAATCATTGGGTGACGACCCTTTTCAAAAGGAACCTGATCCGATTCAAGCATAGCGACTGGTCCCTGCCTGCATCTATTGTTATTCGATTGGATAGAGGTATTATTGAAAATCGCACAAAATGTATTTTCTTGGAATTAGATGCTCTGCAGGAAGAGGGTTTGAGAGGTATTTTTAAGGTGGTACAACTCGCTATCATGCATCCTCGTATGCCTGCAAATGTGTGTATGCCATTTTACCGTTCCTCTTTAGGGGAGAAGGTGATTCCCTGTTTGTGGGTTAAAGATCATCAAGGTGAATTTTTCGTTATTATGAACCTTCAAGCCCCTAAAGAATCAGATAAAAAGATCATTGAAAATATTCGCACCTATCCAAAAATGTGGACTATCTTTCAGTATAAAAGACCTAAAAATGTGGTTGGGGATGAGTATCTGCAAGCAAACGGGATCATTGACCATTATCTCAAAACATAATCCGCTAGTAAAATTTAAGTTAGCTACAAAATATCTGGGCGGATTAACACTTTGCGCGCCTTCGCACCGTCTGGTGGAGTAATGATTCCTTTCGACTCCAATTCGTCGATAAGGCTAGCAGCCCGTGCATAGCCGATCTTGAGCTTGCGTTGCAAGAAGGTGGTGGAGGCGTTGTTGTGTTGTACGACTGTCTCCAGCGCCCGCGAATAGAGCGTGTCTTGTCCTTCACCATCACCTCCATCATCATTGAAAAGGGGATCCTCTGAAAGGGTGTCGAACGATTGAATAAGGTAGTTCGCAGGTCGCTGGTCTTGGATGAACGAGACGACTCGGTTGATGTCCTCATCGCGGATGTAAACCCCTTGAGCCCGCAGAATCTGTGAGGTGCCTGGAGGGAGAAAGAGCATGTCCCCGTTCCCAAGAAGCGCTTCGGCGCCGTTCTCATCAAGAATAATCTGGCTGTTGATTCGGCTGGCCACTTTGAATGCGATTCGTGTCGGGAAGTTGGCTTTAATGAGGCCGGTAATGACTTCGCGAGAGGGGCGCTGCGTTGCCAGGACTAAGTGGATGCCCACAGCACGCGCCATTTGCGCAATCCTGGCAATCGGCGTTTCCAAATCAGCATTCGTCGACATCATAAGGTCGGCAAATTCGTCAATGATCGCAACAATATGAAACATTTTTTCAGGCACCGGAACACTTAAGGACTGCTCGAGAGTGATGTCTTGCTTGCGGGTGTTGAAGGCATGAATGTTACGCACCCCGAGCTGCTTCAACACTTCGTAGCGCAGCTGCATCTCTTGCACGATCCACTTAAGCGCTGCGTACGCACCGTTTGGCTCCGTAATCACAGGGGCAATCAGGTGAGGTAGATGGCTGAATGGGGTAAGCTCGACCTTTTTTGGGTCGACAAGGATCAACTTGATCTCATCGGGGGAAGCATTCATCAAAATCGACATGATGATCGTATTGATACAAACCGATTTTCCAGAACCTGTAGCTCCTGCAATCAGACAGTGGGGCATCTTTGAAAGATCGCAAACAACCTCTTCTCCACTGACCGTTTTTCCAAGAAGAACCGGGATATGGAATTTCTTTGGATTGTTTCGGTAAGAGATCAACATCTGCTTGAAGCCCACTTCTTGTGCAATGGGTGAAGGGATCTCTACCCCAACGGCTGCTTTTCCTGGAATCGGTGCGATGATTCGGATCGATTTTGCTTGCAAATTCAACGCAATGTCATTTTCAAGCGCTTTGATTTTCTGCACCTTGACACCGATTGCTGGATGCACTTCGAAAGAGGTGATCGTGGGACCACAATTGATCTCGCCAACCTTCCCTTCAATCCCAAAACTGCGGAGCGTATCTTCTAAAATGGCTGCTTGACGCTCCAGATCGCGCTTTAAAATCGGTTGATCGACTTTTTTCGCATCTGTTAATAAAGAGATCGGCGGTAATTCATAACCATTTAAAACGGCTCTTTTTTGTTTCACATCGAGTTTTAATGTCGGTTGAAGATCAGTAGTCCGTATCTTCGGTAAAAGTCTTTTTTTTTCCAGAACCGGTTCGCCAAGGTCGAGTTCGACGATCGCATCTTCTTCAATCGGGGGACGAGCCTTACGGGGCCATACACGGCGCGGCTGCGGATCGATCTGATTGTAGGTAAAAGAGGCGGTTTCGTCGACAGGGGTCTCTTTTCTCAGGCCGTAGAATCGATCTTTGACGTGGTCGATAAAGGTGAGGGGGCTGATTTCAAAAAGGGAGAGGAGCGAAATCAAAAAAACAAGCAAAAAGGTGCAGAAAGTCCCTGTAGGAGTGAGCAATATTTTTAAGTTAAAGTAGGGGAGTCCTTGATAAAGGTAGTCGGCGAGAACTCCGCCAAGGAACACTTTTGCAACTTTTGTGGGGTAAGGGCCGTTGCCAAGCGCTGAGTCGAATACTACAAAGCGGCGCAAATTGGCAAACCAGGAACTGCTCGAAATCAGAGACAAAAGGATGCAGGAAGAGAATAAAAAGAGGCCGAAAAAAACGAGCTTCGTCGTCGGTTTTTCAAATGGATCTTTCAGTAGGTGACGCACACCCCAAAAAATCATGAAAAAAGCACACATGAATGATTGGATCCCGATCAAATAATTGAGAGCAAAGCTTACGAAGTAACCAATCAAACCAAGAAGATTTTTTTCTGGAAATTGTTGGTGAAACGAGATGAGAGATAAAAGGAGCAAAATTGCGAGTGCACAGAGGATGAAACCGAAAATTTCGCTGTGACGCCCGATGCCTGATGGGTCAGACTGCTCGTTATTGGGATTTGTTTTTAAAGAAACTCTAGCCATTTACCTAGAGATTAAGGCTTTAAGTAAATTAAAGCAAGAAGGGCGAACGACGGGACTCGAACCCGCAACAACCAGAACCACAATCTGGCGCTCTACCATTGAACTACGTCCGCCATGGATAGTCCTTATATTAAACCCCATTTAGTGCTTTTAACGCAAGAGCGTAGAAGAGGGAACAGCAAAATAGCGACTAAAATAGTCTCTAAAAGGGGCGTGAGGCTTGTGGGGCAGATCCATTCGAAGGTAAATGAGCGGGGGACTATCTCGAGAATGGAAAGAATTTTCTTTGTGTACCAACTGTTGATCGGTGCGATAAAGGGTAGTGGCAACGAAAGGAGAAATAAAAAGAGGGCTGGGAGCAAAAGGGTTGGCATAAACAGGTTCATCAGAATAGAGATGAGTGGATATTGCCCCGTTTTTAACAAAATGAAAGGAACTGTTGTGAGCATGACGGCAATGTTGAGCGATACGATTTGTGAAAATATTTTTTTTACATAGTTAAGCCGTATCTTTTCCGGGTAAACGGACTCAGTCACCCATAATGTTTCCAGAAATCGTCGGATCTGCCCCGCATAGTGTAAAATGCCAAAAGTGGCTAAAAAGCTTAAACTGCATCCCACTCCACAAATCCGATCTGGCATTAAGAAAAAGATGACAATGAATGAAAAATAGAGAGTGTTTTTTGCCGAGTAGATCCGCTCTTTTAGAGGGGCAAAAAGGGCGATTTGTAGGGCGATGAAACTGCGCAATACAGAAGGGGAGAGTTGCACGATAGCGATGTAGCCACACGCGATTAAGATCAAGGCAATGAGATACGAGCGCTCTTTAGCAATCTTTGAAATGAAAAGATCAGCGGTTGCGATTAGCGCTTGAAAATGGAACCCTGAAATCGCTAACAAATGGCTTAGCCCGACTGATTGAAAGGTGTAAGATAGGTAAAATCCGGGCGATTCGCCTAAAAAAAGGGTCGAAAAAAAAGGGGCGAGTTGTTTGTCGTACAAGATGCCGATCCAATCATGAAGCCAGCTGGTTGTGACTGAAAAGAAAGCCCCTTCTTTAAGGGTTTCTAAAACGGGCGTTTGGTAAACGAGTGCGACTGCAATAGCTGCTAATAGAAGAAGGAGTTGTTCGTAAAAAACCACCGCGATGGCGACAATGACGAAGCATTGATTGAGCGGATTTAGATGGCCTAATGTAAGGGCTGTGATGATTCCCACCGCAATCGGTAGGGCCGGTTCCTTCATCCACCCTTTATACGGGACTTTAAATTTATTTGTCGAGCTCGTCGATTGGCTTAACAATGATCCGATTGTGGCGTGCGCGGCCGCTGAGGTAGTGAATTGTCCAGTCGAGGGCTACCATCAGTCGATTACGAAACGATATGACATAAAGGAGATGGACAAATAGCCAGGCAAGCCAAGCGATAAAACCGGTCAACTGAAGGCCGCGGAACATCGCAACCGCCTTGTAGCTTCCAATGGTTGCCATGGAGCCTTTATCAAAGTAGGAGAAAGGTTTAGTGGGGTTTTTCCCGTTGAGCTGCTGTTTGATCCGCTTGCCCACGTAAGTGCCCATCTGAATGGCGCCCGGAGCAATCGCTGGCAGTGGATTCTCATTTTTGTCTTTGAAATGGGCCGCATCACCGATCACGTAGACATCTGGATCTCCCTTGATCGTGCAATTCGGTTCGACAATCACACGCCCTTGCCGATCGAGTTCGGTGTCGAGCGTCTTGAGTAAAGGCGATGCTTCGTTTCCTGCAGCCCAGATGATCGCCTCGGCGTGAATGAACCCTTTCTCGGTCTCCACCCCATTTTGAAAGATATTGGTTACTTTGCAATTTGTGAGCACCTCGACCCCTAAATCGACCAAATCTTTGTGAGCCCTTTTTCTCAAAGAGTCTGGATAGGGAGGAAGCACATCAGGAAATCCCTCAATTAAAATCACCCGAGCCCTTTTGGGGTCGATGTGACGAAAGTTTTTTCTTAAGGTGACGTTTTTTAATTCAGCGATCGAACCGGCCAGCTCTACCCCTGTCGGACCCGCCCCGATAATGACAAAAACCAGATGTTCCATCATCTCTTCGGGATTTTCAGCAGCCTCAGCCCGCTCAAAGGCAAGCAAAAGCCGCTCCTTGATCTTGTAAGCATCCTCCAATGTCTTTAAACCGGGTGCATACTCTTCATAATGGGCATTGCCAAAATAGGAGTGGCGCGCTCCGGTTGCAATCACTAGGGTGTCGTAATTCATGACGCTCTCATCATGAAAGGTAAGCTCTTTATTGGTCCGGTCAATCTTGACTACGTCGCCCATCCGGACGGTTAAATTTTCTTGATTCTTAAAAATCTCGCGGATCGGCTTGGAAATCGAAGATTCGGTGAGGCTGGCGGTGGCTACTTGATAGAGCAGAGGCTGAAAAACATGGGAGTTCGTCTTGTCGATCAAGGTGATTTGGCAGGGGGAGTGTTTGAGCGCACTTGCGACACGGAGTCCTGCGAAGCCACCGCCGATAATAACAATATGATAAGCCATAACAAACCCTTAACATAAGGGCTGAAAAAATCAAATCAAAATGTAAGAGGGGGCCAACCTCACCCGTGCGGGCTCTCGAGCACTGCGATTTCTAGCCCGCACGAGTGAGGTCGGCAGAATTATACGTCAAATTGATAATCGAAAGAGACATTATTTAGCCCATTTGGCAAGATGATCTCATGTTGACCGTTCATGAACTTTTAGCGAAATACAAAGATCAGTTGAGTTTGGAGCTCATTGCAGGCGACGACGGCTTAAAGGAGCGAAAGATCATCGTTCCCGAGGTCGAACGTCCAGGAATTGCTCTTTGTGGCTACTTAAAGCACCGCTCGGAGCGGCGGATTTTGGTTTTCGGTAAGATCGAGGTCGAATATTTGCGCGATATTACCTCGGAAGAGAGAGTGGAGCGACTCCAAACGTTGTTTGGTAGACGCTTGCCTGCCGTATTTGTCGCGCGCCGCTATCGCCCCCCTAGAGAATTAATCGATATTTGCAACGAAATGCGTATTCCGTTGTTTCGCTCAAGCCTTTCGACTATGAATCTATTGACTCGCTTGACGGTCATTTTGGTGGAGGAGTTTGCTCCCACCATTTCCTGTCACGGAACTTTGGTTGAGGTGTTCGGGATCGGCTTGCTGATCCAAGGGAATTCTTCTGTCGGCAAGAGTGAGGCGGCACTTGGATTGATCGAGCGGGGACATCGGTTGATTGCAGATGATGTGGTCTTGGTTTCAAAGAAAAAGGGGGGCTACTTGGAAGGGACGGGGCCTGAACTGACGAGACATTTGCTCGAAATCCGAGGGATTGGGATTATCAATGTCGCCCATTTGTATGGGGCCGTTTGTATTTCAGAATCAAAAAAAATCGACCTGATCGTGAAGTTAGAGCAGTGGGATGACACCCATTTCTATGATCGAATTGGCCTTGAAGAAAAATATTGTGAATTGTTGAATGTAAAAGTTCCGTTCTATGTGATGCCTGTAAAGCCTGGTAGAGATGTTGTTTTGTTGCTGGAGACGATTGTGTTGAATCATCGGTTAAAAGAGACCGGTTATAACTCTGCAAAAGAGTTTAATGTCCGGTTGTTGGATACGTTATCAAAGAAAACTTGTTCTAAAGAAAAGGTGTGAGATATACTCTTGGGGCAAATTATGGTGACGAACTCTTTGACTTCTTTTAATGGAAAAACCTTACTCAAGGGTGTCGCTTGTGGTCCCCTCTTTTTTTACGAAGACACAGATTGGGTTGCTCGCTCTAATAAAGAAGGATTGAACGATGCAGCTGCTGAAGTTGAAAAATATCAGCGAGCGATCAGCATCACCAAAAAAGAGCTGTCCATTTTATTGAAACGATTTCAAGAGTTTGAAGATCAACAAGCGGCGCAAATTTTTGAAGCTCATTTAGCGATCCTTGAAGACCCTCTTTTTTCTCGAAAAATTCAAGAAGAGATCATTTCTGCGAAAAGTTCGTCCCAGGCGGCGCTAGAAAAGACTTTAAGTGTCGTCATTTTAACTCTTGAAGGATCTAACAATCCGTTTTTTGCAGAACGGGCTGTAGATATCAAGGATTTGGCCAGGCGTATTTCATTACACTTGTTAGGAATTCAGCCAAAGTTACCGCAAGAGTTTCAGGGGGCGATTGTTTGTGTCAATGAAGTGACTCCTTCAATGGCGGCAGAAGGGGCCTTGAAAGGGGTGAAAGGGTTTATTTCGGTCCAAGGATCAAATGCTTCTCACACGGCCGTCGTATTGAAAAGTCGCTCGATTCCTCATCTGATCGTACAAGACATTGAACAACTGCGTGCTTTCCAGGGGCAACTGAGTTTACTCGATACGATGGTGGCAAAAGTTGTCTTCCATCCCCCTCTGGATCTGATTAGCGAAGCATTTAAAAGTGTCGCTAAAACAGCGGGTGAGGTTGATAAAAAGAGTGTCGTCTTGACGAAGGACGGAGTGGAAATACAGATTTTTTCCACATTTGACGGAATAGAGTATTCCCATGAGTTGAAAAATGGAATTGGCCTTTATCGTACCGAATTTATTTTGCTTCATGATCGAGAGGTTGCCTTTTGTGAAGAGCGGCAGATTCTATTGTATCGATCGATTATGGAAGAGGTATCCCCGAATAAAGTGGTTTTTCGTCTATTTGATTTGGGTGGTGACAAAAATTTTCTCCAAGATGTGGATGAAAGGGCCGAAAAATTGCGCTCGATTCAGTATTTAATCTACCGTAGTGAGATTTTGGATTTGCAAATTCGGTCATTGATTCAAGCTTCAACGGATGGTCCACTACATATATTAGTTCCGTTTGTAACTGATCCAAAAGAGATGCAACTTTTGCGTAAAAAAATCCAAGGTGCTCGCGATTCTTTAAAATCGAAAGCAGAGGTTAGGCTCGGTGCAATGATTGAGTCGCCTCTTGCCAAAGATGTGCTGGAAGAGATTTTAGCGATTGCTGATTTCATCGCGATTGGGACGAATGATCTGACGCAAGAACTCATCTCGATCCATCGTGATTCACCCGATTTTTGCCTTTTTCAGCCAGATCTGTTTAAAACGATTAAACAGGTGATTATCGGGGCCAAAAAATTTGGAATTCCGGTGAGTATTTGTGGTGAAATTGTCTCAAATTCGATTTTTACGAAGGCGCTTTTGGGGCTTGGGGCAACCGAGTTTTCCTGTTCATTTCATGAAATCCCAGATATTAAAGGGCGTATCGCCTCTTTAGATCTAAAGAAGGCGACACTTTTTGCCGCTGAGGTTTGTGCTGTAAAAACGGCTCAAGAGATCAAGACGCTTTTTCTCTCTCAGCCTGATTAAAAGGGGAGTCCTTTCATCTGGCTTAAAGGATTCTCGGCCTCCATTCTTCTTTCTGCATCATCAAAGGCTGCACAGATAAGATCTTGCAATCCATCGATATCGTCAGCATTGACACACTCTTTTTTGATAGAAATTTTCTTTAGCGATTTGTCGCCGGTTAAAGTGATTTCCACCAATTGATTAGGAGCGTGGCCTGTGTATTCTTTCAGTTTGAGCTCTTCGCTAAGCCGTGCGAGTTGATCGGAAATATTATGTTGCTGTTTTTTCTTTTTTAGAAAGCCGCTTCCCATGAAAGACTCCTTAATTCTATTGTAGTGTTGCGTTTAGTTCGATGATGGCAAATTGGGTCCAGTTTTGATGGCGCACGCTTGCAGGAATCAGAGCAGTTTCGGGCAATGTAGGCTGTGGTGACGGGGCCAAAGAGACGGGGGAGACTGAATAGGCAGGCGAGGTCGGTTTTAGGGATTCAGTGGCGATAGCCTCAAGTTCGACGAGTGTGGCGACTGGTTCTTCTATTTTGGGAATAGGTGCCGCTGCTGTCACAGTTACCGCTGCAGGTGTTACAGGTGCCGCTACAGGTGTTGCCGGTCTGGCCGATTGTCCCGAACGAATTTTTGCTTCGAGCCCTTCGAGCCGCTCTACAATGGAGGAAATATTCGGTTGATGCCCTTTTTTCATCAAAAGGATCAGAAGAGTTTCGAATTGTTGTTGCGATAAGAAGGGGCGCGTCGGCTGATGGAAGAAAGGGTAGATCAATTCAAGCATTTCGAGAAGGTTCGATTGAGAGTAATTCAGGCTTAAGCTTTGATAGCGGTCAGCCTCTGCCTCACTTAGGTGGTAAATTTTTGAATCAAGGCTTTTTTGAAGCGCTAATAGGTGATTGCGGAAATGTTCGGCGAGATCTTCGATGAGAAGTGACGTCTCTTTTCCTGACATTAAGAGGCGATCAGAAGCTTTTTTCAAAGCATCAATTGAGCGTGACTGAATCGCTTCGTCAATCTGGAAAAGGCCCTCTTTGGAGATTTTTCCTAAGCTTTCACGCACGATATGGATGGTCAAGTCGCCTTTGGAGGTGCAAAGAAGTTGATCTAAAAGGGACTCGGCGTCGCGCAAGCTCCCTTGAGCTGTTTCAGCGATGAGCGAAAGAGCCGCAGATTCGGCTTTTAGCCCTTGATCTTTCGTGATTTCATCGAGTTTGGTGCAGATTTCTTCAAGGCAGATCCTTTGAAGATCGAATTTTTGGCAGCGACTTTGGATGGTGAGGGGGACTTTGTGAGGTTCTGTGGTTGCGAAAAAAAACTTCACATAAGAGGGGGGCTCTTCCAACGTTTTTAAGAGTGCGTTGAACGCCTCTTTGGTCAACATGTGGACTTCATCGATCAGGTAGACCCGAAAGCGTCCCTTAGGAGGGGCAAATGCGACCCCTTCGCTGATCAGCCGAACGTCGTCGATCCCTCGATTGGAGGCTCCGTCGATCTCCATCAGCTCCATCGAAGCGCCATTCAACATCTGTAGGCAGCTGTGGCAAGTATTGCAAGGCTCGACCTCAGGACTTAAATTTTCGCAGTTGATTGCCCGGGCAAAAAGTCGAGCAAGCGTCGTCTTTCCGGTCCCGCGCGTTCCTGAAAAAAGGTAATTAGCACCAACGCGTCCCCCTTTAATCGCATTTTGAAGAGTGTCGACAACGATCTTTTGTCCGAAGACTTCTTTGAATCGTTTGGGTCGATATTTACGGGCGATAGGCTGGTACGGTTGCATAGCTTTTCAGTATACCTGATTGCTCTATTTTTTAAAAAACTTCATTTTTCTTCTCGAGGTTATTGGTATCTTCTTTTTTATAGGGAGGGGTGATAGAATAAAAAAAAGGACCTTTTTTCATGCAGATGAGTCGCTGGATGCGCTCTTTAAACGAAGGATTGAAAGAAAATCGGCGCGGATTGCGGCTGCTGATCGCGACCGTCTTTTTTCTATTGCTTTTTGCTTTTATCCACTTTCGAGAAGTGCGCGTTGAAGCGTTAGAGATTGAGACAAAGGCACCTAGCTACATCGTAGCACAGGTCGATTTTTCATTTCCAGACGAAGAGACGACTCTCATTTTACGACAAGAAGCCTTAAGTGACATTAGCTCTATTTATCAAATTGATACCAAATCGATCAAGCGTGCGCGCAGTCAAGTTGAGGACTATTTCATCCGCAATAAGAACTGGCGGGGGAATAATTCGGCTACTTTCGAAGAAATTTATGCGACGATTGAACTTGTTGCAGAAGAATTGGCGAAGGTGCGGCTGACCGATGAGCGGACCGTGCGTAAGGCCTGTGAGTCGCGGTTCATGTGTCAGGGAATGGTCCAGGTGCCGATCGATCCACAAAGCCCACAACTGGCGGCAGAGTTTTGGTCGATTTTTTTAAAAGAAGAGCTTGCCACAATTTCTGATAAGTCGAAGGAAGCGATTCGTCTCGTGGTCAATCAATATGCTGCCTTTACAGGATGGGAGATTGAGGTCGATTATGAGGAGCTAAGAAAGTTTCGGACCCATATCGAATCGCTTGTGGAGGGAAAAAATACTGCAGTCAAGGCCGGTGCCCTGATCATCTCAGAAGGGGATACCGTCTCGGATCGCCACCTAAGGCAGCTGGCTGAGATGAAAAAACAAATTCGAGAAAGCCGCAATCTTTTCGCCTGGAATACTCTTTTGGGGAGCGGGATCATCGCAGCTATGCTAACGATTTTGATTGCCCGTTACTTTCGTCTGTATCATAAAAGCACATATTACTCTTCCTTGAGTCTTTCCCTTTTCATGACGATCACATTCCTCACATTAGGCGGGGCGAAAATCATTGAGTATTTTTTAATTGAGAACCCGCAGCTTTTTGGGGAATATCTTCGATTTCCGGTGATCATCCCATTTGCGGCCATCTTGATTTCTATTCTTTTGAATAAGCAGATCGCCCTTTTTTCGACCTTTTTCTTAACAATCGTGATGGGCCTTACCCTGGCGATGGATCAAAGTCGCTTTCTGTTGATCAATTATGTGGCAAGTCTTGCGGCGATCTTTTTTAGCCAGTCATTGAGTAAGCGTAAGGAAGTGTTTAAAGTCTGCGCGCTTCTTTGGTTGATCTGCGTGCCGATTATTTTAGGGGCCAATCTGATCAGCGGCTCTATATTACAAATAAGCACGATCTACGATCTGACAGCAACGCTTGTTTTGGTGATGATGGAGGCGATGGTGATCGCGCTGATTTTGCCGGTCTTTGAAACGACGTTCAATGTGATGACTGATCTGCGGTTAATGGAGTTGATGGATCCAAACAACGATCTGATCCGCCGTCTTTGCTTTGAAGCGCCCGGCACCTACCAACATTCGTTGATGGTGGGGATTCTTGCAGAGGCTGCAAGCCTGGCCATCGGCGCCAATGGGCTACTTTGTCGCGTCTCTGCTCTATTCCACGACATTGGAAAACTTTTTAATCCGAACTATTTTACCGAAAACCAATTCGCCGACTTCAATGTCCATCGGCTTCTCTCTCCAACCGAATCTGCGATGGTGATCATCTCCCATGTTCACGAAGGGGTCGAGCTGGCTAAAAAGCATAAACTCCCGAGAGTCATCATCGAGATGATCCAGCAGCATCACGGGACGACGATGGTCTCTTACTTTTATAATAAGGAGATCGAGGCGCGCGAAGGGAACGTCGACCTTGTGGACAAAACTCTTTTTACCTATCCGGGCCCCAAGCCGCAAACCAAAGAAGCGGCCGTCTTGATGATCTGCGATACAGTTGAGGCGGCCTCACGCTCCCTTGATGAAATCAACGAGAAAAATGTGGGGGAGTTGGTGAACCGGCTTGTGGCACAAAAGATCAAAATGGATCAGTTTTCAGACTCGGACATCTCTTTTAAAGAGCTTGAAATCGTCAAAAAAGTCGTCATCCACACCCTCTACGTGAGTCGTCATGGACGGATCAAGTACAACTCCAAGCTTTCTCGTTCCGAAGACTAACGCCTTAAAATCTAACAGTTTACAGATACTCTAAAGCAGCCATTTTTGCTGGACGTCTAAATTATGTAGATGATTTCTAGATTTATAACAACGACGTCTGTATTATCTTTTATTATGTTAATTATTCTGAAGGTTTTTTGTGAATATTTTTGGTAACTGGATTTTTTCATTTTTTATGGCTGCAGGAACATCTTTTCCGGCACCTGAAACAACCTTTGCTATGGAGCAAGAGAGTGTTCTAGATTTGAAAGAGAAAAATTCTTTTAATTATGTTGCCGCTTCAACGGGCATATATCCTTCTCCAAGCTTTACTATCGGGCGTCGAACAAAAAGCTTAGGTGAAGCACGTGATTTTTCAATCGGCGTATCTTATGTTCCTATCCTTCCAGAGCATATTGTTCAAGGATATGTCCATTGGGGATATTACACAGATCGGGGTTCTAAAGGAGCCTATCGTGGACGAGGGATAGGAATTGGGACAGCAGTTCCTTTCTTCATGACAGCATTTGCGACCAGCACTCCCGGTGCCTCATTGCTATCAGCAATGCCGACAGTTATGCTCTGCTGTATGTCGTTAAAGCCTTCTTATACTATTGGTAGAGAATATGAGACCTATTTTAGTCAATTGGACTTGGCTCTATCAATTTACCCAATTGCTATAGCTCATGGTGTCCCTGCGGTTGTCCCTACAATCACCTATGAAATTGGGGTCAAATTTTAACACGCTCTTGTTTTGAAGGTTAAGGTTGTGGAATAGATTATTTTACATCTATCAAAAAGCGAGTATTCCAGCTAAATGTTTACATGATTCAAAAAACCCTAGATTTATAGTAACGATATTCGTATCATTGTTTACTATAAATCTAGGGTTTTTATGAATATTTTTGGTAACTGGTTTTTTTCATTTTTTATGGTTGCAGGAACATCTTTTCCGGCGCCTGAGGCAACTTTTTCTGTAGAACAAGAAAATGTTCTCGAAATGAAGGAAAAAAAATCTTTTAACTATATTGCTGGTTCATCTAGCCTATATCCTTCTCCAAGTCTCTCTTTAGGGCATCGGATAAAAAATTTAGACCATACAGATGACTTTGCTATAGGTGTCTCTTATATTCCTGTTGGGATGAGTAATGCAACTACAGTGCCCGGTTTGCCAATTTTGTCAGGAATGATCCCGCATACAAAAACAGCGGATTATATCCAAGGATATGCCCATTATGGATATTACAGAAATTGGGACTTTGCCCGAGCCTATTACGGCCCAGGGGCAGGGATTGCGGTTTCTAAAAGTTTTGAATATGATGTGTGGCTAAAGCCTTCTTTTACTGTTGGAAAGGAATACGAAACATTTTTTCATCAAGTGGATTTTTGTGTAGCAGTGCCTGTCACGAACCAATCAGAGTGGGGGCCTATTCCTACAATTACCTACGAAATTGGGGTCAAATTTTAACGCGTCCCTTGAAAAGTCGTATTTTTCTGGATATTTTCGGTAAATGACCTTTTTTCTCTCTTGTCCTTCCCTGGAGGGACAAGATTGACCATTCCTGTCCTTGTGCAAAAGGACAGGGATAGCGTTCATTGATCAATGAACTTTTCTAGAGCTTTTATCGAACACTCAACCTCTTCATTCTTAACGGATTTTACGAAAAACAGTCGCTTTTTATTGTAAAACATGTTACTATTTACCTGGTGTTTGGGGGGGTTATATGCTGGTATCAGGATGTGTTCGTAATTTTTTTCCATTAGAGTCTAGGGTATCTACTGCATCTATCGTTGCAACAGTGGTGAATCACTGTGCCAAGCAAGCTTTCGAAAATCTTCGCAATCCTAAATTTATCACTCGAAAACTCCTATCTTCTATCTATGAGGAAAAACACGATTTAGTCAAAGCCATTTTGCGATCGCCCCAAACTATAGACGAACGTGGGTTGAAAATTGGATTAGAGTGGGCGATGGAAGAAAAAAATTACGATCTGGTCAATCAGATTGTCAATGCTCCCGCCTCTTTAGCTCTCAATCTTGACAAAGTATTAGAAACTGCGGTGGATCTTGAAAACTATGAGTTAGCTCTGCAGATTATTCAAGGAAAGGGGATGATAACTGCATCGCTATTGCGGTATGTAGTAAGACACCTTATAGGGGAAAAAGAATACGCGAAAGTCGATGCAATCATCAGATCCAGTCGAACATTTCATTCTTATGAGATCACAGATTTTATAAAAGAAGCGATTGGGGCAGGCGCGGTTGATTTGTATAAGATTCTAGTAAACTCTAGGTATAGCATTAGTGCGGACATCCTTTACGAGGCCATGAATTTTTTTCTGAAATTTAAACAACGCGATTTAGCTGAATATACGATCCATTCTAGATGCTTTGATTTCATGTTTGCATTGAATCATGCGGTAGAAAAGCAGCATCACACAACCGTTATCACACTTCTTGAGGCAAAACAAAATAGTGCTGATGCATCTTTAAGTGAGCAGTACAAGAGTGCAGTGGCTTCGAAAGATCTATTTCGTCAAAGGGTCACCCTGTTGCAATTTATAGTGGATAGCACCCCCTTCTTGTCTAAGAAATTCGAAATGATGTCGAAAGCGATTGCTCTTCATGCAAACAAAATGGAACAGATAGGGTGGTCAGGCGACGGTTATTTTTCTATAGATGTTCTACCGACTCCTCGTCTTTTGACGCCTAAAGAAGCGCTTTTATATCGATTGGCGACAGGTCCCGGCTCGTTAGAAGACGTCATATATGTATTGGATAAGAATATCGAAGCTTTATATCGAGTGGTGCGCAAAAATATAAGAGAGCCTCAAGAGGGGCCTCGGCGAGTTCCTGCATCATTGCAAAAAATCTTCGAAGAAGAGATGGCGAAGTTGGGGGAAGAAATTGAGGCTGCATGTAAGGAAGGTGCCTGCATTCGAGAACTTTTAGCCTTTGCCAACGAAAGACGCTATGAAATAGCTCATAAAACTTTAGATCCTGATTTTAAACTGTACACGATGGGTTTCAATGAAAGATCTGTCGGGACCTCTCAGTTTATTTCTTATGTTTCGCTTGCGAATGGGGATCATCTCATCCCTCACATAAAGGCTCTTTTAGCAGATGCAACTTCTTATCAAATAGAGGAGTTTGACTCTAAAGGGACTAAACTTTCGCTCACATCGATTCGAAAAAGCATTGAGTCCACAAGGGATCTTGAGGGGGAATTTTATTGGCTTCATACGGACCCCACCCAATTTCCCGCGATCAAAGAGGAGCTAAACTTGCTCTATCAGCAGCTTCCTGCGATAAATCAAGAGGCTTCTTTGATAAAAATCGCCGAGATTCATTGGTGGTTAACGCAAGGGACATTTTTTAAACGAGGCTCCGCCGCCATTTCAGAAGCAATTTGTGAGGGGCTGCTCAAAGTCCACTTGCCAGAGCTAAAAGTTAAAAAGAAAAGCCTTCCCGACATCTATGCTCTGACCTATACCAAACAACAGTTCCAGAAGATGTACCGAAATAAATTCATCGAATAAAGATCTGTAATAGGGTGGATTTGGCCCAACTTTGGCTCATGAATACCTAAAGAAAGAATTTTTGCTCGTAAACGCATTCTGTAGTATTAGCAGATTTTTTTCTAAAGCAATAGACTTTTTTCAAAATAAGCCTATTGCTTTAGAAAAAAATGGACAAGCGAGATCAGACCTAGCACCGTAAATCCTCCGACATAAAGCCAACTTGATGCGATTTTTTTGTTAACGTATTGCTCAATCCCCAAAAATATAGCGAAACTGCATCCATAAATCATCACCATCAGACGATAATCTAAAAAAAAGGGCCATTGAGTCAGCTCAAGTAACACAAAAAATAAAGCTATAGCAATATGCTTAAATTCCCTTGTCTGTAAGGATTTAAATATATACCATCCAAATATGGTCCAACCCGGTACAACCAAAAACATTTTCAATAACCTCAAAAATCGTTCATTTCAACAGCTGTTCCACAAAAAAACTTACAGAAAAAATCAGCCCCAGCACAATAAATCCTAATATGTAAATGGGAGCAGACTCAATTTTCTTTTTTATGTGTTGTTCCACTCCAATGAGAATAGCGAAACTCAGACCCAAAATTCCCATCACGAGTTGTGGGTCGAAGAAGAAAGGCCAGCTGATCAATCGAGCAACGAAAAAAAAGACTGCGATAACAACGTATCTGTACTCTTTTGTCTGCAATACTTTGAAAGCAAACCAGACTGGTGCGGCCCAAAGGGCCATAGCTGAAATCATTTTTTCTCTGCAAAATTTCCAGAACCAGTACAACAGATCATTTATTTAATATCAAGCCTTCCACTTAAGAATATAATAAATGTTATATTTTGAGAAAAATCCTCGCTATTGTAAAGTTTAAAAAATAAAAATTTATTCAAGGATATTTCATGAAATCATATTGGTTATTATTAACTTTTCATGGCTTAATTTTTGCATCATCTTACACGATTTCACTAAATAACATGAAATCAACACAATCTTTTTATGAATATGAGTATAGTTGCTCAAATCAACTACCTACAAACTCCTGTTATGAATTGTGTATATACAATTTCGATGAAGGTCACATTCAAATGGGAAAAATACATTTAAAACATGAAAATTTCCCTAAAATAGATGGAGAATTTTCTAAAAATATAAGTGAATTCAACGAATATTATCTACCTCTTTGCGAACATGATGTAGCTGTTTTAAGTGAATCTGGAAAAATTCAAGCTTTTCATCTACCGGAATTTTTCTATCAAAAGGAAGTAACACGAATTATTTCCATAAAAACTCCCAACGGAATTTATGCTCTCTTACATGGGATTCATGGCAATATTGTAAAGTTTATTCATATAGAAACAGCCCGAACAACCCCTATAAAGAAATATCTAAAACACAATCCCGTTAGACAAGCCCACGCCCATAATGAACACCGCCTTAACAACTCTTTGCGTTTTTCTGATGTGGAGGGAACAACGGCAGAAGAGACCCAAGAAATAAATGGTGCGCTTGAAGCAATTTATCAAACAGAGCTTGATCAGCTTAGTCAAGAAGCAGCAGATCACGAAAAGCAGATGTGTTTTGATATTTGTAAAGGACTTCTTCATACGGCTTTCCTCGGTGTAGCTATCGTGCAAGATAATCTCCCACTTGTAGCTATAGAAACATATAATGCCAAAGAAGCTTTTGTTAGCGCCTATGAAGAATTTATTTCGTCTACAGTTTGCGCACAACAGGTACAAGCTTGTATAGAACAATATATTTTATCCCTGGAAAACCTGACTCAAAATGAAGCGAACGCATCTATACTTATTACAGACAACACTCAAGAGCCCGTAAGTAATTAAAAGTATATGAGGTTTTTTGGTTTAGTAAGTCTGCAGTTGAATTGCGGATTTGTCAAGATTGGCGTAAGGCGTTTGTTTTTAGGGGGTTATGTTTAGCTGAATGTGGTGCGGATGGCTGTGGATACCGTTTGCATGAGGGAGCAAGCTTCGATTTCTGTTCCCTTGAAGGGGCCGAGCTTGATGTAAAACTTGACTTTCGGCTCGGTTCCGGAGGGGCTGCTCAAAGTTTATTTACCTGATCTAAAGGTGAAAAAAAGGAGTCTTCCCGATATTTATGCACTCACTTACACGAAAGAGCAGTTTGTGGGCATGTACAAATCTGCGTTTACTGAACCGGTTGATTCGATGAAAGAATTGACTGGGCTCATCTGAACTTCAACGGATTGTATAGCGGGGCATTTTGCTATTGAAAAAGCGGTTGCAAAAATTATTTTTTTTCGCTAAAATGTTAGCGAAAAGTAAATTCTTTGTAGGGAAATTATGTTCTGCAATTTTAAAGGTTTAAATATTTACATAGAAAATGGGCTAAGTTCTTTAGGCCAGTATGATCCAAAATTCCCTGACAAAACAACTGACTCTAATTGTAAAATTCTAAGACTAGAAGCTTATTACAGAACTCTTTCCCTAGTGAGACGGATTGCAAATATCATAGGTTTAGCTATTAAACTTTCTTTTTCACCCCTTTCTTTAGTGACAGATATAGCCCCAAAACCAGGTTCTTCTTGGAAAAAACTTACCGCAGAATCGGGATGTTTGTTCATGGAAGTTATTGAGATGATAGGAGTTATAGGGGCTTCTGTTCTGTCTTTGCCATTCAAACGGAGTGATTCTCCAATACTTCCGATTCTCGTTCGATTTGAAAAAACAATTGAAAGATTTTCGGAGGAAGAGCTGTATAAAAATAAAATAAAAACTTTGATGTCAGAGATAGAAAGCGACATAGAATCTTTGAAAGAATGGGAGAACCTAGCTTCTGATGTTAATCTAAATGATGCTGAAATTAAAAAGTTTATTGACAGGCTGGAGATTATTCGGGACAATCTCAACTTGTCGCACTTCGAACTTGAAAAGGCGCGTCAGTTTGAAAGACGCGTTTGTCGTAATTATAATTTTTATCATACGCTTAAAAAAAAATCTATCGAGCTCGTAGAGCTTAAAGCTCAATTGGTTCAAAAGGTTACTCAAGTAAATGACAGTTATTTTCAATTGCTTCGCGAGATGGAGCCTATGTTTGTTTCGAAGGGGACAATCGACCTCCCTCCAACCAAACAGGTGCGTATACGGGTTGAATTTGCTCCCCAGAGCTTAGAGCCGATTTCTTTAGCAAAATATATGTTGAACCTCATTAAAAAAGAAAAAGAAAAAATAGATGCAGAATTGGCAACTATAGAGAGCAGATACAAGGCTTTAGTGAGCTTGATGGAAGAATTTAAAGATTGCAAAATCTTAAATCGTAGTGAGGCTGATCAGCATTGCACGACTTTTAAAAAGATTGGGGAACATTACACTCGTTTCCGAAAAGAGCACTCCGAATATCAGTTGAATTATTCGCTCCGAGAGGTTGTCAAAAAAGACTGTGTCCAGCTTTCCGCCTTTGAAGAAAAAATAATCTACTTGTTGCAATCCTGCATGAATGAAATCAAGGGTTGTTGGGAGGGTTTAAAACGAACGTCTTTAGAGGTTATGGATCCTCAAGGAGATGATTTCTCTAGTCGAGCAGAATTTTACAAAAAAAACATTATTGAAGATTGCAAAATTCTAGACGGTATTCTTTTAGACACTAACACTCAACTGAACTGTTTCGGAAATATTTGTACAACAATAAAGGGTTCATGGATGGGCTATCCTTCTGAAAATCTAGAAATTTTTTTACAGTTTGGTGAAAATATTAAAGGGAGTGGAGAAGGTTTATCAAAATATATTGAGGGAAAAAATAAATGTGCTTTAGTGTATTTAAATTTTCCTGTAATGGGAGAAAGTATTAGAAACTTACTTTCTGATATAGAAAATATTAAAAAAAATACAGGAATTCTTATCCGCGAGCAACAGGCTCTCCTTAAACCAGTAATCGCTATTTTTCAGGATTCGCAAAAAATTATAGAAGACTCTAGCTGGGAGACGCAACCTATTCAGTACCAGTTGGAGTTCTTGATGAAATTATTACGGCTCATTTCAAAGGACAATGCAGAGAGCCTGCAAAGAAAAATACGTAGAGTCAAGTTCATCGCTCACCCTGATCAAAATGGGACAAAGGAGGATTTCCAAGAACGCCTTAATCTTTATGCAGAACTATCCAAACGATTGGAAATCATCGTTCAACATACTTAGCTGAACACCTTCTAAGTGCCTAACTTTTTCTTGCTCAATAGCGATATAGACTTCAACCTCTTGGGGTGAATTAGAAAATTTATCTCCATAAACTTCATAATCGCCAGTATAAGTCCGTTCTAAACAAGGTTGTTGCCAAATATTTCCCTAAGTTTCAATAAGACTTCTAGGATGCTCTCCAATTGCACGGAAAACTGCGTATGATCCACCGGGTATTGTTTTGGCTACCATTCCCTTTGGGATGTCATCGAGTGAATCAACCGGGCACCCAATAACTAGAGAGTATGGCTGTGTGTAGTCGCCCTCATAATCACAATACAGAGCAATGCGTTCAGAGGAAGTCTTATTTGGGGTTTGGTTGATAGTGTCGTTTTTGTAAAATTGCTCCCAATGCTTGGGAATATCATGAGGAGCTGCTTCTGGAGCGTTGGATGTACGGCACTCAATCCCAATTACCATGATGGTTGGCTTTTGAATGATCTTATAATCTTGCATTGTCATTTCTTAGGTAAAATGGGATTTATTGGTTGTAAATTCTTGACAGAGAACAGTGCTGTTCATATTGCAGATTGTTGCGATACCCATGAAAGAAAAATAGTTTTTCGTTACTTATGCCTTGTTGCGATTATTCAATTCTAAGACCCATAGAGTAGTGGGATGAGTATATTTTTCCTGGCACCAGCGATATTTATCTAAGATGACTTTTGGGACAGATTCAAACCCAGAACAGTTTACGAAGCCGCATTGCCTGTAAAAATGAAGAAGATGCTCAAAAGGAACGCAATATACTGTTTGAGATAGTTTTATATAGGTTAACAGAAAGTTTGCGATTTCTTTGGCTATTCCTTTACCCTGGAAGGACTCAAAAACATACATCCCACCAAGCTCAAGGTTTTTTTTCATCTATTTTAACAAGTCGACCTAATCCTGCTTTTGCCCCATTGAATTCAGCGACTGCAATGATTTCATTATCGAAATGAGAATGAGTGAATTCGACTTCGTCATAGCAGTCATTTATCCAAGCAATTGCTTGCTTTTCCGCAGCTCTTATCCGCAGGTCATTTTGATCGTAACTCGATATCCTTTGTGGGTTCATGGAAGCCTTCATCTTATTTTTACTAAATAATCACATAATTATGATTTTTTTCAATCAATTGTGATGAGGTTTTTTTGGTTTTAGTAAATCTGCAATTGAATTGCGGATTTGTCAAAATCGGCATAAGGTGTTTGTTTTTAGTGGGTTGCGCTTATCCGAAGGTGGCGCGGATGCCGGTAGCGAGGGTGTGCATGAGCGCATGGGCCTGAGCTTCGGTCCCTTTGAAGGGGCCGAGCTTGATGTAGAATTTGACTTTCGGCTCGGTGCCCGAAGGGCGGATGAGGATTTGGACTGCATCGAGTGTCAGGACTGTGATCCCCATTTCAGGATGGGTTTCGCGGTTTAAGACTTTGAGGCCGCCGATGGAGGAGATGGGGGCTTTGAGGACTTTTTCTGCAAGGAATGAGTCGCCGGTTTGCCCCTCTTTTAACTCGATGCTCACCTGATCTTCCCGAAAAAAACCGTAAAGAGTGTCCAGCTCGTGGCTGAAGTCGGTGAGCGTTTTGTTCTGCTTTTTAAGCTGATGGGCAAGGTGGGCGACATAGAGTGCCATGTGGGGGGCATCTTTGTCGGCTGAGCCCCCTTGAACGATCAGATAACCAATCGACTCTTCAAAGCCCATCAGGAACTGTTTCGGATTTTTTACAAGTGCCTCGGAAATGTAGCGGAAACCGGTTTTGTAACGATGGACTTTGCGCCCATACCTTGCAGCGATCGCATCCACAAGATTCGTCGAGACAAAAGATGTGTGCACATCCCCCAGCTTTCCTTCACGCAACAGCGCTTCCAGGACAAGGGCTCCGATACGGTTGCCGGTGAACATGGTGTGACGATCGATAAAAGCGATCCGATCCGCGTCGGGGTCCGTTGCAATCCCAAGGTCTGCATCAAGGTCATTCATCATCGCTTTTACGAGATAAAGGTTGGCCGGATCCTCGGGATTCGGTTTGGCAAAACCTGCAAAATCGCCGTCAACTGGGGTTTGCTCAGGGACGAGGGTGAAGGAGGTGAAACCGGTGCGACGCAAAAACTCAGGGATCACGGTAGAGCCGCAACCATTGAATGGGGAATAGACGATTTTGAGCTCTTTGCGAGCTGGGTCGTTTGCTGTCGGAAGAACTTTTAGGATCCGATCGAAGTAGTGATCGATCATTTTTTTGTCGACGTAATGGATGTTTTCGTAAGAGATCTCGATGGGATCAGATTTTTGCAAATTTTCGAGCAGCTTTTTTTCATGCGCGAGAAATTGGCCCCCATAATTTTCATAGATTTTTACCCCGTTGTCGACAGCTGGGTTATGGGAGGCTGTGATCATGATCCCGCCAGCGCTTTTTAAATGGTGACAGAGGAACGAAAGATAGGGGGTGGGCATGAGAGTGTCGGTGATGTGGACAGTAAAGCCATGGCCGCTAAAAACGGTTGCGACCGCATGGGCAAATTCTTTCGAATGGTGGCGGCAATCGTAGGAGATGACGAAAATTTTCGACAGAGACTCTTTTAAGGTGAGGGCGGTTGCTTGGGCAAATTTGAGGACCGTTTCCAGGCAAAGACCGTCGAGCCCTTCTTTCATGGGGCCTCGAAATCCGGCGGTGCCGAAAGGGACAAGAGGAATTCTTTGCATCATTCACTTAAAGTTTATTTAGATATAGCAATAGCGCGAATTTGCTGAAAAGAGAAATGTTCTCCGTCTGGGTGGTCTAACCCTTCGCATCGCTTCTTTTCTGCGACCCAGTCCCGCTCGGAGCGTAAAAGCTCGGGCCAGAATGGATAGGTGCGGCACTGCGTTGGGCGCAGTGTATAGGCGCTGCATTTGCCCTCTTTTAAGAAGACGCAGTCAAAGTTTGACTCCTCTTTTAGCGCGATTTTCCCATGAAGTTTGCGGGTGTACCGTTCGAGGAATTCACTGCGGGTGATTTTTAAGCCGTCGACAAAGCGGGTGATTTCCTCTTCTGAGAGGAAAACAGCTCCGGGCTCTTTTGCGCAGCAGTTACCGCAGTTGGTGCATTTGAAGTAGAGGCCGTCGAGATACCAAGAGGGTTTTGAGGAGGGTTTCATGTGCCAAGCTCCTGAACGAGAATCCGTTCTTTGGTGAGATCTTTGAGTTGACGCAGCTCCACACGCACCTGTGTCTCTTCAAGTGTATAGATGTTGTAGCGTCCGTGAGTTCCGCGGGAAATCCCAGAATTTGCGATGATCATTTGATTGAGTTGAAAGAGCGTTTGCCGGTGGGTGTGGCCGTGAGCAAAAAGGGCTATTTTTTGTGAATTGCTGAGAATATCTTGCAAGGCAGAGCCTCGAACTAATCGGTTTTGTGCCCCTTCAGCGATCGGTGGAGGGTAGTGGCAAAGGATCGCGATTTGCCGTTTTTCAGAAGAGCGGATTTGGCGCTTCAGTTCTTCTTCCATTTCGAGTGTTATGGCTCCGCAGTCCCGCTTCTCCCCATTGTGAGAGGCGTCGATGGAAATGAGGTCCCAGTAAGCATTGAGTGAAACTTTCTCGACAAGTGGCCGTTCTTGGTTGTCTTGAAACAGCGAGGCGAATACCTTTTTTTGGTTGGAGCGTAGATCGTGATTCCCAGGGATCACCCGAATGGTCACTTTGGCATCATAGAGCTTAGAAAGCTCTTCCTTTGCGGTGATAAATTCTTCTTCTATTCCGGAGACGCTCAAGTCGCCTGAAATCCACACTTCATCGACCTTTTGCGCCAATATTTCGTCTAAAAGGTTTCCAAACAGATTCGAATGAAAAAATTTTTTTCGAAAAAGGGTGTGGTTCAAGACACCTAACCCATTGCGTCCCAAGAATCCTTTAAAATTTTTGGGAAACGAAAAGAAGTGTAGATCGCTGATGTGGGCAATGCGTAAGCTCATGGCTTTGAATTATGGCGCATGCGTCAAGGCAAAATCAAGAGATTAACGCTTTTTGTTCCCACTATTTTTATGAGTGGTCATATGGGTATTCTCTTTTTTTGACCGAGCCATCCCCGATGCGTCATGATTTTCGCGCACTTTCGTGTGGGTATTGTGGAATGCATGCTCATCGCGGTAGCACCCGGCTTCCTCGAGGCTGTCGGCCCTTTTGGCATGCTTTTTCGCCCTCTTCTTTTTGTCGCTGCGCAAGGTGTGGAGGAATTTACGGATGGTCGCCTGCTTATCTTTAGGGAAAAAGTGGGTTAGGATGAAGGGGAGCATCTCGCCGGTGATGATCTCCTCCTCATGTGCTTCAAAGTGAGGAAGTTGTGCCTCGGCGTGTATGGCCGACTTGATTGTCTTCTTGCGGATGTGTTCTTCTCGGTGCGTTCTATGAGCCATAGACCCTCTCTTATTATAATTTTATATATAAATTCTTTTACTTTTATTCGGAATAGATTATTTCTGATAACAGAAAGAGCTTTGAGCTCTTCATTAACTATTAAGGAATTATGAAAGAATATAAATCGAGCATGTCCAATTGGATGAAAGAAGAGCAAAAAACACACAACCATCATCCTGAAAAGATGCATGGGGCTTCGAGCGGGGGCTCGAGCATGGATAAGATCCAAGAGCGTCGGTCGATCCACGGATCGCCGATGAGCATTAAGCCAAGCAAAAAAAACAAGTAACTTAACCCAACTTGCCAGTTAGGTTAAGTATGAAACCTTAAAAGCAAGTTTTGTTATATGCAAGTGGCGTTATTTAGGCGTTTATTTGGTATTTTTGTGCGGAAAGGGTAATATCGCTCATTTGATAATTGAAGGCAACAAATTGCAAAAAGCAAGCTGCACTTAATATTGTTTTTAAAGTGGCCTCAGATTTTTTGTGATTCTCGTTCGTAGGGTCGGTTGATTGTTGATAATGACAGTGGGTTAACCCAATATGAGCGACCAAAGGTATTGCAATAAGCGCTATGCTGCATCCGGTTGAGAGATTAAGATCTTTTAAATTAGAAAAAGATAGAGGTTGCTCTTTATTGAATAATATTATTTTTGCGATTTTATATCCTGCATATCCATGCCACAGAGCTGCTAATCCATGTGTATATTTTTTCATAGTTGGAGTAGATATAGGTAGATCATTTATACTTTCGCAACCGAAAGATGTCGTAAGCCCGTATTTTGCCATCTGATTTGTAATGAAAATCTTGCTGAAAAGGCCAAATTGTGCTGTATGGGGTAGCTTTTGAAAAAAAAACTGACCCTTAGGTATAATATTCCATATATTGAATATGTTAAGCGAGTTCACGGTCATTTTAAGCTGACGGTAGCAGCTAGAAGGCTTTAATATCCCTTTGACTGTATCATTGTGATGTGTGAGCAGTTCAGCTACAGATAATGCCAGCCCCGCTGTTAGAAGGGGTTGTTTCCGAGCGGTATTCGCTATTGCACCTGCCATTTGACCTATAATTTGCATATTATTTCCTGCCTTTTTTGTTTTTATAACCTGAAAAATCGCATTCACGTTGATATTTGTTAAGCGTGACCTTGAGCAATTATAATATATAGAATTATATCAATAATTGTAAAGAAAAATAAAATATTTAATACTTTTCAACTTTGTGTTTGGCATCTTTTGTCTCTAGTTAGATGATTATAGCCCATAGGCTTAGCGCTCCTCTTTGATATTTTGTTCTAAAAACACCATAGAAGAAGCAGTCATCATCTGACTACTTTATTTTTTAATCATTGTCGCACTTGGAGGTTGAAAGGGCTATGAAATTTCGAGACAAAAAGCCGTCTAGGGTTCGGGTGGGGCGAGGAGGAGCTCGTAGAGGAGCTGCTTTTTAACCGAAAACAGTTCAGCAGCGATTTTGGCGGCCGTATTTGTCGAGAGGGCGTGCTTCTCGATTAAATTGCGGGCAAAGGCAAGCGCCGGCTTCTCCTGGGAAGGGGGCAGGTCAGGCTCGATAGCAACAATGATTTCCCCAAGTTTTTCCCGCTTCTTGAGCTCTGCCACAAGCTCCTCTTTGGTCCCGGTGAGGTGCTCTTCGAATTTCTTCGTCAGCTCTCGGAAAATCGTGATCCGGCATGGAAAAGGAATCGCATCAATGGTCTCAATAATGCGATGTGGACTTTCAAAAAACAGCGACACCCCTACGTATTGCTCCATCTGGGCGAAAAGGGTTTTTTGCTCACCCGCTTTTTTTGGAAAAAAACCAAGGAACTGAAAAGGCTTCATCGTTCCTAAAAGGGAATAGGCAACGATTGGGGAGGAGGGACCAGGCAGTGAGGTTAAGGGGAGCTTCTCTTCAATACAATGTTTCACTAGAAGGGCGCCTGGATCATTCACCGCAGGCGTTCCCGCATCACTGATGAGCGCAATATTTTGCCCCGCACGCAATTGATTCAATACCCACTCTAACTTGCTTTTTTCACTAAATTGTTCATAGGAATGAAGCTTCGTTTCTATCTCGAAATGACGCAACAGCGGGGCGGAATGGCGCGTGTCTTCGCAGAGAATCAAGTCGACGCTTTTGAGCGTTTCGATGGCACGTAATGTAATGTCGTTGAGATTCCCGATGGGAGTGGCGATTAGATAGAGCATAAAGGAGGTGGCCGGATTTGAACCGGCGCGTGGAGGTTTTGCAGACCTCTGCCTTACCACTTGGCTACACCTCCGTAATACAAGGCCACATGTTATGACCCAGAATAGGAGGACTCGATCTTACCCTAAGTGGCCAATTTTTGGCTAGAAATCTTCTTGAATTTTCCCTGCGTGGAGGGACAGGAGGCTCACTCCGATGGCCATGAGCATCAAGATAAGCTTTGGCAGCAGATCTATGTCTCCGTAAAAAGAGGCAATTAAAAGGACGAGAGCGAGGACATGGTTGATTTTCCGCACGATTCGGGCGACTTCAGCGAAGCTTAGAATCGAGATAACGATGATGAGAGCGCCGAAGGTATGGGCAAAATCGGCCATCATCCCTTCAAAGGCAAACTGGTAGGGCGCTAGCATGAAAAAGGCGCCTAGGAGGGCGGCTCCAACAAGTCTTGGTGGGAAGCTCACGCCTCGACACATTTCGACAAAAAATTCTTTAGGCGCTGGGGGGAATTTGGGAGTTTGGGGATCATTTTTGACATTTGCTGGGTGAGAACCATAAAAAAAGACGCGCCAAAAATGATTTTCTTTGAAGGCCTTTATCAAAAGTTGAGAAACCGCGACGACTTCGTCAAGGGTGAACATGCACATTAACAGCATGCAGAAGGCGGCGAGGAGGCAATAAGAGCACCAGGCCCCTACAAGAATCGGTTGCAAAATGACCAAAACGATACTGGTGAGTCCCAAGGGGACGACGAGAAAGGAGAAGCCGACGACGAGCCAGGGCATCGTGCGCCAACGGGCGCTGTGCCCTTTTAGTCCTAAAAGCACCTCAAGTGAGTAGGCAAAAGCACCTAGCCCAGCATCAGAAACGGGAAATGATTTGGAAAGATTGGAGCTGATCACAGATTCGGTGCCGTTGACGAAAAAAGGGTCCCAGATGGTGTCGATGTAGCCGAGTTGATAGGCCGCCATCAAACGGGCCGCAAACCAGCCGATCGAGCCGAGTACGAGAATCGGAAAACGTTGCACCCAAGAGGAGGGGTTGTAAGACCAGCCTTCAGGAATTTCCCCCTCTTCCGGATCCAAGATTCCAGGTGTTCCGGGAATAATGAGGGCAAAGGCAATGCATAAGATTCCGGTCACAGTGTCATTGAGGTAGGCGACAGACTCTTTTGCCCAAAAAATAAGCGGGGCAAATTGTAAATAGGTTCCAATGAGAGCGAGAATCCAGGGAGAAAACTTACATCCTTTTAGTGAAGAACAAGAAGCTAAAATCATGAGGAGGGCACAGATTTGGTCCCCTAAAAGGATTTGACTTTGGGTGATTCCCATCGTGATCGGAGTGCAAAGAAGCCAAAATCCTAAGAATAAAGTAACGAAAAAGACCCATCGATGTGAGGCGCTTTCTTTAGCTATTGTGGTTTTTTTGAGCGTCATAGCGACTCCATTCTTTCTCTAGTTTTCTGGGGGCAACAAGTGCATTGGCTAGGTAAAATTCTCGCTTGTTGTTCTTTGCCCATGCAATCAATGTTTCCAAATTTTTGTCGAGACTGTGCTCGGGACTCCAACCAAGGAGCATTTGTGCTTTTGAGGTGTCGATGTCGTAGTGAAGGTCGGCGATGTCGATCATAAAAGGTTTGATAAAAGAATGACGAAGAAATAGCGCGCCGATTTTCGCAAGAATTTTTGGCACCCAAAAGAGGGGCAGGTTGACGCCGTAGAGAGCCTTGGACATCCGTTGGTGAAGCTCGATATAGGAAAAGGATTTATCTTCGGCGGCAAGAAGAGTAACAAAATTGGGAAGAGCGTGTCGTTTATCGATGCACAAGCAGATCAGCTTGACGAGGTCATCCATGTGGAGGAATGGATTTCCGTGAGTCCGTTTGCCTGGATAGAAGAAAGCGAGAAACTGTTTTTCCATCAGTCTTTGCAGTTGAGTCGAGAGGGGAATCGAGTGGAATTTATCATCGTAGATGCCAGACATGCGGATGATGGTCACCTGTTTAATCGTGCCACGCTCCTCTTCGATCACCGATTCGGTAATGATCTTTGATTTTGGATAACTCCAATAGGGGAAAAGAGGGTCCTCTTCTTTGATTTTTTTTCCAGGGCAAGTGGCCTCATGAACAAGCATTGTGCTGGAGAAAATGAACTGATCGACTTCGAAGTTTTGCAATAGTTGTAAGAGGAGACGGGTCCCTTCGATTGTAATTTTTTGATACTTTTTGAAATTTGCATTGTCTTCGAAGCTGTAGTAAGCGGCTAAGTGGATGACGCAGTGGATATGCGTGCCATACTTGGCCTTGATGTTATGGAAGGTGGAGGTCATCGACTCGTGATTGGATACATCGAGGGGGATGATCTCTTCGTCCTCGGAGTAAAAAATGGCGCTTGAGCGGTCAAAGCCGATTACTTTGTACTGTGCCGCGATCTGTTGAATGATCGCCCGCCCGATTCTTCCGCCGGCTCCGGTGATCAAAACCAACCGTTTCTTCCCATTTTCCATCAAAGTCTATCCCTAATAGTTATCCCAACCCATAAAGGTTTAAAACTTTTGAGGCAATCTTATTAGCTCGCCTTGAAAAAGAATTTTTTTCTTTCGGAAAGTCAAATGATTAACCCAACTTAACTGGCAAGTTGGGTTATTTACGCCGTGTGCAATTTTTTTGGCTCAAAAACTTGCACACGGCGTGAATTCAATGGACAAGAGCTAAAAATTGTTAAAAAACAGAAGGTTTTTTTTAGCTTCATTCAGTATTCTGTGTTTATGAATGGATTGTATGCAGTAGATAGTCGCAAGGTGGTGCCAGGAGCTATTTTTTTTGCGCTTCAAGGGGCGAAGAGTGATGGGCATTTGTTTTTAGAAGAGGTTGCAAGACGTGGGGCTTCGATCGCTTTTGTGAAAAATGGATATCAGGGAGAACACTTTGGGCTAGAGCTTTTATTTGTCGAGGATCCGTTAACAGAGCTGCATCGCCTCGCTAAAGAGAAGATGGCAAACGCAACGGTGATTGGTGTGACCGGCTCTTTTGCCAAGACGACCACCAAAGAGGCTCTGGGCGCGGCACTTGGGGGGTTTAAAAGCCCTGCGAATGCAAATTCTCAAGTGGGGTTGCCGCTGGCAATTTTAAACGGGTATCGAGGTGAGTCGCTTGCGATTTTGGAGATGGGGATTCAATATCCAGGCGAGATGGATCGATTGGCAAGAATGGTAGAGCCAGAAATCGCGGTCATAACCCGGATCGGAGAGGCCCATTTAGAGCCTTTGGGAGGCAGGGACGGGGTTTTACGTGAGAAGGGAAAAATCGTGGTGCAAGGGAAGACAAAACATCTGTTTTTACACCATTCAGTTCCAGAAATTGTAGTGCCAGAGACGATTTCAAACGCAATTGCTATCCATAGATACGGCAACATTTGCGAAAAAAGATTTGCCGATTTAGCCGACTTGTGTCGACAGATGCAAGAACTGCTAGGTCGGCCTCTAACTTCTTTTGTGATGCCAGCGATTGCTTTGCGCAACGAGGAGCGCGTCTATCTTAAGGGGACCGTGGTGCTTGACTGCTATAACGCCAGCCCTACGACGATGGAGCAATTTTTTCTCGAAAGCGCGAAACGAAGCTGTAAAGGGAGAAGAGTCGCCATTATTGGACAAATGGCAGAGCTGGGAGAAGAGAGCGAGCAGTATCATTTGCAAACATTGGAAGCGATTAAACAGACTTTCGATATCGCCTTTTTTATCGGAGAAGAGGCACGAATTATGGAAAAAACACTTGTAAGTGATAAACGAGTCGCTTTTTTTGCTGAAAATCTGGAAGAATTGCAGAATATGATTCTGAAAGAGGTGAGGGCCGAAGATTTGGTCCTTGTAAAGGGATCAAACAGCAATCGTTTGTGGGAAATAGCACCATGTTTGGAACAGATTTTATCAATATAAACTGCGCTCTCGCCTTTTTCTTGAGTTTCATCTTAAGCCTCGCCCTTTACCCTTTTTTGATCCGTTGGTTGAAAAAACAAAATGTCCGTTCACAGGGGCATGTAGACCACCTGATCGATGCGTCGACTAAGCTCGAAAAAGAAAAGACCCCCTCTTTTGGCGGTGCCCTCTTTGTTTTTATCCCTTTTTTAGCTCCAGTGCTTTTTTTTCCTGATTTGCCGGTTATTTTTTACCCGCTTTTGTTGTCGACGCTCCTCTTTGCGGGGGTAGGACTCTTAGACGACCTTTTTAAAATCTGGCATCCCGCTCGAGGTATTTCGGCTAAGGCAAAATCATTCGGGCAAATTGCTGCATCGCTTAGTTTTTTATTCTTTATCCCGTGCAACACACTTCATGTCCCGTTTTTAGGCGATTTTTTGATTGCCGGCTATTGGATGATTCCATTCATCTTGTTTCTTTTATTTGTGATGGTGGGGACTTCGAATGCGGTGAACCTAACCGATGGGATGGATGGGTTGGCAGGATCTTTGAGTTTAGTTTCTTACCTCTTTCTATGCATCTTCGCCCTTCTAGAGGGGCAAAGTTTTTTAGCCTGCATGATCGCCTCTTGCCTGGGTGCCCTATTAGCCTTCACCTACTTTAATCGAAAACCGGCAAAAATTTTCATGGGAGACATCGGCTCTCTTCCGCTAGGGGGATTAATTGCTGCCTTTGCGATTCTTTTAAGACAAGAGTTTCTTCTCATTTTATTGGGGGGAATGTTTGTTGTGGAGACTGTTTCGGTGATGATTCAAGTAGCTTATTATAAGCGGACCCGCCGCCGTATCTTTGCGTGTGCCCCGTTGCATCACCATTACCAAAGCAAAGGATGGACGGAGCAGGGGATTGTCGCGAACTTTTTAGTTTGGCAGTTTGCCTTTTCATTCATTGGCCTCATAATTTATATCTTATGTTAACTAACAGTTGTAGTATATTTTCTGGCGAGTCTGTCATCAGATTGAACCATTACTGGCATGAACTATGTTAAAACCGTTGATTTTAGGTCTTGGGCTAAGTGGCAAGGCCGCTTTTAGACTTTTTTTGACCAAAGGGATTGTGCCGATCACCTACGATGATGCGTGCCCCACTCCGGTCGATTTTTCAAAAGTTTCTCGCGTCATTGTTTCGCCCGGATTTCGTCAAGAACACCCAATGATAGTTGCGGCAAAAGCGCATCAGATACCAGTAGAATCAGAGATTGATTTGGCTCTAGCGGAACTCAAATCTTCTTATATCATCGGAATCACCGGATCTAATGGGAAATCGACGGTAGTGAAAAAGATCGAGCACGTTTTGAATGTGCTGAATGTGCAGGCGCTGGCGCTTGGGAATATCGAGGTGCCCCTCTCCTCAGCTGTTTTGCATCCTCCAACGGTCGCGATCATTGAACTGAGTGCACAACAATTGGAGACAACGAACTGCTCTGTATTGGATCTTGCGGTGATTCTCAACATTCAACCCAATCATCTCGATCGGTACCAGACAATGGAGAATTACACGAAGGCCAAGGGAAAGATTTTTGATTTGGTAAAAGAGGGGGGAGTGCGATTAGGGCCTGATGTTTCGTTGCAAGAAATTTTCAGTGTGGTGGCAAAAAAATGGGATCTTTCGATGGAAAAAATCGAATCTGCACTTATCTCTTACCAAAATTTACCTCACCGGTTAGAATATCTTGGAGACTTTTTTGGAAAAAAAATTTACAATGATTCTAAGTCGACCACATTTAGCGCAACTCTTTACGCCTTGGGGCAAGTTAAGGGGCCGATCCAGCTTATTTTTGGGGGAAAATCGAAGGGGGAAAAGCTTGAAACAATCAAGGAAGAGTTGAAAGGCTATTTTCTGAAACGGGTTTTAGTGCGCGTTTTAGCAATCGGCGAAACGACCTTAGAGATTGCTTCGCTATTGGGGTCTGATCTAGATGTGGTTGTGTGTAATACGCTGGAAAAGGCGGTTGAAGAGGGGTTGAAGGGAGAGGGGACATTGTTGTTTTCTCCTGGGTTTGCCAGTTATGATCAGTTTCACTCCTTCACACATCGAGGAGAGACGTTTAAGCAGAGGATAGAATGGAAAAAAAAGATGCCATCTTAGTTACAGTTTTAATGAATTGTATTCTGTTGTTTTTTGTATTTTTTATCGGTCGTCAACCCGAGGTCAAGACGGTTGCTGTGGCTGTTGAAACGGCGAATAAAGAAACAGTGAAAGGGGATCTAACAAAAAAGCCGGTTGTCGATGAGGTAGACCAATTGCTCATGAAGTTGACGCAAACGCATCTATTCGAAGAAAAGCCTCAGGAAAAAGGAGCCCAGGAAAAAGGGGCCCACGAAAAAGTTGCGGCAGATAAACCCCACAAAGAAGCGACTAAGGCGATAGCCACGGAACCTTTAGGCGAAAAAGTCGTTCCTCAAGATATTATCGTGCGTGCAGGAGACACTCTTGATAAGATTGCTCGTAGCTATGGATTGAGCGTTGAAGAGATCATGCGGGTGAACCATCTGATTGATTCACGCTTACAGATTGGGCAGGTTCTTAAGCTCACCAAAGCGGGGAAAAGAGGGCAAGAGAAGTACTACACCGTGAAAAATGGAGATAATCCATGGACAATCGCGATGAAAAACCAGATGAAAGTCGATGAGCTACTGCGCCTGAACAATCTTGATGAGGACAAAGCTAAACGACTTAAACCTGGTGATCAACTAAGGATTCAGTAGATTGATCGACTGAAAATTATTTAGGATGTCGATGACAAATTGATCCCTAGCGGAGGCAAACTGATTGTTTAAATCATTGAGCTTCCCTTGCAATTGATTCCCTGCATTTAAAGTTGGATCACGGATGTATTCATCAGGTATTGTAGGGAAAAATCCAGAGTGAATCATCGTATCTAAATCGGCATAGAAGCCATCTACGACGGGTTGTAGTCGGCTAATTGTTTGTTGGTCATCAATTTGGTAGGCAAAAGAAAGGTCTGCTTGTGTTTTATCTATAACCGTATGTCCATCAAATTCAAGACTTGTCAAAGCGACCCAGTGATTGAATGCAGGGATCACATTTCTCAAAGCAAATCCTGATTGAGCAAGAGTGTTCATGGTATTTAGAAAATTGCACGCGTTGTTGTAGGGGATTTGTTGATCGGGACGAATTTTAGACTCTAAGTTTTTCAAATCTACACCGAGCGTTTGGAGAGTTTGAGTGATGATGCTAAGATCAGACTGGACAAGATTTAACGCATCTTTCCCTTGTAAAATTTTGATGTCTTCGACGATAGGCGCTGCTGTTTTCATTGAAGATCGTAAGCAGTTGTATCGGTTTGCAGTTATAGGATGAAACTGCGTCAGAAAAATAAGTGAAGCTAGTAAATGATATCGAATCATAATGTCCTGATTTTTTTGTCGATTTTACAGCAAAATAAATATTTAAGTCTACTTGACTTGTGAGTAGATTAGGTTTTTCTTTTTTTTAACCTGGGTGCCGCGTAACATGGGGCGATGAGTTTAGTATCGCGATTGTTGATCAATTTGACGTTAGTGATTTTCTGTTTGGGATTGGTGATGGTGTATAACACAACATCAGGAGAGCTACTTGACCGGATGCACGAGGCGGGCTTGATCGACTCACTGGTAAAGCAAGGAACTTACGGAATTTTGGGTGTAATGATTGCCTTTGTGGTCTATCGATTGGGGCACGAACGTCTAATCCGACACGCACCGGTGTTTTTTGCGGTGATTTGTGTTTTTTTGGTGCTGGTATTTGTGCCGAAGATTGGTTGCACCATCAATGGCGCAAAACGATGGATTCGACTGTTGGGCTTAACTTTTCAGCCCTCAGAGTTGATGAAACTGGCCCTGCCGCTTTTTTACATTCATTACTTACAAAAAAAAGGGGATTTTTCCTCTGTTACCCGCTTTCTAGAAGTGTTAGCGATCATGGTTGTGCCGATCGGACTGATTTTTTTCGAACCTGATAATGGGACTGCATTGATTTTAACCTCGACCGTGATCGTGATGCTGTTTATCAGCCGCGTTCCTTTAAAATTTTGGATGGTACCGATCCTCATCTGCCTATCGATCGCAGCCGTTTTCGCCTCGCGCATGCCCCATGTGCAAAACCGTATCCAAGTCTATTTAGACCCTGAAGTAGATATTTTGGGCAAGGGGCATCAACCTTATCAGGCGAAGATTGCGGCAGGTTCTGGGGGGCTTCATGGAAAGGGGTTGGGCCAGAGTCTACAAAAATACAATTACCTTCCTGAAGCGCGTAGTGACTATATTTTGGCGATCTTTGCCGAAGAATTTGGCTTCGTCGGCATTATCATGCTCCTTGTGGTGTACATGGCGGTCACGTTTTTAGGCTTTACTATTGCGATGCGAGCTGAGACGCAAAATCAATTTTACTTAAGCGCAACTTTAAGTTATCTATTTGCGATCCAGGCTTTTTTAAATATGGGAATTGTATCAGGATTGCTCCCTAGTAAAGGGACGAGCCTTCCTTTTATGAGTCAAGGGGGATCCTCTTTGATCGTGAATGTAGTTCTTATTTGTTTATTGGTTGAAATTGAGGAAAAACGATGCAAGAAAAAATCTGCTTTCGAGCTCAGTCGAGTTTAATTGCGATTAGCGTAGGGGGGACTTTTGGACATATCAACCCAGCGCTTCATTTGGCCTCAGCTGCTAAGGAGAACTGCTTTTTGATCGGTATTGGGCTAAAGGATTCGCCGTTTTTGAAAGATGCAGAGGTCGAGACGATCTCTTTGGATGGGGCAAGAAAGGTGTGGCAGTTGTTGAAGAGCTGCTGGCAGGCTTTTTTTTTATTTCAACGAAAAAATCCGAAGATTGTTGTCTGTTTTGGTAGTTTTCACAGTTTTCCGGCAACGATTGTTGGTCTCCTTTTAGGGAAGGCGATTTGGGTTTTTGAGCCAAATGCAAAGATGGGAAAAGTAAATCGATTTTTCGCATTTTTTGCCCATAAAATCCTCTGTTACGATGAAAAATTGGTGGCTAAGTATCCGCATCGCGGTGTGTTGATCGCCCCCTCGTTAAAGAAGAAAAATCGGGAAGAGTCGTTGCAATTTTTTCAGCTGCAAGGGAAGAAGCCGGTGTTGTTGGTGATCGGGGGCTCGAGCGGAGCCGCTTCTTTGAATCAGTGGATCGAAAAACATTTAGAAGAGTGTAAAAAATATGAGCTAATTCATCTGATCGGCCCCGCATTTGACAAGGAGAAAGTAAAAACTCTTTATCAACAAGCGGGGGTTGAGGCCTTTGTCGATACTTTTATCACGAATGCCGATCAGGCGATGATGATAGCGGATGTTGCGATCTCCAGAGGGGGCGCGTCGACGTTATCTGAGCTGAACTTTTATCAGGTGCCAACCGTGATCGTTCCGTTTGAGGGGGCGTATCAGCATCAATTAGAGAATGGGAAACGGTTTTTGGAGTCGGGCGGGATTGGAAAAATCGTGCGAGAGAGTGTAAAAGAGGAAATTTTTCCTGTTTTAGAGACCCTTTTAGGGCAAAAAGGGGAAATTCGGGAATTTTTAAAGGGAGATGCATGGAGCACTATCATTTCATCGGTATAGGGGGAATTGGGATGAGCTCGCTCGCCACTATTTTGTTAGAACGGGGCCATGAGGTCTCTGGAAGTGACCTTTGTTTAAATGAACGGACCTCTTTTTTAGCGAATAGAGGCGCACTTATCTATGAAGGGCACGATGCAAAATGGGTCAAAGAGGGGGCAACGGTTGTTTATCATGCGCGGATCCATAAAGATCATCCAGAATTTCAAAACGACAATCGAAAAGTGCATCGGTTAGATTTGTTGAAAGAAACGATGGGGGAGGTGCCGATTTATGCGGTTGTGGGAGCCCATGGGAAAACTTCTACCTCAGCTCTCCTTTCTCATGTGCTCACCCATTTTGATCAGGCTTTTGGGTTCAGTGTAGGCGGTGTTTTAGTCAATACGTTGCAAAATGGAAAAGATGGGTCTCGTGGGTTTGCTCTCGAAGGAGATGAAAGTGATGGTTCTTTTTTGCGTATCCATCCAAACGGGGCGATCCTTACGAATGTAGAGCCTGATCATCTCGATTTTTGGGGCGATTTTTCTTCTCTAAAGAGAGCGTATCAAGAGTTCATTGAGCAAATCATAGATCCGACCCTTTTTTTTTATGCGATCGAGGAAGATTGTCAACTCGCCTCTTGTGGGATTAGTTACGGCATAGACAAAGGGGACATACAGGCACAAAATTGTGTGGTTCAAGAAAATGGAACCCATTTTACGATCGTTGATCAGTTGAGAAAAGAGCGAGTGAAAAAAACCTTCATCCCATTGTTTGGGCTCCATCAGGTGAAAAATGCGCTCGGAGTCTATGGCCTTTGTCGCCGTTTAGGGGTCCCTATAGAGACGATTTTAGAAGCTTTTTCTACCTATAAAGGAGTGAAACGACGGTGTGAGTTCAAGGGGACACTCAACGGGGCACCTGTGTTTTCTGATTATGGGCATCACCCAACGGAGTTGAAGGCCACATTTGAGGGACTTTCTTTGCATCAGAAAAAACGGTTGACAGTTGTGTTTGAGCCGCATAAATTTACCCGAACAAAGAGTTTTTTTGCCGCATTCGTCGATGTGCTGTCTAGTGTAGATGAGTTGATTTTGCTCGATACCTATGCCGCAACAGAAGAATACGATTTTGAGGGCTCTTCAGAAAAATTAGCGCTTGCTTTAGGGATTCAGGTGACACAAGAAAAAGATTTGAAAACCGTTTTAAAGGGTCGCTCCCAGACGATTTTGTTTATTGGGGCGGGAAATATTGACCAAATTTGTCACACATGTCTATCTTCCAACGATTAGCTCTTCTTTTAACGGGTCTTTTATCCATCGCAGCGCTTGGGTTTGGTATCGGATTGCGTTTTCAACCGCAAGAGAGGAAAATCGACTCGATTCTCTTCAGTAGTGAGCACCCTTCACTGATTGAACCACGCTGGCTAGTGAGTTATCTGAAAGGGCATGAGTTAGGGAACTACCCCCATGTTGAAATCGATGAGAAAAAAATGCATCCGATTTTTCAAACATTAAGTGTGACTCGCTACCCACCCTCTTCGTTGTATGTCCACTATTGTTTGCGCCAAGTGGCTTTTATCATCGATGATTATGCAAATTTAGGGCTCGATCCAAACGGTGTGCTCATTGCTCTTTACCCGTTTCACACCCCAAAAAAAGCGGTGCATGTATTTTTAGGCGAAAAACAAGGGCTTAAATTAGGAGCTGCTCTAGAAGAGCGATGCTTATCGCAATTAAAGATGATTCAACAGAAGATTCCAGATGCTCTAGTCTGGATCGATTTATCACAAGCAGAGAGCATAGCCTCTAAAAGAACGATTAATTTAGGAATCGAGCAAGACTCTTTCGTGCGAGGAGGAAAAAAGACTTTACTTGTTCGTCTTCATCCTGATCGGCTCGAAGAGGGGTTAACAGATCTCAAAGCATTTTTAAAAAGCGTTCCTATCTTAGGAATGGAAACAGTCGTTCGTCTTGATCTGCGACACAAGGGGCTCGGCTTTTTGCGCACCGTCGAGCATTAATATTATATAATTTACATAGATTTTTTTTCGGAGAGAGCCTATAATTTCCCGAAAATCTATAGGTTTTATCATGTTCAAGGTCTCGCGTGTAAGTAACGGTTTAGCTGCATTGGCCGCGGAAAGAGAAAATTCTTGTCCAAATCAGGATTGTGTAAGCCAATTCATCCAAGAAAAATATTCGAACCATTTTGCTATTCCTTGTTTTCCTAAAGGAGATCCTTCTCTAGAACCGCTTGCACGAGATTTGAATGCCAGGATCAGAGTCGCTAAAGAGCAATAGAGCAAAGAAACAATTTTAGAGTCTATTCCTGATCGGGTAAAGCAGATAGCACAAAGACTTATTTGTGTATATTCAACATTGACACTCGAAGATGTTGAATCTATGGGACTTGTAAGTCGTTCAGGGTATGAATTGTAACCTTTTCAGGTGTGAGATAATAAGATTTCCATGTATTTTTAACGGAAAATGATATATAATTTTTAGTAATTAAAAGGGGTTTTGTAATATGCTAAGCGCGACGACGTTCCAAGGTTCTACCTTAGAGCCAATTTATGAGAATGAGTACATTCGGCCATTTGAGCCCGAGGAAAGTGCTCAGATTTTTCAATATTTTAAGCCTTTTGCAAAAGTTCAACAGACCTTTTCTTTTGTAAAACAATTTTCAATGGAAAGAAAAGGTGCACCCGCAAAAATAAGATTCATATATTTCGGAAAAACCGCGATTGGGGAAGGGGGGCAAAGTAAAATTTTTCCAGTTGCTTTTAGAGGGAAAAAAGGGGACTTGAAATTTGCTGTTGCAGTGGTGGCTAAAAATGAGGGAAAAATAGCTTCCAATTTTGTGGAGAAATCCTTAGCACAATATCCGCAAAAAGATGAGCCGATTATCATGAAAACTTGGCTCGGACATGACCCAAAAACCTGTGACCGTACCCAAAAGATCATTATTCGAACATTCACTCCTCATGGGGATTGTCACAAATATCTGCAAAAAAATCCTGGTGCCGATAAAATACAACTGTCTCACCAATTAGTGAGAAAATATGTTCGATTTTGGCAGCTAGGTTGGGTACATCGCGATATCAAACTGGAAAATATTTTGGTGGATAAAAATGGAGACGCGACCCTTACAGACTTTGGCTTTTCTCAAAAATATGCTCCTGGTATTCATAAAATTACGAAAGGGACGACATTTGCCTATCCTCCTGAATATAAGAAAGGGATCGACTTGTTAAAAGCCGATTTTTATGCATTTGGGGTGATGTTGATCGATATGTGGAACCCTCAATTCATCGATACGGCACCAAAAGGTAGATCGACATGTGAGAAGATAGAGAAGTGTCAAAGCTACATTCAAAGCAATAAAGATAAAATTTTGCATAATATTCCAGATCGAAATCTGAGGGCATTCGCGGAAAGAATGCTTTTTAATTACCAAAAAACTTCTTTAGAAGATGTGGCGGCTTATGCTAAAAATCAACAATTGCCCATGGAAGAGGTTGTAGAGTCTTTGATCTCTGTCCATATTGATAGCGATGAAGATACTTATGGAATGCCCGATGTGCACGTAGAGCCACAGGAGGGCCCGCAGAATGTAGGCGGCGGCGAGGGGCTACATAACTTAGGAGCTGCATTTTTTGGTCAAGACTTCGAGGTGTCATCCGATGCGTGGTCTCTTTAAACGTTGGAGTATGAACTACTTCAGAAGCTGCTTGCTTAAAAATGTCGGATCGACAATTTTAAGTTTAAGCAGGAGAAGAGTCATGAGCATTAATCGCTTTGATGAAAATGGGGTCAGTTTTCTAGAAATCATTGGACGTGTGGATTATGCAAATGCGGCTTATCTTGAAGAGGAGCTGAAAAAGTGTCTGGCTGAAAATCGGACCGCAGTTGTCTTAGATTGCTCACAGTTGGAGTATATCAGTAGTGCCGGCTTAAGAATTTTGATCACTTACACAAAAAAAACGAAACTGGTACTATTGTCTCCGTCGGAGGATCTCAAGTACATTTTGCACTACGCAGGTCTCGATAAAGTTTTAAAAATATCCCCATCGAAAAGTGAACTCAAAAAATATCTATCCCTTTAATTGTCTGTTCCTTGCGGGGCCAACCGGTGCAGGAAAAACGGCAATCGCAATTCAATTGGCTAAACGGCTTAATGGAGAGGTGATCACGGTTGACTCTGCACAAGTCTATCGTGGAATGAATATTGGGACAGCTAAGCCCTCTTTAGAAGAGCAAGATGGGGTGCGCCACCACCTGATCGATGTGCAAGACGTCCATAATCCATTTAATGTATCCCTTTTTCTTGACCATGTGGAGAAGATTCTTGAAGACATGTTTGCTCGAGGGGTATTTCCGATCTTTTCTGGAGGTACGGGGCTCTATTTTCAAGCTCTTTATGAGGGGGTAGCTCAAACGCCGCCCACACAGCCCTCGGTCCGTAACCGACTTGAGTTGTTAGAAACAGGCGATCTTTACCGAATCCTTCTTCAAAAAGACCCCGTTTATGCAGCGACCATCACGGCGAACGATCGTCATAAAATTTTGCGAGCCAATGAAATATTGATCATCACTCAAAAAAAAGTGAGCGATTTTCAAGAGCGGGTCAAAAAGGGGTTGGTGGCGACGCTTGTTCCGAAAGCCTATTTTATTTATCGCCCACGCCCCATTCTTTACGAGCAGCTTAATAAGCGAGCTGAGCTCATGTGTCAAACGGGCTTGTTAGAGGAAGTTGAAGCTCTTTTGCAAAAGGGGCTTGAGCTCAATCCGAACGCGAAAAAAGCGATCTCTTACCAGCAGCCGTTGAAGTATCTTAAGGGGGAGATTTCTTACGAGAAAATGCTCATAGAGTTGCAGCAGGCTAATCGCAACTATGCCAAGCGGCAGTTCACGTGGTTTCGCCGGCTCGATTATTTCACTCAGGTCAACCTGGAAGAGAGTAGCGTCGATTCTTTCCTTGAAGAAGCCATTTCTTTTTTCACATCAACTCCTGCTTTTTAAGTAAAAATTTATGTTAATTTTTGTTGCCTGCCGATCTCACCCGTGCGGGCTCCAAGCGTGGCTAGAAAGCGTGGCACAGAAGCCCACAGGGGTAGGGGAGCTGTGCAAAAAGGTACGCCCCCCGAGGAGCATACGATTTTAGCCCGCTTATTGGAGTCGGCAGGCAACAAGCACCCCATATTACAAAATAGTGTGGACGGTTTTAGGGGGAGAGGGTATAGTATGTGGCTATGGATCATGAAAAACTCGCAACAGTAGCGCAAGCGATATACGATAAAAAAGGCTCCGACATCCTTTGCTTTGATGTTCGAGAGATAGGCGGAATTTGTGATTACGTCGTGATCGCCACAGGAAGCGTTGACAAACACGTCAAAGCCTTGGCTCGCGAAGTAGAAGACCAAATGCGCTCAAAAGGGGAAAAAGTCATTTTTTCTGAAGGATTTGAAGAGGGACGTTGGATCGTGCTTGACTTTGTTGGGTTGATCGTACATTTTCTTTTGCCAGACACTAGGGATTACTATGACCTAGAGTCCCTTTGGAAAGGGGGAAAAATCGTAGATTTAAGGATCGAGGTCTAGTTGAGTAAGCGGCGAGTCGTTATTACCGGGATGGGGCTTGTCTCTCCCTATGGCAGCAATACAGAAGAAGTTTTCGAACAAGTTCTTCAAGGTGTCAGTGCAGTACGCGAATTGGAAATTTTTTCACCCGAGCGTCCTTATAAACGGGCCATTGGGGCCGTGCCTATTGAAGTTCCCATTGAACAATATTTGCCACACATTGAAAAAAAGGAGATTCGGCGCTTAGATCCGTATATGAAATATGCGTTGATCGCTTCGCAGATTGCATTGGAGAATGCCTCGCTTTTCCCGTTCGAAGAGGGGGTTGATAAAACGCGCGGCGGTGTGTTGATTGGCTCCGGAATGGGGGGATTGAGCACCATCGAAACGAACATGTATCTGACTCTAGAGGGATATAACAAAATCAGCCCATTCTTTATCGCTCATTCGATCGTCAATATGGGCGGCGCAAGAGTCGCTATAGAATATGGTCTGCAAGGCCCTTGTTACGGCATCTCAACTGCTTGTGCCACTTCAAGCAACGCCTTGCTGGCTGCGAAAGAACAGATCGAGATGGGAAAGGCTGACTTTATGTTAGCTGGCGGATCGGAAGCTGCTATGGGTGTTCCTGGCTATGCAGGCTTTTTTGCTTGTAGAGCTCTTTCACACTGGGACAAGGATCCTCAAGGGGCGTCACGTCCTTTCGATAAAGAGCGTTCTGGATTTGTGATGAGTTCGGGGGCTGCTGTTCTTGTTTTGGAGTCTTATGAGCATGCCATGAAGCGAGGGGCGAAGATTTTAGCTGAGTTTGTCGGGGGAGCGACAACTTGTGATGCACACGATATCGTGTTGCCTGATCTGCGTGGGGCTGGGGCTGCTCGTGCGATGGAACTAGCTTTGGAGGATGCAAACATGCGTCCACAAGATATTGGTTACATCAATGCACATGCAACCTCCACAAATCAGGGTGACTTAAGTGAAATGCTTGCTATCGCAAATGTCTTTAAAGGATGCGAAGAGAGCTTGAATATCAGTTCGACAAAATCGATGCATGGCCACTCTTTGGGAGCTTCTGGTGCGTTTGAGTCGATCCTTGCGATCATGGCCTTGAGAACTGGAAAAATACCTCCAACGATTAATCTAGATCATCCGATTGAAGAAGCTGGAAAATTTGATCTCACGGCGAATATTGCAGCGCAAAAAGATCTTGAAGCGGTGATGAAAAATTCATTCGGTTTTGGTGGACACAATGTGTCGCTAGTCTTTAAAAAATATCGGGGCAATTAAAGGAGTTTGTTGTGCATCTTTTACAAATCATTCAAAATCGAACACATCCTCTTTTAAGAGAGATAGGATTGATCCTTTTCAGCGTCTTGACGATCGCTTTTTTAGGAAAAATCTCGATTCTGACCCCGTTAAGCCCAATCCCATTCGCTTTGCGCCCCATTCTTGTGATTGCTTTGGCATGGACGTTTGGGACAAGAGTGACTTTGAGCGCTTTGACCCTTTTTTGTTTGGGAGTCGAAGCAAATATTCCTTTCTTAGTTACAACAGCAGCTGTCAGTAAAACGCTTTTTGGTGCTACATTCGGCTATATTTTCGGCTATTTTGCGGTAGCAGTGATTGCGCCTGAAATGAGAAAAAGGGGAATGAGACTTGTGATCAGCTTTATTTTATTATCTACCATAATCGATCTGTTGGGAGCCTGTGGGCTCTCTTGCCTCTTAGGACTTAAGCAAGGTTTTACCCTTGGTTTTTTCCCCTTTCTTTTAAGTGATTGCTTAAAGGCAGTGGTATTTGCCAAAGGCTATCAATTTTTATTCGCTGGCCGATAGATGCAAAATTGTGCGATCCGACTGATGATTTGATTGGCCGGTTGATGTTGTAAAAGGCTGCTAACAATTTGTGCAGCGTTTAAAGTCGTTGGTATTTCCATAAAACCCCTTAAAACAGAAATTGCGAACCCCGCCTTAAAATTTTAGGCAAAGCTTCTATCTTTTTTTAGAACAACCGGCTCTTTTATTCAACTCTTTTTAAAAAAATCTTCTAAAACACGTTTAATTTTCTTGCAACTTCGCATCCAGGGATTGGCTAAAAAGGCGATTTCCTCCTCGAAATCTTTCGAGAGAGTCAGTTGAGTTTCCTTAGGTGCTTCTTTTTTTTTGTCTTTCGTCATATCTCGTTCATAAAGAAAAAAAATTCTAAGGTCAACCCTAGATCTGATTTTTCGATTAAGTTTAGCGCAAAAAAGCTCTTATAAAATTTTGGGGTTTCTTTAGAAGTGAGGTATTTGGTATAATAATGACAGTTTTTTCACTCTTTTTCGATTAAGGAGCTATGATGTTAAGGAATGTTTTCATTCGAGCCTTATCCTTTGTGTTAAGTAAAGTATTCTCCTTGCGCTACAAAGTGCGTGTAAAAGGAATGGATTCGGTCAAGAAGCTTTTAAAGTCAGGCAAGCCTGTCGTGGTTCTTCCTAATCACCCTGCAATGACAGATCCACTCTTGCTCTATTCTGTATTGGGCCAGGTCGCCTCCTTGAAGCCAGTTATGGATGAACGATTTTATCGACAAAAAGGGGTTAATTGGCTTTTTAGATTGATCCATGTAGTTCCCATACCCGATTTTGAAGTCGTCGTTAATGAGTGGAAAGCAAGACAAGGGGAAATCGTTTATCAAACGATTCGTCGTTCATTAGAAAGGGGCGAAAAAGTCATTGTCTATCCTGCTGGGGGCTTGAAACGCTCCGCAAAAGAATTTTTGGGCGGCAAGTCGTTTGTCCATCGTCTACTTACTGATGATCCAAATCTAGAGGTTATACTAGTCCGCACCACCGGCCTTTGGGGAAGCTCATTTTCTCGTGCCCTTATCGGAGAGTCACCAAATTTCTGGGCACAGCTGAAACATTCGCTCAAAATCGCGCTGAAGAATTTGATCTTTTTCATGCCGAGAAGAGATGTTACGATCGAATTTTCCCGAATGCCTGACGATTTTCCGAACCAGGTCAGTAAAATTCAGTTCAACCGTTACCTGGAAAATTGGTACAACCAATATACTTATAATGGAAAAGTGGAGACGGTTGAGCGGACAAATCTTGTCCCTTACCTATTTTACGACAAGAAAAATTCAACGCCGAAAGCGTTCGTTTTCAACACAGTCACACTCAATAAAGATATCGAAGTGCCTGCTGCAATGCGTGAAGTGATTTACGACAAGTTAAGCAAGGTAACAGGTAAGCCAAAGGCACAGATTAAAGATGACCAAGATTTAGCGCTTGATTTAGGTTGCGATTCGTTGGATTTATCTAATTTGATCATTTTCTTGGATCTGCAATTTGGTATTGAGAAAAAGATCTCCTCTTTGGATCTGATTCACGTATTCGACCTCTTTCTCATTGCCTTGCATAAAAAAATCCCAAAAGCACGCGAAACAGAATCGAAAGAGATGCTACGCGGCTGGACAAAAAAAGAGGTTGAGGGGATTGCTAAGGTCGAAATTTTAGGGAATACAATTCCGAAAGCCTTTATTGAACGGATGAAGCAAGTCGGCAAGAAAGAGATTCTAGCCGATGAGACGACGACGTTGACGGGCGATAAGGCGCTAATTTCCGCGATTGTTTTAGCAAATAAGATTCGTCGATTGGAAGGTCGTTACGTCGGCGTTATGCTCCCTGCGTCGGTGGGCTCTACTTTGATTCTCTTTGCTTGCATGTTGGCTGGAAAAGTGCCTGTGATGATCAACTGGACGTCAGGCTCTCGTAGCACTGATCATGTCATGCATACCCTTTCGATTAAAAGTGTGCTCACAGCACGCAAGTTTTTAGATCGAGTGGCCCATATTGAACTCGGGGCGATGGAGCCTCATTTGATATTCGCTGAAGATTTGAAAGAAACAGTCTCTTTCCTCGATAAAATCAAAGCGCTGCTCTTATCGAAAAAATCGACTCGTGCGATCATGACCCATTTTAGAATCGAAAGTCTCTCTGACGAGATGAATGCGTGTGTTTTGACAACGAGTGGAACTGAGTCACATCCGAAATCGGTCCCCCTTTCGCATAAAAATCTGATTGCGAATATGGAAGATTTCGAAGATGTGATCCATCCGTATCAACCAAGCACTGCATTCTGTGCGTTGCCACAATTTCACTCATTCGGGCTGACGGCACTCACTCTTTTCCCAATTTTGAGCGGAGTACGCACCTATTTTTCTCCTGATCCGACCGATTCGCCTCGTATTGCACGAGAGATTGGGGCATGGGGTGTAGATTTGCTTGCCTTGACACCGAGTTTTTATGCGAACCTTTTTGCCTCGGCAGAGCCAGGGCAGTTGGACACGTTGCGCGTTTGTTTTACGGGGGCTGAAAAAGCGCCACAAACGTTGATCACAACCCTTCGTGAGGTGAATTCGAATGCGCGTATGATCGAAGGATACGGAATCACCGAATGTTCTCCGGTTCTTTCGGCGCAGCGCTTTAGAGATGATGAACGAATCGGAGTGGGTAAACCACTCGGTAAGGTTGAGTTGATCATTGTCGATCGAGAAAGTCTGCATCCGTTGCATCAGGGTGAAGATGGAGAGATTTTGGCGCAAGGGCCTTCCATTTTCAAAGGTTACCTAGACAAAGATATCAAGTCGCCGTTTGTGATGGTCAATGGGAAATCGTACTACCGGACAGGCGATTTTGGACACATCGATGTGGCAGGGAATCTGATCTTGAAGGGGCGCTTGAAGCGGTTTACGAAAATTGGTGGTGAGATGGTGAATTTGCCGCTGATTGAAGAGGTGTTGACGAATACGGCGAAAGGGCTCGGCTGGTTTACCGGGATGCGCAAGATTGATAACCCATTTGTGGTGATTCCGATTGAGCGAGAAGGGGAAAAGACGGAACTCGTATTGATCAGTATTGTTGATGTGAATATGGACGAAATCAATAAAATCTTATTTCAGGCTGGGTTACCGAAGTATTTTAGAATGCATCGGGTGATCAAAGTGAACGATATGCCTCTTTTGGGATCTGGGAAAGTTCATTTGCGCGCATTGACTGATTTAGCACATAAGGAAGTCAGCGGATGCTAAAGCTTTACAACACACTCACTCGAGAAGAAGAGTTTTTTAAACCAGCTGGTTCTAAAGTATCGATGTATAGTTGTGGGCCGACCGTTTATGGATATGCGCACATTGGAAATTTTCGCACGTTTATTACAGTAGATTTGCTCCGAAGAGTGATCGAGGCGAATGGTTACCCTGTAGTACAGGTGATGAACCTGACTGACGTCGATGATAAGACGATGCGAGGCGCGATCGAACACAATCGTCCTTTAAGAGAGTACACAGACACCTATATTCAAGCTTTTTTTGAAGATCTAAAAGCGCTTCACGTCGAAGGGATCTCCCATTTTCCGCGAGCGACCGATGCGATCCCTTCGATGATCCGGATGATCGAAAAATTGATCCAAAAAGGGTACGCTTATCAAGCAGACGACAAAAGTGTCTACTTTCGAGTGGGGGCTTTTGCAGACTACGGAAAGTTGTCGAAAATTGATCGACAATCTTTGGTGGCAGGAGCCAGTGAGCGGGTCCATCAAGATGAATATTCGAAGGATAATTTGTGCGATTTTGCCCTTTGGAAAGCTTACGATCCGAAATTTGACGGTCCTATTTTTTGGGAAAGTCCTTTTGGGATAGGGCGTCCTGGTTGGCATATTGAGTGTTCTGCGATGGCACAAGATATTTTAGGCTCCTCGATTGATATCCATTGTGGCGGAATCGATCTGATGTTTCCCCATCATGAAAACGAGATTGCCCAGTCAGAGTGTTGCCATCATGAGCCTTTTGCGAAATACTGGTTTCATGTGGAACATCTGCACGTCGATGGGAAGAAAATGTCGAAAAGCCTCGGGAATTTTTATACTTTGCGCGATCTGATAGAGCGAGGGTTTTCAGGACGTGAAGTGCGAGCGCTTGTGGCGCAGTCGCATTACCGCATGCCCTTGAATTTCACACTAGAAGGGTTAGTCGGAGTCCGTTCGAGTTTAGAGCGAATCGACAAGTGTCAAGAAAGATTGCGAACTTTAGAAGAGTTTGGTGATCAAGATTTTGATGTGAATGCAATCTATGATCTGTTCATGAAGGCTGTGAATAACGACCTCAATTTGCCGCAAGCATTCGCGATCCTCTTTGACCTTGTGCGTGATCTGAACAAAGAAATGGATCAAAAGCGGCTTAGTGGAAAAGCGGTCGAGAAGATTGTGATTTTATTTGAGCGGTTAGATGAGATTCTAGGGTGCTTGAAAAAAGAAGAGACCCAAAAAGACATTACAGTGCCAGAAGAGGTTTTGACCCTTGTGGATCAAAGGCAAGAAGCGCGCAAACAGCGCAATTTTAAAGAGGCCGATCGGTTACGCGATCAGATTATCACCCTTGGTTATGAATTAGAAGATGTAGTGAACGGAACCAACGTACAGAAGAGACAGGTATGCAACATTCAGAAGAATATCTAAATCGACTCAGAAAGCTGGATGAGATCCGTGGTATGGGGATCGAACCCTATCCGGCGCCAAGCCTTTCTCCGATTTTAGCCGCCGATTTGGCAAAAAAATATCATGGACATCCAGTTGGCCATTCTGAGGATGGAGAATTGGGCACGACCGATACCGTTGAGGTTGCAGGGCGCGTTGTTCTTTTCAGAGCAATGGGAAAAAATGCTTTTTTGCAGCTCCTTGATGAAAATCATACGATCCAAATCATGCTCAACCGTGATCATACAAAGGTGCATGGGCTGACCCCCGGTGGCGAACTGAGTGGAATCAAGTTTATCGAACGATATGTTGATCTGGGCGATTTTCTCTCCGTGAAAGGAAACATTTTCCGCACGAAAGTGGGGGAGCTCACCGTTTACGCTAAAGAGGTGACTTTCCGCGCCAAAGCACTTTTGCCTCTTCCTGATAAGCATGCGGGCTTAAGCGACATCGAAATGCGTTACAGAAAACGGTGGCTGGATCTGATCAGCAATCCGAAAGTGCTTGCGACCTTCCAAAAAAGATCCAAAATTTTGTCCCTTATTCGTCGTTTCTACGAAGATCATGGATTCATGGAGGTGGAAACACCTGTTTTGCAAACAATCTACGGTGGTGCAAATGCAAGCCCGTTCGTGACGCGAGTCAACGCGCTTCACATGAACGTATTTTTGCGCATCTCTTTGGAAATTCAGCTTAAAAAATTGATTGTGGGTGGTTTTCGTAAAGTGTTTGAAATGTCGAAAGTGTTTCGTAACGAAGGGCTCGACCGGACGCACAACCCAGAATTTACGATGATCGAATCTTACGCGGCCTATCAAGATTACCATGACGTGATGGATTTCACCGAAAAGCTTTTCATTCAGTTAGCCAATGCGCTGTACGGCACCACCGATCTTGGGGAACGGCAAAGCAAGCAAGGGGGAACCCATCAATTGAATCTTCAAGGGCCTTGGAAGCGTTACACGATGAAAGAGTCGATCCGTGTTTACAAAGGGGTCGATGTCGACCACAAAAGTGACCATGAGCTGCGCGAAATTCTGGCAACCACAGCGCTTGATCCAGCTGAAGTGAAAAAATTGCCACGCGGACTGTTGATTGCGAAAATCTTTGAAGAATTTGTCGAGCAGCATCTGATTGAACCCCACTTCATCATTGACCATCCAGTCGAGACGACGCCGCTTTGCAAATACCATCGTAGCCTGAAGCAAAAGGAGGAGGGGCTCGTGGAGCGCTTCGAGCTTTTCATGCTGGGAATGGAGATGGCCAATGCCTACACAGAGCTGAACGACCCAATCCTTCAAGAGAAGCTCCTGCGGCAGCAGCAAGATGCGAAAGATGCAGGTGATCTAGAGGCGCATCCGATGGACGAGGAGTTCATCGAGGCACTAAACGCAGGGATGCCCCCTACGGGCGGCCTGGGCATCGGAATCGACCGTCTTGTGATGGTCCTTACGGGCGAAGTCTCGATCCGTGACGTGATCTACTTTCCTATGATGAAGCCCGAAGGGACTCACAGCCAGCCATAACCCTTTCTAGCTAAACCCTCAAAAATCTCATAACGCATTAAATAAATATTTAATGCGTTCCCTCCATCCTTATAGAAGTCCTCTTAAATGGGCTTGTTAATTAATAAAGCCTCAGTTAAAGTCTAAGAAAAATTTCATTAAGAGTTTCTGTGATTTGCGCAATTAATTATTTGAAAGAGTCGTGCTTATATGAAAAATATCAGACTCCCTTTACAGTGAGCAATATTTTTATATATCGTGCACAATATGGTGAATGTGGTGAAGGGGGCTGGGGGCCACTAAAACTCATCCTAAAGAAATTATTAATTGCCGCTGTTGTTGACGAATCTTTTAAGCGTATTCGAAATGCTTTTAAAGGTGAAAAAAATAATGAAGCTGCATCTCAGGGGCAGGTTCAGTCAATTCGTTTTCGTGAGATTGCACTTGCTTCGACAGTGATTTTTTTAAGCATCGTTGTTGGTCAGTCATTGTTTGAAAAAACAAGCAATAACATTTACAGGATTGCAATAGTGACAATACAAGAATATGTTACGAGGACTGCTTTGAGTCCATTTTTATTACAACAAAATGCAAGCATTTATTTAGGAAACGTTGAGGCAATCCTTTTTGAGGTAGTGGATAAAATGGTCGACGCTGTTTGTTGTCAATATGGCTTGCATCCTATTTTGACGAACTTCGCACTATTTGCTGCGAAACAAGTAAGTCTTCGAATTTTCCCAGATACCCCTTGCCCTGTCCCAGATATCCTTCGCCCTGTCCCAGATATCCTTCGCCCTGTCCCAGATACCCCTCGCCCTGTCCCAGATGCCCCTCCCCCTGTCCCAGAAGATCCTGTAGAGTATCTGGGAACTCTTTTTGAAGAGCCGCCTGAGCTTGATGAGAGAGCCAAAATTATTGAATTCCTAGAAATTTTTAATTCAAAAAACAGAGTAAAAATATGATGCTAATAACGCCTATTCAGAACAGTTCAATCTACGCAAGCATTGTGCCGGGGATCGGCGCTATTTGTGTAAAATATTTATGTGATGATAAATATAAGATCGTAAGTCCAAGTATTTGGCGCGTTTGGCAAACGCAAATCACGCCAAACCACTCTTTGGTTAGGGCCATATTTTTTAATATTCTGCCGGCTCTTTGTGCAGTACCTTTAATCTATGTAAGCCGTGCTGTTGTGACAGCCATTAGAGTTGTCGTACGCGAAATGCCGTTATCTAAAATAATTGTACTTATGTCGATGGGTGGCATTGCTTTAGCTGGCAAAACAAATTTTGATGAAATAGAGTCTCAGGTCGGGAGGCTCGCTATCTTGGCAACTTATGCATTTCTTGGATATTTATATGCTGATGTAGTTCCTTTAAAAACTGCGGATTTTTGGAACAAATTTCCTGCTATTAAGCGACTGACTTATTTTGGTTTAGCCTTATATTTGAGAAAAGTCTGTTTTGAAAAAGGGGTGCATCCTGTTTATACAGAGCTTTTCTTTGCTACAGTTTATAGGGGAACAGATTGGATTAATTCATTACGAAACCCTAAGCCAAAAAATTAGGATGAAAATATGACGCTAATAACGTCTATTCATAACAGTTCAATCTACACAAGCATTGTGCCGGGGATCGGCGCTATTTGTGTAAAATATTTATGTGATGATAAATATAAGATCGTAAGTCCAAGTATTTGGCGCATTTGGCAAACGCAAATCACGCCAAACCACTCTTTGGTTAGGGCCATATTTTCTAGTATTCTGCCGGCTCTTTGTGCAGTACCTTTAACCAGTGCAAGCAGTCCTGTTGTGACAGCTATTAGAGTTGTCGTAGACAAAATGCCGTTATCTAAAATAATTGCACTTATGTCGATGGGTGGCATTGCTTTGTCTGGTAAAACACTTTTTGATAACATAGAGTCTCAAGTCGGGAAGCTCGCTATCTTGGGAGCTTATGCATGTCTTGGAGAGTTATATGCTGATGTAGTTCCTTTAAAAACTGCGGATTTTTGGAGCAAATTTCCTCCTATTAAGCTACTGACTTATTTTGGCTTAAGCTTATATTTGAGAAAAGTCTGTTTTGAAAAAGGGGTGCATCCTGTTTATACAGAGCTTTTCTTTGCTACAGTTGATGGGGGAACAGATTGGATTAATTTTCTTACTAAACTATGGGTCAAAAAATTAGGATGAAAATATGACGTTGACCGCAAAGCTTCTTACAAGAATGGGTGAATTCGTCCGTTCAGAAGTCGATACAGAACTCGGAAAGGTTTGTGTAAAATATTTGTGTAGTGATGCGTATAAGGTCGTGAATCCAAGTATTTGGCGAATTTGGCAAACGCAAATCACGCAAAATCATTCTTTTTTTGAGAGTTTGGTTCCTGGTGCTAAAGCATTCGGTTGCGCAACACCCCTTCTATTAGGAGTGGCTTACTTAGAGTCTGTAAGAGAAATCATTTGTAAAAAATCAGGGTTATCCGACAAAGACAGCACGTTGTTGTTGATGGGATGCACTGCCTTAGCTGGTCGAGCATTGTTTGAAAAGGTAGATTCTCCGACGTGGAAGTTAGCAATCATCATCGGATCATTTGTATCTGGATCGGGAATTTTAGCTAAGAGATTTCCTTTTGAAAATATACGTAATTTTAGGAAACTTCATCATGTTGTGAAATTGTGTTTTACAGCTTGGGCCTTAAGCTCCTTATACTTAAGAACAGTATTTTTTAAAAACGGGGTGCACCCTGTTCCTGCCATGCTTCTTTTAGGCGTCATTGCGAGTGCCCCATACAAAGAATGGTCCTAGTGAAAGGTCTCCTTCGGGTCCACGTCGATGAGGAGCTTGAGGTGGGGCGGAGCCTTCAGGCGCGAGACGAGTGCTTGTAGGTCGGCGAACCGCTTTGCTTTGAGGAGGAGGTGGCCTCGGTGGAGCCCTTTGGCTTTTGTAAGGCCGCAGGGGCTGTAGGGGAGTAGGTCCACGGCAGCGGGCTTGGTTTGCTCGATGTGGTGGGTGAGGAAGGCGCCGAATTTTTCGAGCAGCAGTGGGTCGGTTGATTGGAGGATGAGGCGGACGATCTTCTTGAAGGGGGGGTAGCCAAATTGTTCACGCGTTGCGAGCTCTTGCGTAAAGAAGGCTTCGAAGGCCTCCTTGGAGGCTTGGTGGATCACATCAAAGTCGGGAAGGCGCGTTTGCAAGATCACTTCGCCTGGAAAATCGCCGCGCCCTGCACGCCCTGCAACTTGGCTTAAAAGCTGGAAGGTCGTTTCAGAGGAGCGAAAGTCAGGGACGTGGAGCATCGAATCGGCGTTCAAAATCCCCACAAGAGTGACCGCTGGAAAATCGAGCCCTTTGGCAATCATCTGTGTTCCAATTAAAATGTCAGCTTTTTGTGATTTGAACTGCCGGTAAAGATCATCGTGACTCCCTTTATGACGCGTCGTATCTCGATCCATCCGCAAAACGCGCGACTCTTTGAAAATTGCCTTGATTGCTCGCTCCACTTGCTCGGTTCCGGGCCCCTTGAAGCGCATCGTTTCGTTCGAATGACATTTGGGGCAGACGACCCGCTTTGGGTCAAGGGTGTAGCCGCAAAGGTGGCATGCAAGGATATTCTCCCCTTTATGGAAGGTGAGGGAGACATCACACTGGATGCACTTGACCGTCTCTTTGCAGTTCGTGCAGACTTGACACTTAAAAAAGCCGCGCCGATTGAGAAAGAGGAGAATCTGTTCCCCTTTTTTTAATCGGTCTTCGATTTTCGAAAGAAGAATATCACTAAAAAGAGCCATACATTTTTGTTTGTCATCTTCAAGCTTCATGTCAACAATCGTCACATCAGGCAACGGGTTGTCTTGAGCCCGTTTCTTTAAAATGCTCAATCCATATTTACCGTTTTTGGCATTCCAGTAGGTTTCAAAGCTCGGGGTCGCGCTCCCAAGAAGGCAGACTGCTTGGCAAAATTTCGCTCGCACGATCGCAACATCTTTGGCATTGTAGCAGGGCATCTCTTCAGTCTGCTTAAACGAGCCATCTTGCTCCTCATCCACGATGATGAGTCCCAAATTTTGGACGGGGGCAAAGATTGCAGAGCGAGCCCCGATCACAATGGCGGTTTTTCCAGAACGGATGTTGCGATAGGCATCGAATCGCTCCCCATCAGAGAGGCGGTAGTGGAGCACCGCGATCGGTTCTTTAAAGCGGGAGCGGACCCGCTCGATCGTTTGGGTCGTCAACGCAATTTCAGGTACCAAGAAAATCACCCCGAGCCCCTTGGAGCGAGCCTCTTGCATTGCTTGGAGGTAGACTTCGGTTTTACCACTTCCTGTTACCCCAAACAAAAGCTCTGTGTGAAATGTTTTCTCTTCCAGTCGGCTGACGATTTTGGTGAGAGCCACCTGCTGCTCAGGATTCAATTTTTTTGGCGGGACGGGTAAAAAATCTTCGTGAGAGAAAAAGGAGCGGTCCACTTCAATTTTGTGAAGAGTCAAGAGCCCTTTTTTCACAAGCGTTTCGACTGGGCTTTTAGAAACATCAGCTAACTCCAAAAGCTTGGAAAGATAGAGTCCTTTAGGGTGCATGAGTAACGTGTCGAGCACCTTTTTTTGTGGGTGATCCGGATTTGAAAAATTGCTTGAGACAGTCGTTAAATGGTCGATGGAACCTTTTCGTTCCACAAAGTATTGCTCCTCTTTTTGCGTCTTTTTCTTTAACGACGCTGGAAGGAGCGTGGTAAGCACTTTTTGGTAAGGGGTCGAGTAGTAGTGGCTCATCCACTTGGCCAATTCCATCAGGTTGGGTGTCAACGATTCTTCCTCTAGGACAGCGTGGACTTTGGCCATTTTTGCAAAAGAGGGATGGCTCAACGATTGGATAACGGTCGCTTTCACCATTTTATTGCGCAAAGGGACGAGGACACGCGATCCCACGTCAAGCGCTAGTCCGATATTCTCATAGCATAAAGGTTTATCGACCCTTTGATCGACCAGAACTTCTACAAACGGGGGAGTGATAAGAGCGCTTTCCATAAACGTTGTTTCCCTTCGGCTGTTTGTAAGATTGGCAGCGGCTCGAGGTAGAGGATAGGGGTGCCGTGCAGAGTGTCAGAGGAAGCATCGCGTTGGATCCACTCTTTATAGGGCTCGATCCAGCTCGGGTCTGTAATGATGAGGCCTGTTTTTACAGCCAATTCTTTGGAGAATTGCTCAGGAGGTAAAAGGGTGCAGTGACTTAGGTAGAGGTGAATGGCTGTTTGAATGTTTTTGTAAAGTGAAGCGCCAGCTGCTATTTTTTTAGGGAGTAAAAGGACGAACGGAGCCTCTTGCGTCCCATCGAGGAACCTTTTTCTCGCATCAGCTGCTCGTCTATCATTGAGTGGCGCTAAAATAGGTGTCTTAAACCGCTTTTGGACCCAATCGCAAAGATCTGTTAACGAAAGCTCAGAATTTCTAACCGGTTTTCTCTCATGCACGACAACTTTTTCTGCGATTTCCCGCACTTGCGGGACCTTTAGTGGTTGTGGTAGTGGTTGCGGGGCAGACGCCAAGTGTTCAACTTTATCTGCTTTTTTTGCGTGTCGAGCCGCCCCCTGAACGCGCCGCTTTTTCGGGGCGATCAGCTTGAGCAAATCTTGCGTGAGTGAGAGCAGTTCAGTTTCCATGTATTTCTAAAATAACGATTCCACATAATTTTGGGCATCAAAAGGTTGCAAATCTTCGATTCCTTCTCCCAAACCAATCCAAAGAATCGGGATTTTTAACTCTTTTTGGACCCGCAAAGCGACGCCCCCCTTCGCTGTTCCATCCATTTTTGTGAGGCAGATCCCCGAAACGGGGCAAACTTGACAAAAAGCTTTCAGCTGATCGATCCCATTTTGTCCAAGCGTTGCATCTAAAATATAGAGCACCTCATGCGGGGCGCTTGGGTCGAGTTTTTTGACGGTCCGGATCACTTTTTCAAGTTCGCGCATCAGCTCAACTTTGGCATCCAAGCGACCCGCAGTGTCGGCAATCACTAAATCATAGTCCCCATTTTGCCCTTTCTGCAGCGCTTCGTAAATAACACCGGCTGGATCTTTCGATGGGCTCTCAACAATGTCGACTTTCGCCCGATGGGCCCAGATCGCAAGCTGCTCTTTCGCTGCTGCTCGAAAAGTATCTGCGGGTGCCAAAATGATTTGCAGACCTTGCCCTTTATAGTAATGGGCGAGCCGGCCAATCGTGGTCGTTTTCCCCGACCCGTTGATCCCCACCACAAGCAAAAGGGCCGCCTTCGGGTAAGAACGGGGGAGGGTTTCGGAGCAACCGTCGAAGATCGATAGCATAAACTGCTTCATCCAGTTGATGTAGTCGATCTCGACCGCATCAGGGTGGCGGCGATGAAACTCTTTCACTCCTGCGAGGATCTCTTCGACTAACGGGGTACCCAGATCTTGGCGATAAAGAAGCTCTTCTAAACGATCGAGCTGTTCTTGGTTTAATTTGCCAGAAAAGATCGAAAAAAATGAATTAGTAAAGAATTTTTTTATCTTCTTGTACTTGTCTTTCAATAAGCTAAACAAAATAGGACTCATTCGGTGTTGATGAATATTGAATTCTAGCAGATAAAGAGGGAAAGGGCAAGGTATGAATATTCACGAATTTCAGGCGAAAGAGCTTTTGAAGAGGTATCATATACCTGTTCCTGAGTCTATTCTGATTCGCCACCTCGATGATTTGCACGGTGTGGACTATCAAGAGGCGGTCGTCAAGATTCAGGTGCATGCTGGTGGGCGAGGAAAAGCTGGGGGAGTCAAGTTTGCTAAGTCGCCTCAAGAGATCAAGGACTTGGTGAAGCGTCTTTTAGGGATGAAGATGGTGAATAACCAGACAGGTCCGCAAGGGATCATTGCGCACTCATTGATTTTGAGTAAGCCAGTGGACATTGCCAAAGAGTATTATTTAGGGGCGATCATTGATCGAGCTAAAAGACAGATGACGTTGATTGCTTCCACCGAGGGGGGGATGGATATTGAGGAGGTGGCCGAAAAATATCCAGAGAAGATCTTCACGTTGCCTATCTTGCTCGGTGGAAGATTGCGCCTTTATGAAATTGTAGCCTTTAATAAGTTCATGGGATTCAAGGGGGATGTGGCCAAACAGGCCGCAAAGCTGGTCCAAAATTTAGTGAAGGCTTTTTATGAACTCGATGCTTCGATTTTAGAGATCAATCCATTGGTTTTGACGCCAAGTCACCATTTGATTGCTCTGGATGCGAAGTTTGCGATTGACGATAACGCCCTTTTTCGCCACCCAGACATTTTACAGATGCGTGATCCGACACAGTCGAGCGACGCCGAGAATGCAGCTTTTGACAATGATCTTTCTTACGTGTCGCTGGAGGGGAATATCGGCTGTATGGTGAATGGGGCCGGTCTTGCGATGGCAACCATGGATATTATCCAGCATGAGGGGGGTAAGCCTGCGAACTTTCTCGATGTGGGGGGGAGTGCGACGAAAGAGCGGATTGCCTTTGGATTCCAGATGATTTTGAGTGATCCGAACGTGAAAGGGATCTTGGTGAATATTTTTGGTGGGATCGTCAGTTGCAAGATGATTGCAGAAGGGATTATTCATGTGGTCAAAGAAAACAATATTCAGATACCGATCGTCGTTCGTCTAGAGGGGACCCATGTGAAAGAAGGGGAGCATCTTTTAGAAAATTCAGGGTTAGAGATCATTGCGGCAGTCGATCTACTCGATGCTGCGAAAAAGATTGTCGCTCAAGTGGAGAAGGTCTTCTAATGTCAGTTTTAGTGAATAAAGATACGAAGATCATTACGCAAGGGATCACGGGGAAGGCGGGAGCTTTTCATACGGAGCAGTGCATTGCGTATGGTTCAAAATTTGTTGCTGGGGTGACTCCTGGTAAGGGGGGAGAGACTATTTTTCATCTTCCTATTTTCGATACAGTCCAAGAAGTTGTCAGGGAGTTGGAGGTCGATGCATCGATGATCTTCGTTCCTCCTCCCTTTGCGGCCGACGCCATTATCGAGGCGATTGAGGCACATATTGGGCTCATTGTGTGTATTACCGAAGGGATTCCGGTAAGGGATATGCTTGAGGTGCAAGCGGCGTTGAGGTATTCGGGGAGTCGTCTGATCGGACCGAACTGTCCTGGAATCATCACGCCAGACGAATGTAAAATTGGGATTATGCCCGGATATATCCATCAAAAAGGGCATGTGGGGATTGTTTCTCGCTCTGGGACGTTGACCTATGAGGCGGTGCATCAGACGACAGCGCTCCATTTAGGGCAATCGACCTGTATCGGAATTGGTGGAGACCCGTTGAACGGGACGAATTTCATCGATGCGATCAAGTTATTTGAGAAAGATCCACACACACATGCGATCTTGATGATCGGGGAGATCGGGGGATCACAAGAGGAAGAAGCGGCAGCCTATATCAAAGAGCATGTGAAAAAGCCGGTAGCGGCCTTTATCGCAGGGGCAACAGCTCCCGAGGGGAGACGTATGGGTCATGCGGGTGCGATTGTTTCGAATGGTTCGGGTAAAGCTGCGGATAAAATTCGTGTATTAAAAGAGTGCGGAGTGGTCGTAGCAGAAACCCCTGCAAAAATGGGGATCGCTGTACAAAAGGCGATGAGAAGGTAAGGTTTCATGTTTGAATTTGGTAAAAGTATCCCTGTAAAGGTCACCTGGCCTTTTTTTCTAGTTGCCGCTCTGATCGGTTTTTTAAACTCGATGAGTCTGATCGGGACATTGTTTTGGATTGTAGTGATCTTTGTTTCGGTGTTGTTGCATGAATATGGCCATGCGTTGATGTCGAAAGCCTTTGGGCAAAAACCGCGCATCGAGCTTGTTGCGTTTGGAGGACTTACCTACCCAGAAGGGAAAAAAATCCGAGGTTACCAAGAATTTTTCGTTGTGTTAGCGGGGCCGCTGGCGAGTTTAGCTCTCTGTTTTCTCGGATTTTGGATCTTTAGCCTCCCTGCCGTGCGCACCTCTCCTTATGCAGTCTACCCATTTCTTTTTGGATTTGTGAACGGCTTTTGGACCGTGTTGAATATGTTGCCGATCTTGCCACTTGATGGAGGCCAGCTGATGCGAGTCATCTGTCAGGGGATTTTTGGGTTTAAGGGGTATAAAATTGCAGCGGTTGTCTCGATCATCTTTGCAATACTGCTTGTCGTAGGGTTTTTTCTGATAGGGCAGCTTTTTTTGGGGATCATTTTCATGTTCCTCCTCTTTCAAGGGGTGGAGATCTTCAAACAAGTGCGCAATATGGGCGAGTCGGACATGTCTGAGGACGTGCGTAAAGACTTAGCGCAAGCAGAGCTTTTTGAAGCCGAGCACAACGTAAGTGATGCGGAAAAGATGTATCGGAAAGTGCGTGATGAGGCCAAAGAGGGCTTTTGTTTTGTGAAGGCAAGTCAAGCGCTTGCGAAGCTTGTCCTCTTGCGCCAAGATCACAAAGAGGCCTACCAGATCTTGCAGCCCATTCGGACGCAGTTGACCCTTGAGGGGAAAAAGCATCTATTGAAAGCCTCTTACGAGGAGAAGGATTTTCCGCTGACGATTGAGATGGCCTCGATGGTGTTTCAAGAAGAGCCAGGTCCCATCGAAGCGCTCCTTGCAGCCAAGGCGGGAGCGCAGTTGAGAGAGGATGAGCTTGCGATTCAGTTCCTTCGTGTGGCGCTCGATCTTGGGATCGACAAAAGTGCCATCGACGACGCCGTCTTCGCCCCCCTAAGGGACGACCCTCTCTTCAAGAAAGTGATCCTCGAAAAGTAATATCGATGCAGATGGTCGCTTAACCGAGGCCGCTAAAATTTTTAGTTTTGGGGCTTACAGCTATCCCACCATTTTGTATTGATATCTCGAATTCGTTTGAATCGGACTGAGTGGAGATGTATTTTTCAATATCTGTGCTTGTCTTCGGGTTGGATAGCAGGTATTCTTTGAATAAGTTGAACATTCTAGCTTTGGTCTCGCTTTGAAATGATGGATCACACAGTATTTTTAGATTAATAGATGAATTACAGCAATAATAACGTTTACGGTTGAGGGATGGGTTTATGTTGCTGCATTGAAAGGTGGATCGTTGTGGAAACCAAGTTCCACAAGCGGAATAAAACATACCGCTTTGAACCTTATCTCAAGTTGTTAGAGAGCGACCTTACGTTATAGCAACAGATGTCGCCTCCCTAGCTACTTATTTGCCGGACCCTTTGGCCTTACACCGTTTCGTTGAGGTGTAAAGTGAAAGTAGGGTAGTTGTAGCCCCATGCTTCTGTCTTTTTTATGTGTACTGGGCATTTCTCAATATTTGTGAGATAATTGTGTAAATCTCCGCCTTTTGCTTTATGTAGCAAACAGTTTTTAAACCAATGGAATAGAATCACTTGCTTTTTTGTGTCGGTTTCTGACGTTGTCTTAAAAGCGAAAGTTTTGTTTTGTGCTCTGCGTGATGAATTGTTCCAAAACGCCCTGGCTAACAGCTTTATGGATTGTCGGAGGGATTTGGAGCGATATGTTACAAATGTGTGGAACGCAAGCACTATACTAAAAATTTTTAAAGCTTCCTTAGGGCTTGACAGAGTTGCAGGGGCAAAAGTTCCTAGAGCAATTGCTCCGATGAGCCCAATCGTAATATGCAAAAAACCTGGCATATAAGTTGGTTTGAGTGTTTCGTAATTTTTTCCAGAATAAACGGGGAGGCTTTGGGCACAAGGCGCAGATTGGAAGTCTTGGGTGACCTCATTGAACACGCTACGTATATTTAAGTATTTTTTTAAGCTGTCGGCACACATGACGACGGAGACTGCTACAGGGATAAACGGGAGTATTGCTTTGGGTGAAATTTGCATAAAAAACTCTAACTTGTAAATCTTTTCAGTGTAAATATAGCAAAAAGAATTAATAAATGCAATATAAAATAAAAATTTTAAGAGAGAGATGGCCATGAGGCACAATTTTCTTACTGAAAATAGAGATGCCGCCTCTTAAAAAATGTGGCCTTAAAAGAGGTGAGATTCGGCTTTTCTACTCTCTTTTAAGCTTTATAATTACGGCAGTTTCGCGCACCGAAAATTCGAAATCTTTATTTAATGCCTTAATAGTGTTTGTAATGTCTTCAACCGTATTGAGTGTTTCTGATGTTACACAATGTTTAAATAATTTAAACGCTTCTGATTCACCTAAATTTTCAAGCTGGTCACTTATATGTACTATTAATTTAAGCTTCGTTGGAACGAAAGTGTAAAATTCGCCGTCATTACCGTTTTCTGGGTTCCTGAAAATGGCATTTCGAATTTTAAGTAGATGGTCGATAAGGGGGTTGCATTGGAATGTTAGATATTTGTTTATTACGATTGCTAAACAAGAGACGACGAAAGCTGTGATAAGATTTGATCTACTCGCAAAGTTAAAAGTCCCCAGGATGGATGCGGCGATTAGCCCAACTGTAGCTTCCAACGGGCCTGGTAGCTTGGTTAAGTTGGGTAGATCTTTCCTTTCTACAACAGTTGGGAAACGATATGCTGGATTCGTAGTGGGGAGTTGGGCATTTTTTATAAAAGTATTTTCGAAGGATTCTTTGGCGGCACTTAGCTGTTTTCTAATGGATATGTATTTTCCTAAGTTGATAGCGCAAGTGGTGAATGTGGCGGTAGCGACAGTTACGAGAACAAATGAAAGTGCTGCACTAGGTGAAATTTGCATAAAAAAACTTAATGGGTAAATCTTGTTAGTGTAAATATAGCAAAAAGATTTTATGGGCACAATATTAAATAAAAAAATTTAAACCTAGCCGAGCTAATTGCTTGTTTTTGGTTTTAGGGAGCAATTAGCTGGGCACGAGGGAGTTGTCGGGGGCTTTAGAAGAAGTAGCTGCTCATTCTGGAGAAAAATCCGCCGCTCGCCTCGTTGGGGGCCAAGGCTGTGTTTGAGACGAGCTCTTCTAATGAGGGGGCGTCGATATCTTCACGTTCTACTAGGACCGCTTCTTCATCAAAAAGGGAAATATCGATCTCGATCGGTATGTCGGCAAGGTCGATTGGTGCAACTGCGTGCAGCTCGGTGTTTTCTAAAACGATACAGTGATGGCGTTTGTTGTCAGAGGTTGTGCTGGTTGCGTGGTAGATCTCTTTGTAGGAGGGAAGTTCTTGCAACCAATGATCAAAGGGGGTTTTCTCAACTGTAGCATCTGGCTCTGTAAAGATCGTTAAAATGTGACACCATTGGTGCACCTTAAGGGCTGTCATGTAGTGCTTATCTTTAATCGCAGAACGACTGATGAGAAATAAATTCGCAAAAGGATCAAGCGTTTGGTTCACATGCAAATATTTTTCGATCGGTGTTTCAAAGCAGAGCTTGTTGTTTTTAGTTATTCTTTTAAGATTCGAATCAAAACAAAGTATATTGAATTTTAATAGCTTAGCGAATGAGGCGAGCCCACCTTGTCCCGATTCAGGCTGATAGCATCGATTTGTGGCATTTAGATGATAAAGCGCCATTAAGATCAATGGCAAGTCAAATGCTTGTACACATTGAGGAGCCGTAGGAAACCATGAGTAGATGTTCTCGAATTGTTTTTCGTCTAATAAACAATCACCTATAAAATGGTTAAAATCAACAGAGGAGCAAGCAGCCATAACAACAATCCAGTTAAATGTTTAATTTTCGTTATTCACAGTTAATATATTAACTTGAAATATTGAAGGATGATTTTAAAGACTTTTTAAAATAAGTCAACAAAAAAGCCCGGAATTTTCCGGGCCTGTTTCAAGCTCAAGATAGTGTGTGGGCTATTTTTTGTGTGACAAACTAGGAGCGAGAGTGATGAAGAGGAATTGCCCTCTCTGATTTAAGACTAAGAGGGTCGCTCGGTTGTTTTCGGATAGCTTCATCGCTTCAAAAAAGTCGGCTGGTGAGCGTACTTTTATGTTATTGACTTGGCTGATCAGATGGCCGACTTGCACTTTTCCTTTTAATGGGGAATTGTCGTCGATTGACTTAATCACAACCCCTTCTGTGTCGAGAAGGACATGAGAGTAACGTTGGAGCGTCCCTTGCGTTGCGGGTTCGACTTGGATTCCTAAGCGGGCATCATAATTATCTGCAATTTGAGAACCGCTTCGATCGTCGATTTTTGCTTTCATCTTGATCTCTTTTCGATCTCGCATCACCCGCAGCACGATCTCGTTGCCAGGCATTTTTAATCGCACGGCAGAGTCGAGCTCTTGAGGAGAATGGATATTCTTCGCATCGATCCCTAAAATCACGTCCCCTGGAACAAGGCCTGCTTTTTCAGCAGGAGAACCCTTTTGCACAGAGGCCACAAGCGCCCCTTTGTTCGTCCCAAACGCTTCAGCAAGATCTGCATCGATGAATTGAACAGAGACTCCAAGATAGCCCCAGCGTACTTGCCCATCGTTTTTCAGCTGATGCATGATGTTTTGGCAGATCGAGGAGGGGATGGCAAATCCTACACCCATGTACCCACCTGAATTCGAGAGGATCGCTGTGTTCATTCCGACCACTTCCCCGTAAAGATTCAAAAGAGGACCGCCCGAATTTCCTGGGTTGATCGCCGCATCTGTTTGGATGAAGTCACCCACATCTGTGATCTGTAGAGTATTGCGGTTTTTCGCAGATACCACGCCCATCGTGATGCTCGTTGTGAGCTCGAACGGATTTCCAGCCGCGATCACACATTGCCCCACCTCAAGAGAAGAGTCGTCGGCAAAAGTGAGATAATCGTGATTTTCTACAGCAACTTTGACCAAAGCAATATCGGTTGTTGGGTCGCCCCCAATGAATTCAGCAGGCATCTCTTTTTCCACATGATCAAGGAAGCTCACCTTGATCGATTTGGCATTCTTCACCACATGATAGTTGGTGAGGATATACCCATCAGCAGAGATAAAAAATCCGGTCCCTAGAGAGCCTCGTGCTCTTTGCTCTTTTTGATTGTGTTGTTTGCCGAAAAATTGATTGAAAAAATCATCATGAAAGGGCCACCCCTCCATTACTGGTTGTCGCAAAGAGGCACATTCAATTTTGAGTTGCACAACGGTTTGCTTGGCTTTTGAGGAGACATAAATAAAAGGACGCTGTACTTCATCGACAATTTTTACATAATTTTTATCGAGACGAGGGTCGTACGTCGATTGCTCAGCGCTCTCTGCTACCAAATTGAACCCAGTCATTAGGCTTAAAGGGATAGAGGTAGCTAAAAGGAAATAAGAAATTGGTTTCAGCATTGGAACTCCTTGATTACAGAATTTAATTCATCATAGTTCTATCAAAATAGAAGGATGTTTTTTCAACCCTTCTAGCCCCTTTTTGGAGGCAATGGTGGCCTTCACCCCACCACTTAAATTTTTGATGATAGAGGTTACACAATTTCTTATAGCAGATCGATCCGCTTCGATCAATGCTTTCCTGTGACTCAACCGAATCTCCTCTGTCCGCCCGACTCTTTTGAGGAAATATTCGTGGCTTGCTCGCTGATTTAACGGGACGATTCCTTCTGTTTTTTGCAAGGCCGCGAGCTTGGCTTCGTATAAATCTTGTTCTGTGTATTCTCCTTCCAGGATAGGGGTCAACACCTGAGTGAAAATCTCATAGGTGAGATCGATATTTGGATCGCAGCTCGTGAACATCGTCATGAGCCCTTGATCTAAGTCGATCGACATCGATGTGCCATACGCCCCATGCTTTTCTCGCAAGATCGGGTGGAGCTGCAAATGTTTCACAAGCTGTACCACGATTTTTGCAATTGGCGCCATCGGATCCATATAGGTAAAGGAGGGGAAGGTGAGGGCGTTTTCTGCCGCTTGCAACGGGACCGCATATCCAAAGAAGGGAGGCGCTTCTCCTGTAAGATTATAAAGCGGGTGACTCATGTAGGGGGGTAGCGTCTCTTTTATCGGAAGACGCAAGGAGGGCAACTGCTCTGACTCTAAGTCGGTCGCACACACAAGCTCCTTTTTTCCTTTTGCGCAAAGCAGTTTATGAAAGACTGCTTCTAACTCTTGCAAAGTGCTTTCGATCGACTGTTCTAGATGACTTTTCAGCCAGAAGTAAAAGGAGAAGCCCCGAATTTGCTCCAGTGCCTTGTACCCGCTATTGAGGATCGACTTTGTCTTAAGGACGCAACGACCGACTCCTCTTTGTGTGAAGCTCGATTTGAGTCGGGTAAATAGATCCTTGATGATCTCTTGCACACGCTCTTTTTCGGTAAAGATCGTCGCCGATAAAACCTCTTCTAAAAGGAGAAACGCTTCTTGAATGTTTTCTGAAAGACAATCCATCGTTCCAGCAAAGACAAGTCGGTCATCGATGAGTTGGATTCCAAAATCTAGGCTCGAGACGAGGAGCTCTTTTTTCTCAATTAGCTCCTCAAAGGAGTGGTTTTTGGTTCCTATTTCGCCAAGAAGGTGGAGTAGTAGACTTAAATAAGGGAGTTCGCGATCGGTAAAGTGGGGGAGATCAATGAAGAAGTCGATGTAACTCAAACCGTTTGTCCAGGTTGTGTGAACGGTTGCCGGAATTTGTCCCGATACCAGTTTTACTGGATAGCTGGTGATAGTTTTTGGAATTTGGTCGATATGTAGAAGAGGAAGGCACGATGCATCCGATGATCGTTGCTGCTTGGCGTCAATCAGGCGCATCTCTTCATCGATTTGGAGCCGAAGCTTTTCGTCAATGAAAGGCTTTGGTGGCAGCTCTTCTTCCAAAAGATTTTGTTTCGGGCTGAAGTGGAGCTCTACTCGATGAGAATTCTCTAAAAAAAGAGTTTTTAAAAGTTCTTTGAGGTGATTGTCATCTAAGCTTGTTTTTTCAAGGTCCTCAATCCGTTCTTTAAATTGGACCATTTCAAGCGGATCGGCCCCGTTGAGTGCGGGTAAAAAGGCTCTAAAAAAGAGGGTAAGTCCCGTCGGATAGCCACTTTCGACCGTATTTAAAAAGGCAATCTTCAGTTGATGGAGGGCCCCCTTTTTACTTTCGAGGTCAAAGCCTTTGTCGTATAGTTCAGCTAAAGTGCGATCAAACGTTTCGACAAGCTTTTTCGAATCGGTCACATCTTTGAAAATGAAGTACAGATAAGGCTGTAACACCTCCATGTCGGTCAAAACTTCAACCGAGCTTGCTAAATTTTCCCCCATGATCGCCCGTTGGATGGGGCAAGCATCATGATCGGCTAAAAGCATTTTTAAATAGAGTGCTTCGAGCAGATGTTTGGGATCATTTTGTGAGCCAACTAAGAATCCAATCGTCATGTGGTGAGAGACTTCGTCACTTGCCGCGGGATAGTAAGAGTGGACCACTTTTTTATGGGTGAAGGGCTTTTGGTAAACTCTTTTTGTCGGTTGGGTATCCATTTTTAGAGGCAAATGAACCATTTTTTCGATGAAGTGTAACTTCTCTTCGATGTCGATGTTTCCGTATAAAAAGATCGTTGCCTTAGATGGGCAGTAGAATTCTTTGTGAAAATCCAGAAGGTCTTGATGGGTTAAGGTGACGATTTCTTTCGGAATGCCCCCGCTATCGAAGCGATAAGGGGAATCGGGGAAAAGTTGCTCTAGCGTTGCGTGGTGAAGGCGGTCGTATAAGGAGCTGTGGGCTTGCTTCATCTCGTTGAAGACGATTCCCTTAAATCCTTCATCTGTTAAACGGGCCCCTTCTTGCAAAAAGCTTCCTTTGTCTAGAAGAGGATAAAATACGGCATCTAAGTAGACTTCGAATAGATTGAAAAAGTCCTCTTTGAGATGTGCTGCAAATGGGTAGCAGGTGAAATCTGACCCGGTAAAAGCGTTGGCAAAGCCTGCGACGCTACGGCGCAACATGGAGAAGAACGGGTCTTTTACATCAAACTTTTTCGAGCCACAAAGAACGATGTGTTCTAATACGTGGGCACATCCATTGGATGAATGGGGAATGGTCTGCAGCAAGATTCCAGCAACATTTTGTGGGTCTTCATTTTGGATATTGATGACTTTAAGCCCGCTTGGGTGGCTATAAGAGGTATAAGTTGCTTTGATTTCGTCGACGAAACAGCTTTTTTCAAATTGAAACATGTCAAGAAGAATAGGCGGGATTTCTTAAATTTTCCACCAGAATCTTTCCTAGCTTAAGCCTAGAGGAGTATTTGACAACAAATATGTTTATACTCACTATTGCTTAGAGATAAGTCAGTGAATCAACGTGAGTGGTCGAAGTTATGCGAATTAAATTTCTTTATGGTAAACAGATCTGTTCGCGTATAGCGCTTTTGGGAGCGATGTTTGGTCAGCTGCAAGCAGAGAATGTTCCGATTGCAATCGTTGGCGGGGGGAGTGTGGGTGTTACAGTGGATCCTTATGCTGCGCAGATCATGTTAGATGGAACCGTTAAAGATGTAGGCCCACTTGTCGCCTCCAACACGTTTATTCAAAGTGTCTATATGAACGAGTTTGGGGTAAGTTTAATTGGTGGATATGATTTCGTTTTTGGAGTGGATGCTCCATTTGCGGCCTTTATAGATGTGCAAGGAAATGTGGTGACGTTATCAGGCCTTCCTGGTGGTTCTGGATCTATTCAAGATGTTGTTATCAATAATCAAGGGGTCGGCTTGATTGGGGGGAAAAAGGTGACAGCCGATGCTTACGCCGCCTATGTCTCTTCGCAAGATTTTTCAGTCACAGAGGTGCCGGGGCTTCCTTCCAACACAGTTATTTACAGTGTGGATTTGAATAAGGATGGCTCAGGATTGATAGGGGGTGGCGACGGAGGGGGAACGCAACCTTTTTACGCCGCTTTTGTTGAACCAGATTTGAGTGTGACTCCTATTACAGGGCTTTTGGGGACAAATGGAAATATACAAAGCGTTGCCCTGAATGATCATAAGGCGGCGGTGCTTGGTGGATTTAAATTAGGTCATGGCGATGCGTACTTGGTGACTGTAGCCGCAGGGTCTACTGTTGCGCAGTCGATTCCTCTTCCAATTACAGGAAATGGAACGATTGATAGTGTAGCGATCAACAATGCAGGGAATGGAGTCGCAGGGGGGTATAGTTTAGGTGTCCCTGTTGCGATGTTGGTGACAGAATTTGGGGGATTTACTCCCATTACAGGATTGCCAACTCCGGCACAGATCAATAGGGTGGCTATTAACGAGGCGGGCACGTCTATTATTGGGGGATATCAAGGCCCGACTTTGCCTGGATTAGCGGCATTTATTGCTCCAGGGTCTGCTGATGCAGATCTCATTACGGGACTTAAAACGGGGGCGTATATTTATGCCGTGGATATTAGTCCGTCTGGTGTAGCTTTGATAGGTGGACTGAATGCGAATGATAATACAGCATTTATCTATCTGGTGGCTCCTGATAAATCATTGACAGAGTTACAAGCAAATCTGGGTGCTGGGACCTCTTTAATTGCTTCCATGTCGATTCGAGATATTGTTGAAACGGAAAGTATTGCGCCAAAAGCGACAGTGTCTGGATTGGGAGCCATCTATACACAATTCGGTTTGATCTCTGCTTTAGAGGCACATTTAACTAGAGATGCACATCATGGAGGAAGTAAAAAATCGTTCAAGGAAACAGCCTTATTGGTAGATGCTGAAAATCCTGCAGAAAATGGTGGGAAAATTGCTCGTCAAAATCAAAAACAGGAAAAAGAAAATCGCTTTGATTTGTGGATCGCTCCATTTGCGACCTTTATCTTTCAAGATCAAAATGGACAAAATCCTTCTTGTAGCAATCAAATGGGGGGTGGCCTTCTTGGTTTAGACTATCAGTTTTCTCACTTTTTAGTCGGAGGTGGATTAGCTTACGCCTATAATGCGATTGAATATGGGGGAAATTTAGGGCATGGAAATATCCAAGAAGAGCTAGGTGTGCTCTATGCCACCTATGAAAGAAAAAATCTATGGATAAATGGTGCTCTTTGGAGTGGAATTTACCAGTTAACGAACAAGCGATTGACTTTAGGCTACATTCCTTCTAACGCCTTTACAAAAGGGTGGATGCTTTCTCCTCATGGGGAATTGGCCGTTCCCTTTGCCGTTAAAGACGATGAAAGAATCATTGTAGAGCCATTTGTTATGATGGATTGGGTGAATAATTGGCAAGATGGGTTTACTGAAACAGGAGCTGCGGGGCTGAATATTGTGATGCAAAAGCAATACACGTCTCTTTTGCGCAGTGAAATAGGCTCTAGATTTTATCAAACAGTCGGCACACGATGGGGTGCACTCGGTTTTGAAGAGAAGCTAAGTTATGTCAACCAAATTCCTTTTAATTTTGGGGTAGTCACAACAAACTTTGTCGCCTCTCCCTCCACGTTTTCTATAGCGATCGGGAGCAATCAGGTGCAAAATTTAGGGGCAGCTGAGTTTCATATGACGTATACCGCAGAAAACAAGAGAATGCCCTATGTGTCTTTAGATTTTCAAGGGGAGTGGGGGGTAAGCTATCAATCTTATTTTGTCGGGGTGGAGATCGGTCGCAATTTTTAGAGCCAGTTGAAGGTTGAAAGGATCCTTAATTGTTAGAGGCATAAGGGGAGATCATTCCTTCAGGAAAGACTTCCTCCATCCGTAGCTCCATTTGGTAATGGGGGACGGGATGCCAGCTGGCAATAAACTCGCCTATGATTTTAAATCCCGCTTTTTGATAAACGTGCACAGCTCGAGTGTTTGTTTTTTCTGGATCAATTAAAGCTCGACGGATGTGAGGAAAGTGGGTTTTTAAAAATTGGTGGATCATGGGTACGCAAAACCCTTTTCCTAAGTAGTTGAGGTCGCAAATAAACAAATCGAGAGTGATCGCATCCAGCCCTTCAAAAGAGGTAATTAAAAAAGCAAATGGGGTCCCCTGATCATATCCTACCCAGTAGGTTGTATCGGATAAACCCAGGAAAAAATTTTCTAGTCCATGAAGGGTGCTTTGTAAGCCCATTCCGTGGATCCATTTGCTGATGTGTTCCTGAGCGAGCCAATGATGGATGAGGGATTTTTGCGAGACAAGAGCCGGAGCAAAATGAAAAGAAGGCTTCTTGGATTTTGTTAGAGGGGGTGAGTAAATGAGAACTCCCACACGATCAATATGAGATTTTAACACCTCATTATCTATCGATGCATAGTTTAATACATCGAAATAATAGGGCAAATAGCCATTGTTTAATTCAAATGAAACAGCCGCGGCTACCGAGTCAAGCTGAGTACCTTTTAAGGCGATATCGATATCGGAACCTTGTTTTTCTCTGCCCATGGCTCTTGAACCAAAAAGAGTGGCTTCTTGAATTTCAGGAAACTGCTTAAAGATAGCTAAAATGGAGTCAAGTTCTTCAGAAGTGAGTCCAAATTTCATTTAAAGCTCTTTTTTTAGATAGGAATAAAGCTGATGAATGCAGGGATAGTACTCATCTTTAATGATATGCAATGCCCTTCTCGCCTAAGTTTGGTTGTAGGTGTGAGATAGTTCATTACGTTTATCGAGCATTTTTAACCAGGTAGCCCCATCTTTAAGGATTTGTAACTGGAATCCATCTTTAATAAGATCTCTTGGAAATTGAGAAAAAACTCCTTTCTGATGGAGATAGTCTTTCAAAGTTTTCCAAGCCAATTCAAAGGAAAATTCAAATGCTTGGACAATACCCGCCTCTTCGAGTTGAGTCCAACTCGTTTGTTCACAGCCCGATTTTAAAAAAAGGAGGGCTTTTTCAAAATTAGCAAAGCGCTGTTTCCAGCGAATATCCTGTTCCATAATTTCACATGCTCAAAAAACCACAGCACAATATTTAACTAGAAAATGTTTAAATGTCAAGCTTGCAAGTAGGGAGGGCCCCCGTGAGCGGGATCGCCTTATGGTGGTTAGATACAAGGGGGCGAAGCCCCCTATATTGCTTAGGTCCAAGAAAGGTTGGACGCGGACTGGTAATCGGTCACTCTTCTCTCGAAGAAGTTGCCCTCTTTCTCGAGGTCGATGGTCTCGGAGAGCCATGGGAAGGGGTTCTTGGTGCCGTAGCGGGCAGCAAGGCCGATCCTCTCGAGGCGGCGGTCGGCGACGTAGCCGACGTAGTCCTTGAACATAGATGTCGTGAGTCCGAGCACTCCTTGTGGAAGGCAGTCGGTTGCGTAACGAATCTCGAGTTCAACAGCCTCGTCGATGAGGTCGTAAATGTGTTGCTGGAATTCGGCGGTCCAAAGATTCGGGTTCTCCTCCTTGATCGAATTGATCAAATCGATTCCGAAGTTTAGATGGATCGTCTCATCACGCAGGATGTACTTGAACTGCTCTCCGATACCGATCATCTTGTTCTGCCGGTGCAGTGAAAGAATCATCGCAAACCCACTATAGAAGAAGATCCCTTCCATGATCACGTAGTAACCAATCAAATTCTCTAGGAACGTTTGGGCCCCTTCAAATGTTTCAGTCGTGAAACCCTCTTTGAGAACCGTTTCGGTGATCTTCATCTCGAAAGCATCTTTGTCGTGGATGGAGTCCACCTCGTTGTACATGTTAAAGACTTCGCCTGGATCGAGCGCAAGTGATTCGACGATGTAATGGAAGGTGTGTGTGTGGATCGCTTCCTCAAATGCTTGACGCAACAAATACTGGCGCGCTTCAGGATTCGTGATGTGACGGAAGATCGCAAGCACAATGTTGTTCCCTACAAGGCTTTCTGCCGTGGAGAAAAAGCCCAGGTTGCGCATGATGAGAAGTCTTTCCCCATCAGTAAGACGATTGGACTTCCACAACTCGATGTCTGATTGCATGGAGACCTCGGTCGGCATCCAGTGGTTTGCACAACCATTGAGATAGTGTTCCCATGCCCAATGATACTTCAAGGGCATAAGTTGATTTACATCGACTGCATTGCAGTTGATCAGACGCTTTTCCTCAGCGCGTAAACGTTTTGATGTCTTTTCCATTTGGTGATCCCTTATTGACAACTTTCACAACCCTCTTCAAGATACTTTTGGTTTAACCTCTCCTGAGCGATCTACCTTGATGTTGGCAGAGGCTGAGGCGTTTTTCATCCATTTAGGTTGGAGTCCCCGTTTATTGATGTCGGTTGTCGACTTTTCAATTTGTGTCGCCGCTCGACTACGTAAGTAATAACAAGTCTTTAATCCCATCATCCAGGCACCAAAAAACATGTCGTGGAGCTTTTTCCCGCTCGGTTGATCAATATAGAGGTTAAGTGATTGCCCCATATCGATCCACTTTTGACGACGCGATGCACACGCAATGATCCAGCTAGGATCGATCTCAAAAGCAGTCAGATAAACTTTTTTGATCTCTTCGGGAATCCGAGCGATCTCAAGAACCGATCCATCATAATATTTCAAGTCATCAATCATCTCGTCATCCCAAAGATTGAGCTCTTTGAGCTTTTCTACGAGATAATTGTTCGGAATCGTAAACTCTCCCGATAGGTTCGACTTCACGTATACGTTTTTAAACGAAGGCTCAATCGATTGAATCACCCCGGTGATATTCGCAATCGTAGCTGTCGGTGCAATCGCCATTGTATTGGAGTTGCGCATCCCGTGCTGCTTGATCGACTCACGCACTGGTGTCCAGTCAAGACGGCAGCTGGTGTCTTGCTCCAGGTAGCCACCCCGCTCTTTTCTCAAAAGTTCGATGGTGTCAATCGGAAGCAATCCACGATCCCATTTCGACCCTTTGTAGGTGTCGTAAGTGCCTCGCTCTTTTGCCAGTTGGCTGGAAGCTAAAATCGCGTAGTAAGAGATCTGCTCCATACACATATCGGCAAATTCGACCGCTTCATGACTTGCGTAGCTGATATTCATCATATAGAGCGCGTCTTGAAAGCCCATCATCCCCATCCCAATCGGACGGTGACGCAAGTTCGCATTCGCCGTATCGGGAATCGGGTAGAAGTTGATGTCGATCACGTTGTCCAACATTCGGATTGCTGTAAAGATCGTTTGTTTTAGCCGCTCAACATCGAGTTTTCCATCTCGTATATGTTGCGGAAGATTGATCGATCCGAGGTTGCACACAGCAGTCTCTGTAATAGAGGTGTTGAGAAGGATCTCGGTACAAAGGTTCGAACTATGGACAACACCTACATGATCTTGCGGGGAGCGGATGTTCGAAGGATCTTTGAAGGTCATCCAAGGATGTCCTGTTTCGAACAACATACCGAGCATCTTTCTCCAAAGAGTGGTCGCTTCGATCCGTTTGAAAAGGCGGATTTTACCCTCATCCACAAGTTTCTCGTAATGGACATAACGTTCTTCAAAAATTTGTCCGGAAAGATCATGAAGATCAGGGGTATCGCTTGGGGAGAAGAGAGTCCACGCTTTATTTTCTTGCACACGTTTCATGAATAGGTCTGGAATCCAGCTCGCTGTGTTCATGTCATGGGTACGACGACGTTCATCACCTGTGTTTTTACGTAGCTCGATGAAATCCTCAATGTCGAGATGCCATACTTCAAGGTAGGCGCACATCGCCCCTTTCCGTTTTCCCCCTTGGTTGACCGCGACGGCGACGTCGTTGGCCACTTTGAGGAACGGAATCACCCCTTGGCTCTCTCCGTTGGTCCCCTTGATGCGAGAGCCTGTGGCGCGCACATTGGTCCAATCATTGCCAAGGCCACCCGCCCATTTGGAAAGTTTCGCATCATCGGAGATGATTTTGAAAATATTTTCTAGATCATCTTGGACGGTCGAGAGGAAGCAAGAACTCATTTGAGAATGTTGCGTTCCTGAATTAAACAGAGTCGGCGTTGCTGAAGTAAAGTAAAATTGCGATAAGATGTTGTAGAACTCGATCGCTTTTTCTGTCCGGTTTTCTTCTTGTAAAGAGAGTCCCATCGCAACACGCATCCAGAAAATTTGAGGCGTCTCTAAGCGACGACGATCATCATGGATGAAGTAACGGTCATAGAGCGTTTGGAGTCCAAGGTACTTAAAGGAGAGGTCTCGGCTCATGTCGAGCGCTTCTTGCAATTTCACAAGATCGAAATTGAGTAGATCGCCTGATAGGCGATTCAGCGAGATTCCGATCCGGATATAATTCGAGAAGTACTCTTTATGACGCCGATTGAGAGAAGGATCCATCATGGAGATTCCAAGTGCCTCTCTATAGACGATGTCTAAAAGAAGGCGAGCAGAAATTTCTGCATAGCAAGGATCATTTTCGATTTTTGCCCGCGCAGCCAATACCATCGCTTGGTCGATCTCTTCTTCAAGGATGCCTTCGTAGAAATTGTTGATCGTTGCCTCAACCAATTCTTGCACATTGATGGTCGACTCAAATCCACGACAAGCATAAGCAATTTTATTGCGGATCTCATCATGGCTGATCGAGCGAGGCTCGTTATCTTTGGTTTTTACTTGAAAAACTTTTGTTTCACTCGAATGATTCGTGGCTTTTGGATGAACTTTCCCTTCGTTTGCCTGCTTTAAGATGTAGGCTTTCGCAGCTGCAAAATGGCGCTCGGCCATCAAGATCTCTTCGATCAGGTCTTGAAGGATATGGACGGTGAGAAGTTCGTTGTTTTGCCACTTAGCCATGATTTGATCGAGGACGTTTGTTGTCAGCGGGTTTACAATCTCAATCAAATTTTCAGGAAGAGAGTGCCCTTCGTTGGTAAAACCGGTCCGCAGAGCCAGCTCGATAGAAGAGGCGATCTTCATCGGATTGAGCCGCACGAGAGTAGAGCCATCGCGCCGATACAGCCGAACGCTGTCGAGGCTTTGCTCGCGACGCGCTTTTTGCTCGTTGCGGTAGGTAATATAGCCACGAGCTACATCGTGAAATCCTTTTCTCATCAAAGTTACTTCAACAAGGTCTTGGATTCCTTCGACGGTTAATGGTCTGCTGTTCTTTGTTTCTTGAATACAGGTCATCACAACCGTTTCAGTGAGCGCTCCGATCTCCTCATTAAATGGGGAAAGATCATCGGTTTTTTTTACGTCTTTGAACGCTGCGGCAATCGCTCGCTGAATTCTTTGTGCAGTGAAAGGGACAACGTGTCCATTGCGTTTTGCAATTGTGAGCGCTGTTCCATTCACGATTTTTAATTCTTCTGTTTCCATTAGACCCCTTAACACTACATCTAGTATTCAATTTTGCTTCTGATACACTATATATTGTAAAACAACACAATTTGTCCAGCTGAATTTTTTTCTACTCAGCAAAAAATGTCGTTCAAATATAACAATGGTTTCGGGCATAATGTTACGACAAAACCAGGTTAAAAGACAGATGAAAAAACCATATGTTGTCCCCAACATTATCACAGCAATAGGTCTTTCGATCGGCCTTTTTGTGATCTTTAAAGCAGCTATGCTAGATCATGGCCTTGATTCAAAAACATTGTTACTGAGATCTTCTGTTTTAATCATGATTGCAGCCTGCATCGATGTGCTGGATGGATTTGTGGCCCGTTGTTTAAAGGGGGAGAGTCTTTTTGGGATGAACTTTGATTCGCTTTCTGATGCGGTCGCTTTCGGGGTCGCACCTTCTGTTTTACTGATTCGGACATTTACGTTTGAACCAAAAACCATACCCTATTTTGCGATTCTTTTTGGGGCGATGCTTTTCTCTCTTTGCGGAATTTTACGGCTGGTGCGATTCAATGTCTCTTCGCTGGATGAAATGAAACCAAAGTGTAAAAAAATCTACACAGGCTTGCCGATTCCGGCGGCGGCACTGGCGGCGCTGGCATTGCAGCTTTTTTTGGTGAGTGTCGGGGAAGAATTTTTGACCACTGAGTGGTTGGGGATGATCTCTGCTTTTGGAATGGTGATTCTCTCTTATTTAATGGTGAGTTTAAAACGATTTGTTTCTTTAAAGGTAATTGAGAAATCCGCTTTAGATTTTCGTGCAATATTTTTTGTTTGTGTTTTAATGTTGACGCTCTCATTTGGATTAATATACTATTTTGAGTGGGTTTTTTTCTTGGTTACTTGGACATATGTTGTCACGGGGGTAATTAAGGGGGTGACGCCTTGTAATACGATCGAAGACGAATTAAGCGAGTGAGATGATGAAATACCGATTTATCTGGATAATTTTGGGAATGATTGGGGTTGTCCAGACCCTTGGTGCCTTGAATGGAATTTATCTCAACCCCGACATTCATGAAGATCAAATCGTATTTCAAAGTAGCGGGCGACTTTTTCGAGCTCAATTAGGGACAAATTCGGCAGCTGGCAAAATTCAAGCCTACCCACTGCATGACTTTGCAGGTGATTGTCGTTCGCCTAAATTTTCTCCAGATGGGAGGAAGATTGCGTTTTTTTTGAATTTGGAAAACACGACGACTTATGATGTTTACGTGATCGATAGCGATGGGCAGAATTTGACCCGAGTGACCTATGAGGGGGTGAGTCCGGTAAATCGGCTGAGTTGGGATTCTAATCAGGTGATTGTTTGCGGCTATTGTCCAAAAACGATCGGTAGCACGACGCCTAAAAAGATTGATGTGCAAACAAAAGAGGAGAAAGAACTTGGGATTACGCAGTGCAGTCAGGCTCTTTATAGAGAAAGCTCACGTGGCTCAAGTATGATTTTTGTCCGTTTTGGGGAGCAGTCTTGTGTCGATCGTTACCGAGGGGGACAGTTAAGACAAATTTGGCAAATGGAGGGGCGTAGTGGAGAAAAACAGCTATGGCAAATCCATATATTCGATGATGCGAATTGTTTTTGTCCCATTTTTACGGATAATAAATTCTACTTTTTATCTGACAAAGAGGGGAAAAATCGGCTTTACGAATATAATGACGGGGCTATGTTGACAGTGTACAAATCCGATTATGGAATTGGCTGGGCTGCAGGCCATGGAAGTCGCATCATTTTAGAAGTGGCCGGTCAGTTAAAGCTCTTGGAATTAGGGACGCATCGGATCATTTCATTAGATATCGATTTGTGTGGAGTAAGTGAGCGGAAAACTGAATGGGTTTCGATTCGGAAAGAGATTAAAGATATAGAGACGAAGGCTCACTCATTGGCCTATTACATGAATGAGTTTCTTGCTGTCGATACTGCTGGGGAAGAGGTAGCTTTTTTAGTGCGGGGAAATTTGATCTTATTGCGAAAACAAGAGAAGGGACACATTCGCATTGAGCCACCGAAAGGGGGATATTATGTTGACGTAGCGATGAATCAAGGGGTGATTTATGCGCTTTATGGAACAAAGGAGGGGCTGTATCTTCAAATGATTCGAGAGGGGAATTCTGAAAAAATATTTTTAACGGATCGGGCCCGTTCTCATTTAACTGTGAGCCCAGATGGTCGTTATTTGACGACCTTATCGGCTCAGAAAGAGCTCTTTTTATTGGATATAGAGACTAAAAAAGAGACCCTTATTGATGAAGGAATTCCTTTTTTTCAAGGAAAAGAGACTTTTAGTTTTTCTCCCGATAGTGAATGGATCGCCTATTCTGTTGAAAAGAAAAATCGATTCTGCCGCTTAAAGCTTTACAATGTGCATACCCAAGAGAAGCAATTTATCACCGATAAAGAGATTGATGGAATCAATCCGGTATGGCATCCAAACCAAAGAGCCTTGTACTTTGTGAATCGTAATCTACGAAAGATCAAAGCAATTGGAGTGTTTGATGAACCTAAACGTGTGGCAGGAACTGAAGCGATATTGTGTGGTTTGAGTCTGGATCGAAAAGATCCATTTGGGAGTTTGAAGGAGAAAGAGACAAGCGAGCGAGAGTCCATCACTTTTGAGAAAGTAGACAAGCGGATCTATAAAAATAAAAAGGTGGTTGGGTTTGAAAAAATTTTTGGAACTAAAAAAGGGTTGATTTGCGCAGGATGGGACTCATTCTTTGTTCCGTTTGATAAAGCTCGTGTGGAATCGGGCGATTATCCGATTGATTCTGTCTATGCGAATCTATCGAGTGATTGCGGGGTGATCATCGATCTGTGGGGTGATTATTATTGGACAGACTTTACCCTTGGTTCATTAGAGCTGGCTTTGGATGAAGATTTAAAGTTGCCGGCGCAGAGGATCGAAATCGATCTGAAAGAGGAGATGAGGGCCCTTTTTTACGCCATTCATCGGGTTTATAAGTCCTATTTTCATGATCAAGATTTAGATGACATTTTTTGGGGACAGCTGAAAAATCGTTATACTCCTATTTTAAATCGAGTCCATTCTCGACAAGATTTTTTGCAAGTCTGCGCTTGGATGCTGTCTGAGTTAGAGACGATGCATATTTTTGTGATGATGCCTAAAAATAAAGGGGGCTCTGCCTTGGATGGAGTGGGACTTCCAGTTGTAACCAAATACAATCCGAAGCACAAAGGGTTGGAAATCATGGGGGAGATGCGATTGGATCCTTTATTGGATGATGAGAATATTTTAGGCGATTTTGCCAGCTTTACCGTTGGAACAATCATTACCGAGATCAATCATCAACCTTTGCAAGAGCGAACGACTCTGCAAAACGAGTTGCTTGGTTCACTGGGATGTCAAATCCACTTTAGTTTGATTGATCCAAACGGGCAAACAAGTATGGTCGAAGTAAAACCGATAAAACAGTCAAAAATTCAAGAGTTGTGGCAATCGCACTGGGCGTATCAAAATCGACTGCTTGTCGATCAAGCATCAAACGGGGAGATAGGCTATATCTATTTGAAGAGCATGGGGAGTGATGATTTTGAAACTTTCATGAAGATGTATCCGGCTCTTTGTGACCGTCAATCTCTGATTTTGGACTTAAGATATAATCGTGGGGGGAATCTTCATGATGAAATTCTAGATGTGCTGGGTCGTAAAGAGCTCATCTATGAAAAAATCAGCGGTATCGGGCCTGTGGCGCATGGAAGAATGCACGCTCCGAAGATTGTGATCTTGTGCAATCAATACACCTCTTCAGATGGGGAAGTGGTGATCTCCTTATTGCAAAAAGCGCACGATGTCACTGTGATCGGGACAAAAACCTGGAGTGGTGGAATAGGATTCATGGGGGAATGTAGTCATTTACCAGGCGGTGCAATGATTACAATCCCTATATATGGGATGCACGATATCAATGATTCTAAGGTGCTTGTCGAGGAAGTGGGGGCTCATCCGATTGATATCTATCTTGATCTCGATCCGAAGGATGCTTACGAAGGAAATGACACGCAGCTTGCCAAAGCAATCGCAATTTTGTTAGAACAGAAGAATGAAGAAAATTTATAAGCTACTGGCTTTTTTAATCCCCCTTGTTTTTGCAGCTATGCCGCTAGAGGGGTCAACATGTCACTCATTTAAGATTAAGGCAAATGCCCAAGAGAAAGAGGATATCACGTATATCGTACACACTCTTGCGAGTAATTCGACGCTAGGTCTTTGGAAGTACCAAAAGAGTCTTGAAGCGGCGGGAGATCGAACGAGGAAGGTCACGGCACTGGAGTTTTTTGCCTATATTGTGACGACGCCAGCTCTTAAGGCCGATCTAATCAAGATCATTAAGAAGGGTGGACTTCCCTATAAGCGCTTTATCAACGGGTTCAATAAGAATTTTAATGCCGAAGCGGCGAGCGAATGTTTTGAAAATAATTTCGCGGGCTTTTGCAAGCTGTGTAAGGTGGACGTGAAAACCTTGGAACCACTTTTTAAGAGGGGTGCTGAGCTCTCGTCTAAAAACAGTGGAGTCCCTTACGGCTCTTTTGTGAAGGCGCTTGTTCTGTAGATCTAGTTCTAATGAAAATTCAGTTGCAATTGAAAGTGATCGCCAATAGCTCTCGCTCTCTGATCAAAAGAGATGCGGGGGCCTCATTGAAAGTTTATTTGCGCAGTCCTAGGGAAAGAGGGAAGGCGAACGAAGAGCTTCATGAGCTGTTCAAGAAGACCTTTAAACCAATCAAAATAGAGCTTCGGATCGTTAGTGGGGAGCTTCTGACTAAAAAAGTGGTGGAACTCACTTTTGCAACTCAAGACGACTATCGCAAGTTTTTGGAAGAGCTCACCGCATTAGGATCTTAAAAGACGAGTTTTGCACCACCAGCGGAGTCGACCATAAAGAAAGGGGACGAAGATGAAGGGGTTGTAGACAAAACGCCAGTCACGAATCCAATAGAGGCGGGGCATAGGTTTTGAGCTTGGACATTCAGGGTCGAGCGCATCGCGAATCATATCGTGATAGAGGGGAACCAAATTCTTGGGAAGTTGGTTGAGGGGGAAGAAGGCGACTTCACGCGTCTCTTTAGAGGGGGTGGCTGTGCCGCTCAAGATTTGTCCTTCGAAGAAGTGGGTGGTGCGGCTGAAGGGGCCGAAGGGGGTATAGGTGCAGATTTTTCGGACTACTTGTGTCAAAAAACCGGTCTCTTCAAAAAATTCACGAGTGGCAGCTTCTTCGATAGAGGGGTCGGTGGCATCAATGGCGCCCCCTGCAAAAGCGTAGAGTTTAACGTCGTCACGTTTGATGAGGAGGAGCTGCTTACGATCTTTGGAAAAGACGATCATCATGACCGCTCCTTCATTACGAGATTCCATTTTTATACGGAAACAAGGCTTTGGAAGCAAAGAGAGAGTGCTTTTTTCAGATCCTGATTGTCCGGCTTGTCGAGAGCGCCGCTAGCTGCGAGCCACTCAACATAATTTTTCGGAAGCCGTTCAAGTGGAGTTCCACGATGCTTACCAAAAGGCATCGTTGAGACTTCTAGAGGGGCACTCATCCGTTCCATGACCTCATTGATCGTCAGATCATCGATCATGAGGAGGAAAATGCGAGCTAAAATCATCACGTCATCGAGGGCGCGGTGCGCTTGGTTGGCCTCGATCCCATACGCCTCACGTAAATACTGCAAGCCATGTCTTGGGAGGTCGCGTCGATATTTACGAGACCACTTGAGGCTATCGATGTAGCGAAATTCAGGGAAAGGGACCCCAGCTCGCTTAAATTCTTCTTGGAGGAAGATTTTGTCGAAGGCGTCGTTGTTGTGGGCGACTAAAATGACATCATCGCCTTGGCAAAAATTTAAAAAGTCTTGGCCGACAACGGCAAAGTTAGCGGCATCTTTTACCATGTCGTCGGTGATGTGACAGATTGCGGTTGACTCAGGAGGAATGGAAACGCCTGGGTTGACGAAAGAGCAGAAGGTTTTATTGAGTGTGACGTCGAAGGCTGCTATTTCGATGATGCGATCTTTGTCGGGGCGGACCCCGGTCGTTTCAGTATCGTAAAAGATAAGTCTTGCCATATCCTTTAGTCTAGCTCAATCTCCCATAAATTACCACGGTTTAATTCGTTTTTTCTGCCGACTTCAATAGGCGGGCTAGGGCATATCGCCAAGATTTGAGCCACGCTTGATGAGGTCGGCAGATAGCATACAACAACTGGCAAGTTGAGTGAATTAGTAACAGCTAACTGGCAAGTTGGGTTACAATAACTGACAAGTTGGGTAAGAGTTATGTGTTAACCTTGTGTTTTTTTGCGAATGTTATTGTTTGCTTGTTGTGTTGGTTAGTTTGGAAGGTAGCCTTAGGTGGGGTCTTGGTGTCCACTTCAATTTCTTTGAGTTTTGTTGTTATTGTTTTTGATAATGAGTTATGCTTTGAAAAAAAACCACCAGAACTGTAGCGAACCTTTTCTTCATACTTAAAGAAGAGCGATTTATCTTCCTTGTTACAAAAAACAAATTTGAAATCTAGTTTTTCGAACTTAAGACCATCTTTATTAGTGAAAGAGTCTTCATTGACGGGCTTGCACTCGTTCCAGACGACAACTTCTGATTCATTTGTCGAATAGCTATATTTTTCGTCAAATTTTAAGCCAGAGTCCACCTTGACATGTAGATATATGTTATTGTCGTCTTCGTCGATAGTATATATTGGTTCTTCTGGAAGGTGGGGATCAGCGAATAGGGGTGCAGCTAAAAAGCACATTGAGATCAAAAAAATTTTCATAACACCTCAAGAAAGTAATTTAAGTTTTTTGCGGATACACTAAAAATTATAAGAAAATTCATATTTAAATGTAAAGATTTTGATGTTTTTCAAGCTAAACTTTTTTGAAAAGCTCGCTTTTCTTGGAAAAATTGAAATGGAGAAGCAGAGTTTTTTAGGACAATATGAGGGGCAGCCAGAATGTTTGATGAGATCATTTTGTCAAAAAGCGTGGCTCAAATCGTGGCAGTCAGAGCCCGAAGGGGGAAAGGGGGGTAGTACAGAAGCACACCCCCTAGGGCAGGCATACGATTTCAGCCCGCACGGGTGGGGTTGGTAGAAAAAATATAACCAACTAGCAAGTTAACCATAGAAAAAAACACCGATAACAGCTATTGCCTGATTAATCCTTGATGTGTAGAGTTTATTGTCATGCATGCCCCTATAGATGGTTTTTCGTATACCACTTATGAGCCCTCGTCGGTGCTAAAGAATCTTAGCAAACCACGCGCTCTCGATCTTTTAAAACAGATGATGAAAATTCGTCATTTTGAAACATTTGCGGAAAATTGTTACCTGGAGGGGCTCGTCGCTGGATTTTTCCATTCCTACATCGGGCAAGAGGCCATTCAGGTCGGAGCCGTAGAGGCTGTGGGTAAAGATTGTGGCCATTGGATCACAACCTACCGATGTCATGCGCTGGCTCTTCTCACCGGCTGTTCTCCAATGGCTGGTTTCGCTGAGCTTTTCGGAAATCAGTGGGGTTGCGCGAAAGGGCGTGGCGGATCCATGCACTTTGTCACTGACCGGATGCCTTTAGGGGAAGGAATCGTCGGTGGTCACACCGCATTGAGTGCAGGCTTTGCCTTTAAGAGTATTTATCAAGGTGATGATCTAGTCACTTATTGCTTTTTGGGTGACGGGGCGTCGGTTCAGGGTTGTTTTTATGAATCACTGAATTTAGCCGCACTCTGGTCGTTGCCGATTGTTTATGTGATCGAAAACAATGAGTGGGGAATGGGAACCCATTATCACCGCGCTGTTGCTATGGATCCGATCGGGCCGAGTCTGGCTCGTGCCTTTAATTTAGAGAGCCACCTTTTGGATGGGATGAATGTCCTCGACTCTTATCAGCTATTTAAAGATGTGCATGAAAAAGTGAAAAAGACGAAGCGTCCCATCATTATTGAAGCAAAAACGCAACGGTTTAAGGGGCATTCTCGTTCCGACACGGAACATTACCGGACGAAAGAGGAGATGGAGCTCGTGCGCGCTCTCGATCCGATTGAGCAGTTGAAGAAACAATTGATCGCATCCTCTTTTGCGACAGCTGAAGAGTTGAAAAAACTCGATTCTGAGATCAAGGCAGAAGTTTATGCTGCGATGGAAGAGGCAAAAAAAGGGCCGCCTTGCGATCCTGGTGATATTGAAATGGGGATTGAGGGGTAACGGATGGCAAATATAGATGTACGTGAGGCGATCCGTAGTGCACTTGAAGAAGAGATGCGTCGTGATCAGAATGTTTTTCTTATCGGGGAAGAGGTCGCTGAATATGATGGAGCTTATAAGATTTCGAAAGGGATGTTGCAAGAGTTTGGCGCTAAGCGTGTGATTGATACGCCGATCAGCGAGAACGGATTTGCAGGACTTGCGATTGGGGCGGCGATGGCTGGATTAAGACCGGTCGTGGAATTCATGAGTTTTAACTTCTCTTTTGTGGCATTTGATCAAATTGTATCGAATGCTGCGAAAATGCAGTATATGACGGGTGGATTATTTTCTGTGCCGATCGTGTTTAGAGGGCCAAATGGAGCGGGGCCGCGTGTCTCTTGTCAACATTCTCATTGTGTGGCAGCTTTGTATTCCCATTTTCCAGGGCTGAAAGTTGTAGCCCCTTTTACAGGGGCAGATTATAAGGGACTGCTCAAATCGGCGATCCGTTGTAATTCTCCTGTCCTTTTTTTAGAACATGAACTCGAATACAATACGAAGTGGGATGTGCCTGATCAGGAATTCTTGGTTCCGATTGGCAAAGGGCAGATCTTAAAAGAGGGAAAAGATTTGACGATTGTTTCGTTTGGTCGTCCTTTGAAATTTTGTCTTGAGGCGCGCGAGCACTTTTTAAAGAAGGGGATCTCGATCGAGATTGTCGATTTACGGACCGTGCGGCCACTGGATATCGGAATTGTGTTGGAATCATTGAAAAAAACCCATCGGTTGCTCATTGTAGAAGAGGGGCACAGGACGAATGGAGTAGGCGCTGAGATTACAGCTCAAGTGGCGCGATTGGGAATCCAGTTATTGGATGCTCCAGTAGGGCGGATTGCACAAAGAGAAACACCTTTGCCTTATGCTGCGAATCTCGAAGCGCTTTGCTTACCCTCAACAGATCGTATCGTCGATGAAATTCAAACCCTTTTAAGGTTGTAACTTTTAGATTATGAAACGCTTTTTAAAATTTGTAAAACTTTCGCCTACGATGGTGGAAGGGGAAATCGTCGAGTGGAAAGTCAAAGAGGGGCAACCTTATAAAGAGGGGGACCTTCTTTTTACTGCCCAAACAGATAAATCGGTCGTCGAATTCAATGCGATCGATACGGGAATCATTCGAAAGATTTTGAAAGGGGCGAGCTCGATCTGTCGTGTTGCCGATCCGATCGCGATTGTCACGGATGAAGCGGATGAGGATATTTCTGCTCTTGAAAAAGAGTTTCAGTCAAGTCAGGAGAAGCAATCGGCACCTGAAGTTGCTACTAGTTCGGGACGTGACCAGGGACGTGAATTGAGCCGCGAATCTGCTAATGCATCTGTCCAGGAGCGTCCAGCTGCAGCTTTTGGTTCTGAGCCTGAGTTTGCTCTGGCGCCGCCATTAGGCTCGGCGTTGCCTTCGTTTTTAGAGTCAAGTATGACGCAGGACCTTTTTGCGACCCCTTATGCGAAGCAAATTGCAGCAGAAAAGGGTAAGGATTTGCGTGGTGTAAAGGGGAGTGGCTATCAAGGACTTGTGACAGCCGACGACGTAGAGAAGGCCCCATCAAAGGCTTATGCAAAACTGCGTGATAAGCGTTTGCCAGACGAAAAAGCTGGCAGCTATACATTGCTTCCGATGAGTCCGATGCGTAAAGCGATCGGTAAGCGGCTGCAGCAATCGAAACAATACATTCCTCACTTTTATGTGACTCATGTCGTAAATACGACCAAATTGGTTGAAACACGTCAGCAGCTTAAAGAATTTGGGGTGGAGTGTACGATCAACGATTTTATACTGCGTGCGACCGCCTTAGCTTTGCGTGAGCATCCTGAACTGAACAGTGGTTTTGATGCAAAGCATCAAGCGATTGTCCGTTTTCATACAGTCGACATTAGCGTTGCCGTCTCTATTCCTGAAGGGCTTATGACACCGATCATCCGTTTTGCCGACTACAAAGGGCTCGAAGAGCTCTCTAAAGAGATGAAGTCTCTTGCGAAAAAAGCGAAGGACGGAGTTCTTAAGCCTGAAGAGTATCAAGGGGGCTCTTTCACCATTTCCAACCTTGGAATGTATGGAATCGAATCTTTTATGCCGATCATCAACCCGCCGCAAGCGGCGATTTTGGGGATTGCGGGCTCTATTCAAGGAGAAATGCGTCTAACCCTCGCTGCCGATCATCGAGTAATCGACGGGGTTGATGCCGCGAAGTTTCTTTCTACATTGAAAAAGATTCTCGAAAATCCTGCTGTCCTCATCGTTTAAAAAAAGAGTGGCGGACTAAAGCCACTTTTTTTGTTTGAAGAAGAAGAAGCCGGCGCCGAGAGAGGCTGCGATGACGAGAAAGATAAAAATGAACGCATGACCTGACTTTTGGCCGGGGAGGTCGATGTTCATTCCATAAATACTGGCGATCATGGTGGGGATGTTGAGGATGATCGTAAGCGCGGTTAGGATTTTAATGGTCTTGTTCAACTGATTCGTAAAAATAATCTGGTAGGAGTTACGTAAGCGGGCAAGCGAGCGCATGTTGATTTTGCAAAGGTCCTCAGACTGGCGTATGGCATGCACGAGTCCTTCGATCACATCCTGATCTTCCTCAATGAGGGTAGAGATCTTACCGATGCTAATCTGATCAAAAACACCGCGTAAAGGGACGAGCGCCGAGAGGTACTGATTGAGGTTCTCTTCGTAAATGGTCATCGCATTGATGTCATCACTGTCGATTTGGCCGAGATCTTTTTCTTGATGGAGGACGTTGGAGCGAATCAGCTTGATGTTGATTGTATATTCTTGAGTGATCTTGCCGAGGAAGAGGACCATAAGGCGGGTCTTTTGCTGAGTGAGTAGGTCGCTTTTACGGTTGACGACGTTTTTGACGAGGGCACTTTTTTCTGTACAAATGGTGATGAAATAGTCTTTAGAGAGGACCATCGCAAAGGTTGTGGTATAAAGGCCAATGTCGGTCGAGGCGGTCGTCTTTGACGGGTAACGGGTGATCGCAATGATCACGTCGTCAAATATCTCGAGGCGAGGAATCTCAAAACGGTCAATACAGTCAATTAAGTCAGCCACATCGATGTTGATGAGCTGCGCGATTGAAGTGATGTCTTGGTTGGTGGCCATATCGACATGGATCCAGCAACCTGGTTGTGGATCATCCACTACCTGGAACTGCTCTTGCTCGGTTTGTTTGATATAATTTGTGATCATAACCTTAAGCCTGCCTTAAGTTTTGTTCTCTAGGGCATCTACTCGCTTAAATAACTGATCTAAGGTTTTAAGTCGTGCAAGAAGTCGTCCTTGATCCATAGCTGGGCCTGCAGGTGCTCCTGCGTAGGTTCCTGGTTCTTCAATCGACTTGATCACGCCCGATTTTGCAGCGATCTGCACATTCGATGCGATTTTAATGTGACCATTTAGCCCGGCTTGTCCACCCACTTGGACTCGATCTCCAAGTTTTGTAGAACCTGCGATCCCTACCTGTGCTACGATAAAATTGGCGGCTCCGATCTCCACATTGTGACCAATTTGGACAAGGTTGTCGATTTTGGTCATTCGTCCAATGCGGGTTGCTTTAAAACGGGCACGATCAATGGTTGTTCCTGAGCCAATTTCTACATCGTCTTCTAAGATTACAGTTCCGTAATGCTCTAACTTCACAACTCCTTTCATCGGGTCGCTTTGATAGCCAAATCCGCATCCACCGATCACACAATTCGGTTGTAAGATCACCCTATTTTTTAGCTGCACCTCTTCGCGGACAGTGACGTTTGCATAAAGGCGGCAATGGCGGCCAATCTGCACTTTCGGATAGATAACGCAACCCGCGTCGATCTGTGTGAAATCTTGAATGACCACATCCTTGTCGATCACGACATGGGGACCAATCTGGACGCTTTCACCGATTTTAGCGGTTGGATGGATGACAGCCGTTGGGTGAATTTGGGTAAATCCCGATTTGATATTTCGATCTTTAAAGAGAAGGTCAAGTACAGTTTGAAAGGCGAGAGAGGGGGTTTCGTGGATAAGGTAGGTTTTTGTTTGGGTTAAATCAGAGGTTAGTTCCACATCAGATCCTACGATTACAATCCCCGCATCTGATTCGGAAAATTGTGTATAGTAGCGATCATTGGAGTAAAAAGAGATGTCAGAGTGTAGAGCGACAGTTAAATCATTGGCTCCAGTGATCTGTTTGTCTGGATTTCCTATCAGTTTTGCGCTGAGTAGTTCAGCCAGTTGTTGTGCACTAAAAGAGTGTTGCAGATCCAATTTGTCGACCATATGTTAGACCTAAATCAATGGAGGTTGAAAGATAGAATATCCCCCTATAAAAGGGGGAAGAAAAACGATTATTGTTTAGATTCGGCGATAAAGTTTTCGTCCATCACCTTGAGAACTTGTGCGGTGACATCAAGATCTTCTCTTGCAAAGAAGGTTGATTCTGCCGGGAGCAGGGCATCAAATTGATTTTCTAGAGCAACTTTTGTAGAAGCTTGTTTTACCTGTTCTTGGAGAATATGCATCGATTGCTGTTGCAATTGTTGCAACATTTGACTGAATTTCCCTTGAGTCATCCGAAATTCTTCAATTTGATGAGAGTGAAGGGTGGTGAGCTCATCAATTGCTTGTGGGGATAGTGTATCTAGATAATCTAGATCGGTCCGCTTCCGTTCAGTTTCGTGAATTTGAGTCTCAATATCTTTCAAAATCTTATTGATTTCGTTATACTGTTTTTCTAAATTTTCACGCTCTTTTTTTCCTTGAAGGCTATTAGCAACGCAAAATTCATATTTGACAAAGCCGTACGCAGGCGGTGCCGTCTTTTCTTTTGCACTCAAAGGTGCAATTGTTGAACCAGCCAGAACCAAACTTGTAATAAACCGATGAAAAGTCATACACAACCTATATTTAATTTTTTTCTTACCTAAAATGCCGTTCCCATGGAGAAGAACAGTGTTTCTGAAACATTTTCAATTCCACCACCCTTTCTCATCGGGAAGCCGACACCGACCGTAACCGGCATCCCTCTTCCGAGGTCAAGCCGTACACCGGCACCACCAGTGGGGACAAATTGGCCAATTTCCCACTCTTTTAAGGAGATTGCCCCCCCGTCAAGGAATGCAAATATATCAATTGGCTTAGCAATTTTAACCGCAACCTCCGCAGAAAGCAAGAGAGAAGTGAGTCCGCCTGTTGGATTTGAAGTATCTCCTTGATAAATATCCACTACGCTTCCGTCAGGATTGGCGGCAGGTGGGATAGGCTGGGTGCTGCTAGGAGCCTGTGGGTATAATGGCCCAAGGGCTCCGGGCTTGATTCCACGTATAGAATCGACCCCTCCCAAGAAGAACCGTTCGTTAAGAGGCACTGCAGCCGCTCCGACCGAACCGATTGGAAGAAGCACTTTATAATCAGCGCGGAATTTAAGTGTCGCTTTTCGACCTAAAGGGTAGTAAAAACTATTGATCGATGCTAAACGAATGAGGGGGTAAGAGCGTGGATGTTCATCTTTACGCCGTTGTACTCCATCAAATTCGGTATCAATAATCATGCGTGCCCCTCTGTGAGGTCTAAAGGCATTATCGGTGGAGTCGTAGGCAAGATTTGGCCCCGCTCCTCCAACAATACCGTTGTTTCCTTTTTGGAGTTGCACCTCTGGTGGGGCACCAGACTTAATTCGGTTAAATGCATCACGGAGTCGACCTTTCAGCCCAAAGCTTGCGTAGCGACCTATTGGGTATGCAGCAAATACTTGAAAAGCGACGCTGTCGAGGGTGTATTCGGTGGATTGAACGCTACTGGATCCATAGGTGACATCAAATCCGATACGCCAATTAGAGTCGTAAAAGTTTGGGTCCATCCAGTTTAAGCTGTACGATTGTTCCTTTGTTCCGATTTGGGCTTTAGCAGCTAACCGCTCTCCACCACCACGAATTTTAGAGATTCCTTGACGCCACCAGTTTAACAGCCCTTTATGGTTAAAGTTGTTTTCAGTGATGTCTAATCCTCCAGAAACTTTTTCTGTGGAGTTAAATCCGAAAAATAGGCGAGCTGATCCGGTTCCTTTTTCTTGAACATCGATGATCACATCGCGATATTCATCGCCTAAACTAGTGCTAGGCTCTTTTACGGCGACAACATCTACTGTTTTAAAGTAGTTGAGTGATTGAAGTCGTTGTTGCGTATAAAGGAGTTGAGAAGAGCGGTAAACTTGTCCTGGGACGAGTTCACACTGACTTAAGATAATGCGAGTTTCAGTGGAGCTATTTCCTCGTACAATAATCCGTCCAACTTTGAAGATTTTGGATTCATTGATCACGAACAGAATATCGATGCGGTTGGTTTCGAAGTTGTATTCGTAGACGTACTGAACGCTGGTCTCGATCATCCCTTCTTCGCCATAAAACTCCTTGAGTTTTTTTGCCATCGCCATCAACTCATCTTGAGAGTAAGGTTTTTCGGATCGGATGTCAGCTTCGATCACGCTGCGTACTTGGTCTGGTTCAAAGAAGGTGTTTCCTTCAAAGCGAATATCTCCAAAATAATAGCGCTCCCCAAGAGTTACATGGATGATGACTTTGCGTTTGTTTTTTCCAAGGTCTTGCATTTCAATTTCAACTTGCGCATCGAGGTAACCTTGGTTTTGTAGATAATGTAGAACGAACAACTGATCTTGTTCTAAGAGGGCACGATCTACTTTTCCAGATCCAGTTAAAAAGCTTGTGAAGCTCAATCGTTTTGTTTGAACGACATTCAATATTCTACGTTGTAATCTCGGCTCATCGACCCCTGCAATCTCGATTTCATGAACGAAGCCTTTGTGCCCAGGGTAGATGTCGTAGAAAAGAGTTCCTTGATTGAGATCGTTGACTTGTTCTCTAGTGACAACGCGGATGTCATAGTAGCCAAAACGGACGTAAGCTTCTTTGATGTTTGCTACAGAATTTGCCACCATTTCGCTATCGTAGGGTTGATTTTCTTCGAGGCCGGCTTCAGTGCAAGCGCCGATGATTTTTCGATGAGCTATTTTGAGGTCGGCCTTGTGTGGTCCGAGGACGATTTTTTCAAGAACCGTTTTTGGATAAACGTGGATGGTGATGTTGAGTTCAGCACCCTCGAATTTGACGTTTGGCACAACAGAGCGATTATTTTTCGCTAGAGTTTTTAGGTCTTCATCAAAATTCTTCGATGAAAAAACATCCCCAGACTTTGTCAATAAGCGTGATTGAATAGATCGACTTTCCTCAGGATCATTGCTTGTTGCTTCAAAAATTACTGAAATATGTTTAACGGTTTTTCCGTCATAAACATCAAATGTTTCTTGTGAGAAAAGATGAGTTGAACACAAAAAAAGAAGAAGAGCTAAAAAATTTTTCATGGACGTATTATATCCGAAAGAGTGATTAAGGCAATAACATATTTAAGCTCAATTTAGAAAGGGTTGTTTGCCACCCTCACCCATGCGGATTGAAATCGTGTGCTCGTCAGAGTTGGACGCGGCCACGTAGGGCTAGATGGAGAGTTTCCTCGTCGACATACTCAAGCGAGCCTCCAATGGGTAAACCGTGCGCTAAGCGTGAAATGTGAATAGGCAAGTCTTTGAAATGCTGTCGTAAAAAAAGAGACGTGGCATCACCCTCAAGAGTTGCATCTAAAGCGATAATGACCTCTTGCGTGTTTTCTGTTTGGATTCGATTGATAATCGATTTTAACTCAGCTTCCTCAACGTAACGGTTTTCGATTGGACAAATCAAACTGGATAAAACATGGTAAACTCCCTCGAAAAGGTGGGTCGATTCGATTGCATAAACGTGTTTCGGATTCGAGACGATGCACAAAGTATTCGATTGACGTGTATTTGGATCGCAAAAAGGGCAGCGCGCACGATCGTGAAGACCGTTGCATGTAGAACATTTAATGAGCCGCTCTTTTGAGTCAACGATGGCATTAGCTAGGCTGTGGAGCTGTTTTTTGTCCCAATCAAGCATGTGAAAAGCAAATTTTTCGGCGGTTTTACGGCCGATGCCAGGAAGTTTTTGTAGATGGGAAACTAAATTTAATAAAGGTTCTGGGTAGCGCATTTTTTTACTATAGCCGAATCGAGCTCGCTCAAGCAACAAGTTGTTTTAGGCGGGGAGAAGGTAACTTAATGTATCGGAAAAAGTTTTTATTTTTCCGATAGAGCAAGAATCAAGGTCGTATAGAATGGATTGAATAAAACCAAGAATCAAGTGATCGGTGTAGGAGAGATCTCTTTTGCGTAATTGCTGAAAAGATTCATCTAGTTTGGGGGCGAAATGGAAATTTACCTGAAAAATAGTCGCGTTAAGTAGACTGGTTGTGTGAGCTTGTGGTGGGTTTTTTGTGAAATGTTTTTTTAGGTAAATTTCGACCAGGCAGACAGCTAAAGCATGAAAGTCGAGAGTGATTTTTGGGTATGTCGCAAAATTTCGAGGAAAGGTTCGTGGAGTTCCCGCAACAGGAGAGCTTTTAGGTTCGTCGAAAGGGGTTGCTAGATCAAAATCGATGAGGAAGCAATTTTTTTGCTGATCAAGGACGATATTTTCCACTTTAATGTCTCCGTGTGTAAATCGAAAACTCCAAAAATTCAGGCAAAGGTTAATCACTTTTTTGCAGAAAAGAGGCTCTTCACCAGATTTAATGTGCGACAAATAGGAGTGAAGATCGCCACCAAGAGCTAGTCTTTGTAAGCTTTGGCGGCCGCAGAAAATGGTTTTTAAGCTAATAGGGGATCTAAGTTCTGGGTTGGTGATTTGAAATTCTAAGCTCAGCTGTTTTAAATAAGATGGATTTGTTGGGTTGTATCTGATTAAGTTGCGCAAAACCCAGAACTTCAATTTTCCTGATTTGGAGCGGGTGATCGCTAAACGGATGATTTTTTGGCCCCCTACAACAAGAGGCTCTCTAACTGCATGTACTCTTAATTTGCGTCCATTTTTTTTGCAAAGTATCATGTCTGTCATGTGGTGACGAGTATTTGATGTGTTCAGGTTGTTGAATAGATCGATGAGTGTTTTTTTTTCTGACGAGGATAAAGAGTCAGTTTGTTTGTTTTTGTGAAATGCATACAAAAATCGATCTAATAAATTAATCGATTTAATCTGACCAGTACAGGAATCTGGAGTCGTTGTGAGTAAAGTTCTACAAATCATATAACCACAAAATCTTTACAAGAATTTAATTACATTGGATAAAAGCGTCAACTTTAAAATTTAGCGACAGAATTTACGGCTTTAAACTTCCTTTTTAACGCCACTTCCTGTAAGATCTTCAAGATACATGATGAGTGAAAAAGCAACTATAGTCGCAACTGCAGCTTATTTGCCTGAGAATCGGGTGCCGAATAGCCATTTTGAAAATTATCTAGAGACTTCAGATGCTTGGATTTTTGAGCGGACCGGAATTAAAGAACGTTGCTTTGCTGGGGAGGGGGTGCAAGCTTCTGATTTGGGGGTAGTGGCTGCTAAAAAGGCGCTCTTGAAGGCGAATTTGAGGGCAGATGAAGTCGACTTGCTTTTGGTTGCTACGATGACTCCAGATCAACCGGTTCCTTCTACTGCTGCTTTGTTGCAAAGTAAGTTGCCTGGATGCCGGGCTCCTGGTATGGATATTTCTGCCGCTTGTTCTGGTTTTTTGTATGGGTTAAATGTGGCCAAGGCCTTCATTGAATCGGGCATTTACAAAACTATTTTGCTCGTCGGTTGTGAAAAAATGACACAGGCGGTAGATCGCAATGATCGATCGACAGCGATTCTTTTTGGGGATGGGGCGGGCGCTTCGGTCATTCAAAAAGGGGGGAAGGGGTTGCGCATTGACGAGGTGATTTTAGGGCTAGAGGGGGGGCTTCATGGCTCGCTATACACTTTGCCTAACCAAAAAATGCAAATGAATGGCCAAGAGGTCTTTAAGGCCGCAATTCAGAAAGGAGTGGGAGTCATGGAGGAGCTTTTGGAGAAAGGGGGCGCCACAGTCGAAGAAATCGACTATTTTGTCTTTCATCAAGCAAATTTGCGCATCATTCAAAATATTCAAAAGCGCTTTTCTATCCCTTCTAATAAAATTCCAACGACAATTGAAGTGACTGCGAATACTTCTGCTGCCTCAATCCCTATTTTATTAGAAAAGCTCGATTTTCAACCAAAAGATCGGGTCATGTCGATCGCTTTCGGCGCCGGTTTTACTTATGCAGGAGCTCTATTTACATACGTATGAAGTGCATTCTTTTAACACAAGGGCAAGGGGCCCAGTCCGTCTTCATGGGACGAGATTTTTACGACGCATTTTCTGTGTTTCGTCAAACGATGGAGGAGGCAGAGGACTTGGCTCAGTTGCCGATCAGACGTTGGATCTTTGAGGGGACGGCGGAGTCTTTAAAAAGAACCGATCAGAGTCAGCTGGCAATTTATAGTACAACAGTTGCGATCTATCGTGTTTTAAAAGAAGCGTATCCGGAAATTACGTTTGAAGCAGGAATCGGACTGAGTCTGGGAGAATACAGTGTGTTGACAATTGCTAATGCCCTGGACTTTCAAAATGGAATTCACCTAGTCAAGAGACGGGGCGAATTGATGCAGGAGGCCTCTACACGACATCCTGGTACGATGGCGGCTGTTTTGGGGTTAACAAAAGGGCAAATCGAGCCAAATTTGGTGGGATCAGCTGTTTTGGCGAATTTAAACACGCATCTACAGTCCGTCATTTCTGGAAAAAAAGAAGACATCGATCTAACGACCGAAAATTTAAAAAAAGCGGGCGCAAAACGGGTGATTGTTCTAGATGTGCAGGGGGCTTTTCATTCAAGTTTAATGCAAGAGGCGTATCAAGAGTTTAAAGCGATTGTCGATAGCACCCCATTTACAGCCCCATTATTTCCGATTGTAATGAATGCAACGGCTCAATTTGCGACCGATCCTATGCTCATCAAAGAATTGCTATCGCAACAGCTCATTTCTAGTGTGCGGTTCCAAGAATCGATAGAGCTTGTTTCTAATAAGCTCCCTTTTTTAGAGCTTGGGCCTGGATCTGTGGTAAAAGGACTTGTGCAAAAAAATATTGATGCACAGGTTTTTTCAGTGAATGCGGTGAAAGACTTAAGAGAGGTGACCTCATGCGTGTATTGATAACTGGAGGAACAAAAGGGATTGGACGCAAAATCGTCGAAACTTTTTTGGAAAATAGTGTTGCTGAAATCCATTTTACTGGAAGAGATCAGGCAGCGGGCGAAGAATTAGCGCAAAAAAGCCCTCAGCTTAAATTTCATTGTGTCGACACATCACATAAAGAGGCGATTACTCAGCTACAAGCAGCGGTTGGAGATCTCGATATTCTGATTTTAAACGCGGGAATTGTGAAAGATACTCTTTTTTTGCGTATGAAAGATGAGGATTTTGATGCGGTTTTAAAAACAAACCTCTATTCTCCTTTCTGGATAACAAAAGCGTTTCTTCCCGGTATGTTGAAGAAAGATAAGGGCTCGATTGTTTATATCAGTTCTGTTTCAGCAAAAGGGAATGCAGGACAAGCCAATTATGCGGCAAGCAAGGCGGGTCTTGAGGGAATGGCGAAATCGTTAGCTTTAGAGATCGGCAAACGCAATGTGCGTGTCAATATTGTTCGACCAGGATTTACTGATACGAGTATGACGGCTACTTTGAGTGATGCGATTAAACAAGAAGCTTTAAAACATATTCCGCTAGCTAGAATGGCACAGCCCGAGGAGATCGCCGATGTGGTGTATCGGTTGGCTGTTGATTTTAGTTATATGCATGGTCAAACTGTAACAGTTGACGGCGGGTTAACTTTCTAATGAAAAAGGAAATAAAAACAACATGAGCGAAAAAGTTGAAACAATTTTTGAAGAAGTAAAAAAAATCGTTGTAGAGCAATTGGGGGTTGCAGAAGATAAAGTCACTCTTGATGCTACGATTATGGAAGATTTAGGAGCCGATTCACTCGATACAGTTGAGCTTTTAATGGCTTTTGAAGAAAAATTCAAAAAAGAGATTCCTGACACAGACGCACAGAACTTAAAAACAGTTCGTGATGTCGTTACTTACATTGAAAAACACCTTAATTAATAATAGGCCTCTTTAGTCTCATTGATCGATCATCTTTTTTAAAAAAAGGTGATCGAAAGAGGTTCAATTGATTTAGGGCATATGAGTCTTAAGAGATACCCATAGATCTCGGGTCTCCTCTTCCTTGGATAGGTAGCGGAAAAATTGAGGATCATTTCTCTCAAGAAGCTCTTCTTCGATCGAAGAATTACTCCGAAGGTCTTTGCGGGTAGAGAAAGCAAGAACTGTTTCAGTGTGAGCCTTTTGACAATCATAAGAGAGGATAAAATTGATGAGTTTGTGGGCATCCTCTTTCTTTGTTGAATTTTCGGTGATTGCTAGATTTTCAATATTCACAAAATGCCAGTCAGTCGGAAGACTGTAGTGGATTTTTGTCCCGTCACGCTGCATGAGTCGCGCAAATGAGGCGCGAATCAATGCCAAATCACAATTATTTGTTTCAATCAGATATTTAGCCCTGTGGTCAGCATAGGCTTCGACCGATTTTTTTTGTTTTTTTAAGAGGTTGCGTACCTCGAGGAGAGAAGTTTGATTTAGTGTCTCGATTTTTCCGTAAAGACTGTAAGCTGCATACGCGATCGCTTCAACAGGATCCGAGGTCATCACGATCCGTTTGTTTTTTGGGTTCAAGAATAGATCCTTAATTGCAAGATTTTCAGGCTCTCGTGTCACGAAAACATAAGGTTCCCACTCGATTGGCAAAGAGACCTCATTTTTAGGGTCAAAATCGAGGTTTAGTAGGTAAGGGGATATGGCCTTTGCATTTGGCAAAAGATCGTAGTTTAGGGGGGTAACGAGCTTCTCTTCTTTGAGGATCCGGACCGCATAGTCAGAGGCACAGACAAGGTCGTAGCCTTTGCCATTTACCGCTTTAAGCTTCACGAGCATCTCTTCATTTGAGCTGAATGGATGGACTCGAACCTTAATTCCGTGAGTTTTTTCAAACTCATCCAACAGCTCTGCTTCTAAAGTATCACCCCAGCAAAAAAAATCGATCGATCGTTGTGGTTTGATGAACCAACCGGGAGATGAGTGTCCGATAAAAATTCCTACGTAGATGACAGAGAGCCAAAGGAAGGCGTAAAAAAGACGCGCCATTAAAATACCTCGGTCCCTTTTTTAGATGAGAAGAAAAGCATCGCAAGGGGGATCGTTAAGAATAAAAGGATGGTGGAGAGGGCGTTTACGATGGGGGAGATTCCAAAACGGATCGATGAGATGAGGTAAAGGGAGAGGGTTTCGACAGAGGTTCCCGCGCAAAAATAAGAGAAGAGAAAGTCATCAAAAGAGATCACGAAGATGAGTAGGCCGCTAGCTAAGAGAGCGGGTTTGAGCAACGGCAAAGTGATTTTAAAAAATGTTTTTGTTGGCCCTGCTCCCAAGATCAGTGAGGCCTCTACAAGGCTTGGGGGGAGTTCTTTGTAGCGAACATACAGAATGGGAATGGCAAAGCCAAGTCCGAGGACTGTATGGGCAATTAAGAGGGTTTGAAAGCCTAAGGGGACTTTGAATAAAGAGAAATAGCTGACAAGGCCAATAGCGAGGACTAGTTCCGGAATGATGAGATTTGAGTAGAAAAGAGGGACAAGATTCTCTCCCGTCCGTTTACGACTGACGTAGTAGATGAAAAAAACGCCCAGGGTGAGGCTCAACAACGTCGAGATGCAAGAGACCGTGAGCGATGTTGTGAAAGCTGCCCAAAGATCTTCGGAGGCGAACAGTTCTTTATACCATCGTAGCGTGAAGCTGTCCCATGGAGATGGGAAACTTTTTGAGTTAAATGAAAAGATGATCAAGACTAAAATTGGGGCATAGAGGAAAAGATAGATCAAAAAAACAAAGAAAGGGATCATCGCTGCCCTCCAGTTAACCATTTTGTGAGAACGAAGGTCCCTTTATAGAGAATAAAGGAGGCGATGGTTAAAAAAAGGCCGGATAGGACGGTAAATGCGATCCCGATGGGGGCTGTTTTTTCCCCAAGGATGAATTGAGAGACGACCGACCCGACGTACATAAATTTATCGCCACCCATGAGCTCTGGAATGACAAATTCGCCAAAAGCTGGAATGAAAACCAAGAAAAATCCGGTCCGAATCGCAGGCATGAGCACGGGGAAGACAACGCGCCGAAACGTTTGAATTTTGGTGGCGCCAAGATCCATGGAAGCTTCGATCAAGGTTGGGTCAAATTTCTCTAGTGATGAGTAGATGGGTAATGTCATAAACGGAAGATAGTAGTAGACCATCATTAGGTGGATCGCAAACGATGTATTCAAGAAATGAATTGGTTCATCGATAAGGTTAAAAAATAAGAGTAGTTGGTTTAAAAATCCCCCTTTTTCTAAGACGAAGAACCAGGCATAGATGTGGAGAAGAAAGTTTGTCCAGAATGGGATAATAACAAGAAATAGAAGAAAGTTTTTAAATCGGCCACCTTTTAGGGCAATCGTATAAGCAAGAGGGAAGCCAATCGCCAGTGCTAAGATAGCCGTTGTGAATCCTAGCTTTAACGATTGAAAAATCACATTGAAGTAGTCGAATTTCATCAGTTGTAGAAAATGGGCAAAGGTAAACCCTTCAAATGAGCCGTTGACAGCAAAGCGGCAAACGCTGGAAACAAGCATCAATACAAGGGGGGCATAAAAGAAAAGAAATTGCCAAACAAGGGCGCCCAAGCCGATTCCGAAGGGGGCATCTTTGCGTAGGGCTCGTTGGAGCCGTTTCATTCGAGAGGTCGAGGGCGTGTTTACAGAAAGGGTAATCGATTCCAATTTCTAGCCCCCCATCAAAACAACATTTTCCTTTTGCCACGAGACGTAGACAACGTCATCATAGCCGATCTCATCGCGAATGAAGTGATGCTCGTTTTGCTCGAAAACGATGATTTTGCGGCCTGTTTCGAGTTTGACGTAATATTTTGTGGACATCCCTTCATAGACGATCGAAGTAACGATCCCGGTAAGGTTGTTTGAGAAATTCGCCAGAGGCTTTTTCGAGATGTCGATTTTTTCTGGGCGGATACTTGCAACCGCTTTTTGCCCTTTTTGTAGGCCAGGTGATTTTTCATGCAGTGCGATGTGAATCAACTCAGAGCTGTCGGCGCGTAAAGAAACTTCTTTATCGTTGGCCTCTTCGAGAATTCCTTCAAATAAATTTGTGGATCCGACAAAGTTGGCGACAAAAGCATTTTTGGGAAATTCGTACACCTCTTTTGGAGTCCCAATCTGTTCAATGGTCCCTTCAGGTCCCATCACAATGACAAGATCGGCCACGGTAAGAGCCTCGAGCTGGTCGTGAGTGACATAAAGAAAGGTCATTTGCAATAAATCTTGCAAATCAATCAACTCGATCAACATCCGCTCGCTGAGTTTAAAGTCGAGGGCGGCTAATGGTTCATCAAGCAAAAGGACATGAGGTTCAGCAATGATGGCCCGCGCGATTGCAACCCGCTGCTGCTGTCCACCAGAAAGTTCTTCAGGATAACGATTTAGGAGCGATTCGATGTCAAAAGATTTTAAAAGCTTTTTAACTCTTTGTTCGATTTCGGCTTTGGGGCGCCCCTGAATTGTTAAGCTATAGGCAATATTTTCTTCGACAGTGAGATGAGGGAAAAGAGCATAATCTTGAAATACATAATTCATTGACCGTTGGTGGACTTGAAGGTGAGAGATGTCATTTTCGCCTAGAAAGATGCGACCGCTGTCAATTTTTTCGAATCCGGCGATAGCGCGCAGTAAAGTCGTTTTACCGCAACCGCTTGGGCCTAAAAGGGCAACAAACTTTGAGGAGGGGAGTTTTAGGCTGACCTCATTTAAAATTTTAGTTCCACGTTTTGTTTTGGTAACGCGATCAAGGGTAATGCTTCTCAATTCTTTGATTGACCTCTGTATAAAGATTAATGAATGATTGGGGATATTCTATACCCCTCCGGCTTATTTTGGAAAGCGATAATTTATATGCAGGATATAGGCGGATTTGATGGTTTGGGTTTATCTTTTAACCGTTAAGTGGTATGTTCTTCTTTTTGAGGGAAGAAAAAGGATTTACTCAATGGAATGTGATGTTCTGATTATCGGATCGGGTCCTGCTGCGTGGACTGCGGCCATTTATACCTCTAGGGCACGATTGAAGACCGTTTTGGCTTCTGGGAGCTTACGCTTTGTTAAGGGTGGGCAGTTGATGACGACCACCGATGTGGAAAATTATCCAGGCTTTCCTGAGGGGGTTTTGGGCAGTGAGTTGATGCAGAAAATGGAGGAGCAAGCTAAAAAGTTTGGGACTGAAGTTTTGACTGTGGACATTGATCGCTTGGAGAAGGGAAGTCACTTTAAGGCGATTTATGGGGGCAAAGAGCTGCAGGCGAAAAGTGTGATTTTGGCGACTGGAGCCAAAGCGAACCGTTCTGATATTTTAGGGACGCGTGATCATGAGTTTTGGAATAAAGGGGTTTCAGCTTGTGCGGTATGCGATGGCCCGCTTCCTTGTTTTCGCAATCAAGAGCTCGCCGTGATCGGAGGTGGAGATTCCGCTTGCGAAGAGGCCCATTTTTTGACCCATTACGCGAAAAAAGTCTACTTGATTCATCGACGGGATCAGTTGCGCGCTTCGAAAATTATGGCGGAGCGGGTAAGCCACAATCCAAAAATCGAAATTTTGTACAATGCTGAGGTAGTGGAAGCTTTCGGAAAAGAAAACTTGGAAGGGATCAAGATTCGGCAAAATGGAAATGAATTTACGAAGCCTGTTCATGGACTCTTTTTTGCGATTGGCCATACGCCGTTAACCGAATTGGTGGACCATATGGGAATTGAAAAACACTCCAATGGATACATTAAGACCCATCCAGATAGCACAAGAACTTCGATAGAGGGTCTTTTTGCGGCCGGTGATGTGCAAGACTTTACCTATCGGCAGGCGATAACGGCTGCAGGTAGCGGCTGCATGGCAGCGCTTGAGGTGGAAAAATACTTAAGCGAATCTAAAGTCGGGAGTACGGCTTAAGTGCAGTGGATTTGGGTCAGTTTATTTTTTGGATGGGGAGCATTATCGGCGGCGATCACAAGCTTGGAACCTCCGATGCCTTTTTTGCTGCACTTAGACGGCACTTATAGCTTTGCTCATATTGCTTCAATTCAAGGAGCCGTGCCAGTCAAGTACCAAACCGATGAAAATAAGATGGTTTTAAGTAGCTGGATGACCACCTTGAGCAGTTTAGAGCTTGGGGTGATCTTCGAGTTTAACCAGACGAAAAAGCTTCCATTTAATCTGGAAAGTGGCGGCTTCTATCTGAAGAAGAACTTTCTAGATGATCTTGCGGGCGATTTATTGGGATTGGATATGGGTGCACTCGTTCAGTTTGTTCCAACGAATCGATTGACTGATCCGATCACTCCGTACAATGCAATGGCTAATTTTTCTGGATTTTGCGAGCTCTATAAAAGCTTTCTTTTCCATTATGATGAGATTTGTCTCACTCCATTTTTGGATCTCGACGTAGGGATGGCAAACAGAGGATATCCTTGGATTGATCCTGGAATCGGGGGGAGATTCCAGTATCTTGATTTTAGTTTTGAGGCGAGCCTTGCAGCTTTTTTTGGTCTAGGGCCAGAGAAGGTCGTGAACGTTGATGACTTTCGTGGCTATGCTAAGATTGGCTATCAAGCAATGGACTTGGAGCTGACTGGAAGCTATCAACTTCTGGATGAGGGATCGCTTCGGGTGGGGTACTTTGGGCGACTATTTGCTCGGGCATATCCTCAAGGGCGGCAAGGTTTTTTTGTTGAGGTAGACTTGCCTCTTCCTTTATTTTGAGCAGTAGCTGCATTTGATGAAATGCCTCCTCCACGCTCATCCGTTCTGCTGGATTATAACGAATAAGGGCTCCGATGATCGATGCCATCTCAAGGTTGCTGATATTTGCGACAAATAAAGCGTGTTTAGCATTAACCTCCTCTTCTGATGCCGTTTCTAAAAATTTTTTATAGGCATTTTTTTCAACCAAATTTTCTTTGCAAAAAAACGAGGTCATAGAATTTTTCGCATGAAGAACAAAAAGAATTTGTCCTACGGCAAAGGCATCTAAAGCAAGAAGATTTAATGGCTTTTGCGTATTTTTCAATAGTTCTGGCGCGATATAGCCTAGTGTTCCACCACATCTTGGTTTTTTTTCTGAGGATATAGAGATGTCAGATGAACCTCCAAAATCGATGATTTTGACGCGTAGTGGTTTTTTTGCCGTTTGAGGAGCTACAGCGAGGTTTCTTAATTTCAAATCGCCATGGGCAATCCCAATTTTATGTAGAGCTGTTACTTTTTCGAGAATCTGTAGAGTGATGTTGTTGAAGTTTTCTTCCGTAAGGGTGCGAATATTATTATTGATAAAGGAGAGAAGGTCCCCTTTTTCACAAAATCTTTGGAGCGTTTCCTTTTGATTGATGAAATAAGTTTTTGGGGCAATTTTAGCATATGCCGCTTTAAGTTCAATGAAGGGGGGTACATTCACCTGTGTTGTTTTAAAAATATACACTTTTTCAGGTGTGGTGCAGAGTTTTGTGAGGCAATTTTTGCTTGTGGTGTCGTAATTTAAAGGGAGAATGGCAAGAGAGAGAAGCTTGAGTTCTCTACTTGATGTGAAAGCCCAGAGCTTTTTAGTGTCGAAGTCCAGTCTTTTCGGTTTTGGAGATTGGAGAGATTGTTTGGATTTTGTTGAGAGTGTGCTCTGTAAAAGAATGACTTTATCCAGCTGTTTAAACGAAATAGGGGAAAAAAGGAGGGATACACCATTAAAGATAGCAGATGCCATAAATTTACCTAATCTTAATTTAAGAAGGATTGAGTATAGCACATGTGCTGAAATAAATTACTCTTCTTTTTTTAAAAAAGTTCTTTATTTCGTTGAAAGTCAAGGGGTTAGAAGATAGCGGCCGTTGCTGTAGCGAATAAATGGCAGTGAGAGATAGAGAGGAGAATCGTAAGATTTTTATGGGGGTCAATTTTGATGTGTGCTTTGGGAGCCCCATTTTGATCGTTGAGGATCTCGATGTCAAGGAAGCCGATCCCTACAAATCCAGTCCCGAGGGCCTTAACAATGGCCTCTTTGGCGGCAAATCGACCTGCAAACCGTTCTTCGGGGCGCCGTGCCTTTTTGCAGTAAGCGATTTCTAAGCTAGTGAAATGGCGGTTCATAAAATGGATCCCAAATTCATCCAGCGATTGACGGATGCGAGCGATTTCGATGATGTCTGTCCCTAGACCTTTCATGCATCCTCGTCGCAACGTTCGCTGCTGTATTCGTTGTAGAGTCCAGGGTCGATTTCGCGACCGTTTTTGTCGATGGCATTGCAAAAGATGATGCGCCCTGTAGGAGTTGATTTGGAGGAGAGAATGGCAACGCGGATTGTTTGCCCAATGGCATCGCCTGCATTATTAATCACCACCATGGTCCCGTCTTCAAGATAGCCGACCCCTTGTTGCGGCTCTTTTCCTTGTCGCTGAATTTTGATGTGGATAAATTCGCCTGTCTGCATGAGCGGTTTTAGGGCAGCGGCTAAATTGTTGAGATTGATGATCTCGACCCCTTCGGCTCCAGAAAGTTGGTATTGCTTTGACTCTGATGTGAGGATATTTCCGTCAATGAGTCGGCCGAGGCGAATGAGTTTTTGTGTCGAATCTTTGATTTCAGGAAAATCGGTCTCATTGTAGCGCAGCCCAAGCCCTGGAAGTGTTTCTAGCCGTTTGATCATCTCGATCGCTTTGCGCCCTTTATTCTTCAACGCCTCATCGTGTGATTCAGTCAAAGCATACAATTCTTTGATGATAAAGCGGGGGATAAGGATCGAATGGTCGAGAATTTGTGTCGTGCACAGATCGCTAAATCTTGGATCTAAAAGGGCAGTTTTGTCGATAATAAAATCCCGTTTTAGCTGATTCATTTGACTAAATTTCACAAAGGGGATGCTCACATAGAGTTCGTCTGACCAACGTAGCGTCATGATGGTTCCGAGGTAGGTGCCGAAGAGGAATAGGCAAATGGAGAGAATTTCGATGCTCGTAATGTTTAAAGAAATGGAGAGAACGCTGATTGTTAGAATCGCTTTTAAAATGAAAACAAGCGCTTGCCCCATCAAATACCCTATGAAAAGACCAACGGTCGCGATATTGAAAGAGCGTAAGTTGAATTTTCGAAAAAGTGTGTCGAATCCGATCAGCAATAAACTAAAAGCCAGGCCAAGCGCTACACCCAGTAAGACCTTATAGTGCAATGCCCCTGCATGAGATTGAATCATGTAGAGTGTGATAAAAAAAATGCTAAGAATGGTAAAGAAGATTCTTGTAAAAACGAGTGCGATATTCATAAGAATATCACTATATAGCAAAAAGTTTTTCCTTAGAAGGGTTTTTTGTCGCCAACATACAGAGATATTTGTTATTGTAGAGGGTATGATACCAGTACGTTTGCAGAAAATTTTACTTACACTCTTTTGGGTTGTTGCCGGAGTGGTTCTCTACATGAAAGGGGCTAAATCGATCGCGTCGCTGAATGAGCACGGGACAGAGGGGCGATTCCTTCAATATGGCATTTTGCTTTTTGCGTATATTTTAGGAGAGCTAAAAGCCCGATTTATTTTGAAAAAAAGTGTTGAAAGAGAGTCTTTGCCGAAAGATTTTCTTGTTCTTGCAGCGATGATGAGTCTCGGGATGCTTTCGAGTCAGCTTCCGTTGCCATTGCCATTACGAGCTTTAATGCAGTTAACAGTCGGTTTTGCGTTGATTAGGGGGACGTTGATTCGATGCCGTTACTGGATGAGCACAACGCATTCAGTGATCGAAAAATAGGATGCTGCGCGGATGATGTTAACTTTTGTTTGTGATCCTCCAAGCATTGCTTTCACAATCCCTTGGATTGAATATCCGATCGCTTGGTACGGAATCTTTTTTGCGTTAGGGTTTTGGCTCTCCTTGAAACTCTTTGAGTATCTTTGCGACCGCTTTCCGTTCTCTTCGCTTACCGGGGCGCAAATAGGGGGAGGAATCGTGAATTACATGATCGTTGGGATCGTATTTGGGGCTCGGTTCTTTCATCTGCTGTTTTATGAGCCAATCGAATGGATCTACAAGGATCCTTGGATCTTTTTTCGGATTCGAGAAGGGGGGCTTGCGAGTCACGGAGGTATGCTTTGTGTTTGGATTATGGGGTATATTTATGCAAAACGGGCCAAGCTTTCGCTGATCCATTTGAGCGATCGGGTGATTCCAGCGGGGATGATTTTGGCCTTTTGGATTCGTTTAGGAAACTTCATGAATCAAGAAATTTTGGGTTTGCCGACCTCTTTGCCGTGGGGAATTGCTTTTCAACATCCAAGTACCCTTTTTTCCTATGGGCTGATCCCGCGTCATCCGGTGCAGCTTTACGAAGCTTTCTACTATCTATTTTTGGGAGCTGTTGGGGTCTATATGCTTGCTCGTCAAAAATGGGCTGGATTTACGACAGTCTTGCTTTGTTTTGCTTTGGCGTTCGGTCGCTTTGCTCTTGAGTTTTTCAAAGAGGAGCAAAGTCTCTACACGATTGGTTATCCACTCACGATGGGTCAACTTCTTTGCCTGCCGATGGTATTGGTAGGTATTTACGCATACATGATCTGCCGCCCTCGTCAAGCTTAATTTTAGTTAAATTAACTCAACTTGCCAGTTGTTGTATACTATCTGCCGACCTCACCCGTGCGGGCTGAAATCGTCTGCTCGTCGGTGGGGGGCACCAATTGTGCACCCCCACTTTCACTCTACGGGCTCTGAGCGCTACGATTTGAACCACGCTTGGAGAGGTCTCAAAAATCCAGATTAAACTGGATTTTGATTGAGCGCCCTTAAACGGGCGAGAAAATATCTATGTGTAAATTTATCACTTGAGTTGTACAGTTCTTGCGAATTCATAAAACTTAACTGGCAAGTTGGGTTAAATTAAGTGAGTTTGTAGGAGGGCATTAGGGGAAGCGTCTTTGAGGTGAGAGCCTCCATTTGACGTAAAATTTCACTTCCAGGGACATCACTATTCGTGGCTTTCAATTTGGTGTAGTGCCATTGGTAAAATCTTTCAAAAGGGGTGCTTCGACTTTTTTTGCTTTGTGTGTACCAGAAGGCTTTTTGTAAAAAGATTGCCTCTTGCGTAAAGTAGGACTTGTAAGCAGTAAGAAGAGGATATTCTTTCAAAAATTTGTCAACGATATCCGAAACATCATTAAAGTTTTCTTTTAGAGTCGATTTTTTTACCCATTTGGCTAATGGATGGTCAGGAGAGATCTTGTATTGATCGATGATCAACTCATTTTGACAGGCAAAATGGGAAATTTTATCAAGGAGGGTTTCTTGGCAAAAGAAATTTTGTTCTACAGCGGTGGAGACGTTGAGATTTTTGTAACGCATCAGACGGACGTGGGTTGTGTGAACCGTGTCTCTAAACTCTTTTTCCCCTTTTTCAACGGCTGTCCGGGCGAGAACTTTGCTGATCAATTCTTTTTTATGAGATGTAAGCGGGTGCATGATCGGATGGTAATGATAAAAATGGGTGAAAATGAAAATTTCAAGAAGCTCTTTTTGATTTTGTGCTTGCTGATTTGGTAAAAGTGCGTCTGTCTCGTCTAAAAAAGAGAACATCTGCTGCACTTCGATTAAAATTTCTTTCAAGGTCGTCAGTGGTCGGTTCGATTTGATTTTACGAATCTCGTTATTGATGAAATTGTACACCTCATGGCCTAGCTGATGTAGAGTGGGGGAGTAGAGATTGGTCGCAAGAGAATGAAGGTAATCGTTTGCCGCTTGAACAATCTCTTTTTTCTTCTCTTTTTGAGAGCTCACATGGATTAAAAATACGATACGATGGACAAGTTCGATGGGGGGCATTGTTGGGTGAAGTTTGATCTGTTTTACAATGAACTGTTTGAATGCTTGAACGGAACGAGTGCCCCATTTTTTGGCAAAATCGATCGATTGCGAAAGGTGATGTGCATGTATGGTTGCAGTCAAAACGGCCAATTGATCTAGGTGAGCAATCGATTCGTATTCTTTTAAGTTAGAGGAAATTTTCTCTTTTAAATCATCAAAACTAAAAATTTCATAAGTGGAAAGAAGATCGAATTGTTGCTGCAGAATGAGGTGATCAAGTGGTTCAGATTTTTGCGAAGGAGTGATGTAACGTTTGTGATTTGCGGTAGATGTTGACGTTATTGGCTCACATTCTGCGGTCTTGATTTGGTTGCGAATGATCGATAAAACATTGAGATCCCTGTCAGAAAGACGCGGAAGCTTTGGGAGAAGTTTTTTGAAAACTTTCGATTCAATTTGAGCGTTCCACTTCTTTGCGACGTTTTCACGCACCGCTTGAAAAAGGGTTTTTTTCTCTAGCGAGGGATCGATTTTCTCAAAGGATTCATCTGGTAGAGTGTCTAATTTTATCGCGTACATAAAAACTTTTTTACTCTGATTTTTGTTTTTTGTCGAGAAAGAAATCTGGTGTACGGATAAGCGGCAAAGTGGTAAGCTTGTTTTAAAAATTTCGTGGGAATAACCAGATGAATTTCATATTTATTGCGGGCCGCTTAGGTTCAGATCCAGAGACACGTTTTACTCCTTCTGGGAAAAAAGTGACTAATTTTCGTGTTGCGACAAGCACAAAGAAAAAGGGTGTTGAAAAGACCACTTGGTGGAGAATTGCTGTTTGGGGTGAAGAGTTTGATCAGATGATCAGCTACTTGAAAAAAGGTTCTGCAGTCATGATTCAAGGGGACCTACAAGAGCCACAAATCTACAATGATCGAGAAGGAAAGCCGCAATGTTCTTTAGAAATCAATGCGACGAAAATTTCTTTCAGCCCATTTGGTAGTGGTAAATCTGAAGGAAACTCATCAAATGGAAACGCGGGTAGATCTCAAGGATCAGCCGGTGGGTTTGACAATGGGGGCTTTGATACAGGCGGGTTTAATTTTGAGCCAGTCATGTCAGGAAGCCAACATGCAGCATTAGAAGACGACGAAATCCCTTTTTAAGGAAGTAAAATATGATCGAGCCTGTGCATCTCGCTTTAGAGTTTTTGGTAAAAAATGGGGAAACACCAGTTGCAATCCGCTTTCATAAGAAAGAGGCATTCGACATCTATCTTCATGATCATGTGGTGGAAGTGGGGCTGAAAAGTCCGATGACGCCCCAGGCTCTTCGTGAGGCGCACAAGAAGATCGGCGCTTTTTTACGAGAAAAAAAGATCGATGAGGTCTATCTTCCTGAGATCAATGGGGATCTCGAGACGCAACTTTACGCTCTTTTTGAAGGAAATTACCGTTTTGAACGTTATTTTAGCGAAAAATCGGTTTTTTTAAAGAGATTGTACTTAGACGTTTTGCCTAAAAATGTGGCAGAGATTCTCAATGTTCTGAACGCTCAGTTTATGATCAAAGAGCTTTTAAGTACCCGTTATCAAGATCGAAAAGTCGCCGATTTTGTCGATTACGCGAAAAAGCTTTTGCACAAGATTCCGAATATCGAGTTGACGGTGCATGATCATCGTTGGCTAAAAAAGGAAGGATTTCATCTTCATCATGCGGTGGGGCAAGGATCTGAAACCTCGGATCCTCCAGCGCTCTTGATTATCGAATATAAGGGAGCAGCCAGCAGCCAGCCTGCCATTGGGCTTGTTGGTAAGGGGATGGTTTTTGATACCGGAGGGTATAGCCTCAAGCCAAGTGACGGAATGCTCGACATGTTTGTTGATTGTGCAGGGGCGGTGCTTTATCTTCATCTAGCCTATCTATTGGCACAGCTCAAGGTGAAGAAAAACGTTATCTTTGCCTTGCCGATCGCCGACAATTCGATCAGTAGCCAAGCCTATCGAGTGAGCGACGTTTTAGTGGGCCGTTCGAAAAAGAGTGTTGAGATTACCAATACCGACGCGGAAGGGCGACTGATCCTAGCCGACAGCGTCGCCTATATGTCAGAAAAGTTTGATCTGAGCTGTCTTGTGACCGCGGCAACGTTGACCGGTGCGGTGATTGTGGCTTTGGGAACGAAGATGGCTGGGCTATTTTCTGATAACAAGACGTTACGAACCCACCTATTGAATGCGGCCGAAGAAACTCAAGAGCCTCTATGGAGCCTTCCTTTTGACAAGGATTCGTTCATGGATCTTTTGAAGTCAGAGGTTGCTGATATGAAAAATGCAGGAAAACGGGAAGCTTCTGCGACTCAAGGGGCTGTATTTATCTATCAACATCATATGAATGATCAGATTCCGTTTGCCCATCTTGATATCGCAGGTCCGACCAGCGAGAAATCGGCCGGGACAGCTTATGGCCTTAGACTTTTACTGGAATTTGTCACTGAATGGAAAAGTTCGTAGACCGCCTCTTTGCCGAGGTTGATCAAAAATGGTCGAAAACAAAAATCCGTTCTTTGATTGATCAAGGATATGCCCGCCTGAATGGAAAAATTCACCGAATCGCGACTACCCCTTGCGGGGGAAAGGATAGGGTGGAGCTTCTGTTTGAAGAGAAGGCTAAAGATGAGCCAAAGACTGCAAAAAAACAGATGGTGGTCGTTTTTGAAGATCCCTATGTCCGTATCTATGATAAGCCGATCGGGGTGGAAAGCGATGTGAGGCGTTACCCCCGGTTAGTCCATCGAATCGATAAGGAAACTTCAGGTTTGTTGATCGAAGCGAAGAGTGACGAGGCGCTGGTGGCTTTCGAACAGCTTTTTAAGGAAAAAAAGATCGAAAAAAGCTACAGGGCGATCGTTTTTGGCAATTTCCAAAAAGGGGTGGAGATCGATCTTCCGATTGACCGGCAAGGGAGGGTAGCCGGCTTTGAGCGATTTTGTGTTTCACAGAAGGGGAAAAAGGCTCAAACCTCGATTCAGCCTCTAGTACACTCGAAACATTATACGTTGCTAGCCTGTTCTCCAAAGACGGGCCGCACTCACCAGATTCGCGTCCATCTTCAAGCGGTTGGGTATCCAATTGTGGGGGATCTTCTTTATTCTCAATCGAATACCCGTTTTGAGCGGATGTATTTGCATGCGATGACGCTCGCATTTAAACACCCGTTTACAGCGCAATTGGTCAAGGTTCAGGCTCAAATCCCTCCATCTTTTGATCTTTTATTAACAACGGACTGAAAAAGAGGGCGTTAAAATCTTATTTTACTATTTCCTTGCAGAATATACTAAAATTTCTTAAATAAAAGATAAAAAGAGAGGTCTATATGAAGAAGATTTTAACTATGGCTACACTTGCTTTAACATGTGTAGGACTTGTATCATGCGGGAATGGTGGAACAGGCAAAAAAGGGCAGGAAAAAGCCTGCAACAAATGCGACAAATGTAAAAAAAATAAGTAGTATTTTACGCAGAAAGAAAGAGTTGGTCGAGGATAATACGCTTCACCAACTCTTTTTCTGTTACTAATTCTCGAACTGTTACAATTAGAGTTTCTGTAAAAAGCTGGATTGGCTGATTCATCAGCCCATCGGTGCCAAACATCCCTTCTTTTGGGAAAAGTTCTTTGGTGAGCAATTTGCAAAGGCGATCCTCTAATTCAACGATACGAACAGGTTCTCCAGCGGCCGGTTCCACCTCAGGTTCTTCTAAAAATAAGTCGCGGATATTTGCTTTAATAGTTTCATAAGATACTTTGTCGAAAGCGGTGTCATAGGCGTAAGCCATTTGAGTCGTACCCTCTTCAAGCAGGCGGGTCTGTACGGGTGAAGGTGTGGACGATAAAATATCTTTACCTAACGCTTTAGGTGGAATCCCTTTATGATTTTGGGCCATCTCAACAATCGAAAATAGGAGCTCTTTAACAACAGTTTGATCGATTCTTGTCGGTCCTATTTTAATAGGTTCTGGTTGAGGAGCTGGTGCTAGAGGGGTTTCTTGAGAGGCATTGGCGGGTAAAGGTTCCCACTGAGCCAAAACACTCGTTATACCGTCCTTGTAGAGCTTATTGAGTGTCTCCTGAGTTAAAAAATCGTCTAGAATCTTGTTGGAAATAGTTTGGTGAGGGATCAAAGATAAGAAAGATCGGACCCCGATAAACAGTATTTTTCTGACCAAAAAATTGATTGGAGTCATTAGCGTAGAGACCAATTGATTGAGTGGTATCTTCAAAAAAGGGACTTCGATATCGGTGAAGAGTTTTTCTATAAGCGATTCGAGCCGGATATTTTCGGTGACTTTCTGTGCGGTCCATTTGTGTAGACGCCATCCTAAAGCGATTGAAGAGCGGATAGAGTAATGATTGAACCTTTTTTCCTTTAAAAACTTTTCTCGACTCAAAGTGGTGTCAGAAAAACCTTTCAAATCTTGAATGGTTTGTTTAAGGGTTGTTGTTAGTTTGATCATCGGGATCGGATCGAGACTTTTAGCAAAAAAATATTCTTCTAAGTTTTTTAGAAAGAGTGGCGTACAGTTTATGACTACTTGACGTATTAGAAAATTAGAAATGTCGCCGTATAAGTTAACGATGAAGTGTCTTACTGTTGGGATTGGATTGACTCCAGCTGTTTGCAGGGGAGCAACAACTCGTTTAAAAAAATCCTCGGTCCGCTCCTCTTCTTCAGGGGGATTCACATCAATCCCTATCCATTTCGTCAATTGAAAAAGAGTTGTTGTTTTGGTTTTATCAAGATAGGATTTTAAACTTTTAGTGAGCTCTTCTGGCGTGACAACAACTGGTTCGATTGGAGGGGGAGGAGGACTTTGAGATAAAGGGGCTCGATTTGCAGGAAAGTTTGCAATCCTGTGCAAAGGGGGGGAGGTGATGTGTCTTGTGTCCCCAGGTTCAATAAGAGGGATGCTAGGCTCGTTTTTTGTGCGGAATGGAGCGATCAACTGAAAAATATTTAAGAGCACTCCAGGACGTTTAAAAAATTGAGGCCGCAAGAGTTTTTCTAATAAAGAATCGATATTTCTTAGAAGTTCCAGGGGACTCTGCTCAACACTTTCTTGTGGATAAAGGAGAAGCTCTAATTGTGTAAAAATCTCAAGGAAATCGGCATCCCCAGGGCGCGCACGTCGTAACATCTCCACAAGAGAGGCGAGTTCATTCTGAAATCCTTGAGGAATCTCAAAGGTGAGAAAGGCTTTTCCTATAGAATCACGACATTGGTAAATTTTATTGTAATGAAGATCTCCGTGATCGAACAACCCTTCTTGAAGTTTATGAAGTACTACCGTAAGCCCTTGGCCGATAATGGGCCCTAAACGAGCTGCATTTTGTGCAATTGGACCGCTGAATTCGTTGTTTTTTTTGTGTAAGAATGAACTTAGTTTTTCTATCGAGATAGTTTCTGAGTTTCGAAGCCTTTCGATGTATTCTCTGATAAAGATTTTTTCTTCTTTTATAGTTATTTTGCCAAGTAAATCGGTTAAATTGCAAATTAGGTCATTTTTATTCAATGGAGGATTTTGAAGTAGTTGAAGAGAGCGCTCTATGCAATGAGGAGCGGTTTGACATGCATTCGCAATGAGACGTTCGGCTGGTCCACTTTGTTGATCAATAGCTTGGGTTATTTCAGTTTTAATGCCTTCTAATTCATCTTTAAAGGAAACCTCCTCTAGGCTCGATAAATTGATTATCCATAGGTCAATATGTACCGCTATAGAGATAAACTCAGGATTATCTCTCAATACCCCAAGATGTATTACGAGAGAATCAATATCCTCAAAAGTCCTTACTTGATTAAGGAACTCTTTTAAAGAAAGTAGAGCTACTGGAGTTGATTTTGCCACGCCTGCAATAATTCCATCCCTCGCAGATCCCATCCAGGCGGAAGGGGAAAACCAGCTTGTGACTGCACTCATAGCCATAAAAGTCTCATTTTGTTGCCATCTGTTATAAAATTTTCCCAATTGTTATTCAACATTTTTTAAGGAAAAAATTAAACATTTGAGTGTTTTGTGAGGGGAATTGAATTTTGAGTTGCCCGAAACAAAAATATCAGTTTTACTATGCAGAGTCATCAAGGAGATTTTCATGCGCGGATGGATTAGCATATTTTTTTTCACAGCACTTATGCAGGCGAACGTAGCATTTCTAGAAATTGAAGTAGGTGAAGTGACTTGGGGACGCAATGGGATAGCAGAACAACCTCTTGTGTATCAAACAACCTCGAGCGGAACGGCTCCATTGATGAACGTGAGTGATGTGAATAGATCCAATGATTGGACTCCTGGTTTTCTTGCGCGTCTGGGAATTTTTCCGGTTTCGCAATTTGGTTTAGATTTACGGTATCTTGGTTTATTGAAATGGACTGAATCGCGCGCTATTTCGACTTTAGATACAAACGTTACCTATAGCTTAAATGTTCTAGATGGATTCCCTATACCCTTTACAAGAGGGACACAAGCGATTGAAGAGTATCAGATGGGCTACGAATCAGCTGATATGCTGTTTGTTTGGAATTTCTCCCCTCTTTACGACAAGTTTTTTGGAATGCGCCTTGAGGGTGGGCCCTCATTTATCTACGTTTATGATCGTCTCAGCCAGGTTCTTACCTCACCTGTATTTTTGCAAGAGTATAACATTAGATCCGATAACTATCTGTTAGGGGGGCGTATGTACGCGGAGCTGATTGGTGTACCGAAGCCATTCATTTGGGGCGTTCGAGGCTCGGCTGGAATTTACAGCAACATCTACTATCAAAGTAGTTATCTCGACCAGAGCATTCCGAGCATGAAAACTTTCAGTTATCCAACGAGCAGTAGCTGGATGAGCACATTGATTCAGGGAGAGATTTTTTTCGGGATTACTTTTCTCAATGCCTGGCGCCTTAAGGCCTCTTATGGGGGCGAGCTTTTGAGCAACATTGGTTCGGCGACGAATCAGTTGGGATTAGCTTTTGGCAAGGAGAGCATACAGACCCGCACAAAATACCTCCTCAGTGGCGTAGCTATCAGTTTGGAAGTAGATTTATTTTAAGGATTACCTGCCGACCTCACCCGTGCGGGCTAAAATCGTGCGCTCGTCGGTGGGGGGTACTCCTGTACACCCCCACTTTCACCCTGCGGGCGACTGTGCTACGATTTCTAGCCACGCTTGGAGAGGTCTCAAAAATCTACCTAAAGATAGATTTTGAATGAGCGCACCTTCGGGCGTAAATATTTAAAATTTCGCGTCTATTTGGTGAGGTCGGCAGATAACTTATAATGATTGATAATTAAAGAAGAAAGAGGAGTTGGTCGCCGCGTTCGTTTCACTTATAGCTGCTGCGTTCCCGCCCTGACTCAGTTCGCGACGCCACGCTCGACCAATCCTCATGCAAGAGTATACTAGATCAGGTAGCGGGCGGTCAAGCCTTTGTTTTGTTTAAGGAAAAGTTCATAAGGGCCAGAGGCGACGATTTTTCCCCCTTCCTTACCTGCTTTGGGTCCCATTTCAATGAGGTAGTCGACCTCTTTGAGGACGCTGGTGTTGTGTTCGATCACAAGAATCGTATCGCCTCGCTCGATTAATCGATCAAAGATAGGGAGCAGCTTGATGATATCAGAGTCGTGTAGGCCAGTTGTCGGTTCGTCAAGGAAGATAAGGGCAGGCCCCTTGGTGGGGGTGATCAGCTCACGGACAAAGCGCAATCGCTGCGATTCGCCATGCGAAAGGGTTTGCACCTCTTGCCCTATCTTTAAATGACCCATTCCGACATCGATTAACAGTTGCAAAGTTGTGACAATTCGTGGGTGAAAGGCGAAGAGATCGATGAGCTCTGTGGGCCGCATCGCAAAAAGATCGCCCAAGCTAAAACCTTTATATTTGATTCTCAACGCAATCAACGAAAGCCGTTTACCATTGCAAATAGGACAGGTTTTTCGGACAGGGGGAAGCAACTGTAATTTTACCGATATAAAGCCTAATCCAAAACACTCCATACACATCCCTTGCAGATGATTCGGACTGAAATGGCGTGGCATTAGTCCATATGATTGTGCCTCATTTAACTCGGCATAAAAGGCACGCAGATGGGTTAAAAGTTCTGTGTAAGAGGTGATGTCAGCGCGCGAGGTGGTACCAATCGGATTTTGATCCACAATGATTAAATGTTTGAACTCTTTTACTCCTGAAACAGTGCATCCGTCGAGCGTTAGGCTGTCGATTTGCTTTCTGGAGAGTGTCGTCTTTTTTAAAATAGGGGTTAAAATTTCATGCATCAGAGTCGATTTTCCCGATCCAGAGACTCCTGTTAAGCCAGTGATCCGGTTTTTAGGAATTTTCAAGGAAACATTTTTCAAAGAATAGCGCGTCGCATCTTCCACTTCAATCCACTGCGTTTCTCGATCAATCGGCAATTTTTTTCGGTTGTAGCTGATATCGCCTCGAAGCATCGCTCCGGTCAAGCTTTTCGGATTGCATTTAAGCTCTTCGAGGTTTCCTTGAGCTAAAATTCTCCCCCCGTTTTCGCCCCCTTCAGGACCAAATTCATAGATCGTTTTCGCAACCGCCAATGTCATTGGATCATGCTCTACCAAAATCAGGGTATTCCCTTCATTTTTCAAAAGGACGAGCGCATCCAACAGTTTTTGATGATCATGTGGATGGAGTCCGATGCTCGGCTCATCAAGAACGTATAGGCAATTTTTTAGATTCACCCCAAGCTGTCGCGCTAGATGGATCCGTTGAATCTCTCCGCCCGATAAACTTAAAGAGGTTCGCTCTAAAGAGAGGTATTCAACCCCAATTTGGATCAATAATTGCAGTTTTTTCTGGACCGCTTCGATCACTTCAGAAAGTTCCTTGGAGACTTTTAGTTTACTAATAAACGTATAGGCTTCATCGATCGACATCTGGACGAGGTTAAAAAGGGTCACATTTTTGATGTGGACATGAGAGGCGAGGGGATTCAGGCGCGATCCTTTACAGGAGGGGCAAAGTTTATTGCGACAAAGAGGTTCAATAGCCTCTTTTTGCGCTGATTTCCCAAATTGAAAGAGCCGTTCGAAAAGACGGTGAAGCCCGATCCAGCGATAAGGGCCTTTTTTTATCAAGCCCCCTTCTAAAACGAATTTCAGGTCGGTTTCTTCCATTTTGTAGAGCTTTTGTTTCACATCGATACCGGCTTCAGCGAATAGCTGAGTCATCGCTCGGATTGGGGTATATTCAAATGCTAGAAATTGATCAATGATATCTTTCAGAGTCGATTTGAACACTTTTGAACATTCAGTCAGGTCGACGGTGCTCAATGTTCCGATCCCTTCGCAGGTTGTACACATTCCCTCGTCAGCGTTGAAAGAAAAGGTTCGTGGCTCAATTTTTGGATAGGTAGACCCTGTAGAAGGTGCACAAAAGCCTAAGAAATAAGAGACCAATTTTTTGTCCATTAACGCACAGATCTGTTCATTCCCTATAGAGCAGGCAAGCTCCACTGCATCCAAGAGTCGTTTTTTTCCAGAGCTAGAGAGAGTCACTCGATCCACAACAAGCTCTACAGCTTCTTTTAAACCACTGATTTCAGGCAATTTTTCGGTAAGATCGTAGATTATCCCTTCGATGCGCACCCGTAAAAATCCCTCTTTTAACAATCGCTCGAAAAGGGCTGGGTAGCTCAAATCTTTTTTTAAGGAAAGAGGTGCTAAAAGAACACATTTTTGATCCGGATATTTTTTTAAAAGATCGTGAGCAATGTACTCTTTCGTGACGAGGATGAGCTCCTCTTTGGTTTCAGGGCAGATCGCGACCCCTTCTTTCGCATACAAAATGCGCAAGTAATCGATGATTTCTGTGATCGTTCCAACCGTAGAGCGAGAGTTTCCAGCATGTCGCTTCTGTTCGATCACAATAGAGGCAGAAAGGCCTTGGATCGACTCGACTTTCGGCTTGGGCATCTGTTCGATGAATTGTCGTGCGTAAGCATTCAAGGTTTCGTAATAGCGCCGTTGTCCTTCAGCAAAAATGGTCTGTATCGCAAGCGACGACTTGCCAGATCCTGAGGGGCCGGTGAGAGCGGTGATTTCGTTACGCTCAATTGTGATATCAATATTTTTTAAGTGGTTTTGCGTGGCATTTTTGACCACAATTTCGGTGATCGGCTTCTCATCGCTTTTTACTTCATGTTTCACGAAGCGCAAGGTATCGTTGAGTGCATCTTTGATAAACTTTCCGGTAAGCGAGCTGCTTTTCGCAATTTCTTCAGGTGTCCCAGTTGCCATGAGATAGCCCCCCTCGTGCCCCCCTTTTGGTCCAAGATCGATAATCCAGTCAGCGATTTTGATCAAATCGAGGTTATGCTCAATGATGAGAACCGTATTTTTTTTATCGACAAGCCGTTGCAGAATCCCATTGAGTTTATGAATGTCTTCGAAATGAAGTCCCGTGGAGGGTTCATCCAAAAGATATAAGGTTTTTGAGGTGCTCGGGCGGGAAAGTTCTCTGGCCAACTTGATTCGTTGCGCTTCTCCGCCTGAAAGGGTCGTCGACGATTGGCCAATTTTCATGTAGCCGAGTCCCACCTCTTGCAGGGTCGTCAATTTTTTAAAGATCTGCGGGATCGCTGAAAAAAGGAGGCACGCCTCATCGACAGAAAGCTCTAATACCTCGTAGATGTTTTTCCCTTTAAATTGAACCGAGAGCGTTCGTGGATCGAATCGTTCTCCCTCACAATGGGGACATTCGACCCAGCTATCTTCTAAGAAATCCATGTCAATCCGGATGAGCCCCATCCCTTTACAGCTCAAGCAAGACCCTTCCTTAACGTTGAAGCTGAAGCGACCTACCTTAAAGCCGAGCGCTATACTTTCGGGTAATGAGGCAAAAAGCTCTCGGATCGAGTCAAAGACTTTTATGTAGGTGGCTGGATTTGAGCGGGGGGTTCTTCCGATCGGTTGCTGGTCAATCATGATGACTTTATCGAGCTGTTCTAATCCGGAACAGCTTGCGTAAGAACCAAAAGGAAGTTTGGATCCCATCAATTCATTGCTCACAACGGGAAATAAGATGTCATTGACAAGCGACGACTTTCCAGAGCCAGAAACACCTGTCACTGCACAAAAAACACCTAGTGGAAACGCGACGTCGACCGATTTTAAGTTGTGGTGAGTCGCGCCGAAGATTTCTAAAAATCCGGTTGGTTTGCGTCGATACTCAGGAACCAGAATCTGTCGCTTACGACTCAAGTAAGCTCCTGTGATCGACTCTTTAGATTGGATTAGATCTTCAACCGTACCGAAACCAACGATCCGTCCGCCCGCTTCTCCCCCATAAGGCCCCACATCAACGATCGTATCGGCGTGCCGAATTGTCTCCTCATCATGTTCTACTACGATGACTGTATTTCCTTGACCTGTGAGATCGCGCAATGTTTTTAGTAGACGCAAGTTATCGGCGGGGTGTAGCCCGATGCTCGGTTCATCGAGAATATAGGTCGTCCCCACGAGCCCTTGCCCTAATTGAGACGCAAGACGGACACGCTGTGCCTCTCCACCGCTTAAGGTTGATGACGTTCTCTCTAAAGAGAGGTATCCGACCCCGACGTCGATGAGAAAGTAGAGGCGACGAAGCAATTCGCGAATCAGCTCTTCAGCAATTGAAAGATCGTCTGGATTCACCTTAAGTTCTTTGAAAAATTGTTCTAGCTCTATGAGAGAGAGGCGAGAAAGCTCATGAATCATTTTTCCATAAAAGAGGGTTACTTTAGGGTAGCGGTCGATGCGTGCTCCATCGCAAACAGAGCATGAGATGTCGATTACAATTCCCTCAAATCGCTCTTTATAGGTATCACTCTTAGAATCGTTGAGACGCTTGATCATCTCACCTCTCAGTCCGATCCAATCCTCATCTCCTTCGATCAAAATTTTTTTTATTTTGTCGGAAAGTTCTTTAAAAGGGGTGCTCAAAGAAAAGCGACGGCGACGGGCAAGGTAGGCGTAAGTTTCGCCCCAAATCTTGGTGTTGAATACTGTAATTGCGTCAAGTGCACCGTCACGTATGCTTTTATTTTCGTCGATTAATAGCTCGACTTTGACACTTTTCTCAATGCCTAAACCTTGGCAATGGGGACACATCCCTTCAGGATGGTTGAACGAAAAATGGGATGGTTCGAGCTTTGGGTAGGCTGTTTTTGAGGTGAAGGAATAGCTTTCGGTGGAAAAAGAGGCCTCCTTGTGTGTGTCACGTGTCAATAGCGACATCTTTTGTTGACCCAAGCGCAGCGCCGTGTCGATCGCCTCCATGAGCCGTTTTTCCCCTTTTTGGTCGACTTTGATCCGATCGACTACGATGTCGAGCCGGATGGTTTGATGGGGATCGAGCTCGGTTTCTTCGGTGATTTCGATGATTTGCCCATTTAAGCGGGCTTGTGTGTACCCTCTTTTATGAAATCCTTGAATGAGTTCTTTAAATTCAGCTCGCTTGTTTTCAATGATCGGCGCCAAAATATAGAGAGCTTCTCCAATAAAATCTTTTAAAATGATCTGGTGAATTTTTTCTTTGGAAAGGGCGGTAAGAGGTTCTAAGGTGTCGGGGCAACGGGCGATTCCGGTGCGGCTATATAGAACACGCAAGTAGTCGTAAACCCCAGTCATCGTCCCCACAGTGGAGCGGGGGTTGCGACCGATTGTTTTTTGTTCGATCGCGATGCATGGGGTGAGTCCTTCGATCGAGTCGGCAAGCGGTTTTTTTAATCCTCCCATGTGTCTTTTGGCGAAGGTAGTGAGCGATTCGAGGTAGCGGCGCTGCCCTTCTAGATAGATTGTGTCGAAGGCAAGAGATGATTTGCCAGACCCAGAAACTCCTGAAAAAACAATGAGTTGGTTTGTCTTTAATCGTAAATCAACCCCTTTTAAATTGTGGACGCAAACGTTTTTGAGGATAATTTCTTCGCAAGACATGCAATATTATTGCAAACTAGAGATATTTTTTGCAAAAAAAAGATTCAAGAGAGATAACGCCATTATATGAACGCACGTACAAAGATGATTGCAACGGTCGGGCCAAGCACCGCGAGCGAGGCGCTGATTGAAGAGTTAATCCAAGCTGGCATTACTGTTTTTCGGATCAATTTTAGCCATGGCTCTCAAGCTGAGCATTTGCAAGTGATTCAAAGAATTCATCGAGTGCGTACAAAGCTCAAAAAGCCGGTTGCGATTATGATGGATACGAAAGGATTCGAGATTCGGGTCGAAAACGAACTTTCAGTTGAAAAAGGGCGGACTTATAAATTAGGGGGTAAAGGGGATTTTTTGATCCGGCCTTCCCATGTGATCGAGTCGATCGAGACAGGAATGGAACTTTTATTTGATGATGGCTACCTTGTGGGGAAGTGTACGGGGACTTATGAAGGGGGAGTTTTAGTAGAATTCAAAAATAGTCGCTTTCTAAAAGCAAATAAAAATGTTCACATCCCTTCGGCGCGGCTCAAAACTCTCGACCTGAATGAGTCTGACGCGAGCGACATTGCCTTTGCTTGCAAGCATGGTGTCGAGTGGATCGCAGCTTCATTTGTCTCTTCAAAAGCAAATATCAGTGCCATTAAAGCTCTTTTAGAAAAAGAGGGGCTTGAGGGGGTAGGGGTGATCGCTAAGATTGAGACAACAAAATCGATCGAAAATTTTGAAGAGATTCTAGCTGCTGCCGACGGGATTATGGTGGCGCGCGGAGATCTTGGGATTGAGCTCAGAATGGAGGAGATCCCCTCCATTCAAAAGCGACTTGTGGCAAAGTCACAACAAGCAGGGAAAGTCGCGATTGTTGCGACCCAAATGCTCGAGTCGATGATTGAAAATCCTCGTCCGACAAGGGCTGAAGTTTCTGATGTGGCCAACGCGGTCTTCGATTCAGCCTCTGCGATCATGCTTTCAGGAGAGACAGCCGTGGGTAAGTATCCGATCGAGACAGTTTCTCAAATGAGGCGGATCGCCATCGATGCTGAAAAGCACATTCCTTATACCGATCTTTATTTTAAAAAAGGGCATGCTCAGTACTTAAGTAAAGACCTTGCGATTGCCCACGGTGCTGTGATTTTATCAATAAGTTGCAAAACGGTAGCGATTCTCGTTTGCTCCAACACAAGCGAGCTTGCTGCCTCGATTAGCTCGCTGCGTCCCAGTTTGCCGATCTTTGTCGCTACAACCTCCTCATCGAATTACTATCGCCTTGCCATGCAGTGGGGAGTTACTCCGCTTCTTCTCAACGAATCTGCCGCGTATCAGTTTTTTGCAGAAACAGGGCTTGTTCATGAAGGGGATCAGCTAGTTGTCGTTCACGAGACACACACGATTCAACTCAAAACCCACGCCACTTGCATTTAAAGAATGCGAATTCTTTCAAAGTCAGAGATCGCTTTTTCAAGAAGAATTCGTTTTTTAGGGTAAAATTGCAAAAATTCTCTTAGGATTTTTGCGACATTTTGATCTAGAATATCTTGGCATAAAGCATTTTGGATTGTGTTGTCATGAATCTGTTTGATTTGTTCTTCTCTTTGGATTTTTTCGATTTTAGAATATTTCTCAAGATCTAATGGGTATTTTTTATGGAGAAAATAGCCTGTGAAAAGGGAATAAAGAGTCAGTCCAAGGACGTAGACATCCCTTCTCTTCGCATTATAGGTATTTTTAGGGGTAAGCTCTGAAACATAATACTCGGGCGGCATTAAATCAGGCGACCCTGGTTTGTTATCGACATGAAAAAATTTTGAGGCAGCTCCGAAATCGATGATTTTGACTACGTAGGAACGTTTTTTTGTTTCTAGCACGATATTGTCTGGTTTGATATCTCCATGATAAATATGATTCTGATGTAGTGCGAAAATTTGTTTGCAGATTTGAATAGAAATATCCACCTTTTCTTTTACCGATCGAAGAAGCCGATCGTTCACAACTCGGACAAGATCCCCGCAATTAGAAAATCTGACAAGGATTCCATTTGAGAGTTGGATCTCATTTGTGCCAGGATAAAACGCATACAATTTGGGGCTGACCTTCAATCTGTAGGCTTGTTTAAATAGCTCGACTGTTCTATCTAAACTGAAGGTTTTGGAAGAAAAGTTTTTCCGGGGAATGAGCAAAATGTAGGGATTATGAGGATTTTTATAAATAGGGAAGACTGCCATTTGTCCTCCTTGAAATATAGGAGATATGGTGGTTACAAAAACCCTTTGTTTGTCCTCTGGATCTTTGCATAATCGACCGTATATATATGTAAGTGGGGGGAGGTCGTTTGCGGGATCAGAGCTCATTGTGTTAAAAATGCTTTGCAACATTGTTTGAGCAATCGGATTGTTTTCAGGAGGTTCTGGTGAAAACAGGGAGTAGGCCTTTAAAAAGAACCTTTCGAGTGCAAGACAAGCCATTTTTACGCTCTTTTAATGATTAAAAGAGCTCTAGTATACTCCTGGAGGTTTTTTTTGCAATTTCAATAAATAACCCAACTTGCCAGTAAACTTAACTGGCAAATTGAGTAAGATAGATTCCCGCGGGTTTTTTTAACCATGCAATCTCGAGGGGGAGCTTATTTTTGCATTTCCTCATTAAAGTCATCGATCATCTTTTGGACATGAGCGATATCCCCCGGATAGCCACCCCCCGTTTCTCTGGGCCACCAGAAGACAGATCCTAATTGTGAAGCATCTATGGGTGGTTTTAAATTTGCTAATGCTTCTTTGTATACGCGTGCAGCATTTTGCCCCTGTGTCCCATCACCTGGATATCGTCCACTCCAATTATCAGTGTAGTCGGTAAATCCGATGTGAATTTTACTTAGATCAATCTGGATGGAACCTCCAGGTTTCGTGATTGCATCCATCCACTCTTGTAAGTAGACCTGCGATTTATCAAGGTACTGCTGGCCGTTGTACATCATGAGATTTAACCCATCAAAACATTCATCGAAATGTTCGAAAATGTCTTTAAATGGTCCTAGTGCAGAATTGTAAGGGGAGGCTGTGACTGTAATAGTCATTGGGATATTGTGCCCTTCTAAATCATTATGGATGGCTCTGAAAAAATCAGTGGAGGGGACCTCAAAGGTTTCATCATCAAAATCGATATCATTTAAGTTGTTTTCGATCGCAAATTGCGCAATCGCATGAGCTCTTTCTATGGTAGCTGTTTGTGGATCCCATTTCCCCAGTGCCCCACCAAAAGCTAAGCCGACACTCATTCCAGCTGCATGGGCTTCACTGATCGCTTCCTTAAAATGTCCACTTGGGTCTAGAGGGGATAGGTCATCTCCAATTTGGGAAAAAGAGAGGATCATATTTGAAATTCCGGAAGCTTTTAATTTGTCGATGAGCGATTGCATGTCGAATCCTGACCCACCGTTGGGGTCTAAATTGATATAGCAAGTGCCACCGGTGATGACCACAGGAGAGGGGAGATCTTTTTCAATAGCGGCTATATGTGCCTGAGCTGATGTATATGCAGTATTGGCATTTGTTCCCGCTTGGTTTGTTGCATAAAGATCTGTGGCTGCATTGGCCACGTCTGTATCAGAGGGTTTATCCAGTTTTGTTAGATTCGAAAGATCTGTTAATTTGCCTTGTGCAATAGAAAGGGAATCATTTAGTTGCGAAACGATCCATTTAAGGGCGTCTAAGTGCTGTTGTGCATCTTCCTTAGTCGGTCCCTCTTCTAAATTTGCAATCTGCTTTTCTAGTGATTGTATTTTAGATTGTAACGAGGTGATCTTTGATTGAATATCTATAACGACTTTTTGTGATTGATCGAAATCGGTTTTGATCGCTTTTTTATTCGGATCTTCAGGAGATTTTCCTTCAATATCTGCTACTTTAGCTTCAATATCTGTGCTATTATAGATTGTTGTTTGAGGTTGAGCGTGGATTTCACTCCAATAGTCTTGTAATTTTTTGAAAACATCGGGTTCTGTCCCATGTGCATCCATTTCACCATAGATATAATCCAGAGCCTCTTGCCAACTCATATCTTTGTTTTGGGGATTAAAGTGGTTGTTATAAGAGCCTGATGTAGGGTTAATATCCATGAAAAATACTCTGTTTGATCGCTATGTATATTTCATTCTTGAATATTCGAAAACAAAAAAAGGTTTTTCATGTAGTGTGGAATTTATAGAGGGGTTTCAGATGGCGCGAGTTTTTGTTACGGGTGCAACGGGGTTTATCGGGAAAAGATTGGTCAGTGAGCTGTTAGAAGGTGGACACACGGTGTATGCACTTTGTCGGATCCATGGAACAAAAGTGGGTTCTTTGTCGAATGAAAATCTCCATATTCTTTATGGCGATTTGGAAGAGCCAGACAAGATGGACAAGTTGCCCGAAGATATTGATGTAGCCTATTATTTAGTCCATTCCATGGCTAAAAAGCTCAAAAATTTGGAGGAAAAAGAAGGTCAAGTAGCAAAAAATTTTGTCGATCTAATGAATCAAACACGATGTAGGCAAATCATCTATCTTGGGGGAATTATTGAACCGAATGTACCTCTTTCCCCTCATCTTCTTTCTCGTAAAATGGTCGAAGAGATATTAAAAAAAGCTAAAGCCTCTACAACGATTTTACGAGCCAGTATTATTATAGGAGCGGGAAGCGCCTCGTTTGAAATTATTCGAGATTTAGTGGAAAAAATCCCTATTTTGATTGCGCCCCGTTGGGTAAAAAGTTTGTGCCAACCGATTTCTATTGTGGATGTCCTTTTTTATTTAAAAAACGGCCTTTTAAATGAAAAAGTTTATGGGGCAACGTTAGATATTGGTGGCCCCGAAGTGATGTCTTTTAAAGAAGCACTTTCTCGGTATGCGAAATTTAGACATTTAAAGCGATGGATTTTGGATGTTCCATTATTGACATCTACACTTTCCAGTTATTGGTTGGTTTTTGTTACTTCAGTCCGATTTTCTCTTTGTTCGTATCTTGTGCAGAGCATGAAATCGAATAGTATTTGTATTGACGCGAAAATACATGAGTGTATTCCACATGAATGTATTCCTTTTGAAGCAGCTCTTGAACGGGCTTTTTTGAAAATTGCGAATAATGAAGTGGCATCTACTTGGATGGATGCCTGGGTAATGGATCAAAAAAGTCCTGATATTGAGCAATTATCCACGATTCCGACTGAAGGATGTTTTACAGATATGCAAAAAGCGCCATTACAGGTTTCTAGAGAAGTTGCAATCGAAAGGATTTGGTCGATAGGGGGACAAAATGGTTGGTATGGGTTTGATTGGGCTTGGACGTTACGAGGCTTTATTGATAAACTATTTCATGGGCCAGGGATGAATCGAGGTCGACGTCATCCGACTGAATTAGAGTTAGGGGATGGGATTGATTTTTGGCGGGTTGTTAAAATTGATAAACTTCGCGGGCATCTAATTTTATATGCACAGATGTACTTGCCAGGAGAGGCTTGGCTAGAATTTGAGGTGCGCGATAAAATGCTTTACCAGGCAGTAGTATTTCAACCTAAAGGCATTTTGGGACGCCTTTACTGGTATGCGATGCTTCCTTTTCATTTTTTTATTTTTCGGAGGATAGTTAAGGGGTTGTCCAAAGCTACATGATGCTTTTGGCGAGAGTGATCATGGCAAGCGCGGCCGTTTCGGCACGCAAGACTGCGTCGTTCAGGTAGACTCCTACATGGCTTTTGAGCGCTGCAAGCTCGAGGGGGGAAAAGCCTTTGGCTGGGCCGACGAGGAGCTTGAAAGGGGATGCGGGGTCGAAGGTTTTCAAAAGTGACGGGGCCGATTCATCGATCGCACCGTAATAGATTGTGTGGGCAATGTTGCCGCAAGAAGTGTTGAGGTAAGCTTCAAGTGAGGGGACGTGGCCGATTGTGGGAAGCCAAAGGCGCCCAGACTGTTTGAGGGCTGCAATCAAGACTCGCTCCATCCGCTCAAGTTGGCCAGGGGTAAAGTGATTTTTGCCCGAAAAGTCTGTATGGATGAGATCGATGTGAGTCATTCCAAGCTCGCATCCTTTTTCTAAAATCCAGTCGAGTCGCTCTTGTACAAGGGTGCCGATCCCGAGCTGAAGCGGTTTTGGTTTTGTGGTATGGGTGACTTGAAAGAGGGAAAGATCTGCCCCTTTCTTGTGGATTTTACTCACATGCGCAGTGGCGAAAAATCCGCGACCATTGACAAGCTCGACTTCGTCCCCTTCAATGTTGCGCATCACTGTCTTCAGGTGCAGTGCTTCATCAGGTTCAAGGGAGATTTGGATGTGTGGGATCAGATCTTGGTGAGTAAAATAACGGTTAGCTGGCATCAGGTTGTTTGGGTATATCAGATTTTGGTTGTAAAAGGATTTTGGATCCTTTGAGTTGAATGGTGAAATCGAGCGGCGTCCCATCTTCTAAAAATAGGGTCATTTGATTCATGTAGTGGCGGAAACGGTTTCTGTAGGTTTCTCGCTTAACAAGTTCGGGCTGATCGTTTTGGCGCGCGCCACCCCCTTCTTGCACCATCCGAGAGACGTAGCGGTCTTCAAGCTCTTTCGAATTGACAAATTCGATCGACCAAGCTGGTCGCTGCCCTAAGAGTATAGAGGGAACAATGATCATCTGCATCATCGATTGGACTGTTTCCAAGAAGGGTTGACTCACATTTTTCGCAAATAGTTTAGGCGTCAGAACTTTCGTTCCGTTGTAAATAGAGACAAGGGGGCTCTCTTCGATCGTAATCGCAGGGACATTGACCTCTTTCGGATGCTTTGATGGGATAAAGAAGGTGACTGGAATTTTTGCCTCAATAGGGAGGAGCTGTGTACGCAAAAAGTCGATTTTCACCTTTCCGGAGCTTGCGTCAAAATAAAACTTTTTGTCGGGAGCGATCGACGGGATATAGACAAAACATTGATCGATCGGGACTGTGTAGGGGACAACGTCATTACGATTGGTTTTGGCGGCAATTCCATCAAGATCTTCAGTGCTGATTTCGCTCATATTAAAGACCTTTACAAGTCCTTGTCCTTTGAGTTTGCGAATCATTTCGTCAGGGCCTGTCACATCAACGAACGCCATATGGGGATGAATGTCAACATAGAGATAGCCTTTAGGGGCTTCTCCGGAAGGCTTAAGTAGATACACGGGTACTTTATCGGTGGTGAGGTTAAGCAGCTGAATTTGGATTGGTCGAGTTGTCACCTTCCGAATATCGCGCGCAATTTTGATATTAGGATTCAATGATATCAAGTTTTTTTCTGTGATTGAGGCGCTATAACTTTCTTTTTTTCCTGCAAGATCGATCAAAACCTCGATGTCTGTCGACGAGATCTCCTCCAGAGACGATTTTTTGCCACTGAGTGTGAGCGTGATTTTTTGGGAGAAGTAGCCGTTGGGTAAAAGTCCCTCAACAGTCTTTTTCGGGGGCACATTGATGAGGCGGATCGAAACATTATTGATTGTTTTTGTCACATTGAGTGACTGATTGACGAAGAAAAATATGATGATCGCGGTGATGAGGGCCACCAGTTTGCGAGGGATATTTTCAAAGAAGAGTTCGCGTAGAAATTCTCTCATTGTTTAAACCATTCAAGGACTTTTTGGTGCCAGACGACCTGTTCTTGTCTTTCGGGGGCAAAAATGCTACGAAGAATCGCTTTAAAACGGTCGATTTTAATATTTTTTGTTAAGATTCCGTCGCGAGCAATCGAAACAAAGTGGGTCTCTTCTGATACAACAATCACGATCGCATCGGAAATTTCAGAAAGGCCGATTGCTGCACGGTGTCTTGTTCCCATCGATTTGGAAAGGCCTGATCCTTGCGTGAGGGGCAGAATGACGGCCGCTGCAAGAATTTGTTTTTCGCGAATCAAAACGGCTCCATCATGCAAAGGAGTTGAGGCGATGAAGATCGATTCGAGGAGTTCTGGGGAGAATCTGGCATACATTAAGACCCCTTTTGGCCCAAATTCTTCGAGTGAATCTTCATTTTCAATGGCGATGAGAGCCCCGATACCTCGATCAGAGAATGCATAAATCGATTTAGCGAATCCGTCTAGGAATTGATCGAATTCCATGATCTCTTTGTAGCGGCGCCCTTTAAAGGAGAGGCGGGAGAGGGCAACGCGCAATTCGGGTTGAAAAATCACGATGACGGCGATCAATCCGACGTTTGTCAGCAAGATAAGAATTTGGTGGAGAACAGGAAAGTCGAGCCAGCTAGATAGGGCGTATAAAGTGATGAATGAGAAGAGGCCGATGAAGGTGTCGAGTGCTCTTGTGTTCCAGAAAAAGGCAAGGAGATAGTTCATCATAATTGATATGATTAAGATCTCGAAAACGGAGCTAATGACGAACGCAAACTGTGGCACTTGGATGAAAACCTAAGGGTAAGATCTGCTCTGGATTGTACCCGTTTAAAAAAAATAAATCTAGACAAAAATAGGTTTGACATTCAAATATCGAACTAATTATTGCAGGCTCTGCACATTAGAAATAATTGTAGAGTTTTCATGAACTGTATTTTAAGGGTGTGAATGGCATGAATGAATTATCGTTGATTTTATCGCGTATACAATATGGGTTGACAATTTCATTCCATTATTTGTTTCCGCCAATGAGTATCGGACTTGGATTGATGTTGGTGATTTTTGAGGGGATCTACCTGCGCAAAAAAGATCCTGAAATGAAAGAAGTATGCCGCTTTTGGACACGTATCTTTTCGCTTTTCTTTGCAATGGGGGTGGCGACCGGTTTTGTGCAGCTATTTTCATTTGGAAATAACTGGGCCCGCTTCTCAAATTTTGTAGGGAACGTATTTGGTACGCTCCTTGCTCCTGAAGGGATTTTTGCCTTCTTTTTAGAGGCGAGTTTTATTGGATTCATGCTCTTTGGTTGGGAAAAAATCAGTAAAAAAATGCACTATCTGTCCACTTGTTGCGTGGTTTTTGGAGCTCACTTTAGTGCGATTTGGATCGTGATGGCCAATTCTTGGATGCAGACGCCTGACGGATATAAGGTGATTGGGGAGGGGGCGCATGCACGGGCGATCATCACCGATCTTTGGAAAGTGTACTTCACGCCCTCCACTTTGGATCGAATCTTCCATGTTCTTGTTGGGTGCTGGGTTCTTGGCGGTTTTATGGTATTGAGTGTCTCCAGTTACTACATTCTTAAAAAACAGCATCAACATTTTGCGAAAATGTGTCAAAAGGTGTCGATCTACTTTCTGGCGATCATGTTGATTGTTCAGTTTATTTCAGCAGACTCGACCTCCAAAGGGGTCTGTAAGAATCAGCCTGTGAAGTTTGCAGCTCTTGAAGGGGTTTTTAAGACTGAAGAATACACTCCGATCTCTCTATTTGGGTATGTCGATGAGGAGAAAGGGGAGGTTATCGGGCCCAAAATTCCTGGAATGTTGAGCTTTTTAGCCCATACGAGTTTCAAGGAGCCTGTGAAGGGATTAGATGAGTTGGCCCCAGACAAAGAGGATCGACCCAATGTGCAGCTGGTTTTTCAAACCTATCATATTATGGTGATGACCTGGGTATTGATGGTGATAATTATTATGTGGGCTGTTTGGCGGTATCGTCAAAAGCGTATAGAGCAATCGAAATGGCTGCTGAGAGTTTGCGTTGGATCTATCATAATTCCTTATGTGGGGAATATGACTGGATGGATGACAGCAGAGCTAGGGCGTCAGCCATGGCTTGTCCAAGGGTTGATGCGGACGCGAGATGGGGTGACAAATGCCTCGGTTTCTAGTCAACAAATTATGGGCTCATTGACGATGTTTTCTGTGATGTTTACCTTGCTATTTGCCCTGTTTATCTTCTTGCTGAACAAAAAAATTCAACATGGTCCAGATCTTGTGGGTGGAGTACATGAAGAAGATGCCGACATATATCCTAAAATGGAGCCAAGAGTATGATGGAATATTTAGATGTCATTTGGTATTTGGTTGTTTGTGTAGCAGTTGTGATGTACATTCTGCTGGATGGATTTGACCTTGGGGTGGGAAGCTTGCTATTCCTTGGGAAATCGGATGAAGAGCGACGCATTATGCTCAATACGATTGGACCCTTGTGGGATGGGAATGAAGTTTGGTTGATCATTGTAGGCGGAGGCCTTTTTGCCGGGTTCCCTTCAGCTTATGCAGCGATCTGCTCTTGTTACTATACTCTTGTGATGATTTTGCTGTTTGGAATTATTCTTCGGGCCGTGGGAATCGAATTTCGTTCTAAGGTGGAGAGTTTGGCTTGGCGCAAAACTTGGGATGCGATTTTTGGAGTGGCCTCCACAATTATTACTTTTGGAATCGGCCTTTTGCTCGGTTCGATTGTAGCTGGTATTCCCTTTACCAACGATGGTGGAGTGGTCCTATTTACAGGAACCTTTGCCGATTTCATTACTCCATTCACTTTGAATATCGCGGTGCTTGGATTTTTGTTGTTTGCAATTCATGGGGGGGTCTTTCTTTTAATTAAGACAGAAGGGGCGCTTTATACTCGAGTGAAGAAGCTGGTGCCTGTTTTAATGCTTTTATTTTTTCTCGCATTTGCGATGTCCTGGTTTACTTTAAGACTGGATGCGCCGATGATGTTGGATCGTTACGATGCTTATCCGATCTTCTACGCATTTCCAGTCTTAATTCCACTCTTTTTAGGGCTGACTTATATGGCGATGAAACGGGGACGTGACGGTTGGGCCTTTATCTATTCGTGCTGTAATATTACTACGCTTTTTTCCCTTTCGGGAATTGGATTTGCGCCGAATATTCTCCGCTCGACGACGCAAGAGGAACATTCGATCACTCTCTATAACGCAGCAGCATCACAAACGACCTTGGTGATTTTGTTGGTGATAGTAGTGATTGGGTTACCGATTGTTTTTGCTTACGGTGCCTGGCTTTACAAGACCTTTAGCGGAAAGACAAAACTACACCACACAAGTTATTGATTCACACCTTTATAAAAGGGGTGTTTTTATTTGAGTTTTATGTCAAAATATTGCTATTAATAAAGGGGTTTGAGTTTATGGCAACTGGTACAGGCATGCGTGTGGACATGTGGGAAAATTTTTATAATGCGAGTGTCACGGCATTAGAATCGGATGTGTCGCCTCGCTCAAGTGGATCTGCTAAAGGATCTCTGCGTAGAAACCCACTAACTCAACTAACAATCGTGAGAGAATCTTCCACAGTGTTTAATGTATCTTCTTTCTGCGTTGCTCAAGAAGATCGAGCGGGGAATTCAAGCTTAACTCAAGCAGAGTGGCTCTCTTTTGCACCCCTTGGAATAGAAGGTTCCTTAAGAGGAAATGAGTTTGCAGACGATCTAAAAAGCAAAAAGCAAAGCAAGATTAAGGAAATATTTGAGAGGGGCGTTGAGAAACTGAGAAAAAATTCATCAAAACGTCCTTCTGGTGAACTGAATAGATACGCAACTATGACTCCACTTGCTCTTTCAATGGAAAAAACATCCTCAGATGAAGCAGTGAGTGAATCACTTGTGGTAGGGGGTGTTTTTATAGATCTGGAGTGCACGGTAGATTTGCTCGAGCAAAACAAGGCGGGTGAGTTGGTGGGTGAAAGTGAGCGATGAGAGCGAAATAAGGGCGCGGGCATTTTTGCGCATGAAGGGTGTAAGACCATCGCTACTGCCGATCACAAAGGTCAGTTCGCCACCGTTAAATTCGATCTCTTTTATAAGAAAAGTGGAGAATGCTTCGGAGATGTAGGTCTTGCCGGCAGGGTCAAGGGCTATCGTGTTTTTGGCTAAGGCAACCGCTTTTTCGAGCTCAGCATCATTTTTGAGAAGAACCCATTCGACTTTCACTTCAGCTTTGAGTCGCTTCTCATATTCAGCTAAGGCGTCGGTAAGCCAGAGATCTTTGTTCTTGCCGACCGAAAGAATCCGAATATCAAAGATCATGAGGGCTGATCGGCACGACTTTTCACTTTAAGGCCGAGTTTTTGGCTCAACTTAAGCCAGTAAGAGTGACCTTTCAGCTTCACCATCTTGAGTGTTTGGCTCGAGGCACGGATCTGAATCCGTTCCATCGGCTTCAGTTCATAGTTGATTTGCCCATCGATCGAAACCTGAATCGGTTTTTGGTTGGTCACATACTGAATTTCAAGTTCAATTTCAGCGGCATGAATAATCGGACGATAGGAGAGCGACTGTGGGCAGATACTGGACATTGCGATCACTTTTGCTTCTGGATAGATGATCGGGCCGCCGGCTGAGAGTGAGTAGGCGGTGGATCCAGTCGGGGTCGCGATAATCAAGCCGTCACAGATATAATCGCAGATGAATTCATCTTTGGAAAAAGCTGAGAGTTCTACGATACCCGGGTTGCTTCCTCGATGCAAAACGATGTCATTGATAGCAATATGGGTTTCGTTGTTAGGAAGTTTGCATTCAAGAACAAGCCGATCTTCAATCTGTAGATCATCCTCAAGCAACTGTTTGAAATCTAAAAAGGCGTGGGAAATGCTCGTGTCGGCCAAAAAATTGAGGTGACCCGCGCTGACTCCGATGAAGGGGGCTTTCCAGGCAAGATACTTACGCGCACTTGCCACAAAACTTCCATCTCCGCCAATTAAGACGAAAAAATCGATTTTCTGGAATGGCACAATCGCTGGAACTCCAACCTCTTCAAAGCCCTCTTCCACAAAAATCGCAAAGTCGAGCTGCCTGAGCATGTTCGCAAGCTCGCGGGCAATTTCAACTGTAGAGGCTTTATAGCGTGTAGGGACTAAACACAACGACTTTTTCACAAATTAACCTTCTTGTGTCATCGGAACAATTTCGAGGTTATTGTCGCGGTTTTTCACGATTGTCTCAATCTTTTTCTCTGCTTTCGTCAAATTTTTTGAGCAAAGTTGAATCAACTTATCAGCCTCTTCGTAAAGACGAATCGATTCGTCAAGTGAAGGGTTTTGCGATTGCATTTTTTCTAAAATTTCTTCAAGCCTCTTGAAGGCTACTTCGAATTCCATCGACATTTGCTCCTACGATCCCGTCATGAAAGAGAAGCTCCACAGCATCTCCTTGGCTTACTTCATCGATTGACTTTAGGATCACTCCTCCTTTTTTGGGGATACAGTACCCTTTCGTCAAAATCGTTTTCGGATTCAGCGCGCTGAGGTGCTCTTGGATCTGCTTGAGCCGCTCTTTCATCTGGTTGCATTGTTTTAGCGGCTCATAGACTCCTACTTTGGTAGTGAGCATGGCCAGCTTGTGTTGATATTTTTGTAAGGTGGTTTTCAGTGCTCGGTCACACGAATCTGTCAGGTGATCGAGCCGCTGTAAGAAAGGGTGTAAAAGGCCCAATCCTTGGACGAAGGGGTGTTTAGTGACCCGCTCTAGTTGCAATTTTTTTTGTCGCACCGCTTGCAAGATCTGTTGGTCGAACCGCTTTTGAAGGATTACGAACCGTTGCAATAGATCCTCTGATTTCTCCAAGACCATTTCGGCTGCGGCAGATGGGGTCGGGGCTCGCACATCGGCGACAAAATCTGCAATCGTAAAGTCGGTCTCATGTCCTACGGCAGAAATGGTCGGAATTTTCGATTGGAAGAGCGCCTCTGCTACGATTTTTTCATTGAACGCCCAAAGATCTTCGATGGAGCCGCCCCCGCGTCCTACGATCAATACATCACATAGGTTGAGTCGATTCATATCATGGATCGCCTGGGCGATCTCTTCTTTGGCCCCGTCTCCTTGCACCTTTACCGGATAAAGAATTAAGTGAAAGTTTTGGCACCGTCTAGAAAGGACGTGGATGATATCCTGAATAACGGCTCCGGTGGGGCTTGTGATGACACCGATCCGCTTCGGTTGCTTCGGTAGCGGTTGCTTATGTTCCTTGTTGAACCAGCCAAGCACCTTGATTTCTTCTTTTAGCTGATGAAGCTTTAAAAGAAGGTCACCCACTCCGGTGAATCGTAAATTTTGCGCCACAAATTGATAATTTCCCCTCGGCGCATAAACGTTTAGATCGCCGCCCAAGATGACTTTGTCCCCATCTTTTGGCATCCGGGGAAATTTGTGGCGATTGGCGTAAAAAAAGGAGACTGAAATTTGGGAAGCTTCGTCTTTTAGCGTAAAGTAAAAGTGGCCCGACTGCTGTGCTTTGAAATTCGAAATTTCCCCCTGCACTTCAAGTTGCTTAAAGCGAGGTTCTAGATGTCGCTTAATTTGCTGGGTGAGTTCAGAGACAGAAAGAGTCGTTTGGGTCGTCATGTCTGGTTCTCGAAATTTGCGAGTGCTTTCGAGATCTCAACCTTCTCTTCGAAAGAGGTCTGTTGCTTGATTCCATTCGAAGCGCTTCCTATGAGATAATCTGTGAATAAGATTCCTTGTAGGTGGTCGTACTCGTGCATAAACACTCTGGCAAACCAGTGGGTGAGTGTTTTTTTGTGTGTTTTAAGGTGGATATCTTGATAGGTGACTTCGATCGCTTTCGGCCGAAACACTGTCGAATAGAGTTTAGGCAAGGAGAGGCACCCTTCTTCGTAGCCAATCGACTCTTTCGAGCAGCTGACAATTTGCGGGTTGATCGCGATGGTCCAATCTGCGCTTGTTTTAGCGTAAAGAGGCTCTTTTGTCATGATGTGAGTTCCGATGACAGGGGATACGAAGATATTCAGGGCCTCATTTACTTGGGGAGCCGCGATTCCAAGCCCCTTTTTCCCGGCGCAAACCTCTTTCATCCGCTCAATGAATTTTTCTATGTCGGGGGTCACTTGAGTGATCGTTTCCCCTTTCTTTCGTAAGATGGAATCGGGGTAAAAGATTAAGTGGTGCTTGTCGTTCATCTATGGTGTAGACTCTTCGATTTGCAACGGTCTAGAATCTAATTTTGTCGGTTCAATAGCAGCTGACCAGAAAGAGAGAATCAAGCAGCAGCCAAGGAAAATTCCGCCCATAATTCCTGTGAATTTTTTCAACACATCCGCGGTCGAAGCGCCGAAAAGGGCATTTGCCGATTCGCCGCCGATAGAGGCACCCAATCCCATCGATTTGCTCTCTTGGATGAGCACCGAAAAACAGGTGATCAAGCAGACTAACACAAAAAGGATTAAAAAAAAGTAATATAAAAACATCATAATTTTTCTATTTGTTCGATAATTTCGATAAAGTTTTCAACGTTGTTTGAGGCGCTTCCGACAAGAAGTCCGTCAGTAATTTCTCCGATTGCCCTTGCATTTTCTTTGTTCACGGAGCCGCCGTAAAGAACTTTCGCTTTTGGCACGATTTTTTTGATCAGCGCCACGACCTCTTGAATCGAGGTGATCGAAGGGATTTTTCCACTTCCAATCGCCCAAACAGGCTCATAAGCAAACATTGGTATAAAACTACTTTCCGCAAAAACCTCGGCAATCTGTCTTTCAATGGCTTCGAGGTGCATACCTGCCGTGTGTTCGCTTAAGGTCTCCCCAACGCATACAATTGGATGAATCCCACCTTCCACGCATCGATTAAATTTTTCACTCAACAGCGTCCCATTTTCGTGTAGTAGTCGTCGCCGTTCAGAATGGCCAATCAAGGCATAGCGAACCCCCAACCCCTGCAGCATCGACGCGCTCACCTCCCCGGTGTAAGCCCCTTCTTTAAAAGCGCTCACATCCTGGGCCGCAAGCGGGAAAGCGGAGCCCGCCCGAGATAGATAAAGGTGGCTGGGAGCCAAAATCAGCTCCACGCGTCCAGCTTCGATCTGCCTTAAGCGAGCCACATAGGCTGCGATGTCGACTGCATGTGCTTTAAAGTTGGCTACAAGGTACATAGTTTAAACAATTTTACCCTTTTCAGAGTACAAAAGCAACCCTCTATTTTTCCTGCATCGTTTGAGGTGCCAAGTCTTGTTTCATCTATCATTGCCCGCCGTAACTTTCCTCAAGAGTGCAAGGAGGTTGAAAAGGCCTTGGTTTCTTTTAGGGATCCATGTGATTGTGGTAAAAAGCGTTGAATTGGAAGAGCCTTTGATGTAGGCTTTAATTTGCGCAGCTGTCGTACATCCTGATGTTATACATTCCATAAATGAGTTGAATTCTTTCGTTTTACCTGAAAGCGTACGTCGGTTTTTTCCTAGAGATACCCTAAATTCAACCTCACTTTTAACATGAACATCATCTCCGGGGAGTTTGCCGGTCGAGAGCCAATAGCTATCGTGTGCAAAAATAAGCTTGAGCTCCTGCATGCGCACGATCTGTTGAGCAAAGTGGTTAGGACGGTGCGCTAGATACGTGTTGATGACGACTGCTAAACAAGAGATGGCGATGGCTTTAATGGTCGATATGCCCACGGGTGCATACCCCCCCCTATAAGGGCTGCGCCGATGAGCCCAATCGCAACATGAGATCGCTTCAGTCTGCTCTGTTGGGGTGCACTGTAATTACTCTCTAGGATGTGTCCCGGCGCTGAAGGTATCTTGGCCTTTTGAAGTTGTTTAGTAATATTCTTTAAGATATTTTTAGTGTGTCTGGGGTTGTTTAAGCTGTCAAGGCAAGCGACGGATGTGGTGACGGCAGCCATTGTCGAGACGAATCTAAGTGCTGCGCTAAGTGAAATGCTCATAAAACCTAAAAATGTAAATCTTTTTAGTGTAAAGATAGCAGAATTTTGTTATTAAAGCAATATTAATTAAAAAATTTAAGATTTGAGGGCGTCGCTAGAGGAGGTTGAGGCTGAAGAGGACTTGGGAGTCGTTGACTGACCGGATAAAGGGGAGCCTGATATCGAGGGCGGAGCGGAAGATGGTGGAGAGCTCGGCTTGGCATTCGAAGTAGGGGGGGCGTTTTCGCGCCAAAAACCGTTGTGGTGTTCGAAGCGGAGCGTCCGGTTGCGCAGTTACGAAATTTTCTCTTCAAATTCAATTTATGAGTCCGAGCAAAAGAATAAGCGGAGCCGTCCTTATTGCGCTTAAACTCTCTGTAAATAGTCGATCGATGTACACACAATTGTGCAAGGAGGTTGAAAAGGTCTTGATTTAAGACCTTTGAGGGATCCATGTGATTGTGGTGAAGAGCTTTGGATTGGAAGAGCCTTTAATGTAGGCTTTAATTTCCGCAGCTGTCGTAAATTCTGTTTCGTGAGTGTGCTTAACCCAACTGGCAAGTTGGGTTAATTAAAGCTAGCTTACAATTCGATGGACGATCGCGTTATGTAATTTAAGCGCAAAGGAGAGCCAGCTGCCTGAGGTTATACAATTCTTAAAGAGGTTGAATGCTTTTTTTTTGTCGTCCTCATCGGTAGATATTAAGAATGTTGTGTCGGCAGCATCCTCGGTTGAAAATGAACCGAGACCTGGTATATAGGTTGTGGCATCATATTTGGCGTCGGCTATTTTTCGTAGCTGGTTGAAAGAGGATTTGGAGTAATAGACTAAGCTGGTATTGATCGCGATTGTCAGGCAAGAGATGGCAAGAGCTGCGCGATTTAGCTTACTTGCGGATAACCCCCCCCCTAGAAAGGTTGCTGCGACGAGTCCAATCGAAAGCACCTGTGATCCCGACATGTATGTGTGTTGATTATTAAAAATGCGAGAATAGAGCCAAACGTTTAGATCTGTTCGGCTGGCTTCATTCATAATAAAACCAGGTGAGGTGGGTGTCTCCGCTTTCATAAAAATGCTTTTATTGGAGTTTAAAGCGCTTTCAATATTTACGCATTTGGCCCAAGTATTGCTAAGGGTGAAGAGTGTGGTGCCGACAGCTAATATAGGGAGAATGGGAAGTGCTGCAAGAGGTGAAATGTGCATAAAACCTAAAAATATAAATTCTTTCATTTTAAATATAGCAATAATTATCTACAAAGGCAATATTAATTAAATATTTGAGGGCGTCGCTAGAGGAGGTTGAGGCTAAAGAGAACTTGGGAGTCGTTGACTGACCGGATAAAGGAGAGCCTGATATCGAGGGCGGAGCGGAAGATGGTGGAGAGCTCGGCTTGGCATTCGAAGTAGGGGGGGGCGTTTTCGCGCCAAAAACCGTTGTGGTGCTGGAAGCGGAGCGTCCAGTTGGGCAGGAAATGCCATTCAAGGCGGCTGATCAGGGTGCTTCGCTTATCGGAGAGGGGGGTGAGGCGGAGGGTGTCGATCGGGTAGGCGACGTCGAGCTGATAGTTGCTTCGATCATCTTTTTTCCACTCGAATGGGCCTCGGTAGAGCCAGTCGAGGTAAAAGGCGAATGTCTTATGGAGTGTCCAGCCACACTCAAGAGTGAAGAGGTCGATAGAGTTTTCTTGAAAATTGTAGCCGAATCCGTTTTTGAAAATGCAGTAGGGGGTGTCGATGGTGAAAAAACTTTTTACTTTGGGGAAGGGGACGTTGAAGGTTGATTGAGAAAAGAAGTTTAGCCCGTAAAAATCCCAGGTGCAGGTCGAGTTTAGGTTTGAGAGATAGAGTGTGTTGAGTAGGCCGGTTTTCAGCTGCTGCACAGGGGAGATCCCGTCGTTGAGGGAGAAGATGTAGTGGTCGGTAGGGGAAAGATTCGGGCGGGTACAGGCGTGGAAATCGACGTAGGGCTGCACGGTGTGCGTCATGTTTGTCGTGACCGCTTCGATGATGGTCGAGGCGCGCACTCCGTAATTGAAATAGATGAGCGCTTCTGTTTGATTGGTGGGGGTGGCGCTGTAGCCGATGGCGCTGAAGAGGGCGGTGGGCTCGATTTTTAAGGCTCCGATGTCAAGCGGCCAGTCAAGCTGCTGCGTTGTTTGCAAACGGCCTGAGGAAAAAGGGGTGAGCACGCCGTGAAGATTTTTCGAAAAGTCATAATTTAGGTAGCTCAATGAAAATTGATTGTTGAAGAAGAGGCCAAGGGGTTTGCTTTCGATTGGCTCCAGTCGGATTTGCAGCGAAGGGAGCTGCTGACTCATACTTTCATAGTTATTGGCGCGGGGATGAAAAGTGAGATAGCCTTGTCCAAATTTTGGGGTCCAACCAAAAACCCCTTGAGTTCGCATCACGTCAGCCATTTCAAATTGCTCGACGGGAAAATTTTGGCGAAGATCTCGATCTGAATTGACATCATACTGAAATCGGGCGATCAACTCTTTGTTTGCGGGCGCGCTATCGAATTTACCAGTGAAACGATAGCGTAGAGAGAGCTTTTTGATGTTGTCGTCGTTGTAAAAGGTGTCGTAAGAGACGAAATTTTTGGTTTTTAGTCGTAGTTTTTTGTTGTTAGCTGTGGAGTCTGATTCAATGGCGGCACCAAAACCTTTGGCGATCCGGTAATCAAATCGAAAAAGGGCTGAGTTGTCGGGCGTCGCTATGATCGGATAACGAAAAGAGAGCTGAGGATATTGCTGAGAGTTGTATTGGATCCGGTAACGGACAGCTGATGAGGGGAGTTCTTTCAAGTTCCATTCAAGCTGGGGCAAGTAGAGTAGCGGCACTCCACAAAGCTGCGCCGATAGCCCTTTTGTTTTGAGTTGGAATTCTTGGTTGATCGATCCTTTTTGGACGTGAAAAGAGAAAAAGAGCGGGGCCTGTTCAAAGGGGGTGATTTCGAGTTGATCAAAGTTGAGGTTGGCCTCCTCATCGAGCTCCAGCCGCTTTGTCGAGAAGTAAAAATGGTTGATTTTTGTTGTGAGGTCTTCGAACCAGCCCACTTTTTCAGTGAGATTGATGTAGAGGTAACTAGCGCTAAAAACTTGACCGTTAAGAATGAATAGCAGGTTCTGGCTGGCCTCGAGACTCTTTTTTTTCTCGTCGAAAGAGAGGATGTCGGCCTGTAATTGCAGTTGATCAGAGAAAAAAAGACCACCCCGCTCTGTGCGTGCAACTCCATTGACCACTTTCAGATCATTAAAGTAAACTCGTGTTTTGGCACCCCATGCTTGCCCGTTATAAAGTGCACCAAAAATCGCAATTGCTGAGCATAGCCACCATTTTCGAATCACGCTTTGAGTCACACAACCTCAATATCTCCTCCCATATTAATCAAGTGTCACCAAAAACACCACTTTTATTGGATCATTTTCAGGAGTAGGCCGGCCAATGCGTAACGATTACTAGGATGCCCCGTAAGAATACACTCGAGGATGAGATTGATTCCTGCGCTTTCGTGCCGAATGAGGAGCGCCTCGAAGGTCTCTAAAAGGAGCTGAGAGCGCTCTGAGGGGGTGAGTTGAAAGGGGTTGTTTTTCATCTTATTGTTCGGGTTGAGATCCATTGGACGGAAAGAAATCATCTCTTGCGCGACCGATTCTTTGATGAATTCGATGGTTGATTTGTCGAAGTCACGATAATTCCCGAGTCGATACATAGCGAGGTTTGCATAGGAGCGGATGAAGGGGGCGCCCGGTTGCTGGGTCGATTTTTTTAATAGTTCGATCGCCTCTTTTGAGTGGAGATTTTCTAAAAGGCGCATCAACATCGGGACCATGTCTGACTTTTTTAGGGCGAGGAGGGTGGTCGCTATGTTGAGAAATTGTGATTCACCAAGGTCCAATGCTTCGATGAGCATCGTCTCTTTGATCTGGTTGGTGAAGGCACTGATGGAATTTTTCAGTTCGGCTTCCTTGATGGGGCCAAAGTACGATTCGAAGCTTGAGTGGGTGCGGGCTGGGCTAAAGAAGGGAACTAGGTTGAGGTCGTAGGTCGGGGTCACAAGGATCTCGATGATGGTTGAAAGGCAACGGCTGTCGCGCTGCTTTAATAGGGCGCGGGCTGCTCGGTAGCGGGTCATGTGATTCGGCGATTGCAAAAGAGTGGAGAGGACCTCTTTCCCTGCGCCAATCTCTGCTAAGGAGGCAATAGCAAAAGGGTGCTCTCTTTTGGCTAACTCGATGATCTCTTCTGTGTGTTCGAAAAAGCCTAGTTTAAGGAGAGCAAGGGCTGCGGCTAGACGAACATCGGGGCTGTTTGACTTGCTGAGTCGCTCGAGTTTCCCTTTTGATTCGATGTCTTTAAAGGTGCCCAGTGCAAAGGCTGCGACCTCTTGCTCCATCGGGTTGGGGTGGGTTGCGACGGCGCGAATCACCGGCAAAAGAATGTCTCGATCGTACTTGACCGAGGAGAGGACTGAGCTGACTCGAACGGAAAGATTTGGGTCATGGGTAAGCTGTTTTAGGTAGTTAATCGACTCATCAGTTCCATCAAGCGCATAGAATTCAGGAAAGAAAAAGTGGAGCTGCGGGTGGAGGAGGTTTTTCAAGGATTCGACTAGCCCCATTGCATGTTTGGAATGTCTTTGAACTAATTGATAAAGGGTTTCGAGTCGAATCATTAAAAAATCGGACTTTACCCCCGCTTTGAGAAGCGTCTCGGTGTCATCCATTTCTTCAGAGCAGAGAGTTTGGAGGGCTGCGCTTTGAAGCATCGGATTGGGGCTACGAAACGCGCGGATGAGAAATTTTCGGTCGACAGGGACGTGAGCAATATTCGCTCCAAAAAGGGAGAGAAGGCATATCTCAGGGTCATATGTTTTGAATCCATCCTGGATGATTTTTATGCCGATCTGTTCGAGGGTGTCAATTGAGTGCTCTTGATTCAAGGCGGTCTGCTTCAAATAGGTTTGGATCGCCTGATCCACCTGGCCGGTGGCGGTCTGATGGAGAATTTGCTTTTGTGCGATCGAGCTGATCGCGAAAATAGGGGTGGATAGAGTGAAAGCGATTACAGAGAGTAGGTGGTAAAGTCGCATAGTTTGCCTCCATGTTTTTCGATCAATGTTTCTAAACGGTGAATCGGCAAACCCATGATGGATTCCATGGTTCCTTCGATCTTTTCGATGAAAAGGGAGCTTAAATTGTCGATCATATAGCTACCAGCCGCATCTAATACATCTATAGTCGTATGGTAATAACGAATCCAGTCCTTCCTTATTGGTCGCAAAAAAACTCGACTGAAATCGGTCACTGAATAAACCTTGTTTTGGTGAAAAAGGGCCATTGCTGTGCATACGATGTGACTGTTATTTTGCAGGCGAAAGAGCATGTCGTGGGCTTCATCCAACGACTGTGGTTTGTTTAGATGCTGATTTTCAAAGTAGACTGAGGTGTCGGCGGAAAGGATCCACTCCTCAGGATGGTGATCAGCAAACACGCGTCCTTTGGCTAGAGCGATTTCTAATGAGTAGGCTTCAATGCTTAAGTGTAGAGGGATCGTATCTTCATCGAAGTGAGAGGGGCGTATCGTGTGGCGAATGCCGACTTTTTTAAGGATCTCGTGGCGTCGTTTTGAGTTAGAGGCTAGTATTAAATGTGTTTCCATTCAAGGAGTTTATCGAATTTAGATATATCCCCACAACAAAGATTTGATCACCAGTTATTTGAGTGTAAACAAGGTCTTTGTTTTGGAAAATATTTTTATGTGGAATACAAATGGGGCCGTTCTGTTATACTAGATCAAAAATTTGTGGTGGGAGTTTATTTATGTCGGTGAGTAGCGATCCGTTTTCTAGTATGAATCTGAATCAGGTCTTCAGTCAGGCACAACAATTGGTAGAGATAGGGCGCAAAGCGATTCCTTGGGAGCCTTTTGTTACAGTTGCAGCGGTGGCAAGTGTTGGGGCAGCTGCTATTGGAGCAGCCACCTATTGTTATCTGCAAGTGCAAAAAATCGACAATTCAACTTGTTAACTGAGGTTGGTTAAGCCCTGCAGTTACTTTTTGTTGGCGGGCTTTTTCTTTACGATCGGTTCTTCGTCCTCTGTATGTGCATTGTCTTCGATGAAGATCGGGGAGGTGATAAGATAAGATCCATCGGTTTGCACCGCTTTCAGATAATAGTAGCAAAACCGGATCCCTTGGTGTTCAAATTTTAAAGAGGGGTCTAACTTCACTTCATCATACTCTTCGAATTCGACGAATGAGTCGAGGTCTTTGAGTGTGATAATCGGTTCATCGTTTCGATAGATCACAAGTTCTTTAAACGGTTGGGTTCCAGCGATAAAGCCTTTGAGGTGACGCACATACATAAGTCCTGGGCGACTTTTTGTGTTAAGGACCGAGCCGATTGGTTGGGTTGCGATAAAAAGTTGGGCGAGCATTCGCGCTTTTGAGGAGGCGAAGGTTTTTCGTTGCTCAATGGCTTGGATTAGAGTGTCGCGGTTAAGCTGATTTGCCAAGATACAGGTAAGATCTTCCCCGATAAGAGCAAATTTTTTCCCTTCATCATAGAGTTTGAAGATTGCATCATGTTTATCGGGATGGTATACGACCCCTTTTTCGAATTCTTCTACAAGTTTGGTAGAAGGATCCACGCTAATGGCGAAGAAGTCTTTAGGTACGTGGGCCTTTAAAATTTTGGAGAAAGAGGAGCTTTTGCTCTCTTTGCGGCGGTAAATAGGCTTTTGATCTTTAGAATAAAGGATGATTTTTGGCCCCTCTTGAGCTTCTTGGCTTTGATAGGTAAAGCCTAAAAAGGTGACAAATCGATCCTCTTCATTAAATTCTGCCGTGTAAGTCTGAATCTCTTTCCAAAGTTCGTTGGAAGTTTCATTTTCATTGTCGTTAGGAGAGAGGGAGAAAAATTGCAAATGATGTGTATCGCGTGCTTCCCGTAAGATGGCTTCTACTTGATCTGGAGATTCGACCGATTTTTCTAACGGTTTCATCCCTTGGAAAAGGCCATAAAATGCTTGATCGCCCTCTTCGGCTTGACAAAAGATTGGGTGAGATTGGGTTACTTCATGAGTCAGGGTATTCGTGAAGCTTAGGCGGTAAACTCCGGGCTCATTGAAGTAAAGGTTAGGGAGGCAAGTGACCCCTGATTCGGAGACGAAAAGGCGCATTTTGAGGTTATCGCGGAGTCGATCATGAGAAAATTCAATCAATGTGTCTTTAGGCGCGTTGGAGGTGAGGTTGGAGTACTCATCTTCAAAGCGGATGACAACATCGAACCGTTGATTTCTGGAAACCAAAGAGGGGGCTAAAATACGAATGTTTTTGAGTTCAGCACCTTTAATATCGAGGTTGAAGGTGTAAGGGTCGGTAAAGTCTCCCTTTCCTTTGGGGTCGACATAGAGATAAATGGGGCGTTTTCGTTGTGCTTTTAAGGGAGCGCGTGTTCCAAATTCTTTGGCTTTTTCAGCAATTTGGCTTCCCAAAACGATCATCAATTTGTCGCCAACTTCTAATCCTTTCGGTAACACAAAGTCAAAAACGGGGCGTCCCTGCAGATCTTTTTTCTGTTTTCCTTCAACTGTTTTGCCATCGCTCAAGCTGAGCCAAATGCAATTTTGTTGTTCTTTTAGGTTTGTTGTTGGAATTTCAAAGTCTTTGACTGCATCATGGATCCCTAAATCGAAACGGATGAGGGTTTTTTGTGGTAAGGGGATGTCTGTAACGAAAAGAAAACGGAAGCTAGCCTTGCTGCCGGCAGCAATTTGTTTAGGTTCTACGAATGTGACGGCTCTGGCCATAAGGGATTCCTATCAAAAAGTAAACCCCTATTCTAGCACACTACTCCTCCACCGTCAACCCAATAACTGGCAAGTTGGGTTAAAAAGGTGTAATCTTAACAGTTTCGATGAGGCGGTCGCTTCCCTTGATGACCTCTAGGGAAAAATCGTCGAGGAAAATTTTGTATCCGATTTCAGGGATCGTGCCGGCTTTATGGTAGATGAAGCCTCCGAGGGTGTCGTAGTCAAATAACTTTGGAAAACGTATCTGCGTCATCGATTCAATGTCAGTGAGGCTTATCTTCGCATCCACAACAAAAGAACCGTCTGTTTCGGTTTCGATTTTCGTGATGATTTCATCATGATCATACTCGTCGAAGATATCGCCAACGATCTCTTCTAGAATGTCTTCAACTGTAATAAGTCCTTCTGTGCCCCCGTATTCATCCACGATGATCGCCATATGAATTTGCTTTTTTTGAAACTCCTTAAGGAGGATGGAGATCTTTTTGGTTTCAGGAGCGAAAAGAACTGGGCGGATCAGATCTTGAAGAGTGCCTTCCTTTTTTTCGTAAAGATGGCGGAATAGATCTTTGAAATGAACGACTCCCACAATGTCATCTTGGGTGGCGCGGTAGACGGGGATTCGGCTGTAATTTTCTTTGATAAAGACGGCGGCAGCCTCTTTAAAAGGGGTTTTTTCGTTAAGAGAGGTGATGTTTACGCGTGGGATCATCACCTCTTTGCAAAGGCGCGTTCCTAAATTCGAGATCGCGATCATGATGCGCTGCCCCTCATTGTCAAGACTCTTCTCACTGTCAGTTTCGTCAAGAAGCTCGATTAACCGGCGACGAAAGCGCTTCTCGGCTCCAGGGGATCCAGCAAAGTCTTTCCCTTCCGAGAGGCGCCGCTGAATCGAAAGGGAAAAAAGTGAAATTGGGTAGAGCAGGGCTAAGAAAATATAAGCAGTCCAAGTGAGGGCTTTCAGGAGGGAGTAGGGGATGATTGCGGTTAGGATGTGGGTGAGTGTGTCTAGGATCACTGTTAGAAGAATGAAAAAGGTGATGATTAAAACAATGAGGAGAGGGGAGAATTCGAGGCTTGAGTCTGTTTCGACGATCAGATGATTTACTTCAGGGATTGAAAGGACAAAAAGTGTCCCGAGGATTCCAAAGCAAAGACGCACCACTTGCTGTGTGTGCGAAATAAAATTAATCACTTCGTCGAGTCGATCTTCTTTATTCGTTTTCTGAATGAGATGGAGAATAAAAAAGGTGTAAGGGTGACGTTTGATCGCCTCTTTGAATTCTAAATAGCCGATTTTTTCGATAGCCGTGATAATGGCGGCGAGCGAAATCGAGCCGAGAAGAAAAATCAGTGCTGTTATAAAAATTGCTATCATTTAAGGAGTGCGTTTACGTTTTTTAGATGCTCTAATGTCATTTTTTCTGCAAGACGCATTTTAGCGCTTGCTTTTTCGGTAGTATCTTCAAGGCCGCTGAGATGTAGAAGAGTGTGGACGATATAGAGGCTGAGCTCTTCGTAAGGGTCCATTCCATGAGTTTTCGCGTAGGTTTTTGCTACCCATGGGCAGACAAAAACTTCGCCGATGCAATGGTCTTTCTTTTTTTTAAACGGAGGGTCGCACGGTTGGGTAATGCAGTCGGTAACGGTTGGATCTTGGAAAAGTTGAAAATGGAGTTCTTGGATCCTTTTTTTGGAAACAAGATGGACGGCGATATGGTCTGTCGAGATATTTAAAAAATTTAGGGTAGCCTCCACAAGAAGAACTACCCGATCTTTTAGGACCAAAAGAGAGCGTTGGTTGTCAAAAACTTCGACCAAGCTTCTTAGGCCTTTGTTTTTGGCAGGCCAGTTACTTGGCGACTGTCTTTTGGGATACGTCCTTCTTTTTTAAGGATCGCGATTCGATCATAGCGGGAAAGAACCGTTTTGGCTCCTTGAGCTTGGAAACGTTTCCCGTAACTTGGATGTTTTGACATCGTAAGAGCCTATAAATTAGGGTTTAAAGTTTTGGGATAAATGCAGCGATTGATCCATTTTGGATCGCATTTATCTTGCTTTTGAGTTCTTTTTGTGGAAGAGGCCCAGTAGAAATCTTACGTTTATAAGCAATTCTTCGTGGAGAAATAGAACGTCGTTCTTGTTGTTTACTGATTCGTACCATATTGTACACCGGTCTAAAAAGTTTTAAGAACACTATAACAGGAGTGCTCTTATCGATCAACCTTAAACTTATTCGAGGTCCTAAAGGGGGTGAAAAGGGGTTAAAATCAATAAAATCTTTTATTTAAATTTCCTTTTGCAAAAATAGGATATGCGGTAAAGTCTATATTCTGTTCCGGTTAGGTATTTATGAACTTTATTTTTTTGATCTGCTCTCTGTTTTCAATATTTTGTTTTGCTGACCATTCGAAAAAAATTGGGATGATGCAGGTGAAAGACGTGGACAATTCGTTAAAACCTGCCTTTATTCAAAAAATTCAACGACTCTCTAAGTATACATGTTTTGTGGAAACAGGAACCTTTTTGGGGGAATCTACAGAGAAAGCATCCAGATGTTTTCCTCATGTTTATACGATCGAACTTTCAGAAATATTGTACGAGAAAGCAAAGAATCGATTCGAAAAAAACCGTAACATTTACTGTTATTTGGGGGACTCGAAAAATATTTTCGATCTATTGCTTCCACAAATTCCAGCAGACGCTGTGTTCTATTTAGACGGCCATGCAAGTGGAGGGATCACCGCAAAAGGGGAGCAATTCACCCCTATATGGGAAGAGCTTTCGATGATTCAAAAGTACAACTTAACAGATTCATTGATCATGATCGATGATATTCGGTTTTTTCAAGATTCATCTCGGCCACTTTTAGCCAATGAGGGGTATCCCGATTTGAGTGTTTTGTTAGAAAAATTGCGACAAATCAATCCAGACTATCAATTTGCCTTTATTCAGGACATGTTGATTGCCTTTCCACCGAAATTAAAAGCCGAATTCACCCCCGTTTTAGAAGCTTGTTCGTATCAAAGAATCTTAGGGCTTGAAAATGTCCGCTCTGACCCATCAAATCAGGTGATTGCCAAGGCCAACAAAGCTGAACTGCGCGCTATATTCTCTTTACAAGAAAAATTCGCAGCTGATGAGTTAGATCGTGGATGGCGCTCTTATGGTGCTTATTGGGCTGGCCTTTGTCTTATTGAGATGGGTTGCCAAACGGAGGGAGAGTATTTGATCGAAATCGCTTTGCTCACAATTAAGCGACCTCACAAAACGGAGTAATCTCAGCTAAGAAGCGAGACCTTGCATTTGGTCTCTTTGTAGAAATGATAGCGGGCCTTAGCCTCTATGCTTGCGTCATCAAAATCGTAGAGGTGGTTCCACTTCAGTTCCGGCGGCGGTGCCTCCTTATTCAACCAGATGATGTGGGTGAATGGTTTGTGTAAAACAAGCTGCGTGGTGAGAAGGATAGGTGCTGCGCTCGTTTCGGCCGACGAATCGGTCGATAAATCGGTTGCATGAGGCAAGAAGGCGTCAGGGTGAGATTCCCAAAGAAGCTTATCCAGGAAGTCGATTGTTTTTTGATGCGGGCAGATAATCTGCAGGTAGATCTTTTTTTCGAAGGCTTTTTGACATATCGTGAAAAGCTTTTTGGTCGCGTCAACTTTTTTTTCGATCATGAAAAGGGTCACATTCATCCGATCACACCACAAGAAACAATGAATTTCAACATCTCTTCCGAGCTTGCTTCGAGCTGTTTGCCATCTTTAGAAAAAAGGAGGATTCCGTGCAACGGCTGTGGAGAGGTGGGCATGTAGTAAGCTTTAAAACCGGGGAGGTGGGGCTTTAAAACTTTAGGAATATCAGGGAGTTCTGAGGTCATCACAAAGCTTGCATCGGGGATGTAAGGGATAATAGCAGGTTTTTCGAGGGGGGATTTAGAGCTTGAGGTGAACTGCTTAAGCACCTCTTTCACCACCTTATGGACCGTCTTGATCACCGGCATTTTAGAGACAACTGCATCGATCGCTCGGTGAATCCATCCTTCAAAGAGGTGTTCTCCGATGAAACCGATGGAGAAAACGAAGAGAATTAAGATGAAGATCGAAGAGGCACGGGCTAAAAAGTGGAGGATGTGGGGGTGATCCCACGTAGCTCCAAAGGCATCAAAGATCGGGGCAATCAGACTTAAAAGGGGGTCCGAAAGAAGGTCGAAACAAACCTTAACGATCCAATAGGTGATCGCTAGTGGAATTAATAGCAATAGACCTGTAAAGAATGAGTTTTTCATTCAGAACCTTTGATAATCTCTTCAGGTAAAAGAATGCCACAGGAAATCACATATTTTACAGCATCTTCAATCTTCATGTCGATATAGATGAGCTCACTTTTCGGGTACATCATTAAGTAGCCGGTAGTCGGATTCGGCGCTGTCATCACAAACACGGTGATAAGATCTAAGTTGCATGCGTTCGAACAGTAGGGGGGTGCTTCTCGAGACACAAGGCCTAGCGTAAAGGTCTGCTTATTTGGAAAAGGGGCCAATACCACTTGTTTGAACGAGTTTTTGTCGTTCGAAAAAAGGGTTTTGATGATTTCTTGTGTCGTCTTATAGATTTTATTCACCAAAGGAATTTTCAATAAGAGTGCGTCGAAGTATTCGATCAATGTTTTAACGAAAAACCAGCTGGTGATCATCCCTAAAAGCAATGTCGAGATGAAAAGCCAGATGAGGATCATCACCTGCGCTGTAAAGCGGATGATTTGCTCTTGACTGAGGAAAAGAACCTTGCCGGGAAGGAGGTCGTGTAGCTCAAGGAACTGCGACACCCATCCCATAAATGGGTTGGTGAGAAGGTTCACAATAAAAGTGACAAGGCCAATCGTTACAGCTAAAGGCAGCAAAATAATGATGCCAGTAATTAAATATTTTTTCATGTGTCCTTAGAAACTATTTTCCAATTGATTTCCTGAAATAAAAGATTAACAGATTCTACTTGGACTGTGAATTGAAATCCAACCTCAAAAAGTTTAGAGCTGCGCTTTCCTTGAATGGTCTCTTTTTTTGGATTGAATTCAAAGTAATCATCGCCCAGTTTAGAGATATGGTTAAATCCCTCTAACCCGAAATCTTTAATCTCAAAAAGAATCCCAAACGGTTTAATCCGCGTGATGGTCGCTTTATAGATCCGCTCAGGCTCATTTTGTGCTTTACGCTCAATGTAGCGGAGTTTTTTCAACGCAAGGTAGCTCATCTCTGCTCTGGCGCTTTGCCGTTCTCTTTCGGACGAATTTTGCGCGATCAAATTGAGTTCTTCTTGTGTATACTCTTCATTGAACAACAGCCGATGGATGATCACATCGACATAGCGCCGAATTGGACTTGTAAAATGGGTGTAATTTTCTAGCATCAATCCATGATGGCCGATTCCGTCAGTGGAGTAGGTAGCTAAACGCATGCTTCTGATGTAACGGGTCGAGAGCTCTTGAATAAATGCTGATTCGCGATGTTCTTCGAAAATGCGCGATAGATCTTGTGGTGCGAATGTATCTGGAACTAAAATGCCTAATCGGACACAAAAACTCCGAAACTCTTTTAGTGTTTCAGGGGATGGTTGCTCATGGACTCGATAAATCAGAGCGACTTCCCGCTTTTTGATCTCAGTGGCGATCACCTCATTGGCTTTGAGCATGAACTCTTCGACCAATTGGTGAGTAATGTCATAGTGGCTGATCTCAAAACCGCTTGGAACCCCATCTTCTCCTAACTTCCAGACAAGCTCACTTAACGAAAGATCGACCGATCCTCGTTTGTGCTTGATCGCCTTGAAATGGAGCGCTAATTCTCTCATTAAAAGAAGTTTTTCTTTTAAAAAAGAGTCCTCTTGCTCATGCATGATCTCAAAGGCTTGTTCGTAAGAGAGTCGGTGATCACTTTTGATGACGCTGCGGTAAATTTTATGATGAGTCATATGTCCATGCGCATCGAGATCGATCTCGACCGTAACGGCAAGGCGTGGGACCCCTTGTTTTAAGCTGCAAAGATTGTCTGCAAGTAGAGGGGGAAGCATCGGAATACAACTGCCCAGTAAATAAACAGTGTTCTTACGGACGATTGCCTCAAGGTCTAAAGCGCCCCCTTTCCGGACATAATACGAAGCATCGGCGACATGAACGTAGAGTTTGTACCCTTTTTTTGTCCGTTCGATCGAGAGAGCATCATCAAAATCTTTCGCTGTTTTTGGATCGATAGTGGCTGTAAATAAATTGGTGTGGTCAACCCGATCAGGATGTTGAGAGATTTCAATATCTTTTGGATAGCTCATCGCTTCATCAATACAAGCTTGAGGGAATCCTTCTGGAAGAGAATATTCTTCACGGATTGCTTGCAGGTCTGACAATGGGTCAAAAATAGAGCCAAGGGTGCGAAGGTAGGTGAGGTGAAGCTGATTGCGAAGTGTATGCACCTCTAAAAGAATTCGATCCCCAATCGCCACCGGTTCTGCGGGAAGAGGCACCATCATCAGTTCACTTTCCCCTTGTAACGAGGCACGCACGCGGATCGCAACCGGTTTAATTTCCACAACAGTTCCAAGAATGGTGGAACGATGCCGTTTGATCACATTGACAACGCGTCCTTCCGGCCCTTTTTTGTTGCGCCCCTCTAAGGAGATGATTTCAACCTCTACAATGTCTTGGTCCATCGCATGTAAAATTTGGTGCTTGGGGATGAATACATCGTAGGCGCTTAAAGTCACAAATCCAAATCCGAGTGGATGGATTGAGATTTTGCCCACGTTTTCTTCGAGAGCAATCTCTTGTTTTTTATCGCTGAGGTGAAACACCTCATTATGTTTTTTCAAAAAGCCTTCTTCGTGGAGTTTTTCTACAAAAAGGTGCAGGAGTGCACGTAGATGTTTCGGTAGGCGGAAGGCTTTTTCAAGCTCTATAAGCTCAAATTCTTCACGCCCTTTTTTTTCTAAGCAGGTTCGAATGAGTTCGAGACATTGTTGCGTCTCTTTTTTCAAGGAAAAGGCGTTTTCTTCGAAGCTTTTCTCTAATTCCGGGAGATTTTTTTCGTTTTTTTTCGTCACAGGTCGGTATTACTCTATAGATTCGTTTTTTTTTGTTTATGAGCTTTTATCGTATTTTGAAGCAATGCATAAACAGTCATTGGTCCCACTCCACCCGGTACAGGGGTGATCGCCCCCGCTTTTTCATGGACATCATTGTAATCAATATCACCTATAAGATGCTCTTTTACCCGATTGATCCCCACATCGATCAAGATCGCCCCTTCACGAATGTGCTCTTTTCGAATTAGGTGAGGTTGACCCACCGCTGCGATCAATATTTCGGCCCGTTTCGTGTGCTCAAACAAATTTCTTGTCCCTTGATGGCAAAGAGTTACTGTCGCATCCAGTGTAGAGCGTAAAGAGAGGAGGATCGAAAGTGGCCGTCCTACGATGGTGCTGCGTCCTAAGATACAAACCTCTTTATTGCGAGCGTCAATCTGGTAAAATTTCAATAACTCAAGGATCCCGAAAGGGGTGCAGGGGAGGAGTCCGTCGATCGAGCCGAGGCAAAGGCGCCCCACGTTCTCTGGATGAAAACAATCGACATCTTTTTTCGGGTCAATCGTGTGCGTCACTAAGTCGAGATTGAGATGTTTGGGGAGCGGGAGTTGGATGAGAATCCCATCCACATCAGGGTCATGATTCAGCTCTTCAATTTTTTTCAAAAGAACGTTTTGCGGGGTCTCTTCAGGAAGGCGGATGATGGTTGATCGGATATGGGACTCTTCGCACAGACGTTGTTTGATCGACACATAAGAAAGGGAGGCTGGATTATCCCCTAGCAAAATGAGGGCGATCTGGGGGGGCTGATGCGGATCAAACTGAGAGGTGAACTCAGGTCGATGGCGTAAAGTGTAACTCGCTTTTTTTCCGTCTAGAATGATGGTCATGGTAGAGTCTCGAAATACTGTTGTTTTACACGATGATTTGAGGCGAAAAATGATTGTGGTTCATGGAACGTAAGAGGAGTATTTTCGAGAGTAGAGGCATAGCCATTGGCCTCTTCTACGATAAGCGCTCCTGCGGCAAAATCCCAAGGGAAAAGTTCGTGCGCTTTATAGAGAGAAAGACGTCCGTCAGCAAGCCAAGCAAGAGAGAGGGCAGAGGTGCCAAAATGACGGGTAAAGTCGTGGATCTCTTCAGAGACTGCGATCGGATTTCCATTGAGTGTCGCCCCTTTCCCTCTTTCTGCGACAAATAATTCATTGAATACAGGGGCGTAGATGACACCGATAGTGGCTTTATGATTTTCAATATAAGCGATTGAAACACAGTAAAGGGGGAGTCCATGAAGGTAATTTTGGGTCCCATCAAGAGGGTCGATCACCCAGTAATGGCTCTCTTTTGCCTGAGTGTTTGTCTGGTCGTGAATTTTATAAAAACCACCTTCTTCGCCTAAAATCCGATCTTCAGGAAAATTTTTTTGAATCTGCTTGACAATGAGCGCTTCGCATTCACGATCAACATTGGTAACAGGGTCTGTTTCAAGTGTGTCTTTGAACGAAACGATCAGTTTTTCTTTCGTTTTACTGAGAGCGTGATTCCCCGCCTCAAGCGCCATTTTTTTTGCCAATTCCACTCTAGTCAGTTGCATCATGCGGGTCCTGTTTTGGGCGTCTTCCACCATTTCACTAACAGTACTAGAATGGCGAATAATCCTGTATTGATAAGTGGAGCTAGAAGAAGATCTTCGATCCAATGGTGGAAGGTAGAGAGTAAAATAGATTCCGCAAGAGAGAAGCTAAAGCAAAAGATAAATACCGCTGGGAGGGTTGAGAACGAAATGGTGAAAGGAGGGAAATAGTTTTTTGCAAAACTCCAAAGAAGGCTCATAATAGAGAATAAGAAGGCAAAAAAACCGATAGGAAGCGATAATGTGAGTAGATCTTGAATCAAGCCAAGGAGACAAGCGATCCAAAAAGCACCATAGCGAGGCATAGATTGGTTGAGGGAAAGGATAATTAAGGGGGGGGCATAGATTACCATGGAATGAGCCTTTGGTTGATCAGTTCGTAGCGTTGCGATAACCGGCTGGCAAACTCTTTGTCATGGGTGACAAGGACCACTGCTTGTGGTAGGTTGAGTAGTAGTTCCATGAGACATTGCGCCTGCTCAGAATCCAGTTGACCGGTCGGTTCATCCGCTAAAATGATATCAGGATTATTGATCAAAGCACGGATAAAAGCGATTCGCTGCTTTTCACCCCCACTTAGATATTTGGCCTTGGTGTGGATTTTGCTTTTGAGTTGGACCGTTTTCAAAAGTGATAGAGCCTCTTCTTCTGAAAGGATCTGCCTTTGAATCAGCCGTGGAAGTTCAAGATTTTCAAAAACGGTGAGTTCGCCATTCAGGTAATGGAACTGAAAGATGAAGCCGATCTTTTGGTTCCGTAAAAAAGCTAAGTCTGTGGTGATCGGGCCATCTTTGTAGAATAAAGAACCAGAGTCGGTCGTTTCTAAAAGGCCTAAGATATTCAATAGAGTCGTCTTTCCACTTCCGGAGCGGCCAGTGATCGCGATTTTTTCACCGAAACGAATCGCGAGGTCAATCTCGTCAAAGAGCGCGCGCCCCTCGAAGCTTTTTGTAATTTTATGGGCAGAAAAAAGAGTGGTACTCGTCATAAAATCCTCAACAATTCAGAAGGTTTGTAACGATTTGCCTTCATCGCAGGAATCAATCCGGCAATCAGTGCGATCAGAGGAGTACCGATTAAAACAACGGCAAGAGCAGTGGCACTTAAGTGAGTCGGTATATTGCTAGAAAAGAGGTTTTCATATCCTTTTAAAAGTTGGATATTTTGCATAATGAAAGGCATTGAGCGCATCGTGACCCATGCAAGGGCTAAACCAAAAATGGACCCTAGTGAACCAAGGGTGAACCCTAATCCTGCGTAGATCGACAATAGACTTCGTTTTGAGGCGCCGAGCGCTGCAAAGAGAGCGATCTCTTTTCTTGATTGGTATACAATCAGAAGAAGAACCGATATGATATTACTTGCCGCAACAATCAACACAAGAAGTGCAACAAAACTATATAGAATCCGATCGCTTTGAAATGAAGCAAGTATCTCTTTGACGAAGCTGTACTCATAATAAGGGACGACTGTGAAGTAAGGGGTGAGGTTGTGGATGGTAAAGTATTGCTCGAGTGCCTGTTTGATGGCTGATACGTCGCTTGTCTTGGGCACTTTTAAGCGGATTCCGCTACTCAATACTGGATCGATCGACTCCATTTGTCCTAAAGAGGAGAGGCGGGAAACAAAATGGTAAGGGGCAAAGATACATTTTGGTCCGATTTGCAACGTTCCCGCATCATAAAATCCAACAACTTCGAAAGTGCTATTTTCTTCGGCTACTCCGATGGACATCCCATTATAGCTAGTGAATTGTCCGATATCATGTACCTTGGCCCCACTTTCTTGAAAACTTTTCGGGAGAAAAATAGGGGTGTAAGGGGTTTTTTGTATCACGCTTTCGGGGAGTAGTTCTTTTGTGATCGAGTCGATTGACATGATGTAGGCGGCTTGCGAAATGAGTTGAAACCCTTGCGTTTTGGCAGAGGAGATTTTTAGGCGCATCATGGCGCCTGTCATCTCGTACTCTTCAGCCTGGAGTGAAAGGGAGTCGATACCAGAATAAAGTGTCTTTAAAAGGTCGACCACGTCTCCTTTTTGATCAAAAAGGGGCGCGGGAAAGTCAGAGGGGAGCTCTTCGTCAATTTCGGGGTTGAAGGTGGTCAGTAGGTTGCTTGCACGCTTTTCTTTCAACGATTTCTGGGTGAAATTGCTATTTTGTGCATACAGATCCAAGCGATTGTAATAAGAAGCGTAGTATTCTTCGGTAGGAAGAATTTTTAGCGGGCCATGGATCGATGTCAGTCTTTTCACCCACCCTCGTTCGATTCCGTCGGCTACTGAGAGAAAAACCAAAGTAAGCCAGGTGACGAGGGCGATGATAAACAGTGAAATAAAGGACATTAGGGAAGAAGAAATCTCCCCTTTTTTCGGCAGCAAATAGCGAAAAATTGTCTTTACTTCAAACAAAGGAAAATTTTTGATTACTTCTTTTCTTTGTACATTACATGTTTTTTGAGTATTGGGTCAAACTTCATCAACTCAATACGTTGAGAAGTGTTATTTTTATTTTTTTGCGTCGAGTACATATGCGTAGATTCGCTACTTTTCATCTGAATCGTGTGACGGGCAGCTTTCTTCTTGGCCATTTTTCATTACCTGTAGAATTCTTTGTTGGCGATTGTATCGAGTTTTTGAGTTAAGTACAAGTGAATTGCGCGAATGGGATGCGAGTTTGTGGTTCGATGTCGTAGGATGTGGTATTTTCTTTTTTAAATTGCAAAATTCCAAGGGCCGCAATCATCGCTCCGTTGTCGAGAGAAAGGTCTTTTGAGGGGAAAAAAACAGGGCAATCGATCGCTTTAAAATATTCTCTCAAAGTTTGACTCGAGGCGACGCCTCCTCCCACAAAAATAGCTCTCGCTTTTTTTTCATTCCGCTTTCCATTCCACTGCTGGGCCTTCTTCATCTTTTCGACAAGATCGGTGAAAACAGTGTGTTGAAAAGCAGCAAGAAGATCTTCGATTCGCAAATCGGGGTTTTTGAGCGCATAAAGGACTTGTGTCTTCAGGCCACTATAAGAGAAAGCTAGGGGGTTGTCTTTCACTCTGCACGATTTTAACGCAACTTTTGAGGGATCGCCTAACTTGGCCAGTCGTTCCACGTGGGGGCCACCCGGATAGGGGAGTTTGCATAGTTTGGCACACTTGTCGAAACATTCGCCGATCGCGTCGTCGATGGTCGAACCGATCGTGGCGACATCGAGAGGAGTCTCCATCCAGTTAATTTGTGTGTGTCCGCCAGAGATGACGAGTCCAATCGCAGGAAAAAGAGAGGCTGCTTCTGTGTACTCTAAAAGAGGGGCGATTAAATGGGCGTGGACATGGTTAACGGCAACAAGAGGGACGTTGAGTGCTAGTGCAAGTGATTTGGCAAAGGTAAGACCTATTTGAATCGAGCCGATGAGGCCTGGGCCGTAGGCGACAGCGATCATCTCAATCTCATTTGCTTGAATGCCGGCAATTTCTAAGGCTTCTTCGTAACAAGCAGCAATTTTAGCTACATGTTCGCGCGCAGCCAATTCGGGGAATACACCTCCGAAAGGGCTGTGTAAATCTACTTGAGAATAGATGACATTGGAAAGGATGGTAAAATCATCACGTACTACGGCAATCGCTGTCTCATCGCAGGTGCTCTCTATTCCTAAACAAATCATAGATTACTTCAAGTCTATGAGTTCGATTTCGAAAATGAGATCTTCGCCTGCAAGCTGATGGTTTGCATCTAAAAGAACACTCTCTTCGGTTAATTCACGAACAAGAACAGGTTGACCACGAATTTCAAGTAAGATCCCCTCTTCAAGAGCGAGATCTGCTGGAAAAAACTCTCTTTTAATTGGAGCGATGAGGTCTGGGTTTTTATCTCCATAGGCTTCTAAAAAAGGGATTTCGAAAACCTTTTTCTCTCCGATGGCAAGGCTTAGGACTGCTTTTTCAAATCCTTCAATCACCTGATTTTTTCCTAATTCAAACGTGAAAGGCTCTCTTTCTACAGAAGAGTCGAATGTCTCTCCGTCTCGTTTTTTTCCGGTATAATGTACGGTAGCAATCTTAGACATAACTCTCCTTATTTGCTTTTAAAGCACGAGATAAACGCTCGTGAATTGTTGTGTATAGTCCACGGTGTGGAAAATCGGTGTCGACATAGGCGAGGGTGATCTTATCGAGATCTAGAAGGCGTAATGTCTCAAAGAGGCGAGAAGCGATCATTCGAGGATCGTCTCGTGCGCCAAGATTATAAAAAAGAGGCTGAGATGGATAATTCTTATCGTGAAAGCCAACGATTGCTTGCACATTTTCGGTAAGTTTGGTTGTGAGATGACAGTGAGGGGAGTAATGTTTGAAGAGTTTTCCTGGACAATTGATTGTGTCGTCCCCCTCTTGAATCGAGAAAAACTCTTTCAACGAGTCGATCGGGGTGGCGCCGAGCCGCCCGATTTCCAAAAAGCCCTCTTTTTGAATGAGGATGGTCGATTCGACTCCAAATTCAGGAATGTCTCCTTCGACAATCGGGACTTGGCCATGATAATCGCTTTCGATGTGCCAACTTCTAGTGGAGGAGGGGAGGCCTGAAAGATTGGCAGAAGGGGCAGCTAGGGGGCCTACTCGTCTGATAAGCTCAAGAAAGGTTGGGTGGCGAGGGATGCGGACAGCTAATGTTTGGAGCCCGGCTGTGACTTGTGGGGGTATAAGATGTCCGATTTCTTTTTTTAAGGGAGCGACAATCGTTAAGGGGCCTGGCCAGAGTCGCTCGAGTGTGGGGAGAAGGGTGAGGTCGATATCCACATATGTGAGCACTTGGGCAAGGGTTGCGAAATGGACGATCAGTGGATTTTTTGCATCGCGCCCTTTTAAAGAAAATATTTTCTGTAGCGCTTCTGGGTAGGCGATAGAGGCGGCAAGTCCATAGACTGTTTCTGAGGGGACGGCGACAACCTTTTTATTGAGCAAGAGCTCTTGAGCTTTTTCGATCGAAATGAACATAATTTGCTTAAGAGTACCAGACATAGACATCTTTTGCAATTTCATGAATACTTCGCTTAAAACAAGAGGGTTAGGATGAAAAAAATCTGTTTTATTTTTGGGGGGAGCTCTCCTGAGCACGAGATTTCTGTGACCTCGCTAAGATCGGTGTTGAGCGGGTATCAAACAAAAAAATATGAAATTTGTGTAGGAGGGTTCGATCGGGATAACAATCTGGAGTTTTTTTCTGTTGAAGATTTTTTTGAAAAATTCCCCCCTTATACCCCGTTTGAATCCTCTTTAAATCCGGTTAGCCTCGATAGACTCAAAGATTTTGACCTGATATTTCCGGTGGTTCATGGCAGTTTTATGGAGGATGGATGTTTGCAGGGGCTGTTGCAATTCATGAATGTCCCTTTTATGGGGCCCGATGCGCTTTCCTCTGCGATTTGTATGGATAAAGAGATTTCAAAGCGACTGTTGATGCAAGCGGGGTTCAATGTGGCCGATTGGATTGTTTTGGAGTCCTATGAAGAGGTCGACAAAACCCGCGTGGAGTTTCCTTGCTTTGTAAAACCCTCTGCGAGCGGATCTTCTTGCGGTGTTTCAAAAGTGAAAAGTGTCGATGAGTTGGTCCGGGCGATTCAGCTTGCCCGTACGTTTTCTAAGAAGGTGCTGATTGAAAAAGTGATTGAAGGAATGGAGTTTGAATGTGCTGTTTTAGGAATGAGGGAGGATTTGTTTGTCTCAAAACCTGGTCGAGTGATCCCTTTGAATGCGTTTTTTGATGCTGAAACAAAGTTTGTCGCTCATGATCGGGCACAAGAAGAAGTGGTTGCGAATATTGAGCCAAAATTAGCCATAGAGATTCAAGAGGTCGCATCAAAGGTCTTTCTTCTTTTACAATGCGAAATGATGGCACGGATCGACTTTTTCTATGATGGAGACAAGATTTATGTGAACGAAGCAAACACGATTCCAGGGCTCACTCCGTTCAGTTTATATCCAAAGATGCTTTTGGCCAGTGAAATTTCGTATGAGCAGATGATTGATCGATTGATTGAGATGGGGCTCAGTCGTCATCACCGTAAATCACTGGCAATTCATCATTCTCCCAATTTTCAATGTCCCCTTTAACATAGAAAACAGACTCAAAACCGTGTGAGGAGAGGAATTCAGTCCCTTTTTTCGCACGAAATCCATGTGCACAGTGGAGAATAAGACAGCCTTTTTTTGGCAAGTGTTTTATTTTTTCGGGAAGAATATTCAAAGGGATATTGATTGTTCCCTGTAATCGCTTTTCAAGATATTCCTCGGGGGTGCGAACATCTACAATTAGAGTTTTTTGCAGTTCATTTTTGAATAAATAGGGCTTTAGCTCATTTAATGTGATTGGTGTCATAATTTCCTGATTGAAGTTTTTTCTTAGTTTAAACTATAGTGATCCTATTCCCCAACCAAAAATAATTGGAGTGATTACATGAAAGTACCAGCAGTTTTAGCGTTAGCCTTAATTTCCCTTTTTTCTGTAAATGCATATGCAAACGAATTAGAAGAAAAAGAAGAAATAGTGACAGAAGTAGTAGCGAACGAAGAAGCGACACAAATGACAGTTCGATTCGCTTGTGAAGATTCAGCATTAGCAGCAGAAGAAGAAGAAGAAGCGACAGGAGAAGCGACAGAAGTAGCAGCAGACGTAGTAGAAGACGCAGCGGACGCAGTTTTATAATATATAGAAAAGGGTTCTTGCCGGCCAAAGATATTTTGTTGTCGGCAAGAATTTTTTATGTATTGGATTGATAAAATACGCCCTTGGGCTTGGGTTGCCCTTCTTATTTTTGGATTGCATTTTTTTGCAAGCCGTCTCATCCACGAAAGACGTGGTGAGTCCCAATTAGTTTTTGCTAAAATTCAGCAGCTAAATCTTTCTATTCAACTTGCAAAAGAAAGGAAAGAACAGATATCTCGTGAAATAGAAGCTTTTCAAGATCCTCATTGGTTAGAAGAGGTTTTGAAAGAGGAGCTAGGAATGGTTCCAAAAGCGGAAACAAAGATCGTATTTACCCCTTAAAAAAACATGTTGCTCACATTTTTCATCTGCATCTTAATTTTCCTGATCTGTTGTTCTGCATTTTTTTCAGGCTCGGAAACAGCTCTTTTTTCTCTCTCTTCTTTAAAAGTTCATCTGTATAGACGTGATGCTAATCCGAAAAAACGGTTGATTTCTGAACTTTTAAAAGCTCCCCATCAACTCTTAGTGACTTTATTGATGTTGGATATTGCTGTAAATATATTGGTCCAAAACGTCATGTCTAATGTTTTGGGGGAGACTGAATCGTTGATTTTATCGATAGGTGCTCCTTTGATTCTTGTACTGTTATTAGGAGAGATGCTCCCGAAAGCAGTAGCCATTCGATATAATCGAGAAATCAGCATTAGAGTTGTCAGTGTCATTTATTTTTGTAAACGCCTTTTGACTCCAGTACGTGTGGTGTTAAGTGCTATCGCTCTGTTTGTGAGTAAGGTTTTGTTTTGTTTTCTTCCGAAAGAGAAAGAAATTTCGGTTAAAGAGCTCGAAACGGCCATTAAAAGCTCGAAGGAATTAGGGGTGATTAGTCCAGATGAGATGCACTTGATGCGAGGGTATCTAGATCTCGACGATCATATTGTAAAAGAGCTGATGCGCAATCGACATGAGATTATCGCCTTTGATATTCAATCGCCAATCGAAAAACTTTTAGAGACGATGATTCAAAAAGAGTGTTCTAAAATACCGGTCTATGATGGTTCTTTGGAGAAAATTCTCGGATTTATTTTTTCGCGCGACCTATTTTTGCACAATCGGGGCTTTAAAAAAGGGCTTGATGTCGTCCCGCTTTTGCGTAAACCCTTTTTTATTCCAGAATCCGTTTCTGCAAGAAATTTAATGCAACAATTTCATGTTCGTAAAGAAGAGATCGCTATGGTGATCGATGAATATGGATCGGTCGCAGGATTGATTACGTTAGAGGACTTGATGGAGGTCGTCGTGGGTCCTATTCAAGATAAAATCGACGTGCCGAACCAGACGATCGAATCTTCAGAGGATATATTGGTTTCTAACGGGCAACTGGAAATTATTGAAGTGGAGAACCGTTTTGATGTGGAGCTTAACAGCCCGTCCAATATGGTGACGATTGGTGGTTGGTTAACCGAGCAATTAGGGGATATTCCAAAAGTTGGGGATCGATTGATTGTGGAGCCTTTGCTATTTCATGTCTTGGCCGCCGATGAGAAGATGGTTCATAAAGTTTATATTCGCAAATTGCCGCACCAAAGAGGTGACGGATGAGTCCTTACTTGATTGTTGCTCTTTTGTGCCTTGTGTTTCAGGCTTTTTTCGCGATGATGGAGATGTCGATTGTCTCGTTTAATCGAGTTCGCCTGCAGTACTTTCTTGTGAAAGGAGGGAAGAAAGCGAAGTGGATTAGTCGAATGCTTTTGGATCCGACACGCTTATTTGCTACAACTCTTATGGGGGTGAATACCTCTTTGTTGATCGGTTCGGAATGTTCGAGACAGATCTATGCCTCATATGGACTGGACCCTGATTTGGCTCCGATTACACAAATTATCATCGTCCTTATTTTTGCAGAGCTTGCGCCTCTATTTGCGGCTCGTCGCCACCCTGAATCGGTTGCGATGCTCGGAATTGGTCCACTCTATTTCTTGTCGATGCTGATGCGCCCATTTACTTGGGTTTTAAGTCAGGTGTTAACTATTATTGACCTGATCTTTGGCAAAGAGAAGGGGCATGCCCCATTTATCTCTAAAGAAGAGCTGCAAAAAGCGATCGAATCGCTCGATGAAAAACATACGGTTAGTGAAAAAGAGGAATTCAATCATCTCATCAACGCGATCTTTAGTTTAAAGTCGCGTACACCCAGAGATTTTATGACGCCGATCGATCAGGTGGAGATGATTCCGACAGGGACAAAGATCAAGGATATTAAACGATTGATTCGAGATAAGAATGTGGAGCACCTTCCTGTTTACTACCATCAGCGTCATACAATCGTCGGGATTATTAGCGTGCGCAATTTATTGAAAGCGAATGACGAAGCCCGTTGTGATCTATACATGCAAGAAGGGTGGTTTGTCTCTGAATCGGAATTGGTGTTTAAGGTGATCGAACAATTTCGTAAAAACGGGCAACCATTAGCTATTGTCGTCGATGCAACGGGCCTTTCGATTGGAGTTGTCCACTTAGATCAGATTTTGCAGGCGATGTTTCTTGAAGAGATTGCGATCAATCGCGACACGCACGTGATGATTGATCGTTCATTTGATCCTTTTGCAGAGATTCGGAAGGTAAATGGGCAGTTTGATCTTGATCTTCCTCTAGAATATGGAGAAACTCTTGTGGAGTTGATGGAATCTTTGCTCCATAAACGTCCCGTCAATAAAGAGAGTGCGCGGATAAAAAATCTGGAGCTCATCTATCTAGAGGGCGATTTTCTTGGCGATTCGCACATTTTGATTCGCACCATTCTACTTTAGTTAAATGTTTATGTTTTCTAGACAATAAATTGAATAAAATGATTTAATAGGTCAGATTTTTCAAAATTTGGATGATGATATGGCAAGGATCAGTAGAGAACAGATACTAGAGAGCTCTTTTCAGGCCCAGCTAGCAGATCGTCGTTTGCCAGGAGAAAATATCCGCTCGCTTGTTTTGAGTGGCAAACTTTTGCAGCCTAAAGTTGGGATAGGTCTTCCTATTCCCTATCGGGGAAATTTAATAGAATTGCAGGCTTTGATTGAAAAAACAGTAGAAACTGTGTTGGCAAAAACTGACTATAACGGATTGGCTCCCTATATCAAGCTTTTGTCTAATAAACAGAGATTTTTGAACATGAGAATCGATTCAATAGGAGAGGAGGGGCGCTCGACTTGCACTGGAAATAGTCTCCATCTGATGAAAGTGTTACGAGAAAGACATGCGGTTGAGGGTTCTTTGGCTTTGGAGAGAAAAGTGGGTGGCTCTTTTTGCCATGCAGCAGCTTTATTCGAATGTGCTGACGGCTACCTTCTGATCGATCCGTTAAGACTGAATAATAAACCTCCTATAGCGATTATCCCTTTTGGGAAGCAGTTAGAGACCTCAGAGAAAAGGATCGTCGCAGCAAGAGATAGAAGCACGATTCCAATCCGATACACAAAAGGGGCTGATGCTTTTGAATATTGTAGAGATATTGGAAATGGCGAAGATATTGTTTTGAAGCACTTCATGGTGAAGATGCCTTTTTGTCCGATTATTGATTTTTCTATTCCGATTCTCACTTATAATGAGAGGGGGGATCGTAGCAAAATGATGTTTGTCTCCTTATTAAAAGAAACGATCGTCTTGAAAGATTTGAATGCTGAACAGTCAGATCCAGATAGGACGGTCACTGTCTCATTTCGTGAGGTAGAGCAAAATTTGTTTCATCCGAAGTTAGAACATTTTTACCATAAGCACCACCCGTTTCAAATCCCTTTTGAGCAACTTTCTGCAGAAATTTCTACTTTCGTGAAACATAAAAAAACATTTGCGAATCTCTACGCATCTTGCGAAATAAAATTGAAACTTTCGCGCTCAGATTAGGAGTGACTGAATAAGACTGGCTGCCTCACGGATCTCGACTAAGGTATTGAAGCGGCTTACTGAGAAACGAAGGCTGGAGCGGGCAAGCGTGCGCGGTAAGCCCATCTCTAACAGGACTCGAGATGGCTCGATCGAGCCGCTTGAACAGGCAGAACCCATCGAGGCAAGTACCCCTTTTTGATCCAGCTGGATCATGAGGCTTTCGGCATCAAAATCGGGAAAGGCGATACTGAGTGTGTTGCTAATCCGTTTGCCGTGCCCGTTGATTTGCCCAAAAGGAGTAAGCTCTTTTTCAAGATAGGCAGTGAGCTTTTGCATATGAGCGAAGTGGGATGGTTCAATCAATTCGAGAGCTGTTTTTAAACCGACGATCCCGGCTACATTTTCGGTTCCTGCACGACGGCTTCGCTCTTGATGGCCTCCGACAAGGAGGGGTGAGAAAGGGAAAGAGGAGCGAGCGAACATGAGGCCGATCCCTTGAGGTCCATGAAATTTGTGAGCCGACAGAGTAAATGCGCTGATGCCAGGGTAAATGGGGAAAAAAGCTTTGCCGATGTGAGCTGTTGCATCAATGAGGAGGGGAATCTTCTTTTGATGTAGAAGGGAGGCAATGGCTTCAAGCTCTAACATCATCCCAGTTTCTGAGTAGACACTACTTAAAACAACGAGGTCAGTTGAGGGGTGCAAACTTTTTTCAAGAGATTCAAGGGTTGGCGCACCGCTAGAATCGACCGGGATGAAATCAACGACGCATCCGTCTAGTGCCAGGCTCTTGAGTACCGCATCAATCGCATTGTGTTCGATTTTAGTGGATAGAAGTCGAGGTGCTCGTTCGTTTTTTTTAAAAGATTTGACAAATCCACGTAACAGGGTAGAAAGCCCTTCGGTGCTTGAGGAGGTAAAGTAGAGCTCTTTTGCCGAGACATCGAGTAGATGGGCGATCATATCTCGCGATTTTAAAATAATTTCTTTTCCTATTTTACCCTTTTGATGGATGGAGGAGGGGTTTAAGGGGCCCATGGAGTAAATTTCCCACATTGCATGGAGGACTTTAGGGTCTATCGGTGTGGTGGCATTATTATCTAAATAAATCATCTGTAATAGTGTAACTCAACTCTTTGATGTTGTGAACAAGAATTGAGAATGGTAATATTAAAAAAATTAAATCTATGAGGATTATATGTTTAAATCGCTATTTTTATTATTGACTGTCGCGTTGTGTGCTGATATTCGGGTTGGAGACTCTGTTTTTTCTAACCCTGATTTAGAGGAAAAATTTATTGAATTTCAAGTGAAAGAAGTGTCAAATTTGATTGACGAAATCCCAACTGATGTGCGTTATTTTATGGATCAAGAGACAGGGATTCCAGTTGTTCTAATGTCGATGAATGCTCCAATCACTCTAGACAAGATAAAACAACATCCTATTCTTGCGCAAGGGACGATTATGGGGATCACACAAGAAAACAATAGTGTTTATGTGAATCTGTTTTTTCCAAAGCGATATTCTGCACATCCAAACACGACATTAACTTTGCGTCTGGATCTATTTGAAGAAAGAACCGCAGTGATTTATATGCAAGCTATTGAGGGTATTGAGGAAGAAATAAACGCTCTGATTCGTGAATTTTCTATTTCATAAAAAATAGGTTGTAGATACACTCTACAGCTAATGAGATCTTTACTTACACTCGCTCTCCCCTTTATGTTATGGGGGAGGGCACAAGTCGCTAATATCGCCGTGGACGTCCACTTTCGTCCCCATCTATTGCGCAAAAATGAGATAGCAACAGCTTATGAAATTGAGGGGGAGGACTGTTATCTGGTAATGCGTAAGTTGGTGAATCGTAAGGAAGGGGAAAAAGTGTTGGCAAAAGTGGCAAAAGCGATGCCTTCGTTTCAATTTCAAAGAGTCAAAATGGTTTCGGGAAGACACTTAGAGATAGGAACGTTTTTCGACCCTTTTTTTTATTCATGGATTTATGTGGCAAAAATCACGAGCCACAAAGGGAAGCATCTTTTAGCTCTTATGGTATTGAATGAGGAGAAAATGGCGCGCGATTACTTTAGTTTTATGGACAATTTGAAGATTCTACTGGTGTAGGAAGGATGTTGAGTACAATTGCGGTCACATTGTCGCGGCTGCCGCGGCTGAGGGCGGCATTAATGAGTGCGTGGGTTGCCTTTTCAGAATCGCTATTTTTGAGTAGTAAGAGTTCCATCTCTTTTGTCGTGACGTAGTCGGTCAGTCCATCTGAACAAACGATGTATCTGTCATGAGATACGATCTCTTCAACATGAATCCTTGCCTCACAATCAACTGTTGTGCCGATCGCTTGTGTCAGGTAGCGGCGTCGAATTTCCCCAAGCTGGTCTTCGTCAATACTCACCTCATTGGCATGATCTTTTGTGATCAAAGAGAGTGTTCCGTTGCGGTAACGATAAACGCGACTATCACCTACATGAAAAATAGCGCACTGGTTTTTGTGGATCCAAACTGAGGCAATGGTGGTTCCCATCCCTTTTTGCTCTGGATTTTGTAAACTGGTCTCAAAAACATGTTTCGAGGTCTCTTTCACCAAAGAAACAATCTTCGCTTGCAGCTCATCGAGCTCAACTTCATGCAAAAGTTGAATTTTCTCAGCGATATTTTCAACCGCTAATTTAGAGGCCACCTCTCCTGCATTGTGTCCGCCGAGTCCATCAGCAACAATGAAGAGGTTTGCAAGAATGTGAAAGTAATCCTGATTGTTTTTACGGAAAAGCCCCTTATCGGAGTGTCCAAATACATTCAGGCTAAAGCCAGTATCTGTCATAAAACCCAGATTAGAGTCGCATCCTAATTTTGTAAAGTTTTTTTTATGCGATCTTTGATTAACTGGAGATGGTTTGGATAAAAGTCAAAGTGTTGACTAAAAAGTGGTAGGTAATCGAGGCGGCAAGTGAGCGTTGTCGCTCGTAAGCAAAACCAAGATACATCGAAGCGATGAAAATAGAGGAGATGATAATCGCTTTTCCTTGGAACGTATCAACGGTGAAAAAGTGAGAGAATGAGAATAAAAGGGAGGTGGCGAAGATCGCCCAGAAAGGAGAAAAGTAGTTTTTTAGCCAGTTTTGTAGGTTCGCTCGGTAGAGAAACTCTTCGTAGATGGGTACAGCAACACAAACGATGAGGAACATAAGGATAAGTTGAGGGATGTTATTTTGGAGTTGTTTGATGTACTCGACAAAATTTTGCGATGGAACTTCGAGATGGAAATAGTTAAACAAGACCCATTCTAAAAAGTTTTCAAAGAAAGAGAGGAAGGGGAGTGCTACGATAAAGACTGTGGCTCCGATTAATATATCTTTAAAAAGAGTGGTTGTGGGGAGAGTGGTTTGGTTTTTTAAGATAGACCAGAACGTAGCGCGCTCTTTGAGGATGTAAAAACAGAGGAGAATGAGAGCTGTTGCCCAGCAACTCACATAAGGAATGGGGAAAAGATAAGAAATTATCGCTAATAGGGTGAGAAGACCTGCCATAAGCGGATAGGTGAAGCCGTGTGGGTGTAAATCTGTTTTAAAAAAGACGAAAAGTTTCCGTTTGTAGGCGATAAAGTGAGAAAAAGCTGCTAGAAAAAATAAAAAAAGCAGGATGTAGAGAGATTGTTCTTCCATAGAGATTTTCCTTAATGGTATTTTGCTACGAGGATATATTCTTGTATTCTTTCTGCGAGTTTTTCGCAAAAATCATTGTGTGCCATTCCAATGGGTAATAGGCTAAATGAAGAAGAGCCCCACGGGTGTGTTCGAAAATCGATAAAAGATAAAGAGCCGAGGATGCTGGCCTTTTTCTCGAAAAGCTCTTGCAATACAATCCGTGGTACCTTTCCACGTAAATCGATGATGCGTACCCGCATGGCCATATTCAGCTGATCTTTATGCGAATTATTTCCAAAATCGTGTCTGATTAGATCTAAAAATACGACGAACTCAGACTGCAGCGGAAGTTGGTGAAGCACTTCTAAATTTTGTTGAAAGGGCTTGTAATTGTGATCTTGAGTGAGCAAATAGTTGACGAGTGGGTAGTCTTGAACAAGATAGAGAGTTTTTGATTTAAATAACTGTTGTTGAATATTTGCTGTGAATTCTTCCGATAGGCTCCAGGGAAGATCGACAAAAGAGGAGTCGAATACACTTAATAAACAGACCACAGGTTTGCGGCGCCCATCATCATGGAAGGCCGTCTGATCATCTAGAGAAACTGAATTGCAGCTTGTTAGAAGTAAGATCAGCGAAAGTGCACATCGTTTAAAAAACATGGATTTCACAATAACGATTATACACCTCACATGTCAAGAGCTGTGTCAAATTTTTTTTCCAATATGGCGAAGTTGTTTTGGGAAAGAAGGAGAGGATCGCTTGCATTGGTCAGTAAAACGGTCCATGAAGAGTGGGGTGCATCGTTTTCTGGTGGGGTGATTTGGATTGGATCAGTCCAAGTATTGATGGCAACAAAGATAGATGAGGTGCGGTCAGTTTTTGAAAGGGCAAAAAGATGATCAATTGAGCTAAAATTTACCTGATCAGGGTCTTTTCCATGAAATTTGATGAGTGCATGGGGGTTGGAAAGGGGGGTATTGAGGTAGATCTGGATCAGCTTTTTTGTAAAATCGAGCATCTCTTCTCGATGAGGGCTATTCCAATGGACATAGTTGATCTGATTGTCTTGATTGAACGGATTATTATTGCCATGCTGGGTATTGGCTTGCTCATCGCCTGATTTAAGAAGGATGGGGCCACTGAAACAAAAAAGGAGAGTCAAGATGATTTGCATTCTCTCAAGGCGCTCTTGGATAATGGTTGAGTCGGAAGTCTCTCCTTCAACGCCACAATTAGAACTGAAATTGCTGTCGTGGCCATCTCGATTTTTATACCCATTGGCCCAATTGTGTTTTTCGTTGTAGCTAACAAGATCGAGAAGTGAAAAACCATCATGACAGGTAACCATTTTTACTGAATTTGGACTGTTGATGAGATCATGTAGAGCCGGTACTTGACCTTCCTCCATTCGAGCAAAACGACGTATTGTATCGCGGATTCGATCATCCCAAAGGCATCCATTTTTAGAAGGGAAATTCTCGATTTGGTAGCCGCTTGCATCCCACGGTTCATAAAAGATCTTTATCTTGTTCTTGTAGCGATTCTCAAAATCATGAATGAAGGGTGGGGTCGATTGAATGACTCCATTTGCATCTCGACAAAGGGCAAGCCCTAAATCAAAGCGAATTCCATCGATCTGATACTCTTCGACAAAAAGTTCGCAAGAGCGAATCAGTAAACTTTTTAACCAAGGGTGATTTACGTTTAAGGTGTTGCCACAACCAGTCGCATCAAAATTTTTCAAGTAGATGTTATCTGAGAAGGGGAAAAGTGTATTCTCCATGGTGTCGGTGTGGTTAAAGACAAGATCCACGATCACTTCGATCCCTTGACAGTGTGCCGCATCGACAAGTTTTTTTAGACCGAGTGTCGGGTTGTGATCAGAAGAGAGGTGAGGGGCTAGAGCCATCGTAGATCGGGGCATGTACCCCCATATTCTATAAGGGGTAAAAAGAGTGACGGGCATAAGCTCGATAGCGGTGATTCCTAGGGTTTTTAAGAAGGGAAGTTTTTCGATCACCCCTTCAAAAGTTCCTGGGTTTTTGACTTTTGAAGAGGGGTGATTCGTAAATCCGCGTGTGCAAATCTCGTAAAGAATGGTTTTTTCAGCTGGATGATGGGGTCTTTTTGTCTTAAAAGTGAACGGATCAGAGTCTCTGTGGACACTTTTGGTTCCACTTTCGTCGGTAAATTGACAAAAGGGATCTAAGAGGTTGGCATAAAAATTGTTGTTTTTGAAGATGTTGTAGACGTAGGTAAACGGAGCCTTTAGATGAGGAAAAAGCCGGGTATAGGTATTCGGCTTTAGGGGGGCCGGTTCGAGAGGGTAGTCGATTCCATCGAGGCTTACTGTAATGGCCTCGATTTCTTCTGCAAATACAACGAGGCGCCAGCCGTCTCCCTCTGGGAAAACGCCAAAGCCCCCTTTTGCTGATGCTGATTTTGGATCGCTTATGCTCATTTAAACTCCTTTTATTCAAAAAGATTCAATTTTGCCTAGCAATAAATTGTAATCTTTGTTACTTAAAAGGGAAGAAAGGGTAAGGACTCTTTCAGAATTGTTGAGTGGTTCAGGAAAGCCTTCCGACGTGAAATCAAGAATTTGTTAAAAAAAACACGAATTATTTGATTTTCATAAAGGTTTTAGCTATACTCTCTATATCCTAATCTCTTAAGGAGGATTGACAGAACATGTCTTTGGAAAACGCTACTGCAAATCTCAAGGAGTTCGGTAAAGAATTAAACCTCGACGGACTGGCTTTTGATGAAAATGCAACGTGCATTTTGGGTATAGACAATACCTTTTCTCTTCATATTACTTTTGAACATAATTCTCAACGCCTCTATCTTTATGCGCCTCTCTTAGACGGGCTTCCAAAAGATAAAGAGACCTTGTGTCTACTTTACGAAACTCTTCTTGAAGGGTCGATGTTGGGTGGTCAGATGGCTGGCGGCGGAGTCGGTGTCGCTGTAAAGGAAGAGCTGATTTTGATGCATACTGTAATCGAAATGGTTGCAGCTGATACATCAGCACTACGACGATTTGCTCCAGTATTCGTGGAAGCAGTCGAAAAATGGCGCGATATCGTCAAACGGATCTGCGAAGGTCGTTATGACGAAAGAGAGCGTGAGGCATTACGTCCTTACCATCAAGCGCCAGGGATGCAGCATCACACGCCAGGGCAGCATCAGCCGCCGCAAGGTGGCGGGCACAAGCCGGGCGACTTCTTCAAAAAAGTGTAGACCTTTTTGGAAAGCAATAGCGACCCACATGGGGTCGCTATTTTTTTGTTAGTGCAGGTAATATACATTAACTGGCAAGTTGGGTTAAATATTAGCCGAGGGAGACGATTTTTCTTTGGATCTGATTCATGTGAAACATGAGATCTTGACTTTGTTTTTCCAGGCCTTTGGTGACCTGGCGGATGCTCGACATTACGGTCGAGTGGTCCTTGTCAAAAACCTTGCCTATTTTGAGGTAGGGCATCTTGAGGAGGGAACGGAGTAGGTACATGGAGATTTGGCGGGGCAGGACCGATTCGCGGGCTTGGGATTTGTTGAGTAGGTCGTCGGGCTTGATGCCGAAAGACTGAGAGACAATGTCGAGGATCGTGTCGGTGCTGAGAATCTCTTTGGTCTCTTGCGAGATCAAGTTGTCGATGATTTTACGAATTTCTGGTTTAGATTTCATTTGATTGTGAGCTAAGGAGAGCGATTGAACCACTTTTTCGATCGATTGCGGGGTCTTGATTTCCGTTAAAATGCGGTTCATGATCTCCTGGTCGAGTTGGATCTTGAAACGATGTGTCTTTAATTGAAGTACCGATAAGAGGTCGTCATGCGTCTGGAGTCGCTCAAGCGAAAGGACGATGCCCCATTCAAAGCGGCTGATCAGCCGATCTTCAATCTCTTCCAGAAGAGCGGGCGGTGCGCTTGAGGCAAGAATGATTTGCTTTTCGTTAATGTGGAGATGGTTGAAGGTGTGAAAGAGCTCTTCTTGAGTAGCAAACCGCTTGGAGAAGAGATGAACATCATCGATGATAAGTGTGTCGATCTTTCGGTAGCAATTACGAAATTCTTCCATCCGAGAGGTGCGGATTGCCCCTACGACATGTTGGGTGAAGGTTTCGGCAGAGATGTAGAGGACAGTTTTACCAAGCCCTTCAAGGAGTTTTTTTGCTCCTTGCAAAAGATGGGTTTTTCCAGAGCCGGTTGGCCCGTATAGGTAGATTGGATTCAAAAATTCGAAGGTCTGTAGGAGGGTGTTTTTAAAAAGACGCACTGTAATGTCGGTGGTGGCATTGGTAGCAAAGGTTTCAAAGCTATGGTCTGGATCGACTTGGTCTGACACGAAAGCAAGCCCAAAAAATCCATTCCTAGGAAAAGATTGCGCGGGAGAGGGTATCGTCCTTGGTTCTGGATTTTGAGCGATCTTGATGTAGACCGAGATTTTACGCCCATTGTTATTGAGAAAGTTTTTTTCTAACTTATCGTTGATGTGTTCTTTGAACCAATGAATCTGGAGGGTGTCGTTTGCCTCCAGATAGAGGTTGCAAGAGTTAAAGTTGACGATCTTTAAGGGCCGAAGCCACCGATCCACTACCTCTTTTGATAGATGTTGTTCTTGGTCGAGGAGGAATTCTTCCCAAATTCTAGGTATCATTTCTTTAAGATTTCGATCTTGGGTTTAGAATGCTTTCTCATCATCAAGTACTGCTGTCCGACACCTAAGAAAGTGGAGAACGCATAATAAATGTGCAGTCCTGAAGCAAAATGGTAAAACGCAACTGTTGAAATTAACGCCATAATATATGGGGAGGGCATTTGAGGTTGATCGGATTTTGGTTTTACAGCAACGCTTCTTGTCATCAATCTGGATTGCAATACCATCGCCAATCCGGTGATCAGTGGCAAGATGTGAAGTGCATTTCCAAAGTAGGGGAGCGGAAGGCCCCAGCTAAAAAGGATGTCGGGTGCTGCAAGATTAGGGATCCATGCAGGGATCAAGAAGGAGGCCCCTCTCAATTCGAAGTTGGTTTTAAAGAGGTCGAACATTCCCAAGAGAAATGGCAGCTGGAGCAACATCGGCAAACAACCACCTAGCGGATTGACGCCGCGCTCTTGGTAAAGACGCATTTTTTCAACTTGCGCTTTTTTCGGATCTTTTTTGCAACGATCGTCGATGGCTTGCAGTTCAGGTTGCAAAGCGGAGATTTTCGCCATCGATTTATTGGACCAACGGTTGAGTGGATACATGAGTATGCGCAATACGATGGTCACAGCGATGATAGCTAGTCCCCAGGAGTGGGTGAACGAGTAGCACAGCTTCATGATAAAGAACATCAGACGAGAAAATGGCTCAGAGATAAAGGAGAACCATCCTTGAATGGATTGAACCAGTTGAAAGGAAGGGTCAGGCACAACAAGTTGAGAAGCCTTCGTTAAAACCGCTTCTTCATAAGGGCCAGCGTAGAAATTGAAAGTGTAAGAGCCTGCTTGTGGAGGCAATTGTTTCCGAATTTCGTAGGCAGGGTAGCTGTCGATTGGGTAAAGGTCGTATTTTTGATCAATCAAGCTCAATCGAGTAGGACATTGTGCTCCTTCGATTTTGCCCACCCGAAAGCCACTTTGATTCGCCATCCCTTGCGGATTCAACACCTGGCCAAAAAAGCCATTTGAGTTGGAGAGCCAAATAGGGTTCATGCTAGTATAGACTCCGATCTCCTTCGTTGGAAGATCGATCTTCTCTACCAAAAGTTTTTCCCCTTTCTGATTCAATACTTGCATTGAAGGGGCATAACCGCCAGAAACAAGCTCTACTTCCCCAATCCCTGTCGTGAGAAAGAGGGGCTTATGAGGATTGTTTTTCACAGTTACCGTGAGCTTAAACCCATAAGGCTCGACCAGTTCGTAGCTCTTTATAACCTGTTGTCCTTGGACTTGCCCAGAAAACTCGATCTTATTTTGGCTGATATGGGTCATTTGGAATAGAGTTGAGTCGAGATTGCCCTCTTCATTCAAAAGCTGCCCTAGATAGTATCTAGGTTCGATAATATGGGAAAAGCCTGTCTCTGAAGAGCGAATAGAGCGGCGTAGTTGAGGGGTGTATCCGCCAATTTTTGGTGCATACGAATCAACAGATTTTGTCTTTGCGTCGAAAAAACTCGCCGGGCTTAAGGGAAACTGTGCATTCAAAGGGGAGTGTTTTTCGATATTACGGTCAAATTCAATCGGTTGAACGATGCTCACTTTATTTTCTGCATCCGCAAAAGGTAGATTTAGTTCTCTAATCGCTCCGCCGATATTTGAAAAGACAATCTGTTGCGATTCATTCTCCAATACGAAAAGTTTTTCAGCTGGATCTTCACTAAACTCATGTAGGTCGATTTTTACAGTGACTGCTGGTGGGGCAATCCACTGATTAAAAAAGAAAAGAGAGAGGGAGAGGATTAATATAAAAATAAAAGAGCGCTTATCCATGAGACTTCAAGGTTTTTTTGTCACAAGTATAGCAATCTCTGAATAACATGTATAGGCAAACAATATAACAACTCAACTTGTCATGAGAATCGTCTGTCGACCTCACAAAGCGAGCTGAAATCGTCTACTCGTCGAAGGGGTGTACCATTGCACAACCCCATTCGACTGTGCTACGATTTGAGCTGCGCTTATTTGAGGTCTCAAAAATCCAGATAAAACTGGATTTTGATTGAGCGCGCCTAACGGACGCGAAAAAATATTTTCAGAATTTATTTAAGGTTAGAGGTCGGTGGAGCCGTCATTTAAAAAGGTGATGAAGTGGTGGAACTCGTCGGTTTTGCGCAGGTTTTCAAGCCAAGCATCTTCCAATAGCTCTTGCATGGGAGGGAGCGCATTGATTTGACGCGCCTTTTTCATCCATTCAAACGCCAAATCTTTGTGATTATTGAGCGAGTAAAAACAGGCGATTTGGTAATAGGCTTGGCTGTTGCCTTGCTTTGCGCTACGCATCAATTTTTCTTCCGCCTCTTTCATCACAGCGATTTTTCGGTCAGGATCATCGATACATTCGGCATAGTTGATCAGAGTCAACGCCCAGTCCAGGAGGATGAAATCATGATCCGGATTGCTTTTATGAGCGAGACGAAAATGACAAATCGTCCGGATAAAATGGTTCTGATCTTGGGTAAGATCGGCTAAGTGGGCAAGCGTAAGAGCTAATCGATGATGGATGTCGTCGGTTGCAGGATCCAAGATGAGGACTCGATTGAATTGTTCAATTGCTTGAGTGAGGAGCCCTTCGTCTTCTTTTACTTCACCCATTTGATCTAGTAACGAAGCATATTCGAAGACCCAGTCAGATGGAGGGAAGGTAGATCCTTTTTCAATGTGAAAGGCGATTTCGAAATAGACTTTTGCTTGTTCGAGATGTTCGACAGCTTCGTCGATATCAAAAAGACGAGAGGTTGCGATCGCGATTTGAACGTAAGTCTCTGCACGCATTTTTTGTTGTAGCGCTTTTTGGAAGAATTTGATCGCAAGGATTACGAAGCGATCTTCTTCGGTGGCTTCATAGAATAAAAAGAAGCTGATTCCTAAATAGTGCCAGCCAAGATCGAAGGTGCGATCGACGGAGGTAGAGCGTTGGAAGAAGTGGATCGCTCTTTGTAATTCATCAAGATCAGAGGCATAGATCGCGTAGCATAAGGAGCAAATCCCTTTTGCGTATAGTTCGACGGGAGTGTGTTCTGAAAGGAGCTGACTTTTATAAGCGGCTTCCATGATTTTTTGTATATCTTCTGCGAATAAAGCTGCAAATGCAGCCGTTGCTATAGAGAGAGCTTTGGCTTTTTGATCTTTTGGGTAGAGAGTGACAATTTTTTCAAATTCATCAAAAGCCAGTTGAAGAAATTTAATTTCTTTATTGCGTAGCCCATATTCTCTATAGAGTTCAGCGCGGATATGAAGCAATTTTTGATCTTCAGGAGCTTTTTGCAAAAAGCGGCTCACCTTTTCAAGGGCAAGGTTGAAGGTGTCATCTTCGCGCACTCTTAAGTAGAGCTCTAAGAGGGTTTCGCTCAATAGATGAGGGTCTTCGGAAAGATTGGCGGCAAAGACCGCTTTTTCCAAGTTTTCCATCTTTTGGGTTTTTTCATACACAAAGTGGTAAACTTTTGTCAGTTTCGCCCAATCTTCGGTTTTCATCGGATAGTGATTCTCTAAGAGTTTGTCATAGAGATTCAATGAGGTCATGGCATCAGCAAGCTCTAAAGAATACATCGAGGTGAGGGCGTAAGCAGAAGCAAGAAGCGAGGTGTGGGCAAGCTCTTCATCGAGTGTAGGTTGATAATTCTTTAAGAGCGTGAGGGCCTTTTCCACAAGCTTACTCGGCTTAGATCGAGCAATCGCTTGGTAAAATTGTCCAGTTTTTTTGAACGGCGTCATATGGCACCTCCCCGGCTTTTGAGCTCAGTATAGGAAAGGGAGATCTCGTTGTCAATTGCTGTTTCTTCATTTTTTTTTCGCCCTTTTTTTCTCGAAAAAAAAGTAAAAAGATATTAAAATTATAGGCTCAGGATATCGCTATAACCATTTAAGAATTTTAATAATAAAATTGAATGTAGTTTGCGCATACTTTTTAAGTAATGAAAATTATTAAATTTTGTGTATGAGGAGACGAGATGAAATATAAATCGATCAAAAAAGAGGGGCAGGTTTTTGTCCGAGATACCGATGCAACCGGACGAGTTTTTTGCCCTCGTCCAATCGAGTGGGTGATTGAGGCATTTGAGCAAGAGTGTTACAGGGCCGCCTATTCGGAAGAAAAAGTTGCCATCGTGAAGGCGAGTGTTAACTTCCTCCACCCTTTCGCCTGGTTCGACCCTTATATATTAGAGCTCAAAATAACACGGATCGGAAACCGTTCCTTCGACCTTGTCAGCTTGATTCACAAGGGAGCCGCTACCGCTATCGAGGTGGAGATTACTTTTGTTGTTGCAGGGGCGAGCAGTCAATCCTTCCTGGATCGATTTTGGCCTGGCGTGCGCTGTGAGGAGGCTGAGTAAAAAGTCGAGTGATGGTTTTGGGGGCGCATCATCGGGTAAGCGTAAGACCAACTTGGGGATACAGTGCTTTTTAAAAAGAGTTTTTAGTCTTTCAATGAAAGAAGCTTCATCAAAAGGGCCTTTAGTTGCATAGGCTAAGCATAATTTTTCCCCCCACTTTTCATCTGGACTCCCAAAAGCATAAGAGGTGATCTGTGGGTAAGAGGCCAAAATTCTTCCTTCTATATAAGAAAGGGAAACCTTTTCTCCCCCAGTATTAATCACCCGATCGTATCGCCCTGTAATTTGAATACCACTATCAGTTATTTCTGCACGGTCTTTAGTCTGATAAAAACCATCCAACCCAGTAAATTTGTGTGCTAACATGCTGGCGTTTTCTTTTTTAATGAAAAGCTTATTGCCGGTTATCTTGGCACCTGTTCCCTTGACTAATAGTCCGTTAATAATACAAGTGCCGAGTTCCGTAGTTGAATAAATCGTAAGAACTTGATGTTTAGCTTCCACTTGTGCAATATGTTTAGAGGTCACGGGTGCGCCACCAATGAGCAGAGTTTTTGCATTAAAGCCGTCTTGGTTTGTTATGATTTGGGTGGGGACGATGCTTTCAAAATCGACCTTATAGGTAGGATCGAGAACAGCAGTTCCTTCCGAAAATAAGGCGCGCATCAAAGCGGTCATTCCACCCATTCTGGACCAATTTAGCTTAGTGCGATGAGACGCAGATCGAAAATCTTTATAGGTATCTAATTGATCCAAAATATTTTGTCGAAATCGACCGAATTCCCAAGCCACTAATTTAGGGGCACCGGTAGTTCCGGATGTGTGCAGATGAATTAAAGCCTGAAGGGGGATTGAATCGATTTTTTTAGCTGTTAAAGCAGTTAGCGGCTCATTAAAAGAGACGGAACGACCTTGCCGAAGAAGAGCAAACATTTTAACTAGGGTGTCGATCGACCCTGTTTCATCGAGAACGGTTTTTTCTGCAATTGTGCAGTTGCAAATGCGTTCATCGAGTTCTCTATAGCTAATCGGAACACCTTTTTCATCAATAATTGCTATAAGATCTGGGCGTGAAGTGGTGATAGGGCAGCGGACTACTTCTATACGGAAGCGAGCAACATCGATTCCTAGGGGTTCTTCTGTGAGATTTAAATAGGTTGCGAGTTTGATGATGGGGGTTGAGTCTTCAACTACTGTGCTGCTTAAGACGACTCTTTTCGCTAATTTATGCACTTCGGTGTAGATTTCGCGCCAAAAAACACGGTAGGGCTTGATCACTGCGGCGACTACCTGTGGATAATGGAGCTTTTCTTTCCATCCAGGTTCGGTGAAGCTTTCATCCATTGCAAGAGGCACATTATAGCTTAAGGCATCTTCAATCGAAGGAAGCGGCTCTTCGAAAAAATCAAGCCTATCCCTTGGAATGAGTTCGATCAATTGTGCAAATTGCGTATGTGTCAGAGTGCGATTTGGATCGATGCGAATTTTTGCCAGAGTCTTTGACAGTGTCTTTTGAATCAAATCTAGCCCTTCCTTAAAATTAAGGTTGGTGATTTTCACTTTTATTGTTTGCGCTTGGTTAAATCGTGCCTGTTCCACATCTTCGATTTTTTCAACGAAGTAAGCTTTGGGGATATGAGCTATTTGATGATGTTCGCTCATCTCTAATGGGAAGTGATTTTGAGGAGAATACGGAAGCTCTACTTTAATTCCATTGATTAGGACTATAATCAGGGTTTGTTCCCCACTCCAGGGGGGTAATAATCGGTAGGTTTCTAAAGAAAACATGCTTTAATTCCGTAAAAAAGTGTGAAGAAGATAAATGTGATGCCGATCTTGTTTAAAAGCTCTCTCATCTCGGAGCCATCCCAAAGTTTTTGCAAAATGGAATAGACGAGGGGAATCAAGAAGATGTTTAGCGGATTGGGTGCGATCATGAAGGGGAGTAGCAGCCCTGCCGTCACCTCCATCTTGCCAAATTTTTGACCAAAGCGAACTACGAGAGTGTTTTTTTGTGTTAGGGTATCCTCTTCAAAGTCTCGCACATTATTCAATGCGAGGAGTGCCACCGAAAAAAATCCAGGCGCTAATCCGACCAGAAGCGGCGTGTAAGAAAAGGTGAGTGTTTGTAGGTAAGTAGTGAAAAAGGTGGCGATCGAGCCGAATCCAAAAAGGACAATGAGGTCAGACGCTCCCTTATACCCATAGGCGATCGGCTTTTTTGTGTAAAAAACACCGAGCCCCACGGCAATCAAGTAGAGGGCCCCCATCGACCATCCTCCACGAGAGATCAAGAGGGAGCAAAAGCAAAATCCGATGCAAAATGTAGCAACCATCATCTGAAAAAGGCTGTTCTTTGCAATCATTCCAGACGCGCCGATCCTTCGTGGCCCCACTCTTGCCTTCGTATCTTTTCCTTGAATGCAATCATAGTAGTCGTTTGCCAAGTTTGTCCCTATTTGGATGAACAAGGCGCACAACAAGGTCACGACAAAGATCCACATCTCAGACCTTGGCGCTAAGAGTGTCCCTATAACAACAGGACTGATTGAGGCGATCCAGGTTTTAGGTCTACTCCCTTCTAGCCATGTAGCAAGAATTTGCATCGCCCACTCCTCTAAAACGTTCAAAATTTGGCGCTCTTTTTTCTAAAAAAGCTTGCTTGCCCTCTTTAGCCTCATCGGTTTTGTAGTAGAGCATCGTGGCAAGTCCTGCCAGCTCTTGAATTCCCGATTGACCATCGATATCGGCGTTAAACGCTGCTTTTAAGCAGGCAAGAGCCATCGGTGAGTGTTGTAGCATCTTTTGGCACCAAGCAACCGTCGTCGCCTCTAACTCCTCATAAGGGACCACCACATTCACCAGCCCCATCTCTAAGGCCTCTTTTGCCGTGTACTGCTTACACAAAAACCAAATTTCGCGCGCTTTTTTCTGCCCTACGATATGAGCTAAGTAACTAGAGCCGAATCCTCCATCAAAAGAGCCCACTTTCGGCCCAGTTTGACCAAAAATTGCATGCTCCGCCGCAATCGTTAAATCACACATCACGTGAAGCACATGGCCGCCCCCTACAGCATAGCCGCTTACCATCGCAATTGTTGGCTTTGGGCATGATCTGAGACGCTTTTGAAACGTCAAAACATGAAGCCCCTCGCGTCCATGCTCATCGCGATACCCCTCGTCTCCTCGAATGCTTTGATCGCCACCTGAGCAAAAGGCCTCTTTACCATATCCAGAAAGAACCACAACTCCAACTGTCGGATCTAAAATCGCATCGTCAAGCGCCTCGATCATCTCCAATACTGTTTCAGGCCGAAAAGCGTTCCGTTTGTGTGGACGATTGATCGTAATCCACGCAATTTGATTCTCTTTCTTATACAGAATATCTGAAAAGATCATCGTAACACCTTCTTTATACGTTCACTCAAAATAGCCGGTTGTTCTAGATGGATAAGATGGCCGCTATCCGCTATGTCGTGAACAAATATAGCCTCCAGGCTATCTTTAAAGCAAGTTTTAACTTCATTTAGCAACGGATCTTTTCCTCCATAAATGAGGTGCAGCGGCAACGCAAAGGGGGGCGCTAGCTTTTTTTGTTTCGTGATTTTTAAATGACAACATTGACTAAGAAGAATCTCTTTTCCAAGGGTCACTTTTTCGTGCAAAAGGCCCCGATTCGGTCGAAAATTTGCGAAAATGGGCAGCTTGTACCACCAATCAAAAAACGACTCGAGCTCCAAGTTTCTCAATTGGGTTTCCATCAAAGTTTCAAACTCGACTCGCTCCTCTGGCACATGAAGCCGTGAGGAAAAACAGATCACATTTGTAAAAATTTCGGGGTATGTGCGTAGAAGCTCAAGAACGACGCGGCCCCCCATCGAATAGCCGATAATAGGCAAAGGGGGCAGTTGCATTCCATCGATAAAATCACGAATGCTATCCACTACAGAGGGAAAATCCCCCTCTGGAAGCAAGATGACAATCGGATTGCACCATTTTTTCATTTCGGCAATCAGCAGATCAAAGTCACTAAGCGTCGAAGAAAATCCACCCACCAATAACACATCCCCCTTTACAAATGCCTTCATTCAAAACCTACACAGTTACATCACTTATAAAGTAGGGGGGCCTGCTCCTTAATTGTCCTGTCGAGGGTGAGTTGAAGTTGCTTTAAATGGGCCTCATCCTGCTCTCTTTGTGTGACGAGTTCGACAAGGATCGATCTTTTTTGTCGCATTAGAGTCTCAATGCAAAGCTCTTCGTCGAAAAGGTGGTACTCGAGGTGAAAAAGCGTGGCGATTTGTTTGAAATCAAGGTTCTGGGGCATCTCAAAAAGCTCTTGTCGCTCTGCAAGGTCTCGGTATTCTTCGAGGTAGTTGAAGATTTGGCCACCGCCGTTATTGAAGACGATGATGATGAGAGGGAGCGGGTTTTTCTTCAAAAATAAGAGCGAATTGATGTCGTGCCAAAAGGTCATATCGCCAATGAGCGCAATAGTTGTCCGTTCTTGTTTAAGTGCAATCCCGATGGCGGTCGCAATATTTCCATCAATCCCTGAGTGGCCTCGGTTAGCAAAAAGAGTGCCTCGAAAATCGTCTGGGTAAAAGACTCTATCGACGTGCCGGATCGGCATGCTATTGCCGATGAAAAGGTTGAATGGTTGGGAGCTTTTTGATAAAAGGCGTGTGAAAGCGATTTCTGAAATTTTAGGATCTTCAAACAGGGCTTTATCGATGCAGGTAGCAGAGAATGCAGAAAGTTCGTGGCAATCTTGCATAAATTTTGAGAAAAGGCGTGGTGGGGTATGTTGGATCAAGTCGCGGATAAATTGACTTGGATGCATCACAATCCGGTGGGTTACCGCATGTTCCGGATCGCATCGCTCTTTATGTGGAGAAACATAGACGACACGGCCGATCGAGTGGAGCCACGGCTGGATTTTTTTACAAACTGTCCGGTCCCCAAACTTAAGGATCACGTCGGGCTTCAGTTCCTCGAGTACATTTTCGTAGTTTTGCAGAATGTAGCGGCTTGTTGAGTTTTTACGGCAGTTCGACAGCGGATCCAAGATCAACGGCCACGAAAGATGTTTGGCCAATTCAATCAAATGGCGCGGATCGATCCCATTCACTTCAGCGACAACAATGACTCCACGCTCAAAGCATAGAAGGTCCTTTTGGATTTCACACGCCATTTTTTGGTTTAAACAGCGGGGCACAGAACGAAACGTCGTTTTTGGTTTCAACATCGGTTGTTTGTGAATCGGTTCTTGATTCGCCATGGTCCGAAATTGGCAATTGAGGTGCACAGGTCCTTTTGTCTCCTCCAAGCTATTGAAAACTGCATGCCCGACCATCGAGCGGGTGAAACTCACCGAAATTTCGGGGGTCGGAGGGGGGAATTGGAAGTGAAATTGGACAAAGGGGGCGAAAAAATCGTATTGCTCAATTGTTTGGTTGGCCATTGCTTGGTGCAATTCAGGTGGGCGATCCGCCGTGATTAAAATTAGGGGAACATGGGTCTGAGATGCTTCAATCACAGCTGGAAGAAGGTTGGCAATAGCGCTGCCGCTCGTTACAATCAGGGCGACAGGTTCTTTCAGCGCCTTGGCAAGCCCTAAAGCGATAAAGGCAAGGCCCCGCTCGTCGATATGGGTGTGAATTTTGGTCAACGGGTTTCGTTTTGCCGCAAGCGCCAACACTGAAGAGCGCGAGCCAGGGGCGATGCAGATGTGGCAAACATTTTGTGCGATTAATTCGTCGATCAAACTCTCAGAAAACAGGGTGTTCCAGTATGCATTGTCCATAAATTACCAAAGGTAGGGCGATATTTTGTGATTGAGTTCGGTCCATTCTTCATCGATGGTAGAGCCTTCGACCAGGCCGCTACCGGCAAAAAGATAGAGGTGATCGTGTTTTAAAAGGGCGGAGCGGATCGCGACAGAGGCAAGCGTTGTTCCATCCAACATTAAAGCAAACGGGGCAGCATACAATCCTCGGTCGAACGGTTCGACCTGATAGAGAGTTTCCAGTGCGGACGATTGCGGATATCCAGCCACAGCGCTTGTGGGATGGAGGAGCTGAATCAGCGCCTCATCAGAGATATTCGGTTTTAATAAGCCTTGAATCGCCGTCTTCAGGTGATACAGGTGATGTGAAGTTAAAATTGTCGGATGTTCGTCTACATGAATTTCAGTGCAAACGGTCTTCAATTTTTCAGTCAAATCCCGAACCACATAAGCGTGCTCTTTGAGATCTTTTTCAGACTCTAAAAGAAGATGCGGGTTCTGGTCGATCCCGAGCGTTCCCGCAATGGCTGCAGCGAATAGAAGCTCTTTTTTTCGTTCGAAAAGTCGTTCAGGAGTTGCTCCCATGAAGGCGACCCCCTTTTCGGGCATGTAGAAAAAGATGTCTTGCGAGCGGAAAATGGCGAGGTGATTATTGATCAAACTTTTTGCTTCGAGCACACTTTCAAACTTGAGTGCTGTTTTGCGAGCCAAGACGATTTTCTCGATCCCTTCGAACCCTTTTTCAATCGTTTTTGTGTAGTTTTCTTTGTTTGGGGTATCGGTTCTTGTGAGGGGCTTTGCCAACGGTTCAATGATTGGGTAGACGCGCGATTCGACTCGATAGGAGGCGGGCTGCACCCAGGTCGAGGTCGGAAAAGAGTCCCATAGATTGCTTTTTCGTTTGAAGGAGAAAAAATCTTGAAAGCCGATCAAGGGGAAGATGTTTTCTTGCGGGGTAGAAAAAGTTGCTTTGGCACCAAAGCCGCCAAAAATAAACTGGGGTGTTGCAAAGAGGAATTTAGGGTAAACATCCTCTTGAAAAAGCCACTCGATCACGATTTTTTTCCTGTATAAATGGTCACGATTCCTAAAAAGTAAGAGCGGTAGTGCACCTCATGAAACCCAGCTGTTTGGAGCCAAGAACAGAAAGAGTCTCGTTGCGCAAAACTTTCGATGGTTTCGTTGAGATAGTGGTAAGCGTTTTTGTTGGTGGTAAACAATCCGGCTAGAAAGGGGAGAACGTGGCGAATATAGAAAAGAAAGAGAGGGCGAAAAATGGGTAGAGTAGGGGTGGAAAATTCGAGAATGTGGATCGATCCAGCAGGTTTCAAAATCCGATAAATGGCATGAAGCCCTTTTTGTGGATCTTTGAAATTGCGAATCCCGAAACTCAACGTGGCGATATCGAAGCTATTGTCGTTAAATGTGGGCTCTTCAGCATCCATGATCGTTAACGTGACTGTCTTCTCCCATCCTTCTCGAATGACTTTTTTCTGCCCGACTTTTAACATTTCCTTAGAAATATCGATCCCGAACGCCTTTGTGATGTTGGGGCGCCGCCTTAAGGCAGAGAGCAGTTGATCACACGTCCCGGTGGCAATGTCGATCAAGGTGATCGGCCGATCGGTCGGAATTGTTTTGACAAGAACTCTTCGAAACCAAGGATCGCTACCAAAGGAAATGACCCTGTTGATAAAGTCGTAAACCTTTCCGATAGAATCGAACATACTGGCTACGTGTTCTCTTGAAGGGCTTTTTGGTCCTGCATTCATGGAGGTTTTTTTAACATAAAGAATCTATATGCACAACTAAAACTTGCTCCAAAATAATCCCTCAAACCCCTTCTATTTTAGACCACTTGTTGCAAACTTTAAACAATGGCAAATTAAACTTATCAAAAATAATGTTTGTGTGTAGTATAGTTTTTTCCTTTCAAAATAAGAGGTGTTTAGACGATGCGTATACAAGAATTAACCTATGTGCCTGCTTGTTTTGGTAAAATTGTAGGCAGTTGGATATCTAAAAAAGAGATGATGATTGCGGGGATTGTCCTGTCCATTTTAGGGGGCTGCAGTTTTTTGTGGCTCGACGAATGTCTAGACTGATCGAAGAAAATTGTGCTTTAAAAGCTTTGCAAGAAGTCAATTTGGAACGGGAAGCAAAATTATCAAGAGAGTTGGATCAATGGTTAGAGGAAACAGAATCGCAGCAAAAGGTTTTAGAAGGCCAAATTTATGCATTGGTTACGAAAAAATCCGCGCTTGTGCAAGAGGTTGAAAAGAGTCGAGCGGTTGCGAAAGAGAACGAGACATTGAAGCGAGATCTGATTTTCAAGCAGTGTCGGATTGCAAACCTCGAAGAGAGGGTGAAGGAAATAGGGTGGGTGCGTAGTACGGAAAAGCGAGCAAGCTCTACGGGGCGGGTTGAGCCTAAGAAAACGGTCGAAGAGATTCAAGCGAAAGAGTTGCAAAATGAGATTGAGAAGTTGCGAATGGAGGAAGAAGGTTTAAAAAAAGAAATTACCCTTTCTGGCGAAAAAAATCTTCAATTGGAAGAGAGGGGGAAGGAAGTTAGAAGGGCTTTGCGTGTTGCCGAGGGGCGCTTGAAGTTAAGGGAGACACGCTTAAAACAACTTTTGCAAAATCTTTAATTTAAATCGGGTTAAACTTATCGGGAAAATCCCGTTTGTGTTAATGTAGTTTTAAATTATGTATATGCGGGTAAATTAATATGGTAGATTCAGTTTTAAATTTTTCAGTTTTAAATTTTGTAGATGGAATGTTTCGTAGCACACCTCAAAGCGAAAGTCAGATGTATGCGCGAGTTCGCGCAGTTGTTTGCGTTGCTCTGGCAGCTGTAAGCGTTTGTTTTAAAGATGCTCGTCTTGCGTGCCTAGCATTAGCCGTCCCCTTATATGGTTTGGTGATGAGACAGAAATCGGATATTGCTGCGGAAAAGCGCTTGCAAACCCACATAAAATCTCTAATGAAATTAGAGAGAGAGAGCGATGCTCTTGACAGGGATAAGATGATGCTCAATGAGGGCTTGAAAGAAAAGAACCGCTTGCTGGTGGCATTACAGTTGAAGTGCGATTCTCTGGAGCGGGAACTCATAGCTAAATCCATAGATAGTGTAGTAGTTGAAACAGCGATCACAACTGTGATTGATGCAAAGGTTGATGGAGACGATGAGGCTTCACGTGAAACAGACTTTGCAGCTGCTGCTCAAAAAAACACTAACACAGAAAAAAAGTCAGGAAAAAAAAATCAGAAAAAAGTCAAATAAGTAGTTGATTTTACGTAAAGTCTTTTTTTAACAAAAAAGGCTTTCGTCGGAGAGCTTTTTTGAATGATGTATGAAAAAATATATTTTTATTGGGCTATGTTGTAGTCGAAAAGGTGGGTGATATGAGTATTGTAGCGTTTGTTGATCAAATGTTTTGGAGCGGTTCTGCAGAGTTAAGTTCTTCTGATCAAAAGTATGCAAGAATTCGCGCGGTTGCGTGCATTGCTTTGGCAGCTGTAAGCATTTGTTTTAAAAAGCCTCGTCTTGGATACATAGCATTAACTGTCGCCTTGTATGGTTTGGTAAAAAGATGGGAGGAGAATAAAGCAGAGATAGCTCAATTGAGCGTGAGTTTAACGGAAAAAAAGGTGGCACTGGAGCAATCGGAAACAAAAATTACTGAATTGCAAACGAAATTAGAGGATGCAGAAAAGACGCTAGGACAATCGAAAGCAGAGATAGCTCAATTGCAAGTAAGCGTAACGAAGTTAGTCGACGATCTGCGGTTATTAAAAGGGGATTGGTTTGATAAAAAGACGGAATTGGAAAGCGAACTTGCAGAAGTTAAGTCATGCTTTGCAAGAGCTGAAAATGAAAACAGTAATCTTCAAAGGTCTCAATCGGGTGGGGTTGATCAAGAAGTATTGGAAAGCGAACTTGTAGAAGTTAGGGCACGCCTTGCAAGAGCTGAAAATGAAAGCAGAACTTTTCAAAGGTCTCAATCGTGTGGGGCTGATCAAGAAGCATTGAAAAGCAAACTTGCAGAAGTTAGGGCACAACTTGAAAGAGCTGAAAATGAAAACAGTAATTTTCAAAGGTATCGATCAGCTTACGAATGTTTACGAGGTGGTCTGGCGCACATTCTAAACTCACCAGGAGAAGCAAAAGACAAAATTCATGCATTAAAGAAGTTGAGGTCAGGCATATAGAGCTTGTGGCTGGGTTTGATAGACGTATCGAGGTGGCGTGTACACCATCGATACGGGCTTTTTGACAAGTGGATTTTGTTGATTGAAAATGGAAAAGGCCTCCCCTTCAAGGGAGGTCTTTTTTTTACCAGGGGATTATTAAGGGGTGCGCCCCTTAATCGGGGTTGGGGGCAGAGCCCCCTTGACTGAGGAGCCTTTCGAGGGTTTTGAAGAGGTGGGCTTTGGGGATGAGTTCTATGAGGGTCGATTGGGTGATGGTCTTGTAGCATTCGGGGTTGAGCTCGGTGAAGAAGAGCTGGCCGCCGTTTTTGGTGACTTTGGTTGCGCATTCGCTGAGGAGGTGCAGGGCGGTGGCGTCGATCGTGACGATCTGGTGGAACCGCAGGACGATCTTTTGCGGCCGCTGGATGAGTTCTTGGAATATCTGGTCGAACTTGGCGTAGGCGCCGAAGAAAAGGGCCCCCTCAAACTCGAAGACCTCAAACTCTGGCGGAATCTTGAGGACTTTGGGCGAGGGGTTGTCGGAGGTGATCTGGAGGAAATCGCCTTGGAGCTTGTTGAGCTTTGCTGCCTTGGCCATCCGATCGACGAAAAGGAATGCAGAGAGGAGGACGCCCACCTGGATCGCCGCGATGAGGTCGAGGAAGACGGTGAGAGCAAAGGTGGTGAGGAAGATCGCGAAGTCGGCTCGGGTCGACTGATAAAGGTGGCGCCAGCTGCGCCATTCCGACATGTTGTAGGCGATGAGCATCAAAATCGCAGCCAAGGCTGCCATCGGAATGAAAACGACCACGTCTTTAAGAAAAAGAACAATGATGAAAAGAAAGAGCGCGTGAGCCATCCCGGCTATCGGAGTGGTCCCGCCTGCACGGATGTTCGCGGCCGTTCGTGTGATCGCACCGGTGACCGGAATCCCTCCAAAAAGGGGCGAAAAAATGTTGCCAATCCCTTGCGCAATCAGCTCGGTATTGGAGCGATGCCTTTCCCCAAGCATCCCGTCAGCAACGAGAGCGCAAAGAAGCGATTCAATCCCGCTCAACAGCGCGATTGTGAACGCTGTGGGGAACAGCTCGGTGATTCGGGCCAGCGATAGGGGAAATAAAGCAACAGGCTCTATCGTGAGCGATAGCTCGTGAAAGCGCGATTGAATCGTTTCGACCGGAAGACGAAAATAATAGGAGATCGCCGTGATCCCCACGAGGGTGATGAAGGGGGCGGGCAAAGATTTTTTGTAGGAATGGATCGCTT
>JACCDN010186201.1_pt1 | contig 201652 bp, 188 predicted proteins | sample 7441691 | NCBI WGS metagenome assembly JACCDN01 (sample SAMN15323439, study PRJNA562643) | freshwater metagenome | isolation source: river surface water | place: USA:Blue River Watershed | collected 2017-08-16 | reverse complement strand
GTAGCGCTGTTCAATGTCGCAGCACCCGTAGTGCTCAAGGTGCCCGTTCCAACGTTACCCGTGTTGGTGATGCCGTTGGTCGTCGTAGCGCCAGTCACGCCTAGGGTTGTGTTAACGGTAGCGCTGTTCAATGTCGCAGCACCCGTAGTGCTCAAGGTGCCCGTTCCAACGTTACCCGTGTTGGTGATGCCGTTGGTCGTCGTAGCGCCAGTCACGCCTAGGGTGGTGTTAACGGTAGCGCTGTCCAATGTCGCAGCACCCGTAGTGCTCAAGGTACCCGTTCCAACGTTACCCGTGTTGGTGATGCCGTTGGTCGTCGTAGCACCGCCAATACTCAAGTCACCGGTGGTGCTTGTCGTTGTTGAATCAACAACCAGACTATTAACTGTTGTAAAGACACCACCATTCGTGTAGCCACTCTGTAACTCTACAGATCCAGCACCACCAGGGTTGGCTGCTGTATCCCCTGACTGTATGAATGTAGTTGAAGTCCCACCCGCTACAGCAGTATTTGTTGCTGCTTCAAGAATGGTACCCACAGTCTGAGCAAATGCGGCACCACTTGCCGCCATCGCAGAAGCTGATACCAGCGCCACAACAATCCCTTTTGAGCCAGATGGCTTCTTCGCCTTGGCACCTTCATGGGTGACTACTGTGCGTTGGTGAACGTGATCCCAAATGGTGCGATAAATCTTGTTCATGCTGACTCCCTAGTGATTGCGCCCAAGCGAATGGACAAAGTGACTTATGGGAGTGATTAAATCGACCTATAGGTAAATTCGGTTTTGCCTATATGCGAATTTCTGGAAAATCATTGCCGTTCACTTGCATTCCAGCAACAGGGACGATTTGTTCATTGAAGAGCGGGCCTAGTTCACGGCGCAGCTCGAACCAGAAGCTAGAAAGCAACTCAACTGTTCTGGATCTTTGATCGCCATCGTTGATATGAATCTTGATCAGCCCCTTGAAGGCATATTCATTAAGGATATTCCCCAGCATCTGTCGGGTCATGCCCGAACGCCTAGCAATTTCTGCCATTGGGGTATCGGCCAGCAAACCGCTTTGCTGTAGCCTGACCAGTTGACAAATCAGCCTAAGACGCGCAGGTGAACCAATCATTTGAGACCTTCTCAATCACAGCGATTTAATTGATCTCATGTAAACAATAATTGCGACAAATATGTTTTACTTATTAGCGCCATTTGGCGCAATGTTGCGCCGCGTCCAGTTTCTCCATAACCCGTTGATTTGCTTGACTTGCACCCTTGGACACCGTATCGTTTGGGCTTGAAATACAAGCCACGCGCCGATTTGAGCTCCTCAGCTTGCGGGCGCGCTAATAAATACTGCTAAAGCGATGGGATATCGAACACCCGCCGCTTGCAGCCCCGCTGACCGGCGGGTTTGTTTTTTAAGAAGATGTTGGCCATGACTGCATTGCAATTGAAGCCCCAGCCTCAACCCGATCGTACCGAAGAGGTGTTGTCCCATCTCAAAGAGCGCGTTCTCGTGCTCGATGGCGCCATGGGTACCATGATCCAGAAGCACACCCTCACCGAGGCCGACTTCCGGGGTGAGCGCTTTGCCACGCATGCACACGATCTGAAAGGCAACAATGATCTGTTGCTTCTGACGCGTCCGGATGTCATCCAGGGGATTCATGAGGCCTATCTGGCGTCCGGTGCCGACATCATTGAAACCAACACCTTCAACGCAACCCGCCTGTCGCAATCCGATTACAAGCTCGAAGACATTGTCTACGAACTCAACTATGCCGGCGCCGCCATTGCCCGCGCCGCCTGCGACAAATACACGGCACAGAATCCGGCCAAGCCGCGCCTGGTTGCCGGCGTGATTGGTCCGACGTCACGCACGGCGTCCATCTCACCGGATGTGAATGATCCGGGTGCGCGCAATGTGACTTTCGACGAGTTGGTCACCAACTACATTGAGGCCGCCAACGGCCTGATCGACGGCGGCACCGACATCCTGCTCATCGAGACCGTGTTTGATACGCTCAACGCCAAAGCCGCCATCATGGCGGTCGAGCAGGTCTTTGAGGTGCGTGGTCGCCGCTGGCCCGTGATGATTTCGGGCACGATCACCGATGCATCGGGGCGCACCCTGTCAGGACAAACTGCGGAGGCCTTCTGGACCTCGATGTCGCACGCCCGTCCCATCTCGATGGGTCTGAACTGTGCGCTGGGCGCCAAAGAACTGCGTCAGCACGTGGAAACCCTGTCGCGCATCTGCCCGACCTATATCTCCGCCCACCCAAACGCCGGCTTGCCCAACGCTTTTGGTGGCTATGACGAAACACCGGAGATGTTGGCCGAAGACATTCGCGAATGGGCGGTTCACGGCCTCGTGAATATCGTTGGCGGCTGCTGCGGCACCACGCCAGATCACATCCGCGCCATTGCCAACGCCGTTGCCGGCGTATCACCTCGCCGGCCGACCGAGGTGCCACATCGTTTGCGTTTGTCCGGCCTGGAACCCTGCGAAATCGGCCCTGAGTCTTTCTTTGTGAACGTCGGTGAACGCACCAATGTCACCGGCTCGCGCGCTTTCGCCAAGATGATTCTGGAAAGCCGCTTCGACGACGCCCTGGCGGTCGCCCGACAGCAGGTAGAAAACGGCGCTCAGGTCATTGACATCAACATGGACGAAGCCATGCTGGATTCGGAGGCCGCCATGGTGCGCTTCCTGAATCTGATCGCCTCGGAGCCAGATATCTCGCGCGTACCAATCATGATCGACTCATCGAAATGGTCGGTCATCGAAGCGGGTCTCAAATGCATCCAGGGCAAGGGCATTGTCAACTCGATCTCGATGAAAGAGGGCGAGGTCGAGTTCCTGCGTCAGGCCCGCCTAGCGCGGCAATATGGCGCAGCCGTCATCGTCATGGCCTTTGACGAAAAAGGCCAGGCGGACACCTTCGCCCGTAAGGTCGAAATCTGCGAACGCGCCTACAAGCTGCTGGTTGCCAATGGTTTTCCGCCTGAAGACATCATCTTCGACCCGAATATTTTTGCAATCGCCACAGGCATTCCCGAGCACGATGGTTATGCCGTGGACTTTATCGAAGCCACCCGCTGGATCAAGGCACACCTCCCCCATGCCAGTATTTCGGGAGGCGTTTCGAACGTCTCGTTCTCGTTCCGCGGCAACGACCCGGTGCGTGAAGCCATTCACACGGTCTTTCTCTACCACGCCATTCAGGCGGGGATGACCATGGGCATCGTCAACGCCGGTCAGCTCGGTGTCTATGACGAGATTGATCCCGAGCTCCGTGCCAAGGTTGAAGACGTGGTGCTTAACAAGCACGCCGGTGCAGGGGACGCGCTGGTGGAGTTCGCGCAGAATGTGAAGGGCACCGCCAAAGAGCGCGTTGAAGATCTGGCCTGGCGTAGCTGGCCGGTCGAGGAGCGCCTGAGTCATGCTATGGTCAAGGGCATCACGGACTACGTTGTCGCTGACACCGAGGAGTGTCGCGCAGCGCTGGCCGCGGCCGGCCAACCTCCGCTGGCCGTGATTGAAGGTCCACTCATGAGCGGGATGAACACCGTCGGCGATCTGTTTGGCGCTGGCAAGATGTTCCTGCCACAAGTCGTGAAGTCTGCCCGCGTCATGAAGCAGGCCGTGGCCCATCTGGTGCCGTTCATCGAAGAGGAAAAGGCCCGATCAGGCGCTGCCGCCAAGGGCAAGATCGTCATTGCCACCGTGAAGGGTGACGTACACGACATCGGCAAAAACATCGTCGGTGTAGTGCTCGGCTGTAATGGCTATGAAGTGGTCGACCTCGGGGTTATGGTGCCCTGTGATCAGATTCTCAAAGCGGCGATCGAACACGAAGCGCAGGTCATTGGCCTCTCTGGTCTGATCACCCCCTCGCTGGAAGAGATGACGCATATCGCCAGCGAAATGACACGTCAGGGTTTTGATATTCCGCTCATGATTGGTGGCGCGACAACAAGCCGCGCGCACACAGCCATCAAGATTGCACCCAACTACGACCACCCTGTGGTCTATGTGCCGGATGCCTCACGCGCCGTCGGCGTGGTATCGAACCTGCTTTCCGCCGATCAGGAAAAGGCTGCCAACTACCGTGCCGGACTTGCTGCTGACTATGAAAAAGTCCGGCAACAGCATGCCAACAAAAAGGGCGTGGCCCTAGTCTCACATGAGGCTGCCCAGGCCAATGCCTTCGATGCCTTCACCGGCGACTATGCGGGCTACCTACCTGTGGCACCGAAACAGACCGGTATCCGGGTCATTGAGCCTAGCCTGGATGAACTCGTACCATACATCGACTGGAGCCCCTTCTTCCAGACCTGGGATCTGACGGGGTCTTTCCCGGCCATTCTGGAAGACAAGGTGGTAGGCGAAACGGCGCAACAGGTCTATGCCGATGCCCAGGCGATGCTCAAGCAGATCGTGGCGGAAAAGTGGCTGAAACCCCGTGGCGTCTTTGGCCTGTTCCCGGCGAATCGCGTCGGTGACGACATCGAAATCTATACGGATGACAGCCGTCAACACGTGGGCATGATCTGGCACAACCTGCGCCAGCAACAGGAGCGCCCCGCCGGCAAGCCGAATCAGTGTCTGGCTGACTTTATCGCGGAGAAAAAACCGACTGACACCACGCCTGACTGGATCGGCGGTTTTGCAGTCTCCTGTGGTGAGGGCATCGAGCCCCACGTCAAGAAATTCGAAACCGAACACGACGACTATCGGGCCATCATGCTCAAGTCGCTGGCCGACCGCCTGGCCGAAGCCTTTGCCGAATGGCTGCACCGTGAAGTCCGCATGACGTACTGGGGCTATGCGGCAGATGAACGGCTCGATAACCTAGCCCTCATCAAAGAAGCCTACCGTGGCATTCGTCCGGCGCCGGGTTACCCGGCCTGCCCAGATCATCTGGCCAAGCGCGGTCTGTTCGAGTTACTCGACGTGCCCAAGCGGGCGGGCATGACGCTCACCGAATCCTGCGCCATGTGGCCGGCCGCTTCAGTCTCCGGCTTCTATCTGGCGCATCCAGCGGCTCAATACTTTGCGGTCAGCAAAATCGGCAATGATCAGCTAGAAGACTTTGCCCGTCGTTGTGGCCTATCGGTCAATGAAGCTAAGCGCTGGCTGGCGCCCATTCTGTAACGCTTACTTGGGAAAGTCCTTCGGGGCTTCCCAGGTAATTTCCTTTTTCTCGCGCGACGCCTGCTCCAGCATCTTGATAAAGGGTTGCGCCCTTACGGAGAGCCCGACCAGCTCATGCGGCTCGATCCCAACCTCCGGAATTGGCTGATCATCACGAGCCAATCCGGTTTCTTTCAGACGCTTTTCGTAATCTATTAGGCTACGCAAATGTTCTAGCGCTGAGGGCATTTGGTCCACGGTAATAACGCCGCGCTGAGTTGGCGACTTGCCGATCACCGTCAGTAGCGCCCGCGCCACATCGTCAAACATCAGCAGATTGGCCGTCGCCCGAGAAGAAAACCGAACCAGCATAAGCACCCCTTCCTGTTGAACCCGGGTACACCGTACCCAGCTCCTTTATAATACGCCATACCCCAATCGTGAATAAAAACAGAGGATTAACACCATGCATATCCTTGAGCCGCTCTTCGAACAGAACCGCATCTGGTCGGAAAAGACCCAGAAGGAAAACCCAGAATTTTTTGGCGAGCTCGCGAGGCTTCAGCAACCGGAATATCTGTGGATCGGCTGCTCTGATTCGCGCGTCCCCGCGAATCAGATCATGGGCCTCAAGCCCGGTGAGGTCTTTGTCCATCGCAACATTGCCAACGTGGTCGTTCATAGTGATCTGAACTGCCTTTCGGTGGTGCAATACGCTGTGCAGGTGCTGCGCGTCAAACATATTCTCGTTGTGGGTCACTATGGCTGTGGCGGCGTCAAGGCAGCACTGGATGGTCTGCGGATCGGTCTGGCTGATAACTGGCTGCGCCACATCCATGATGTGCGCCAGAAGCACCAGGCGATTCTGGACGAGTGCCCCGAAAGCGAACGTCATGATCGACTTTGTGAGCTGAACGTGATTGAGCAGGTACTCAATCTGGCGCAATCGACGGTGATGTACGACGCCTGGACCTCGGGCCAGCAGATTGCCGTGCACGGACTGATTTACGGGCTGCAGGATGGCATCGTGCGTAATCTGAACATCTCGGTGCACAGCATCAACGCCATCTGTCCGGCATACAACCACGCGCTCAGCGCCTACACCACTGAAGCCTGATTACCATGACCGTACCGGCATTCGTCAGCCTGCGTAAAACGCTACTGGCGGGTGCCATCGGCAACGCGATCGAGTTTTACGACTTTATTGTGTACGCCTATCTGGCCGGGTACTTTGCGGCTCACTTCTTTCCCACTCACGATCCGGTCGCCGCTCTTCTGGCCAGCTACGGTGCCTTTGCTACCGGCATGATCATGCGCCCGGTGGGCGCCATTCTCTTTGGCAATATCGGGGATCGGATAGGGCGTAAAGCGGCGCTCCAACTCTCTGTGCTGCTGATTGCCGTCCCGACGCTGATCATCGGCCTCCTCCCCACCTATGCCAGTATCGGCCTCTGGGCACCGGCACTGCTCATCCTGATGCGCATGCTACAAGGCCTGTCGGTGGGGGGCGAGTACTCATCCTCGATAGTCTTTCTCATCGAGCACGCACCCAGGAAGCGTCGGGGTCTGGTCGGCGGGTTCAGTCCGATGGGCGCCTTCGGAGGGCTGCTGCTGGGTACCGGTGCCAGCTTTCTCTGTACGGCCATGCTCGGCAAAGACGTCATGACCGACTGGGGCTGGCGCGTGCCATTTCTGTCGAGCATTCTTCTCACCGGTGTTGGGATCTGGGCGCGGCGCTCACTGGGGCATGAAATCATGCAGCGCAAAGACATGCTGCAGTCACCGGTGAGAACGGCCTTTCGTGATTATTGGCGCCCCATGTTGGCCATTGCACTGGCCAACACCGCCACAGGGATCGTCTCGTTTGTCGGCTTCATGTATGCCGTGCCATGGATGACCAAGCTGACGGGAATCAGCACCACCACTGCTCTGGCGATCAATCTGCTGAGCTTACTCCTCGTTAGCCTGTTGTCGGTTGCGGGTGGCTGGCTGGGTGATGTCTTTGGCAAATTAACGATCACCCGACTCGGTGTGCTCATTCTCCTGCTGGGTGCCTGGCCGGCCTTCGAGCTCTTTGCCAGCGGGCAACTTACTCTGATGATGCTGGGCGGACTGCTGCTCGCTATTGGCCAGGGCTTCTATCTCGGCCCCCTGTCTGCCAGCATGGCGACCCTCCTGCCGCATAAGGTTCGCGTGACTGGCCTCTCTTTCGGCTACAGCCTCGCCGTCGGTGTCTTTGGCGGATTAGCGCCGATGTTCACCGAGTTTCTGATTGCCCGTTTTCACCTCACCATGGCGCCAGCCATGGTCATCATGCTCGGGGCACTCGTGTCGCTGCTCACGCTCTGCCTGCACCCACTCTGGCGGCATAACGATGGACAGCTGCCGGAAGATCCGCCCGCCAGTGCTGTGGCCAATTCCTGAGCGATGCAAGTCGGCATTGATCTCGGCGGTACCAAGATCGAGGCAGCGGTGCTTGATGACACTGGCGGCTTCTGTTTCCGCAAACGCGCTGCCACGCCGAGAGGCGAATACCTGGCGACCCTGGAAACCATCGCCAGCCTGATCGATGATGCCGAGTCAGCACTGAATGAGCCTTGTGCGAAGGTCGGCGTCGGCCATCCGGGCTCCGTCAATCCAGGCACGGGGGATATCCGTAATGCCAATTCGACCTGTCTTAATGGCCAGCGATTGGAAGCAGATTTACGCGCGCGTCTCAATCGCCCTGTGGTCTTGGCCAACGATGCCGACTGCCTGACGCTCTCAGAAGCAACCGATGGAGTCGCCCGAGCTTATACCACCGTGTTCGGTGTCATTCTGGGTACCGGCATCGGAGGGGGTTGGGTGATCAACGGACAGTTGATCCGGGGACCGAATGGCCTGAGCGGTGAATGGGGTCATAACCCGCTTCCGGCCAGCTCCATAGCCGAACTTCCCGGACCACCTTGCTACTGCGGCAAATCCGGCTGTATTGAGGCGTGGTTATCCGGCCCGGGGCTGTTGGCCGATTACCATCGGTCGGTTGAATCGGATGGTTTGCTATTGACCGATGCCCAGCAACTGGTCACAGCCGCCGCTCAGGGCAATGAGCTGGCGCAGGGTGCCCTCGAGCGACATACCGATCGACTGGCGCGCGCACTGGCCATGATCATCAACACCGTTGACCCGGAGGCGATTGTATTGGGTGGTGGCGTCGCACAGCGCCCCGGACTGATCGACGCACTCGCTGCGGTGCTCCCGGCACATGTTTTTCTGCCGCCGGGCACACCACTCAGCACGCGGATCCTGTTACCGGAATTCGGCGATAGTTCGGGCGTACGTGGCGCCGCACGACTTTAGGCGGCGCTGCTTAGCACTCCAGCGGATCGACCTCGACCGCCCAGCGCACCCCGCCCGGTGCCGCGCCGCGCGTCACCCCACGGCCGGCACTGATCTTCGGCAACCAGTCATTGAGAAAACACTGAAGGGCAATGCGGCTCGGCGATTCAATCAACAACTGTGCCCGCTCCCGACCCGCCAGTTTCACCATGCGCATCGGCACCGGGTCGTAGAGAAACACTTCCGGATGCACATCGGCCGCGGCCAGCGTACGAATCTGGTTCAGGAACCCCAGCACAGTCTCCAGTCGCTTCGCCTCCGCACGGACGATGGCCTGCGCAGCAAACGGCGGGAAGCCGGCCTGTTGCCGCGCCTGTAATTCTTGTTTGAGAAAGCCCGGCACATCGTGCCGCAAAAGACACTGATACAACGGATGCTCCGGGTGTTCGGTCTGAACCATGACCTGACCAGGACGTTCGGCACGACCCGCGCGACCGGCCACCTGCATCAACTGGGCAAACAGACGCTCGGGTGCCCGCCAGTCAGCGGCAAAAAGACCGCTATCGGCACCGACGACCCCCACCCGGGTTAAGGCCGGAAAATCATGTCCCTTGGCGAGCATTTGGGTGCCGACGAGAATATCGACATCCCGCGAACTGATCTGCGCCTCAAGCGCTTCCCATTGTTTACGCGTTGTCGCCACGTCGCGGTCAACGCGAAGAATACGGGCCTGGGGAAAATGTTGTTGCAGTGCCTCCTCGATGCGCTGCGTTCCGCGTCCCAGCGGCCTCAGATCAGCATTGCCACAATCCGGACATTGGCGCGGCAGCGGTGAGGTGTCGCCGCAATGGTGGCAGCGCAGGGTTCGGTCCAACCGGTGGACGACCCGATGGGCTGCACAGCGTCGGCAATTGGAAACCCAGCCACAGGCGGTACAGGTGAGCACCGGGGCGTAACCGCGGCGGTTGATAAACAGCAGACTTTGTTCGCCGGCGGCCAGCCCGGCGGCCAGCATCTCCAGCAACGGTTGCGACAACCCTTCGTCCAGCGTCAGTCGTCGGGTATCAATCAAGGTGATCGTCGGTAGCACGGCATCGGCGTGAGCCCGCTCTGCGAGATCAAAGCGCCGGTAACGACCGCTTTCTACATTTGACCAGCTTTCCGGCGAAGGGGTAGCCGAACCAAGCACAATGGGTATCGCCCGTTGATGTGCCCGCCAGACCGCCAGATCCCGGGCGTGGTAGCGCATCCCCTCCAACTGCTTGTACGCAGGATCGTGCTCTTCATCCACAATAATGAGCCCGAGCTTAGGCATCGGCGTAAAGATTGCCAACCGGGTGCCGATCACAATCTGTGCTTCGTCTCTGAGTGCTGCAGCAAAGTTGCGGGCACGAACTGCCTCGGTTACCTCACTATGCAGGCTGACCACCGCCACCCCGGGAAAGCGTGCGGCAACCCGCGCCTCGATCAGGGGTGTTAGATTGATCTCGGGCACCAGTAGAAGTACCTGCTTCCCCTGGGCGAGGATGGCCTCGATCAGCCGTAAATAGACTTCCGTCTTTCCGGAACCGGTCACACCGAATAAGAGATTGGCCGAGTAACCCTGGAGTTGCGGCAACAGGCTGGAAAGCACCGAGGCCTGGCACGATGTCAGCTCGGGAATCCGGGTGGCTGGCACCTCAGCAATATCGCGTGCCTTCATGGCGCGACGCTTGACCGGGTCAGGCTTGCGTAAGCCGGTCGGGATCGCCTGTAATAGGGCCTCACCTGGTGCGGCCTGATAATAGCTGGCGGCAAACTGGCACAACGACACCCAGTCGTCCGGAAAGGGAGGCAGATCTCTCAGAATCGCTTCGGCCGCTTTAAGCTGACTTACCGGCGGCGTAGCCAGGTCACCATCGCCTGCCAGGGGCAGTACGTCCAGAATAACCCCCACCCGTCGCCCACGACCGAAGGGTACGACGACCCGGTACCCGACATCGGCCAGGGTGGCTTCCGGCGTTGCCAGATAATCAAAACTCGCTGCGAGCGGGGCGTCAATGGCGACCCGCAGGCGCCATAAAACCACCGGGTTTTCAAGGGGTTCGCTCAGGGGCATCCTGTCAGCCATCCGTTATCGATGCCTTAGCGGATATTTCTTAACAGAGTTCTCGGGCTGATCATCTAGTTCTCTGTATTTAAAGGATAAATCGGCAATCTTGGATTGTGGATAACTTTGTGGGTAAGCGACCCGAGATTGGCGTCTTGACAGGCACAAACCCGCCATGGGGGAGCCTAAGACTCGGGTCGGGCCAAATGGCATCCGCAAGGCAAGAAATCAGCGGCCCGAGCGCATCGAGCGACCCACCGCATGGACCGTATCCACGAGGACCGAAACGTTCTCCGGGGGGGTGAACTGGGAGATGCCATGCCCCAGATTAAACACATGACCGGTGTTGGCCGGACCAAAACTGCGCAACACTCTTTCGGCTTCGCGTGCAACGGCCTCCGGCCCCGCCCGCAAAATAGTCGGATCCAGGTTCCCCTGAAGCGCTACCCGCTCTCCAACGCGCGCCCGCGCCTTGCCGATATCAATCGTCCAATCCAGACCCAGACCATCTGCACCGGTATCGGCCAGGGCCTCAAGCCAGAGACCGCCGCCCTTGGTAAAGACAATCGATGGAATACGCTCGCCATCCCAGGTTTTATGCAAAGCGGCAACGATGCGCTTCATGTAATTCAGAGAAAACTCGTGGAAGGCAGCCTCAGCCAGCGTGCCCCCCCAAGAATCAAATATCATCACAGCCTGCGCGCCTGCCTCGATTTGCGCATTGAGATACTGAATGACCGACTCGGTGGTCACTTCCAGAATCTTGTGCATCAGATCGGGACGGTCATACAACATGGATTTGATGCGGACGTAATCATCCGATGCGCCGCCCTCGACCATGTAACACGCCAGCGTCCAGGGACTGCCCGAGAAGCCGATCAGCGGCACGCTGTTATCCAGAGCCTTACGGATCTCTGCGACGGCATCGATCACATAACGCAGTTGATCATGTGGATCCGGCACGCAGAGGTTACGAATTTCCCACTCATCACGCAGCGGTCGTTCAAACTTTGGCCCTTCCCCCTCGGAAAAATAGAGGCCCAACCCCATGGCATCGGGAACCGTCAGAATATCCGAGAACAAAATTGCGGCATCAAGGTCATAGCGCGCAAGGGGTTGCAGCGTCACCTCACAGGCATAGGCCGGGTTTTTACAGAGCCCCAGAAAGCTGCCGGCGCGTTTACGTGTCTCGCGGTATTCCGGCAGATAACGTCCGGCCTGACGCATCAGCCAGACGGGAGTCGTTTCAGTCGGTTCCTTGAGCAGGGCGCGTAAAAAAAGATCATTGCGGGGTCGAGTCACGTTCACTCCATTCAGAATCAAGATTAATGTCTTCGGGCGAGGCGAGGCACGCCTTAGCTACCCTGGTTATTGCCATCACGACGATCGAGCGTGATGCCCAGCTGTTTGAACTTGCGATACAGATGGGTGCGCTCCAGGCCACTTTGCTCAGCAACGCGGGTCATGTTGCCGCCACTCCGCGAAATATGATGCATGAGATAAAGCCGCTCAAAGGCATCTCGCGCCTCCTTCAAGGGCATCTCATAAAAAGTCCCCAGCGATCCCTCGGTCTCGTCTTGCGCTGCTGATTCGGCGGCTGGCTCAGTGGTCTGCAACAGGCTATCCACATCCTGTCGGCTGATAGTCTCATCGAGCGCATTCAGCGCCAGATTTTTCAGTGTGCCGAGCAAGGAGCCCCAGCCGCCGTCACTTCCTGACCACGACTTCTGGCGCAAGACATTCAACGCATCCGGCGCCATCGCGCGGTGTGGAATATTGCCCTGTTCACAGAGCAGTGTCAGTAACACGGGCAGTAGCTCCGGCAGATCATTGACCGACTCCGAAAGTGCCGGCAATCCCACCCAGACATCACTGAGACGATTGACCAGGGAGGGTTCGATGCCACTCTCGATCAGTCCGTCCACCGAATGGCCACTGGCCACGACCAGCGTCAGGCGATATTTCGCCAGGCGCTCGAGCACAAAAGCGAGATTCATCTGCGTCATGCGCCCGGCACCAAATAGTTCGGGAAGGAAGAACACACCCCCCGCATGCTGCTCCAGCATTTCCTGCGTAATTGCGCGGCTTTCCTGCGCCAGATTTAACCAGGGGGCATGTGGCGTGAGCAGGCTGCGCGCGCCCGCTTCGGCAACCAGACCCTGGGCACCCCGCAGAAACAGAATCGGCGAGTGTTTGGCCGACTGGGCAATGCGCTGCGCGAACTTCTTGAGCAGGCCAATCTGCAGCAGGGATTCGACCGCATAGCGTTGACGCGTTGTCGAGGCGTCCGGTTTCAGGCACTTCTTCACCGTCGCCAGTAATTTCTGAAGCGCAATCGGCTTCTCGAGAAAATCGACCGCACCAATTCGCGTTGCTTCGACGGCGGTATCAATCGTGCCATGCCCCGACATCATCACCACCGGCATGGTCAACAGACCATTGGCAGACCACTCCTTCAGCAGAGAAATGCCATCCGCGTCGGGCATCCAGATATCCAGCAGCACCAGATCCGGGCGGCGATGATTACGCAGCTCTCGCGCCTTGGTCGCATTTTCTGCAACAACCACGCTGTGCCCTTCGTCCGCAAGAATTTCGAACAGCAACTCGCGTATACCGACTTCGTCATCTACTACCAGTATCTCTGCCATATCAGGCTCCTGCCTATTGCTCAGTGTCTTGATGAATAACGTGATCGGTGATTCCGGAAATCTGTAACTGAATGCAGATTTCAGCACCACCCCCCTGCTGATTGCTTAAGCTGATTTTTCCACCGTGATCTTCGATCATTTTCTTGACGATCGCCAACCCCAGACCTGTGCCCTTGGGCTTTGTGGTCACATAAGGCTCGAAGGCATTGGCGATGATCTCCGGCGGGAAGCCGGGACCGTTGTCGGCAATGCGGAGCTCAACCCGTCGTTTATGCAGACGCGTTCGAACATCAATCTCCAGATCGGCTCGCCCTTCGGTGGCATCCTGCGCATTACGGATCAGGTTATGAATAATCTGCCGGAGCTGGTTGGGGTCCCCCTGTACCAGCGGCAGATTGTCCTCCAGTGATGCGCGCACCGGTGTCGGCGATGATTCATAGAGCACCAGCATGTCACGCAGCAGCTCGTTGAGGTCGAGCGCCGCCAGATTGGCGGGTGGCAGGCGGGCATAATCGCGAAAGCTATCGACCATTCGTTTCATGGCCTGCACCTGATTCACGATGGTTCGCGTGGAACGCTGCAGCATGTCGCTATTCTGATCATCGAGATGAGCAGCGAGTTTGTGCTCAAGCCGCTCGGCAGCGAGCTGAATCGGGGTCAGCGGATTCTTGATCTCGTGGGCAAGGCGTCGCGCCACTTCACCCCAGGCAGTTGCGCGCTGTGCAGCAATCAGCTCGGTAATGTCATCCAGCACCACCACATAGCCACCGCCCGACACTTCGGGTAACTCGGAGCCATGGACGAGCAACTGCTGTTTGCGACCATCGGGCATAACCCGCTCCACCTCCAACTGCCAGGCTGTGTCGGGTTTTTCGGCGAAGCCATCCCGGATTGCGCGCGCCAGTTGCTCCTGGCGCGGCCAGGCTTCCAGCGGTTCGAACAACAGGCCCACCCAGTCTTCATCCAGCAGTTTCTGGGCAGCCCCATTGACTGCCTTCAGAACAAAACGCCGGTCAAAAGCCAATACACCGGCCGAGAGGTTATCCAGCACTTCCTGGAGATAGGCACGGGCGCGCTCCAGGTCAGCCCGATGTCGTTCTGTCTCGGTATGTGCCTCCCGCAGCTGGTACGTCATCCGGTTGAAGGACTGCGTCAGAATGCCCATCTCATCATTGCTGACCACAATCTGTTTCGGCGAGAGGTCACCCGCAGCCACGGCCTGCGTCCCCTCCGCCAGAATGGTCAGCGGTGCGGTAAAACGACGCGCCAGAATAAAGGCAGCGGCAAAGGCGGCGGCCAATGCCAGCAACAGGGTCAGCGTTAGGGTAATGGCATAGAGTCGTGTCAAACCTGTCCGCGCCAATTCTAGCTCACGATACTCTCGGTAAACCGTTTGTACGGCTTCGGAATCTGAAGCCAGTTTTTCCGGTACGGGCACCACTACCTCAAGAAAGCGGGGTGGTCCGCTCTGGGCGTCATCGCTCGGAATCAGCACCATGGCGCGCAATACAGGTTGCCCGGTAGCGTCTGCCTCAATGGCCGAGAATGCCCCATTCTTTTTAACTGCCGAGAACTGGGTCGGCAGCGGTAGCATCATCTGTTCGGCGCGCTTTTCTGTGGCACCCAGCACCTGAACCCGGGTACCCTCGACCTGGAATAGCACTGCCGACTGGGCGCCCGTTACCTGCTTCAGTTTGGTGAGTACCGGGGGGGCTGCCGGTGTTCCACGCTGGGCAATTGCCGTCGCGGCATCCCGCGTGGTGGAGACGAGGCCAACAGTCACTCCCTCAAGCGCATCACGGCCAAGGTTCAGACCGGCCTCCAGTGCCTGCTCCACGCGGACATCAAACCAACTCTCGATGCTACGGGTAACAAACTGCACGGATACGGCGTAGATCAGCGCACCCGGAACTAGCGCCATCAACGCTAGCATCAGCATCAACCTGAACTTGAGTCGGGCACCAAAGATCTGCTCCCGGTGATCACGCCATAGCCGGTACAGCTGAACGCCAATCACACCCGCCATGGTGAGTCCCAGGGCAATATTCAGACCAACTAACCAGAAGTAATGGCGTGCAAAGAAATCCGTATTGGCCGATGCCTGGGTCAGCATGAACAGCAATGCCACCGACACCAGGGACATGATCAACATGGCCAGGCGCATTACTTGGCTCCCATTGCTGTTGGCACCGTTAGACGGAAATTGCGCCAATCACTGTCGATACGCCAATCGCGGTCACCGATCGAGACTACCTGGAAAGGTTTGGGCAGAAAGGCCGGATCAAGACGGAAGCGCAGCGCCACATCGATCATCTCGCCTGTCTTGGCCTGTCCTGCTGGCAAACGCCACTCGACCGGCCGGGCGATATAAGCCACGGCATCCTCGAGATTGAGGAAGTTGCTACCGGTGCTCCCTTCGCTGACGCGGTAATTGCGCACCAGCGTGTTGTAGGTCAGGCGACGATTAATTTGCGTGCGGTAAAGAATCTCGTCAGTCCAGTACCAGCGAGAGCGCTTCAACTCGACCTCCATCTGGAAGACGAGCGGGATGCCATGGTTCACGGCATCGACGAGCGCAGGCGACAGCTTAAGACCGAAACTACTGGTTAATATGACAGCCTCACTGTTCTGCGTGAGGACCGGCGGGTGCACTTCCGCACCGGCAGCCTTGGCTGGCAGAGATTGCACCCAGAGTCCGAGGCTCAGGAGCCATGCCACCACGACCCCCCCGTGATAGCGCCTCAGCATGACATACCCTTTTGCAGCAACGCATAATAAAAACCATCGTGCCGTGCGTCAGGCAATAGATGGGTTTCACTCAGGCAGCTCGCATCCGGTGTTTGCTGCAAGAAGCGGGTCACTTGCTCATGGTTTTCCCGGGCGAAGACCGAACAGGTGCCATACAGCATCCGGCCACCCGTCTTGAGTAATGGCCACAGCGCGCGCAGCATGCGCGATTGCGTGCGAACCAGGGTGTCGATATCTTCTTCACGACGCAGCCATTTCGCATCGGGGTGACGACCCACCACGCCTGAGCCGGAACAGGGCGCATCGAGCAGAATGGCATCAAAGGGGCGCTTTGCCCAGGCGGCATTCGTCTGCGTCACATCGGCACGGACCAGATGAACATGACGGTCTGCCGGAAATTTAGCCGGATCCAGCATCTTCGCCAGGGCCGCACAACGATCCGGGTCAACTTCAATGGCCGTGAGATCGATTGCGGCCCACTCGAGAAGGTGGCTGGCCTTACCACCCGGCGCCGCACAGGCATCCAGAACGCGCATCCCCGGTTGAACATCCAGCAGCTTTGCCGCCTGCTGGGCGCCGATATCCTGCACCGCTACCCAACCCTGCGCGAAACCGGGCAATGTTTCGGATGGCTGCGGCCGCTTGAGCAGTAAGGCATCATCCCCTTCTTCTGAGACCGAAGGCGCCAAGGCAATATCGGCATCGGCAAAGGCCTGCCTGACGGCATCGGCTGAACTGCGCAGACGATTAACCCGCAACCCCATGGGTGGCTTCCGGTTACCGCCAGCGACAATCCGCTCCCAGTCCTCCGGCCAATCTTTTTGCAACTGTTGTAACCACCAGAGCGGGTGCTGATAGTGCGCTTCGGAATCTGCGGCAATGGCTTCGTCCAACTGCGTTCGTTCGCGCAGCGCACGCCGCAAAATGGCATTCACAAAGCCCCGATAACGCCCGCCCGACAGCGTCGCCGCCGCTTCAACGGCCTGGTCAACGCCGACATGAGATCGGTCCGGATGCATTTCGAGCCAGCATAAGGCCACCCGCAGCAAATTCCGGAGTTCATCCTCCGAGGTCGGTCGATCCAGCAGATATGACATCTCGAGGTCGGCACGACCGTAGCGGCGTAGTGTTGCGTAAACAAGATCCACGGCCTGCGCCCGTGCCGCCTGAGGAGGCAAGCTGCGCATCCGGAGCTCTGCGAGCACCGCGGTGAGGCTTCGGCCCGAGCCAATTACGGCGGTGACCACCTCGGCCGCCGTCTTCATGGCCCAAGCCAGCGAGTCAGGTTGCAGCGCTGCGACCCAGGCCCGGCGCGCACCCTGCACACCCGCCCGGCGGGATGCAGATGCAGCTTTGGCAGGAGCAGAAGAGCGACTCGTCATCGTTTTGAGTGTAGCATGTTTACAACACTGTCAAACAGCTTCCACGGGCTTCCCTGCGCATGAATTTTTCTCGTTCTCTGTTGCTCCTTGTCACACTTTTCGGCGGCTGGGTTTCACCCGTGTATGCCTGGAATGCAACTGGTCATGCCGAGGTGGTGGCCGTTGCCTGGTCGGCACTCGATCAACCTACGCGCGACCGGGTTGAGCAACTGCTACAGAGCCAGAATCTGATTTCAGGCACCCGCAACAAGTCGGGCGAGGCCGCGTGGATTGCGGCATCCCTCTGGCCGGATGCCTTGCGCGATCGTGCGGAAAACACCTCGACTTCGGACAAGGCTCCGGCCACCCTACGCGAGTGGCTACGCCGGGCCAGCACCGGGGAGCAGACGCGACGCTGGCATTTTGCTGATCGTGATATCAAACAACCATTCCGTATACAGAAACCGCACGGGCTACTCGAAGCTGCGCTTAATGCGCAGATCCGCCTTTTGGGTGACCCGGCTTTGAACCGTCATGATCGTGCTGTTGCCCTAGCCTGGGTCAGCCACCTCGTGGCCGATGCACATCAGCCGCTGCACTGTGCCAGCCGGGCAGTTCCGGGCAAGCCCGGGGAACTCGACGCCGGCGGTAATCTGGTCACTGTCGTCGATGCCGGACGCAGGCCACCGGACCCCGTCAGCCTGCACCGTTGGTGGGATGATCTTCCCGGCCACATCGGCCCGGGAAGCCCTCGCTTTGCCAAGGAGCTGGTTCGCCTCTTGCAGGCATCGCTTCAAGTGACAGATCAGGATCTGACTCAGCCGCCCATCGGCTGGATCGAAGAATCCTTCCTCATCGCCCGCGACCAGGTTTATCCCGGCCTCCTACCGGACCCCGGTGTACCCGACATCTTCATCATTCGGCAGGACTATTGGCTGGATGGCCGTGCCATCTCGCGCGCCCGGCTTGCACTAGCCGGGCGACGGCTTGCTTACGTTGTCTCTCAGGCACTGCAAGATCTGCGCTAGCCTGCGGAACAGTTATCGACGTGCTAGTGCCTCCAGCCGGGCAATGCGCTCGGCTGTTTTCGGATGGGTTGAAAACAGGCTATCAATAGCACCACCCGCCAGCGGATTCATGATCATCATCTGCGCCGTCGCCGGATGCGCCTCTGCCGTGGGGAACGGAATACCACGCGCATAGGCATCAATCTTGGCAAGTGCACTGGCCAAGGCCAGCGGATCTCCGCTGATCTCGGCACCGCCGCGATCCGCCTCAAATTCCCGCGCCCGCGAGATCGCCATCTGAATCAGCATGGCCGCCAACGGGGCGATGATGGCCACAATCAGGCTTACGATCGCATTTGCCGGTCGACCCTCATCATCACGGCCTCCGAAGAACATAGCAAAGTTAGCCAGTGCAGAAATCGCACCCGCCAAGGTGGCCGCAATCGTCGAAGTCAGAATATCACGGTGCTTTACATGGGCCAGTTCGTGCGCCATCACACCGCGGAGCTCCCGCTCGCTGAGCAGACTGACAATCCCGGTGGTTGCAGCAACCGCGGCGTTCTCCGGGTTGCGCCCGGTGGCAAAAGCATTGGGCTGTGCCTCGTCAATCAGGTAAACGCGAGGCATAGGCAACTCGGCCCGAGCCGCCAGATCGCGCACCATGTTGTACAGATAGGGTGACGAGGTCTCATCCACCGGGTGCGCGTTATACATACGCAGCACCATCTTGTCGGAGAACCAGTAAGCAAAGAAGTTCATGCCACCACCCAGCAGCAGCGCCATCAACATACCTTCACGACCGCCGATCAGACCACCGATCACCATGAAGAGTGCCGTAATCGCGGCAAAGAGTAGCGTTGTTTTAAACCAGTTGCTCATGACAGCTCCTTGATATGACCATGAACGGATTTCTGCCGCCACGGTGTCCGCAATTCGTCCGGGCGCGCCGACGTTTTATACCAAATGCCCTTAACAATCGCTTAGCGACTTGGGGGCGCTGCCGGATTTTTTCAAGCCAGGCGGCTACCTACCGGTAACGGATGCCCCCGCAGGAAGTCGCTGGCCGCCAAGCGCTTGCCCCCGGGCGCCTGCAGCACCTCCAGACGCAGAGCGCCCTCACCACAGGCAACCACGACACCGGTCGCATCAGCCGCCAGGATCAGGCCGGGTTCGCCCTGAGCATCCACCAGGCTCGCCTGCCAGATCTTAATGGGCTTGTCGCCCGCATGGAGCACCGCTCCGGGAAAGGGATTGTAGGCCCGGACCTTCCGATCCAGCGCTATCGCCGGCGCATGCACATCAAGCACCGACTCTGCTTTTTCCAGTTTATGCGCATAGGTAACTCCCGTTTCGGACTGGGCCTGCACACGCAGGTTTTCTGCCGCCGCTAAACGCTGCAAGACCTGCACAATCCGTTTCGCACCAAGGGCTGCCAGACGGTCATGCAGCTGCGCCGTGGTTTCGCGCGGCTGTATCGCCAGAACCGCCGAATCCACTACACCGCCGGTATCCAGGCCGGCATCCATCTGCATAATACAAACACCGGTTTCGGCATCGCCCGCTTCGATGGCCCGATGAATCGGTGCCGCACCCCGCCAACGTGGCAAGAGTGAGGCATGAATATTCAGACAGCCATCCCGTGGCATATCCAGGATCGCCTGCGGCAAAATCAGGCCATAGGCCACGACGACCAACACATCCAGTGCATAGGCCCGCACCATGGCCTGAGCCCCCTCGGTGCGAAGAGAAACGGGCTGCTCGACCGGTAGCTGATGCGTCTGCGCCAGTTGCTTGACTGGGGAGGGCGTGAGTTGCATACCCCGACCGGATGGCCGATCCGGCTGGGTCAATACCACGACCACCTGAAAACCTGCATCGCATATGGCCTGCAAGGCCTGCGCCGCAAAGGCCGGCGTGCCGGCAAAACCCACACGCAATCGTTGCGGTGTTTGGTTCACGGTCATCAGGCGGTATGACGAGCCTGCTTGGCCAGCTTATTCTTGATGCGCGTCTGCTTCAATTGCGACAGGTGATCAACAAAAACCTTGCCGTTCAGATGATCAATCTCGTGCTGAATGCAGATGGCCAGCAAGCCGCCGGTTTCCAACACACGGGCTTGACCATCAAGATCCTGATAGCGCACGCGAACATCCGAGGGACGGTCCACCTTGTCGTAGATTCCCGGGACCGATAGACAGCCCTCTTCATAGGTTTGCATACCGCTCACCTCTTCGATCTCCGGGTTGATAAAAACCTTGAGGTCTTTCTGATCGTCCGATACATCAATCACCACAACGCGCTTGTGCACATTCACCTGGGTTGCCGCTAGTCCAATACCCGGAGCCTCATACATGGTCTCGGCCATATCTTCCGTCAACTGACGCAAGGCGGCATCAAACACCGTCACCGGTTTAGCGACAGTGCGCAATCGTTCGTCAGGAAATCGGAGAATAGGGAGTAAAGCCATAGGTCTCAAGGGCTGCGCGCGGATGATGCCGATCACCTGCTGCAGACTGTATAAAATGATTTATGCTTAACCGGTGCCCGAAAGTGGTTACCGTCATTTTCTTATCTGTTGCCTGTCTATTATAACGATGCCTCTTAAATTATTCTGGAGCCGCTTCGGCTTCGCTAGCGTCATCGCCCTTTGGGCACTCAGCGCTGCCACTGAGGCCATGGCCCAGGCACCCGGGCTGCCGATGATTGTGCCGGAAGCGGTCTTTGCCAATCTGGGCCGTGTCACCGGCGCAACCCTGCAACAACAGATTATGGATCGGGGCAGTATTGTCCGGGTTCAGTTCGCCAATCCGAAAGACCGGCTAGGGCCAGATACACCGGTCGTTCTGTTCCGCCAGGGGCTCCGCTTGCGGAGCGCAGGGGAAAGCGGCGAGCGAACCCTGGGTATTCTGGCGGTCCCCGTCGGTCGTGGCCGAACCCTGCAGGCACTCACCGAAAACGCGGAGATTGCCGACCCTAATGAACCGGGTGTGGCATGGGTTCGTCTGCAGTCCGTCCGGCAGGAGGTTTCACGGGGTGACAGTCTGATGAGCGAACGTGATGCCCAGCGCTGGCAAGCGGATGCCTGCGAGGCTCCCAAAGATAAAGGACCGCAACGAGAGTCCCCGCCCAAACCGGTGGCCGCCCCCGAACTCCAGGTCATTGCATTGGTCTCCAGCGATGTACTGGCTGATCCATTATCGACGTCGCTCGACCTGGTGGTCATTTCCGGAGGTTGCCAGGCCGGCCTGAAAACCGGCCAGGGTCTCTCGCTGTGGCGCCCTCCCGTAACCACCTTCGGTCGCAAGCTTGACCAGGCCATTGACGCACGCGACAACAGCAGCACCAGCGTGCTGGATGATAACCCCGGCATTACACGGACGCAGGTTCCCGGGCACCGTATCGGTAGCGGTGTCATCGTCGCCACCTACCCGGAGGCCGCCATTGTGCGCCTCCGGGTTGCCACGCAACCCGTTCAACTCGGCGACCAGGTTCGCCCTTCCCATATTAGGAATACCCCATGACACCCTCCCCGATGGATGACGACCTGCGTGCCTGGCTTGATCTGACCCTGGCTAACGGGGTGGGCACCCGAACGCAGCAGCAGTTGCTGCGCGCCTTCGGTCATCCTGCCGCTGTTTTTAACGCAGGTCTCAGCGCTGTCGCCGGTGTTGTCGGCATCAAAATTGCTCAGGGTCTTTTCGATGGTCCACAGCAGGAAGCCCAACAGACTTTAATCGAGCAGACCGCGGCCTGGTTGAATGAACCCGGTCACCACCTCATAACCCTGGCCGATCAGACTTATCCGCAACGTTTATTGGAAGCGGCCGACCCGCCAAGTGTGCTTTATGTGAATGGCGACCCCGCCTACCTCAATCAACCTGCCATTGGCGTTGTGGGGAGCCGTAACGCGACCCCGCAGGGAATCGAAAACGCCCGGGCTTTTTCACGCACGCTGGCCGATGCCGGCTTCGGCATCGTAAGCGGTCTGGCACTGGGCATCGATGCAGCCGCCCATGAAGGGGCCCTGCGTTCGGATACCCGGAGCGGCACCATCGCCGTCATCGGTACCGGCATTGACCGGGTCTATCCCGCCAGCAACAAAAAGCTCGCCCATCTGATCACCGGCAATGGCTGCATCATTTCGGAATTCCCCCTCGGCACAGTGGCAGCGGCCAGCAACTTCCCCCGCCGCAATCGACTGATCGCCGGCCTGGGACAGGCCTGCCTGGTGGTCGAGGCCGCACCTGCCTCCGGCTCGCTCATTACCGCACGCCTGGCGGGTGAACTGGGCCGCGATATCTTCGCCATTCCCGGTTCGATACATGCGCCCCAATATAAAGGCTGCCATGCCCTCATCAAGCAGGGCGCCAAACTGGTCGAATGTGCGCAGGACATCCTCGAAGAACTCCGCCCCCAACGAGCTGGCTTGAATCAAGATACCCAGTCGGCTCACGAGGCCACGGCAACCATCGAATCAGTCGACCTCTTGAGGCCGGAACAGGCCAGCCTGCTCAAGGCGTTGGGCCACGAGCCGGCCACGCTGGATCAGCTCATGAACCGGTGTGGCCTCACCGCTGACCTGGTGCTGGCCACGCTGACGGAGCTTAGTCTCGATGGCGTGGTAACAAATTTACCGGGCGGCCGTTATCAACGCTTAATTCGTGCATAATGACCAAAGACGTACCCGATTCACCACCGCTTAGGTTGCCATCATGCTCGATATCCTGGTTTATCTATTCGAACACTTTGAAGAACTTGGCAATAGCGAACAGCAAACCATCCGCCTCGATGCGGAGCCCCTCTCCGAATCCCTGATTGAAGCCGGGTTCGAGCGGGAAGAAATTGACGAAGCCTTTGGCTGGCTGGCCGGCCTAGCCGGCGACTGCCACCGTTCGGTGGCCCCGCCCTCGGCCGATGCGGTTCGCATCTATACCGACCGCGAATACGAGCACCTTGGCGCAGACTGCCTCAATTACCTGTGGGCGCTGGAGCAGCAGAACGCCGTTCCCGGCGAACTGCGTGAGCTCATCATTGACCGCGCCATGGCCATGGACGAACTGACTCTGGGGCACTTCAAAATCATCGTGCTCATGGTGCTCTGGAGTCGCAACCAGGCCGTCGACAGTCTGCTGGTCGAAACCCTCCTCGACGAAGATAATCCGGTCTATAACTAAACTCCCGGCCATGGGTGTGGCTTGCCAATCGCAGCGCGCCCTCCTATGATGCGGCGGTTACAGGGTGTCTCCGGGCACCACTCACCGGAATGAGACCTCACCCCATGGGCAAAAAGCTGATCATCGCCGAGAAACCTTCTGTCGCTCTGGATATTTCCAAGGCACTCGGCGGCTTTACCAAACATGACGACTACTATGAGAGTGACGATTTCGTTCTCTCATCGGCCGTTGGCCACCTGCTGGCACTGATCTGCCCGGAAGAATTTGAAGTCAAACGCGGCAAGTGGACTTTTGCCCATCTGCCCGTGATCCCGCCGCATTTTGATCTGCAGCCTATTGAGAAATCGGCACCACGCCTGAAGGTACTGCAGAAGCTCCTGCGTCGCAAAGACGTCGACGGCCTCATCAACGCCTGTGACGCGGGCCGCGAAGGCGAGCTCATCTTTAATTACATCGCTCAATACGCCAAGGCCAAGGTGCCCGTGCAACGCCTGTGGCTGCAATCAATGACCAAGGAATCCATCCAGGATGGCTTCAAGCACCTGCGCGATGGTGCCGACATGCAGGGCCTGGGCGATGCCGCCGTCTGCCGTTCGGAATCTGACTGGCTGGTCGGCATCAACGGCACCCGCGCTATGACCGCGTTCAACTCGAAGACGGGCGGTTTCCACCTCACCACCGTCGGTCGTGTGCAAACGCCGACCCTGTCACTGGTCGTCGAACGCGAGAAAGAAATCCGCGCCTTTGTGCCCCGCAACTACTGGGAAGTCGAAGGCGAATTCGAGGCCGCGGGTGGCAACTACACCGGCCGCTGGTTTGATGAAAGTTTCAAAAAGGGCGAGGATGAACACGCCCGTGCCGAACGTCTTTGGCAGGAACAAACTGCTAACGATATCCGGGACGAATGCCTGGGAAAACCCGGAGTTGTGACCGATAGCGCCAAACCGGAAAATCGGCTATCTCCCCTGCTTTTTGACCTAACGAGCCTGCAACGTGAGGCGAACACGCGTTTTGGCTTCTCCGCCAAAACCACGCTCTCTATTGCCCAAACGCTCTATGAAAAGCACAAAGTGCTGACCTATCCGCGGACCGATTCACGCGCCCTGCCGGAAGATTATTTGCCGACGGTGCATAACGTCCTTGCCGGTCTGCCGGATCTCTATGCCCCCTTCGCCAACGAAATCGTGAAAGAAGGCTGGGTCAAACCAAACAAGCGCATCTTCAATAACACCAAGATCTCGGATCACTTCGCCATCATCCCGACCGGAAACGTGCCCAAGAGTCTCTCGGAAGTGGAGGCCAAGCTTTACGACTTCGTCGTGCGTCGTTTTCTATCGGTGTTTTATCCGGCGGCCGAATACCTCGTCACCACCCGCATCACGCGCGTAGGTAAGCATCCCTTCAAGACCGAGGGCAAGGTTCTGGTCAAAAAGGGCTGGCTCACTGTCTACGGCAAAGAAGAGAGCGACGAAGAAACCAACCTGCCGGCCGTGACTAATGGCGAATCGGTGAAGACTGAAGATGTTCGCATCAAAGCCTCAGCCACGCGGCCACCGGCACGCTACTCGGAAGCTACATTGCTCTCTGCCATGGAAAGCGCCGGCAAGCGCATTGATGACGACGAACTACGCGCCGCAATGGCCGGTCGTGGCTTGGGCACGCCAGCCACCCGCGCCCAAATCATCGAAGGCCTGCTCACCGAACAATACTTATTGCGCGAAGGCCGCGAACTGATCCCCATGGCCAAGGCCTTCAACCTGATGACCCTGCTTAACGGCCTGGGCGTCACGGCGCTGACCTCGCCTGAACTCACCGGCGAATGGGAATCCAAACTCGGCAGCATGGAGCGCGGCGAACTTTCGCGCAAACAGTTCATGGCCGAAATCGCCCAGATGACCGAAGACATGGTCGCCAAAGCGAAGAACTACGAACACGACACCATCCCCGGTGACTTCGGCACCCTGACCACGCCGTGCCCTAAGTGTGGCGGCGTCATCAAAGAAACCTACAAAAAGTTCCAGTGCAGCAGCTGTGATTACGGCCTGTGGAAAACCGTAGCCGGCCGCCAGTTTGAACCCGCCGAAATCGAAACACTCATCAAAGAGCGCCAGGTCGGTCCGCTCAATGGCTTCCGCAACAAGATGGGCCGGCCGTTCGCCGCGCTCATCAAGCTCAACGATGAGCATCAACCGGCATTCGACTTTGGCCAATCCGATGACGCATCCACGGAGCCCGTCGATTTCTCGGGTGTTGCTAGTGTTGGCAAGTGCCCAAAGTGCGCCGCTAACGTTTACCCGTACGCTACATCCTACGTCTGCGAAAAATCCGTCGGCCCGGAGAAGAGCTGTACCTTCCGCTCAGGTCAGATCATTCTACAGCAGCCCATCGACACCGAGCAGATGAGTAAGCTGCTCTCCGGCGGTAAAACAGATCTGCTCAAAGAGTTTGTTTCGGCACGCACCCGCCGCAAATTCTCGGCCTTCCTTGCCCTCGATAAAGATGGCAAGGTTGGCTTTGAATTCGAACCGCGGCCTGAAAAAAAAGCGGCAGCTAAAGCACCCGCCAAGGTCAAGTCAACGGCCGATTCGGCCGAACCAGTGAATAAGGCTGCGGCGAAAAAAGCGGCCGTGAAAAAGACTGCCGCGAAGAAGGCGGCCTAGCTAACCTTTAACAAAAAATCGGCAGTACTACATCTATCTCATAGTTGTAAGAATTACAACGGAGGCAAAGGATAAGCACAGTGAAAGTTACATCAACGGCTGACGATGTTGAGATTAAAGACCTTTTAAAGAAGTACTACGTCTACGCGCTGGTCGACCCAACCAACATCTCAAATGTTGGAATTTTCTACATTGGCAAAGGCACCGCCAATAGAGGTCAAGCGCACGGAAATGAGGCGCTGAAGCTTGATAAGCTCAAAACTGATGAAGATGAGCAAGAAGGTAGTGCTAAGTTAAAGCGGATTGCGGCCATACGGAAGGCTGGCAAAGAACCACTAATTCGCGTGCTTGGCAGATTTGATACCGAACCAGAAGCTTTCGCGGCTGAGGCTATGCTGATTCAGTACGTGTATGGACGGTTGCAAGACGGTGGTCAACTAACCAATATTGTTTTAGGCCATAACTCTAGACATATACGCCATCGGGAAAAATTTAACGAGATTCCACGGCTTGATATACCCAAAACATTGCGAGTGATCAAAGGCGAGTACACGGCCAGCACACTCGAAAGCCTTCGTAAAAACAATGTGTGGGAAAAAGCTGAAGAAGCCGTCGAACAGTTGCGCGCCATGATCGCAGCAGATCCACGGCTGAAAAACCGCATAACTATTGCTGATCCGGCTATTGCAGAGAAACGTTATGTTGCTGCGGTCGTCAATTTCGGCGAGTCTGATGTCACTCTACGGTTGCAATTCAACGCTAATGGCTTGATCACAAACCTCAGGGCGCTATCTGAGAGCACCAATGCAGGGTGCGCAAAGTTCGCCAACCGGATGAGAGCTGTCGGTCTAGAGCCAGCAAATAAGATATGTAGCTACGGTTGGATGCCCGGATGGTACAAGAGCCCATTGAAGTTTAATGACTTTAATCTGGCACTAGCCCGCATTGCAGAGGCACATAATAAATTTAAAGGTCTGCGTGATCGCTCATCTTAAAAACTAATCTGCTGCTAGCGAGTAAATCGCTCGCTCTTGTCGATGGCATGAAGAATTATCAACTCTAGACTCAGTAGCTCGAATATATCCTGGCCAGGGCTTCGTGTTTTGAGCTACGTAAATAAACCTTGGCTTATGCTTCGCGGCCTTGAATAGCTTGGAATCTCCCCCAAAAGATGTCCACTCCCCACCGTAATTCGGATCTTCTAGAACGATCAAATCTGGGAACAGATTGTTTTTCTGTAGAACTTTCAGTGTTTGAATTGCCTCTGTTTTAAGATAAATGAGCGTCAAGTTCAATTGACGAAAAAAGAAGCGCATCCCAAACAGTTCATCGCCGCTCATGAGCGTTGTCTCGAATTGCAGACGCTCCCACTCATACTCGGTACAACCAGTTCTAGTAGGCCAAAAGCTTCTCGCGCTTTTTACCCCAAAATCACCAGGGGTTAGTTCTGTTATTTTTGGGCTCTCCGCACGATTGTATTTAGTTAGCTTTCTAATTAGACGATCTATCTCTTCATGCTGAACATGATAGTCGGCATATACCGCGATCAACCCCTCATCTGTGGAGGAGAGAAACATCTCTATTGGGCCCGAATCCTCACCGGCCCCCGGATAATAGATTATCGGTGCACCACTAACGCCAAACGACTTTCTTGCGATGGTATGGAGATACTCTTCAGGACTCATAGTAATTTCTCATGATCACCGACGCATCGTTAAACACGGCTAAGACAATTACTGTCTTAGCCGTGGTGCATATTTACGCCTCATCAATGCGGAGGATCGGTTATGCACAAGACTGTCGCAGCAGAACAAATGTACCAGTTTTACAAGGCAAACAAGGCTACGCTACCTTCTAACATTAGTAATCAGCGCGATTTCATCATCGACGCGCTTTGCCAAGACCAAGACATTACTGCTGTTTTTGCCACCGCGACACAAAACGCCGAGGCCGCAGCACTGCAACCCTGGCCAAAGACCAAAAAAAGCCGAAAGTAACTTAGCCGTGTGAGCCAGAGTTTGCCCTGGCTGCGCACCCCATAAACTGTGCATAAAGACAACTACTGTCTTAAGCCTAGCGGATACTTCAAAGGGTAGGTCGCCGGCTCGGAGAGAATATGAAGCATTTCAAACCATACACAGAAGTCCTACGGGTAATTACCACCCAGAATTCTTCAAAAGGCATAGCCCAGGAGTATGGATATCTATGCTTTCTGTACGGTGAACTAGGTGAGGATTGGTATCTTCGGCGTCAAACTTTATCCAAGCACACCGAACAGGACGGATCCGAAATACCAGTAGACATTTTTCATATAGAACTGGATGATAGCCAGTGCCTCGAAGTCTGCATGGACATATCAAGTTATTACGGCCGAGACCTATAACCGCTTGTTTTATTAGGAAGAACCATGAGTCTTAATCAACGCCAATGGGATATCTTGTGTAGCCTGCAAAGCAGTGACAAGCCTTTGGGTGTAAAGAAAATTGCCCAGCGGGTGGCACAACACCAGAAGGCCGCCACCGATAAAAGCTTCCGAGAAATGATTGCGCGCGATCTTCGCGACCTAAAGAAAATTACTGGTGCTATCCAGTCCAAGAAGGTTCTCATTTCAGACAATCGAGAGGAGAGTGCCAAAACCAGCGCTCTCGGATACCTCGAAAATGTCTACAGCTGGGATAGCGAGCTTCCCGAGATTGCAGTTAAATCACTATCAACCGCACAGTCTGTCGCGTTGGGTGTGCTGCAGAAGGTTGCCCTTGGCCTAGTGCCAAAAGGACTAGTGGATGAGCTCGCCCCTCTATTTACCGCCATTCATAAAAATGAGCTAGTCAAGAATCAGGACGACAAGGATCTTGGCAAAAAAGTCCCTAACAAAGCGGCTCTAGCAGCCGAACAGAAATGGCTTAAGAAGGTCGCCATCCTTTCTGAAACCGTTGGCTTTGTCGCCCCTCACGCTTCAGCCGAGGTTGAGAAACAGGTACATGAAGCCTTGTATCAAGAAAAGCTGATTGAGATTCAGTATCGCGACAAAGAATTTGTGGTCAAACCACTAGCGCTAATTCAACGCGGCGTGCGTCGCTATCTCATTGGTATCAAACGCGGCCACGGCACAGATCCGGCATTTTTCACGATTGCTCGTATTAAACAGGTTAGGGATGTTCACGTCCTCGATTACAACGATGTCAAAGGCGGTGAAGACTTTGATCTGGATGCCTTCCTGAAGAAGGGACTGGCCTACCCAGTCTTTGATGAAGACATTTTGGGCGAGCCAATCAACCTGAAGCTATGGGTAGATGAAGGCACCTATGGTTGGATATCGGAGACGCCGCTCGACGTAAGCCAGACCGCAAAGAAGGTCAAAGATGGGTACGAGTTAACGCTCACGACGACACTGCGCGAGGAACTAGTTTTCTGGATCTTGAGCATGGCTAATCACGTTCGCGTCGTTAGTCCCAAAGTGCTGAAAGACCGCGTGGCTGATGATCTGAAAAAAGCAGCTAGCCTTTACTAAGTGGAGATTTGCATGCCTCGTTACCTCAGCAAAAGCCGCTTTAAGACTGCCCTCGAATGCCCCACCAAGTTGGACTACGTTGGCAAGCCTGAATACGTTGATACCAAGAAAACCAATGACTTCTTAAGAGCTCTGGCTGAGGGTGGGTTTCAGGTCGGTGAGCTGGCCAAACTGATTTATCCTGAGGGAGTAGAAGTCACTGATCGAGAGCAAGCTGATCAGATTGCGCGAACCAAGGCACTGCTTCAGCAAGTTGATGCCACCATTTTTGAGGGCACTGTTCAATATGGTGACTGGCTCGCGCGAATTGACGTGATCGTAAAGCGCGGTAACCAAGTACAGCTGATTGAGGTTAAGTCCAAGTCATTTGATTCAAGGCTCGGAACACCGGATGAGCAATGGCGCGGCAGCCCGCCTAAAGACAACCCCAAAGCCCTTGGCGCTATCAACTCTAAAATGCTCCCATATCTGCAGGATGTGGCATTTCAAACCATGCTTTTCCGAAAGGCGTTTCCTGAATTGGAAATTACGCCGTATCTCATGATGCCTGATAAGGCAAAAGTCGCAACAATTGACGGACTTAACCAGAAATTCAAAATTCACAAGACTGGCACCGGTGAAAATCAACGTAGCTGGGCTGAGACCGTTCCTGGTACGACGCTTGAGTCTCTTGGCAATACTTTGCTGGAGACGATTCCTGTTGATAAGTTTGTGGAAGACATCATCAGCGGCACCATCAAATCACCCAGAGGCGAAGGCTTTTTTGAACCCATGGCCACGGAATGGGCGAAAGCCTATGCAGCGCAGAAACGGATTCAACCAGTGATCGGCAAGCATTGTCGCAGCTGCGAGTTCTTCTGCGCCACCCCCGCTGATTCTCACAAAAGCGGGTTTCATCAATGCTGGACCGAAGCAACCCACAAATCGTTCGCAGATATTATCAAGGACCGCCCTATTACCGAGCTGTATTACCCAGTCAAAAACCAAGTCGATAATCTAATCAAATCGCGCGGTTTTTGGTTAGCCAATTTAGATGAGGATGACTTTGAAGAGAAAAAGGCATCCAAGGGGCTGAGCCGCACAAAACGGCAAAAGCTTCAGGTTTTCGGTCAGTGGAACTCTGACAATGCCTTTATCTTTGACAAGGCGCTATGGAACGAAGAAGCAGCCAAGTTTAGGTTTCCACTACATTTCATCGATTTTGAGGGGGCTCGCCCAGCCTTACCATTTGTTGCTGGTAAACGGCCATATTCCCAGATCGCGTTTCAGTTCTCGCATCATGTTATGGAGAGTGATGGCACGGTCGCGCATGCTAATGAGTTTCTTGATCTCACCCCCGGACACGACCCCTCAATTGATTTTCTGCGAGCACTCAAGGTTGCTCTTTGTGCCCCTGGTTATGAGGAGGGCACTGTTTTCATGTGGAGTCCCTATGAGAACACCATGCTCAACGGATTGCGATCTGACCTTTTGGAATTAAAAGCGACAGGCAAAGCTCCAGAGGACGCCGATGAATTAATTTCTTTCGCAGAGTCTTTAACCACCCGGAAAGTCGGCAAGGATATGGTGGCTCGTGGCCACCGATCGATGGTTGATCTGAATCTGCTGGCAAGCCAGTGCTTTTTTCACCCGGACACCAAAGGTCGAACCAGCATCAAAGTCACCTTGCCAGCGGTCATGAAAGCCTCGGATTGGTTAAAAAATGTCTATAGCCAGCCAATCTACGGCCAGCCGGGCGGCATCTCCAGCAAGAACTTCCCCATTGAAGGTGCAGAGGGGATGACTTGGTGGGTGCCGGATGCTGCTGGAGCAAAAAACCCTTACGACTTATTGCCGCCAATCTTTGCTGATATTCCCCAAGCCGAACTTGATGGGGGCGACCAGGAGGAAGGGGAAGATATTCGTGAGGGGGGTGCGGCGACCACTGCTTACGCACGTATGCAGTTCGAAGATGTGCCAGTGCCACTGCGTGACGCGACCCGTAAAGCGCTGCTACGCTACTGTGAACTCGATACACTAGCTATGGTGATGATTTACCAGGCATGGAGCGATTGGGGGAACGCATGATGCTATTTACATCTTTCACGCGTGCCACGACTGCTCTTCTATTTCTGGGTTTTGTATCGAGCGTTAATGCTGGCCGAACTGAAAATGGAGAATATTTCAATTCTTCAGAAAATCCCCATGAGAATTTCAGCATCGCCAAATTAAATTCAGACAATATCCAGATAACGTTTATTGCCACCAAGAATGTTCGTGCCGTTTGCGATGCCGAGAGCAAGAAGCGGGGATACGGAGGATTCAAGCAATCTGTAGAGGCCTGCTCGTTCTTTAGCTCTTCTCCCTACAACAATACATGCACCGTCGTTCTGCCGATGGTGACGAACTTCCACACCATTGGTCACGAAGTTCGCCACTGCAGGCAAGGCGGCTATCACAGCTAATCACACGAGCTAATTAACGCTTATACGGTCGATGATCTCCCCACAATAGTCTGGCAACTCGATCAACCCATGAGGCGGCACCTTTAAAATAACCCAGTAACCATCTTCGAAGTCAGATGGCTGTACATCATTGATATAGCACCAAACATATACTGACAGGTACCCATTTTCATCTTTTCTAGGCGGCACTTCTAACGTACAAGCCTGGAAAATTCCGCTTATGGGAGTTGGGCATTCTGTAACAACACCCTCTTTGTCTGCGTATATAATGTTTGCGTACAGGACACATACAGCATCTGCGGCAAATACTAAATCGGTGCTTGTTACTTTGACCGGTTTTACCATGGCTTACCCCCCATTTGTATACACACAACACAAGGGGGGCTAAGACCAATATTGTCGTAACCCACTGGTTTAATGGCAGCTCGACCGAGGAGCTGCCAAATGTTGATCCGCAAACTCACCCCATTGCTTGGCGCAGTGCTACTGACAGCTTGCGCCACCACTAAACCGATCAACCCCATGATCCAGGCGGATGGGGTAGGCCGCGATTGCTTTGAGGCGCTTAAGCTAGCAAAGCTCAAGGCAGCCGAAGACTACAAGGGCACGTTTGTGAATAGCCAACGCACCCTGGTCAATGATCGTAAATACTCTGAGTCGGTTGATGAATACAGCGGTGGGGTTCTTCAAAGCTACAAGGTCAAAAACAGCTCCGGCAGCTCGCCTTGTTTCGTTTCCATCGAAGCCAAGGTCGTCCCAGACAGTAAAAGTATTGTCGTCAATTCTGAGTCCAGCATTGATCTTGGCAGTGTAGAGCGCAACCTCAATCAGCAAAACAACACACGCGAAATGTTGCGCAAAATGATTCAGCGACCGGAAATGATCAAGGTGGAGTCGCGCACCATCAACCCGGTGCTCTATGAGGATGGCAGCGTCGGGATGGGGGTTCTGTTCACCAAGATTGTTCCAAGCCCAAAATGGATGACCGACCTGGAGTCATTCCTCTCTGTACATGGTACAAAACAGACTTATCGTGAACGTAATGCCTGGGCAGAGATTGGCAAAGGCCTTCTAGCACTGGCTGCGTTACCAGTACTGATTCCTGTTGCCATTGTTATCGCCCCGTTTGTGGAAAACAAACCCAATAAGCCCGCTCAAGTAAACCCTGGCGATCAGTTCAGCCTGTGCTTTGCCGGCCAAGACGAGGTCAACTGCTATCAAGGCTGGGCCGCCGAGGCGGTTTACGAGCAGCTAAACTCAGCGAGCATTGTCGCAATCATGAACAAAGACGGCGCATCCATGGCAGGCTTTCCGGTTCGCGGCGGTGCAGTTTCACTCAATCAGTACTTTGACATCAACGCGCCACTGTTCGATGACCAGAGCCGCCCCAAGAACGCATTTAACGTGGTGGGGATCAAGTCGATCAATGTTGAAGGGAGCCTGACGCTGGCCAGTGAGTGGGTTAGTGACGGCCATGACCTGAAATTCCGTCTCAAATTCAACTGACTAGCAGGAAACACGAATCCCGTCTTATCCCCATGCTCTCATAGTCTCATCCAAACCGGAGATCGCCATGAAATACATGAACACCCTGCTTTTGACTGCCTTAGCTGCTCTGCTGGCCATACCATCTGCTTGGGCGGCGCTTGATCCCAACTGGCAAAACCCAGAGGCCAAGTTCGCCGCCAGCAAGAGTACCGCCGACACGAAGCAAGTCACCTGGCGTTACACCAATAACGTCCAGAAGGAGTGCGAGGCAGAAAGCCATAAACGCAAGCTGGGCGGCTTCGGCTACGCCGTTAACGCTTGTTCCTTTTGGGATCGCAATAGCTGTACTATCATCACAGCACCGCAAGCGACCATGCACATCTTGGGGCATGAAGTGCGCCATTGCTTTCAGGGCAACTTTCATTAACTTGTAACCATACGGGGTCTTTGTGATGAATACCTACTACTACGTATATGCACTCATCAACCCTGAAACCAAGATTCCTTTTTATATTGGCAAGGGAACGACCAACCGCATCGCGGCTCATTTCAAGGATCCAATAGATGTCCGTGTTGGGCTAAGCCCCGATGAAGTAGTCGATAATTTCATGGAAAGCGAGGAGGCTGATGAAAGCAAGCTTGGAATTATTAAATCACTAAAATCCAAGGGGTTCGAGATTAAGGACATTGCGCGTGTAATTGCCCGTCGTCTTACTAAAGACGCTGCTTATCAAATCGAGTCCTGTCTTATCACTAGCATCTATGGTTTATCGCGCTTGACGAATATCCAACCTGGACACCATGCCGAAAATTTTCGTGGTCATGCAACCAACGAATATCTCCCAGATTTCACGCGCGATCAATTCAAAGTCAACCTCTCTCTAGGCAAGGTCACCAAATCTGGCAAACCCTACGTGTATGCGCTTATTAATCCGACTAGCAAAAAAATCTTTTACGTTGGGAAGGGGACTGGCGATCGGGTTTATCAGCACTTTGTAGCCGCAAGTGCCGGGATCGTTGATGTAAATGACACTGAGAAACTCGCTGTGATTCGTGACCTACTTGCTCAAGGGCATACCGAATCTAGCATTGGGCATATTTTGGCAATCGCCAACTCAGACGAGAGTGCTTACCTGTTAGAAACCCTGTACATCAAATTCATTATTGGATACGGCAACCTAAGTAACATCCAGTCTGGCAAATATAGTGAGTTATTCAGAGCCCAAGGAGACTGGTTGTTGCGTCATGGTTTTGATATCCCACTCATCATTGAGAAAGGGCAGAGACGAGTTGAACTTCTCGATCAGTTTCTAGGGAACGGCATCGATGCTCTCCTCTATGAAGCCAGGGATCTTCTCATTGCATTGCCTTCGTCTGCCTCATTAGAGTTTACAAATGCCATCGTTCGAGGTGCCGGTGAACTGTGTATTGACGCAATCGTCGACAACAAAATCACGCTACGAATTCAGGCGCGAGACAATCGAAAACTCCAAGTTGCTTTGATTGCCACCAGTAAAGCTCAAAGAAAATGGCTAGTCTCTCACTTCCGCAAGCTTGGTGCGTTCCCATATAAAAGGGCAGATTTTAGGTTTACACCGCTGCCCTGGCTTGGTGCCATGTCTGTGACTTCATCTACAGATACTGCATGCAAGCGAGCTTCAAAGCTTATAAAGCTAATACGCGTGACCTCGCGTGCCAACCTTGCTTTTGAGATTGCTAAGGAAGTTCTCTCCGGACTCCCGTATCCCCGGGCAACGACACCCGAAGAAGACGCTTGTTAATCAAGCGGTAAAGGCACGACTGATGGCTCATCTACCCACCCCTGAGACAAAAGCCGTCTCGACTTCGGTTTAGAGTTCCTCCATTACTTGGAGGATCCTCATGAAAGCGACATTTCAGGAAGTACAAGCTGTTAAAGCCCCCTTGCTAGCAGGCTGGAGTAAGCCTGATCGCTACGCCCCGATCAAAGCCTGGGTGCAAGATCTTGTAAACATTGCCCGTGCAGCCGCGACACCAAAACTTTCGTGGGATCTTGTTGGTCGTGCCGCCATGGTGATCAACGACAGCAAAGCATACGGCGAGAAGGTGATTCGCCAGATTGCCCAAGACTCGGGATATCAACTCAAGGAGCTGGAAGCTGACAAGATCTTTGAGTTTTTCGCAGGCGGCTTTACAGAGATTCAAACGCCAACCATTGTGGTGATGCCTTTAGGGGTTTGGTCTGCCGAACCTAAAGACCATGCGAATGCGGAAGAAATCAAAGCGTTTCACAAGAAGTTCGCTGAGATCCTGTCTGAGATTCCTGCAGACAAGCACCTGGTCTTTGCCACCTATGGGGATGACCCACGTGGGTTGGTGGAAGACCTTCGCAGCGCAGGTGCATTCGACCGCCGCTTCTTTGTGGATGATGTGTCATTGCATGACCGCGGGCAAGCCTTTATCGAGATGTTGCCGGGCGATATCTGTGGTGACTCTTTGCTAGCCGACCCCGAGGTCGTCGGACAGGTTCTTGAATGCGAGGCAGACGATGATCGCCGCGCGGGGTTAATTGCTATTGCCCTGAAGCGGTTGGCTCACCGAGAGAGCCGCAAGGTGGAGTTTAGCGACCTAGTTAATTTTGCACTACACGGCACGGGTGAGTATGTGCCCAATGAATCGCCAAAAGGCTTTAAACAGAGCATCGCTTTGCACGAAGCTGGCCACGCGGTTATTAGCATCATTGACTCTGCCGGCAAGAATATCCCCGATTACGCGGGCATCGTGCCTTCAGTAGGCACTCTCGGTCAGGTTTCGGCATCTTATGAGTTCTTGGCGGCGCTTCCGTCCATTGGCAATTACAAATACAAGCGCCACCTGGTGCGCGTGTTGCTAGCCGGTCGCGCCGCTGAACAACTGACTGTTGGCATTGAGGATATGTCTATTACCAGCGCCCGCGGCGATTTACGCCACGCAACAGACATCGCCAAGGATTTGATCGGGCGCTATGGTATTAGCCCAACGCTGGAAGATGAATCGACGGCCGGGTCGAACCTACTACTCAAGAGCGGTGCCGACATTTCCGATGCTGAGAAGCACCGCGTCGAAAATGCGGCACGTCTATTTTTATCACGCCAGTACGACATCGTTATTGAGCAACTCCGCGCTAACCGTGTTTTCTTGGAAGCTATTGCCGAACGCTTGGTTGTGCAACAGGTCCTAGATAAACATCACCTGAAGTCCATGGCCGTTGAATACGGGGTACTTAATGCAGAAGCCGTATAAGCCATTGGCGATTCTATTTGGGATACTACTGCCAATCTCGGCACAGGCATCCGACTGCGGAACGCACTGGAATAGTTATCGCAACACTGAGCTGGGCGTTGCATTTTGCCACCCCAATAAACTTGTTGTGCAAACCGAGGAGCAAGACATTTATGTACTGACCCGTCGGTCTGGAGCACATTCCAAAACCATCCTGAGCGATAAGAACAGTTATCTTTTGTTTAATGGCAAACGAATGCTCGACCCTAACGACTATGTTGTTCACATTAAGATGGGTCGAGGGGATTTCACTGCTGCCAACACCCAAGAGAAGATCTTCTTCTACGATAAAGGGACTGTCCGTGCCGGCATAGGCAGATTTGATAATCTGCCGGCCAAGATTGTTGGGTTTGGCGGTTGGTCCGGTTACCAATCTGAGATCATTTGTAGTACCTCGGACCCCAAAACGGGCTTTCATGCTGCAGGCGGTCAATGCTTGTGGGTCATAGGCAGCGATGGCCAGCACAACTTCGTTCTGGACACGCTGGGCGACCCTTCTGACGTAACCACCGCTTTAAAAATTGTTGAGTCTTTGCGCTTGCTCCAAGCACCTGTGCTAATTGAGAAAGCCCATGGCCGCATGAGCACCTGCCTTAGCGTTATGTTCATGGGTTAGCGCTTCAATAAACTTGTCAGTCGACGCAATTTCAATGAATTTTGCTTGATTAGCAATTACTGCAAAGTCTCCCGGTGTTAGTTTGTGCAGCTGTGCCAACAATTGGCGGTGAGCCACATCCGGCACCGCCAGACCCAATGCTACGCAGTATTTCTCGACCATGGCGAGCATCTGCTCTGGGCGCAGATAATCAAAGTTGCCCTTCAAGTCGAAGCGGCGCAACGCAGCCGGATCCAACTGGTCTGCATTGATATTGGTTGTTGCGACCAGATAACCATTGAAGTCAGACATCTCAACCAGCACCTGGTTAACCAATGACACCTCCCAGTTATGACTGGCGTTGCTGCGCTTGGCCAAGAATGAATCAACCTCATCAATTAGAAGAATGGCCTCCGCTTCCTGTGCTTCTTTGAAGGCCTTAGCGATATTTTTCTCAGACTCCCCAACATAGGCGCCCAACAAATCGGATCCCTTCTTGGCATGTAGAGGCCTACCCAACTGACTAGCCAACCACGTGGCATAGCCGCTCTTACCACAGCCCGGTGGGCCCATCAGCAATAGGCGGCCTTGGTTGCTGCGTGCAAGTCCCTTCGCCACTTCGGTCAGGTCGTAATTTGCATTCACAAATGCCGGATCGTAATCCATCGAGGGTGTTGCACCGCTATTCGGCAGAGATTGATGAGATTGCGCTTCCAGCGTGGCATTAATCATCAGCTTAGTCCATGCCGACGCTTTCTTTTGCGCCATCTCCGGCTCGATCGTTTTGATCACGTCAATCGCACGGCTAACCACTGCCGGTGCCAGATTTTCGGATTGGCTCAGCAGGTTAACCGTTTCGTCATTCAGAAGCCCTTGGCTCATGTCCTTGATCATGCGCCACCGTTGTTCCTGAGGGGCAATAGGCATCTCAATGATCAGCGAGAAACGGCGGGCATGCGCCGGGTCAATCGTTCCATGTACAGAATTGCTAATCCACACTGTTGGGGTTGGATTGGTTTCCAACGTATTGTTAATCCAAGCCTTATTCAAACCAGCAACCACGTTATGGTCACGACTACTCAGCAGGTTTGTCAGAAAGCGATTGCCGCCAAAGACATCTTCAACCTCATCAAATACGAATAGGCTTTCTTTGTGGCACAAGAAAGACTGAGCTGCAGTATAGGCACGAAAGCGCTCATCTCCGGTCAGGGGGGCACCATCTTGCCCTTCGCTGGCGATCTCATACAGCGGCAATCCAATCACATCAGCCACCACCTGGGCCAGCGCACTTTTGCCAACGCCAGGCGCACCCCAGATCAATACATTGGCCCCTTGCTTGCGTTCTTTCACAGCGCTGGACAAGAAGTGGCACAGAATCTCGACTTGATCCTTAATGTGATAGAAGTCGCTGATTTTCAATGTGGATTTTTTGCCTGGCGTGACCATGTCATGAAAGATCTGCTCAAAGTCACAGTTGGCAGAAAGCATTTGTTCGGCAAATGTATATGACACCAGCTTTAGGTGTTCGCAAAGCGAGGGCAAAAATGTTTCATTTCCCGAGATACAGAACAATCCCGAACGAACCATCAACGAGTGACGATTCACCGCCTTAAGCACCTCATTGACCGGGATCCCCAGATAGATAGAGATATGTTTAGCAACTTCGGCAGGACGAATGCTGGGCGGTAACTCGGTGATACGCTCAATGTCACGCATGCCGTGCGCCATAATTCCGAATTCCAGAATGCGGCACTCCGTATCGGTCATGCCGGTCATGGCTTGTAGACGGCAAACGTTTTCAGCCAGCGCCGTCGGAACCCGGATGGGCTCGATGCAGGCTTCCATTTGCTTCAATTTGAAGCGTAGCTTCGAAAGCATTTTGTGGCGGTTGAACATATCCCCCTCCAGCTCGCTTTCGGGAATGTACTGGCCAAGACCTAATGTGCGCGCCAAGGCGTCGTCCATAAAACCGTCTTCGGCCAGAAATTGCTTATAGCCATCTAGGCGGACTAGGCAGCGCAAGGCCCAGAGAATCCCGATTTCTGGCAAGTTTTTAGCGAGCTTGTCCATGATTACCTCCTAAACGATGACCAGATGTTCTCACTGGGCAAAGACACATTCCGTCTCAGCCTGCAAGGGGGCTGGGTTTGTTATCATTGCGACATGGCTGGCCTGCAAAACAATACCCCCGTGCCGGACGAGCTGCGGCTGCGATCCGGTGGCCAAACCTTGGTCCTGACCTATCCGGCTCTGGGCGAAGTGGCGCTTACCGCCGAATTGCTCCGCGTCTATTCGCCGTCAGCGGAAGTGCGTGGCCACGGACAGGGTAACGCGGTGCTCCAGATCGGCAAGGAGGGTGTATCTATCACCGGCATAGAACCAGTCGGCAATTACGCCGTTAAACTGATTTTTTCGGATGGCCACGACAGCGGTCTATACTCTTGGGACGTCCTCCACGAATTCGCCACCCAGCATCAGGCACTCTGGCAAACTTATTTACAACGGCTTCAAGCGGCCGGTCATACGCGCAAGGCATAACGTGACTCAACAAGATAAGCATTCATCCCAGACCACGCACTTCGGTTATGAAACCGTTGATGAGCGCCAAAAGGCTGGGCGCGTCCGCCAGGTCTTTGATTCCGTCGCGACCAAATACGATGTGATGAACGACCTGATGTCAGGTGGCCTACACCGACTGTGGAAGATTTTTACCATTGCCCGAAGCGGTGTTAAACCTGGCATGAAAGTGCTCGATATCGCGGGCGGCACAGGTGATCTAGCCAAGGCTTTCAGCAAGAAGGTTGGACCGAGCGGTGAAGTCTGGCTAACCGATATTAACAACGCCATGCTGACGTGTGGACGAGACCGTTTACTGAACGACGGCACCGTGGTTAAAACCGCCCAGTGCGACGCTGAAATGCTCCCGTTTCCTAATGGCTACTTTGACATCGTGACCGTGGCTTTCGGTTTACGCAATATGACGCATAAAGATGGCGCCCTGGCGGAAATGAGCCGTGTGCTCAAGCCTGGCGGGAAACTGATGGTTCTGGAGTTTTCCAAAGTCACGCCACTACTGGCGCCAATCTACGATTTCTATTCTTTCCAGGTTATTCCCCGTGTAGGCAAAGTGGTGGCCAATGATTCTGATAGCTACCGCTATCTGGCGGAGTCGATCCGCATGCACCCGGATCAGGAAACCCTGAAGCAGATGATGGAAGGCGTCGGTTTTGATCGCGTCCAGTATCACAATCTCACCGGTGGCGTGGTGGCGCTCCATATCGGTGACAAATTCTAACGCGTATAAAGCATCATGCTGAATAGTCTTTCGCTACCGGTACTCAATCGCGCCCTCGGCGATGACCCTTGGGCCATGCGCCGGCTTGCCGACTTCGCAGGCTCCACGGTTCGTATTGCGCTAGCCGACACACCGATTCTGCGCTATACCGTCGAGCCTAACGGATTACTTGCCGCGCACGAGGTCTTTGGTGATGACGAGCCCACCCTCTCGATTGATCTACCTGGCGATGCGGCTTCTCGGTTTATCAGCCATGGTCGACACGGGATTCTAAAAGCCGCCAAGATTCGCGGAAATATCGATCTGGCCAATGCGGTCAACGATGTGCTCGATAACATCCGCCCGGACCCAGAAGCCTTTCTCGCGAGAAAAATTGGCGATATCGCGGCACACCGGACCATGGGATTGTTTTACAGTCTGAAACAAGGCGCGGAGCAGCTCGCTATCAGGCTGAAGGATCAGTTCACCGAGCATATCGCCGAAGGCCACTCGGTCATTGTCCCCAACGACCAACTCGCACAATTTATGTCTGAGGTGGATACGCTTCGCAATGATGTTGCGCGCTTACAGCAGCGCCTAGAGCGACTGAACCGCTAATCTCTCTGTGCCTTATCAAAACAAAAGCCACCCGAAGGTGGCTTTTGCGTTTTAGGTATTACAACTACCAAAAACTTAGTGACGGTTGCGCAACTTCTTGATGGCAGCCAACTGACCCACGGCATCGGCCAGTTCGGCTTCTGCCTTGGCGTAGTCCATGTCGGTGCTACGATTTTGCAGCGCTTCTTCAGCCGATTTTTTGGCTTGCATGGCGCGGGCCTCGTCCAGATCATGGGCGCGGATGGCCGTATCTGCCAGCACGGTGACCATGTTCGGTTGCACTTCCAGCATGCCACCGGAGACGTAGACGAATTCTTCGCCACCTTCCGGCAGTTTGATACGAACGGCACCCGGGCGGATGCGGGTCAGCAACGGGGTGTGGCGTGGCCAGATACCCAGTTCGCCAGATTCACCCGGCAGTACCACGTGATCAGCTTCACCCGAGAAGATCTTCTCTTCGGCGCTGACGACGTCTACATGAATTCTTAATGCCATATTTGCTCCTGATCCGCCGCGCTTTACAACGCGGCGGGGGGATGGAACCGCGGATTACTGCAGGGTCTTGGCCTTCTCGATGGCTTCTTCGATCGAACCCACCATGTAGAAAGCCTGCTCCGGCAGATGATCCAGCTCACCTTCAACGATCATCTTGAAGCCCTTGATCGTGTCCTTGAGCGAAACGTACTTACCTGGCGAACCCGTGAACACTTCGGCCACGTGGAACGGCTGCGACAGGAAGCGCTGGATCTTACGGGCGCGGGCCACGGCGAGCTTATCTTCCGGTGCCAGTTCGTCCATACCCAGAATCGCGATGATGTCACGCAGTTCCTTGTAGCGCTGCAGTGTTTGCTGCACGCCACGGGCAACACGGTAATGCTCTTCACCCACCACATGCGGATCGAGCTGACGTGACGTCGAGTCGAGCGGATCCACGGCTGGGTAGATACCCAGGGCGGCGATGTCACGCGACAGAACGACGGTCGAGTCCAAGTGCAAGAAGGTGGTGGCTGGCGACGGGTCGGTCAAGTCATCGGCAGGCACGTAAACGGCCTGGATCGACGTAATCGAACCGGTCTTGGTCGAGGTAATACGCTCTTGCAGACGACCCATTTCTTCAGCCAGCGTCGGCTGGTAACCCACGGCTGACGGCATACGACCCAGCAGCGCGGACACTTCGGTACCGGCCAGGGTGTAACGGTAGATGTTATCCACGAAGAACAGGATGTCACGGCCTTCGTCACGGAAACGCTCGGCCATGGTCAGGCCAGTCAGCGCGACGCGTAGACGGTTGCCCGGTGGTTCGTTCATCTGACCGAACACCATGCCGACCTTGTCCAGAACGTTGGAGTCTTTCATTTCATGATAGAAGTCGTTACCTTCACGGGTACGCTCACCCACACCGGCAAACACCGAGAGACCCGAGTGTTGCTTGGCGATGTTGTTGATGAGTTCCATCATGTTCACGGTCTTGCCCACACCGGCACCCCCGAACAGGCCAACCTTACCGCCCTTAGCGAACGGGCAGATCAGGTCGATCACCTTGATACCGGTTTCGAGCAGTTCCACCGACGGCGACAGCTCGTCAAAGGCAGGCGCTTCACGGTGAATCGGACGACGCTCATCGCAGGCGATGGGGCCGGCTTCGTCGATCGGACGACCCAGCACATCCATGATGCGGCCCAGCGTGCCATGGCCAACCGGGATCGAGATCGGTGCGCCCGAGGCGTTCACTTTCATGCCGCGGCGGATACCGTCGGTCGAACCCAGTGCAATGGTACGGGCAATACCGTCACCCAGCTGCTGTTGAACTTCAAAGGTCAGGCCGGCTTCGACCAGGCCATTGGTAGCGCCTTCGTCGAGGGTGAGGGCCTCGAACACTTTAGGCATGTGCTCTTTCGGAAACTGGATATCAACCACAGCACCAATGCACTGAACGACTGTTCCTTGACTCATCGTTATATCCCTAATCTAAAAAAATCAAACCGCTGCTGCGCCGCTGACGATCTCGGACAGCTCTTTCGTAATCGCTGCCTGGCGGGTCTTGTTGTAGACCAGCTTCAGCTCTTCGATCACGTTTTTGGCATTATCGGAAGCAGCCTTCATGGCTACCATCCGCGCACTTTGTTCCGATGCGATGTTCTCGGCGACGGACTGGTAAACCAGCGCCTCGAGGTAACGCACCAGCAGATCATCGATCACGGACTTGGCATCCGGCTCGTAGACGTAGTCCCAGCTGGTCTTGGCCGAACCGACCGCATCACCGGACAGGGGCAGGAGTTGTTCAACGACTGGCTCCTGGCGCATCGTGTTCACGAAGCGCGTGTAGGCAATGTGCAGTTCATCGATTTCGCCAGCGTTGAAGGCATCAATCTGCACTTTGATCGGCCCGATGAGGGCATCAATGTGCGGGTTGTCGCCCAGGCCGGCGACTTCAGACACGAGGTCTGCGCCGTTGCGCTGGAGAAATGACAGGCCCTTGCTACCAATCGCCGTCAGCTGAACCTTGACGTTCTGACCTTCGAGCTCGCGCATCTTGATGACGAGCTGACGCAGAACGTTGGTGTTCAGACCGCCGCAGAGACCCTTATCCGAGGTCACGAGAATAATGCCCACCTTTTTGAGCTGGTCACGCTTCTCGAGGAACGGATGCTTGTACTCTGACAGCGCATGCGACAGATTGGCGGCAACGTGGCGGATCTTCTCACCATAGGGACGGGCTTTGAGCATCCGCTCCTGCGCTTTACGCATTTTGGATGCCGCCACCATCTCCATGGCTTTGGTGATCTTCCGCGTGTTTTCTACGCTTTTGATCTTAGTACGGATTTCCTTGCCGCTTGGCATGGCGCTCTCCTAGATCAAACCCAAGCAGACTTGAATGCTTCGATGGCAGCAACGAGTGCTTTCTCCGAATCAGCGTCCAGATCCTTGGTCTGCTCCATCTTGTCGAGCAGGGCGGCGTTCTTGTGTTCAATGTCGCTGATGAGGCTACGGGTGAACTCGAGAACACGGGGCACTTCCACATCGTCAGCATAACCGCGGGTGATCGTGTAGAGCACCACGGCCTGCTTCGAAACACTCAGCGGCTCGTATTGCGGCTGCTTCAGTACTTCCACCACGCGACGACCACGCTCCAGCTGATTGCGGGTTGCATCGTCCAGATCCGAAGCAAACTGCGCGAAGGCAGCCAGTTCACGATACTGGGCGAGGTCGGTACGGATACCGCCTGACAGCTTCTTGATGATCTTGGTCTGAGCAGCCCCACCCACACGCGACACCGAGATACCGGCGTTAATGGCCGGACGGATACCTGCGTTAAAGAGGTCGGTTTCCAGGAAGATCTGACCATCCGTAATCGAAATCACGTTAGTCGGCACGAAGGCTGAAACGTCACCGGCCTGGGTTTCAATCACCGGCAGTGCCGTCAGCGAACCAGTCTTGCCCTTAACGGCACCATTGGTCAGCTTCTCAACGTACTCTTCGCTAACGCGAGCTGCGCGCTCAAGTAGACGCGAGTGCAGATAGAACACATCACCCGGATAAGCTTCGCGGCCCGGCGGACGACGCAGCAGCAGCGAGATCTGACGATAGGCCCAGGCTTGCTTGGTCAGATCGTCATAAATGATCAGAGCGTCTTCACCGATATCACGGAAGTATTCGCCCATCGTACAACCGGCGTACGGAGCAATAAACTGCATCGCGGCAGGATCCGAAGCGGTCGCCGCGACAACGATGGTGTATTCGAGAGCGCCGTGCTCTTCCAGCGTGCGTACCACGTTGGCAATGGTCGAAGCCTTCTGGCCCACAGCTACGTAGATACAGGTGACGCCCTGACCCTTCTGGTTCAGGATGGTGTCGACAGCGACAGCGGTCTTACCGGTCTGACGGTCACCAATGATCAGCTCACGCTGACCACGGCCGATCGGCACCATGGCATCAATCGCCTTAATACCGGTCTGTAGCGGCTGCGACACTGACTTACGCCAAATCACGCCCGGTGCAACCTTTTCGATCTTGTCGGTCAGCTTGTTACCCAGCGGACCCTTGCCGTCGATCGGCTGACCCAGCGCGTTCACAACGCGACCACGCAGCTCCGGACCAACCGGCACCTCCAGAATGCGGCCCGTACACTTGACGGTGTCGCCTTCCGAAATGTTTTCGTACTCACCCAGGACCACAGCACCGACAGAGTCGCGCTCAAGGTTCAGGGCCATACCCATAATGCCGTTCGGGAATTCAAGCATTTCGCCTTGCATCACGTCTTCCAGACCGTGGACGCGGCAGATGCCATCTGTTACCGAAACGACGGTACCCTGGGTCCGGGTCTCAGCGCCCAGGCTCAGGTTCTCAATCTTGCTCTTGATCAGCTCGCTGATCTCGGAAGGATTCAGTTGCATTTAGAAAACTCCTAGTTCTTTAACGCGACAGCCATTGCGTCGAGCTGGCCACGCACCGAGGCGTCAAACACCTCGTCACCGACTACAACCTTGATACCGCCAATGAGTGACGGCTCCACGGTAACGCGCGGCTTGAGCTTTGAAGAGAAATGCTGTTCCAGTACTGGCAGTATCTGGCCAACCTGGGCGTCGTCCATCGGGAATGCGCTCAAAATGTGCGCTTCCTTGACGCCTTCTTCATCCGACTTCAGTTCTTCAAAAAGAACTTGGATTTCGGGAAGCAGAGCCAGGCGCCCGTTTTCGGCAAGCACCTCGATGAAACGTGACAGCGCCTGCGGGGCTTCCACCCCGAGCACGCCCACGACAAGATCCGTGACTTGACGGGAATTCAGCTTCGGGTTGCCGAAACAGTCCTGCATTGCCGATTCATTGGCAATCAGGGACAGGCGACCCAACCAACCACTCCAGTCGGCCAGCTTGCTTGACTCACGGCCGAGGCGGAAAACCGCTTCGGCGTAAGGACGGGCTACGGTGAGGGATTCAGCCATTTGTTACAGACCTTGCTTGATGGCGACCAGAATGTCCGCATGGGCACCGGCGTTGATTTCCTTGCGGAGAATCTTCTCGGCACCGGCGACTGCCAGTGTGGCGACCTGATCACGAAGCTGTTCGCGGGCGCGAACGACTTCCTGCTCCACGTCTGCACGGGCAGCAGCCACGATACGATCAGCTTCAACCTTGGCCTGGGCCTTGGCATCTTCAATGATCTGGACAGCACGCTTTTCAGCGGCAGCCAGGACGTCAGCCGACTTTTCTTTGCCTTCGCGCACAACCTCAGCGGAACGCTTGCTGGCAAGTTCAAGTTCATGCTTGCCACGTTCAGCCGCGGCCAAGCCGTCAGCGATTTTTTTCGCACGATCATCCAGCGCCTTGGTAATCGGCGGCCAGACGAACTTCATCGTAAACCATACCAGGATGAAGAAAACGATGAGCTGGGCGAATAATGTTGCGTTTAGATTCACGCTACGAGCCCTCCTGAAAAAGGTTGTTCAGGATTACTTCAGCACGAACGGGTTAGCGAAGGCGAACATCATCGCAATACCAACGCCGATCAGGAATGCAGCATCGATCAGACCGGCCAGCAGGAACATCTTGGTTTGCAGTTCGTTCATCAGCTCAGGTTGACGAGCCGACGCTTCGAGGTACTTCGAACCCATGATACCGATACCGATACAGGCACCGATAGCACCCAGACCAATGATGAGGCCGGCAGCCAGAGCAACTAGACCGAGGATTTGTTCCATGATGACTCCTTGAAAGGGATGAGAACAGCGAGGTTAAAAAGAAAGGTAAAACGAAAGACTACTACAGAAAGGATTAGTGCGACTCGTGAGCCTGACCGACATACACCAGCGTCAGCATCATGAAAATGAATGCCTGCAGGGTAATAATCAGGATATGGAAGATCGCCCAGATCGAACCCGCGATCACATGGCCAGCAAACAGCAGACCACCCGACAGCGAATGCGTTCCGGCCCAGGCCGCACCCATCAGGGCGATCAGCATGAACACGAGCTCACCTGCGTACATGTTGCCGAACAACCGCATGCCATGCGAGATGGTCTTGGCGGCAAATTCGATCATTTGCATCAGGAAATTGATCGGGGCCAGCACTGGATGCGAGCCAAACGGGGCAGCAAAAAGCTCATGCACCCAGCCGCCGATGCCCTTAATCTTGATGTTGTAGTAAATACAGACGATCAGCACGCCCAGGGCCAGGGCCAGCGTGACGCTCAGGTCGGCTGAAGGCACGATGCGCAGATAGGCGTGATGCGGATCATGACCGCTGGCAGCGTAATACTGCGACCATAAATTGGGCAGCAGATCGAGCGGTAGTAGATCCATGGCGTTCATAAAGAAGATCCAGACGAACACGGTCAGTGCCAGCGGGGCCACGAACAGGCGCGACTTGGCATCGTGGATGATGCCCTTGGCCTGGTTGGCAACCATCTCGACCAGAACCTCGATCGCTGCCTGAAGACGGCCCGGCACGCCGGCCGTAGCACGCTGTGCGACAAACCACATCAGCAGCACGGCGATAACGCCGAGCAGGGTCGAGAAGAAGAAGGAGTCCATGTTCAGCACGGACCAGTCCACAATGGACTTCTGCGCCCCGCCCGTACCGTTGTAATGGGTCAGGTGGTGAACAATGTATTCACCTTGGGTCGGGCCTTGGGCCGCATGGGCCGCTGCGTTTGCTACGTTTTCAGTCGCCATCTCAGGTTCTTTTCGCCAATGCTAAAAAATTGACCTGCAAGGTGATCGCCATACTGAGCAGCATACTGGGCCAACTTAGGTCCGCATACAGCGCGATGGCGACCGCCAACAAAACCAGTGTGAGGGCTAGCTTGAGGAATTCGTAGACGATGAACACCCCGGCCGTCGCCACACCTGCACGATTGGCCGACGCCGCCATCAATCTCAGCGCGAAAAGCAGGTTGGGTATTACGACTGCCCCACCTCCGATCGCGGCAGAAACGCTGCCACGCCCCCCCACAAGCATCCCGGCCAGAGCCACAGCGATTGTTATTGCGATCAGTTGCAGGCGTATTACTCGAAACACCGTTACCTCACCGCTTCATGTGCTGGGCCAACCAGGCGCCTTCAAACCCCGACACTATACGGCCAGCTTCGTCTGCCGTCAATCAGAAAATCGCTCGATCAGCCCATCAAGCTGGTCGAGACTATCAAAATGAATCGTAATCTTGCCCGCGCCCCGCTTGTTAGCCGCAATGGCCACCTGCGCGCCCAAGGTATCAGCCAACCGTTCCGACAGACGGGCAACATCGGCGTTGTCGGATCTGCCACCATGGCTGCCGACCTTTGGCGCGACTTTGCTGCTCTGGCGACGACGCACCAGCTCCTCGGTTTCACGCACCGAAAGGCTCTTGAGCACGACCTGTTGCGCCACAGCAATCTGGTCGCTACCCGTTAAGGCCAGCAGCGCCCGTGCGTGACCCATGTCGAGGCGGCTTTGCATCAACAGCTCCTGCACCGGCTCGGCCAGCTCCAGGAGTCGCAACAGATTCGAGGCAGCCGAGCGGGATCGCCCCACCGCTTCGGCAGCCTGCTGGTGCGTGAGAGAGAATTCATCAATCAACCGGCGTAGACCCTGCGCCTCTTCCAGAGGGTTCAGATCTTCCCGCTGGATGTTTTCAATCAGCGCCATCGCCAGCGCGGCTTCGTCCGCAATGTGGTGCACGTGCACCGGCACCTCTTTCAACCCGGCAATCTGCGAAGCGCGCCAACGGCGTTCACCCGCAATAATCTCGTAAGGCGTTGCCGCACCGGCACTCAGCGGGCGGACCACGATGGGCTGCACCAGGCCCTGCGCCGCAATCGAGGCCGCCAGTTCATTCAGGCTGGCTTCGTCCATGCGGGTCCGGGGCTGATACTTGCCCGGCTGCAGATCCCCAACGGGTAGATGACGCGGCACCTCAGCACCCGTTACCGACCGATCTTGCGGGGCGCTCGCTGTTGCTGCGGGCTTCGACCCCCCTAGCAGGGCATCCAGGCCACGGCCCAGGCCGCGCGTTTGTTTTTTAGCGTTCATGTTCTTGCCTCGTCCTTATGCGACTGCTTTGGCGTGTCGCCCCAGCAGCTCTTCGGCCAGCGCCATGTACGCTTGCGCGCCTTTGGAGGACGGGTCGTACGCAGTTGCCGGCTTACCGTGCGAGGGCGCCTCGGCCAGGCGGACATTGCGCGGAATGATCGTTTCGTAAACCTTCTCACCGAAATGGCTGGTCAGCTCTTCGGACACCTGTTGTGTCAGTGTGTTCTGGGCGTTGTACATGGTGCGGAGCAGACCCTCGATCTCCAGATCCGGGTTCAGGTTGCCACGCACCTTGCGCAGGGTTTCCACCAGATCGGACAAGCCTTCTAGCGCGTAGTATTCACATTGCATGGGAATCATCACCGAGCGTGAGGCCACGAGCGCGTTGACCGTCAGCATATTCAGCGCCGGCGGGCAGTCGATCAGCACGTAGTCGTATTGGTCTGAAACCGTTGCCAGCGCATCCTTCAGTCGCTGCTCGCGGCCATCCAGTTCAATCAGCTCGATTTCGGCGCCGGCGAGGTCGCGATTGGCCGGCAGGATGTCAAAACCGAATTCCGTCCTGATAATGGCACCACCCAGTGTGGTATCCCCCAGCAGCAACTGGTAGACCGTGGGCAGCGCATCACTCTTGACGATGCCGCAACCGGTGGTGGCGTTTCCCTGTGGGTCCAGATCAATTAGCAGCACCCGTTGGCCGAGCTTGGCGAGCGCGGCGCTCAGGTTAACGGCCGACGTGGTTTTGCCTACACCGCCTTTTTGATTGGTAATTGCCAGAATCCGCATGCTGCGCCTTTTTAATCTTTCAAACTATTCACTTGTCACCCGCTGACAAACCCATTACGCAACCGGCGGCTCTGCATCGGCCGGCGCCATCACAACGAGATGTCGCGCCGCATCGAGATCGGGCACCTGCAGCGGAATCACCGCTTTAATGACCACGTCAGGGGGTAATTCTGCCATTTCGGCGTCCGGAAAGACACCTTTCATGGCATACCAGCCGCCATTTTGCGCCAAAAGTCGGTGAGTTTGACCAATTAAGGTCGCCAAAGTGGCGTAAGCGCGGGCTGTAATCAATGCGAATCCGGCTGCATGCTCTGCCGGTGGAACCCAGCTTTCGATCCGGTCCGACACGGCGGTGAGGTTCTTCAAACCCAGGGTCATCGCCGCCTGTTTAAGAAACGCCACCTTCTTACCCACCGTGTCGATCAGCGTGATCGAGCGCTCCGGCTGCAAAATGGCCAGCGGGATGCCCGGCAGACCGCCACCACTACCCACATCCAGCAGATCGCCCGGCGGCAGGTGCGGCACGATAGATAAGGAATCCAGCAGGTGCTGCACCAGCATGGCTGGGCGCTCGCGCACCGCCGTCAGGTTATAAGCCTTGTTCCACTTCTGTAGCAGATCCAGATAATCCAGCAATTTAGCCGCCTGCGCTTCGCTCAGCGTGACGCCCATCGCGGTGGCGCCCGCCAAGAGCTGCGACATCTCGGCAGCGCGTGAACCCGCTAGTGTCGTCACAGCGCCGCACCCAACGCCACACCCAGGCGCTTTAGGTGCACCAGCAAGAGGCCGATCGCGGCCGGTGTCACGCCCTGGATGCGCGCCGCCTGACCCAGGGTCTGCGGGCGATGCGTCTGTAGCTTCTGGCAAACCTCGCGCGACAACCCGATCACCTCGCTGTAATCCAGCGAATCGGGCAAGACCAGTGTTTCATAGGCCGCCTGGCGCCCCACTTCGTCGCGCTGGCGATCGATATATCCCTGATATTTGGCCTGGATCTCGACCTGCTCCACCACCTCAGGTGCCAACACCAAAGCCTTGGCCAATTCAGCTTCCACGGCCATCTGGTGCAACCCCTCATAGGTGGTATCCGGCCGGCGCAGCAGTTCAAACATCGTGGTTTCACGTTCCAGGGGTTTACCCAGGGCCAAGGTCAAAAGCCCGGGATCGATCTTGCCCGGATTAACGCGAAGCGCGCGTAATCGCTGAAGTTCTAGCTCAATAGCTTCACGTTTGGCGCAAAACGCAGCCCAGCGAACATCATCCACCAGGCCCATTTCACGACCGATCTCGGTCAGGCGCAGGTCTGCATTGTCTTCCCGCAGGCTCAGGCGGTATTCGGCGCGGCTGGTAAACATGCGGTAAGGCTCGCTCACCCCACGCGTGATCAGGTCATCCACAAGCACACCCAGATACGATTCATCCCGACGCGGGCACCACGCGGGCTCACCCCGAGTCTGGCGGGCGGCATTCAGCCCGGCCAGCAAGCCCTGGGCGGCGGCTTCTTCGTAGCCGGTGGTGCCATTGATCTGGCCCGCAAAGAACAACCCATGGATGGCCTTGGTTTCCAATGAAGCCTTAAGACCGCGCGGGTCGAAGTAATCGTATTCGATGGCGTAACCCGGCCGGAGGATATGGCACTGCGCCATCCCCCGGATCGACCGCACGATCTGCAGCTGCACATCAAAGGGCAGGGAAGTCGAGATGCCGTTCGGGTAGATCTCGTGCGTATCGAGTCCTTCCGGCTCCAGAAACACATGATGGTTGGCCTTGTCGGCAAAGCGGTGAATCTTGTCTTCGATCGACGGGCAGTAGCGCGGACCCACCCCTTCAATCACGCCGGTGTACATGGGCGAGCGGTCGAGATTGTTGCGAATGATCTCGTGGGTACGTTCGTTCGTATCGGTAATCCAGCACGGCAATTGCTGCGGGTGTTGGGCCGCGTTACCGAGGAAAGAAAACACCGGTAGCGGATCATCCGACAGCTGGGTCTGCATGACGGAAAAGTCGATGGTCTTGCCATCCAGGCGGGGCGGCGTACCGGTCTTTAATCGGCCCTGGGGTAACTGCAGTTCACGCAGCCGCGCTGCCAGCGAGACGGAGGGTGGATCGCCCATGCGGCCACCGGAATAGTTCTGCATCCCCACATGAATCAAACCATTGAGGAAGGTACCTGCCGTTAGCACCACCGCGCCGGCCCGAAAGCGAACCCCGAGCTGCGTTACGGCACCGACCACGCGATCACCATCCATAATGAGGTCATCACAGGCCTGCGCAAAGATCGTCAGGTTTGGCTGGTTTTCCAGACGGCGGCGAATGGCCTGTTTGTACAGAACGCGGTCTGCCTGGGCGCGGGTCGCCCGCACCGCCGGCCCTTTGGAAGCGTTCAATATCCGGAACTGGATACCGGCTTCATCGGTCGCCGCGGCCATAGCACCACCCAGGGCATCGACTTCCTTGACCAGGTGACCCTTGCCGATACCACCGATCGATGGGTTGCAGCTCATTGCCCCCAGCGTTTCCATGCTGTGCGTCAGCAGGAGCGTGCGCGCACCGGTCCGCGCCGAAGCCAGAGCGGCCTCCGTCCCGGCATGCCCGCCACCCACGACAATCACATCGAAATATTCGGGAAAATCCATGACTACCTTAAGCCCAGCATCTTCTGCGCAACATCAAAGGGTGCTAATTTTATCGAAAGACGGCACATCCCGTGGCCCCTATTCCATTGCCGATAGTTTTTGACTAACGGATATTTAGTAACAATCAATTGGATTTATTGGGTCGAACACCGTAAAGTCCGAAGCTGTCGCTTAGACATTCTCGTCTCATCCAACGTCAACCAGGAGCATTTTCATGTCGCTGATTAACACCCACGTTCAACCGTTCAAGACCCAGGCTTTCGTCAACCGCTCCGGCAAGGGCGAATTTATCGAAGTGTCAGAAGCCAGCCTGAAGGGCAAGTGGTCCGTGCTGATTTTCATGCCGGCCGCCTTTACCTTCAACTGCCCGACCGAAATCGAAGATGCGGCCGACCACTACGCCGAGTTCGAAAAGGCCGGCGCCGAGGTCTACATCGTGACCACCGACACCCATTTCTCGCACAAGGTTTGGCATGAAACTTCGCCGGCCGTTGGCAAGGCCCGCTTCCCGCTGGTTGGCGATCCGACCCATCAGCTGACCAACGCATTCGGTGTTCACATCCCTGAAGAAGGCCTCGCACTGCGCGGTACCTTCATCATCAATCCGGATGGCGTGATCAAAACTTCCGAAATTCACTCTAACGAAATCGCCCGTGATGTTGGTGAAACACTGCGTAAGCTGAAGGCCGCCCAATACACGGCTGCCCACCCGAACGAAGTGTGCCCGGCCAAGTGGAAAGAGGGCGAAAAGACCCTGGCACCGTCGCTGGATCTGGTCGGCAAGATCTAAGCCTGTCCGCGGACTATAAAAGCCGCAACAGAGAATGCCCGGGGCTTTACTTCAAGGCTCCGGGCCCCCACTTAAACTGGACATGATTGCATCGCCAAGCGGCGAGTCGGGCGGCTTTTGCCCAAAACCAGACCTCGCTTCACCATGTGATTATTCGCAATTCAGTATTGCCTAAGGAGAACACCATGCTCGACAGCAACATTCAGGAACAACTTAAAGCCTATCTGCAACGCCTGGAACAGCCCATCCAGCTGATGACCACGCTGGATACCAGTGATTCGTCTGCCCAGATGCGCGAGCTGGTGAACGAGATTGCTGCACTTTCCGACAAGGTCAGCGTCACTGAGTCCAACGATGCCGAGTTGATACCTTCTTTCCGCGTCGCACCGCTCAACCACACGGCTGAACGCGGCGTTGCGCGGTTTGCCGGTCTGCCCATGGGTCATGAGTTCACCTCGCTGGTTCTGGCCCTGCTGCAGATGGGCGGCTACCCGCCAAAGGTCGATGCCAGTGTGATCGAACAGATCCGTGAACTACCGGGCGAGTACCGGTTCGAAACCTACATTTCGCTGAGCTGCCACAACTGCCCGGATGTCGTGCAGGCACTGAACCTGATGGCTGCCGTCAACCCGCGCGTACAACACACCATGATCGATGGCGGGATGTTCCGTGAGGTCGTCGAAGCGCGTCAGATCATGGCCGTTCCCACTGTCTATATGAACGGCGAAGAATTTGGTGCCGGCCGCATGACCATTGAAGAAATTCTGGCCAAGCTCGATACTGGCGCCGCTGCCCGCGAAGCTGAAAAGATCAGCGCTCAGGCACCTTACGATGTGCTCATCGTCGGTGGCGGCCCGGCCGGCGCTGCGGCCGCTGTCTACGCGGCCCGCAAGGGGATCCGGACGGGCATCCTGGCCGAGCGTTTTGGTGGCCAGGTCATGGATACCGTGGGCATTGAAAACTTCATTTCGGTACAAGAGACCGAGGGTCCCAAGCTGGTGGCACAGCTGGAACAGCACGTGAAGTCCTACGACGTGGATATCATGAATCTGCAGCGTGCCAAGGCACTGGTGCCGGCCAGTGCACCCGGCGGTTATGCCGAAATCCAGACCGCCAGTGGCGCCACGCTCAAGGCCAAAAGCGTCATCATCTCAACTGGTGCCCGTTGGCGAGAGCTGAACGTCCCCGGTGAACAGGAGTACCGCGGCAAAGGCGTGGCCTACTGCCCGCACTGTGACGGCCCTCTGTTCAAAGGTAAGCGCGTCGCCGTCATCGGCGGTGGCAACTCCGGCGTGGAGGCAGCCATTGATCTGGCCGGTATCGTGGGCCATGTCACTCTGATCGAGTTCGGGGCCGAGCTGCGTGCCGATGCCGTGCTTCAGCGCAAACTGGCGAGCCTGCCCAACGTGGTCATCCTGAAAAATGCCCAGACCATGGAAGTGCTAGGTGATGGCAACAAGGTCAACGGCCTGATCTATAAAAACCGTGAGAACGGTGAAGATGTTCGCGTTGAACTGGAAGGCATCTTCGTGCAGATTGGCCTGCTGCCCAATACCGACTGGCTCAAAGGCACCCTCGAGCTGTCCAAAATGGGCGAGATCGAAGTCGATGCCCGCGGCCAGACCTCGGCAACCGGTGTTTTTGCTGCAGGTGACTGTACGACCGTCCCTTATAAGCAGATCATCATTGCCATGGGCGAGGGCGCCAAGGCCTCACTGGCGGCATTTGATTACCTGATCCGAAGCTCGGCGCCGGCCTAAGCGCAGGGCGGCGTAAAATGCTGCCATGTCACTTTCTGCCCCTCAGCCAGCAAAAACTATCGCGATTATTGGCGGTGGGCCCGCCGGCCTGATGGCGGCTGAGGTTCTGAGCCGGGCCGGCATGACCGTCAGCCTCTACGATGCGATGCCTTCGGTGGGTCGAAAGTTTCTGCTGGCTGGCATTGGCGGCCTGAACATTACGCACAGCGAAGCATTTGGAGATTTCTGTAGCCGTTATAGCCCGGAGAGCTCCGCGTTACAACTCTGTCTAGATCAATGGACGCCGGCCGATTTGCGGCAATGGGTGCACGAGCTTGGCATCGACACTTTTGTGGGCAGCTCCGGGCGCGTCTTTCCCAAAGAGATGAAAGCCGCCCCCTTGTTGCGTGCCTGGTTGCATCGGCTGCGTCAGCAAGGCGTGCGGTTTCATGTACGCCATCGCTGGCTCGGCTGGACAGATCATGGCGCATTGGTAATCGCTAGCCCTAGCGGCAACATCACCATCCATCCTGATGCCACTATTCTGGCACTCGGCGGTGCCAGCTGGCCCAAACTCGGCAGCGATGGTGCCTGGGTCTCATGCCTGGCTGGACAGGATATCCAGATCGCACCGCTGCAAAGTGCCAACTGCGGTTTCACGGTTTCCTGGTCAGAGCATTTAAAGAATAGATTTTCAGGTGAACCCCTGAAGTCGATCGCCATTAACTTTAGGGACCACACTGGGCAAATGCATCAACGCCAGGGAGAAAGCCTCATCACCCGCGAGGGCATCGAAGGCAGCCTGATCTACGCACTCTCACGCCCACTGCGCGACACGATCAACGCCACCGGTAGCGCAAGGTTAAGCATCGACCTCGCACCTGAACGCACCGAAGCCCAGATTCTGGATACCCTCTGCCGGCGTGGTAGCAAGTCGCTCTCGAGCTATCTCAAATCAGCGCTGAGTTTCAGTAGCATCAAGACCGCGTTGGTTTATGAGGCGCTGAATAAAACCCAGATCACCGATCTTCAAACGCTCGCCTCAACGATCAAAGCATTACCGATCACCCTCGTCGCACCGCGACCCATCGACGAAGCGATCAGCACCGCGGGCGGTGTCTGCTTCAGTAACCTAGACGCACACCTGATGCTCACGGCGCGCCCCGGCACCTTCATCGCAGGGGAGATGCTGGATTGGGAGGCGCCAACGGGCGGCTATCTCCTGACCGCCTGCCTGGCCACCGGCCGACAGGCTGGCCGAGGTGCACTTGCCTGGCTTACTGCGCCGGGCTGACCTGCACTTTCAGCGTAAAGGTCTTTGCCGGCAGGGCGTTCTTCTCCCACGGGCGCGCATAGATATAGGTCAGTACGGCAGTTCCGCTACCCTGGGCACGGAACGACCAGACCTCAAGCCCCGGCACACCCACCATCCCATCGGCTGCCGGTGCCTCACCGGTAATCGTATCCAAGCGCAACACCTCATCACCCGTCACCACGTAGGACCAGACATAGCCCGTGCTCGGGTTCGACGGCAAGCGCACCACCAGCGGTTGATACGGGATCAATGATGCCGTGCCCCCCGAATCACCGATCGAGGCCGTGACAGGCATCTCGGTAGGAAACAAAGACGGTGCACACCCACTCAATAACGTGGCAATACCTAATGCTAAAAACCAGCGCTTCATAAAAATCCTAATATTAGTTACATAGCGAACTAGTTGTGCCTATACTGCAGACATGTTCGACCACTGCCTCTATTTCAACACCTCTGCGCTTGCCCGACAACTTGATCGACTCTGGGCAGAGGCTTATCGTCCTTTCGGCCTAACCGCTCCGCAGGGCTTTATGTTGCGCACGGTACTAGCGCATCCTGGACTATTACAAAATGAACTTGCCGAAAGCCTCGTCATCTCAAGACCGACGGCCACACGAGCCCTTGATGGTCTAGCAGATAAAGGTCTGATTACGCGGCGCCCGTCTAATCAAGATGGTCGTCAGATCGAAATTCACCCAACTGAAAGCGCTCGTGAGATATCCGCGGCGTTGAATGCTGCCAGCGCCCATGTATCAGCATCACTCAAAAAATCTCTAGGCGCGGAGATTTTCACCAATGCTGTAGGAAACCTCAAAGACATTCGAAACGCACTTGAGTAACTTTTTTGCCCTGATAGTTGCATATCTAACCACCGAGGACATCATGCCCATCTTAAATATCAAGACTTCCGCACCCAGCTCCCAAGAAATGACTGCAAAAATTGCATCCGGAGTCGCCAAACTCACGGAAGACATTTTGAAAAAGAAACCAGAAGTCACTGCAATGACAATTCAACACGTAGACCCCGAGCACTGGATCATTGGTGGAAGATCACTCGCAGAGCAAGGCATACACAGTTTCTATTTGGACATCAAAGTCACCGATGAAACCAACACCAAAGTAGAAAAAGCTTTGTATCTTAGCGAGGTTTATAAATTTTTCTCAACGCTATTGGGCAATCTGCACGAAGTCAGCTACGTCTACATCGAGGATGTTCGAGCGGGCGCCTATGGTTACGCTGGACGCACACAGGAATACCGCTTCCACCAATAACCAGGATCGTTAAAGCAACTCGATTCCGAAATGCTTCACAACATACGCAAAGATCACAAAGCAAATAATCGTGATCAGCGCGCTGACGGCAAGCGTCGGCCAGAACCCTATGCGCTCGTGCAAAAACGGAAACGCCAGAAACATCGGCAGCGTCGGCACCACGTACCAGAAGGTATACCAGGCATGATTGGAAATCTTTTCCGCCGGTTGCTTTTCTACAAAAAGCCAGATCAATGCCAGAAAGGTCACCAACGGTAGTGCGGCAACGAGACTGCCGAGCTTATCGCTGCGCTTGGCAACTTCTGATACCAGCACAACTACGGCTGCGGTGATCAGGTATTTGGTAACAATCCAGGCCATGGGTTATTTTCCAATACAAAATCGAGAGAAAATATCACCGAGCAAATCATCCGGCGTGTACTCACCGGTAATGCTCTGCAGGGCTTTGTGCGCGAGGCGCAACTCCTCGGCAAATATTTCCAGAGCGGGCAGCGCGGCGACGGCTGTTGCCAGATGATCTGCTGCGTCGCTCAGCGCACGAAGATGGCGCTCGCGCGCAATGAAAAGGCTTTCGCCCGGTTGCCAGCCAGCGATAGCAAGCAGCCTGGCGCGCAGGGTATCGATGCCGGTTCCGGTCTTGGCCGAGATTGGCAATGCATCACTTTCAGCGATGCCACCACTCAGGTCGATCTTATTTTGCACGGTGACGCGCGTGATGCCTTCGGGCAAACGATGAATGATTGCTTCTTCCGCGGCGGTGAGGCCATGCTGTGCATCGGTCAGCAACACGGCCACATCGGCCTTTTCGATTTCTTGCCAGGTGCGATCAATGCCGAGGCGCTCGACTTCGTCATTGGTGTCATGGAGACCGGCGGTGTCAATGACATGCAATGGCACGCCTTCAATTTGCAGGTGGGCACGAACGACGTCTCGTGTGGTGCCGGCCACCGGTGCAACGATGGCGAGGTCCTCGCCCGCTAGCGCGTTAAGCAAAGACGACTTACCGACATTGGGTTGACCAATCAGCACCACGGTTAAACCATCGTGCAGGAGTTTTCCCTGCTTGGCACTGGCTTGTACTTTGGTCAACGCCTCACGAATCGTCTCCAGGCGTGCTTCGGCCTGAGTGCTTTTAAGAAAGTCGACTTCTTCTTCAGGAAAATCCAGCGTGGCTTCAGTCAGCGCTCGCAACTCAACGAGGGGATCGATCAGCGCATCAATGGCGCGCGAGAAATCGCCCTGCAACGAACGCACGGCCGAACGGGCTGCCGTTGCGGTCGAGGCATTAATGAGGTCTGCCACAGCTTCGGCCTGAGCCAGATCAAGCTTGCCATTCATAAAGGCGCGGCGCGTAAATTCTCCGGGCTCCGCCAGGCGGGCGCCCAGATCCAGGCAGCGCGCCAGCAGGAGTTGCATGACCACCGGACCGCCGTGGCCATGGAGTTCGATCACATCTTCGCCGGTAAACGAGTTCGGGCCCGGAAAAAAGATCAGCAGGCCTTCATCAAGTCCCTGTCCCTGCGCATCCACAAACTGGGTGAGCGTCGCCACCCGAGGCTGCGCAAAACTATGTGACTGAGCATTTCCAGTCAGCGGTTCTATCCAAGACGCCAGGCCGGCGCCTGACAACCGCACGATTCCCACCCCGCCGCGACCCGGCGCCGTGGCGATGGCCGCGATGGGTGGGTTCTGCATATTAACGGTGACCGCGGTGGGTCTTCTCGCCTTCAATCTTGCGGTTAATGGCCCACTGCTGGGCGATCGAAAGGATGTTATTCACCGTCCAGTAAAGCACCAGGCCTGCCGGGAAGAAGAAGAACATCACCCCAAAGCCGATGGGCATGATCCACATGATCTTGGCCTGAACCGGATCCGGCGGTGTCGGGTTCAGTTTGACCTGCAACAGCATGGTCGCCATCATGATCGCGGGCAGGATATAGAACGGATCCGGTTGGGTCAGATCATGGATCCAGCCCACCCACGGGGCATCACGCATTTCAACGGCACCGAGCAGAACCCAGTACAACGCGATGAAGACCGGAATCTGCACCAGGATTGGCAGGCAGCCACCAAGCGGATTGATCTTTTCCTTGCGGTAGATTTCCACCATCTCGCGATTCAGTGCCTGCTTGTCATCCTTGTAACGCTCCTTGAGCGCCACGAGGCGCGGCGTCAGCGTCTTCATACGCGCCATCGATTTGTAGCCTGCGGCCGACAGTGGATAGAACGCGGCCTTGAGCAAAATGGTCAGAACCACAATTGCCCAACCCCAGTTATTGGTCAGGCGCTCGATCCACTCCAGCACCCAGAACAGCGGCGTGGCAATCACGGTCAGCCAACCATAGTCGACCACCAGTTCGAAGCCCGGGGCCACCTTTTCCAGGGTGCTATGTTCTTGTGGGCCGGCATAGAGCGGCACGCTCAGAGTGCTTACCCCATTTTCCGCTGCCGGCATCGGCACAATCACGCCGGCGGCAAAGACACCCGGTGCCACCTGACGCGTGTAGAACTCGCGGGGAGTGCCGGCTGCCGGCAGGAACGCGGTGACGAAATAGTGCTGCACCATCGCCACCCAGCCATCATTGGCGGTTTTCTGGAACTTGGCACTGCCATCGGCGATATCCGAGAAACTGATCTTCTGGAACTTCTGGGCATCGGTATAAAAAGCGGGGCCAGTAAAGACGCTCACCATGTTCGGGTCACCTTCCGGCGCACGATCATCGCGCACCAGCTGGAAGTAGGCATCCGTCTTGTCGCTACCGCCCTTGATGCGGTAGGTCACATCAATCCCGTAGTTGTCGCGATTGAAACGCAGCGTTTTGCTGATCCGGCCCCCGTCGGTTTCAAAAACCACATCCAGCGAATCCTGTCCCGCCTTGAGCTCGGTGCCGTTGCTGGTCATGCGCCACAATGTCTTGTGGTTCGGCATGCCTTCGCCAATCAACCCCGATTGCGCAACGTACTTGTGATTATCGCCAAAGAGCTCGACATACTGCGACTGGGTGCCTTTGTGCTTGAGCAGCTCGAGCTTGGTGATCGACGCGCCCGCCAGACTGACCGTGGCGATATATTCATCCGTCTTGATCGTCACCGAAGGCGCATTGGCTACAGGTGCATCCGCCGTTTCCGACCCTTTGGCACTGCTTCGCGTGGGTGCGGCGTCATCCTTACGCAAATCCACCGAGGCCTTCGGCGCACCGGCGGTCGCCGCCTGAGTCACTGCGGCTTTTTCAGCCGCCTTGTGCTGGGTCCACCCCTCCCACAACATGAATGCAGAGACGGTAAAAATCAGAGTCAGAAATAAACGGCGGTAATCCATAATTCAACCAGCAAAAAATTCAACAATCGGGCGAGCCCTCGGAAACATCGGTTCCTGGCCACGCAGCAAAGCTGCAAGGGTACCAGATTCAAGGCAGCGGGTCGTGCCCACCCGGATGAAAGGGGTGGCAACGGCCAATGCGTTTCAGGGCAAGCCAGCTCCCCTTGAAGGGTCCATAGCGTTCAAGGGCTTCGGCCGCATAGGCCGAACAGCTCGGATAGAAGCGGCATCGCTGCCCCAACAGGGGGCTGATGGTGTATCGATAGATCACGATCAACCCGAGCAATGTCTTTTGCAGCAGCCAACGAGGAGCCGCTATCACGTGCCCTATAACATTTGCGGCTCGTGATGACTCAGGCATGATCCGTATCCGTTGGGATGGCTTTCTTTCTGGCAGATCGACTCAGCACCCGAACCAGATCCTCACGCAGGCCTCTGACCAGATGGGTGCGGGTTGGCATCACCGCACCGGCCCGTATTTTTGCCGGGTTGGGAAATGGCGATTCATGCAGTCGGATGATCCAGTCCCCCGATAAAAACTGTTCCGGGTGGGTCCTAAAATATTCACGAACAATACGTCGGATCAGATTACGTCTTGCCGCCGTTGGCACCAGTCGTTTTGCCACAACGAGACCTAGCCTGCCATTGCGGCTGCCGGACAGGACAAGATCAGGTTCAAAACTAGTGGTGTCGGCGCGGTGGGCGGTCAGCCACTGACCTCGGGTTGCTTGCCGGGCATCAAACACCGCCTGGAACTCGGACGGTTTTAAAAGTCTGGATGCCCTGCTAAAGCGGTAACGGTTTGAATTCACGGGTGGATTCACCGTTGGTTCCAACCAGAGTGCTCAACGAATGGTCAGTTGCACCCGGCGTTGTATTGCTGTTGCTGCTGTTTATCTGTCTGCACTGCAGACGCATCAACTTAGACAGCCAGACGATGGCGGCCCTTGGCACGACGGGCGGCCAGGACAGCACGACCACCGCGAGTACGCGAGCGAACGAGGAAACCGTGGGTACGCTTGCGACGGACGACGGAAGGTTGATAGGTACGTTTCATGTTGGGGACTCCCCGGAATTCAATAAGGTGCGACGGATGTCGCGGAAAACCCGTGATTAAACAGCAAGTTCCCATGCCGTGTCAACAATCAACTTATCCACCATTTCGGTGGAAAACCTGGGTTTTAGTCACACAAACCGGCGATCCTGAGTTAAGCTGTATCTGTTGAATATCAAAAAAAGACCTCTTCATGCTTTCGAAATTCGGGGTTATCCACCGCCGTTTATCCACATTTATTCGGTGGTTATGATTTTGGCCCGTCGGGATAAGTTTAATTAACTCTATGAATTCATTCTGGAAATTCTGTCTTGATCAGCTTGCTGCTGATTTACCTGCCCAACAGTTCAGCACTTGGGTTCGCCCATTGCAACTGGCGCAGGACCGGAATGCCAACGCAGAACTGACGATTTCGGCACCGAACCGATTCATTCTGAAATGGGTGCGCGACAATTATCTGGCCCGACTGCAATTACTGGCGGACCAGTTTTATCAGGCCCCCACCATCGTGCTCCTGACGGTAGGCACAACACAGACAACTAGCGACGGTAAGGCCCAAACGACACCGGCTGTTCCGGCCCGGGCAACGCCCCCTTCGCTCAATTCGGTCTCTGCAACGCCCGCGGCCAGCAACACCTCCCAAGGGAGCACCGATAGGGCAACGATGTCGCGTGAACCAGTGCGAAATGCAACGCCGCCATTAAATGGTCTTGGCACCCGCCTAATGCCGCACTTCACCTTTGATTCTCTGGTTGTTGGTAAAGCTAACGAGCTGGCGCGGGCAGCCTGTCTGAATGTCTCGCAATCTCCGGGTGGCGCCTACAACCCTCTCTTTATTTATGGCGGTGCAGGTCTGGGTAAAACCCACCTGATTCATGCCATTGGTAACGCAGTTCTGGCGGCAGACCCCACCAAGGTCGTACGCTATGTCCACGCTGAAGATTATTACTCGGATGTCGTTCGGGCTTATCAGCAGAAGGCCTTTGATACCTTCAAACGTAACTACCGCTCACTGGATCTCTTGTTGCTTGATGACGTTCAGTTTTTGAAGGGGAAAGATCGATCCCAGGAAGAGTTTTTCTACCTGTTCAATGCCCTGGTAGAAGCACGTAAGCAGATTGTGATCACCTGTGACACCTACCCGAAAGCAATTGAAGGTCTGGAAGACCGGTTGATTACTCGCCTGGATTGGGGGCTCACGGTTCAGATCGAACCTCCTGAAACCGAAATGCGGGTCGCCATTCTGAAGAAAAAGGCTGAATCCGAAGGAAAACCCATCGCTGATGAGGTTGCTTTCTTCATTGCCAAGCATTTACGGTCAAATGTACGTGAATTAGAGGGTGCTTTGACCCGTGTTTTGGCGTATGCACAGTTTCATGGCAAAGAAATCACCCTTGAAACCGCCAAAGAGGCCCTAAAAGACATTGTTGGTGCCTATAACCGGCAAATTACGGTCGAAAACATCCAAAAAATGGTGGCTGACTACTATAAATTGAAGGTCGCTGACCTCTACTCAAAGAAACGAACCCGTGCCATTGCCCGTCCACGCCAAATTGCCATGTGGCTGTGCAAAGAGGTGACACCGCATAGTTACCAGATGATTGGCGAATCCTTTGGCGGTCGAGATCACACAACGGTCCTTCACGCCGTCAGAACCGTTGAAGAGCTTCGCAGCAAAGACCAGCAGATCAACCACGACATCCACGTTTTGCTCCAGGTCTTGAAGGGATGATGAACAACTCCTGTAAAGTACGTGGGTTCTTTGTGCATAAACCGGATTTCGGAGCTGATGAGGAATTTCATCCCCTTTTCGGACACCGGCAATCCCCTGGCTTTTCCTGATGGTTGTACAGTCTGCAATAGTATGAATTTTCGTGAGAAAATTGCGTTATCCACGGTAGTACGCTGAGCTTATTCGTATTAGGAACCTTATATATGTTGTTATTCAAGACTTCTAGAGAAACACTGCTGGCACCTTTACAGACTGTTGCCGGAATTGTTGAGAAGCGTCATACGTTGCCGATCCTCTCGAATGTCCTGATTGAAAAGAAGGGTTCGATGCTGACCCTTGTCGCAACAGATATAGAAATTCAGATCACAGCTGGAACGACGCTTGAAGGCGGTGCTGAAGGCAGCGTCACTGTCGGTGCTCGCAAGCTACAGGACATTCTGCGATCACTGCCTGAAGAATCCGTGGTGAGCCTGGATCTGGATGACAAGCGTCTTGTCGTCAAAGCAGGTAAGAGCCGGTTTTCGCTGCAAACCTTGCCGCCGGAAGACTTCCCGCAAATGAATCTGAATGCAGCAAATCAGGTTTCGTTTACGGTGACGCAGAAATCATTCAAGCACCTGCTGGGTCAAACCCAATACGCTATGGCAGCCCAGGATGTTCGTTATTACCTGAATGGCATGCTTCTGCAGGTGGATGGCAACGCACTGCGTTCAGTGGCAACCGATGGTCATCGACTGGCCTTTGCCCAAATGGAGATCGGTGAAAGCCTGGATCGCCAGGAAATCATTCTGCCGCGTAAATCGGTACTAGAACTTGCCCGTTTATTGGCAGATTCGGAAGAACCGCTCAACATCACGCTGGCTAACAATCAGGCTCGCTTCTCGTTTGGTGATGTGGTGTTTGTGACTAAACTGATTGATGGCAAATTCCCTGATTACACCCGGGTCATTCCGCCAAGCTTCTCTCAGGAACTAGTGTTGAACCGCATTGCTTTCAGTCAGTCACTGCAACGTGCTCGTATACTCTCTAATGAAAAGTTCTCGGGCGTACGCCTCATTCTTGAAAATGGCGCACTACGTATTAGTGCAGCCAATGCTGAACAGGAAGAAGCTCAGGAAGAACTCGAAGCCAACTACAACGGTGAACGTCTGGATATCGGCTTCAATGTAAATTACCTGCTGGATGTCTTAAGCCATGTGACGGATGAAACCGTGGTCTGGCGTTTCAATGATTCGAATTCTAGCGCCCTCTTCGGCCCGGCCGATAGTGCCAACTTCAAATACGTTGTGATGCCGATGCGTATCTAAGCACCAAATTAGATACACCCCGGTACAACCAGTAAAACTGATACAAATAACGAAACAAGATAATGGCTGAAAAAAAACCTGCGGCAGTTCCTGATTACGACGAATCATCGATCCAACAACTGGAGGGCCTCGAGGCAGTCCGTAAACGCCCAGGCATGTACATCGGTGATACCTCCGACGGCAGCGGCTTACACCACATGGTGTTTGAAGTTGTTGATAACGGGATTGATGAAGCGCTAGCCGGTCATTGTGATGACATCGTGGTAACAATCCATGCTGACAACTCGATTTCAGTCAAAGATAATGGCCGCGGCATTCCGACGGGTATCAAGTTCGATGACAAACACGAACCGAAGCGGTCCGCGGCGGAAATCGTCATGTGCGTACTGCACGCCGGGGGTAAGTTTAACCAGAACAGCTATAAGGTCTCAGGTGGTCTGCACGGCGTGGGTGTTTCCTGTGTGAATGCCCTATCGCAGTGGTTGAAGCTCACGATCCGTCGTGACGGTAAAAAACACTTCATGGAATTCAACCAGGGTAAGCCCATTAACCGCGTGCTTGAAATGCAGAACGGGGTTGAAGTTTCACCGCTGGAAATCGTCGGTGATACCGAAAATCGTGGCACTGAAGTGCACTTCCTGGCCGATCCGGAAATTTTCGGTAAGGTTGAATTCCATTATGAGATTCTGGCCAAGCGCCTGCGTGAGCTCTCGTTCCTGAATAACGGCGTACGTGTCCGTCTGGTTGATCAGCGTAATGGCAAGGAAGAAGATTTTGCTTTCTCGGGCGGCGTAAAGGGCTTTGTTGATTACATCAACAAGAACAAAACCATTTTGCATCCAAACGTGTTTTATTCCACGGGCGAAAGCAATGCGGGCGACGCTACCATTTCGGTGGAAGTCGCCATGCAGTGGAATGACTCCTATGCTGAAAACGTACTCTGTTTCACGAATAATATTCCGCAGTCGGATGGCGGTACTCACCTCACCGGTCTGCGGGCGGCCATGACTCGCGTGATCAACAAGTACATCGAAGAAAACGACATCGCCAAAAAGGCCAAGGTCGATATCACCGGTGACGATATGCGCGAAGGTCTTACCTGCGTACTGTCGGTCAAGATGCCGGATCCGAAGTTTGCCTCGCAGACCAAGATGAAACTGGTGTCGTCCGAAGCCCGCCCGGCGGTAGAAGAAGTTGTTGCCCAGAAACTCGCCGACTTCCTGCTCGAGCGCCCGGCCGACGCCAAGGTTATTACTAGCAAGATTGTCGAAGCTGCTCGTGCCCGTGATGCAGCCCGAAAGGCGCGTGAAATGACCCGCCGTAAGAGCGTAATGGATGGTGTGGGTCTGCCCGGTAAGCTGGCCGATTGCCAGGAGAAGGATCCGAGTAAGTGCGAACTGTACCTGGTGGAGGGTGACTCCGCAGGCGGTTCTGCCAAGCAGGGCCGTGATCGTAAGTTCCAGGCCATACTACCGCTCAAGGGCAAAATCCTGAATGTCGAGAAAGCCCGTTTCGACAAACTCATAGGTTCGCAGGAAATTGCCACGCTGATTACCGCCCTCGGTACCGGCATCGGCAAAGACGAATACAAACCGGAGAAACTGCGTTACCACCGCATCATCATCATGACCGATGCCGACGTGGATGGTGCGCACATCCGTACCCTGCTGCTCACATTCTTCTACCGTCAGATGCCCGAGCTGGTTGAACGTGGCCACATCTACATTGCGCAGCCGCCGCTATATAAGGTGAAGCACGGTAAAACCGAGCGTTACCTGAAAGATGACCACGAGTACAATCAGTTCCTGCTACAGATGGCGCTGGATGAAGCCAAGCTGCAACCCGGCAAGGGCAGCAAAGCCATTGAAGGCGAATCGCTGGCAGAATTGGCCCGCAGCTTCCTGCTGTCTGAAGCCATTATTGAACGTTTGTCCTATCTGATTCCGACCGAAGTGTTGCATACCCTGGTCAACGACAACCTCAGCCTAGATCTCACCGACGAGTCGACCGCCAAGAAATCAGCCAAGACCCTAGGGGATGCCATGGCCACGCACGCCACCCTGCGTGCCGCCCATGAAAAGCCGTTGGAGATTGTTGCGGCCTTTGATGCCGCCCGCGAAAGCTGGGTGCTGCGTCTGGAACGCTGGCACCATGGCAACCTGAAGCTCGGGTTGATCGATGGCGAGTTCCTCGCGTCGGGTGACTACACCCAGCTGCGGAAGACGGCCGAGCTACTGGCCGATCTGATGAAGGCGGGTGCCACCATCCATCGCGGCGAAAAGCAGCAATCGGTCAGCCGTTTCAGCGAAGCCATGCAATGGCTGTTCAATGAAGTCGAGCGTGGCATCAGCAAGCAGCGTTACAAAGGCCTAGGCGAGATGAATCCCGAGCAGTTGTGGGAAACGACCATGGATCCGACGGTCCGTCGTCTGCTCAAAGTGCAGATCGAAGATGCTATCGGTGCCGACCAGATCTTCTCGACGCTTATGGGCGAACTGGTTGAACCACGTCGTGCCTTCATTGAAACCAACGCCCTTACAGCACGTAACATTGATGCCTAAGGCGCTGGCTTGAACCGAAACACGGCTCGCTGCGGCGGGCCGTTTTTCATCGTACAACCAAACGACCAATATTTCACGTTAAGAGCAATTCACAGAACTTTAACAGAATATAAGCCCACGATCGCAGCACAATATGTCAAAACTCAATAAAAAGAACACGTTGGAACGTATCCTGCACAGCCAGGGTTTTGGTGCCCGTAAACTCTGTCGTTTTCTGGCGCGTTCAGGCGCAGTACGGGTTAACGGTGCCCTTTGTGACAATCCGGACGAGTACTTCGAGTTTGACAATCTGCTGCTGGAGGTTGAGGGTTTCGAGGGACTCTGGCCGGTTCGTGAGCACGCTTTCATCCTCCTCAATAAGCCGGTTGGCTATGAGTGCTCTCGTGCACCCAAACACCACCCCGGTGTTTTGTCTCTCTTGCCCGCCCCGCTACGAGAGAGAAATGTCCAGCCTGTAGGCCGGCTCGATGTGGATACCTCAGGGCTGTTATTGCTCACCGATAACGGCCAGTGCATCCATGTGTTGACCTCGCCCAAGCACGCTGTCGCCAAGGTTTATCGGGCCACCCTGGCGGAACCGGCCACCCCGTCGCTGTGCGAACAGCTTCTGGCGGGTGTTCTTCTCAAGGATGAAAACGAAACGCTGGCTGCCCAGGGTTGCCGGCTTATAGAGCCCACACTCCTGGAAATCACCATTGCGCAGGGCAAGTACCATCAGGTGCGCCGGATGGTCGTTGCGGCTGGTAACCATGTTCAGGCGTTAACACGGACATCCATCGGTGATCTTGATCTACCTTCGGACTTATTACCCGGTCAATGGAGGTGGTTGAACCCGGCCCAAGTGCAACTGGCGGGATGGGAGCCACGCTGAACCTGAACGTTTCACGTGGAACATTTTGTGCACATATAATGGCTCTGTGTTTCACGTGAAACACCGGTTGGCTATCAGAACCTGGAGACTTCATGGCTTCGATGACATTGACTGAGATGCGCTATATCAGCGCGTTGGATAAAACCCGGCACTTCGGGCGTGCGGCGGATGCCTGCCATGTAAGCCAGCCTACGCTGTCAGTGGCCATTAAAAAGGTGGAACAACAAATCGGAGCCCCGCTCTTTGAGCGTGGGGCAACCGAAATCCGGACGACGCCACTAGGTAGCGAGATCGTGGCCCAGATCAAACGGGTGCTGGATGAAACGCTTCGCCTGGAAGAAATCGCCACACAAAACCGGGATCCATTGAAGGGGCCGCTTCGTGTTGGGGTGATTTACACCATCGCCCCCTACCTCCTGCCAGCGCTGATCCCGGTGTTGCACAACCTGGCCCCTGAAATGCCCTTGTTTCTTAGAGAAGACTTTACAGCCAATCTATTGCCGGCTTTGAAAGAGGGAGAGTTGGATGTTCTGGTTCTTGCACTTCCGGTCGATCAGCCAGGGATTGTGACCCAGAAGGTTTATGAAGAACCTTTCCGGGTCGTTGTCCCGGCATCGCATGCCTGGTCAGCCCGGAAGTCTGTCGCGAATGACGAGCTCGAGGGGGAACAGCTGTTACTCCTTGGGAGTGGTAACTGTTTTCGGGACCAGGTGCTTGAGGCGTGCCCTAGGTTGCAGCGGGCTGAAGGCTTATCGGGGTCGCTAGAGGGCAGTTCGTTGGAAACGATCCGCCATATGGTCGCCAGCGGTGCTGGTGTTGCTGTGATGCCTAGCTCCGCGGCAGACCCCTTGGTGGGTCGAGAGCCCATGGTTAGAGTGTTGCCCTTTGATATCAAAACCCCCAAAAGCAAGGGTTCTGGCGAGATTGGTCGTACGGTGGGGCTCGCCTGGCGCGCAACCTTCCCGCGACCGAAAGCGATCGACGTTGTTCGCCAGGCTATTTTGTCCTGTGAGTTACCGGGGGTATCGACGAGTCGGTAGCTGCCCAGACTCCAGATGTTTCACGTGAAACCTTGATCCGTTTTTTTAAAAAGTTCGCGATTAGTCGAGGCGAGTCTTAAGTCGGCTGGCAATTTCCCGATTGTCGACGATCGGTTTATTGAGCCACTCACGTTGGGCGTTGGCCCATATAGGATCCGGAAAGTGTGAGTCATTCTTCCAGCGGGGAATCACATGCCAATGTACATGCGGTACCACATTGCCCAGACAGGCCAAATTGATCTTGTCGGGTTGCATCAGATCACGCAAAACCGATTCAGTTTCGTAAACCGCCTTCATCAGCGTCGAGCGATCTTCAAATGAGAGGTCGGTGATTTCTTGTGCATGCGAATTTAGAATGACGCGACAAAATCCGGGCCATGCAGGGTCGTTAACGGAAATTACCCTATATAAATCAGATAGATAGAGAATTTCTTCGCCTGTGGGCGCGCAAAGTGGGCAGGGTGAGGTCATGGTATGGCCGGACTCGATTAAATGCGTTAGAACGCTCAGTATAGCGTCAATTGTGCCAACCCGCGCCAGGCTTGGGTTTCAGCCGGACGGTTACAACGATGCTGCCCATGAATGGCAAAGTGACTTGCGTATTCGCCCAAAACAGCGTCTCTCTTTATACTTCGGAATCTACCTGAAAAATTTCCGACTCATGGATCTGCAAAAACTAACGAATGATGAGCTCGAGCATCTGCTCGAAGTGTTGCCTGAAGAAATTCGGCGCCGCGAAATGCAAAACGACGATGAGGTAGAAGCCGAACGTAGGAAGCGGAGTGTGTTCGCGAGTTTTGAAGAACTGGCAAAAAAGCAAGGCGTTAGTTTGGCCGATTTGTAATCGGCTTATAGGTTTCATAAAACAAGGGCAGCCTATGCTGCCCTTGTTTTTGGTCTTGGATGATGATGTCTTATAGCAAGACGCGTTCGATGCTACCGGTGTTGGCCCGATTCACGTAGTCGACCATCCAGTTATCGCCGAGAATATGCTTCGCGAGTTCGACCACAATGTAGTCAGCCTCTTCACCGGTATCATCGCGGAAGCGGGATAAACCTTGAAGGCATGATGGGCAGGAGGTCAGGACCTTGATGTCACCGGTAAAGCCATCGGCGCGGATCGCCTCGGTGCCCTTCACTAGTTCTTCCTGCTTACGGAAACGAACCTGGGTCGAGATATCCGGGCGGGTGACAGCCAATGTACCGGATTCGCCACAGCAGCGATCATTGAGTGGCACGTTGGTGCCCATCAATTCGCTCGTCACCTTGAGCGGTGCGTAGGTCTTCATCGGGCTGTGGCAGGGGTCATGGTACATGTAGCGTGTACCCCCAACACCATCCAGCTTCACGCCTTTTTCCATCAGGTATTCATGGATGTCGAGCAGGCGGCAGCCCGGGAAGATGCGCTCGAACTCGTATTTCTGCAACTGGTCCATACAGGTGCCGCAGGAGACGATGACCGTCTTGATGTCCAGATAGTTCAGTGTGTTGGCGACACGATGGAACAACACACGGTTATCAGTGGTGATGCGCTGTCCTTTGTCTTCCTGGCCAGCGGAGGTCTGCGGATAACCGCAGCATAAGTAGCCCGGGGGGAGGACGGTGGTGGCACCCACTTCATAGAGCATGGCCTGAGTCGCCAGCCCCACTTGCGAGAACAGCCGTTCCGAGCCGCAGCCCGGGAAGTAGAAGACCGCTTCCGACTCTTCGGGGCTCAGCTTGGGGTTTCGGATCACCGGAATGACTTTGTCGTCTTCAATGTCGAGCAACGCCCGGGCAGTGCGCTTAGGCAGATTGCCCGGCATTGGCTTGTTGATGAAGTTGATAATCTGCGTGCGAACAGGCGGCTTGTGCACGGTCGCGGGCGGATGTGCCGTTTGGCTCTGGATCAGATGCAGCGACTTGCCCAGCTTGTAGAGCTGGTTCTGTGCGGCGTAACCAAAGCGGATCATGGCTTCGCGGATGCCCTTGATAAAGGTCGGATCCTTGATCGTCAGGAAGGCCATCGCGGCCGCGGTCCCCGGGTTGAATTGCTGTTTGCCCTGCTTTCGCAGCAGATTGCGCATGGCGATGGTGACATCACCGAAGTCGATATCCACCGGGCACGGCTTCTCGCAACGGTGACAAACCGTGCAGTGCGCGGCGACATCATCGAACTCGGCCCAGTGGGCCAGCGATACGCCGCGGCGTGTTTGTTCTTCGTAGAGGAAGGCCTCGATCAGCAAGGAGGTGCCCAGGATCTTGTTGCGCGGCGAGTAGAGCAGGTTGGCGCGCGGCACGTGCGTCGAGCATACCGGCTTGCACTTGCCACAGCGCAGACAGTCTTTGACCATCTCGGAGATTTCGCCGATGCCCGACTGCTCCATCACGATCGATTCGCTACCGATCAGGTTGTAGCTGGGCGTATACGCCATGTCGAGGTTGCCGCCGCGCATGAGCTTGCCGCGGTTGAAGTGGCCCTCCGGATCGACCTGTTCTTTATAGGCCCAGAAGGCCGCCATTTCGTTATCTTGCAGATAGTCGATCTTGGTAATACCAATACCGTGTTCGCCAGAGATTACGCCGTCCAGCGAACGGGCCAGTAGCATGATGCGATCAACGGCCGCATTGGCCGTCTGCAGCATCTGGTAATTGTCGGAGTTGACCGGCAGGTTGGTATGAACGTTGCCATCACCCGCGTGCATATGCAACGCCACAAAGACCCGGCCGCGCAGCACTTCCTTGTGGAGGACGTTGATACGATCCAGGATCGGACGATAGACGTTGCCGTCAAAAATGTTTTCCAGGGCGGGCTTGAGTTCCTGCTTCCAGGACACCCGCACACTGTAATCCTGCAGGCGGTGGAATAGCACCGGATTCACGGCCTTGTTCTCAAGCGGCCCGGCGATTACACCCAGAGACGCAAAGGAGGCTTCGGCCTCGCCCAACGGTGTGTCGAGGTGGTCGAGCAGCCACTGCCAGCGGGTGCGCACCTGTGCCACCAGTTCAAGCGCCTGCTGCGCCCGGTCACCGATCAGCACATCTTTGCCCACATTGGCATCGCCGGCATCGACGGCCAGGTTGCCGCTTAAATAGTTGGTGAGCGCATCACAAAGCGCCAGCTTATTGGCGATCGAAAGTTCGATGTTGATGCGCTCGATGCCGTCGCAGTAGTCGCCCATGCGCGGCAGCGGAATCACCACGTCTTCATTGAGCTTGAAGGCATTGGTATGTTTGGAGATCGCAGCCGTCCGCGAACGATCCAGCCAGAAGTTCTTGCGTTGTTCCGGGCTGACCGCAATAAAGCCTTCAGCCGAGCGCAGGTTACACATGCGAACCACATCAGAGGCGGCCTGCATGACGGCTTGCTCGTCATCACCGACCAGGTCGCCAATCAGCACCATCTTCGGGCGGCCATGGCGCTTGGCCTTAGTCGCATAGCCCACGGCCTTCAGGTAGCGCTCGTCCAGATGTTCCAGACCGGCCAACAGCACGCCGAGGTTACGACCACCGCCATTGGGTTTGAAGTAATCGGTAATCTCGACAATGGCCGGGACGGCTTCGCGCACCTGACCAAAAAATTCCAGACACACGGTGCGCGTATGCGCCGGCATCTTGTGCAATACCCAGCGGGCAGCAACGATGATGCCATCAGTGCCTTCTTTCTGCACGCCCGGCACGCCGCCGAGGAACTTGTCCGTTACATCCTTGCCCAGACCGATCTTGCGGCAGGCGGCACCCGCGATGCTGAGGATTTCTTCACTCAGCAGCTTCTTGCCGTGGGCATCAAAACGCTTGAGGCGGAAGCGAACGGTTTCCTGTTCGTGGATCTTGCCCAGGTTGTGGTCGAGGCGTTCGACCTCCAGCCAGTTGCCATCCGGAGTGACCATCTTCCACCAGGCCAGGTTGTCCAGTGCCGTACCCCACAGCACGGCCTTTTTGCCGCCAGCGTTCATGGCAATGTTGCCACCGATGCACGAGGCCTCTGCCGAGGTCGGGTCAACCGCAAAGACCAGGCCCGCCTGTTCGGCGGCCTCGGAAACGCGTTTGGTCACCACGCCCGCACCGGTACGCACGGTACCGACGGCATGGTCGACGCCCGGTAGGTTTACAAACTCGACCGGTGCAATATCAATCAATTTTTCGGTGTTAATCACAACCGAGTCCGCGGTCAGCGGGACAGCGCCACCGGTATAACCCGTGCCACCCCCGCGCGGGATGATGGTCAGTCCCAGCTTGATGCAGTCGCGCACCAGCGGGCCGATCTCGTCTTCAGTATCCGGGTAGAGCACTACAAAGGGGTACTCGACACGCCAGTCAGTAGCATCGGTGACATGCGAGACACGAGCCAGGCCATCAAAGGCAACGTTGTCCTTACGCGTGTGCTTGCTTAATGTGCGCAGAACCTTGCGGCGGCGCGCCGCCGTGGATTGCAGATGCTCGGCAAAGTGGTCGATGGCCTTACCGGTGGCCTTAAGTAGCTGGGCCACCTTTTCATTGCCGTCGCGGCGTTTTTCGATTTCGGCCACCCGGTGGCGCAGCGCGGCGATCAGCGCCGATTGGCGCTGCGGATTCTTCAGTAGATCGTCTTCCAGGTACGGGTTACGCTGTACCACCCAGATATCGCCCAGCACCTCATAGAGCATGCGGGCTGAACGACCGGTTACGCGCTCGCTTCGTAACTCGTCGAGGATGGCCCAGTTCTCCTGGCCGAGCAGGCGAATCACCACCTCGCGGTCAGAGTACGAGGTGTAGTTGTAGGGGATCTCGCGGAGGCGTGCGTTCATGATGGGGTGCCGACATAAAGGCCATTTTTGAACCCCGTATTGTAGCGCATCGGTATAATGCCATCACGCGCCGGCGTGGCTTTTCAGGCAGTATGGCTGCCGTTTTCAGCCCTACTCGGTGTGTGCCTTTTTTCACGCTTTTCAGATGCCCCACCGAGTTGCCATGACCGCCAAGAATGATGTGCCTTTTCCATTGACCGAGTACCTGCGCCGTATCGAGGCGGCCGAGGTCTATGACGTGGCCATCGAATCACCGCTGGATTTTGCGCCGAATCTGTCGGCGCGCCTTGGCAATGAGGTCTTTTTCAAGCGGGAAGATCAGCAACCGGTCTTCTCGTTCAAATTGCGGGGCGCCTATAACAAGATGGCAAAGCTGTCAGCCGAATCGCTCAAACGGGGCGTGGTGGCCGCCTCTGCCGGTAATCATGCGCAGGGGGTGGCGCTTTCGGCCCAGAAGTTGGGGTGCCGTGCCGTCATCGTGATGCCCACCACCACCCCGGGCATCAAGGTCAACGCGGTGCGTTCGCGCGGTGGCGAGGTGGTGCTGTTCGGTGATTCTTTTGATGATGCCTATAACGAGGCGCGCCGCCTGGAGCGGGAGGAAGGACTCACCTTTGTGCATCCCTTCGATGACCCGGACGTTATCGCCGGTCAGGGCACGGTGGGCCTGGAGATTCTGCGCCAGCACCCCAAGCCCATTGAAGCCATTTTCTGCTGTGTCGGCGGCGGTGGCCTGATCGCCGGCGTCGCGGCAGCAGTGAAACTGGTGCGCCCCGAGATCAAGGTGATCGGCGTCGAGGCAGTCGATGCCGATGCCATGGCCCGGTCGCTTGCGGCTCATGAAAGGATTCGACTTGACCAAGTCGGGTTGTTTGCCGATGGCGCCGCCGTCAAAGAGGTCGGTGCCGAGTGTTTCCGCGTGGCGGAGCGATTCGTCGATGAGATGATTCTGGTCGATAACGATGCCATTTGTGCCGCCATCAAGGATGTCTTTGAAGACACCCGCTCGGTGCTCGAACCGGCCGGTGCGCTGGCCGTTGCCGGTATGAAAGCCTGGGCGGCTAAAACGGGTACCCAGGGCAAAACCCTCGTGGCCGTGGCCTCGGGCGCCAACATGAACTTCGACCGGCTGCGTTTTGTGGCCGAACGGGCCGAGTTGGGTGAACAGCGCGAAGCGATTCTGGCGGTGACACTCCCGGAAAAGCCGGGTGCGTACCGTAAGTTTCTGGCGTTACTCGGCAGCCGCAGCATCACCGAATTCAACTACCGCTACAACGACCCCGGCGCGGCGCACGTTTTCGTGGGTATTCAGACGGCCAAACGCGCTGAAGTGACGGCGCTGGTCGATATGCTCAAGGCCGAAGGCTATGCGGCGCTGGATCTAACTGACGACGAAATGGCCAAGCTGCATGTGCGTTACATGGTGGGCGGTCATACGCCGCGTGAAGAAGCCGGGGTCGCGATGCAGGAACTTATCTATCGCTTCGAGTTTCCCGAGCGGCCGGGCGCACTTATGCGTTTTCTCGAGAACATGAGTGCCGGCTGGAATATCAGCCTGTTTCATTATCGTAATCATGGTGCGGACTTCGGCCGTGTGCTGGTGGGTTTCCAGGTGCCGGCAACGGACATGGCCGCCTTCGAGGCCTTCTTGGCTGGCCTGGGTTATCCGTACCGCAACGAGTCGGATAACCCGGCTTACCGGCTCTTTCTGGCCTAGGATTTCATCGGCTCAAAGACCGACGGGGCACACGGTATGTACGAAACCACCCTCTATCTGCTGGCCGGTGCCATCGTGCTACTCGGGTGGTCTTGCGGTCGCCTCTTTCCGAAAATTCCCGATTCGGGGGGCGTGCAAGGGGTTCGCTTCTGGTTAGCGTTAGTGCTGGTGGTGGCACTGGATCGTGTGCTGAACACCGCTTTCTTTACCGTCGAAACGTCCCTTTATGATCAGCCGGATGCTATCCGGGCTTTTCTTGGTGCGGCCCTGCTGTATGGGCTCACCGGCGTTGTATTACGCCAGTCGACGGCGCGATCTGATTAACCGAGCTAGAGCACGAGGCCTTTTTCGGTAATCCAGCCGTCCAGAGCCACGTCGTGTGCCTGCGGGCGGATGTCATCGAGTAACTGCCCCGAGAAGAGCACCCCGATCGCCTTGGCGCCCGGCAATAGCGGCATCGTCCGGTCATAGTACCCACCCCCATAGCCCAGGCGAAATCCCGCTTGATCCAGCCCTAGACAAGGAATGAACAGCATCTTGGGTGTGACCCTTTTATCCGGGTTGGCGGGGGGTGCCACAATGCCTGCCTCGTCGAGGGTCGGGCGGATGTTCGGATCCCACAGATAGAAATCCAGCGGAGCATCGGGGGTGTTCACCCGCGGCAGGCAGACCTGCACGCCCGCGGCATACCACTCATGCATGAGGGGGGCGATATCGGGTTCCTTGGCCATGGGCGCATAAAAGGCAAAGGGCGAAGGCGGCGGGTGAAAATGATCTTCTAGTATGTCGCAGATGCGTCGGCTTAATTGCGCATGATCCTCGGTCGATAGCTGACGACGCCATGATTTCATGCGGGTACGCAGCGTACTGCGATAGAATTTTTCATCGTTGACGTTCGGCATAGTCCGGACAGTAACATAACCGTTTGCCGTGCTTATTCCTCTTCGGCTCCCTCCTGGTTGACTGACTCATGTTGAAGCAAATTTTCCGCACGATTGATATGCGTGCATTTCGTGTCATTGCCGTGCTGGGTGCGCTGACGGCGATCGTACATCCGGTTCTGGCGCAGGATGCGACATATGCGAGCGCCCGCGATGCCGCGCAAAAGGGGCAGCTGGGCAAGGTCGAGCAACTCTATCCCCAGCTGAAAGAACATGAGTTAGCGCCCTATGTCGAATCCTGGATGCTTAAACCGCAACTCAGCTCTGATAGCCCTCAGATTCGCGCATTTCTGAAAAAGTACGAGGGCCAGAGGCCGGCGGAATTGCTGCGTGCCGACTGGATTCGTGCCCAGGCCCGGCAAGCCAACTGGGCACTGGTTGCCCAGCAGGGACCATTGATGCTGCAACCGGAACTGGATGTGCAGTGCTATAGCCTGCTTCCGCGGGTCAATAACGGTGATAGCGCTGCGCAGGATCAGGCACGGGTCCTCTGGGCGACGACGGTAGAAACCCCCGAAGCCTGTCAGATTCTCTTTGAAGCTATGGCAGCGAACAACGGGCTTAGTATGTCCGAGGGCTGGTTGCGTGCCCGCCGCCAGGTGGCTCTTAATAAGCCGACTCAGGCGCGGCTCACCCTATCTATTATGCGGATAACGGGTAATGAAGCAGCCGGCGGTCTGGATGCGGCATTGAATAAACCCCCTATCTACCTAGAGCGTGTGGGCGTGCCGACCGATGAAACCCAGAAAGAGCTTGCCACGCTGGTGCTGGTTCGCATGGCACGTAATGCACCGGACAGTGCCATCGGAGCAGTGAAGCGCTATGGTGGCAGTTTAGATAAGGCCCAGCAGGAATACGTCTGGGGTGTTATCGGCTGGCAACTGGGCATTCAGCAAAGCCCGGAGGCGCTTAATGCGGTGCGGATGAGCGGCACGGTGCTGTTGCCGGATGACGCGATGGCCTGGCGGGTCCGCGTGGCCTTACGCGCACAGGATTGGCGGCTGGTGCAGGCCGACATTGATGCCATGCCTGAGCCCATGGTCAGCGCCCCAGAGTGGGTTTACTGGAAAGGCCGTGCGTTCAAGGCCCTGGGTCGTGATGGTGCAGCTAGCGAACAGTTCAAACGAATTGCCGGCCAGCCCAATTTTTATGGCGTGTTGGCTGCCGAAGAACTGGGTAACCGAGCGCAGGTGCCGCAGCAGGCCGAGCCGGCCAGCGCCGACGAGATGCGTTATGTTGAAAGTCAACCGGGAATCCGTCGTGCGCTGGCTTTTTACCGGGTCGATCAGCAGCGGGACGGTGTCAAGGAGTGGAGCTGGGCGCTGCGTGGCATGAGTGATCGGCAGCTTCTGGCGGCAGCCGAACTGGCACACCGGAATCAGATCATTGACCGGTCGATCAGCGCAGCGGACCGGACCAAGGCGGAACATAACTACCAGCTACGTTTCCCGACCCCCTATGCCGACAAGATCGTGCCGCACTCGGATCGGCAGAATCTGGATAAGGCCTGGGTGTATGGCCTGATGCGCCAGGAAAGCCGCTTTGTCACCAAGGCACGTTCCAACGTGGGTGCGGCCGGCCTGATGCAGGTGATGCCGGCGACCGGCAAATGGGTGGCCAACAAGATCGGCGTCAAACTGGGGCCCGGTGACCTGCACGATCCCGACACCAACGTCATGCTTGGCACTACCTACATGCGCCTGGTGCTGGAAAGCCTCGATAACCATCCGGTTCTGGCCTCGGCGGCCTATAACGCTGGCCCGGGCCGAGCCCGCAAGTGGCGTGATGTGAAGCCGCTCGAGGGTGCGATCTATGCCGAAACCATCCCCTTCTCCGAAACCCGTGACTACGTCAAAAAAGTCATGAGCAATGCCGTGTTCTATCAGACCGTCATGACAGGCTCATCGCCCTCGCTCAAGATCATGCTGGGCACCATCGGGCCCAAGTCCAGCCCCTCGGGTGGCGTAACGGATTTGCCCTGAAATGCCTTAAAATAACCGGCAAACACCAGTAACCCGAAGATCAGATGATCGACCAAGGAAAACGCATGCTGACGAATAAGAAAATTCTCCTCATTGGTGGCACCGGTTTTGTTGGGCGCCATCTGGCGCGTGTGCTGGTCGATGCAGGGGTTCAGGTCACGATTCCAACCCGTCGTTACGAGAAGAATCGCGATGTCACCATGCTGCCCAGCGTCACGCTGGTCGAAGCGGATGTCCGTGACGAGGGTGTGATCGCCCGACTGGCCGCAGGCCAGGATGCGGTCATTAACCTGGTGGGTATTCTTCACGGTTCCACCCCGGCCATTCCCTACGGGCCGGAGTTCGCGGCGGCCCACGTGGAACTGCCGCGCAAGATCGTTGAAGGCTGCAAGACTGCTGGCGTGCAGCGTTTGTTGCACATGAGCGCGCTGAATGCCGACAAGAATGCACCCTCGGAATACCTGCGCTCTAAAGCGGCTGGTGAAGCCGTGATTCGTGAGTCGGGTCTGATCACCACCATCTTCCGTCCCTCGGTGATCTTTGGTGCGCGCGATTCGTTCATCAACACCTTCGCCAGCCTGCTGAGCAAGCTGCCGTTCATGCCGCTGGGTTGTGCCGATGCGCGCTTCCAGCCGGTGTCGGTGGATGACGTGGCCAAGGCTTTTGCCCAGGCACTGGATACGCCCGCTACCGAGGGTCAGACCTATGACCTTTGTGGCCCGACGATTTACACGCTCAAGGAACTGGTCGAATACACGGCCGATGTGCTCGACGTGCGTTGTCGCATCATTCCCCTTTCGGAAAACCTGGCCTACTTCCAGGCTGCGCTTTTGTCGCTGTTGCCGAACAAGATGATGTCGGCCGACAACATTCGTTCGATGCAGGTCGACAGCGTGTGCAGTGGTGGCTGCAAAACACCGCCTAACTGGAGTCCTGAACCACTGGAAGCCGTGGCACCGCTTTATCTGCTGGGTAGTGGCGATACCGTCCAGTTCGACGATTACCGCAGCCGCGCCGGGCGTTAAGTCTCCGGTGCCGCGCTTCGGATCCTAAAGCGCTGGTCATGAAGATCTACACGGTTGGAGGTGCGGTGCGCGACCGTCTGCTGGGTTTGCCGCCCGGCGACCGCGATTATGTGGTGGTCGGTGCTTCCCCGGCGGACATGCTCGCCGCTGGTTACACGCCGGTGGGCAAAGACTTCCCGGTCTTTTTACACCCGACAACGCACGAAGAATATGCGCTCGCCCGCACCGAGCGTAAGAGCGGCCATGGTTACCATGGCTTTCAGGTGTATGCCGCGCCCGATGTGACGCTTGAAGAGGATCTGGCACGCCGTGATCTCACCATCAATGCCATCGCCGAAGAGACGGATGGCACCTTGATTGACCCTTACGGCGGGCAGAAGGATCTGCAGGCGAAAATTCTGCGCCATGTCAGCCCGGCTTTTGCTGAAGACCCGGTGCGCATTCTGCGTCTGGCCCGCTTTGCTGCACGTTTCCCGCAATTTACGGTCGCCCCCGAAACCCGCGCGCTGATGCAGCACATGGTGCGTGCCGGCGAAACAAAGCACCTGGTGGCCGAGCGCGTTTGGCAAGAAGTCTCGCGCGGGCTCATGGCCGAACAGCCAGAACGAATGCTGGCCGAACTCGAAACATGTGGTGCCACCGCTGACATTTTTCCTGATCTGCCGGCTGGCCCAGATAGCTCCAATCGTCTAAACGAAGCGGCCCGCCGGGGCGTGCCGTTGCCGGTGCGCGTGGCCGTGTGGCTTGCCCAAGGCAGCCCCGAACAGGTGGCCGCACTGGCTGATCGGCTGCGGCTGTCTAGTGAGTGTCGCGATCTGGCATTGTTGCTGGTCCGCCATCGTGCAGCCCTGGGAGCCCCTGATTCCCTGAGCGCCGAGGATCAGCTCGACACCCTCGAACGCTGTGATGCCTTGCGCCGACCAGAGCGTTTCCAAATGCTGCTGACCGCCCTGCCCATCGTGGGCGCGAAAGCCGATGTGGCGGATCACTGGCAAAAAGCTCAATCCGCCGCTGCCGCGGTCGATGCCGGTGCCATCGCCCTTGCGGTGCGCACCCAGGAACACATCGCCACGCGTATTCGCGAGGCGCGCATTGAAGCCCTGCAGCATCTAGCCTGAGGTATTCCCTTTGAACGACGCCCTCTCTCTTGAAGTCATCAGCCGCTATCCCAGCAAAGGCAAACGCCGTACACCGTTGCTGTTTGTGCACGGCGCCTTTACCGCCGCCTGGGTCTGGTCTGAACATTTCCTGGAGTGGTTTGCCGAGCGTGGCTGGCCGGCACATGCCGTGTCTGTGCGCGGCCACGGGGGTAGCGAAGGGCATGAGCAACTCGGTAACTGGGGCATTGATCACTTCGTGGCCGACGTTCTGCAGGTGATCGAAGAGCTCGGCGAGCCCCCGGTGCTGATTGGCCACTCCATGGGTGGGTTTGTGGTGCAGAAGTGCCTCGAGAAAGAGGTTTTCCCCGCCGCTGTGCTGATGTGTTCCGTGCCGCCCCGCGGTCTGATTGCCAGCTCCATGTCGCTGCTCTGGTCACGCCCCGACATGCTGGGCAACCTCTCGCAGCTCATGACCGGCGGCCCGATCGATATCGATGCGCTCAAAGACGCCCTCTTCGCCCAACCGGCCTCGCTCACCGATCTGCAGCGCTACCTGATGCTTTCGCAGATGGAGTCGCAGCGCGCCATCTGGGATATGACCATGTTCAACCTGATCAACCCGGAGCGTTTACAGCCCACGCCCAAGCTGATCATCGGCGCTGAACTGGATCACATCATTCCGGCCAATCAGGTGCGCGATACCGCGGACGTGTATGGTGTGGAACCTGTCATTTTCCCGGGCATGGGCCACGGCCTGATGCTGGAGCGGGATTGGGATCACGTGGCTAGCGTGATCAATGACTGGTTGAAGGCAGTGGTGCCGGATGCACCGAAAGAGTCGGGAGCCGCGCGAAAGAAGACAGGCTAGAACGGTCTACAGCGTATGCGATCGGTCGCTACGCAAGAAGCCCGGAATGCGCAGGTCGGCGGGTAGGCCTTTGGTGAGTAGGATCACCTTAAAGAATTCCCCCATTTCGGCGGGCGAGAGCAGCGTCTGGACTGCGTGTTGTGTGCGTACCCACTGGCCATCGGCCTGGGTGTAATCGGCCGGTTGCTGTGCGGCCAAAAGATCCAGCAGCCCGGCATCCATCAGCCAACCCGCTTGCGTGCAATAACCGGTGACCTCCAGCCCGGCATCAAAACCCGCCTCGGCAATCGCCGTGAAGTCCACATGTGCGGTGATGTCCTGCAAGCCCGGCCAGTAAAAAGGGTCCGGGTGGGCGCGGTGCCGGTAGTGGCACATGAGCGTGCCCCCTGTGCGCTCGTGATGATAGAACTCATGGCGCGGGAAGCCGTAGTCGATGAGCAATAGCGCCCCTTGCGTTAGGCGTTGCGCCACTGTACTGATCCAGGCGGGGCCGGCCTCGGGAACCTCGGTGGTGTAGTCATCGGGCCACGCGTACTTGTCGGCCAGTGTGCGAACGCGGTCGATGAGTGCGGCAGAAGTGGCCTGCGCCGTGGGTGCGGGCGCAGAGACCAACCGAACGCCATCCTCAACCGCTTCAAGACGCACACCTAGGCACTGGACCTGAGGTGTTGCACCGCGCTGCCAGCGAATCAGTTCCACCGGCATGGCATCGAGTACTTCGTTGCCGATCACGACGCCTGAAAGGGAATCGGGCAGTGTACTCAGCCAGCGGATGCGCTCCATCAGATGCGGTACCGTAGCTTGCAGGTGCTGGCGTTGACGCTCGGCGAGTTCGCCCGAAAGCTCCAGAATGTCATAGCGCTCAGGCAGCTGATCCAGTTTCTCTAGTGCGAGCAAGAGGTCGCCGGCCAGTTTGCCGGTACCGGCACCGGCTTCGGTAATGATCGGTGAGGAAGCGGCCAGCATCGGGGCGACCGTACGTGCCAGCGTCTGCCCAAAAAGGGGTGTCATTTCCGGCCCGGTGACGAAATCACCAGCCGCCCCAAACTTGTGAGCGCCCCCACTGTAATATCCCAAACCCGGGGCATAGAGCGCCAGGGCCATGTACTCGGAAAACGGTATCCAGCCGCCCGCTGCTTTAATGGCCGTGACAATGCGTTCACAGAGTGCCTGGCTAAAGGCTTGTGCCTCGGCGCTTGGCGGTGGGAGCGGATCCTGCCCGCGTGGGCTGGCCGGCTGGATGATCGGAGGGAGCGTCATGAATTCAGGTGTGCGTGGGGCTCAAGGGTGATTGGGGCATAGAGCAGGAGAATAGCGCATGCGACAATACGCGTCATGTCGAACGCACAAAGCCTGCCGTTATCCTCCGCCCCGGTGATTCTAATCACGGGCGCGGGTCGGCGCGTCGGCGCCACGATTGCCCGGGCTTTGTACGAGAGCGGCGCCCGCGTGGTTTTGCACGCACGGCGGGCGGTGTCGGAGGCTGAGGCCCTGGCGGCCGAGCTGAACACCATACGGCCAGAATCAGCCCATGTGATGCGTGCCGACCTCCTAGATACGGCGGCAATTGCGCCACTGATTGAGGGGGTGGTGGGGCAGTTCGGGCAGCTGGATGGTCTGGTCTGCAACGCCTCTTCCTTCTTTCCGACCCCGATAGGGGCGATTGATGAAAACGCCTGGCATGATCTGGTGGGGAGCAACTTCAAGGCGCCCTTATTCCTGGCGCAGGCTGCCGCACCGCATTTACGTGCTGCCGGCGGCAGCATCGTTAACATTACCGATATTCACGCTGAACGACCGCTGGCCGGTTATCCACTTTACGCGGCCGCCAAGGGAGCGCTACTGACGCTCACCCGGGCGCTGGCGGTCGAGCTGGCACCCGAGGTGCGGGTCAATGCCGTCGCGCCCGGGCCTATACTCTGGCCGGAGGATGGCCAGTTTCCCGATGCCGAGCGCAATGCCATCGTGCAGCACACGCTACTCAAGCGTGCCGGTACGCCAGCGGATGTGGCCCGCACCGTCCGCTTCCTGATGTTTGATGCCCCGTATATCACCGGGCAGGTCATTAATGTCGATGGCGGTCGCAGTGCGCATCTGGCCACCTAGATTGTTCCTCTTTAAGAACCTGAGTCATGTCGTCCTCTCCTGAAGTCCCCTCCCAAACGATCCAGAAGCTGCGCCGCTTTATCGAGAACCGCGTTGGCAAAGCCATTGGCGACTACCGCATGATCGAAGACGGTGACACCGTCATGGTCTGCCTCTCGGGCGGTAAAGATTCGTACACCCTGCTCGATGTGTTGCTGGCACTGCGTAAGCGTGCCCCCGTCGATTTCCGCATCATTGCGATGAACCTGGATCAGAAGCAGCCCGGCTTCCCGGCCGAGGTACTGCCCAATTACCTGGAAAGCCTTGGGGTTGAATACCGGATCGTGACGCAGGACACCTATTCCATCGTCAAGGAAAAGATCCCCGAAGGTAAAACCACCTGCTCGCTGTGCTCCCGCCTGCGCCGCGGCATCATTTACAAAACCGCCAAAGAGCTGGGTGCCAACAAGATCGCGCTGGGTCATCATCGGGATGACATCGTGCACACCCTCTTTCTCAATATGCTCTTCGGCGGCAAGCTCAAGGCCATGCCCCCCAAGCTGGTCACCGACGATGGCAGCAATACGGTCATCCGACCCCTGGCTTATGTGCCTGAAGTCGACATTGCGCGCTACGCCCGCGGTGTGGGTTTCCCGATTATTCCGTGTAACCTGTGCGGTTCGCAGGAAAACCTGCAGCGCCAGAAGGTGCGCGAGATGATGGCCGAGTGGGACAAGCGCTACCCGGGCCGCACCGAATCGGTGTTAACAGCGATCCAGAATGTGGTGCCCTCGCACCTGGGCGATCGCAATCTGTTTGATTTCGAAGGGCTGCGCGCAGAAACCGCGGGCGAGATTGTCGGTGGCGGTGATATCGCCTTTGATGCCGAGAACTTTGATGAGCCCTGTGCCACGCCTGAGGGTGCCGAAGGCGGGCTGACCGATCAGCCGCAGGTGATCATTTTCCGGTAAGTCAGATCGACGGATCGTCCGGCTCGACCAGGTGGGATGGGTCGAGAGCCAGCGGGCGCTGTGCGCTTTGGGCGACCAGGTGCTCTTGGGCCAGCACTTCTTCCTGCTGGCGGGCAATAAACTCTTCCAGGCTGTCGATGCCGCGGAACTGGAGGATCGTATTGCGTACGGCGGCTTCGAGTAGCACGGCCAGGTTGCGACCTGCCGCCACCGGAATGTTGACCTTGCGGATATTGATGCCCAGCACTTCCTGGGTCTGTGCATCGAAAGGCAGTCGTGGCGTATCGACGCCGGGTTTCTGACGATGCAGGTGCACGATCAGTTTCAGGCGCATCTTGCGCCGTGATGCCGTTTCACCAAAGATCGTGCGGATGTTCAGTAAGCCTAGGCCGCGCACTTCCAGAAAATCACGCAACAGCCCCGGGCAGCGACCTTCAATCACATTGGGTGCCACCCGCGTCATCTCGACGATGTCATCGGCGACTAGACCATGCCCCCGTGAGATCAGCTCCAGCGCCAATTCACTCTTGCCCGATCCGGATTCGCCGGTAATCAGCACGCCCATGCCCAGTACATCCATGAACACGCCGTGCAGGCTGGTGCTGTCGGCCAGCTTGCGCGCCAGATAGTGCCGCAGCTGGTCAATCACCGCCGAGCAGGAACGCGGGGAGGCAAAGAGCGGTGTGCCGGTCTTTTCGCAGGCGTCGCGCAGTTCGTCCAGTACGGGCAGATTGTCGGCCACGATGATGGCCGGCGGCGCCGCCTGGCAGAGATCTTCAAAGACCGATTGGCGGCGCTGTGCCCGGGTACGCAGCGCCCACTTCTGTTCTGCCGAGCCGACTACCTGGAGGCGGTCCGGGTGAATGATGTTCAGGTGGCCGACAATATCCGAGCCAAACGCATCTTTTTCGACCAGACGGATGCTCCGGTTGCAACCGACACTACCGACCCAGCTCAGATCAAGGCGATCCTTGTACTCTTCAAAGAGCTGCGTGACGCAGACTTCCTTCATCAGGCGGCGTCTTCCGAAAATAGTTTCTGAACGCTTGCGATGTCAGCGGCACTGCGGAGACCATCACGGAAGGCGGGATCAGAGAAGCCCTGGGCCAGCTCGGAGAGCAGCTGCAGGTGTTCCTCGGTGCTCTGCTCGGGCACCAGCAGGAAGAAGATCAGATCGACCGGGCGGTTATCCGGTGCGTCAAACGGAATCGCTTTGTCCAAACGAAAGAACAGGCCGGCGACCTGCTTCAGGTCCTTGAGGCGACCGTGGGGAATGCCAACGCCCTGACCCAGTCCGGTGGAACCCAGCTGCTCACGCATGAGCAGGGCATCGCGGATCAGCGTGCTGCTGATACCGAGCCGTTCGCTGAAGGTATCGGCGGCAATCTGGAAGAGGACTTCCTTGGTGGCCGCCTGGGTGTCGAGCGAAATCGTCGTGGCGTTATTCGCGTTATCGGCGGCGAGGAGTCGGGCAATAGCGTTCATTGAATAAAAGGCGGGCACCCTAGGGTGCCCGCCGGTCGGTCTTAGGTTATTCGAGATGGCTGGCGACGCTATGCCCCCGGCCGTGATCCTGGATCTTCTGCTTGTATTTCTGAACCTGGCGATCCAGCTTGTCGGTGAGGTCATCAACCGCCGCGTAGAGGTTCGGGTCGGTTGTTTCAACGAAGATGTCCTTCCCCGGCACATGCAGGGTGACTTCGGCTTTCTGGTTCAGTTTCTCGACGCTCAGCACGACATGGATGTCGATGACATGGTCAAAATGACGGGTGACCTTTTGTAGCTTCTGGCTGACATAGTCACGGATGGCCGGGCTGACGTCCAGATGATGACCACTGATTTGCAGATTCATACTGCCTCCTCTATAAGGTCTTGCGCAAACTGGCGGTGGGCAAACCCATCGCCTCACGGTATTTTGCTATGGTACGGCGGGCTACGACAATGCCTTCGGCACTAAAAAGATGACAAATTTGCTGGTCGGAGAGCGGTTTTTTTGGATTTTCTTCGTTGATCAGCTGCCGAATCCGGGCTTTGATGGCCGTTGCCGAGGCGGCGCCGCCATCATCGGTGCCCACGTGGCTGCCAAAAAAGTATTTAAATTCAAGGACTCCGCGCGGTGTGGCCATGAATTTCTGCGAAGTCACCCGGGAAATCGTCGATTCATGTAGCCCCAATTGGTCCGCAATCTCCCGCAGGACTAGCGGGCGCATGGCCAATTCCCCTTTTTCAAAGAAATCGGCCTGTTCGCGCACAATCGCCTGCGCCACCCGTTCGATCGTATCGAAACGCTGCTGGATATTCTTGATGAGCCAGCGTGCCTCCTGAAGTTGTCCGCCCAGCCCGCTTTGGGCGTCCCCCGAGCGGCGGAGCAGGTCAGCATATAAGCGGTTGACGCGTAATCGCGGTAACGCATCGGGGTTGATCATCGCACGCCAGCACTCGGCGGCTGCCGGTTCATGATTCGCATCCTGATCGCTGCTTGGTGGAACACGGCGCACGATGACTTCGGGAATGATATACGGGCTGGCATCGTCCAGAAAGCGGGCGCCGGGATGGGGGTTTAGGCTACGGATCAGCGATTGGGCGTCGCGCAGCGCATCGTCCGTTGCACCGGTCTTGCGGCGCAGCTGGGCAAAGTCCCGTTGCGCCAGCAGGGGCAGGTGGTCGGCCACCAGCACCCGGGCCAGGTCGGCCGATTCCTCATGGAACTCCTGTAATTGCAGCAGCAGGCATTCTTCGAGACCCCGCGCGCCCACACCCAGCGGATCAAGTTGTTGCAGGTGCCCGAGGGCGGCTTCGAGTTCGCTCAGCGTCACCGCTTCGTCGCTCGGCAAGCTGCCCAGGATCTCCACCAGGGTGCCGGTCAGATAGCCCCGTTCATCAAGCGCCTCAATCAGAATCCGCACCAGACATTGCTCACGCCAGCTCGCGCGCATCAGCCCGGCCTGGGTGAGTAAATGTTCGCGCAGGGTCAGCGTGGCGCTATCCGCGTGCTCCGGCTCGAAGTCGTCGTCGCGCCCACTACTACTGCCGTAGCTACCCTCGTAATTGCTGTAATCGTACGGGCCCTCATCCAGATCCATCGGGCTCCGTTGTTCGAAGGCCTCGGCGGTATCGGGCAGGGTGTCATCACCTTGGCGCGCGTTGGCCACAACATCGGCCACATCATCGCCCGGTGTCTGTCTGGTCTCGTTGTCGGCAGACGCACGAAACTCGGCGACCTCAGCGTCAGCCGTATCGCTGACGCGATCGGATTCCTCCCCCTCTTCGCGTTCGAGCATCGGGTTCTCGGCCAGCGCCTGGGCCACCTCCTGCTGCAGCTCGACCGACGACAATTGCAGCAGCCGGATCGACTGCTGCAGCTGCGGCGTCATCGTTAGCTGTTGCGAGGCCTTGAGTTGCAGGCTGGCCTTCATGGGCGTTTTTCCGGGAGCCGCGGGGGCGGCAGGTCGCCTAGAGGCGGAAGTGCTCGCCCAGGTACACCTGGCGAACCGCGTCGTTGTTGATGATGTCGTCGGGTCGACCTGAAGCCAGCACCGTGCCCTCACTGATGATGTAGGCACGGTCGGTAATACCCAGCGTTTCGCGCACGTTATGGTCGGTGATCAGTACGCCGATGCCGCGTTCCTTCAGAAATCGGATGATCTTCTGGATCTCCAGCACGGCAATCGGGTCAACGCCGGCAAAGGGCTCGTCGAGCAGAATAAAGCGCGGCTCCGTGGCCAGTGCCCGGGCAATCTCGACCCGGCGACGCTCACCACCGGAGAGCGATGCGGCCCGGCTATCGCGGATATGCTGAATCGCCAGCTCATCGAGCAGGGTCTCAAGGCGATTGCGCTCTTCATCGGGCGGAAGCTTCTGTAACTGCAGCACCGCCAGAATATTTTCTTCCACCGTCAGCTTACGAAAGACCGAGGCCTCCTGCGGCAGGTACGACACCCCCATGTGCGCGCGCTTGTGGATCGGCAGGTGCACGACCTCTTCGCCCGCCAGCGTGATGTTGCCACCATCGGCGGGTACCAGGCCCACCACCATGTAGAAGCAGGTCGTCTTGCCCGCGCCGTTGGGGCCCAGCAGACCAACGACCTCGCCCGCCTTCACGTCGAAGGACACATCCCTCACCACCGTGCGCTTACGGTAGACCTTGCGCAGGTTGCGGGCCGAGAGCGTGGCTGGCTGGCTGGTTTCGATGGCGGTCATGGTCTTTATGGATTCAAGTTAAACGGCTAAGTGCCTATTGTCTCAGGAAGCGGGATCCGGATCGAGTCCTTCACAGCCTTCTCCACGCAGCACCTGCTGGATCACCCGCATGGCAAAGCCACGTGTCGCCAGGTAACGCGTCTGCCTGGCACGCTCGTTCATGTCGGCAGGTCGCTGGCCAAACTTCTTCAGCCAGACCTCATGGCAGCGCGAGCGTTCGTCGGGCTGTTCGGCAATGACGACATCAATCGTGTCGCGGTCGATGCCCTTCTGCGCCAGCTCTTGCCTTAGACGGCTATCCCCGTAACGGGGCGCCCGCACCCGGGTACGCATTTCGGCGTAGCGGGTATCCGAGAGCATCTTGCGTTGCTCCAGATCATCAAGCAGGGCATTGACCTCGCGTTCGGTGGGCGGTTCGTAGACTTCCTCGGCAAATGATTCCGTATCAAAGGCTTCGGATGCGCTATGCGGACCGTGAGCACCCGGTCGCATCGGTCGTGGCGCCGGTTTGCTCAGCAGTTTCTTGGCCAGCTCCTGCCGCGAATACTCGCGCCGCGCCAGAAGGCGCAGAGCGCGAGCACGCAGGTCGTCAGCCGCGGCAGCCAATCTCGTCGACGGCGTTGATCAGGCTTCGGGCTTAGGCGTCGTCAGCCTCGGCGGCCGGCGCCGCGCCAGCCTTGGTAATACCGGCCGCGTCCATGATCTTGGCTTCGATTTCACGGGCCATTTCCGGGCGCGATTTCAGAAACTCGCGTACGTTGTCCTTGCCCTGACCGATCTTCTCGCCGTTATAGGCATACCAGGCACCGGCCTTGTCGATGATCTTGTGCTCGACACCTAGCTCGATGATTTCCCCTTCGCGCGAGATGCCTTCGCCGTACAGAATGTCGAAGATGGCTTCGCGGAACGGAGGAGCCACTTTATTTTTGACCACTTTGACGCGGGTCTCGGAACCAATGACCTCATCCGCTTTCTTGATGGCGCCAATGCGGCGGATATCAAGGCGCACCGAGGCGTAGAACTTGAGCGCGTTACCACCGGTAGTGGTTTCGGGGTTGCCGAACATCACGCCGATCTTCATACGGATCTGGTTAATAAAGATCACCAGCGTATTGGTCTTCTTGATGCTGCCGGTCAGCTTACGCAGCGCCTGGCTCATCAGGCGGGCGTGCAGACCCATCATCGAGTCACCCATCTCGCCTTCGATTTCGGCGCGTGGCGTCAGTGCCGCCACCGAGTCGATTACGATGATATCGACACCGCCCGAGCGCACCAGCATGTCGGCAATTTCCAGACCCTGCTCACCGGTATCCGGCTGCGAGATGATCAGATTCGGTACATCCACACCCAGCTTGCCGGCGTACACCGGGTCCAGCGCGTGTTCGGCATCAATAAAAGCGGCGGTGCCCCCGGCGCGTTGCGCAGCGGCAATCACCTGCAGGGTGAGCGTGGTTTTACCCGACGATTCCGGGCCGTAGATTTCCACCACGCGGCCGCGCGGCAGACCGCCAATGCCCAGGGCCATATCCAGACCCAGCGAACCGGTCGACACCGCCTGAATGCCTTGCTCTACCTGCGCATCGCCCATCTTCATGATGGCGCCCTTGCCGAACTGCTTTTCGATCTGGGCCAGTGCGGCACCCAGTGCCTTAACCTTGTTGTCGTCCATGCTGACTTCCTTTTGAGAGATTGGAATGATTATTGCACACCATGAGAGTCTCACCAGGTGAGCCTCTCGCGAATTGCCGCAAAAAATATTTCGTGGGTTTGTTTCGGGCAGCGACCTCGCCCAGACGGTAAAATTCGCGCCCATGTCTTCCAGTTTTTCCGCCGCACCCCGCTTCTCGCCCTCGGGACTCAACCCCGCCCAGCGTGAAGCCATCCACTACCTGGATGGTCCGCTCCTGGTGCTGGCCGGCGCCGGTTCGGGAAAGACCCGCGTCATCACCGAAAAAATCGTTTACCTGATCGAAGCCTGCGAGTTCAGGCCGACCCAGATTGCCGCCATCACCTTTACCAACAAGGCGGCGATGGAAATGCAGGAGCGCATTGCCAAGCGCATGGACAAGAGCCCCAAGGGCCTAACCATTGCCACCTTCCATTCGCTCGGGCTGCGGATGGTGCGTGAAGAAGCCAAAACCCTGGGTTACAAGCCCGGCTTCTCTATTTTTGACTCGGCTGATTGCCTGGGCATCATTAGCGAGCTGAGTGGCACCACCGACAAGGGCCGCCTGCGCGGTCTGCAAACCACCATCTCGCTCTGGAAGAACGGCCTCATTTCGCCGAAGCAGGCGCTGGATAACGCGCAGGACGAAGAGGCAGCGGTCGCCGCCCGGGTTTATATGGACTATGCCAATGCCCTGCACGCCTACCAGGCCGTCGACTTTGACGATCTCATCCGGCTTCCGGTCACGCTATTGCAGGACAACGCGGAGATCTGTCAGAAATGGCAGGATCGCTTCCGCCATATTCTGGTGGATGAATACCAAGATACGAATACCGCCCAGTATCGCCTGCTGCAACAGCTCACCGGTGTCCGCGCCTCGTTTACTGCCGTGGGTGACGATGACCAGGCCATCTACGGTTGGCGGGGCGCCGATGTGGAAAACCTGCGCCGCCTGACCGAAGATTTCCCGCAGCTCAAGGTCATCAAGCTGGAGCAGAACTACCGCTCCACCGGCAAGATCTTGGATGCCGCTAACACGCTGATCCAGAACAACCCCAAGCTCTTCGCCAAGTCTCTGTGGTCCGAGCATGGCCCGGGTGCCAATATCAATGTGATTGCCTGTGCCGAAGGTGAGGCCGAAGCCGAAACCGTGGTCATGAAGCTGCAGGGGCACCGCTTTGAACACCGCGCCAAGTTCTCGGACTACGCCATCCTGTATCGCAGCAACCATCAAGCGCGCATCTTCGAGCAGGCGCTACGCCAGCAGCGCATTCCCTACGTGCTCTCCGGTGGCCAATCCTTCTTTGATAAGGCCGAAATCAAGGATTTGCTCGCCTACTTGCGACTGATGGTTAACGATGACGATGACCCCGCCTTCATTCGTGCTGCCACCACGCCGCGCCGGGGTATCGGTAGTCAGACCTTGGCCACCCTGGGGCGCTATGCCGCCGAGAGGCAGATCTCGCTCTTTGCCGCCCTCTTTGAAGAAGGCTTTGCCGCGCAGGTGAATAGCCGCGTGTTGCAGCCTCTGCGTGAGTTTGGTTCGTTCATCAACCGCTTCCAGGCGCGGGCGCAGCGCGAATCCGCGGCAGACGTCTTCCCGGATTTGCTCGCCGCCATCGACTACGAGAACTGGCTCTATGATCAGGAAGAGGCACGCACGGCTGAGACCCGCTGGGCCAACGTTCAGGAGTTTCATGCATGGATCACCAAGAAGAGTGATGACGATGGCAAGACCCTGGCCGAGATCGTGCAGACCATGGCGCTCATGTCACTGCTCGAACGGCGCGATCAGGAAGACGGTTACGATGCGGTTCAGCTTTCCACACTGCATGCCGCCAAAGGCCTGGAGTTTGGCCACGTCTTTCTGGTGGGGATTGAAGAAGGCATCCTGCCGCACCGGGAATCGCAGGAGGCTGAAAAACTTGAGGAAGAGCGACGGCTCATGTACGTGGGCATTACCCGCGCCCAGCGAAGCCTGCATATCACCTGGTGCGAAAAGCGTCGTCAAGGCAAAGATCTGGTGCCAGTCGAGCCATCGCGTTTCATCGAAGAGATGGGCTGCGAAACGGCCACCTCTGCCTCAAAGACCGTGGCAGATAAATCCGCCTCATCCGCCAAACTCGATTTCCTCAAGGCAATGTTGCAAAAGACGCCTGCGGCAGGATCCGAACAGCTCTGATTGAGCCCGGCAAAACAAAAGGGACGCCGTGGCGTCCCTTACCGTTGGCACAGGCCGAATTTACTTCGAACCGTTCACCATGTACTCAACGGCGCCCTTGACCTCGTCATCGGTCAGGTTGGTGGCACCACCGCGTGCCGGCATACCCTTGAAGCCGTTGATGGCGTGGTTGTTCAGGGTGGCGATGCCCTGACCGATACGGCCGGCCCACGCGCCTTTGTCGCCCATCTTCGGCGCACCCATGACACCAGCACCATGACAACCGGCGCAAACGGTGTTGTAAACCGTTTTGCCATCCTTGGCACCGCCCGCGGCTGCAGCCTCGAGCTCGATCTTGGCGACCGGTGCGATACGTGATTCGACATCATCACCGCCGGCACGCACGGCATCTGTGGTGCCCTTGCCCTTCATCGAGAACGGTACGACGACCGCCATCAGAACCACCGCCAGGGCGATGGAGAGGTACATGATTTTGCTGCTGGAATTCTTGTCGGACATGATGGATCCTGTGCGCGAAAAGTAAACGGGCGAAAACGACGCTAAGTGCCGTCAGTATAACGGGAAAAGCTGCCCCCTAGGGGCGGTCTCTGGCGCGCTCGACAGGAATCGAACCTGTACCGCAGCCTTCGGAGGGCTGAATGATATCCATTTCACCACGAGCGCCCGCAGGGATGGCATTGTAGCAGCAAGAGCCCTCATTACCCATCCATCCCGGGGAGATGCTGATATGCTATTTGGCGGCGATTCGCCGCCGCCTCTGCCCTATTTAAAGGTCGCCCCCGTTGGATCGAACCGAACGCTTTTACCGCATCGACCAGCTGCTCAATGATGAGCGGTGCCTCTCTTTTGAGGCCATTCAGGCTGCACTGGGGGTATCGCGCGCCACGCTCCGCCGGGATATGCAGTATTTGCGCGACCGCCTCAATGCCCCGATTATTTATGATCGTATGGGGGGTGGTTACCGTTTTGCCCGGGATGAAGCGCGCCCGGCAGCGACCTCCGGCCCGAAGTACGAACTACCGGGTTTGTGGTTTAACGCCAGCGAAATTTATGCGCTGCTCATGATGCAGCAGCTGCTCAATACCGTGCAGCCGGGCTTGCTGGGGCCGCATATTGCGCCCTTGCAGTCACGGTTATCAGCGCTGCTGGGTAGCCAGCAGAACAAGCCGGAAGACATTGAAGACCGGATCCGCATTGTGCACACGGGCCAGCGGGCGCCAGAACCGGCGAATTTTGAACTGATTGCCACAGCGCTGTTGAAGCGCTTGCGCCTGAGGATGCAGCACTGGCACCGGGGGCGGGACGAGAAAACGGTTCGTGAGATTTCGCCCCAGCGTCTGGTGTTCTACCGGGGCAACTGGTATCTGGACGCCTGGTGTCATTTGCGTAAAGACCTGCGGAGTTTTGCGGTGGAAACCCTGAGCGATGTGGCACTGTTGGATAAGCCTGCGAAGGAAGTATCGGCCAAAGTACTCGATAGCCGGGTGCAGAATGGGTACGGTATTTTCGGGGGTGAGCGGTCGCAATGGGCGCAATTGCGTTTTACTCCGGCGCGGGCCCGCTGGGTGGCCTCTGAGCAGTGGCACCCGGATCAGCGCGGCAATGTGCTGCCGGATGGTAGCTATCAACTGGATGTGCCCTACAGTATCGAGACCGAGCTGGTGATGGATATTCTGCGCCATATGCCCGAGGTCGAAGTGATCGGGCCGCCCGCGTTGCGTGACAAGGTACGCGCGAAGTTGGCCGAAGCACTCGAACGTCATTCGGCTTAAAGCTCCCGCACAATTGTTTATGAAACGCTGTGCTCTCTTTCTGTGCCTGTTGCTTCTGGGTGGCAGCGCACTGGCACAGGAGATCGAGGCGCGCATGTATTCGAATGCGCCGGTGGATTACAACTTTCTGGGCTTCGGTTTTACGCAGGTGACGACCAGCAAGTTCCAGATGAATACGGAGCTGTTAGCGTATAACCGCACCTTTGATGCCTTTGGCCAATCAGGCAAGATCAATGTGATTCTGCCCTACTCCCAGCTGCACGGTAAAACCACGGTCGGTAACCAGGTGATCACAGGTTCGGCTCAGGGTCTGACGGACCCGATCATCCGCCTAGCGGCGAACCTGTATGGCGCGCCGGCGTTGACGGTGGATGAGTTCAAGCACTATCAGCAGGATTTGATTATTGGCGCCAACCTGTCGGCGGTTATCCCCTGGGGCGAATACAACAGCAGTCAGTTGTTCAATGTAGGCGCCAATCGCACCTTCCTGCAGCCCGGTCTGGGTGTTTCTAAAGCCAGAGGACCCTGGCGATGGGAGCTGTCGGGCGATGTGACTTTTTTCTCGGATAACGACAACTTTTACGGTAACAACGTGCTCTCGCAGAATCCGATCTATTCCACGACGGGGCACGCAATCTATTACTTTCCGTCCACGGCGTGGCTGTCGACTGACGTGACCTATTACTCGGGTGGTCAGACTTTTGTGAATGGCCGGCAGATCAACAATGATCAGGAAAACTGGTTATTTGGCGCCACGTTATCAATGCCGGTCAACAAGCGCAACGCCATCAAGTTTCATGTGAGTGAGGGCGCGTTCTTCAATCAGGCGCAGTACTACACCATGTACGGCGTGGTCTGGCAGTTACGCTGGGGCGATGGCGGTCAGTAGTTAACTGGCTGCGCTGGTAGCCGGATAGCAGCCACCTCGGTCACCGGGCACAAAAACACAACGGTAATGCATACCCCGACAGTCGGCATACCAGGCCTGGATGTTGTCAAAGCTTCCGGAGTCTTGACGCGTGACACGCACTTCATCGGGCTTGCAGCCGACCGAGCGGGCGGTACTGTCCCGCTGCCAGGCAGAGGAAGTGCTACAGCCAGTCATGAGTAGGGTGAGGCAGAGTAGGAACGGTGCACGGATCATAAGCATCAGGGGGCATTGAAAAGTTGCCGAAACTGGATGGCTTCGGCGATGTGTGCGGCGCCAATCTGCGGCACCCCCGCCAGGTCGGCGATGGTGCGGGCGACGCGCAGAAGCCGATGGTACGCGCGGGCAGAAAGCCCCAGTCGGCTGACGGCCTGATTGAGTAAGGTTTGACCGCTGGTGTCGGGCGTGGCGTGGGCTTCCAGCGCTTTGCCTTCAAGCCGGGCATTCACGCACCCTTGTCGAATTAGCGCCCGCTGGCTGGCGGCAATCACACGCTCGCGGACGACGGCAGAAGATTCACCCGGGGTGCTCTGCGCGAGGTCCGCGGTTGACAGCGCCGGGACTTCAATACACAGATCAATCCGATCAAGCAGCGGGCCCGATAAGCGGTTGCGATAGCGCTGTACCTGCTCGGGCGTGCAGCGGCAGGAACGGGTCGGGTGGCCCTGATAGCCGCAAGGACACGGGTTCATGGCCGCGACGAGTTGAAAGGCGGCCGGATAGGTGGCCCGTTTATTGGCGCGGGCGATATGCACCTCGCCTGTTTCGAGCGGTTCACGCAGGGATTCCAGTACGCGACGATCGAACTCCGGGAGCTCGTCGAGAAACAGCACGCCGCCCGAGGCCAGTGAGATTTCTCCGGGTAAGGCCTGGCTGCCACCACCAATTACAGCCGCCGGTGAAGCGCTGTGATGCGGGGCGCGACAGGGGCGCTCACCAAATCGTTCCGGGTTAAAGATGCCTGCCAACGAGAGAATGCCGGCCGAAGTGAGTGCAGCCTCGCGAGGCAGCGGCGGCAGAATGCCCGGTAGGCGGGTAGCCAGCATGGACTTGCCTGTACCGGGTGGGCCGAGCATGAGCAGGGCGTGGCCGCCGGTGGCGGCAATTTCTAGCGCTCGTTTTGCCTGAGCCTGCCCTTTGACATCGGCCAGATCGGGGTAAGCCGCCAGGTGGCTCAGATCGGGTTGGTTCGGGGTGGGGAGCTGTTCTTCGCCCATCAGGTGGGCGCAGACCTCGCGCAGCGTCGCGGCAATGCGGACGGAGGCACCCTCGGCGAGAGCGGCTTCGGCCCCCGAGGCCTGGGGTAAGACCAGGGTATGGCCGGCCTGCTGGCCGGCCAGTGCCAGGGCAAGCGCGCCGCGAACAGGTCGCAGGCTGCCGTTCAGAGATAGCTCACCAGCAAACTCGTACTTATTGAGCCCCAGGGCTGGGAGTTGGCCAGAAGCGGCGAGCAGCCCCAAGGCAATGGGCAGATCAAAGCGGCCAGAATCTTTAGGTAGGTCAGCCGGCGCAAGATTCACCGTGATGCGGCGGGCAGGAAACTCGAAGCCGGAACTGAGCAAGGCCGCGCGAACCCGATCCCGTGCCTCGCGGACTTCGGCATCGGCCAGACCCACCAGGCTGAAAGCCGGCAAGCCGTTGGCCACGTGCACCTCGACCGTAACCGGGGGTGCCTGCAAGCCATCCAGCGCCCGGGTCTGGATGAGCGCGAGTGACATCGTCAGTCGTTGGTTTTGGCGTGATTGGCGGGTTTATTCTTTGATTCGAGCTCGTCGAGGCGGGCGGTCAGTTCGTCGAGCAGTTGGCGGGTTCGGGCCAGTACGTGGGTCTGGGTATCGAACTCTTCACGCGTAACCAGATCCATTTTGCTGAAGAAGCTGCTCATCATGGCACGAACATTCTTTTCAATGTCGGCTGCCGGGCTGGCGGCGATGAGGCCAGACACTTTTTGGGCGAAATCTTCAAAGACTTTGTTATTCATCATCATGGGTTGGTTCCTCGCTTCAGCGTGCAATCTATCTATGGGCGACCGTTCGGAAGCCAAGTGGGTTTGAGTCTAGCACGCGGGATATTGGCTGTTACAAAGGCCCATTGACTGGTATGGGTGGCGGCGAAGGACGCACTACCTTGGTGCGATAAGGTGCTCTTAAGATTCGTGTGCGTCAAAGTGGTGCGTTCAGAATTGTGCATCGCGACACTTAACCGTATGCCGGGTTTGAGCAAAATCCCTCCAAAAAGAGATAGCCGCAATGTAATTAAAGCAAAATAAACCTATCAAAAACAGACGGTTAAGAAAATTTTGCGGCGGGGCACAAAGAATTGGCACGGTCCATGCTTTTACAAGCCCGTAGCAATTCTTTTCTCATTTTCTTCTCAAGGATACGACCATGAAATTCAAGAAGACACTTCTCGCTGCGTCACTCGCCGCCCTCTCAATGGGTACTTTGGCTCAGACGAACGATGCAGGTAAGGATGAAGTTGAATTGGCACCAAGCGACTCTTGGGCCGCCACTGCCAACGTCAACGTAGTTAGCGACTACCGTTTCCGCGGCATCGACCAGACTTTTAACCAGCCTGCAATCCAGGGTGGGTTTGATATCACCATGCCCTACGGATTCTATCTGGGTAACTGGAACTCTAATGTAAACCAGAATGCAGGTTACTCAGGTTCAAATATTGAAATGGATCTTTATGGTGGGTGGAAGTATGCCTTCACTGAAGATTGGGGTCTTGATACTGGGCTGATTAACTACTTCTACCCTGGCAGCAAACTCACGGGCACATCCAATGAGTTTGGCGCAAGTACCAAGGGCGGTATGACTTACAACCTTGAGTACTACATCGGCGGTAATTGGAAAACTGTCAGCTTGAAGCAGTTCTTTGCGCTAACTGACTACTTCAACGCTCAGGGTTTTAATGGTGCTAGTACTGCAGGAACCGGGTATACGGATCTAACAGCCACCTATGATTTGGGTAATTTAGATCCATCACTTGGTGGTTGGGGTGTGGTCGCTCACGCTGGCTACCTATATGTGAAGAATTACAGCGCCTCAAATTACGCAGATTGGAAACTGGGTGTTACCAAAGATATTGGTGGTGGGTGGACTGCAGGTGTTTCCTATGTCCAAACGAGCGCAGCAGGTGATTGCAACAACACTACTAGCCCTCAGCCCTATTGCCTCTACAACAACAACGGTACATCTACTCAAAACGCGGGTAATGCGACCGGTATCGTTTCGATTGGTAAAACGTTCTAAAGCCACACACGGGGTTTGCCGCTTAGGCGAACCCCACCAGATTCAAACTTTATAAGGAAACAGTTCATGAAACTCGTGACCGCAATTATCAAGCCGTTCAAGCTGGACGAGGTGCGTGAAGCCCTCGCCGCCTGCGGCGTGCAGGGTGTGACCGTGACAGAAGTCAAAGGCTTTGGTCGCCAGAAGGGTCATACCGAGCTCTATCGTGGCGCCGAATACGTCGTCGATTTTCTGCCGAAGGTGAAGCTGGAAGCGGCCGTGTCGGACAGCATTCTCGAATGCGTGATCGAAGCGATCGAGAAGTCGGCCGCCACCGGCAAGATCGGTGACGGCAAGATTTTCGTGTTCCCGCTCGAAGAAGTGATCCGTATCCGTACCGGTGAATCCGGCGAGACGGCGCTCTAATCGAATCAACACGAACTTAAGGAGTTTTTCATGAAAAAGTATCTCGCGATGTTGCTCCCGCTGTTACTCAGCGGTGTGGCGCTGGCAGAACCTGCGGCGGTTGAACCGGTCATGAACAAGGCCGATAACGCCTGGATCATGGTTTGTGCGGCGCTGGTGATTTTGATGTCGATCCCGGGTCTGGCCCTCTTCTACGGCGGCCTGGTCCGCAAGAAGAATGTGCTGTCGCTGCTCATACAGGTCTTTGTGACCTTTTCGCTGATCTCGGTGCTGTGGGTCGTATACGGCTACAGCCTGGCGTTTACCGAGAACAATGCCTTCTTCGGTAGCTTCGACAAGCTGCTGCTGGCCGGCATTACACCGGATACCCTGACCGGGACCTTCTCGAAGGGTGTGGCGATTCCCGAGTTCACGTTCATCGTGTTCCAGGGCGCGTTCGCTGCGATTACCTGTGCGCTGATCACCGGTGCCTGGGCCGAGCGTATCAAATTCTCGGCGGTGCTGATTGGTCTGGCTGCCTGGTTTACGCTGGCCTATCTGCCGGTGGCCCACATGGTGTGGTTCTGGGCGGGCCCTGATGCCTACACCTCGGCGGAAGCTGCCGATGCCGCCAACGTAACGGCAGGCTATCTGTTCCAGCATGGTGCGCTCGATTTTGCTGGTGGTACGGTGGTGCACATCAACGCCGCAGTCGCTGGTCTGGTAGTGGCTTACATGGCCGGCAAGCGGATCGGTTACGGTCGTGAATCGATGTCGCCGCATAACCTGACCTTCACCATGATTGGCGCCTCGCTGCTGTGGTTTGGCTGGTTCGGTTTCAACGCCGGTTCGGCACTGGAAGCCAGCGGTGGTTCGTCACTTGCCTTCCTGAACACCTGGTTGGCCACTGCTGCTGCAACGCTGTCATGGATGCTGGCTGAGTGGATCATCAAGAGCAAACCGTCGATGCTGGGCGCTGCCTCGGGTGCCGTGGCGGGCCTGGTCGCGATTACCCCGGCCGCCGGTTTTGTGGGTGTGGGCGGTGCGCTGATCATCGGTCTGATCTCGGGTGTGGTCTGCCTGTGGGGCGCCACCGGTCTGAAAAAGATGCTCAAGGTGGACGACTCGCTCGATGTGTTCGGTATCCACGGTGTAGGTGGTATAACGGGCGCGCTGCTGACGGGTGTGTTTGCTGACCCGGCTCTGGGCGGCACCGGTGTGTACGACTATGTGGCCAATGCGGTTGCTGAAGGTTACTCAATCGCCGATCAGGTGGTTGTGCAGGCTCAGGCCGTGGGTATCACCATCGTATGGTCAGCAGTGGTCGCCTTCGTGGTCTTCAAGATCATCGATGTGGTGATGGGTCTGCGTGTTCCGGAAGATCAGGAACGTGAAGGCCTGGACGTCTCCTCCCACGGGGAAACGGCATATCACGATTAATGGTCGTCGTGTAATGCAAAGGTAATCCCCCTCGGTTCTCCTCTCCGTGTGGATTTGGCGGGTTCTCCGGAACCCGCCTTTTTTTATTTCTGCGGGGGAGATTTATGGCCGAAGTAGTGGATCGTGTTCGAGACCCAGATCTCGATCAGAAAAAGAATCAGGGCCGCAATCAGTGAGGCCATGGCCAGTACGAACAGGGTTGCCACGACATCGCCAAAGATCGACAGATCGGTAAAGGTCTGGCTGGCAAAGATGACCAGAATGACCGAACAAACGAAGAAGGCCGAGAGCGTAGCCAGCGAAATCGACAGGTTGATCAGGATGTTGCGTCGGGCCAGTTTACTCAGCTCAAAGATGTGATGCTGCGGATCCTGCCCTTCCAGGATCCAGGCATCAATCTGGCGACCACGATCAATCACGCGGGCAAGACGGGTGGTGAGCACAGAGAGGATGGCGCCCACACCGGTCAGCAGAAAAACCGGGGCTACCGCCATTTGTACAATGTGTGCGATATCCGTGATCGGTTGGGTGATCATCATGACAGAACCTCAGCAAAGTTGGCATTGCCCGGGAGCAGGAGCGAGATTAATCCGGAGAAACGCCGATTAACGGAAGACGATCGTTTTGTTGCCGTGAATGAGGACACGACCCTCGAGGTGGTTACGCAGTCCACGTGCCAGCACGGTCTTTTCAATATCCTTACCGTAGCGAACCATATCTTCGACCGAGTCGGAGTGGTCGATGCGAATGACATCCTGCTCGATGATCGGACCCTGGTCCAGATCAGAAGTGACGTAATGACAGGTGGCGCCGATTAGTTTGACGCCACGCTCCCAGGCCTGGTGGTAAGGTTTGGCGCCAACAAACGAGGGCAGGAACGAATGGTGGATGTTGATGATGCGCCCCGGAAGTGCAGCACAGAGTTCGGGGGACAGAATCTGCATGTAGCGGGCAAGGACCATCACATCGCCCTGGGCCTCGGCGAAGAGTTCGCCGATACGCGCATAAGCGGTTGATTTGTTCTCTGGCGTGACCGGGACGTAATGGAAAGGAATACCATGCCATTCCACAAAACCACGCAGGGTTTCGTGGTTGGAGATCACGCAGGGGATCTTGACATCAAGCTCTTTGGATTGCCAGCGGGCGAGCAGGTCGTAAAGGCAATGCTCCTGCTTGGAAACCAGGATGACCACACGCTTGCGCTGGGCGGAATCGGAGATCTTCCAGGTCATGTCAAATTCATCGGCCACCGGCTGGAAGGCCGCGCGCAGACCATCCAGATCAAACGGTAGCGAATCGGCCTTAATCTCGAGCCGCATGAAGTAGGCGGCGACGCCGTCCTCGTTTGGCGGTTCGGAGTGCAGCGTGGTCTCAAGGATCCAACCGCCGTGTTGAGCAAAAAAGCCGGAGACGGCGGCAACAATCCCGACCCGGTCTGGGCAGGAGGCGGTGAGGGTGTAGAAACGTTCGCGATGCATGAGGGTGCGGGTGGTGCGCGGAGCAGCTAGCTTAGATGCGCGCCGAGGCGCTGCGGATGGCGTCGTTGAGCTCGGTATAGCTTAGGGTGACCGGGAACTGCGGGAATTCGCGGATCACGTTCTCCGGCGGGTGGAACAGGATACCGGCATGGGCTTCGCCCAGCATGGCGGTATCGTTGTACGAGTCTCCGGCGGCGATGACCTTGAAGTTCAGGCCCTTGAAGGCCTTGACGGCGGCGCGCTTCTGATCCTGCATGCGCAGATGGTAATTGACCAGCATGCCCTCGGCATCGGCCTCGAGCTTGTGGCAAAACAGCGCCGGCATGTTGAGCTGGTTCATCAGCGGCATGGCAAATTCATAGAAGGTGTCGGACAGGATGATGACCTGGAAATTCTGGCGCAGCTGGTCGAGGAAGTCCTTGGCACCCGGCATGGGGCCCATCTCGGCAATCACTTTCTGAATATCGGGTAGGCCCAGCTTCGCCTCGCGCAGGATGTCGAGGCGGTATTTCATCAGCTTATCGTAATCGGGCTCGTCGCGCGTCGTGCGGCGCAGGGCTTCGATGCCGGTACGGTTGGCAAATTCGATCCAGATCTCCGGAACGAGGACACCTTCAAGATCAAGACAGACGATTTGCACGGCGGGACTCCCGATAAAAAGTGAAGACAAATTAGGGCTAAATTTTACCCGATGCGGCGCGCGTGCCCTACAATGCGGGCGCATGGGGCTGTTTTTATCTGATTCTTTTTCGATTCGTTGGAGCCAACGGGCGCGGGGCGTCTCTCTGGCGCTGACGCTGTTGGCCCCGCTGGCCTGGGCGGCGCCGGCCACGGTAACTGACCCCGTGTTTGATCCGGCTGTGCTGGACGCCCGGGAGCAGGAAGCCAAGGCCCTGAAGGAAGAAGGTAAGGCCCTTCGCTCCGAAGCCGATGCCCAGCTCGAGATCGACACCTGGAACTGTTATAGCAAGGTCTTGGTCAATCACTGTATCGACAAGGCCAAGGATCGTCGCTACGAGCAGCGTGAAAAGGCGCGGGCGCTGGAAGCGCAAGCGGCCATTATTGATCGCGAAGTGCGTGAGCGTCGCTTGATTAATCAGCTGGCTGATCTACCCGCCGAATTGCGCCAGCCGAATCCGCCGCCGGGCGCGATCAAGAAAGCCATCGACGAAGGCAAGACGATCAAGCAGGTTGAGCAGGAGAAAAAGATCCGCGATGCCGAACAATCGGCCACGCCGTTAAAGACCGAAGCTGAAATTCAGGCGGCCTCCGCGGAACGCGACCGCAAGGCAGCCGAAAAGCGTGCCAAGCGGGAAGCGGCGGATCAGCAGCGGGCGGCTGAGAAGGCCGCGTATGAGGCGCAGCAGGCTGCGAAGAACGCCAAACCTTAGTCTTTGCTCAGAGCGGGCGCATTGTTTTGTTGCAACGTGCCCTGCTGACAATCTCGATTAATTGACACCCTGGCTGAGCAGGTAATCTTCGTAGTTGCCATCGAAATCAACGATGGTGTGATCCGCCTTGATGTCGATGATGCGCGTGGCCAGTGACGACACGAACTCCCGGTCATGCGAGATGAAGATCAGCGTGCCCTTGAAAAGATCCAGCGCGGTGTTCAGCGATTCGATGGATTCCATATCGAGGTGATTCGACGGCTCATCCATCAGCAGTACGTTCGAGTGCAGCAGCATGAGACGACCGAACATCATGCGCCCCTGTTCACCCCCGGAGATGACCTTGACGGATTTCTTGACGTCGTCACCCGAGAAGAGCAGACGCCCCAGAGTGCCACGGATCAGGGTGTCGACATCGGAGCCTTCGTACCCACCGGCACGAACGTAGCCCGAGATCCAGTCGGTGAGGTTCTGATCGGACGCGAAGTCGGCGGCGTGATCCTGCGCGAAGTAGCCGATCTTGGCTTTTTCCGTCCACTTGATGGTGCCACTGGTCGGGGTGAGCTCGCCATTGAGGAGCTTAAGCAGGGTGGTCTTACCCACACCATTCTCACCGATGATGGCAATTTTTTCGCCACCGTTGACGGTGAACGACAGGTTCTTGAAGAGCGGTTCGCAATCCGGGTAGGCAAACGTGAGGTTTTCCACTTCAACGGCTTGACGGTGCAGTTTGTCTTTGTCGTCAAACTCAAAGCGGATCCACGGGTACTGGCGCGAGGAGGGTTTGACGTCCTCGGGCTTCAATTTGTCGATCAGCTTCAGGCGGCTGGTCGCCTGCTTGGCTTTCGAGGCGTTAGCCGAGAAACGGCGAACGAAGGTTTGCAGTTCGGCGATGCGCTCCTTGGCCTTGGCGTTGGCATTCGCCTGACGCTCACGGGCCTGGGTGGAGGCCTCCATGAAGTCATCGTAATTGCCGGCGTAGGTCGTGATTTTGCCGTAATCCAGATCAGCCATGTGTGTGCACACCTGGTTCAGGAAGTGGCGATCGTGGGAGATGATGATCATGGTGGCGTTGCGCTCGTTGAGCACGTCTTCCAGCCAGCGGATGGTGTTGATGTCGAGGTTGTTGGTCGGTTCGTCGAGCAGCAGGATGTCCGGATTGGCGAACAGTGCCTGGGCGAGTAACACGCGCAGTTTCCAGCCGGGGGCGACTTCACGCATCGGACCGTTGTGCTTGTCGATGGGAATGCCCACGCCCAACAGCAGCTCCCCGGCACGCGCTTCGGCAGTGTAGCCATCGTATTCACCGAACTTCACCTCCAGGTCGGCGGCTTTCATGTAGTCGTCTTCGGTGGCTTCCGGGTTGGCGTAGATCGCATCGCGTTCCTGCATACAGGCCCACATTTCTTCATGGCCCTGCATCACCACATCCAGCACGCGCTGGTCTTCGTAAGCAAACTGATCCTGGCGCAGATAGGCCATGCGCTCGTTGACGTCTTTGGTCACGTTGCCGGCCGAGGGTTCGAGGATGTTGCACAGGATCTTCATGAAGGTCGATTTACCGGCACCGTTGGCGCCGATCAGACCGTAGCGATAGCCCTCGCCGAATTTGACCGAGACGTTCTCGAACAGGGGCTTGGCCCCGAATTGCATGGTGATGTTGTTGGCGACGAGCATGACGAATCCAGAAAAGCGTGGCGGCCGGGGCGCGGTGACGTTCGGTCACTTGGCGGGCCGCTAAGACGATGTTTTTAAAGCCGACATTCTACCAGCCGGCACGCTGCAATGCCGCATTTTAGGGCGCTTGCTGCGGTACACTTGCGCCATGGTTCCTCATCTCACCACGGCCCTTGCTGGCCCCCTCCTGGCGCTCGAGCAGCGATTTCTGGATCAGACAACCGCGATCGAACGCTGGTTTCGGTGCGCCTGGCAGGATCACACCCCGCCTTTCTACGCCTCGGTGGACCTGCGCAATGCCGGCTTCAAGCTGGCACCCGTCGATACCAATCTGTTTCCCGGGGGCTTCAATAACCTAAACCCGGCGTTTTATCCGTTGTGTATCCAGGCCATTCAGACAGCTATCGAGAAGTATTGTCCCGATGCGCGCAACCTGTTGCTGGTCCCGGAGAACCACACACGCAACCAGTTCTATCTGAAGAATGTGGCCACATTGACCGGTATCCTGCGTCAGGCGGGGCTCAACGTGCGCTTGGGTTCCGTATCCCCCGAGATCACCGGACCGACGACGCTGGATCTAGATGATGGCCAGACGCTTCAGCTTGAGCCGTTGCAGCTGAAGAGCGGGCGCTGGGGCGTTTCTGGTTTTGAGCCCTGCATGGTGCTGCTCAATAACGATTTGTCGGCGGGGGTGCCCGAGATTTTGCAAACACCGACGGGCCAGACGCTGATTCCGCCAGTCCATGCAGGATGGCATGTGCGCCGCAAGAGCGCGCACTTTGCGGCTTACGACAAGGTGGCCGAAGAATTTGCTGCGCTGGTGGGGATCGATGCCTGGCGCATCAACCCCTACTTTGCCACCTGCGAGGACATCAATTTTCATGAACGGGTGGGCGAAGCCTGTCTGGCTGCCCGTGTGGATGATCTGCTTGGCCGAATCCGAGCCAAGTACCGTGAATACGAGATTGACCGCGAACCCTATGTGGTCGTGAAGGCCGATGCCGGCACCTATGGCATGGGCGTGATGACGGTGCGTGATGCCAGCGAAGTCATGGGGCTTAACCGAAAACAGCGCAACAAGATGAGCGTGATCAAGGAAGGCATGGAGGTCTCGTCGGTGATTATCCAGGAGGGCGTGCCCACGCTGGAGACGATCGAGGACGCGGTGGCCGAGCCGGTGGTCTATATGATGGATCGCTTTGTGGTCGGCGGCTTCTATCGTGTGCATGAGGCGCGTGGCGTGGATGAGAATCTGAATGCGCCGGGAATGCACTTTGTGCCGCTGGCCTTCGAGACGGGATGTAACCTGCCGGACTACAGCGCGAATCCGGACGCCCCGCCTAACCGGTTTTATGCCTATGGTGTGATTGCGCGGTTGGCACTGATGGCGGCTTCGCTGGAACTGGAAGCGACCGATCCCTTCGGCGCCTAACGGAGTACGCGCCATGCAGTCGCGGATCGCACGATGGCTGGGCGGCCTAGTCTGCAGTGTATTGCTGGGTGTGCTTCTAACGGGCTGCGGCGAGCGCAAGCCGATCATCAGTGAAGCCTTCGTCTTTGGCACACGGGTCGAGATTCAGGTTGCTGATGACCTGCCCGAGGCGCAGGTGCGGGCGGCTACGTCCCAGGTGTTGGCCGAGTTTGATCGACTGCACCGCACCTACCATGCCTGGCAACCCTCTGAACTCACCCAGCTGAATGCGGCACTGCAAGCCGGGGAACGGGCTCAGGTGAATGCAGAAATGGCGGATTTGTTGCTTGAGGCACAGGCCTATGCGCGCCTGTCCGAGGGGTTGTTTGACCCGGGTATCGGCCAGTTGATTCAACTGTGGGGCTTCCATGCGGATACCTTTGTAGCGCAGCTGCCGGAACCGTTGGCCGTACAGGCCTGGTTGCAACAGCACCCGTCGATTCGCCAGTTGGAGATTGCGCGGGATGCTGAGGGCGCTGTGGTGCGCAGCCCGAACCGTGCTGTGGCGGTGGATCTAGGGGGGTCCTTGAAGGGGACGGCGCTCGACCGTGCGGCAAGTTTGCTGCGCGCCGCCGGGATCCGGAACGCGCTGATCAATATCGGGGGGAATGTCATGGCACTGGGTTCGCGACAGGGCAATCCCTGGCGGGTGGCCATCCAGTCGCCACGTTCGGCCGGGCCGCTGGCGGTGCTCGAGTTACAGGACGGAGAGGCGACCGGTACCTCGGGTGACTACCAGCGTTATTTCGAGGTCGATGGGCGACGTTATCCGCACCTGCTGGACCCCCGGTCGGGCTATCCGGCACAGGGCACCCAGGCAGTCATCATAGTGGTGCGCGGGCCAGATGCCGGGGTACGTTCCGATGTGCTGACCAAGCCCCTGTTCATTGCAGGTGATGCCGGCTGGCAGGCGATGGCGCAGCGCCTGGGTGTGCATCAGGTGTTGCGTGTCGATGCCGCCGGGCAGGTGGCGGTGACCGCGCCGCTGGCCGATCGGCTGAAATTTATGCCACATGATGGCAAACTGCCGAATATCCAACGTATTGAATGACATCGCATGACTGAACAAACGACAAAACCCGTGGGCATCCTGCTGCTGACTCACGGCCGCCTGGGCGAGGCCCTGGTTGAATGCGCCGGCCATATTCTCGGCGGCAAGCTACCAGAACAGCTGGCGATTCTTTCGGCCGGACAAGATGAGCCGGTCGAAGAAATCGAGGCGCGGGCTCGGGAATGGGTGGTCAAACTGGATCAGGGTGGTGGTGTGCTCGTGCTGACCGATCTGCTGGGAGCGACCCCGGCGCGCGTTGCGGCACGGATGATTGAACCTGGAAGGGTTGAGGCGCTTTCCGGCGTGAGCTTGCCGATGGTGTTGCGCGCAATCAATTATAGAAATCGATTACTATCAGCCTTGGTGAAGAAAGCCCTGTTGGCCGGTACCGAATGCACGATGGCGATGACGCCGGGCGACGCCGGTTAAAAGGTTTGAGCAATTTCTAATTTGACGACGAATGAGTCAAGACCCATGAGCACGATGCGACAGGATGTGGAAATTATCAACAAGCTGGGGCTGCACGCGCGGGCGTCCGCCAAGCTAACGCAACTGGCGGGGACCTTTGCCTGTGATGTCTGGCTTGAGCGTAGCGGCCGCCGCGTTAATGGCAAGAGCATCATGGGGGTCATGATGCTGGCAGCCGGCAAGGGTACGACCGTGACTCTGGAGACCGAGGGTGACGATGCCGAGGCGGCCATGACGGCGCTAACGGCGTTGATTAACGATTACTTTGGCGAGGGCGAATAAGCAGATGAGCTTTACGCTGCAGGGTTTGGGTGTTTCCGGTGGGATCGCGATCGGTCAGGCGCAGTTGCTCTCGCACGCTACGCTGGAGGTGGCACACTTAACGTTGCCGGCACGCCAGCTGGAAAAGGAAGTTGCCCGTTTTGAGAAGGCCGTTGATCGCGTCCGCCATGAACTCGATGGTCTGCGCAACGAGATGGCGGATTCTGCGGCTGAGATGCGTGCCTTCATCGACGTGCATGCGCTGATTCTGCAAGACCCCGAACTGGTCGATGTACCAAAGAGCCTGATCCGCGAGCGGGGCTGCAACGCCGAATGGGCGCTGGTGCAGCAGATGGATGCGTTGGTTCAGCAGTTTGATGCCTTTGACGACCCCTACCTGCGTGAGCGCAAGGCCGATGTGGTGCAGGTGGTCGAGCGCGTGATCAAAGAGCTGATGGGGCGTTCGGGCAAGATTGGTCGCACGGCCAAGGGCGCCAAGGGTGTAAAGGAAGAAGAGCAGATCATCGTGGCCCACGATCTGCCACCGTCTGACCTGATCAGTTTCAAGGAACACCGCTTCGCGGCCTTTGTGACCGATGTGGGCGGCGCCACATCGCACACGGCGATTCTGGCGCGGAGCATGGCTATCCCGGCCGTCGTTGGTTTGCGCGGTGCGCGCGAGGCCATCAAGGATGGCGAGCTGCTGATCGTCGATGGCTACCGGGGTGTGATCATCATCAACCCCGATGAACGCGTGCTCGAAGAATACCGTCTGCGCAAGACGCAGATCGAGCTCGAACGGAGCAAACTCAAGCGCCTGAAGAAGGCGCCGTCGGTGACGCTGGACGAGGTGCAGGTCGATCTGATGGCCAACATCGAGTTGCCGGATGACATCCAGGCCGCCAAAGATAATGGTGCCGATGGCATTGGCCTATTCCGCACCGAGTTCCTGTTTCTCAACCGGCGCGAGGTGCCATCGGAAGATGAGCAGTTTGAGGCCTACCGCAAGGTGGTCAAGGGCATGGCTGGAAAGCCGGTGGTGATTCGCACCTATGATCTGGGCGCAGACAAAAATCTGGATCAGGCGCGCAGTGCAACGAACCCGGCCCTCGGCCGCCGCGGCATCCGTCTATCGCTCTCCGAACCGTCAATGTTCGGCATTCAGCTTCGCGCAATTTTGCGGGCGGCGCGTTTCGGGCCGGTGCGAATTCTGATCCCCATGATTTCGAACGTCCAGGAGGTCGATGCCACGCGGGCGGCACTGGACCGCGCTCGGGAAGAGCTGCGCGACCGGCGGGTGAGCTTTGGCGATGATATCCAGCTCGGGGGGATGATCGAGATCCCGGCCGCGGCACTGGCCTTAAATATGTTCCTGAAGCGTTTAGACTTCGTATCGATCGGCACCAATGATCTGACGCAGTACACGCTGGCGATTGATCGCGGGGATGAGGAGGTGGCGGATCTGTATGACTCGCTGCATCCGGCGGTGCTGATGCTGATTGCCCATACACTAGCCGGCGGCGAAAAGTCGGGTGTGCCAGTATCGATCTGTGGCGAACTGGCCGGTAACCCGCGCCTGACCCGTCTGTTGCTGGGTATGGGGCTGCGTCACTTCTCGATGCACCCGGCGCAAATTCTTGAGGTGAAACAGCAGATTCTGACCTCGGATGTAGGACAATTAGCACCCATGGTGCGCAAGTTGTTGCGTATCGATGACCCTATACAGATCCGTGAGCAGATCAAGCGACTGAATTCCACCCCGGCCGATTCGACGGCCCATTAACGATTGTTCAAGATGGATGTTTCTTTCGGCGCAGTCGGCCTGGTTCGGCCGCAGAGTTTTCAGTGCAGTGAACCGCTGCCACTGAAGAGTGGCGCCGCGCTGCCCGAGTTTTCGCTGGTGTATGAAACCTACGGCCAGTTGAATGCCGATGCCAGCAATGCGGTGCTGATCTGTCACGCGCTGTCGGGCAGCCACCACGTCGCGGGATATTATGATGAAGCCCGCCGCGAAGAGACGCTGGGCTGGTGGGACAACCTCATTGGCCCCGGCAAGCCGCTGGATACTGATCGATTCTTTGTGGTGGGGGTGAATAACCTCGGTGGCTGCTACGGCTCGAGCGGCCCCAACACCGTGAACCCCAAAACAGGCAAACTATACGGTGCCGATTTTCCGGTGGTCACCGTTGAAGACTGGGTGGATGCCCAGGCACGTCTGGCGGATCACTTGGGCATTCATTGCTGGGCAGCCGTAGTCGGTGGGTCGCTGGGTGGTATGCAGGCACTCCAATGGACGCTGGCTTATCCGGACCGCTTACGGCACGCCGTGGTAGTGGCCTCAGCCCCTAAGCTGACGGCCCAGAATATTGCGTTTAACGAAGTCGCTCGCCAAGCGATTCTGACGGACCCGGATTTTTACGGCGGTCACTACTATGAGCAGGGTGTCGTGCCAGCACGCGGCCTCAAGCTTGCCCGGATGCTGGGGCATATCACCTACCTGTCGGACGACCAGATGGCGGAGAAGTTTGGTCGTGCGCTGAAGGACGGCGCGCTGAAGTACAGTTACGACACCGATTTCCAGATTGAGTCTTATCTGCGTTATCAGGGCGAAAAGTTTTCCGGTTACTTCGATGCCAATACCTACCTGCTAACGACCAAGGCGCTGGATTATTTCGACCCGGCACTGCAAACCGGGGGCAGCCTCGATGAGGCACTGGCCAAGGCCAGGGCAGATTTTCTGGTGGTAGCGTTTACCACCGACTGGCGTTTCTCGCCCGAGCGGAGCCAGGAGATCATGACAGCGCTGGTCCATAACGGGCGCCGAGTGAGCTATGCCGAGATCGATAGCGTGCATGGCCACGATTCGTTTCTGCTCGACGATGCGCAATACCATGCGGTGCTACGTGCCTACTTTGAGGAGGTGCTATGACAGCGACCGGCAAACCGGTGCGATTGGATCTAGCGACCTTGCGTGCCGACCTTGATGCGATTACCGCGTGGATTGCACCCGGCGAGCGGGTGTTGGATCTAGGCTGCGGCGACGGGACCTTGCTACGTCGCCTGATGGATGAAAAGCAGGTCATCGGTTACGGTATCGAGAAGGACCCGGCTTCGGTCGTGGCCTGTCTCAAGTCGGGGGTAAATGTGATCCAGGTGAATCTGGAGCGTGGGCTCGCCGGTTTCGAGAACGGAGCTTTTGATCACGTGATCATGTCGCTGTCGCTGCAGATGATTCAGAACACGGTGGGTTTGCTCAATGAACTCTTGCGCGTTGGACGCGAGGCCGTGGTGTCATTTCCAAACTTTGGCTACTACACGCACCGTCAGGCGATCCTCAAGGGCCGGATGCCGGTCTCGGAGAGCCTGCCCTATCAGTGGTTCGATACGCCGAATGTGCGCTTCTTTACGATTGCCGATTTTGAGGCCTTGTGCGCCGAGCAGGGCATTGTGATTCACGAGATCATTGCGCTCGACAACGGCGCCCGCGTCAACGACGACATCAACTTCCTGGCCGATACGGCGATCTGTCGTCTGGGCCGCGCATGACGGCAGCGAGCCGCCAGAAACCGGCGAGCGTCTGGCGTGCGCTGTGGACGCGCCACATGGCCGTCTGCGTGTTGATCGGTTTTGCCTCGGGTCTGCCGCTCTACCTGCTGCTGAATCTGGTGCCCGCCTGGCTGCGTTCCAGCGGCGTCGACCTGAAAATGATCGGTCTGTTTGCGCTGATCCAGTTTCCCTATACCTGGAAGTTTCTTTGGGCACCGCTGCTCGACCGTTACGGGCTCAACTTCCTGAAGCTGGGTCGACGGCGCGGCTGGATGCTGGTGACGCAGCTGGGGTTGGTCGGCGCGATCGGCACCCTGGGTGGCTTCGACCCACACAGTCAGATCAGCACCATTATGCTAATTGCCGCCTTTGTCGCGGTGTTTTCGGCGACGCAGGATATTGCGCTGGACGCTTTCCGGCGGGAGCTGTTGTCGGATGACGAGCTGGGTCTCGGTAACTCGGTCTTTGTGAATGCGTACCGGGTTGCCGGTCTGGTCCCCGGCTCGGTCTCTTTGATTCTGGCGGACCATCTCCCCTGGGCGGAGGTATTCTGGATTACGGCCGCCTTTATGTTGCCGGGTATTTTTTGTACGTTCTGGGTGCGCGAACCGGGCGGCGATGATCTGGCACCGCGCACACTCAAGCAGGCGGTGGTTGAACCTTTCAACGAGTTTATTCATCGTGCCGGCTGGAAGAGTGCGCTGACGGTGCTCGCGTTTATCTTCTGCTATAAACTGGGTGACTCGCTGTGCACGGCGCTGGCCACGCCGTTCTATCTGGACATGGGCTACACAAAGAGTGACATCGGTCTGGTCGCCAAGAATGCCGGCCTGTGGCCTGCGGTAATCGGCGGTTTGCTCGGCGGCTTGTGGATGGTGAAGCTGGGCATTAACCGGGCGCTCTGGCTCTTCGGGGTGGTGCAGGTGGCGTCGATTTTCGGCTTTGCCTGGCTTGCCGCGATCGGTCCGCAAGGAGCGATCGGTGCGCCGCAGCTCTGGAGCCTCGCACTGGTGATCGGTTTCGAGGCGCTGGGCGTGGGCTTGGGCACGGCCGCCTTCGTGGCCTTTATTGCCCGCTCGACCAATCGGGCCTATACGGCCACGCAATTTGCCCTCTTTACCAGCCTGGCCGCGGTGCCGCGCACCTTGGTTAATGCCTCGGCGGGTTGGCTCGTTGAACAACTCGGTTGGTATGGATTCTTCTGGTTATGCGCTTTTCTGGCAATTCCGGGTATGTTGTTACTACTCAAAGTGGCACCGTGGGCTGGCGATGAGGCAATGCCCGCCAGCGATCCTGCATGAGTGCTTCGGGGCTGATCACAGCGGCGCATACGCTATCCAATGCGCTGGGCGGTTTGAGGTTCTCGGCACCGGTGACCCATGTGTATAACCCGCTCGATTATGCGGGCGCGGCGCATGATCAGTATCTGACCCTGTGGGGTGCGCAGCCCTTGCCACGGCGGGTAATTTTTCTTGGGATGAATCCCGGCCCCTTTGGCATGGTGCAGGTGGGCGTGCCGTTTGGTGAGGTGGCGATCGTGCACGAGTGGTTGCGCATCAATGCCCCGATCAGGCAACCGCTCGATATGAACCCCAAGCGCCCGATTGAGGGCTGGGCTTGCGCCCGCTCGGAGGTCAGTGGGCGACGTTTGTGGGGGCTGTTCCGGGATCGGTTCGGGACACCCGAAGCATTCTTTGCCGAACATTATGTCGCGAATTATTGTCCGCTGGCCTTTTTTGATGGCGGTCGTAACGTGACTCCGGATAAGCTACCCGCGGCCGAAATGGCACCGGTGATGGCAGCCTGCGATGTGCATTTGCGCACGCTGGTCGCAACGATGCGCCCGGAGTGGGTGATTGGGGTAGGGGCGTTCGCACAGGCGCAGGCCGAACGTGCGTTGGCGACCAGTACGCACTCAGCCCGCATCGGTCGTGTATTACATCCGAGCCCGGCATCACCCGCTGCGAACCGGGGTTGGGCCGAGGCGGCAACTCGTCAGTTGATCGAGCAGGGGGTTTGGTCAGCAGCGGTATAAGGGACGCACATGGACCCACGCTAATCCACGTGGGTTAGGCAATCACCGAGGCCAGTGTTTGACGGAGCGCCCGCCAGGTTCGCCAACCGATCAACCCTTTACTGACCAGCTTTAACGCGCCTTTGGGGCGCCAGATCACGAACACCAGAACGCCTACGCCTACAGCAATGGGGTTCCGGGCGATCCAGCGTCGGGTGCGCTCGGCACCCTCGAGCGCAGCGTCAGCTGCATGGAGTGCCGTGCAGACAGGCGCACTGCTAACGCGCAGCGCGTCCCGCTGCTGGGCGATGCGTTCCAGCAACCGCCCACGCTGGATGGCGCGCTCGCGGAGGCTAGTCGCCGACATACAGGCTCGATGGATTGGGGGAATTAGGGGACGATGAAGGCGTCCGGTCAGCTGACGGCGGTGGACGCAGCGCAGCCCGATCGGTTTGCAAGGCTTGCAAGCTATCCGAGAAGATGTTGCTACCGGCTTGGGCGTGTTTGCTGGCGCGCCATATGGCGATGATCGCCAGGCCCGCGAACAGCAACGTCGCGCCACCGAGTAGCGCTTCGCGATGCTCCCAGTACACTACGACCAGCCAGGCGAGGAGCGTAACTACGGCCACACCGGAAAAAAAGACGGCGATCGCGGTGAGCGCAAAGAGCGCCACCAGATGGTCACGCGCATCGGCCAGTTCCAGCCCCAGCAACTCGAGGCGTGTCTGAACGACCCCGAGTAGCTGGCGCAGGTGGTCACGCGCTGCGTTGAATAACGACATGCGGTAAGACCCGGAAATTAACGACGGCCAATCAGGACACCCAGTGCTAAGCCGAGAGCAGCAGCAACACCGACAGCTTTCCAGGGTTCTGCGTGAACGAATTCATCGGTCGCGTGAGCGGCAGCCTTGGCTTTTTCGGTGGCAAAGACCTGAGCGTCAATCAGGGCGATTTTGGCATCCTGCAGGCGCTTTTCCAGACGGACGCGCAGTTCGGCAACCTTCTCGCCTGCCTGGCCGGCGGTGGCGCGCAACAATTCTTCCGTGTCGGCGACCACGAGTTTCAGATCGGCAACGAGTTTTTCTTTGGAAGCGGTCGTGTGTGACATGAGAGTCCTTTCGTGACTTTAAACAATAAGGCGAGTGAGCTCGCAAAACAATGAAGCATCACCCAAGCGGTCAGCCTACCCCGAACGGCAGGGTCTGGCAATCGTGAATAGATTAAATCTTTTTGTATGGCATGTGGCCTGTTCTTCAAGCCGGTTGGGTGGTCAGAGCGTCCAGTCGTAATCGATGATGAGCGGCGCATGATCCGAAAACTTTTCGGTCTTGTAAACGCTGGCGTGCGTGGCTTTGGCGGCTACACCGGGCGTGGCAATCTGGTAATCGATACGCCACCCGACGTTGTTGGCGTAAGCCTGCCCGCGATTGCTCCACCAGGTGTAGCAATCGGAGGTGGCATCGGGATGCAGGACGCGATAGACATCGACCCAGCCCAGTTCATCCAGCAGGCGGGTCATCCAGGCGCGCTCTTCGGGTAGGAAGCCGGAGTTCTTCTGGTTCGATTTCCAGTTCTTGAGGTCCTGCTCCTTGTGGGCGATGTTCCAGTCACCGCAGACAATGACTTCGCGCCCGGAATCGCGCAGGGTTTTCATGCGCGGCAGAAACTCATCCATGAAGTGAAATTTGGCGACCTGACGCTCCGGTGAGCTGGAGCCGGAGGGGAGATACAGAGACACCACGGTGAGCTTGCCGAGATCGAGCTCCAGATAGCGGCCTTCGGCATCAAAATCGGGGTGCCCAATGCCCGGGGTAATTTTCTGCGGCGTATGAGCCGTCCAGATACCGACGCCGCTATAGCCGGGTCGCTCAGCCAGATGCCAGAAGCCGGTTAAGCCGCAGGGGTTTTCCATGGTGCCGTCTTTGGCCATGTCCTTGAGTGTGGCGCGGACTTCCTGGGCACAGACGGCATCGGCCTGTTGTGTGGCCAGCCATTGGGGAAAGCCCTTCTTCCAGGCGGAGCGGATACCGTTCAGGTTGGCGGAGATGATGCGCATGAGGGAGCTCGTTTCGATGGGTTTGGGTGTGGGTTCGGGGGTGTACAGCCCCTATTTTAATGACTGCAGATTGTCTGCGGCTAAACAGGTATGCTTGGGGGATCCATTTCTTACGGAGTAAATGCCATGCGGGTCGGTTTTGTGGGTTTGGGCATTATGGGGCGCCCAATGGCGCTGAATCTGTTAAAAGCCGGCCACTCGTTGATCGTCTGGGCGCGGCGGGCTGAATCGATGGCGCCGCTGCTCGAGGCTGGTGCCCGTGGCGCTTCGGATCCGGCCGGCGTGGCGGCGCAGGCCGATGTGGTCTTCTCGATGGTGGCCGATGCCCCGGACGTGCGGGAAGTGATGCTCGGTCCGAAGGGCGTGGTAGCCGGTGTGCATCCGGAGTTAATTGCGGTCGATATGAGTACGATTCCGCCGGCCGCGGCCAGAAGCATTGGCTCGGATCTGGCGGAGCGGGGTGTGAGCTTTCTGGATGCGCCAGTCTCGGGCGGTGAGGTGGGGGCTATTGGCGGCACGCTATCGATCATGGTCGGGGGCGATCGCACAGCCTTCGACCAGGTTCAGCCGCTGCTGGCGACCATGGGCAAGAATATTGTCTATATTGGTGGCTCCGGCACGGGCCAGGTGGCCAAAGCAGCGAATCAGATTCTAACGGGCGTGGGGGTGCTGGCCGTGGCCGAGGCGATGGCCTTTGCCCGAAAAAATGATGCCGACCCGGCGAGGGTAAGAGAGGCGTTGATGGGTGGGTTTGCGGGCTCGAAGATTCTGGAGAATCACGGGCAGCGAATGCTGGATCGCAATTTCAAGCCGGGCTTCAAGAGCTGGATGCACGAGAAAGACATGAACATCGTCATGCAAACAGCGCATGAGCTGGGGCTGTATCTGCCGGCGGCGGCTGCGACGGCGCAGATGTACAAGGCGATGGTGGGCTCCGGTATGGGCGAGGAAGACTCTATCGCCGTGCTGAAGTTGCTAGAAAAGCTTTCGGGACAAAGCGATGAGCTAGCAGATCAGAAGGCATGACGCTTGTTTGAGATAATGTCAGATGTCGACCATTTTTAAGAGTGCACTCCCATGTCGTCCCTGAGTCATGATTTCATCCGTTTTGCCCTGGACCAGAATGTGCTGCGTTTTGGTGAATTCAAAACCAAGGCCGGCCGGCTCTCGCCCTATTTCTTTAACTCCGGGCTATTCCAGGATGGTGCTGCCTTAGCCAAGCTGTCGTCGTTTTATGCGGGTCGCTTGCTGAAATCGGGCCTGCAATTCGACATGCTCTTTGGCCCAGCCTACAAAGGCATTCCGCTCGTTGCCGCGATCTCGGTCGTGTTAGCCCAGCAGGGCCATAATTTCCCGTATGCGTTTAACCGAAAGGAAGCCAAAGATCACGGCGAAGGGGGCACCATTGTCGGAGCGCCGCTTAAGGGTCGGGTGCTGATCGTGGATGACGTGATTTCGGCGGGCACCTCGGTGCGCGAATCGGTGGAGCTCATCCGCCAACAGGGCGCCACACCGGCGGGCGTGTTGATTGCGCTGGACCGCATGGAACGCGGTACCGGAGCCCTATCAGCCGTACAGGAAGTCTCTGCTTCCTATGGCATCCCGGTCATCGCCATCGCTAACTTGGCGGATCTGCTCGACTTCCTCAAAGACAACGTTGAGTTAGCGAGCCACCGCCCGGCCGTGGCGGCCTACCGCGAGCAGTATGGGGTCTGATCAGCCCAGCTTCTTCTTCAATAGATCATTGACCTGCTGCGGGTTGGCCTTGCCCTTGGCAGCTTTCATGATCTGGCCAACCAGTGCGTTCAGCGCCTTTTCTTTACCGGCCTTGAACTCGGCGACGTTGCCCGGGTTGGCGGCGATCACTTCATCGACCAGCGCTTCGATGGCGCCAGTATCAGTGATCTGCTTGAGGCCCTGGGCTTCGATAATCTCATCGGCACTCTGGCCCTGGCCTTGCCACAATGCGTCAAACACTTTTTTGCCGATGGCGTTGGAGATGGTCTGATCGGCAATGCGGGCAATGAGGCCGCCGAGCTGTTCGGGCGAAACCGGGGCAGCATCGATGTCGAGGCCTTCGCGATTCAGGCGTGCCGACAGATCGCCCATAATCCAGTTGGCGGCTTGCTTGGCCTGGGCGTTACCGGCAGCCATGAGCGTACCCTCGAAGTAGCGGGCGATTTCCAGTGAGGCGGTAACCGCCGCGGCATCATAGGCGGAGAGGCCGAGTGCTTCGAAACGCTGGCGCATGGCTCCGGGTAGTTCCGGCATCTCGTCGCGCACGCGTTCGATCCATTCGTCGCTGATGATGACAGGCAGCAGATCCGGGTCGGGGAAGTAGCGATAATCCATCGCATCTTCCTTGGTGCGCATGGCGCGCGTCTCACCGGTATCCGGGTCAAACAACACGGTAGCCTGCTGAATGGTGCGGCCTTCTTCGAGCTCGTTGATCTGCCACTGCACCTCGTAGTCGATGGCCTGTTGCAGGAAGCGGAAGGAGTTGAGGTTCTTTATTTCGCGGCGCGTGCCGAAAGGCTGGCCGGGCTTGCGCACCGAGACGTTGGCATCACAGCGGAAGGAGCCTTCCTGCATGTTGCCGTCGCAGATGCCGATCCAGCGTACGAGGCTATGAAGGGCGCGGGCGTAGGCCACGGCTTCAGCCGACGAACGCATGTCGGGTTCGGAGACGATTTCGAGTAGCGGCGTGCCGGCGCGATTGAGGTCAACACCGGTGCGGCCGTGAAAATCTTCGTGCAGCGATTTGCCGGCATCTTCTTCCATGTGCGCGCGCGTCAGTTGCACCACCTTCGTCGTCGCATTATCACCCTGGCCGAGTTGCAGCGTGATGGTGCCGCCGTCAACGACGGGGTTCTCGAACTGGCTGATCTGGTAGCCCTTGGGCAGATCAGGGTAGAAGTAGTTCTTGCGGGCAAAGATGGAGCGCTGATCAATGCGGGCGCCGACGGCGAGGCCGAAGCGAATAGCGCACGAGACAGCTTCACGGTTCAGTACGGGTAGAACGCCCGGCATCGCCAGATCAACGAGGCTGGTCTGCGCATTCGGCTCGGCGCCGAAGGCGGTGGATGCGCCGGAAAAGATTTTGGATTGGGTGGCGAGCTGGGCATGGGTTTCCATGCCAATGACAACTTCCCAGGTCATGTCGTTCTCTCTGCGATCGATGGTTACGCGAAGGCAGCCGGCGTGCGGCGGTGCCAATCGGTGACTTGCTGGTATTGGTGGGTAGCGTTGAGCAGGCGGTGCTCGCTGAAGTAGGGGCCGATCAGCTGCATGCCAACGGGCAGACCGTTGATCTCACCGCACGGGTGCGATAGCGCCGGGATGCCGGCCAGGTTAACGCCGATGGTGTAGATGTCCGACAGGTACATCTGCACGGGGTCGCCTGACTTCTCGCCGAACTTGAAGGCGGTACCTGGCGTCGTCGGGCTGGCAATGACGTCGCAATGTTTGAAGGCTTCGTCAAAATCGTTGGCGATGAGGCGGCGGATGCGCTGTGCCTGCAGGTAATAGGCGTCGTAGTAGCCGTGCGACAACACGTAGGTGCCGATGAGAATTCGGCGCTTCACTTCGTCACCGAAACCCTGTGCGCGGGACTTGGCGTACATGTCGTTGAGGTCAGTGTATTTCGGGGCGCGATAGCCGTAACGCACACCATCGAAGCGCGATAGGTTCGAGCTGGCTTCGGCCGGAGCGATGACGTAATAGGCCGATACGGACTGACCAATGGCGGGTAGCGACACCTCAACCGTTTCGGCGCCAAGCTTGCGGTACTCAGCGAGCGCAGTCTCAATCGCAGCCATTGTTGCAGCGTCACCATCGGCGTTGAAGAATTCCTCAGGCAGGCCAATGCGTAGTCCCTTAAGTGGCAGATCAAGGGAGCGCGTGTAGTCTTCAGTGTCACGTTCGAGGCTGGTGGAATCCTTGGCATCGAAGCCGGCAAAGGCGTTGAGCAGGAGGGCGCAATCCTCGGCCGAGCGGGCCATCGGGCCTGCCTGATCGAGCGACGAGGCAAAGGCGATCATGCCCCAGCGTGAGACGGTGCCGTACGAAGGTTTCAGGCCGGTGAGGCCGCACAGGGCTGCGGGTTGGCGGATTGAGCCGCCGGTATCCGTGCCGGTGACGGCCGGCGCCAGACGTGCGGCAACTGCCGCCGCCGAACCACCGGATGAACCGCCGGGGACGCGCTCGGTATCCCAGGGGTTACGCACAGGACCGTAATAGGAGGTTTCGTTCGACGAGCCCATGGCGAACTCGTCCATATTGAGTTTGCCCAGCGAGACAAGGCCGGCCTGGTTGCAGCGCTCAACGACAGTTGCGTTGTAGGGTGCAATGAAGTTTTCCAGCATGCGGGAACCACAGGTAGTTCGCCAGCCGTCCTGACAGAAAATATCCTTGTGGGCCATCGGCACACCGGTGAGCGGTCCTGCATCGCCAGTGGCGCGGGCGGCATCGGCCGCCTTGGCAGCGGCACGTGATTTTTCTTCATCAACGGTCACGAAGGCATTGATCGTCGGATTGTGTTGAGCGATGCGACCGAGGAACAGATCGGTCAGCTCCAGGCTGGAAACCTGTTTGCTGTCGAGGGCGCTCGCGAGTTCTTTGAGGCTGGCGTTAAACATTATTCGATCACCTTGGGCACGAGGTAGAGACCGGCTTCGGATTCGGGTGCCAGCGCCAGGCAACGGTCGCGCTGTGCGATGCTGCCATCGGTAACCTGGTCCTCGCGAAGGCGTTGACCGACATCGCAGGCGTGCGCCATGGGGGCGATGCCGTTGGTGTCGACCTGGCGTAATTCGGCAATCATGCCGAAGATGTTGTCGAGGTGGCCGAGCGTGGCGGTGACTTGTGTCGGGTCCAGTTCGATCCGGGCCAGCTTGGCCAGTCGCTGAACGTCTTCAGGGGTAAAAGCCATGGTATGCGGTGGCAATATTGCAGAAAAAGTGGTGATCGGGTGGCTAAAAATCAGAGATAATCGGCGAACGTCGCTGAAAAAAGCTATACCGAAGGCGAAGATCTTCTTTGCCCCGGGCATTTACGGCGAAATGACTGTGCGCCCTCAAATATCCCCTTGAATTTGCGGTATTATACGCGGTTTAGCCGGGTGCTCGCTTGCACCGCGGCATTTGCCGTTGCTGCGCCGCGCGAGCCCCTTTCTCGCGCCTTGTCGCTTGTTTATTTGAATTCTGGAGTTTCACCATGTTCGGACTGTTTCGCGGAATGTTTTCTAATGATCTGGCGATTGACCTAGGTACCGCCAATACGCTGATCTATGCGCGGGGCAAGGGTATCGTGCTGGATGAACCATCGGTCGTGGCGATCCGCACGGATGGTGGTCCAAGCGCCCGCAAGTCAATCGAGGCCGTCGGTAAGGAAGCCAAGATGATGCTCGGCCGGACACCGGGCAGCATCAATGCCATCCGTCCGATGAAAGACGGCGTGATTGCCGACTTCACCGTGACCGAACAGATGCTCAAGCAGTTCATCAAGCGCGTGCACGATGTGCGTATGTTTGCCCCGTCACCACGCATCATCATTTGTGTGCCCTGCGGTTCGACCCAGGTGGAGCGCCGTGCGATTCGTGAATCTGCATTGGGTGCTGGCGCCTCGCAGGTCTACCTGATCGAGGAGCCGATGGCTGCCGCAATTGGTGCGGATCTGCCGGTCAGCGAAGCAACCGGTTCGATGGTCGTGGATATCGGTGGCGGTACCACCGAAGTGGGTGTGATTTCGTTGGGCGGACTGGTCTATTCGACCTCGGTGCGCGTGGGTGGCGACAAATTCGACGAAGCAATCGTCAACTATATCCGTCGTAATTACGGCATGCTGATCGGTGACACGACGGCAGAAAATATCAAGAAGCAGATTGGTACCGCATTCCCGGGGCTGGAAGTGCTCGAGATGGAAGTGAAGGGTCGCAACCTGGCCGAGGGGATTCCCCGCACCTTTACGGTGACCTCGAACGAAATTCTGGAGGCGCTCTCCGAGCCGACCAATCAGATCGTGACCGCCGTCAAGCAGGCCCTCGAACAGACACCGCCAGAACTGGGCGCCGATATCGCCGAACGGGGCCTGATCCTGACGGGCGGTGGTGCGCTGCTGCGCGATCTGGATCGCCTGCTGCGTGAAGAAACCGGATTGCCAGTGATGGTAGCCGAAGATCCGCTGACCTGTGTGGTGCGTGGATGCGGCATTGCACTGGAAAAGATGGATAAGCTCGGCAACATTTTCGCGTCCGAGTAACCGGGCGTAGACGGGGCGTCGTCAATGCCCGCCTTCGAGCAGCAACCACCACCATTATTCAAACAAGGGCCGGCACCGCTGGCCCTGTTGATTCTGTACGTCTCGACATCAATTTCACTGCTGGTTCTGGATCACCGGTTTCGCTATCTCGAACCCGTGCGTGGCATGGTGACCGAGCTGGTGTCGCCACTGAAGAAAGTCATACAGTGGCCGGTGCTGGCAGTCACGACGGTTGATGAGTACGCCGTCACACTCGAGCAATCGCATCGCGATAATGCGGCACTTCGTCAGGCGCGATTGGTGGACGCCGAGAAGCTGCAACGTCTCGAACTGCTGGAAGCCGAAAATCAATTCCTGCGTAAACTGGTTGAAACCAGGCGCCAGCTAGGAAGCCGTGTGGCGCCAGCCAGCATTCTATATAGTGCGCGCGATCCGTTTAACCGCCGTGTCATTCTGGATCGGGGCAGCGACCAGGGTGTGATTGCCGGGCAGCCGGTGGTGGATGATCTGGGGGTCGTTGGCCAGGTGACACGCGTGGCACCCGATTACGCGGAGGTGACGCTATTGACCGACCGCAATCAGTCGATTCCGGCGCAGGTCGTCCGGAATGGATTACGCACAGTGGTGTTCGGCACGGGCGATGGACGCCTGGAGATGCGTTACATGTCGTCCAATGCCGACGTGCAGGTTGGGGACTGGATCGTGACGTCCGGTATCGACGGTATCTATCCGCGAGGTCTTAAAGTCGGCAAGGTCGAAAGTCTGGAAAGCGATGCCAATGGGATTTTCTCGCGTTTCATTTTGACGCCCGCCGCAGGGATGGGGCGTTATGGCGAGGTGCTCTTGCTCGAGCCGGTGACTTTGCCCAGTGATCGCCCCGAGAGCCTGGATCGCAAGACCGAACAACAGGCAGCAACGCTCGGCAAGAAGAAGCGTAAGGCGCAGTAATGCAGATCGATTTCCAGTCCTCCCGTCTTTTACGGCCCGCCCGCCCGGGCTATATTCGTCTGACTCTTGTTCTGGCTTTTCTGCTCAATCTGTTGCCGACCTCTTACTGGCCATTTTTTCCCGAGTGGGTGATGCTGGTGGTGCTGTTCTGGTCGGTGCGCGCGCCCCATACGGTGGGAACGGGAACGGCTTTCCTGTTCGGGTTGCTCATGGATATTGTGGACGGCAGTCTGATGGGGCAACACGCGCTGGCCTATGTGTTGGTCTCGTATGCAGGACGTGTACTATCGGCGCGGATTATGTGGCTGCCGCTCAGGCAGCAGCTTGTGCATATTCTCCCGATTCTCCTGACGGGCGCTTTGCTGGAAATATTCGTGCGTTGGCTGGCAGGCGACGAGTTTCCGGGGTATCTGTACCTGCTCCAACCGATATTGACCGGGTTGCTCTGGGTGCCGGCAACCTATGTACTGATGCTGCCGCAGTTCCTGACCAAAGATCGGGACTACGAGCGTCCCATCTAGGCACCAGATGCCGTACTTTGACGAACAGGATGCGAGCAAGCGTTTTCAGAGGCGCTTGAGCACGGCGTCGGTGCTCATGCTGATCGCTTTCTTTATTCTCGTTCTCCGGTTTTTCTGGCTCGGTGTAGTCGAGCATGGCTACTATCAGACTCGTGCCGAAGATAATCGGTTGGCGCTGGTGCCGGTGGTGCCGAACCGCGGCCTGATTTTTGACCGCAATGGCGTCCTGATGGCTACCAATACATCAGCCTATACATTGGAGATTGTGCCGGGGCTGGCGGGTAATATTGACGAAACCATTGACGGATTATCGACAGTCGTTACGATCGAAGGCAAGGACAAACGGCGCTTCAAGCAACTGATGCGTGAAGCTAAAACCTTCGAATCAATCCCGATCCGTTCACGTCTTAGCGAGGAAGAGGTTGCGCGCTTTGCCGCGCAGCGATACAAGTTCCCCGGTGTGGAAGTGCGGGCGCGCTTGTTCAGAAGTTACCCCCTGGGTGAAACGGCATCGCACGCGCTGGGTTATATGGGCCGCATCAATACCAAGGATCTGGAACGTATTGACGAGGAAGGGCAGGCCGCCAATTATCGTGGCACCGATCACATCGGCAAGACAGGTCTTGAACAGCGATATGAATTTGAAATGCACGGTATCAGTGGTTTTGAGAGTGTCGAAGTCGATGCGGGTGGCCGTGGCATCCGGGTACTGTCCAGAACCCCACCGGTTTCGGGTAACAACCTCAATCTGACCATCGATGCCCGCTTGCAGCAGGTGGCCGAACAGGCTTTCGGCCAGCGTCGGGGTGCGCTGGTTGCGATTGATCCGCAAAACGGAGAAATTCTGGCGCTGGTCTCCATGCCAACCTATGACCCGAATCTGTTTGTCGACGGCATCCGGAGTGACGACTGGAATGAGCTCAATACAGACATCAACAAACCGTTGCTCAACCGGGCAATTTATAGTGCTTACCCCCCGGGCTCAACCTTCAAGCCCCTGATGGCCTTGGGTGCTTTGACGGCAGGCAAGCGCACGCCCCAACAAGCGATCAGTGATCCGGGCTACTTCAATTTCGGTAACCACACGTTCATGGATGACAAGAAGGGCGGACATGGCTCAGTGAACATGTACGCATCAATCGTGCATTCCTGCAATACCTATTACTACATGCTGGCTAATGAATGGGGCATTGAGGGCATTTCGAATTTCATGGGTCAGCTTGGTCTGGGCAGCAAGACGGGGATCGATATTGATGGTGAGTCGCGCGGTGTTCTGCCTTCGCCCGAATGGAAGCAGCGTCGTTTTAAAAAGCCGGAGCAGCAAAAATGGTACGCCGGTGAAACGGTATCGATCGGGATTGGACAGGGTTACAACGCTTATACGATGATCCAGATGGCACAGGCAATGGCGATCGTTGCCAATAATGGGGTTGGATACAAACCCCATCTGGTGCGCAGTATTGCGGATTCCCAGAATGGGAGCATCCGGGAAATTCCGTTGGAAAAAAATCATGAGGTCAGCCTGAAGCCAGAGCATGTGGAAGTGATCAAGAACGCCATGGTCGGAGTTAACCGGGAAGGCACCGGGACACGGGCCTTTGCCGGTGCCAAGTATGTGGCAGCGGGCAAAACCGGGACGGCGCAGGTATTTAGCCTGAAGGGAGCCAAGTATTCCCATGGCGCCACCAAGGAGTTCGCTCGAGACCACGCACTATTTGTGTCCTTTGCCCCCGCAGATAAGCCGAAGATTGCCATGGCGGTGATCGTAGAAAATGCCGGCTTCGGGGCTGCGTCTGCGGCGCCGATCACACGTCAGGTGTTTGATTATTACCTGCAGGGCATCGTGCCCAAGGGGCCCGCGCCGGATGAGCCTGGGCAGGCTGAGCATGATGCCCGTGATCCGTTGCTTTATGTGGACCCCGAGGATGATGACTACGATCCGCGTAAGGTGATGGAAGGTGCCGTTGGTCCGTTTGTCCAGATGCCAAAGAATTCGGGCTCGCTGCCCGCCAGGACAAAACCATGAGCCGTCAGATCAACTGGCGAGGATTTTTTCGGCCCTGGGTAGAGCATATTGATGTTCCTTTGCTCAAGATCACCCTACTGCTCATGCTGGTCGGCCTGATGACTGTTTTTTCGGCGACCTGGTCCGGGCAGGAGCGCATGCCATCACAGCTGATGAACATGGGGGCCGCATTGGCAGTCATGTTCGTCGTGGCCCGGATTCCGCCGCAGCGTCTGATGCAGCTGGCCTGGCCCATGTACCTGTTTGGTTTGGTGCTCCTCATTCTGGTAATGCTTTTCGGGATCAAGGTGAATGGCGCGAAGCGCTGGTTGTCGATCGGATTCACGCGAATTCAGCCTTCGGAAATCATGAAGATCGCCATGCCTCTGGCGATGGCCTGGTATTTTCATCATTTCGAAAACCGCCACTGGTTCACGAAGTATGCCGGTGCACTGCTGATCTTATTGATTCCTTCCGCACTAATTGCTAAGCAGCCGGACCTGGGAACCGCCATTCTGGTTGTGTCCGCTGGCTTTTACGTGATTTTTCTGGCGGGTCTTTCCTGGTGGGTGATTGGGGGGCTGTCGGTATCTGCCGTTGCAGTTGCGCCTTTTGCCTGGAACCTCCTCCACGATTACCAGAAGAAGCGAATACTGACCTTGCTTGATCCGACCACTGACCCACTTGGTTCGGGTTATCACATCATCCAGTCCACCATTGCGATTGGTTCCGGTGGTGCTATTGGAAAAGGATTTATGAGTGGGAGCCAGGCTCAGCTCGAATTTCTTCCAGAGAAGCATACGGACTTTATCTTTGCGGTCTTTGCAGAAGAATGGGGGTTACTCGGCAATATTATCTTGCTGATCCTCTACGGTTTTCTGATCGAGCGGGGTCTGCGCATATCGTTAAGATCCAGTACAACGTTTAATAGGCTCATGGCCGGCGCTATCACCATGGGTTTCTTCACCTATGCCTTTGTCAATATGGGTATGGTCTCCGGCATTCTCCCCGTAGTGGGTGTACCCCTGCCGTTTATCAGTTTCGGTGGCACAGCACTCGTGACGCTTTGCACGGGGTTGGGTATCCTGATGAGCATTGAAACCCATCGGACCAATCGCTGATGAAGAGATCACTCATCCGAATCCTGCCTCTTGCTGCACTGCTGAGCGCGCTGCTACTGACGGGCTGCTCGAGTAGCGGAAGCCGTAAACCGGTAAGCAGTGCCTCAACCTCGGGGGGCTATGTGATGAAGCCCTACGCCCGTAAAGGCGGTGGTTTCTACAAGGATGACGGACTGCCGGCGCAAATCCCGGAGAACATTGAGCAGATTCCGAATGCGTCACCTCGTCTGGAGCCGCTGCGTAATGCGGCAAACCGGCCTTACACAGTGCTGGGTATGAGTTTTACACCCATGACCCGTTTGCAGCCCTTTACTCAGGAAGGGATCGGCAGCTGGTATGGCACCAAGTTCAATGGGCTCAAAACCTCGAATGGCGACACCTACGACATGTTCGCCATGACAGCAGCGCATCCCACGCTCCCGTTGCCTTGCTACGTACGCGTGACAAATACGCAGAACAACCGGAGTGTGATTGTGCGCGTGAATGATCGGGGCCCCTTTCACAACGGCCGGATTATCGATCTTTCCTTCACGGCCGCGTATAAACTCGGCTATGTGGATAAAGGCAGTAGTCCCGTTCGAGTTGAGTTGATTATTCCGGATGCCAGCGGTGTAACTTATGCTGATGTGCGGCAGGACGCGCTGGCCGTCAATGAAGCCAGACTTGATGACCAAGCGCGCTACGGGGAGGAGGTTCCCCGCCCCGGCACCTATGTGCAGATGGGCGCATTCCAGAATGGGTTCAATGCCCAGGTCTTGAAAAATCACTTGCTTCGCGAGCTGGACTGGATGACGCCGGCGCAGGTGCATGTCTATGCCGAACTCCCGTGGCATCGGGTACAAGTGGGACCTTTCGCTAACCGTGCCCAAGCTGAAGCGGCGCAGGCAAAGATTCGTGATGCCCTGGGCGGACAGCCTCACATTGCCGTGCGTCCCTAATGCATCACAGCTTAGGGCCCGATCATCTGTATATTTGGAGAAATCATGACAAATCCAGAGAACGCTAAAGAACCCGTTGGCAGCGGTGCCGAAACTCTGCTTGAGTTTCCATGTGACTTTCCGCTCAAGATCATGGGGTTGGCCCAGGACAATCTGGCACAGGAGGTTCTTGGCGTGATTCATCAATTTGCACCGGACTACGATGGCCAGAACATGGAAATGCGCGCATCGAGCAACGGCAAATATGTCAGCCTGACGTGTACGGTGAATGCTCAATCCAAGGCGCAACTCGATGACCTGTATCGGGCACTCACTAGCCATCCTTTGGTCAAAGTAGTGCTTTAGAGGTGTTCCGGGCGTGACAAAGCCAGTGAAGATCCACCGGTTGGGGCGGGTTCCCTATGAGCCAACGTGGCATGCGATGCGTGAGAAAACACTGGCCCGGGCGGGTGATGCGGGCATCGATATACCCGATGAACTCTGGTTGGTCGAGCACTCACCGGTATTTACACAGGGGCAGGCCGGCAAGCCGGAGCATTTGCTCCACGATATTGGCATCCCGGTGGTTCCCATTGATCGCGGCGGGCAGATTACCTATCACGGCCCCGGTCAGGCAGTGGTCTACCTGCTGCTGGATCTTCCGCGCCGACATCTCAAGGTGCGCGAGCTGGTGACCCGGATCGAGCAGGCCGTCATCGACCTACTGGCAGAACACGGAGTGACAGCACAACGACGCGACGGCGCCCCCGGGGTTTATGTCGGTGACGCCAAAGTAGCCGCATTGGGGCTGCGCGTCCGCAATGGCTGTTGCTACCACGGCGTCAGTTTGAATGTGGATATGGATCTTTCCCCCTTTGCCGCCATTAACCCCTGTGGATATGCGGGTTTGGCGGTCACCCAATTAAGGGACTTGGGTGTTAACCTAACACTTTCGGAGGCAGGCGAAGCTCTGCTCGAGCAATTGCAACACCAACTGGAGATATCCCATGGCTGATGCTGGGGTCAAACAAAAAGGCGAACTTAAGACGGCACGCATTCCCATCAAGATCGTGCCGCAGGAAGCACTGAAGAAACCGGACTGGATCCGCGTTAAAGCAGGCAACGATGCCGGGCGCTTTGGCGAAATCAAGAAAATGTTGCGCGAGCAGAAGTTGCATACTGTGTGCGAAGAAGCGGCATGCCCTAATATCGGCGAATGCTTTGGTCGTGGCACAGCCACCTTCATGATTCTCGGCGATATCTGTACGCGCCGTTGCCCCTTCTGTGACGTAGGCCATGGCAAACCACTACCGCCGGATGTGGATGAGCCTCGTCACCTGGCAGAGTCGGTGGCCAATCTGAAACTACGTTATGTGGTGATTACCAGCGTAGATCGTGACGACCTGCGGGATGGGGGTGCGCAGCACTTTGTCGATGTGATTCGCGCCGTGCGCGAAGCTTCACCAACCACCACCATTGAGGTTCTGGTGCCGGACTTCCGGGGTCGCATGGATGTGGCACTTGATATTTTCGGGCAGTCACTTCCCGATGTCATGAACCATAATCTGGAAACCGTACCTCGCCTTTACAAGCAGGCCCGCCCGGGTGCCGATTACGCGCACTCGTTGAATTTTCTGAAGGCCTTCAAGGAACGTTATCCGAAGGTGCCCACCAAGTCGGGTCTGATGGTTGGTCTGGGAGAAACTGACGAAGAAATCATCGAAGAGCTGAAAGATATGCGGGCGCATAACATTGATCTGTTGACCATTGGCCAATATCTGGCGCCCTCCAATCATCACCTACCCGTTCAACGTTATGTGCACCCGGAGACTTTCAAGCACTTCGAGAGCGAAGCGCTGGCTATGGGGTTTGAGGGGGCTGCTTGTGGTCCGATGGTTCGCTCCAGTTACTGGGCGGACCAACAGGCGCATACTGCCGGGGTAGTCTGATCCGATCAGGCGCAGCCGTTCAGGAGCCCGGTTCGATCTGAACCGGGATTTTTTCTTCGGCATGCGTTGGTGCAGTAGACGGGATTTCGACAATACGAGCATTGGCGTCGTGCAGCAATTGTTGAAAGTCCGATGAGTTCAGGAGTGCCGCACTGGCAGCGCTCCGTAAACGGTCAACCGCTTCATCTGGTAGCGTGAATGAGGTGGGTAGCTGATTCAGGTATTCGCGTTCCGCCGCATCAGGGACGCCATCAAATGAAATGTTGACGACATAAATTTTAGCGTTGGGTACTTGCCGGATGGCATTTAGTGCCGCGTTGCTCTCATTGGGCGGAATCTTCTTAATCGCGGGCAAGTCGCGCAGTGAGCGCATGGCGTTCCAACGGGACTCGATATCTCTGAGTTGTTCAATTTGTTCGTTGGAGTAGCGATCAATCGGGACGCCAGCGGCCTTGACGAGTATCGACAGGGTACCTGGCGGATCTTCCGATTTATTCCAGTCGGTTTTCGGTGTAGACATTGAATTGACCACGACAACTACAATCTGGTTGACATGATCGAGGGGCGTGTCACGACCGGCCTCATGAAGCGCTTCCATCCAGTTGAATACTTCAAGGCCGCTGCGCAGGCCCAGGTTGTCTGAGATGCCGCCATCTACAAGATGCAAATAGGGGTCGCCACCATCCATGAGTGCTGTGAGCTCCTTGATGCGTTCAAAGGTACGTGCAGCGGGGCGGGGAGGATCCTTTTGATTGAGAAAGGGTACAAACCACAAGGGCATCTTTTTGCCGCAGCGACCGCCGTAGTTATTGATGGTTAGTGGTGATAGCACAACGGGTACTGCGGATGAGGCAGCGGCAGCGCGCGCTAGCCTAAATGACCCAAGATCCGAGCACATGGCATCAAAGTTCGAGGGGGTGAACATAATGCGAGATCCGGTTGCTAGGTCGGTTGCAGATACGGCAATGACGGGCCCATTTTGACGATCAAGATCGGCAAACGTCGCGCCGTTAAATAGAATTTCGTCATACAAATCAGCGGCGAGCTCTGAGCGCCCCCAACCCGTCGAGGACAGATAGCCCCAGTTGATCGGATTCAGGCTTCGGGCGATCAGCTCGCCCTGAACATTCCGTTTGAGAAACTGCTGCTCGTAGTTGTCTAAGAGTTTGTTGCCATATAGACCATAGGCAAGAGCGGTAAAGCTGCCGCCAGATACCCCGGTAATCACATCAACATGATCAATTAGGCGAGACTGGCTACCGTTGTCATTGATGAATTCGGTGCGATTCAGTGTTTCGAGGACGCCGTAAGAGAATGCAGCGGCTCTCGTGCCCCCTCCCGAAAAGGCCAGTGCCACCAGAGTTTTTGCCTGTGCGTTTGTTTGTCCCTTGCGCTCGAACCCGTAGATTTTGCTATCTTCGACTTTATCGATGGGAGGATTGACCGGTCGTGTGGCACAGGCGCTCACGATACAACAAGATAGAAGCAGCAGAAGGGCTTTGAAGCGTAGGGTGCACATAGCGTTTGTATTATTTTCCGGAGATCGGTTTGACGCGTGATGCGCATTCTTTGGCACGAACGCGGGCCTGGTCGGTATCTTGGCCGTTGGCGAGGGCAACACCCATCCGTCGGCGCGAAAAGCTCTCCGGTTTGCCAAAAAGGCGGAGATCGGATTCCGGCACACGGAGGGCTTCGGCAATCCCCTCAAATGCAATGCCAGACTCTTCAAGGTCGCCGTAAATAACGGCAGAGGCACCGGAGAACATGCAACGGGTATCCACCGGCAGCCCGAGAATGGCGCGGGCATGCAGCTCGAATTCGGATTGTCGTTGTGTGCACAGTGTCACGAGGCCTGTGTCGTGCGGCCGTGGACTGACTTCGGAAAACCAGACCTCATCACCCTTGATGAATAGTTCGACGCCAAAAATGCCGCGACCGCCAAGATTATCGGTGACGGCTTTGGCAATCTGACGGGCACGTGCGATGGCCGTGGCTGACATGGGCATCGGCTGCCACGATTCGACATAGTCTCCTTGCTTTTGCACGTGGCCAATCGGTTCGCAGAAAAAAGTTTCAACCTCGCCATTCGACCCAATGGCGCGAACCGTCAGTTGCGTTATCTCGTAGTCAAAATCGATCAGGCCCTCAATGATCACACGCCCCTGATTGACGCGCCCACCCGCGGCTGCATAATCCCAGGCCGCCTTCACCTCCCCGGGCGTGCGGACCATCGATTGGCCCTTGCCTGATGAGGACATGACCGGCTTGATGAAGCACGGGTAACCGATGCTGTTGATAGCAGCTTGCATGCCTTCAAGGCTATCGGCGAAGCGATAGGGCGAGGTCGGTAGCCCGAGGGTCTCTGCCGCAAGACGGCGGATGCCCTCCCGGTTCATGGTGAGCTGTGTTGCCCTAGCCGTTGGAATTACCTCAGCAAGCTGCTCCTGCTCGATCTCCACCAGCATATCAGTGGCGATCGCTTCGATTTCCGGCACGATCAGGTGCGGCCTTTCCTGAATTACGAGTGCTTTCAGTGCGGCAGCGTCAGTCATGTCGATGACGTGAGCGCGATGCGCAACTTGCATGCCCGGAGCATGAGCATAGCGGTCAACGCCAATCACTTCAACGCCTAGACGTTGTAGGGCGATGATGACTTCCTTACCCAGTTCGCCGCAGCCGAGCATCATGACACGAAGTGCGCTGGGAGTGAGTGGGGTGCCAAGACGATACATAGTGGTTGCTTTCAGTCAGTAATATCGGATCCAGCGTGACAGTTGCCGGGTTCGGGGCTATCCAGGAGTAGCGCGATGAGTCCGCCAAGGGCGAAGGCAACTGACTGTTCCCGGATACGCTCGCGGTTGCCGGAAAAATGCTGAGTCTCAACCCGGGTGCCATCGCTGCCCGACCAGGCAAAGCAGACGGTGCCCACGGGCTTTTCCGGCGTGCCGCCATCGGGACCGGCGATGCCGGTGACCGAGAGGGCATAGTCAGTCTGGGCAGCGTTCAGTGCACCCTGTGCCATCGCGGTCGCAACCGGTTCACTCACGGCGCCCTGACTCAGGATCAGAGCCGGATCGACGCCAAGTGCATCGGTCTTGGCGTGGTTGGAATAGGTGACCCAGCCCCGGTCGAACCAGGCAGAGCTACCGGGCAGCGCAGTCAGCGCTGAAGCGATGAGGCCACCCGTGCAGGATTCTGCAGTGACCAGTTTTTGCTGGCGTCGGGTAAGTAGCGTGGCGATGGTACGAGCGCGTACCGCAATATCATCGGTTAAGTTGTTCATGCGCCGTGTGGCTGATGAAACGCCAATACGATGAGAACCGTCAGGGCAATTGCTGTGTAAATAGCGGCGATCACATCGTCCATCATCACGCCAAAGCCGTTTTTGACGTGCCGGTCATAATGGCGTGCCGGCCAAGGCTTGCTGATGTCAAAAAAACGGAAGAGCGCAAATGCAATGGCTTGCCACAGCAAACCATTTCCCAGGGTGACTGTTAGCAGCCATAGGACGGCCCAGAATGGCACGATCTCATCCCAGACGATGCTGCCATGATCGATTTCTCCTAGCGATGGCCCCGCCTTCTCAATGGCCACAATGCCAAGTACGAAACTCACGAGAATGATCAGCAGAATCGTGCTCGCGCTCAGGATGCTGTCCAGCGCCCGGAATGAGGCCCAACTAAAGAGGGTGCCGATAGTGCCGGGTGCCCAGGGCGAAAGTCCGCTACCAAAGCCCAGCGCAATGAGATGCCAAGGGTGTGCCAACAGGAATCGTACGGTGGGTTGTTGCATTGGTGTGGGCTTCCGGGGTTGACTGGCCGTCATGATAGGGCGCCTGGATTCAGCTGTTGGCAAAGTGATCAAAGCCTCTACGACAAAGCGTCAGGTCGATTCGATGCCCGTGATGATCCAAGACTTGGACGTCATCGACTATTCTGCCTGCTTGGGCGGTTGAATGAGCATTGTCCTTCGGGACGTGCATGATTCCGATTCGGGTGAGCGGGAGCGCCAGTGAATGGCTAAGCGCCTGAAGCCTCTCCCGGGCGGAAGTCGGCGCCGTGAAAAGCAGTTCATAGTCATCGCCCCCGCCAAGCAGACAGTGCTGCCAGTGATCGGGGTCAACATCCATTGGGCAGTCTGGAAGGCTTGTGACGAACAGGCTCGCCTGCAGCTGCGAGGCAACGGCAATATGCCCCAGATCCTGTAAGAGGCCATCCGATATATCAATGGCACTATGAGCCATATCAGTCAGCGCCAATCCGAGCGCAACACGGGGTTCGGGGTGATGCAAGGCATAATCAGCCAGGATGGCAACTGGTTCAGGCAGTTGCCATTGGCCGAGCTTAGACCCAAGTCCTAGGGCGGCATAACCCGGGCTGCCTGAAACCCAGATGTCATCACCATCACGGGCACCGCTTCGGCGCAGGGCCTTTGCCGGGTCAACCTCACCCATAGCCGTCACGCTGAAGGAACGTGGCCCGCGGGTTGTGTCGCCGCCAATCAGATCAACTTTAAAGGACTGGGCGCAGGCCATGAATCCTGAGAAAAACGTGTCGATCCAGGAAGTATCGCTGGCATCCACCGGGGGAATGGCAGCGGCCAGGGTGACATATCGGGGTTGCGCGCCCATGGCAGCGAGATCAGAGAGGTTGACGGCCAGGGTCTTCCAGCCGAGCGCGTGGGGGTCGTCATTGTCCAGAAAGTGGACGCCACTGACGAGCATGTCGGTGGTCACGGCCCAGACAAGCCCGGGTCGCGTGACATCGACCAGTGCACAATCATCTCCGGGGCCCAGAATGGGCGGATGATCGCTCTGATGAGCGCGAGTCTGGCGCAGCAGATGTTCGATCAGAGCGAACTCGCCGGCCATGTTTGTCAGCGGGTTGGGCGGCTGCTTTCCAGCGGACGCAGGGTGGGAGCCAGTCGATCGAGCACACCATTGACGAACTTGTGCCCGTCCGTGCCGCCAAAAGTCTTGGCGAGTTCGATCGCTTCATTAAGGACGACTCGCAGCGGCGTTTCAGGGCTCTGGGCCATTTCGTGAGCTCCCAACAACAGAATGCAGCCTTCGATCGGTGAAAGCTCGCCAAAGGGACGATCCAGGAATGGCGTCAGCTGTTCGCGCAGTGATTCATGGCCGGCAACGGCGCCACGCAGCAAGGCGAGGGCAAATTTCTGGTCGGGCTCGCGTAGATCGGTAAAGCCCTCGATCTCATGGAGTGCCGCTTCGCAGGCCGCGAGATCCTGGCCGCCAATCTGCCATCCATAGAGCGCCTGCAGTGCCGCTTCACGCGCGCGTCGGCGCGCCGGTTTGGGGCCATGCCCCGTGCGTATGCCCGTTTTCTGGTTTGACATCAGGCATTGCCCTCCGGTTGGGGTGCAGCTTCGGAGCGAATACGTGCATGGAGTCTGGCCATCTCAACGGCGCAACGGGCGCAATCCGCCCCTTTGTCATGCATGCGCACCAGCGCCTGGTCATCATTTTCGGTGGTGAGGATGCCGTTGGCGATGGGCACCCCCGTAGTCAGTTGCACGTCCATCACCGCGCGGCAGCTGTCATTACTGACAACCTCGAAGTGATAGGTTTCACCGCGAATCACGGCGCCGAGAGCAATCAGCGCATCGTAGGGCTGTTCTTCGGCATCGGCGAGGGACTGTAATACGAGGGGAATTTCCAGCGCACCGGGGACGCTGCAGACCGTGATGTCATTCGCTGCGACGCCGAGCGCATGCAATTCGTTGATCGCACCCGATAAGAGGCCATCGCAGATGTCCTGATTGAAACGAGCAACGGCAATGCCAATCCGTAGACCGGTGCCGTCTTCGTTGATGGGGTGTTCCAGATAGCGGGTCATGCGGGGTTCCTTATGCGTTGGCCTGGGTGCCATCCGGCAGTTGAAAGCCGGTCACTTCGAGATCAAAGCCGGTCATGGCGGGGATGCGCTGGGGGCTGGAGAGCAGGCGCATTCTGGTGACGCCAAGATCGCGCAGAATCTGTGCGCCGATACCATGAAGAAGGGGATCCCATTTGCGCGTTGGCGAACTTGTTTCGTCATTAGTCAGGCCCTGGAGCAACTCCTGGCCGGTAAGGGGTTTGTGCAGCATGACGAGCACGCCTTGCTTGGCCTCGCCAATTGCCGCCATGGCATCTTCGAGCATGATGCTATGCCCTGTACTTGCCGGCGCTAGAAAATCAAGCACGGAAAGTGGCACATGAACGCGCACGAGAGTTTCTTGGGCGGGATCGAGGCGTCCCTTGACTAGGGCCAAATGGACCTCGTCCGAGGCTTTATCGGTGTAGGTATGGAGCATGAATTCGCCGAAGCGTGTCTTCAGCGGACGTGAACCGGCTTGTGCTACGAGCGTTTCATGCTGGCTACGGTAATGAATGAGGTCGGCAATAGTGCCTATTTTCAGTCCGTGATGCGCGGCGAAGGTCTTGAGCTCGGGTAAGCGTGCCATCGTGCCGTCGTCGCTCATGATTTCACAGATCACCGAGGCCGGGCTTAGGCCAGCGAGACTGGCCAGATCGCAGCCAGCTTCGGTATGTCCGGCGCGGACCAGTACCCCGCCCGGGCGAGCCATGATTGGGAAGATGTGCCCCGGCTGGACAATGTCTGTTGGTCGGGCGTTGGTGGCAACGGCGACCTGAATCGTACGCGCGCGGTCATGGGCGGAAATGCCGGTCGTGACGCCTTCGGCCGCTTCGATCGAGACGGTGAAGGCCGTACTGAACTGCGCCTTGTTATCGCGCGCCATCTGGTTCAGACCAAGCTGCCGGCAGCGTTGTTCGGTCAGGGTCAGGCAGATCAACCCCCGGCCAAAGCGTGCCATGAAGTTGATGGCTTCGGGCGTGACATGATCGGCGGCTAGAACAAGGTCTCCCTCGTTTTCACGGTCTTCTTCATCAACCAGGACGACCATCCGGCCGGCGCGGAGCTCGGCAATGATTTCATGGGTGGGCGCGATGCGCGGCATTTCGTTCGCGTTCATGATTTGGTGTAGGACAACAGGCGCTCGCAGTAACGCGCAATCACGTCGATTTCCAGATTGACGAAGCTATCCTTTGCCAGAGTTTGCAGCATCGTGTTCTGCAGTGTGTGGGGGATTAGGTTGATCGAGAACAGCTGCCCATCGACTGAATTGACGGTGAGGCTGGTGCCGTTGACCGTGATCGAGCCCTTGCGCGCAATGAAGGGTGCGAGCGCATCGGGCGCTTCGATGGTGAGTAACCAGTCGCCCTTCGGATCGGTTGAGGTGGGTGCAAAGTGGCAAACCTGACCGATACCATCGACGTGACCGGTCACAAGATGTCCCCCTAGCCGATCTGCCAGACGCAGCGCTTTCTCAAGGTTGAGCGGTGCATCGGCCGTAAGACCTGTCGTGCAGCTCAGCGTTTCATCCGAGACATCGACTACAAAGGCGGTTGGTTCCTCCGGGGGAATGAGTTCAACCACCGTCAGGCAGACCCCATTGCAGGCAATGGAGTCGCCGAGAGCGACATCGGTCAGATCCAGGTCGCCCGCATCCACCACCAAGCGGGCGCCACTGGGACGTGGGCTGAGCTGGCTGACATGACCAACGGCGGCGATAATTCCTGAGAACATGGGATCTGGACGGTAGGGACAGCAGGTGGCAAAGGGTTGAGGCGCAATTCTAACATGCGGGTCTGGGCACATAACGGCCGAAAGCCGCTCTGGACAGGCTTCGAGGTGATGGGCGCCAAGCTGCGCCTGCTCGAAATTGTGTAGGCGCCTAGGGGTTACTTTGGCTGGTTTTCTCGACCAGGGATTGGACGTGCCGGAGCTGTTTCAAGAAGGGCTCCGGACCCACGTAACCGGCCAGAGTCGCGTCATGGAGCAGTCGGCCGCCGGGAGCAAAGAACACCATGCCGGGGGGGCCGAAGAGGCCAAAGCGTTGAAGCAATTGACGCGCTTCGGCATCGCTGGCGGTGACATCGACCCTGATCAGGGTAAATGCTTTTAGAGCCTGGCGAACCGTGGGATCCCCCAAGGTGTCGCGTTCGAATTCCTTGCAGCTGACGCACCAGTCAGCATAGACATCCAGAAAAGCCGGCTTCTGGCTATCACGTAAGGCAGCATCAAGCGCCGCTATCTGAGTGATGGTGAGCATAGGTAGTGGCATAGCTTCTGACGGCGTGGTCTGCCCCGAGGGGCCTACGATGAATGGACTCAGGGGGCGATCAAGACGGGTTGCCCCGCCCAGTGCGCCGGCCAGCCAAGCCAGCCCGAGCGCCACAAAAACGATGCCCAGCGCCTTGCCGAGCCGGGCAGGCCAGAGAGCGCGTTCAGGTAGACGATCCAGGGCTTTGAGAAGAACGCCGGTAATGATGGCAAGTATCCCGAAGCCACCCATGGCAATGCTGTCAGATAGGACGGGCGAGAGTATCCACCACGCCGTAGCCAGCAGAACAAAACCGAAGGCCTTTTTGATGGTTTCCATCCACGGGCCGGTCTTGATGACCAGGGTGCCCGCCGAGGCGCCCATGGCAAGCAGTGGAATCCCCATCCCAAAAGCCATGGCAAAGAGCAGAAGACCCCCTAAAACACCATTGCCGGTCTGGCCAATGTAAAGCAATGCGCCGGCGAGCGGTGCGGCAACGCAGGGGCCAACGATGAGGGCCGACAAGGCGCCAAGCACCAAAGCCGTGGGCAACGATCCACCATGAATCCGTGAACTGCCTTGTGCCAGGCGGCCCTGAAGGGCGTTGGGAAGCTGGAGGTTGTAGAGTCCCAACATGGCACCCGCCAGAATCACATAGACCAACGCAAAGCTGCCCAGAACCCAGGGGTTTTGTAACAAACCGGAAACCAGGGTACCGGTCATGCCGGCGAAGACGCCGGCGATGGCATAGGTGAGCGCCATGCCCAGCACGTAGGCTAGGGACAACATGAAACCGCGCAGGTGTGACAGGGGGTTGGCGGCATCGTGACGACCGAGGATAACGGTCGCGACAATGGGCATCATGGGGAGCATGCACGGTGTAAAAGCCAGACCAATACCAGCGCCAAGAAAGAGTAGCAGATTGAGCCAGATAGCACCTTCGTCTAGGGTGCGGGCAATTTCCTGGACACCGTTCTGCGGGGGACTCTCCGGTTTTAAAGCTGTGTTGTTTTGCGGTGTTGCTGTGACTGGCGCATCGGCGACGTGCAGTGTGACCGGGAGCAGAGCGACCTCGGGCGGGTAACAGATGCCCTGGCTGGCACAGCCCTGATAGCGAATCGCCAAGGTCAGGCTTAGTGGCCGTTGGCCTCCCTGAATGCTGACAGGCCAACTCAGCGGATCGGTGAAGATTTCGGTAGGCCCAAAGTTGGGGTCATCCTTTTCGATACCCTTTGCGAGGGGCGAGGGCGTGATGCGAAGTTCGCCTGGCACAAGGCCGGTGGTTTCGACCGCCAGCTTGTCCCGGTAGAGGTAATAACCGGGCTGGATGTCAAAATGAACTTCAACCCGTTCGCTGTTAATGACGGTCAGGCTCGGCCGAAAAGCTTGGTGGGGTGGCAGAAAACTGTTGCCCCCTGACAGGGCAGGCACGTCACCCGGAGCGGCGGAAGCCGTGGACACGGTTGCAGCGCCAAGGAGCCCCGTTAGGCACAGAGATACCAGTGCAAGACGGAAAGTGCGCCAACCAACGGCGTTCAGTAGCCAACTAGTTTTCATGATGATGGAGAGCATACGGCATGGGTGGCCCAACGCAGATATTCGGGAAGGCCGGAACTGCAGTCAACGGCCAGGATTTCGGGGACATCATAGGGGTGGACCCCTTTTAGATAGCGTTCCAGTTCAGGATAGGCAAGGGCTGTCGTCACAATCACGAGCGGAATTTCGGTCGCATGCTCGATCTGGCCGTCCCAACGGTATGTGACGCGCGACGCCGGAAGCTGTTTGACGCACGCAGCAAGGCGGGATGCCACCAGATGCTGTGCCAGTTTTTCAGCAAGGGCTTCATCCGGTGCGGTAGTGAAGACCAGACAGGCCCGGGTTGAATCTGTCGACATTAGTGGCGCCAGTTATGAGTGATGATCTCGCGCAGAATATGTAGCCGGCGATGGAAAAAATGGTCTGCGGCGGGGACGACGATGATTGGAAGATCCTGGGGCTCTGCCCACGCCAGCACATTATCGAGCGGCACGGTTTCGTCGGCGGAACCGTGGATCACGATCGAATCACGGGGAACCGCTTCAGTATCGTAGTTTCGGGTTCCTTCGACAAAACCGGCGGCGGTGCCAACAAGAACCAGACGCTGTGCCGGGTGCCCGGCCTCCACCATCCTTTTGGCAACCCGGGTCTGCACAAAGGCGCCAAACGAGAATCCGGCCAGGACGACCGGAAGATGCCCGCACCGCTCGCGCGCCTCATTGAGGACGCAAAGCATGTCATCGGTTTCGCCGATGCCTTCGTCATGCTCCCCCTCGGTCTGACCGACCGTGCGGAAATTGGGTCGAAAAGCGGCGTATCCCAGATTAACGAAGGTGCGAGCCAGCGTGTGTGCCACTTTGTTGGTGGCTGCGCCACCGCCGATGGGGTGTGGATGTCCGATGAGCGCGATCCCTCGCGGGGCGCCGGGATTGTCGAGGAGCACCTCGATCTTGCCGACCGGGCCATCGATGAGGATGCGATCTTCTCTGGAAAGGGTCATGGCCGGTATTCTCAGATACGTAAACGCTCAACGGGGGTGCCGTTGACCAGATGGGAATCAATGATTTCATCGATGTCATCCTGATCAACAAACTGATACCAGACAGCTTCCGGGTAAACCACCATAACGGGTCCTTCGAGGCAGCGCCCCAGGCAGCCCGCTTTGTTGATGCGCACGCCGCCCGGCTGGTTCAGTTTGAGTGCGGCGATCCGGGCCTTGGCATGATCGAACATCTGGCTAGCGCCGTGTGCATTGCAGCAGGCATCACCGTTGTCACGCTGATTGCAGCAGATAAAGACATGTTGATTGAAGTAGCTCATAGCCTTATACATTCCTTGCAAAGCTTCTGATTGGCAGTAAGTGAATTATAGGCGCACCTTTTGATCCGAGTCGGGAAGGCGCTGGCGGTCGGCCCAGACCAGAAACAGTAGGGTCAGGTAGGGCCATAGCGCAGCGATCAGCCGGGTCAGGCCATTGAAGTTGAGAAAATGCCCCTGGCGCCAGACGCTGAGTGCAGTCAATGAATACGGGTTGATCGGCATCAGGTTGACGAGCACCGTCGCTGTCATCAGGCACATTGCCGCTAGCGGCATTTGCCAAGAGGCGGGAAGGTACAGCAGGGGGATGACAAGCATCAGACCCAGGCCAAGACCCTGTAAGCCGCCGGGAGTGAGTGCCGCCCAGCGAGCAGTATCACCAAATAGTGGTAGATTATTGAGCAGTACCCAGCTGGCCACGGTCCGGATCAGCAAGCCCAGAAGCAGGATCAGGATGATGGTGAGCAATTGCTGGTGGCGCCCCGTGTGAATGCGTTCAAGAACACTTCGCAGTAGCAGCGCAACAACCAATGTTTGGAGCATGGCAATCAGCATTTCCAAAATGAGGTGCTGATCGGGTGAAAAGGCTAATGCCGGCGTCAGCGTGAGGAGTGTGCGCAGGTCGCCAAGACCGAAGAAAAGTGTTTCCGGAGAAATCTGGGCAAATAACCATAAGGCAAGCAGAATCAAACCCGTCTCGGCGCTGAGCGGACGGACACCTAGGCGCCGACGCAGATGGCCGGCGTTAGCCAGGACATCGGGCCCCCAGAAAAGGGACAGGGTTGCGCCAGCAAGCGTACCCATGGTGTTGAACAGCAGATCCATTGAGGAGGAAACCCGTCCGGGGATGAGTGTCTGCAAGGCTTCCAGCGAGGCAGATAATACGAAGCCGATCAGGACGGGTGCCAGAATCCGCCCCCAGGGAGAGCGTCGGTGGGTGGGCGAAAGTGTTAGTAGAAAGCCAAGTGGCAGATAAGCCATGATATTGAAAATGGCATCCTGCCAGGTCCAGTATCGCGGCCAGTTTCCACCTAGAAAATGCAATAGCCCTAGTCCGTTGTCGCGCCAACTCTGGTTGGCATAAAGGCTAGCATAGGCAATGAGCCCCATGTACACCAACGACAGCGCCAGCGGCTTTCGACGCAGGCGTTGAAGCAGAGAATCCTGCTCAGGCGCTCCGGTCGTGACCGATCGATCGGTGTTCATGTTCATGATGCGCCACATGATACGTACCTTCGGCCGCATGATGGTGCGAAGGGGGCGGGCTTAGCCGCCCAATCCATTGAGGGAGCTTGGAGCCCAGCAGCATCCCGATGATGGCAGCGAGCAGACCAAGAATCTGTGGCGGCCAGATGGCGTCTTCGGCACTGAATATTTCGCAAATGATCCAGGTCAGAAATCCGCCGAAAATGGCAAAAAGTGCCCCCTGGGTGGTAGCGGGCTTCCAGTAGAAGCCGGCCAGGAGTGGCACAAAAGCCACCACCAATGTGATCTTGTAGGCATGTTCAACCATCTTGAAAATGGAGGCGCTACTGGTCAGCGCCATAGCCAGCACCATGCCGGCAAAGGCCACGATGACGATGCGCATCAACCAGAGAAAGATCCGATCAGAGATGTGCGGCAGCATAGGTCGCAGAATGTTCTCTGTGAAAGAGACCGAAGGCGCCAGCAAGGTGGCTGAGGAGCAGCTCATGATGGCTGATAGAAGTGCGCCAAAAAAGATGACCTGGGCAAAGACGGGGGTGTGTTGCAGAATGAGTGTAGGAAGCACCAGTTGCGAGTCGGTGGCCAGTAATTGATCAAACATGGCGGGGTCGATCAGGGTGGCCGAATAGGCGAGGAACATCGGAATGAACGCGAACACGAAATACAGACCCCCGCCCAGAATGGAGCCGGTCATGGCCACCCGCTCGTTCTTGGCTGAGGTGATACGCTGGAAGACATCCTGCTGGGGAATCGAGCCGAGCATCATGGTCATCCAGGCACCAATAAACGGCACCCAGACTTCGTAACCGCCAGTGGGCAGAAAGTCTAGCTTGCCGGCTGCGCTGGCGTGGGCGACAACGGTGCCGACGCCGCCCGCAAGATCGCTGATGATGGTAGCGATGTAGATCAGGCCGCCCATGATCACCGTGATCTGTACGAAGTCGAGGATGGCTACAGACAGCATGCCACCCAGGACGGTGTAGGTGAGAACGATGGCCGCACCGAGGATCATGCCCTTATCCTGCGGAATCAGGCCGCCGGTGACCGTAAAGAATACGAGACCTAGCGCCTTGATCTGCGCTGACACCCAGCCCAGATAGGAGACGACAATGGCGAGGGTGCTTAACCACTCGACAGTATGGTTGTAACGGAGGCGGTAATAGTCACCAATGGTGAGCAGATTCAGTCGGTAGAGTTTGCTGGCAAAGAAGAAGCCGGCAAGGATGAGACACATCGAGGCGCCGAAAGGATCGGCTACTACACCGCCCAGACCCTCTCGGACGAAGGTGGCAGAGACACCCAGCACTGCTTCGGCACCAAACCACGTGGCAAAGACAGTGGCGGTTACCACCGGAAGCGGGAGCATACGTCCGGCCACCGCAAAGTCCCGGGCATTGCGGACACGCGTAGCGGCCAACAGGCCAATACCAATCGATGCCAGCAGATAGAGCGTAATAAAACCTAGCAGGGTGGTCATGACAGGTAATGAATGCAGAGGAGGGCAATGCTGGTGCCTGCAGCCAGGGCTGAGAAAGCCAGACTGAGCCATAACCCATGACGCTGACGGCGCAGGCTATGACGTAGCTCACGAATCATTTTCTGATCTGCCTTGGCCCGCTCTTCATTGGGCGCCAGATAATCGTGAATCAGGCGGGGAAGCTGCGGAAGGGTTTTGGCCCAGTTGGGGGCTTCGCGCTTCATGCCTTCGATGAAACCACGCACGCCGACCTGCTCGCTCATCCAGCGCTCGAGGAAGGGTTTGGCAGTTTTCCAGAGGTCTAGATCCGGATTGAGCTGACGGCCAAGGCCCTCGATATTGAGCAGGGTTTTCTGCAGCATCACCAACTGGGGCTGGACCTCGACATTAAACCGGCGCGAGGTCTGAAATAGGCGAAGCAAGACTTTGCCGAAGGAGATATCCTTCAGCGGCTTATCAAAGATGGGTTCGCAGACCGTCCGGATAGCGGCTTCGAATTCATCAATCCGGGTTTCCTTCGGCGCCCAGCCGGAAATCACGTGCACCTCGGCAACGCGACGATAGTCGCGCTGGAAAAATGCCAGAAAGTTCTGTGCGAGGTAGTTCTTGTCGGTTTCGTTCAGGGTACCAACAATCCCGAAATCCAGCGCTACATAACGCCCATCGAGGGCCACTAGAATGTTGCCTGGGTGCATATCGGCATGGAAAAAACCATCCCGAAAGACCTGGGTAAAGAAGATCTCGACGCCAGCGCTCGATAGGCGGTTAAGGTCAATGCCGGCGGCCCGGAGCTCATCGATGCGCCCGACCGGGATGCCCTGCATGCGCTCCATGGTCATGACATTGGTCGCGCAGAAGTCCCAGTAGACTTCCGGGACGGTCAGGAGCTTGCCGTCGGCAAAATTACGGCGCAGTTGTGATGCGTTGGCGGCCTCGCGCACCAGGTCGAATTCATCGTGAAGGTGTTTGGCGAATTCAGCGACCACTTCGCGTGGTTTGAGCCGGCGCCCATCTTCGGAGAAGCGTTCGATGAGCTGGGCAAAGGTATCCAGTAAATCGATGTCATGGTTGACGATGCGTTCCATGCCGGGCCGAAGTACCTTGACGGCGACATTGTGGCCGTTGTGAAGGCGAGCGAAGTGCACCTGGGCCACGGAGGCCGAGGCAATGGGTGTCGGGTCGAATTCACTGAAGGCTTGGGTGAGTGGCATGCCAAGACCGCGCTCGATTTCGGCAATGGCCCGATCCGAAGAAAAGGGAGGAACCCGGTCCTGAAGCTTGGCCAGTTCGTCGGCAAAGTCAGGTGCCAGGAGGTCCCGGCGGGTGGATAGCATCTGGCCGAATTTGACAAAAATCGGTCCGAGCGACTCCAGCGCTTCGCGCAAACGAACGGCACGGGGTTTGCTGAAATGCCGACGGCGTGCATAAAAGCCCAACCAGCGGGCGACGCGACCTTCAGGCTCAGCCTCAACCAGCATGGTGAGCAGGCCGTTCTTCCAGCTGACGTAAAGAATCCGGGAGAGGCGCTTCAGGCGCATAGGGAATCTGCTTTCAGAATGATGGGCCACGGTCGGGCAGGCGAGAAGGTATAATTTTACCCATGACTTTTGATAGCCGCGAACACCTCACCGGCTTGCTGCAAGCGGCGCTTGCCAGCGTAGCACCGGAATATAACGATACCCCCATCCATCTGGAGCGCCCCAAGCAGGCCGCTCATGGGGATTTTGCGACCAATTTGCCGATGCAACTGGCGCGCGCACTGAAGCAGGCGCCGAGGGCGATTGCCGAGCGCATTGTGGCGGCGTTGCCGGCATCGGCCGAGGTGAGTGAGGTCTCTATTGCTGGCGCAGGCTTCATCAACTTTACCCTGAATGCAGGTACCAAAACCCGGGTCGTCAGCACGGTTCTGGCGCAAGGCGGAGAATTCGGTCGCAGCAGCCTGGGCGGTGACGCCAAGATCCTGGTGGAATTCGTCTCTGCCAATCCGACGGGCCCCTTGCACGTGGGTCATGGCCGGGGCGCCGCCTATGGTGCCAGCCTGTCGGATCTGCTGGCCTTCGCTGGTTGGGACGTAACACGCGAGTACTATGTCAATGATGCTGGCCGGCAGATGGATATTCTCGCAGTATCGACCTGGATCCGCTATCTGGATCAGCATGGTGTGACCATTGATTACCCGCCAAACGCCTATCAGGGCGATTACGTGCGGGATATGGCGCGGCAGCTGACCAACGCCCATGGCGACAAATATGTGCGGGCGCAGGCAGCGGTGCTGGCAGGTACCCCGGGGTTACCCGTGGCAGAACGCGCCGATGACGAGGCCAAAGCCCAACGGGAACTGCATCTCGATGCGTTGATCGCCAATGGCAAAACTCTGCTTGGCGAGGATTGGCCTTATGTGCATCAGCATGCTCTCTCCGAACAGCTGGCGGATGGTCGTGATGACCTAGATGGATTTGGTGTGCATTTCCAGAACTGGTTCTCGGAAAACTCGCTGTTTGATACAGGCCTAGTGAAACGTTGTCTCGAGAAGCTGGATGCGGCCGGGCATATCTACGAGCAGAATGGTGCCCGCTGGTTCCGATCCACCGACTTCGGTGACGAAAAAGACCGTGTCGTTCAGCGTGAAAATGGTCTCTATACCTATTTCGCATCAGACATTGCCTACCATCTGAATAAGTACGAGCGTGGGTTTGATCGCATGATCAATATCTGGGGTGCCGATCATCATGGGTACATCCCGCGGGTCAAGGGCGCCGTGCAGGCGCTGGCCCTGAACCCTGAAAAGCTTGATATTGCCCTAGTCCAGTTTGCGGTGTTATACCGTAATGGTGAGAAAGCTTCGATGTCCACCCGGGCAGGAGACTATGTGACCCTGCGAGCACTACGAGCCGAAGTGGGTGATGATGCCTGCCGATTCTTCTACGTGTTGCGCAAAGCGGATCAGCATCTGGATTTTGATTTAGATCTTGCCAAGAGCCAGAGCGCCGACAATCCGGTGTACTACATCCAGTATGCCCATGCCCGTATCTGCTCGCTCGTGTCACAGTGGCAGGGGAGCGAGGACGATCTGCAGAAGGCGGACCTGGCGCTGCTGACTAATCCACGCGAAGCCGCATTGACGGCATTCATCGGACGATTCCCCGAGGTGATCGAATCGGCAGCGCGTGACCTGGCCCCGCATCAGGTAGCCTTCTATCTGCGTGAACTGGCAGCCGAATTCCATGGCTACTACAATGCCGAGCGGATGCTGGTCGATGATGCTGCCATCACGCAAGCGAGAATCGCTTTGTCTGTCGCAGTTCGTCAGGTGATCCGTAACGGCATGGGAATACTGGGTGTTTCCTGCCCGGAGTCCATGTAGTTTCCATCTGGGAAACCATGTAATCTGGCAATAATCTGCCAAGTCCACCGAGGTTCTCATGTCCCGAGATTACAAACCGAATCGCCATGCCTCCCGAGATCGCACACCGGCCTCGGGCGGGGCATTCAAGGGCATTCTTTATGGCCTGATGCTGGGACTGGTGATTGCGGCTGCAGTGGCGTGGTGGTTTAACCGTATGCCCTCACCCTTTATCGATAAAACGGGCAGCGCCACGAGTGCCCCAGCGCAGCCAGCGAAATCGTTGCCGACCGATTCGGTGGCAAACGTGACGCCAGCCCCTGTCAATGCGCAGGGGGAAAACGGGCAACCTATTGCGCTACCGGGTAAACCGGGTGACCCGCTTCCCGAGAAACGATTCCAGTTTCCTGACATACTTTCAGGTAAAACGGATGGCACTACCACGGCACCAGAGCGGCCGCCCGATGCTGCAAAAGCGGCCGACATGACGAAGCCTGCAGACGCATCTGCCGGTTTCTATCTGATGGCCGGATCATTCCAGAAGCCTTCGGATGCCGATGCCCAGAAAGCTAACCTGGCCCTGATCGGCTTTGACGCCAGCGTCCACAAAGCCGTGGTAGGTGAAAAGGTGTGGTATCGCGTCAAGATCGGGCCCTTCAAGCGCCAGGATGATGCTAACCGCGCCCGTAGCGAACTCAAAGAAAACGGCATTGATGCCGTGCCTGCCCGCAATTAACCAAGCCATTTGGAGTTGATCATGCATCGTCGACAGTTTCTTTTTACGCTGATTGCCGGTCTGGGAGCCGCCGCCTCGACGACTGCCTGGGCACAGGCCGCCCTAGGGGGCACCTTGCCTGCTGCGGGTCAATCGGTTGGTGTTGCGGTAGCCGGTCAGACCTATACACCTCTCAACACACCGGCGCCGGCAGCGGGAAGCAAGATCGAAGTCCTTGAGTTCTTTTCCTACGGGTGTCCTCATTGCCATGACTTCTCCGAACCCTTTGAACGCTGGAGTCGTAAGCAGGCTAGGGATGTTGTGGTTCAAAGGGTTCCTGTCACCTTCGGTCGTCCCCAGTGGGTTGTTCTGGGCCGTTTGTTCTACACCATCCAGATTCTGAAGATGCCGCAGCTGGATGCTGCTGTTTTTGCGGCCATTCACCGTCAGGGTCGTACGCTCTATGAGGATCAGGCGGTCTTGCAATGGGCGGCCAACCAGCCGGGTGTCAATGCTGATAAGTTCAAAGAGGTCTATTACTCTCAGGCGGTCACCGATGCCATGAAGAAGGCAGACGCCATGGCGATGTCGTACCAGATTGATGCCGTCCCTTCGATTGTTGTGGGTGGGCGCTATAAGATGCTGCAACAGCGCGGCATGAACTTCAATGATCTATTAGCGAACACCGATGCGGTGATTCGTATGGCGCGCAAATCCGCGTAAGAACTTTTTACTGACACAAACAGAAACGCCCGCTCAAGCGGGCGTTTCTCATGGTGCCTATAAGGTTATTTGGCAGCTTTGGCTTTTGCCTTTGGTTTGGCATCTGCTTTGGCAGCCGGCTTTTTGGCATCGGCACGCATCTTCACAAAACTACCGGGGGCTTCTTCGATCGCCTTGAGCGGGCCGGCACCCGGTTCACGGGCGGCGACCTTCTTATCGTTAATCGCTTCAACCCACTGTTCCCAGTTAGGCCACCAGGAGCCCTCATGCTGGGTCGCACCTTCGAACCACTGCTGGGCCGTTGCCGGGAGCTTGTCGTTAGTCCAGTAGCAGTACTTGTTGCCGGCTGGCGGGTTGACGATACCGGCGATATGGCCAGAGCCGCCAAGGACGAAGTTAACCGGACCCGAGGGCAGATGGACGCCCATGTAGGTACTGATCCACGGGGCGATGTGGTCTTCAATCGCCGAGACGAAGTAGCAGGGAGTCTTCACCTTGCGGATATCAATCGGAACACCGCCCAGGGTGATGCCACCGACTTCCTTGAGGATATTCTTAAGGTACATGTTGCGCAGATAGAAGCTGTGCATGGCGCGCGGCATGCGGGTCGAGTCCGAGTTCCAGTAGAGCAGGTCAAACGGGAAGGGATCTTTACCCATCAGATAGTTGTTGATCACGAAGGACCAGACTAAATCGTTGGCGCGGAGCATGCTGAATGTGCCGGCCATCTCCGAACCATCCAGGTAGCCGGTCTTTTCCATCTTTTTCTCGATGGTGGCGATGCTGGCTTCATCAATGAAGACACCCAGCTCGCCCGGATCGGTAAAGTCCAGCATGGTCGTGAAGAAGGTGGCCGAATTGGCGCGGTTATCCTTCTTGGCTGCCATGTAGGCCAGCGTCGACATCAGGAGGGTGCCTCCTAGGCAGTAGCCGGCCAGATTGACCTTTTTGGAGCCGGTAGCCTGTTCAACCGCGTTAATGGCAGCGAGGGAGCCCTCGAGCAGATAGTCTTCGAAGTTGAGATCGGCGTGCTTTTCGTCAGGGTTCAGCCAGCTGATGATAAAGGTGGAATGCCCTTGGTCGGTTGTCCACTTCACGAATGAATTCTTTTCGCGCAGATCCAGAATATAGAACTTGTTGATCCAGGGCGGTACGATCAGCAGCGGCACATCAAACTGCTGCTTGGTGGTCGGCTCGTAGTGGATCAGCTGGAACAGTTCGTTCTGGAAAATCACCTTGCCCTTGGTGGTGGCAACGTTCTTGCCCAGTTCGAAGGCCGAGGTATCGGTCATGCGAATCCGTAGCTTGCCATCACCGGCTTCCACGTCATGGAGTAGGTTGTTAAGGCCTTTGACGAGGTTCTGACCTTGTGTGCGGACGGTTTCGCGGAAGACTTCAGGGTTGGTCAGCGCAAAGTTGCTCGGCGACAGGGCGTCGACATATTGACGGGTGTAGAAGTTGACCTTCTCGCGCTGCTTTTCGTCCATGCCCTCGACGGTGCCGACGGTATCCAGGATCGACTTCGAGGCGATCAGGTAGGATTGCTTGATGAAGTCAAAGACGAAATCCTGTTGCCAGCCTTCATCCTTGAAACGCTTGTCCGAACGTTCGGGCGCCATGGTCGGCTCAGCCTCGACACCCATCATGCGCATGACCGAGTTCTGCCACAGAGAGAAGTAGTTGTGCACCATGCTCATCTGAGCCTGAGCCAGCTGATAGGGGTTCGATAGCAGGCGTGCAGAGAGATCCATAAAGGCCTTGGCAATGCCGACTTCTTCACCCGCTGTATTGACCCCTTTTTGGGCCTGGCGTTCCAGGAAGCTGCTGAGAACCCGGGAGGCACGTTGTGCGACCTCGGCATAGACATGAACAACTTCCGCGGGGTTCTTACCTTCCGAGGTCTCGGCCGGGTTCTGGGGCTGCGACATGGTGATCTCCGAAAACTTAACGCCAAAAAAAGCGCCCGCAGTGACTTTTGAGCTAAGCCCCTACAGGCACGAGGTTCTTAAGACGTAGATTGCCTGTAAAGACCCGATCGCACAAGGGGTATGTCGACGACATCGCTGGTTTCGGGCGGTGTGGCGGGGTAGACTCGTGCCATGTCCGAACAGAAACCTCCAGTAAACCCCATTCCCGAATATCTGCCGCCACCCAGCGACGAGGTGCAGTATGAGTGTATTGGCATCTGTATGGCGGACCCGGTGTCCGGGCTTTGCGAGGGCTGTGGCCGACCGCTGTACGAACCAGAACTCCCAGAAGACGCACCAGATGTCTAAACTGGGCCCTGCTTCAGGCCAGGTTCCTGGCCCTGTTTCCAGGTGCCATTCGTCTGGCCGGCAGGTATAATTACCGCGAACTTTGGCGCCTCTTCGGTCCCACATTCGGTTCCTCATCTACCCAGCTGGAAGCCTGCTCATGAACACTGAAAAAGCCCGTTTTAATATGGTCGAGCAACAGATTCGACCCTGGAATGTTCTGGATCCTAATGTGCTGGATCTCCTGTTTGAGGTGCGCCGGGAAGAGTTTGTGCCGACCAACTTCCGTTCCCTGGCCTTTGCCGATATCGAAATTCCTTTGAGCGCCTCGGCAGTGATGATGCCGCCGCGCATGGAAGCACGCATGCTGCAGGAGCTCGAACTCTCACCGGATGCGCGGGTTCTCGAGGTGGGCACTGGTTCCGGTTACATGACTGCGCTGCTGGCGTGCCAGGCCGCACACGTGACCAGTATGGAAATTGATCCGGCGCTTCAGGCGCAGGCGCAGGCCAATCTGAACGAGGCGGGGATCGAAAATGTCACACTCATCCTCGGCGATGGCCTCAAAGGGAATGAGCAGGGCGAGCCCTATGATGCGATCATCCTGACCGGCTCGGTACCGGTCATACCCGATGTGCTCCTGCACCAGCTCGCCTTAGGTGGACGCCTTATGGCCGTTGTGGGTTCGGGTGCGGTCATGGAGGTGGTCCGGATTCATTGCACCAGCCCCGGGACCTATTCGCGGGAAACCCTGTTTGAAACGCATGTACCGCCCCTTGAGAACTCGGCGCGTACGAATCGCTTTGACCTTTAAGTTATAAGAAATTCATCCCAATTGGTTGCCATCTATCGCAACCGATTGGGATGATTGCATTGATTTATTAGCGCAGGATCCTGCGCCAAACCTCACGGAGTCGTTCATGGAGAAGGATCTGCGCGCCGCTGCGCTGGAATATCACCGTTACCCCACGCACGGAAAGATTTCTGTCACGCCCACCAAGGGGCTAACGAATCAGCGGGATCTGGCGCTTGCCTATTCACCCGGCGTGGCATTTGCCTGTGAGGAAATCGAAGCTAATCCAGACGAAGCCGATACACTGACTGCACGTGGCAATCTCGTGGGTGTGGTCACGAACGGCACCGCGGTCCTCGGCCTTGGCAATATCGGCCCGCTTGCATCAAAGCCCGTTATGGAGGGCAAAGGTTGCCTGTTCAAGAAATTCGCCGGGATCGATGTCTTTGATATTGAACTGGCCGAGAATGACCCAGACAAACTGATCGAGATGATCGCTGCCCTGGAGCCAACGCTGGGCGGGATCAACCTCGAAGACATCAAGGCGCCGGAGTGTTTCTACATCGAGCGCGAGCTGAAGAAGCGGATGAAAATCCCCGTCTTCCACGATGACCAGCATGGTACAGCCATTATTTCTGCCTCGGCGCTGCTCAACGGCCTCAAGGTGATCAAGAAGAATATTGCCGATGTACGCGTAGTGGTATCGGGTGCCGGTGCGGCAGCGATTGCCTGTCTTGATCTATGGTGTGAAATTGGCGTCAAGCGCGAGAACATTACGGTTTGTGACTCCAAGGGCGTGATCTATGTGGGCCGTGAAGAGAACATGGAGCCGACCAAGGCCAAGTACGCGCAGAAGACCGAAGCCCGGACGCTAAAGGATGCCCTGGTGGGCGCCGATGTCTTCCTGGGGTTGTCAGCTGCGGGTGCGCTAAAAGCAGAATGGCTCCCAGCGATGAAGGAGAATCCGCTCATCTTCGCACTGGCCAACCCAACGCCAGAAATCATGCCGGAAGAAGCACGTAAAGTTCGTCCGGATGCCATCATTGCAACGGGCCGGTCGGATTACCCGAACCAGGTCAACAACGTCCTGTGTTTCCCCTTTATTTTCCGTGGTGCGCTGGATGTCGGGGCAACCACGATTACCGAAGAGATGAAGCTGGCATGCGTCTATGCGATAGCCGAACTAGCTGAAGTAGAAGTCTCTGATGAAGTGGCCATGGCCTATGCGGGACACAATCTGCAGTTTGGTCCCGAGTATCTGATACCCAAGCCTTTCGATCCACGCCTGATTACGCGGATTGCACCGGCAGTTGCCAAGGCGGCTGTCAGTTCTGGGGTGGCGCGTCGGCCGATTGCCGATATGGATGCCTATATCGAGCGGCTGAAAGAGTTCGTCTATCACACGGGTATCGGGATGCGCGCCGTCTTTGTGGCCTGTAAGGAAGGTCAGCGTCAGCGCATCATTTTTGCCGAGGGTGAAGATGAGCGGGTGTTGCGCGCGACCCAGATCATTCTGGAAGAGCAACTGGCGACACCGATTCTGATCGGTCGCCCCGGAGTTGTCGAAAAGCGGTTGCAGCGTGCGGGTTTGAGGATCAAACCCGGTGTTGACTTCGAACTCGTCAATCCCGAGAATGATCCCCGCTATCGCGATTGCTGGACGGCGTATCACAAGCTCATGGCACGTCGCGGAGTGACCCCGGCCGTCGCTAAATCGGCCATGCGCCGTGATACCACCCTGATGGGCGCGATGCTCATGAAGCTGGGCTTTGCCGATGGCATGATCTGCGGAGTGATTGGCCAGTATAGTGATCACCTGCGTGTCGTGAGTGAAGTCATTGGCAAGCGCACGGGTGTTAATGTTTTTGCCGCCATGAATTACCTCATGCTGCCGGGTCGTTCATTGTTCATCGCCGATACGCATGTCAACGAAAATCCGGACGCGGAGCAGGTGGCCGAGATCGCCATGCTGGCGGCCGATGAGGTGAAACGCTTCGGGGTGCACCCTAAAGTAGCACTTTTATCTCACTCCAATTTCGGGTCCTCCTCTTCGGAATCGGCGATGAAGATGAGCCGTGCAGCGGCCCTATTGCCGGCCCTTTCCTCCGGTGAGATGGATGTTGATGGCGAGATGCATGGCGATTCGGCGCTGTCCGAAGAGATCCGTCTGAATGCTTATCCCGATTCGGCGCTCAAGGGGGAGGCTAACGTGCTGGTCATGCCAAATCTGGATGCGGCCAATATCTCCTATAACCTGATCAAGATGATCGGTGGATCGGGCGTGACCATCGGACCTATTCTGCTCGGCGCCGCGCATCCGGTTCATATCCTGACCTCCTCGTCGACAGTACGGCGTGTTGTGAATATGACGGCCATGGCGGTCATGGATGCACTGAAGGCAAAACGCTGATTGGCTTGCTGTCATGCAATAATCGGCATAGAGTAGACCCACCGCGGCTTGCTGCAATCTCATGCGGCAAGTTGTTACGCTTTGAAACTCCCAGGAGAAACTTGTGAAGAAAATTCTAGTTCTGGCTTCTGCCGCCGCAATCTCTGCCTCTGCCATGGCTGCCTCACCGGCGCCTACGGTCAAGTTCATCAGCACGCAGCAGATGGTGACGATGTGTAAAAACAAGGCCAGCGCACAGGATCAGAGCTACTGTGGTGGTTTCGGTCAGGGTGTCTATGATGGTTACCTGATGATGGTTAACCCGAAGAAGAAGGGTGCGCAGACGATCTGTATTCCTCAGGATGCAAAGGATCCGGCCATTGTGGATTCGTTCATCAAGTGGACTGAAGCCAACCCGAAATTTAATAACCGCCCTGCTGCTGAAGCCGTGCTGAACTTCCTGGATCAGCGCTACCCCTGCAAAAAATAATTCCGGAGCAATACGATGACTAAAACGCTGTTTGCCATCCCGCTGGCGGCTGCCCTGGTGGTTGGATGTTCGGGCATGAGCAATACGCAACAGAAGATGCTGTCCGGTGGCGCAATTGGCGCTGCGGCGGGCGCCGGCATTACCGCTATTGCTGGCGGCAACCCGATCTGGGGAGCTATCGGCGGCGCTGCGGTCGGTACGGCCGGCGGTTATCTAATGTCAAAGTAAGTGAAGAGCTTGCTCTAGAGAGGATTTAGAAATGAAAAAGACATTGTTGGTGGTTCCAGTAGTTGCCGCATTTCTGGCCGGTTGCTCGGGTATGAGTGATACGCAACAGCGCACCCTGTCAGGCGGTGCGATTGGTGCAGCTGCGGGCGCAGGTATTACGGCAATTGCAGGTGGCAACCCGATCTGGGGTGCTGTGGGGGGTGCTGCTGTAGGTGCGGTTGGCGGTTATGCCTATGATGCTTATGAGAAATCGAAGCAGAAGGAATATAACCAGGGCTATCAGGCCGGTAAGAAGGCAAACAGCACTAGCGGTAATTAAGTCCGTTAAGGTTTTGGGTTTGATCCAAAGAACAAAAGGCGCTTTAAGCGCCTTTTGTTCTTTGGCGTGAACGGTTTAGTCAAAGCCTGGGTTATCCCTTGCGGATTACCTGGCGGATATCGCGGACCGCACCGCGGTCAGCGGATGTGGCAAACAGGGCATAAGCCTTAAGAGCTTGCGAAACAACCCGTTCGCGGTTGATGGGTTGCCAAGCCTTGTCGCCGCGAGCGCGCATGGCATCTTCCCGCTCCGCCAGTTCGTCGTCGGCTACGGCCAGATGAATGCGGCGATTGGGGATGTCGATCTCGATAGTGTCGCCGGTCTCGACCAGGCCGATCAAGCCGCCGCTGGCGGCTTCCGGTGAGACGTGACCGATCGAAAGACCCGACGTGCCACCGGAGAACCGGCCATCCGTGAGCAGGGCACAGGCTTTGCCCAGACCGCGCGACTTTAGATAAGAAGTCGGGTAGAGCATTTCCTGCATCCCCGGGCCGCCTTGCGGGCCTTCGTAGCGAATTACCACGACATCGTTCTCGACGACTTCGCCCGAAAGAATCCCCTCGACGGCGCTTTCCTGGCTCTCGTAGACGCGAGCCTTGCCGGTAAATTTGAGGATGGATTCATCCACCCCGGCGGTCTTTACGATGCAGCCATGGGTCGCCAGGTTGCCATACAGCACGGCAAGGCCACCATCCTGAGAATAGGCGTGTGCTCGGTCGCGGATACAGCCGTTGGCGCGGTCTGTGTCGAGATCGTCGTAGCGGCGATCCTGTGAAAAGGCGGTTTGGGTGGGAATACCCCCGGGAGAAGCGCGAAAAAAGGTTGTCACCCGTTCATCATTGGTTCGGGTCACGTCGTAGTGATCGATGGCGTCTCCCAGTGTCTTGCTGTGGACGGTCGGTGAGTCACGTTGAATCAGGCCGGCGCGATCTAGTTCGGCAAGCAATCCTAAAATACCGCCAGCTCGATGCACATCTTCGATGTGATATTTGTCGGTCATCGGGGCCACCTTGCACAGGCAGGGCACATGGCGCGAGATACGGTCGATATCTTGCATGGTGAAGTCGATCCCGGCTTCCTGGGCGGCAGCCAAGATGTGCAATACCGTGTTGGTCGAGCCACCCATGGCGACATCGAGCGTCATGGCGTTTTCAAATGCCTTTTTGTTGGCAATATTGCGCGGCAGTACCGAAGTGTCGTCCTGTTCATAGTAGCGCTTGCAGAGCTCGACAATCTGTTGACCCGCGCCAAGAAATAGTGACTTGCGGTCGGCGTGCGTGGCGACAATGGTACCGTTACCCGGTAGTGATAGACCCAGAGCTTCGGTCAGGCAGTTCATCGAGTTGGCGGTAAACATGCCCGAGCATGATCCACAGGTCGGACAGGCCGAGCGTTCCACGGCATCCACTTCTTCATCGGAACAGTGGCTATCGGCCGCCTTGACCATGGCATCTACTAGGTCGAGTGAAATGACTTTGCCGGCAATCTTGACCTTCCCCGCCTCCATGGGGCCCCCCGAGACAAAAATGGCCGGGATGTTGAGGCGCAGTGCAGCCATCAACATGCCCGGGGTGATCTTGTCGCAGTTCGAAATGCACACCAGCGCATCAGCGCAGTGCGCGTTCGCCATATACTCGACCGAGTCGGCAATCAGTTCGCGCGATGGGAGAGAGTAGAGCATCCCGCCGTGCCCCATGGCGATCCCGTCATCGACGGCGATGGTATTAAACTCTTTGGCGACGCCGCCGGCGGCTTCAATCTCGCGAGCCACAAGCTGACCCAGATCCTTCAGATGGACATGGCCCGGAACGAATTGTGTGAAGGAGTTCACCACGGCGATGATCGGTTTACCAAAGTCGCCATCCTTCATGCCGGTGGCGCGCCAGAGGGAACGGGCACCGGCCATGTTGCGGCCATGGGTAGAGGTACGGGAACGATATTGCGGCATGACAGATCCTCGGAAACTGGGGGGCTTAGTCGGTGATTGACCTATAATTCCGTTATTCTATCGCTCCCGCAGGCATTCATGACCCCCTTGGTTCACCCCCAGTTCGATCCTGTTGCGATCAGCATTGGTCCCCTGTCTGTCCATTGGTACGGTCTGATGTATCTGTTGGCGTTTGTGCTCTTTGTAATCCTGGGGCGAATTCATGCCAGACAGTTGCCAAATGCCGGGTGGACGAATCAGGCGATCGACGACTTGCTCTTTTATGGGGCGCTGGGTGTCGTACTGGGTGGACGGTTGGGTTATGTCCTGTTTTATAAGCCCGGTTACTACCTGGGAAATCCTCTTGAGGTTTTTGCACTATGGCAGGGTGGCATGTCCTTCCATGGCGGCCTGCTTGGGGTGCTCGTGGCCATGGGTTTTTATGGGCGCAAACACGGGCGTCGTTTCTTTGAAGTGACTGATTTTATTGCACCCCTGGTGCCCCTGGGGCTTGCGGCTGGAAGACTCGGCAACTTCATCAACGGGGAGCTGGTGGGGCGCATCACTGACGTACCCTGGGCCATGGTTTTTCCGCGTACCGACTATTTCCCACGCCATCCGTCGCAGCTGTACCAGTTTGCGTGTGAAGGACTGCTGCTCTTCGCCTTGCTCTGGTGGTATGCCTCAAAGCCGCGACCGCGCGCAGCCGTATCGGCCGTATTTCTCATGGGCTATGGCTTAGCCCGTTTTGTCGCCGAGTTTGGTCGCGAGCCGGATGATTTTCTCGGGTTGCTGTTTGGCAACCTGTCGATGGGACAATGGTTGAGTTTGCCCATGATTCTTGCTGGTATCGCGATGTATCGCTACAGCCAGCGTCCACAAGTTTAATTCTCAAGGAGTCCACATGACCCGTCCATTCAAAATTCTGGGTGTCCAACAAATCGCTATTGGCGGACCGTCCAAAGAGAAGCTACGCACCCTATGGGTCGATATGTTGGGGCTGGAGATCACCGGAAACTTTGTCTCGGAGCGTGAAAACGTCGATGAAGACATTACCGCAATGGGCAAAGGCCCGTTCAAAGTAGAAGTCGATCTGATGCAACCTCTGGACCCGGAAAAGAAGCCGGCCGTGCATACTACACCGCTCAATCACATCGGATTGTGGGTTGATAACCTGGCGGTCGCGGTGGAATGGTTGACCAACAATGGAGTTCGTTTTGCGCCGGGTGGTATCCGTAAGGGCGCCGCAGGTTACGATATTACTTTCATGCACCCGAAGGCCAACGATGAATTCCCGATTGCGGGTGAGGGGGTTCTGATCGAGTTGGTGCAGGCACCGCAGGAAGTCATTGATGCATTTGCCAAGCTGGCGGGTTAATTAGAACCAAAGACAACAAAAAAGCGGCCTAGGCCGCTTTTTTGTTGTCGCTAGGCTCGGATATCACTCAAACTCTATGATGATCTGATCCACCGACAGTGATTCGCCAGCGGTCGCCGAGATCTTCTTGACCTTACCGTCCTGCTCGGCCTTGAGGATGTTTTCCATCTTCATGGCTTCAATAACAGCCAGCTTTTCACCGGCCTTAACCTCCTGACCCACGGTGACGGCCACTTCACGCAGCAGACCGGGCATCGGCGAGAGCAGGAACTTCGACATGTCGGGTGCCTGTTTCTCGGGCATGAGCGCCAGTAGTTCAGCGGCGCGGGCGCGCAGTACTGTCAGGTCGGCCTGGGTGCCCCAGTGGAACAGGCGGTAGGCCAGCTTGTGGCGCTCAACCTGCATGGTGAATGGCTCACCGTTCACGGTGCCCGTAAACAATGACTCACCGAGCTTCCAGTCCGAACGGACCTTCAGGGTTTCGCCCTTGTAGACCACATCGTAACCGCCATCTGCGGGAATGATGGTGACCGCATGCTGTTCACCATTGCGAATGACCACCCAGTCATCACCGACCTGCAGCTCGTGGCCAGGTAACTGACCGCTAACCTTAGCCGCCCGGTCGATATAGCGACGATGCACAAAACCGGCTACCGACATCAGTAGTGCGGGATCGTCGTGCGGTACGTCGCTGGCGTTGAAACCCTTTGGGTACTCTTCGGCAATAAAAGCTGTGGTGAATTGGCCGGCCTGGAAGCGCGGGTGTTGCATGAGCGCCGCCTGGAAGGGGATGTTTGAAGAGATGCCGCGGATCACGAAGCTATTCAGTGCGTCTCGCATGCGCTCAATAGCCTGTTCGCGGGTTGCGCCGTGTACGATCAGTTTGGCGATCATCGAATCGTAGTACATCGAGATCTCACCGCCCTCGTATACGCCGGTATCGACACGCACCTGACCCGGCACTTCTTCTGGCGGGGCGAATTTCACCAGACGACCTGTCGACGGCAGGAAGCCGCGGAATGGGTCTTCAGCATTGATACGGCACTCCATCGCCCAGCCATTCAGCTGTACGTCCTCCTGTTTGAAGGAGAGCTTTTCGCCAGCAGCCACGCGGATCATCTGCTCAACCAGATCGAGACCGGTAATGAGTTCCGTGACCGGGTGTTCGACCTGCAGACGGGTGTTCATCTCGAGGAAATAGAACGATTTGTCCTTGCCGACCACGAATTCCACCGTGCCGGCCGATTGGTATTGCACTGCTTTGGCCAGTGCCACGGCCTGTTCACCCATGGCTTTACGGGTCGCCGGGTCGATGAAGGGTGATGGCGCTTCTTCAATCACCTTCTGGTGACGGCGCTGAATCGAGCAGTCGCGTTCGTTCAGGTACACCACGTTGCCGTGCGAGTCGCCCAATACCTGAATTTCAATATGGCGTGGCTCCTCGACAAACTTTTCGATAAAGACACGGTCATCACCAAAGGCATTCTTGGCTTCGTTCTTGCACGAGGCAAAACCTTCGTAGGCCTCCTTGTCGTCGAAAGCAACGCGCAGACCCTTGCCGCCACCACCGGCCGAGGCCTTGATCATGACGGGGTAACCGATCCCCTTGGCGATTTCCACGGCTTGTTCTGGCGTGTCGATCGGGTCGTTATAGCCGGGGATTGTGTTGACCTTGGCCTCGTTAGCCAGTTTCTTGGAAGCAATCTTGTCGCCCATCGATTCGAGCGCGAAGACCTTCGGCCCAATGAAGACGATGCCGTTAGCTTCGAGCTTCTTGCCGAATTCGGCATTTTCAGAGAGGAAACCATAGCCCGGGTGAACGGCTTCTGCCCCGGTTTCTTTGCAGGCAGCGATGATCTTGTCCATAACTAGGTAGGACTCTTTCGAGGCGGCAGGGCCGATACAGACGGCTTCATCGGCAAGCTCAACGTGTCGAGCTGACGCATCGGCTTCCGAATACACGGCAACGGTTTTGATGCCCATCTTACGGGCAGTCTTGATAACGCGACAGGCGATTTCGCCTCGGTTAGCGATCAGAATTTTCTTGAACATGAGAAAGCCTCAGTTTTCAGTAATTGGGTTGGCGATCAAAGCGGGATGTTGCCGTGCTTGCGCCACGGGTTCTGAACATCCTTATCCTTTAACATCGCAAGTGAGCGGCAGATGCGCTTGCGCGTCTCGTTTGGCATGATGACGTCATCGATAAAGCCACGGGCGCCTGCGACGAACGGGTTGGCAAACTTGGCTTTGTACTCGGCTTCGCGCTCGGCAAGCTTGGCAGGATCGTTCTTTTCTTCGCGGAAGATAATCTCTACAGCACCCTTCGGACCCATCACGGCAATTTCAGCCGATGGCCAGGCGAAGTTCACGTCGCCACGCAGATGCTTCGAGCTCATCACGTCGTAAGCACCACCATAGGCTTTACGGGTGATCACGGTGACTTTTGGCACGGTACATTCGGCATAGGCATAGAGCAGTTTGGCACCGTGCTTGATAATGCCTCCGTACTCCTGGGAGGTACCCGGCATGAAGCCTGGCACGTCAACGAAGGTGACGACCGGAATATTGAACGCATCGCAGAAGCGCACGAACCGGGCGGCCTTGATCGAGGACTTGATGTCCAGGCAACCGGCCAGCACCAGCGGCTGGTTGGCGACGATACCCACGGTACGACCTTCCATACGACCAGAACCGATGATGATGTTTTTGGCGTAGTCGGGCTGGATTTCGAAGAAGTCGCAGTCATCAACGGTCTTGATGATCAGCTCCTTCATGTCGTAAGGCTGATTCGGGTTAGCCGGCACCAGGGTATCGAGCGAGAAGTCGAGTCGATCAGCGCTATCCAGGGTTGGCTGAACAGGCGGCTTCTCTTTGTTGCTCGACGGCAGGAAATTGATAAAACGACGCAGCATCATCAGCGCTTCCACATCGTTTTCGAACGCGAGGTCAGCGACGCCTGACTTGCTGGTGTGGGTCACGGCACCGCCAAGCTCTTCCGCAGTTACTTCTTCGTGCGTCACGGTCTTCACGACTTCCGGGCCAGTGACGAACATGTAAGAGCTGTCTTTCACCATGAAGATGAAGTCAGTCATCGATGGCGAGTAGACGGCGCCACCGGCACATGGGCCCATGATCATCGAGATTTGCGGGATCACGCCGGAGGCCATGACATTCCGCTGGAAGACTTCAGCATAGCCACCGAGCGCAGCTACCCCTTCCTGAATACGGGCACCGCCCGAATCATTGAGGCCGATCACTGGTGCGCCAACCTTCATAGCCTGATCCATGATCTTGCAGATCTTTTCGGCGTGTGTTTCCGACAGCGAGCCACCCAGCACCGTAAAGTCCTGCGAGAACACAAAAACGAGTCGACCGTTGACGGTGCCATAGCCAGTGACCACACCATCACCCGGCATCGACTGCTTTTCCATGCCGAAGTCGGTGCAGCGATGTTCCTTGAACATGTCCCATTCTTCGAAGGAGTCCGGGTCCAGGAACAGTTCGATACGTTCGCGGGCGCTTAGCTTGCCCTTGGCGTGTTGCGCATCGATGCGCTTCTGGCCGCCGCCCAGCCGCGCCTGATCGCGCTTCTGTTCGAGCTGATGGATGATGTCTTGCATAGTGGGACTCCTCAGGTGATATCTGGGTTACGCGCCGGTATCGACGGTCGTTGGTGATGAATGTATAAAAGCGTCGAGCAACTGATGCGCTGCGGATGTGGGTGTCTGACGTGCCTGATCCACGGCTTCACGAATGGCGGGCAGATTCGCGAGCACAGTCGGATTGGCGTGGAATGCGCGTCGTAGCCCCGAATCAATCAGACTCCACATCCAGGCCTGGGCCTGATGGCGACGTCGCGCATCGAACTCTCCGGTTGGGGAGAGGGCATTGCGATAGTTCTGGATAGCATCCCAGAACTTTTCGATGCCATCGTGATGGAGTGCGCTGAGGGCAATGACGGGCGGCTGCCAATTCGGGCTGGTGGGGCGGAGGAGGCTGAGCGCATTTTTCCATTGCGCCGCCGTGACGGCCGCAGCACGGGGGTCGATATCCGCCTTATTGATGATGACCAGGTCGGCAATCTCGACGATGCCCTTTTTGATGGCCTGCAGGTCATCGCCAGCATTCGGCAGTTGGAGCAGACAGAAAATATCGACCATGCCGGCGACGGTCGTTTCTGATTGGCCGACCCCCACGGTTTCGATGATGATGACGTCGTAACCAGACGCCTCACACAGCAACATGGCCTCGCGGGTTTTTTCGGCAACGCCACCGAGCGAGCCCGAAGACGGACTAGGGCGGATGAAGGCCTCCTCCCGTGCCGCGAGTTGCTCCATGCGGGTTTTGTCGCCGAGGATCGAACCACCGGAAACGCTCGATGAGGGGTCAACCGCTAGTACAGCCAGCTTGTGACCCTGTTTGATGAGCCACATCCCGAGCGCTTCAATGAAGGTCGACTTGCCGGCACCGGGTACACCCGAAATGCCAATACGAATCGCATTCCCGGTTTTGGGCAAAAGCGCGTTCAGAACCTGTTGGGCACGAACCTGATGGTCGGCGCGCGTCGACTCAATCAGCGTAATGGCTTTGGCCAGTGCCCGACGTTCACCCGCGAGCACGCCTTTAACGAGCGCCTGATCGGCGTCGTTCAGTGTGGCTGTTGTCTCAGGTGTGAAGGACACGGGGGCGTTCATGCGCTGAAAGGCTTACTTGGCCTTGGCTTTACGGATTTCGGCCAGCACGGTACGGGCCGAGTCTTCAATCCGTGTGCCCGGGCCAAAGATGGCCTTGGCGCCTGCCTTGTAAAGGGTGTCATAGTCTTGCGCCGGAATCACCCCCCCCGCGAAAACGATGATGTCGTCCGAACCCTGATCCTGCAATGCCTTGACCAGCGTCGGCAGCAGCGTCTTGTGACCCGCCGCCAGTGACGACACGCCAATGGCGTGCACATCGTTTTCGATGGCCTGACGGGCGGCCTCTTCGGGTGTCTGGAATAGTGGCCCCATATCGATGTCGAAGCCAAGATCCGCGAAAGCTGTTGCGACTACCTTGGCACCACGGTCATGCCCATCCTGACCCAGCTTGGCAATCATGATGCGCGGACGCCGCCCCTCTTCCTGAACGAACTTTTCGATGTCCTGCTTAATCTCTTCCCAGCTGTCCTGACCTTGCACAACGCCTCCGTACACACCGGAAATGGTTTGATTGTTGGCACGGAAACGACCGAAGACCGTTTCCAGTGCATCGGATACTTCGCCGACTGTGGCGCGCAGACGGATCGCTTTCACAGCGAGATCCAGCAAGTTACCCTGGCCGCTCTTGGCGCACTCGGTTAGCGCGTTGAGTGCCGCTTCAACGGCTGCGCTATCACGCGTGGCACGGATTTTTTGCAGGCGGGCGACCTGGGCTTCACGCACGGCATGGTTGTCGATATCGAGAATATCAATATCGTCTTCCTTGGCCAGCTTGTATTTGTTGACGCCAACAATGACGTCCTTGCCCGAATCGATACGCGCCTGCTTTTCGGCGGCGCAGGTTTCGACCTGCATCTTGGCCCAACCCGATTCCACCGCCTTGGTCATGCCGCCCATGGCTTCGATTTCTTCCATGATGGCCCAGGCCTTGTCGGCCATGTCCTGTGTCAGCTTTTCCATCATGTAGGAACCGGCCCACGGATCGATCACGTTGGTGATGTGGGTTTCTTCCTGAATGATCAGCTGTGTGTTCCGGGCGATGCGGGCCGAGAACTCCGTCGGTAGGGCGATGGCTTCATCGAGCGCATTGGTGTGTAACGACTGCGTACCGCCAAATACCGCGGCCAAGGCCTCAATCGTCGTACGGACGACGTTGTTGTACGGATCTTGTTCGGTGAGCGACCAACCCGAAGTCTGCGAGTGGGTACGCAGCATCATTGATTTGGCACTCTTTGGGTTGAACTCGCTCATCACGCGGTGCCAGAGTAGACGGGCGGCGCGCATCTTGGCGATTTCCAGATAGAAATTCATGCCCACGGCCCAGAAGAACGACAGGCGGCCGGCGAAGGCATCCACGTCCAGACCCGAGGCGATACCGGTGCGGACGTACTCGCGGCCATCGGCCAGCGTGAAGGCCAGCTCAATCGCCTGGTTCGCGCCGGCTTCCTGGATGTGATAACCCGAGATTGAGATCGAGTTGAACTTCGGCATGTGCTGCGCCGTGTAACCGAAGATGTCCGAAATAATCTTCATCGACGGGGTCGGCGGGTAAATATAGGTGTTACGAACCATGAACTCCTTGAGGATGTCGTTCTGGATCGTGCCGGACAGCTTGTCCTGCGACACCCCTTGTTCTTCGGCGGCCACGATATAGCCCGCCAGAATCGGTAGCACAGCGCCGTTCATCGTCATCGAGACCGAAATCTTGTCGAGCGGAATGCCGTCGAAAAGAATCTTCATATCTTCGACCGAGTCGATGGCGACACCCGCCTTACCAACATCGCCAACTACACGGGCATTGTCCGAGTCGTAACCGCGGTGCGTGGCCAGGTCAAAGGCCACGGATACGCCCTGACCACCAGCGGCAAGCGCCTTGCGGTAAAACGCATTTGAGGCTTCGGCCGTTGAGAAACCGGCGTACTGACGGATCGTCCAAGGCTTCACTGCGTACATGGTTGGCTGCGGCCCGCGCAGGAACGGGGCAAACCCCGGTAGGGTATCGGTGTGCTGCAGCGTCTCGGTATCGGCTTTGGTGTAAAGCGGCTTGACCGTCAGCCCTTCCGGCGTGTGCCAGTCCAGGCGGCTCAGATCTCCGTCCGGTGATTGTTTGGCGGCAGCCTTCTTCCAAGCTTCGATGGCTTCAGGGGTGGCTTTGTTGGAACTGCTCATGACGACCTCGCACGAAAAACGGATGGTTGCGGTGCAGCAAGGGGCGCAGACACCGCCTTGCCCTCATCGCAAGGAGGGCTGCTTCAGAGAAAACAACAATCTATGGCAGACTATAGGCCATCTGCCATATTCATGGCTAAATCATACGTTATTCATAATTATGGGCGCAACTTCCCCAAAACCCGCAAAAAAGTCGCCAGGACGATCCTCGCAACCCATTGTTTCTGCAGCGCTTTATCAGGAGGTTGCCGACAGGTTGCGCGAGGAGATTTTTGATCACGTGCTACAACCGGGTGAATGGATCGACGAACTGGCGCTGGTGGCCCGTTATGGCATTTCTCGAACCCCCTTGCGAGAAGCCCTTAAAGTCCTCGCGGCTGAGGGCCTAGTAACGCTGAAACCGCGTCGGGGTTGCTATGTTGCCGAGATCTCCAAAGACGATGCCTCGGATATTTATCCGGTATTGGCCATGCTGGAAGGGCGGTGCGCCTATGAAGCAACCCGAAGCCTGAGTGAGGCGGCTGCATCGGAGCTTGAGTCATGCCATGAGGCACTCGAAAAGGCTGCTGCTGCCGGAGAGATTCGTCAGTTCTTCGAGGTTAATCAGGAATTTCACCGCCTGGTTCAGGAGCAGGCAGGGAATCGCTGGTTGATCCAGATCATCAACGACTTGCGGAAGGTGCTCAAACTTTCCCGGCTCAATTCGTTGTCACGGGTCGGTCGTCTGGATTCGTCGTTGGCCGAGCATCGGTTAATACTGGCAGCCATGCTCGATCGGGATGCTGAAGGTGCCGAGGCGGCCATGCGAGCCCATCTGCTGGCGGGTCAGCATGCGATTCAGAAGCAGATGGACGAGGGCGCCCCGCGCGAACGCACCAATACCTAGGTGACTCTGAACCTAGGTTCAGTGAGGCTGGCAGCGCGCCGCATCAGGTTCACCCGCGAAGGGCGATCACAACAGCGGTGAAATGGCCGCCGGCCATTGCTATAAGCATTGGTTCAAGCAAACGCAAGATACGGTGCGCCGCTCGGGGCATTAAAACTTAGCCGAACAAAACCTAACAAATCTAGAACAGCGCGTCCTGGTGGGCCTCGATGACCGACTCGGCGCGCTGGACCATGCGTTCGACTTTACGCCTCGTTTCGCTCATGTCAACAGTGCCTGGTGGCGTTGAACCGGTCTGGCGGGCTTCGAGAAGATCATGCGCCAGCGTGAGTGCCGCCATGATCGCGGCACGCTCGGTCGAGACCTGCCGGCCTTTACTGGCGACTTCCTGCATCTTGGTATTGACTAGATCGACCGCCGCCTGCAATGCGGCCTGCTGTTCCGGAGGGCAAGCCAGGCGATACTCGCGACCGAAGAGCATGACGTCCAGATGGGGGGTAGCGCTCATGACAGACTCGCACTTTCTGGCAGATGTGCAACCACCTGCTCAAGCTGGTTTCTAGCCGCATCCATTTGCAATTCGAGTTGTTCAACCCGTGACTCGGCAGTGCTTAGACGTGCCTGTAGGTCCCCGTTATGTGCCCGGGATTGTTCGAGCAGAGCGATGATCTGCTCCAGCTTTTGCTCAAGAAGGGAAATATCAAGATCCATGGCGCGCACTATAGGATGCCACGGCGCCAGGGTCAACACCACCAAGAATTAATCTATAAAATTCATAGAACTAGGAAAATTTTATAGCGTGGGTGATAGAATCTGCCCGCGCCTTCCCGAAAGAGAAGGCGCCTTCCGAACGGTGCTCTATCACAGTGCAACTGTGCCAGAGTGAAACGGGAAACCGGTGACGCTTTTTTGCTATCCCGGTGCTGCCCCCGCAACGGTAAGCGCTGTGTCGTACCTCAAGCCACTGGGTCTTCGGATCCGGGAAGGCGGTACGTTCGGCAGGATCGTCCTGCCCCGCGCGAGCCCGGAGACCGGCCATTCGGAGTCCACGTGCTGCGGGAGGGCGGCTCCGGATCGCTTCGGCCATCTGACCACTCCATTCAGCGTTAAAGAACTGCCCGACCTGCGGGGACGCTGGCACGGGCATGGGCGCAATGCGCCGGGAGTTGTCATGTTTTCTATCCAAATCTCGGGGTTGACCCGTTCGCTGGTGGCTTGCGCCATCACATCAATATCAGTGAGTGCCATCGCGCAAGAAACACCCCAAGAAATTAGCGGTCCAGAAGATCCAATTGTCGTCACGGCAACCCGTATGCCGACTCGATATAACCAACTAATTCCAGATGTCTCCGTGGTCGACCAGGAAGAGATCAGAGATTACGGCTCCCAGGCTCCCATATCAGACATACTTGCTAACGAACCGGGGATTACAGTTCGAACCTCGGGAGGATTGGGAACCACCACGTCAGTACAAATGCGAGGTGCAAATACTAATCAAACCATACTGCTTGTGGATGGGCTACGCCTCAACTCAGCTTCTACAGGGGCGGCGCCCTGGGCTTACCTACCAATGCCCCAATTTAGCCGGATGGAAATTGTTCGTGGCCCGACATCCTCCTCCTATGGTTCGGACGCAATTGGTGGCGTGATTCAGCTTTTTACACGTCGGGGTGAGGGCGATGCGAAATTCTATGCAGATTCAGAATATGGCACTTACACCACCTCCTCAGAAACTTTAGGGGTAGAAGGATCGGCGGGAGGGTTAAGTTATTCCGTATATGGGGCCAATACACACTCGGTCAGCATTCCTACATATACCAAGGCGATGCCCAATGCGACCCCGGGTTCGTATACCAACACAAGTGCTTCAGCAAACCTGATATACACCATCGCTTCGGGCCAAGAGATTGGTATCAAGGGGCTCTATGGCTCTGGAAAAAATGGCCAGTGGAACAACGGTAGCTATTACGACACCACAAGTTGGACATTGGTCGATGATTACGGAATGGCAACACAAGGTGAATCAATGAACCTGATGTCAGTTCATTCCAAGAATAGGATTGGCGATGATTGGGTCAGCCTTGTCAGAATTGGTTCGACGCAAGATAACTCGAATACGATTTACAGCGGTCCCCAGGGTTGGATGAACGGGCGCGCACAGTCGTTCTTTAATACGACGCAAAAGCAGGCCCAATGGCAGAATGACTTTAATCTCCCAATTGGGAAGGGCATGCTGGCGTATGAGTACCTAAATCAGTTTGCGCTGACCAGTGAGAGTGCTGCCGGATATTCAAGAAACACAAGCACATTTCAAGGTGGGTGGAATGCTGATATTGGAAATCATCTTATACAGGCCAATGTTAGAAATGATGCCAATAGCCAATACGGAAACGCCACCACTGGGTCGGTAGGGTATGGGTATTTTTTTCTGCCCGAACTAAGACTGACTGGAACCTGGGGAACCGGTTACCAGGCGCCGACATTTAATGATCTCTACTATCCGGCACAGGGGGATGGCTATAGCTGGTCAGTAAATGGCAACCCAAACTTGCAACCAACGCGCTCTCAGAACACGGAAGGTGGCATAAGGTTTGATGACGGAAAAAATCGTTTTGGTGTTGTTTACTATTACAACAATGTAACCAACCTTGTGCAGTGGCGAAATAGCATGAACGGTAGCATCAGCGTATACGCACCTGAGAATTACGGACGCTCTGTTCTACAGGGTGTAACAACAACCTATGGTACAAATGTTGCTGGTATAAACGTATTTGGCAGCGTGGATTATCAAGACTCGCAAGACATGCAAACTGGATTGGTTCTTCCGTATCATCCATTTGCATTTGGATCGGCTTCAGTTGAAAAGGATGCGGGGCGGTGGAAACTTGGATTGCAAAGCCAATTCCAGGGAAATCAGCAATCAAACCCCGGCAGTTCAAACAATCAGAACCTTGGGGGTTATACGGTATTCAATATGTATGGCAATGTTGCGATAAGAAAAGACGTGTCCGCATACTTTAGGCTGAACAACATGCTTGATAAGCAATATGTCACTAACTACGATTCGGTCAACCAGGCCTTTTATAGAACGCCTGGCAGTCAGATTTATGTGGGCCTCCGTTTAGATACGCGTTAAAAAAGAGTAAATGGTGATTTTTAACCGGCCTCTTTTGACTATTGCCACGCTTGGCTTGTTAAGTCTGGCTACGATTGCCACAAGCTTGTATGTCGGAAGTATTGATCTATCGTTGTCAGAGGTGATGTTGGGTCTATTCGATCCGGCATCATCTTCGACAACGGTAATACGTGACTTGCGCTTGCCGCGGACGTTGGCGGCTTTTGCCTGCGGTGGTTTGCTGGCGTTGGCTGGCGCATTGATGCAGGTCTTATTACGTAACCCGTTGGCAGACCCTTATATTCTCGGGATATCCGGTGGCGCTGGTATTGGTGCGCTACTTGCCATTTTTATGGGGTTCGGTGTTGCAGCTCTGAATGGTTTTGCATTTATGGGTGCTCTTGGTGCCATGTTAGTGGTATTTGGCCTGTCACATGGTGATGGGAGTTGGACGCAAACGCGGCTGATATTAACCGGCGTGATGTTTAGCGCAGGTTGCGGTGCAATCATCACTTTATTGCTTTCACTTGCGCCCGAGGAGCGCTTGCGGGGAATGCTGTTCTGGTTAATGGGGGATTTCTCACAGGGGGTTGATCCCACCTATGCGCTGATCGGCCTAGCCATAATAGGTTTGCTCACCGCGCCGCTCGCGAGAGATCTCAATGTGTTGATTCGCGGCAACGATACCGCAAAAGCATTGGGCGTATCTGTCAGCATTGTTAGGATTGGCGTCTACTTTCTAGCATCTATGGCTACCTCAGTTTCGGTCACAACAGCCGGTTCTGTTGGTTTTGTCGGTCTCGTCATCCCGCACCTGACGCGGATGATCGTAGGTAATGATCAACGGGTGCTGTTGCCAACCTCGATGCTGGCAGGCGGTGTCTTTCTTGTCCTCGCCGACGCAGTGGCCAGAATTCTCATAGCCCCTCAGCAACTGCCCGTGGGTGTTGTGACAGCGCTGATCGGTGTGCCTGTGTTTCTGTATCTGTTGAACAGGACGCGTTACCAATGACCACGCATCCCGCCCAAACGATAGACAGGCTCAGCGCGGTCTTCAGGGTTGATGCGCTGGATCTGCGTATTGGCGACATCGAGGTTGTTAAACAGCTGGCACTCGAGGTGTATCCCGGAGAAACTGTAGGAATCCTTGGGCGTAATGGTGTCGGAAAATCGACACTACTGTCCTGTTTGGCCGGGCTACCACGCGGCAACCTCGCCGGGGGTATCTTGCTCGGAGGCAAGACTTACGCGCAATGGGGTGATCGTGCCGCCGCCTGCTGGCGCGGCTGGTTGGCTCAGAAACAGCAGGATCAGTTCAGCGCGACGGTCCTCGAAACCGTTATATCCGGGCGTCATCCGCATCTCAGTCGTTGGGCCTGGGAATCCGCTGATGACCACGCGTTAGCGTGCGCCTCATTGGCGGCAGTTGGCATGGCAGACTATGCGGAGAGGGATGTGCAGACTCTGTCCGGTGGCGAGCGGCAGCGGGTTGCAGTGGCCACGATTCTGACGCAAAACCCGACGCTGTACTTTATGGATGAACCCCTGGCCCATCTTGATCTAAATCATCAGATCGAAGTGCTCAATCTCATGCAGTCACGGGCGCGCCAGGATCATATTTGCTGCCTCATGGTTCTACATGAGCCCGGGCTTGCCTATCGGAGCTGTGACTCGGTGCTGCTGCTTTTTGGTCAGGGCGAATGGTTATACGGTTCCGTAGACACTGTATTGACGGCCGATAATCTTTCTAGGCTCTACAGTCATACCCTAGTCCAAATTGACCGCATCGATGAGCTTGGCGTTACGCAACGCTGGTTTTTACCGGCCTGAGGGCTTTTAGCGCAAGGCTGCTAAAGCGCCCAGGTAGAAAGCGATTTCACTGAGTTGTTGTATGGCACCGAGACAGTCGCCTGTATAGCCACCGAGCCATTTCTGAAGTTTTCGGGCCAGCCAAATGGTTGCAAAAAGCGCGCATAAAAGCCCGATAAGCATGGTGCCTAGGGGGAGCCATAACAAAGGTAGAAGCCCAAAAAGGGTAGCGACAAACAGCGCGCTGCCAGACAGTTGCGTTGCAAGGGGCTTGGCTTTGCTGAGGGTATCTTCCCGCACATAATGCATGCCAGCCATGATGAGCAGGGAGCAGTAGCGTGAGAGGGCGTGGCCGATGATCAACAGGGCCGGAACCCAGGCCGTGGGCACTTCGGATAAGCATGCAAATTTAAGCGCCAACGCCATGCCGATGGCAATAACCCCATAGCTGCCGACACGAGAGTCTTTCATGATCTCGAGAATACGGAGCTTTTCCCATCCGCCACCAAGCCCGTCGGTCATATCAGTTAATCCATCCTCATGGAATGCTCCGGTCAAATAGATACTTACACTCATGGCGATCAAGATGCTGATGCTCTTGGGTAGAACCATCAGTGATAGAGCAAAGGCAGCCGCGCTGAGTAGCCCTACCAGCAGACCGACCGCAGGAAAATAGCGGGTGGCATGATTTAGAAGGGTTTCTGTGTGTGGGATATGGTCAGGCACTGGTATTCGTGTAAAGAAACGAATGGCGCCAAGAAAGGCATAAAGCTCATGCCTGAGTGCCCCTGTGTATCTGTATGTCATGGATTGGCGGAAGGGCGTCGGTCACGTGCAGTCTGGATTGCTTTGCAAAGCATCTGAGTGCCTTCAATGATCCGCGGGCCATTTCGGTTTATTAGATCCGAGTCGATAAAAAAGAAATTTTGGCGCTGCGTAGCCGTGAGCTTCGGCCATTTCTTCCAGATCTCCAATGCTTGTGGATTAATTTTCTCCATGCCCGAAGTCATGATGATTTCCGGGTTTGACGCTAAGACGGCTTCTTGAGTAATCACGGGTGCCATGGGCGTCAAATTGGCAAAGATGTTCTGCCCTCCGCAAACGTTTAGCGCATTGGAAATAATCTGCTTGCCACCGACTGTCATGAGGGGAGATTCAGAGATCTGGTAAAAAACTTTTACTGGCGATCTGCTGCTATAAGTCTGTGTGAGTTGAGCCAGTTTGGCTCTGAATGCCTCGGAAGCTGGCTTTGCGAGCTTTTGTGTACCAGCCAGTTGGCCGAAATTTTCTATTTCAACGGCAATTTGGGCGACTGTATTCACCTGGGATAGATAGACGGGAATGCCAAGCTGCCTGATCTTTTCAATGGCGCCTGGCGAATTGCCGGTTTCCCAACCGATGACCAAGTCAGGTCTCAGTGATACCAGCGCTTCAAGGTTAATGCCCGCATACCCCCCGACCCGGGGGATAGATTTGGCATTGGGAGGGTAATCACTGTATTCAACTGCACCAACAATTTTGCTACCAGCGCCAGCCGCAAAAAGCGTTTCAACAATATGGGGAGAAAGCGCGATAATTCGCTGAGCAGGTTGAGAAATTGAGATTGTGTGACCGGTGTCGTCTGTAACATGAATCGGGCTGGCCGTTGCCCAAATCGGGCAACTCATCAAAAGCAAAAAAAGAAGGCGAATCCAGTGCGCGATCGTAGCCATGAGTAAAGTCATCAACGTTGTCTTGCATGGGATAATAAAGGAATTTCTACGACAAATTTTGCCTCGTGCGGTGATTTCTTATGCGTGAACTGATCCTCGGCGGTGCCCGCAGCGGCAAGAGCCGCTTAGCGGAGCAGCGCGCTATCGTCCACGAAGCGCTCGGTATGGAAGTCCGCTACATTGCAACGGCTGAGGCATTGGATGCCGAGATGACAGATCGGCTTGCGCATCATCGCCAGCAGCGCCCCGCACACTGGGTGACGGTTGAAGAGCCGGTGAAGCTTGCAGCAACGCTCAAGGCCAATGCGGCACCAGATCGTTGCCTCATTGTGGACTGCATCACGCTCTGGCTGTCGGCACTGGTTTTCAAAGGTCAGGCTGGTGAGCAGATGGCCTCAGGTGAGGCCATTGAATGTGCGCTTTTCAGCGGCGAGCGTCAGGCACTCCTGGACGTGCTGCCACAACTCTCCGGCGAGATCATTCTGGTCAGTAATGAAATCGGCTCGGGCGTGGTGCCGGAAAATCGTCTGGCGCGCCGTTTTGCTGATGAACAGGGCCGGCTCAACCAGGAGCTGGCAGCACGCTGTCAGCGTGTCACGCTCTCCGTAGCAGGTATCCCGCTCACGCTCCGGGGCTGAAGGAATTAATCGTATGCGTCGTTTTACCATTAGCCCTACGGCAGGTCCGCTGGCCGAGTCCTTGCAGCAGAAAATCGATCAAAAGACGAAACCGCTCGGCGCACTGGGCCAGCTGGAAGCGCTCGCCTTGCAGATCGGTTTGATCCAGCAGCGTGAATCTCCTCGTCTCGATCAGCCGCAGATGCTGGTGTTTGCAGGCGATCACGGTGCGGCCAAGGCCGGTGTGTCGGCTTACCCTCAGGACGTGACCTGGCAGATGGTCGAAAACTTTCTGGCCGGAGGTGCGGCCATCAATGTCTTCACAAGGACATACGGCTTACCGCTGTCCGTCGTCGACTGCGGGGTTGCACATGAGTTCGGGCAGCGCGAGGGACTCATCGATTACAAGCTGGGTGCCGGTACGGAGAATTACCTGGAAGCTCCCGCGATGACGGTGGCCCAGTGCGATCAGGCCATCGACAACGGGGTAGCCCTGGTCGCCCGGTATGCCGAGGCGGGTTGTAACGTGATCGGTCTCGGTGAAATGGGAATTGGCAACACAGCTTCAGCCAGTCTGATCACGCACTGCCTGAGCGGGAGAACCCTTGAAGCGTGTGTGGGCCGTGGAACCGGTCTGGATGATGCCGGTCTGGCCCGTAAGCAGGTCCTATTGGCGCAGGCGTTGCAACGAACGGGTGAGATCCAGGATCCGGCAGAGGTGTTGCGCGAGTTTGGTGGGTTCGAGATTGCCACTATGGTGGGTGTCATCCTGGCCGCCGCCGAACGACGGATGGTGGTGTTGATTGATGGGTTCGTGGTGGGCGCGGCAGCACTGGTTGCCTGCTGTTTGTATCCTGTAGCCCGTGATTACTGTGTGTACGCGCATCGCTCGGCCGAGGCCGGGCATCGGATACAGCTGGAGGCCATGCAGGCGGAACCCCTACTGGATCTGAGTCTGCGGTTGGGTGAAGGGACTGGCGTTGCGCTTGCCTGGCCACTCCTGCAGGGCGCGGTGGCCTTCTTGAATGAGATGGCCAGCTTTGCATCGGCCGGCGTTTCCGAAAAGCATCCGGGTTGACGTGCGTCTCTGTCTAATCCGCCATTTTCCGCCTGAAGTGTCCCCAGGCCTCTGTTACGGGCAGACCGATCTGTCTTTGAAAGATTCTGCCTCAGAAGATCCGGCACAACTTGAAGCCATCCGTGAGCGTCTGCGGCAATACGGGGTAGCCGACGCCCCGGTCTTCAGCAGCCCATTGCGTCGCTGTCGCAAACTGGCGGTGGCGTTGTCGCCGGGCGCCTTGGTCGATCCACGATTGGCTGAACTGGATTTCGGAGATTGGGAGATGCAGACCTGGGATGCGATTGGTCCCCGGGCGCTGGATGCCTGGGCTGCCGATATTGCCGGATTCAGACCGCCGGGTGGCGAAACCGGTTATGAGCTGCAGGTGCGTGCTCTGGCGTGGCTTAGAGAGATCAGCGCCTGTCATGAGCAGGCGGTGGTTGTGAGTCATGCAGGCGTCATGCGCGTACTGCAGGCTCACCACCAGGGGCTTTCGGGCAAAGACTGGCTCAATCTGCGCTTCGGCTATGGTGAAATGCTGTGCCTGGAATTTACCCCCGGGCAAATTGCGGCGCCGCCGGTACAATAGCGTCATGCCCGCTGACGCCATCCCGCTTCGCTCCATTCATCGCGTCCTGGTGACCAAGTTACGTCACCATGGCGATGTTTTGCTGGCATCACCGGTTCTGTCGGCATTGAAAGCAGCGGCACCTCATGTCGAGATTGATGGCCTAGTTTATGCCGATACGGCCGACATGTTGTCCGGTCATCCGGATCTCTCGCAGTTGCATGGGATTGATCGCGCCTGGAAGCGTCTGGGTGTGATGGGGCAGATCGGTGCCGAGTGGGGTTTGCTTAAAACCCTGCAATCACGGCAGTATGATCTGATCATCCATCTGACCGAGCACCCGCGGGGTGCGTGGTTATCGCGCCTGCTCAAACCGGCTTATGCCGTAGCGCCGCGGGTTCAGGGTCGGGGACGTTTCTGGAAGGGAAGCTTCACCCACTTTGTGCCCGCCATCATGGGCAGCGGTCGACGTCATGTCGTGGAACAGAACCTGGATGCGCTCCGCCGGTTGGGTATTCAGCCCGCGCAGGGTCAACGGTCTTTAAGCTTTGTTCCGGGCCCGGATGCCGAAGCGCATGTTGCAATAAGGCTGCAATCTCTGGGCCTCGAACCCGGCAAATTTGTTCACTTGCATCCGCCCTCACGCTGGCATTTCAAGTGCTGGACGGCCGAAGGTTGGGCCGACATCATTGCGCGCATTCGGGGCGCCGGCTGGCCCGTCTTGTTGACGGCCGCACCGGGTGAGAAGGAGGGGCACCTGATTGCCCGGATCCAGACAGCGCTGGCTGCCCGTAACGAGGCACCTGTAGCTAGCCTGGCCGGGGCACTATCACTTAAAGAGCTGGGGGCGCTCACTGCGCAGGCAAGATTATTTGCAGGCGTCGATTCGGCACCGATGCATATGGCAGCCGCCATGCGCACCCCGGTCGTTGCCCTCTTCGGGCCATCGGGTGAGGGGCACTGGGGACCGTGGGGCACGCCCCGTATTGGTCAGCATCAGGTCATTACCCGTAGTGCCGAATTCAATTGTCGCCCCTGTGGCCTAGATGGTTGCGGTGGTGGCAAGGTCAGCGAATGCCTGACCCATATCACGCCCGAGCAGGTCTGGGCAGCGATTCGGCTGCTCCTGAACGACTGACTAAAGATCATAACGGCTAGCGCAATACCTGCCGGATCAGAGTGCAGGTGCGTTCGGTCGCCCCGGTAGCGCTTCCGACAAAGAGCGCGGTTGCCGAGCGGGCCTGAGCCAGATAGGCGGCATCCGTGAGCAGTGTACCCACCGTCTCTGCCAACCGCTCGGCCGTCACGTCATGCAGACGATGGGCGGCGCCCGTGGCTTCGGCCAGTTCAGCGGCCGCCTTGAAATTGTAGGTATGCGGGCCGATGATCAGGGGGGCACCACAGGCCGCCGCCTCAATCAGATTCTGGCCGCCGAACGGCAGGAGGCTCCCGCCAATCACCGCCAGGTCGGCCATGCTGTAGTAGGCCACCATCTCACCCATAGAATCGCCAAGCCAGACCTGGGACGATGAAGGAGGCTGCCCCTGGGAGCGGCGAGTAAGGCTGAGACCTTCGCGTGTGACTTGTGCCGCCACATCATCAAAGCGTTGCGGATGCCTAGGTACGAGAATGAGCAAAGGTGGGTTGTCCGGCAGCTGCTGGCACAGCATTCGGTGCGCCGCGATGATGATCGTTTCTTCGCCCTCTCGTGTACTGGCCGCCAACCAGACGGGTCGGTGGTCGGCGACGGCACGGCGCCATGATTGCCCCAGCGCCTGCAGTTCAGGATTGATGCGAACATCAAATTTGAGATTGCCGGTTACGCTAACGGGGTAGGCTCCTAGAGAGGCCAGTCGTTCGGCATCGGCGGGTGTTTGTGCGCCTGTGGCACTGAGCGCAGCCAGGACAGGCCGGATCTGTGATTTGAAGTGACCATAACGCCGCGCAGAGCGTTCCGAGAGGCGCGCGTTGATGAGCATGACGGGCACGCCCTGATGCCGCGACCGCAGAATCAGATTCGGCCAGATTTCCGTTTCCATTAATAGTGCCAGCTGGGGTCGTACGCGCCTGAGAAAGCGGTCGACCGCCCCCGTCAGGTCATAGGGTACATAGGCAATGATGATGCGAGGGTCCTGGTAGAGGCTGCTGCTGGTGGCGCGCCCGGTGGGCGTCATATGCGTTAGGAGTATCCGGTGTGTCGGGTAGGCTGCCAGAAGGGCGTGAACCAGAGGCTCTGCTGCACGGGTTTCACCCACGGAAACGGCATGCAGCCAGAGAATAGGCCCTCCCTCAGGAATCCCGATGAAGCCAAAGCGCTCGCCAATATGTTGTCGATAACCCGGCTGCTTTCTGCCGCGCCACCAGAGTCGAATCAGGGCCAAGGGAATTACCAGCAGCAGGAGGCTGCGATAAATCCATGGCGCCTTGTTGCGGCAACGAGACTGATTGGGCGTCATCGGCTAATTTGGGGGGGGTTGAACCATAGGGCTTACGCGGGCAGAAAGCCCCAGCGTTGCAATTGGCCGGTAACGTTTTCCACGGGCGGGATGGTATCGAGGTGCCCGAAGGTAGCGCGTTGTCCCAGGCCGAACCCACCCGCCAATTCGGGATCGGTATCGGTAAAGATGGCGATCGTCGGAATTTCCAGGGCGCAGGCAATATGTGTGAAACCGGTGTCGACGCCTAAGCAAAGACGGGCCTTGGACAGGCGCTCGATCAGTTGCGTCAGGGTGGGGCGGAACATAACCTCGCCCGGTTCAGTACCATCACCTTCGGCAATCCCCTGAGCGATGCGTTGCGAACGGGCAGACTCCTGCTCGTTGCCTGCGGTGAAGACTGGTACCAGACCTGATTGGCGGAGTTGGCGACCCACGGTGATCCAGTAGGCCTCGGGCCAGAGCTTCTTGTCGCGACTGGTGTTGGTAAATAGAAAGACCTCGTTGCCCGGCTGGGCAGGGAAGCGATCCTTCAGACCAAAGTCGAGCGGCAGATCCGGCAGCCGGTCGGTATAGCCGAGAGCGGTGGCCGCAATCGTTCGATAACGCTCCACCGCATGCAGTTCATAGGGCACCCCTAGAGGGTGCGTGACCAGGAGTCCGGAGAGGGCTTCGCGGGCCTCATGCCGGTTCTGGCCGTACACGGGCCCGTGCGCAAGCTGACCCAGCAACACGCTGCGTACGAGCCCCTGGGTGTCGATGATGGCATCGTAACATTCCGTTCGGAGCGCACTCACTGCCAGTCGAATTTCGCTCCAGGTATCGCCGCTCAGAAGGTTCTTACGCCAACGCCGGATGGCTACGGGAATGACGCGGCGAATCCCGTTGTGCCAGAGCGGGATTTCTGCAAAGGGTGCTTCGACACACCAGTCGATCTGGGCATCGGGGAAGACGCGCCGCAGGTCGCTCACCACGGCGAGATTGTGCAGCACATCGCCCAGCGATGAGGTTTTCATCAGCAGAAAACGGGGCGGATCGGAAAGCCCGGGCTGCATTAGTGATAATCTCGCGTCATTGCCGCATTATATCTGCCCGAATTTGACCATACTTGGTGCTATGTCCCGAAAATTACCGCTCTCGCTCGTCCTGATCACGTTGAATGCGGGCCCGCGTTTGCGGGATGTTCTGGCCTCTGTGCCCTTTGCTGACGATATTGTGGTCGTGGACTCCGGTAGTACCGACGAAACAGCGGCCATTGCAGCGGAATTCGGTGCCCGGATGGTGACGCATGGGTGGGCCGGATTTGGACCGCAGAAGGCTTATGCGGTCAGCCTGGCCAAGAATGACTGGGTGCTTTGCCTGGATGCAGATGAGACCTTGTCGCCGGTGTTGTCCCGGAGCATTGTTCAGGCGTTCGGTGATGCTTTGCCCGCTTACCCGGTGTATCGGTTCGCCCGTTGTAATGTCTTCATGGGGCGCCCGCTCAAACACGGTGAAGGCTATCCGGACTTCAACACCCGGCTCTTCCGCCGCGACTCGGCCCGCTGGTCCGACGACATCGTGCACGAACATGTTTTAAGTGATGTGCCGCCCCGGACGCTGGAGGGGGATTTGTTGCATTACTCGGCAGACGACCTGAAGGTCTATCTGGACAAGCAGAACCGCTACACCTCGCTGGCCGCTGAACGGGCGCTAGCGCGTAACGAGGCAGCACCGCTGGCGCGCATGGTGCTGTCGCCAATTACCCGCTTCCTCAAGTTCTGGTTGCTGCGGGGCGGTTGGCGGGATGGTGTGCCCGGATTTGTGCACATCGTCATCGGCTGCCAAAACAGTTTCATGAAATACGCGAAACTGCGAGATCTCCGTCGGCAGGCTGGTCAGGAATAGAGCGCTGTTTCGATTTGGTCGTGCAGCGACTGGGCGAGCCGTTTGCGCCCCTGGTTGCCCGGTAGGTTTTCGGCTTCAATCTGGATGGGCTGGCCAATGGTGATCCGGATTACCAGGTGGCGTGCCGAGAGAATGCGGCAGAAGCTTTCCCATAACGAGGTGTCGCCAGTATATGCGGGTAGAAGTGAGCGTTGCCCATCGGCATCTTCATAGCTCAAAGCAACCGGTGTGACCGGCACGCGGGCATCAATTGCCGGCTGCAGCAACGCTGCATGAAACGGGTGCAGGTGAGTGCCATCGGTCGTGGTGCCTTCAGGAAAAACCGCCAGCCAGCTCCCGTCTTCCAGACGCTGGGCCATCGCCCTGCCGATGGTGTGGGCGTGCCCCCGGCTACCGCGTTGGAGAAAGATCGTCTCGTTATGGCGTGCCAGCGTGCCAATAATGGGCCAGTGGGTCACATCGTCTTTAGACACAAAGGCGACCGGCGTCAGGGCATTCACGGCAAAGATGTCGATCCAGCTCACATGATTTGCCGCGATCAGGCCGGGGTTGGCGGATAGAGCGCCTTCGGTCTTGAGGGTGAAGCCGAAATGGCAGAGGAGTTCCTGCGACCAGCGTGTGCGTACCCAGCGACGGCGTTCTAGTGAGAAGAAGGGGAAGGCCAGAAGCACCCAGCACAGGCCGCCAAGCAGATGCACGATGACCCGCACGCCACGTGCAAAGCGCAAGCAGGCAGGTGTGCGGGCTGCGGCCACGATTGAACTTACAGCGGTTCGCCGAACGCGGCCTCAAAGCGGCGCGCGACCTGGGCAAAGTCGACCTGGTAGTTTTGCGGACCGGCATGGGCAATCTTGATGGAGCCCATCAGCGAAGCCAGTCGCCCGGCCTTTTGCCAGTCATAGCCATTGGCCAGACCGAAGAGCAACCCGCCACGGAAGGCATCACCACAACCTGTTGGGTCGATAATGGCCTCGGGTTGGACGGTTTCAATGTCAATCCGCTGGCCGCCGGTAAAGATCCAGGCCCCTTCGCCGCCACGCGTCACGATCAGTGCTGCCACGGTCCCGGCAAGTTCTTCCAGACTCTGACCCGTGCGTTCGCAAAGCATTTGCGCTTCATAGTCATTCACGCAGGCGTAGGTGGCTAGTGATAGAAACTGCTTCAGGTCATTGCCATCAAACATCGGCAGCCCCTGACCCGGATCGAAGATAAATGGAATATTTGCCGCCGCGAACTGGCGGGCATGTTCAATCATGGCATCACGCCCATCCGGCGCTACGATCCCGAGACCGATGTTGTCGGCGTGCGTCACCTCGTTGAGGTGGGCCTGACCCATGGCGCCGGGGTGAAACGCGGTGATCTGGTTATCGTCTAGGTCGGTGGTGATGAAGGCCTGTGCCGTAAAGGTGCCCGGTACCTTCTTCACATACTTGCGCGACAACCCTCGCGCATCGAGTCGATCCAGATAGGGAATGCCGTCATCGCCGACGGTGGCCATGATTTCAGCGTTGCCGCCTAGGCTGTGCAGGGCATAGGCGATGTTGCCGGCACAACCGCCGAATTCGCGCCGCATCTCGGGCACGAGGAATGCCACGTTCAGGATATGAATCTGCTCGGGCAGAATCTGTTCGCGGAAACGGCCATTGAAGACCATGATGTTGTCGAAGGCCAGGGAGCCGCAGATCAGGGTGGATGTGCTCATAAGGGTGTCGTTCAGGACGCGGAATTAAAAACGGAAATTAGTTGGGGCGCCGACCCACCAGGAGGCTCCAGCCTGCCTGCGTATCGGCGACCTGCATCTCCAGCCAGGGGCGGTAGATGCCGATCAGTTCTTCGGCCTGTTCGGCCAGCAGGCCGGCCAGTACCAGGGATGCGCCGGGTTTGAGGCGTGCCGTCAGTGCCGGCGCCAGAATCCGAAGCGGATTGGCCAGAATATTGGCCAGCACCACGTCATAAGTTTGGGCGTCGTAAGGGGCGGGCAGTTTGTCACTGGCATCAAAGAAGGCCGCGCTCACGCCATTGGTAGCGGCGTTGTCATGTGCCGAGCGAACCGCTTGTGGGTCGATATCGACACCGACCACCTCCCGGGCGCCCAGCTTGGCCGCGGCTATGGCCAGAATACCGGAACCACAACCGTAATCCAGGATTTGCCCCGAAGGACGTTCGCGCACCAGCCACTGCAGGCACATGCGTGTGGTCGGGTGGCTACCCGTGCCAAAGGCCAGCCCGGGGTCGAGCACCAGATTAATGGCCGTATCGCTTGTGTCGGGTGGGGTATGCCAGCTGGGAACGATCCACAGCGGGCCACCGATGGGAATCGGGTCAAACTGCGCCTGTGTCGCACGAACCCAGTCGGTTTCCGGAACGTCTTCGATCGTCAGCTCGGCATCAACGCCCAACGCGGCGGCACAGTCAGCCACAATGTCGCGAACCGGATCCTTGCCATCAAAGAGCGCCGACAGCACCGAGCGCGCCCACGCCGTGTGCGTTTCCATGCCGGGCTCGCCATACTGCGGGGTCTCGGCGGGAGTGCCCGCATCGGCATCCTCAACGGTGACCGACAGGGCGCCGGCCTCCATCAAGGCATCGCCGAGTGCCTCAGCCTGCTGGGCGTCCGCAATAATGCGGGCGTTCACCCAGGTTGCATCAGCGACCACTTACTTGCGCTCGACTTCTTTTTTCTCGGCCAGCATGTGTTCCAGATAGTGGATGCTGGCACCACCATCCACGAAGCCCTTGTCGCGCATCAGCTCGTGGTGCAGTGGAATGTTGGTCTTGATGCCTTCCACCAGCATTTCTGATAGAGCGATGCGCATTTTGCGGATCGCCTGCTCACGGGTTTCGCCGTAGGAGATCAGCTTGCCGATCATCGAATCGTAATGCGGTGGTACCTTGTAGCCGGCGTAGACGTGCGAGTCGACACGGATGCCAGGGCCGCCGGGCGTGTGCCAGGCCGTGATGGTGCCCGGTGACGGGATGAAGGTGTATGGATCTTCGGCATTGATGCGGCACTCGATGGCGTGGCCGCGGAACTCGATATCCTTCTGGCGGTAGCGCAGCTTTTCGCCGGCAGCAATGCGGATCTGCTCCTGCACGATATCGACCCCGGTGATCAATTCTGTGACGGGGTGCTCCACCTGGACGCGCGTGTTCATTTCGATGAAGTAAAACTCGCCATTTTCGTAGAGGAATTCGAAGGTGCCCGCGCCGCGATAACCGATCTTGCGACAGGCCTCGGCGCAGCGCTCACCAATCTTCTCGATCAGCTTTTCGGGGATCCCCGGCGCAGGTGCTTCTTCAATCACCTTCTGGTGACGACGTTGCATCGAGCAATCGCGTTCACCCAGGTAGATGGCGTTGCCGTGGGTGTCGGCCAGCACCTGAATTTCCACGTGGCGCGGATTCTCCAGAAACTTTTCCATGTACACGGTCGGGTTGCCGAAAGCGGTTTGGGCTTCCTGCTTGGTCATCTGTACGGCGTTGATGAGTGCCGCTTCGGTATGCACCACGCGCATACCGCGGCCACCGCCGCCGCCCGCAGCTTTGATGATGACCGGGTAACCGATCTCCCGGGCCGTGCGGATAATTTCCTTGTGGTCATCCGGTAGGGCGCCTTCAGAGCCGGGCACACAGGGCACGCCCGCCTTCTTCATGGCGTCTTTGGCCGAGACTTTGTCGCCCATCAGGCGAATCGTGTCTGCCCGCGGACCGATGAAGACGAAGCCGCATTGTTCTACGCGCTCCGAAAAATCGGCATTCTCGGAAAGGAAGCCATAACCGGGGTGGATCGCCTCGGCATCGGTCACCTCGGCCGCCGAGATGATCGCCGGCACGTTGAGGTAACTGTCTTTGGAAGGTGCGGGCCCGATGCAGACGGATTCGTCGGCGAGCTTCACATATTTGGCATCGCGGTCGGCCTCGGAGTGCACGACCACGGTCTTTACGCCCAGCAGGCGACAGGCGCGCTGGATGCGTAGGGCGATCTCGCCCCGGTTGGCGATCAGGATCTTTCCGAACATGGCGATCAGCCGATCACAAAGAGGGGTTCGCCAAACTCGACAGGTTGGCCATTCTCGACCAGGATCGCCTTGATCACGCCGGTTGCATCCGATTCGATTTCGTTGAGCAGCTTCATGGCCTCGACAATGCACAGGGTCTGGCCTTCCTTCACGCTGTCGCCGACTTCGGCAAAGGCCTTGGCGTCGGGCGAGGAGGCACGGTAGAAGGTGCCGACCATCGGGCTCTTCACGATATGGCCAGCCGGCAGGGCGGGTTCTGAGGCCGCCGTCGGCGCCGGGGCGGCGGCTGCGGGTGCTGCAGCGACCGGGGCCGGGGCAGCAATGACATGGTGTGCGACCGGGGCGGCGGCGAACTGCTTGGCAATGCGCACCTTTTCTTCACCCTCGGTGACTTCCAGTTCCGAAATGCCGGACTCCTGTACCAGGTCAATCAGTTTTTTCAGTTTGCGCAGATCCATGTGGGGCTCCAGAGAGAAGTCTTCAGATAATGAATGAGTAGTCCGTGAGGGGCGTGTCTTTGGCTTGGCTTAGGCCTTGCCGGGGTCCAGGTTGTCGGACAGGGCGGCAACGATATAGTCCAACGCCAGCAGATAGCCCATGGCACCGAGTCCGGTAATGGTGCCGACGGCTTTGTCCGAGAAGTACGAGTGTTGGCGGAACGGCTCGCGGGCGTGCACGTTCGAGAGGTGAACCTCGATAAACGAGAGATCCGAGGCGAGTACCGCATCGCGCAGCGCCACACTGGAGTGCGTCAGGCCACCCGGGTTGATCACCAGAAAATCGAAGTCTTCGCCACGGGCCGCATGCAATCGCTCGATGAGCGCGCCTTCATGGTTACTCTGGAACGATTCCAGCACGATGTCAGCACGTTCGGCGCGATCGGTCAGCGCACGATCAATGTCGGCCAGCGTCGTGGCGCCATAAAGATGGGGCTCACGCTGACCAAGCAGATTCAGGTTGGGCCCGTGCAGAACGAGCACCTTACCCAGGCGGGGCGGGGCGGATGAGGCTGTCGTATTCATGCGCGGATTATCTCCCAATTAGCAACAAATTTCCAGCATGTTAGCAGCGAGTTCGCGACCAGTTAGCGAATAGCACGGCCAAGCGCCGTTTCCAGATCTTTGCGTGGATAGAGCCCGACATGGCGCGCCACCACTTGCCCCTGGGCATCTAGGATGACGGTATAAGGCACCCCGCCGAGGCGATTGCCGAGATCGCGGGAAAGTTCAAAGCCGGGTTGGCCGCCCACAACAATCATGTAATCGACCGGGGAGGTTTTAAGAAATTGCCGCACTTTGTCGGCCTGATCAGTGGCGATACCAACAAAAACGACGTTTTTGTTCTTCCACTCGTTATAGACGTCGTCGAACATCGGCATCTCTTCAATGCAGGGCGGGCACCAGGTGGCCCAGAAATTCACCACCACCGTTTTGCCGCGTAGGGCCGATAAATCAACCATCGTGCCATTAACATCGGCGAATCTGCTTTCAAAAAACTGATTGACCTGCTGTGCGGCGACCGCTTTCTGGCCCGATTCCTCGCCTTGGGTGCAGCCATTCAGGAAGCTGCTCACTAAACAGAGGAGGGCTAATCCGACCCAGCGGCGCAATCTGCTCCCCCGTGCCGGGTTGATTGGGTACTGTTGATCGCTCAATGAGTCGCTCATCTTCGTTCTCTTTCAGGTTAGAGCAAGTTGGAGATCGTGGCTTCGGCAGTCATGCGGGCGCGCAGTACATCCAGACGGGCCCGCTCCCGGGGGGAGCCATCGTGCTTTTTGAAAACAACCCGCTCGTCATGACTGGGGTAAATCACCAGATTGGTCACTAGGTCGTTGCGACTTACTTGCAACACGGCGCGTGTCCGCTCGTTGCGCGGTTGAACAAACTCGTAATCGATGCCCTGGTTCAGCAGGAACAGCTCGACCTCCTTGTCGCTATCCGGATAGAGCAGAATATCAATCATGGCGAAGCGGCCAGCGGTGCCTTCCAGAACCGAACCGGTCAGGTAGGGGTGAAAGTCACCGAGCAGGGTCATCCAGTAGATTGCCTCTTGGCGAAGGGCGGCTACCCGAGCACGCTGTTCGTCCGCATGGAAAATGGCCTGATGAGTCCGGAGTGCTTCATACACTGCCTGAGAGCTGGGCAAACCGATCCATTCGGGTAGATTGAGCTGATGAGCCGCCTTGCGTTTGGCCAGCTCCACATCGTCCAGCCCGTCTTCTGCCATCAGCCGCGCGGCCACCGCCGCAATATGTGCGGTGCCGTTGTTCTGCGTGCCGGTAGGGCGTCGTCGGTGGCGCATCGTCATTCTCCGGGGCAGGTACAATGCATCCCATTCTAAACCTACCGGCAAGAGATTGACGATGCATTTGCATATCCTGGGAGTTTGCGGCACGTTCATGGGCGGGCTAGCGCAATTGGCGTGCGCTGCCGGCCACAAGGTGACCGGCTGTGATGCCGGTGTGTACCCGCCGATGAGCGACCAGCTCCGTGGCGCCGGCATCGAGCTGATTGAGGGCTATGACCCATCGCAGCTGGCACTCAACGCCGATGTCTACGTGATCGGCAACGCCATCTCACGCGGCAATCCCCTGCTCGAAGCCATTCTGGATGCCGGCTTGCCTTACGTCTCAGGCCCACAATGGTTGGCCGAGCATATCCTGCAGGGCCGCTGGGTACTGGGGGTCGCCGGGACACACGGCAAGACCACGACTGCCTCGCTGCTGGCCTGGATCCTTGAAGATGCCGGTCTGGCACCGGGCTTTCTGATCGGCGGGGTTCCGCGTAACTTCGGGGTGTCGGCGCGTCTGCACGGTGATCTGAAGGATTCTCCCTTCTTTGTCATCGAAGCCGACGAATATGACACCGCTTTCTGCGACAAGCGTTCCAAGTTTGTTCATTACCGGCCACGTACTGTCGTCCTCAATAACCTTGAGTTTGATCATGCCGATATCTTCAGTGATCTGGCGGCCATCGAGACCCAGTTCCATCATCTGGTGCGCACCATGCCGGGTAATGGCCTGATTGTTTCGAACGCCACGGAACCGGCGCTCGATCGGGTGCTTGAACGGGGCTGTTGGACACCCGTTGTAGGCTTTGGCGCCAAGGGCGGCTTCATGGTGGATGGCGACGACGCCACCGGCCGTATGACCGTGCGCGAGGGCGAACGCGAAATCGGCACCATCACCTGGGCGCTGACGGGTGACCATAACCGCATGAACGCTCTGGCCGCCCTGCTGGCGGCGCGCCATGCCGGCGTACCGCTGGATAAAGGGCTTGATGCCCTCTCGCGCTTCGAGAACGTCAAGCGTCGTATGGAAGTGCGTGGCGTTGAGCGCGGCGTCACGGTCTATGATGATTTCGCACATCACCCGACGGCGATTGCCACCACAGTAGCGGGTCTGCGTCGCAAGGTGGGCGATGCCCGTATCCTGGCCGTGATCGAACCGCGCTCCAACACCATGAAGCTCGGTGTCATGAAAGAGCAATTGCCGGGCAGTCTGGCCGATTGCGACCAGGTCTATTGTTATGGGGCCAATCTGGGTTGGGATGCGGCCGAGGCGCTGCGCCCCATGGGTGAGCGGGCGCAGGTGCACGAAGACTTCAACGCCATGCTGCAGGCCATCGTAGGGAGTGCCCGCTCAGGGGATCATATTCTGGTGATGAGCAACGGCGGATTTCAGGGGATTCACAACAAGATCCTCGAAGCCCTGCTATCATCAGGGCATGGTTAATCAATTAGCCAACCTATTTTTCCCCAATCAGGAGTTAGCCTCATGAAAAAATCGTTCCTTATTGCTGCGCTGCTGGCCACTGCCGGTTTTGCTGTTCAAGCCCAGACCGCTGCCAAGCCGGCCGATAACAAGGTCGTGCCGGTTGCCGCTGAAGTCACCGTGCTGACCGCCACCGTGGATTCGGTGGATGCCAAGACCCGTACCGTCATGCTCAAAGATGCCCAGGGCAATCTGGCGCCGATGAAGGTCGGCAAGGATGTCACCAACTTCAACAACATCAAGAAGGGCGATATTTTTGTCGTCGAGTATGCACAGGCTGTGGCCGTGGGCTTGACCCTGGCCACCAAGGCCGACAAGCCGGGCGTTGCTGAAACCCGTACCATGAAGGTTCAGGATGCTGCCAACAAGAAGCCTTTTGCAGAAGAAATCGACACCATCATTGCTACGGCCAAGATCAAGAGCATCAATGCCAAGGCTCGCACGGCTGTTCTGACCGGCCCGCAGGGCAAGTCAATGAAGGTCAAGGTCGACAAGTCGGTTCTGGGTCTGGAGAAGTTCAAGGTGGGTGACGAAGTCATCATTGAATACGTTCAGGACATGGCCATCGGCTTTGTGGCACCGACCAAGTAATCTGGGTCAAACCACAGCGCAAAGCCACCTTCGGGTGGCTTTGTTGTTTGTGGCCATCGCGAATCCTGTCAAAAATCTTGTCAGCCATGACAAGATCGGATAATGTTTTATTAAAAACATGGGGTTAATCTTGTCATGAATGACCTGGTTGATATTGTTGCCCGCTATCCGCAGGGGATCGCTGCCGGCGAAATAGAGCGTCTGTTGCGAGTTAACCGCTCAACGCTTAATCGACGTCTGCGGGATGCAGTGAATCAAGGGGTCTTACTGGCCCGGGGCGGCGGCCCGGCTCGGCGTTATTTTTCATCCAATCCGCTGGCTGACCTCAAAGCCTATTTCAATACACCTCATACAGAGCGCCCATTGGCACGCTATCAAGAGTCGTTATTGAATGCCGACCCCGGTCTGTCTGAATCTTCGATGGCGGCGCTCGGGGGCATTCCTGCCTACAGCCTGAGCAAACGAGAGCTCAGCAAGTTTCTCATTGATTTTGCGTGCGCATCGTCAGTGCTGGAAGGCGGAACTTATTCACTCCTGGATACACAGGCCCTCATTGATTACGGCGAGCGCTCGCAAGGTAAGCCCTTGGGCGATGCATTCCTCGTGTTGAATCATAAAGAGGCGTTTGAATACCTCTACGACAATTTAGATCTCTCTTCAATCTACAAAGTGCAAGACCTATTGACCAGCGACCATGGCCTCGTCGAATTGCAAGATGCGCCACACTTCTTGCCAGCAGATCAACGTGGGAGAGTACGGGAATTTTCTGAAGTGGATATCCGGTTCAGCACCTACTTGCCACCCTATCGACCAGGCAGCGGCTATCTGCAGGAGATGCTGGATCGCATTATTGAGACATCTAAAATCTTGCTGCCGGTGCAAGCGGCTTTTTACTTGCTGACCCGCATCCCTTATTTGCAGCCGTTTCAGGATGGCAACAAGCGGACCTCTCGGGCCATGTGTAATGTGCCATTGTTACAGGCAGGTCTGCCCCCGATCTCTTTTGTGGACTTTGCCAAACAGGACTATATTGTTTCGATGTTGGCGTTTTACGAACTCGGCGACATTCGGCTTGCTGAGCAATGCTTTGTTGCTGCCTACAAGAAATCGGCCGAACGTCTTGGCGCGCTAAGATAACAAAAAAGTCGCCTCACAAACAAAAGTCGCCTCACAAACGCTAGGCCATATCCTAGCGCCGCTACTGCAAGCTTAGCTTCAAGGTAATCCCAATGGTACGAGGCATTCCAGCGGCGGCTACGTAGGGGTTGTTGGTGTTCATGATGGTCTGTTGGTAGGCCATCTGCCAGTTCTGAGTATTCGTTAGGTTACGTGCCCATACAGCGAGATCCCATCGCTGATTGCCGTGGGGTTGTCGCAATCCAGTCGTTAAATCCAGAAGCCCGTAGGATGGGATCACCGAATAGATTGAATTGCTGACATCACCATAGACCCAAGAGCGCCAAGCATAGTTCCCGGCAATGTATGTTTCGAGTCGATCCTGAAGCGGGTGTTTGTACTCGCCCCCAAGATTGGTAATCCATTTTGGCGCACCGTTAACGGGCTGGCCTGTCAGGTCGCAAGACCCGCTCGCGCTTGGGGTGGCTCCTGCGCCGCAAAGACCGTTTTGAAACGAGGTGTAATACACATCGTTATAGGAACCATTCAGACGCCACATCATATTGCCGGTGGGCCTTCCGCTGAACTCGAGTTCAACACCCTGGCTTCGAACGCCGCCCGCATTGACCAGCTGCCAGACAGGCAGGGTTGACCCGTTGGGAATCATCGTTGAGGCAGTCTGGTAGCCATTGACTTGGGTGAGGAACAGATTCACGTTGGTCAGAAGTCGTTGATCCAACCAATTTGATTTGAGACCTAGTTCAAAATCATTGGTTCGTTCCGGGTTGACTGAAAGGGATGAGGCACCGAGGAGCGGACCTGTTGAAACACCGTTTAGATTAAACCCCCCCGATTTTTCCCCGTAGCTGTAAGAGATATAACTGAGCGCCTGGGGCGTTAGGCGGTAGGCCAGGTTTAGCAAGGCCGTTGGGGAAACGTTGTTGTAAGTCATGGTACCGGCGTTCCAGGCACCCAGAACAGTTGTTTGCTGAGTCACTACGGTTCCTCCGGATGGGGCTGTCCGGTAGTTCTGTGCCCATTTCTGCTCGATCGTTCCACGCAAACCAGCGGTTAGATCGAGGTGTTCATTCAAGTGAAAAACACTTTGGCCATAAGCGGCATAACTATTCGTCGTGCCTGAACTGTAAGCGGAAGAGGAGACATTGCTGAATGCATTGGTGTAAGGCAAGGCATTGGATCCAAGGTAGAACGCCGTATAGTTAGGCCCGGTATTGGCGAAACTGTTGATGCGTACAGTCTGGTTGTAGAAATAGAGACCAGCCACCCAGTCTGCAAAGCCGCCTTTTGGGGATGTCAACTTGAATTCCTGAGAGAACTGGTTTGAATTCGTGTTGTAACCCTGGTTGTAAATTAAAGAAACATTGCTTAGATCCGGGTCTGATTGAGGTAAAGAATTCCAGATACGGCCAGCGGTGATAGAGGTCAGCATAAAATCACCCGCAAGGCGTGCGTTCAATTCTGCCGATACGCCACCTTCACGAACAGTCAGTAATTGAGGCGAGTTGATGTTGACCTGGTAGTTGGTTGGGTTGGTTACCAGGCCTGTCGCACCTGCTGCTGTGGCTCGTGTGTAGTATGTCGATCCAGGCCCATTGTTGGAGTAGGGGACAGGTGTGCCTACGCTAGAATGTTGCTGATAATAATCGGCAATTAACCGAAGATTCAAATCCGTGCTCGGAACAACTAGAACCTGACCGCGCACGCCGGCACTATTGTTGCCATCAAGACTTTTTCCATTGAATTCGTTGGTTAGCCATCCATTATCGTGGGTCGCATAAGCTGTCAGCCGAATGGCAGCTGACTCACTCACCACTTGGTTAGCGACCCCTTGAGCAACCAGATAAGCGCGGCTTCCAACGTCAACAGAGGCACTTATTTCGTTGCTAAACACAGGCTTTCGAGTATTAAAGCTGATTAAGCCAGCCGTCGTGTTTTTTCCAAAAAGGGTTCCTTGGGGTCCCCGTAATTCCTCGACTTGCTCCAAATCGATCATCGGCATCATGGCCATGCCGGGGCGGCCAAGATAGACATTGTCGAGATACAGACCAACGCTTGTATCTAGCCCCTCATTAACCGGGCCATTTCCCAAGCCACGGATTGCAAAGCTCGTCAGCCGATTCGACATCGACATGATCGTCGTGCTTGGCATAAGTTGCTGCAAGTCAGTTGGGCTGTAAAGCTTGAGTGTTTCAACCGTCTTCCCGGAAACAACACTGACACTCATCGGTACGTCCTGAATATTTTCTTCACGCCGCCGGGCGCTCACAATAATCGTATCGGCAGGCACCTCAATAGTTTCGGTGAACTCGGTATCTTGATCTGCGGGCTCGGCAAGCGCTGTATTCGATCCCCATACAGCAAACACAAGCGCACACAAATAGAGCTTATAAAAACAATGGGGGGGATGGCGCATTATTCAATGCTGACCTGGACGCATAACCGGTAACCATTATTACGGTCGGATTGAATGATGGGTTGATCTGCGCGCACCCCATGATCAATCAGTTTTTTGCGAAAACGGCTGAGAATGTTTTCTAAGGCTCTTCGTGTCATCGGCTCGCGATCGTCACTAAGAGCAAGATGTTCGCAAAGCCAATCTGCCCTGAGATACAAATCCGCAGAAAGCGTAAATGAAGTGATAATCTGGCTCTCGGTTAAGCTGAGCGGTATCTGCTTTCCGGAAATGTTCAGCAATGAATTAAGACGATCAAATCTCCAAGCAGTGGAGACCGATTGCGATACTAGACGTCGATGAACACCCTTTACAGCCGCACTGAGTTCGTTGGGGTCAACCGGCTTGCTGAGATAGAGATCTGCGCCGCAGTCAAAGCCTTTGATACGATCATCTAGGGATCGGCGGGCAGATAGTATGAATATGGTGAGGTTGGGATGTGTTTTACGAATTTCTGCGCAGATGCCTAGACCACACTTTCCCGGCAAATTGATATCAAGGATGACGAGATCCACCGGTGATGCCGTCATGCAATCCATCAGCCCTTGGAAGGAATTGGCTTCAGTTACCCGAAATTTCTGCGAACGGAGAAATCGAGCTACCTCATCTCTTAATATCGGGTCATCTTCAACCAAGGCAATGTGCATCATTGCGGTATCCTAAACCAGAATGTAATAGTTGATTTCTCAAGCGTGGCTTCGGTGCGCCCCCCCATCAATTCAGCTAAAGATTTTACGATATACAAGCCCAGGCCGGATCCACTGAGATGGCTGGTATGCGAATTCCGGTAGTACTTATGAAATAGCGAATCGGCATGGGGTGCGGTGGCGGGATCGATGGCGTTTGTAAGGCTAAACGTTACCTGCCCGCTAGCGCATTCGATATGTAGTTCAACCGGTGTATATGCGACCGAATATTTGAGCGCATTCTGAATGAGGTTGCTAAGGGCGACCTGAGTTAAAACAGAATCCATAGTAACGACGGATTCGAGGTTACCCTTGATGACCAGGCGGCCTGAGGAATCAATGACATTCATCAGGGTCGAAATAAGTTCATGGATGCTTGTTTGGCTTAATTTAAGTTGAATTTGATTCTGGTCAAGAAGGTTTGTAAGGCTGCAGTGCTCAAGAATGGCGTCAAGGTTGGTGATCGTTTTTGCGGCGTTGTTGGCTCGGCGCAAGTCAAAACCACCGGAATGAGGGTTTGCTGCAGCTTCTAAAACAAAACGAACAACCCCGAGGCCATTTCTAATTTCATGTGTCAGCATGTCAACAAGCATGCTGCGTTCATGAGCACTTTTTTTAGCCTCTTTGGTCTGTAACCGGCTTGCTATTAATTGCTTTTGAGTTTCAAGATATGCTTCCTTTTCATGCTTAAGTTCAATGAAGACAAGATAAAGAAGAATCAGCGGAATGAGCATCTCACCAATACGATTGATGCTAATGGAAAATTCTCGGAAGTCAGGCAGCAATAAATTTATGGTGATGAGGAGTATAAAAAAACCGAGGATCGTTGCGAAACCGGTCAGGAGCAGATGCCGAATCTTTTTAGGTAAATCACGTGATTGCCAGAGGGCCAATACCTGCAAGAGAGGGAGGGCTCCAAAGCCCAGCACCAAGAAGCCTGTCATGGGCAGTGGTGGCCATACAATCTTCCCTAAAAATCCCAGGGATAATAGAGTCAAAGTGAGTTTTATGCACCGCTCGTACCAGAGTGAAGCATTTTCTTTCCCAAAGAATGATCGAAACAAAAAGGCCAGAATCGCCATTCGAGCGATCGTAAGCAACCCGAAAATTTTGGAATCCCATGCCGGATGTTGAGCCAAGAAATCTCTAGCGAGCAAGCCGCTGCCCGAATAGGTGCAAAGAACCACCAGAGTCATATAAAGAGAAAACCATCCCACCATGGGGTTGCGGGCGTGTACGAACCAAAGCCAGCCTAGTAGGCTAATAAGAGCTAGGGCACCAAGCTGGACTCCGAGCCCCAGTTGCCAGGTGGCACCCATGTTAATCGGATCGCGTGGCAGGGTAACGGAGGGTAAAACAAAGAGTGGCGGGGTACCGGTAGCCCTCAGATAAAGCGTCAATCGACCGGAGGCTGGTAGGGCCGTTTCAAAAATGTAACCGCCTGGGACACTAATGCTCGGTATAAATCCAAGCTGGCTACCCGCTTGCTGGGCGCGCCAGACAGTGTCGGTTTTATAAAAGAGCGATAGATAATCAACAAAATGGGGTCTTACGTTGACAAGAATCGACTTGAGTTGGGGCCTTTCGGCAACGTTGCTGATTTCAATATCGAGCTGGTACCAGAGCGTCTCGTAGTTTGTATTCGCCACAGGGGTTTGAGGTAAGTCTTTCGGTATCTGCTCTGCGCTTATGGCGCGGATAACACTCGTGAGCACCCCATGGCTTTCGAGTGGGCCTGGTTGGGCACGGGCCGTAGAAATGCTGCAAAGCAACAAAAAGCCTGTTAAGTAAATCACCCGTATGAGGCTATCTTGCAGCACGTGTAGGCAGGTCTCGCGGGTCAGTGCGCCGTTCACAATAAAAGTTGCTTTGGTCAAAGGGCCATAAACAGACAACCCTATCACAACGATGCGCTTATCGTGTGAGAGCCTCTGAGAGGTCATGGGAGACTATTGTCAGATGATTTAGGCTATGTTCCGCCACGCCTGCATGAACAAAGCTTTCCGGACGATCTGGAACGAAGCGCGCCAATGTTTTATGGCGGTAGCTGAGTTCGCGCGCGGAAAAGGTGGGGGGGGTAGCGGCAATGCCGTCACACGAGCGGTCAGCGCGGCGCTATTTGCCCTCATAGGCACAGCCTATGCGCCGGATGCGTTGGCAACAACCTGCCCGGCTTCTCCAGTAGGTGATACTGACCTGGTCGTTGATCAGAGCTGCGCTGCATTTAATTGGAATGGCACGTCGGGTTCTATAAATGTGACCAGTTCGGGCAGTATTGTTGGAGCAGGCGCGGCTATTACGCTGCCAAATGCCACGATTAGCGGCGGCATAACCAATAGCGGACTCATTGCAGAAACGGTAGGCGGAACAACAGCGGGTGCGGTTAGATTACGAACAAACAGCCTGATACAAGGGGGATTGCTTAACTCCGGAGTGATACAGAGTCAGACTTATGGGATCCAGGTTGACGGGGGTTCGCGCCTAACGGGTGGTGTCGTAAATAGCGCCACAGGTTCGATTTATGGCGGGTTTGTTGGCATTGGGCTTTGGGGTGGTAGCTTGGCTGGTGGGGTGCTCAATCGGGGGTCATTATCGGGCGCTGCAGCAGGTCTCTTCCTTGGCGGTGCAGCTGGGGCCATGTTGGAGGGCGCAGTTATTAATCATGGTCTCATTGGCGCAGCAGGGAGGGGCATTGTTCTGAATGCAGGGGCTCGGATCAATGGCGGAATTGAAAACTATGGTGTAGTAAGTGGCAATGAAACCGCAATTCACATCAGCCAGACTTCAACTGTTTCCGGTGACATTCTAAATAGTGGAATGATTACGAGCTCTGGGACAGCTAATAGAGCTGTAGAGATAATAAGTAATAGTTTGCTAACGGGTTCGATCGTTAACGCAGGCACGATTAGTGCAACAGGTCATGGTATTGAGCTAAATGGCGGATCGACAATTACGGGTGATATTACTAATGCAGGGCTTATCAGTGCTTCCTTGACGGGCTGGGAAGATAACTCAGGAGTTGCTATTCAAGGCAACGGACTCTTGACTGGCAGCCTATTAAACCAATCTACTGGGACAATCACCGGCGCAAACTTCGGGCTGCTCGCTGATGGAGGGAGGATTGCCGGCGGTGTTTATAACTACGGTGCAGTTATTGGTGGAAATGCAGGCGTTCAGGTGGAGATGGACGCACTGATTAGCGGTGTTATTAACCACAACTACATCAGCAGCATTAATGTCCAAAGTGGCACAATTGCCGCCGGAACCGCGATAACTGGCATGGCAGGCAGCACTATCGCTGGGGGCATCACCAATACCGGTTTAGTCGCCGGCACTGGTGGCACGGCAATTGCGCATCAAGGTGCTCAAACAACCGTTATCAATAGCGGCACGATCGTAGGCGGCATCACAGGCAACCTGGATGTCACCAACAGTGGGCAGTGGGCGCTGCAGACATGGTTCGGCGGCACCACCGTGGCGGGCAGCCTTGCATTTGCTTCCATCGCCGGCAATTATTATCAGGCAAGTTCGGGTACGCTGTCTGTTGGTGTGAACGACCGTGGTACGGCGGGTTACGGCACCGCCAGCGGCAACTACAGCAACCTGTCGGTAAGTGGTGCCGCCACGTTCGACACCAATACCAATATCTACGTCAGCATGAACAGTGCATCGGCGGTTGCTGATGGTGGCACCCTTGCTGGCGTGGTTACCGCTGCTAGCCTAAGTAGTTACGGGTTCACAATTCGCGACAACAGCGGTCTTGTTAATTTTACGGCAGCAACAAGCGCCACCACACTTGACCTGGTAGCCGTCACTCAAGTCGGCTGTGGGGCCACGGTAACAGGCAGCGAAACAGGGCCGTGTGAAGTGGCCTATGACACGCCCAATCTATACGTTGCCAATACCGGTAGCATCAGCGGTGCGGCACAAGGCGTATCGGTTTTGCCTGTGACTGCGGGTGCGATTAATGGGCGAATCCTTAACGAAGGTTACATCGGCGCGACGTCTCAGGGTGTGCAATTCCAGAGCAACACCTATCTGACAGGTGGACTAACCAATACTGGGGTTATAGAAGCGGATGTTTCAGGGGTGGCTATTGGCAATGGGTCCCGGTTGGCAGGCGGTCTAAACAACAGTGGTCTGATTGTCGGTGGGAACCACGGGGTTAATGTTTACGATACTGGGGCTTTAACTGGCGGTATAACGAATAGCGGCGAAATACTAAGTCCCACTAATACAGCAATAAGACTAGCTAGCGGCGCTCAAATGAGCGGCGGCATAAATAATGCGGGGCAAATAAGGGGGGGGATTGCAGGTATAGGCGTGACTGTTGAAAGCCAAATACTGGGCGGCATCAATAATAATGGGCAAATAGAGGGTGGATTTGTGGGTATAGGTGTGGCTGCTGGCAGCCGGATATTGGGGGGTATCACCAATTCAGGAACTATCGTCGGGGTGAGCGGTGGAGCAAGCTCTCCACCAGCGCAATATGCTGGGTTAGGCCTGTTTGCGGGCTCAACAGTTACAGGCGGATTGATTAATACAGGCTTAATTCAGGGTGCTTTTGCTGGCATTTCGTTATTTAGCGGGGCAGAAATCTCTAATGGGATTCAAAATTCCGGACAAATAGAAGGCGAAATGTTCGGCGTCTTTGTTGCAAGCGGCTCGACGATCCTCAATGGTTTGACCAACAGTGGGACAATTTCAGGCTATCAGGCTGGTGTCGGTGTATTCGGTTATGGATGGGTTGATGGGGGTTTGATCAACAGTGGGCTGATTAACGGGCATGGCGGGATAGCCATTGACGTCAGTTTTAGTTCCGGCATGCTGGCGGGGGGCATCAGTAATACGGGTCTCATCAGGGGGGCGGTTTTTGGTAATACCAGCATCTATAACGATGGTCTATGGAATCTGAACTCGAATTCCATTGCAGGTTACGCTTCCAGTGAGATTATTGGCAACTACACACAAGGCAATAACGGGTTCATCAAGTTTGGCGCAATTGGCACCGGTATCGGTGATTACAACACCCTTGAAATCGGGGGCGCCGCAAGTTTCACTGGTAACCGCATAGGAATCAGCCTACAGCCAGGATACAGCCTCAACACCGTGTCGGGCGGCGATACCCTGGCCGGTGTCATGAGTGCAGGTAGTGGGATTAACGCGGCTAACGGTTTTGTGGTCACGGATAACAGCGTCTATCTTGATTTCACAGCCAGTGGTTCGGGTAACCAGCTAGATCTGATCTCGATCGCAAATTACACCGGGTTTGGTGGCAGTGGCACAGTGTCAGGCAACTTGACTCAAGGGGGAGATATTGGGGTCGAAGAGCCCGATGTCTACATCGATGCCGGCGCCTCAATTTCCACAAGTGGTATTGCCATTCAGGCACTTGATTTAAGTAACAGCATTAATAATGCAGGGCGGGTTGAAGGTGCGCAAACGGGGATTCGTGTAGTCACGAGTGCCGTCATGAGTGGCCGCATTGTCAATATAGGCAGCATCTTAGGCAATGTAGGTATTGGTGTTGCCCGTGGTGGAGTGGTTGCTGGAGGCATTGTTAATGATGTGGGCGGCTACATCAGTTCAATTAATAATGCCGGGCAGATTGGGGGAGAAAGCACCCCGTTTGGAATCAGCGCTAATGGGTCAAGCATTGGTGGCGGGATCACCAATACAGGTTTGATCCAAGGGCGGTCTTCTGGCATCCAGATTATTTCCGGCAGTTCAGTGGGTGGTGGCATTATTAACAGCGGCAAGATTGTTGCTAGCGGATCATCTGGTTACTCAGGTATTTGGGTTGCAAATTCCACATTGAGCGGTGGCATAACCAACCAGGGTCTGATCCAGGGTAACTCAGGTGGCATGGGTGTTGCGGGTGCGAGTCTGGGCGGCGGCATTAAAAACAGTGGTACTGTCGTGGGGTTTGGAAATGGCTCTGGAGACTACGCCTATGGCATTGGGCTACTCAGCGCAACTATGGAAGGTGGCATCACAAATACAGGGCTCATTTCTGGAAACGCCGGTATTTCGGTTAGAGACGGTACAGGCCCCGGAGGTGGAATCAGGTCAACTCTTTGGGGCGGTATTTACAATAGTGGGCAGATCCAAGGGGAGCAATTTGGCATTGAATTAAGGACGTCTGAAGTTGTGGGCGGCATCACCAATACAGGAACAATCCAGGGTATTGGCTCAGATGCAATTCATCTTGAATTGGCTTCCGTCATCGATAACGGCATTAGAAACAGTGGGTTGATTGACTCGGGAAGTACAGCGGTATTTTTAGATAGTGGTTCCACAGTACGTGGCGGCATTCTGAACGAAGGAACCATTACGGCTCTTGCTAGAGGAATTGAAGCAAGAAGTTCTTCAGAGATTTCCGGAGGCATCACCAATAGTGGTCGCATTGTGGGTGCCACAGGCATCAAGGTAGGCAGTACTAGCGTGCTGGCCGGGGGTGTCAGTAATACTGGTTTGATTGCTGGTGTTGGTGGACTCGCCATTGATAACATGAACAGCAGCCATGTAATTGATGTGGTAAATGACCTGTCGGGCACCCGGGTAGGCACCATCGTAGGGGCGATCAACGGCTACGCGAATGTCACTAATGCGGGGTTGTGGGCATTGCACGCCTACGGCACGATAAGCCCCATCACGAGCAGCATTTCTGGCGATTATGTCCAGTCAGCCACTGGCGTCTTAAGTTTTGCTGCGAATGCCGATGGCACGACGAACAGCTTTAGCACTCTCACCGTCAGCGGGACAGCAAGCTTTGCCGCAGACACCAATATAGACATACGCTTCGCTGCGAATACAACCTTGGCGGGCACACCTGACCTCATAAGCGTTGTGACTGCGGGCACTTTGGTGGGTAGCGACTTTAATCTAACTGACAACAGCGCACTTTGGGATTACGCAGCCAGTGTCAGTGGTGCCCAGATTAATCTGAATGCCTATGCATCGAACGCGCTAACTGGCACCATCAGTACCGCAGAAACGGGGCCCGGTTTAGTGGCTTTTGATGCCCCCAATATGTGGGTTCAAAGCACAGGTACGATCAGTGGTGGCAGCACGGGGATTAAAGTCCTTGTGGGTGAAAGCAATGGCGGTATCACCAACCAGGGTTATATCACGGGCAGTATTGTCGGCATTTACCTAAACCCATCAGCTAGCTTGCTGGGTGGCATCACCAATAGTGGCAGTATCACTGGTGCGGCAGGCGTGCTGATTGCCCAAGGTGCAACCGTTCAGGGCGGTATCGTTAATACATCGGGCGCTTACATTTCTAGCCTAGTGAACAGTGACGTTGTGGCCAATGCGAGTGGTGCGGGGGTCAAGGTTGCCTCGGGATCAACGGTTGACAGTGTTTTGAATGAAGTCAGCGGGTCGATCACAGGTCTTGGCATTGGCCTAATGATTGGTTATTACACTTCGGGAACGAGTTCCTACACGTCGGGTCCTGGCACAGTAACAGGGGGCATTGTCAATAGAGGTCTAATTCGGGCAACCTCAACTGGCATGCGAATTTCCGGAAGCAGCCTGGTTACGGGCGGCATCACTAACACAGGCCTTATTCAGGGGGAGAGTGTCGGCCTTTTGGTTGGGGCAGGGTCGCGCGTAGAAGATGGCGTTATTAACCTGGGCACCTTATCAGGGAATCAGCATTGGGCAGGGATGGTCTTGGAAAATGGCACCACTGTGTCAGGTGGCATGACCAATGCAGGGTTGATTTCGGGCTATTCGCGTGGGATCAGGCTGATTTCATCAGCCCTCGAAGGTGGTCTTAATAATTCGGGCACGATCGTAGCTCTAGGCTCGGAGGACACGTCTGGCACAGCCGGCATTAAACTGGGTTCGTCGCTCCTCAGTGGTGGGCTAATCAATACAGGAAAAATCCAGGGGCTTACCGGGATAAACCTAGATCAAACCAGTGAGATATCGGGTGGCCTCACTAATAGTGGCCAGATAATAGGTTTAATGCAACACGGGATCAACATTGCATGGGGATCCACAGTTGAAAGCATAGTTAACAAGGCAAGCGGCACGATCATCGGAGCTAATGTGGCGTTAAAGATTGGCGGCTCCTCAAGCTACGGGTCAGGCCCGACGTACTATCCAGGCTCTGTGACCGGTGGGATCGTTAACAGGGGGCTGATCAGTGGCGATTTAGGGGTTCAGATCTCTGCGAGCTCGCTCGTCAATGGCGGTATTACAAACTCTGGCGTCATTCAGGCTAATGAGGTTGGTATTGATATGAGCGCCTTCTCCACCCTCAATGGCGGTATCGCAAATAGTGGTCAAGTTGTCGGTGGCCTTGGCATCTTTGTTGGCCAATCCGAATTAAACGGTGGTGTGACCAATAGCGGTGCGATTGTCGGCACGGGCGGGACGGCGATTGCCATCGTTAGCAGTGGAGTGCTGACAGGGGGCATCAGCAATACCGGGTTAATTTTGGGCGGTGTTCAGGGTAATGTCAGCCTCCATAATGAAGGCCGCTGGAATTTGAATTCCAATTCCAGTAGCGGGTATGTTGCGAGCACCATTTATGGAGATTACCGGGATTGGTTTGGGGGGTTCCTTAAGTTCGGTGCAGCTGGCACCAATAGCGGTGAGTACAATCGCCTCAGCATAGGCGGTATGGCCAATTTCTGGAGCGGCCATTTAGATGTTCGTTTGCAGCAAGGTTATGTATTAAATAGTGGCGATACGCTGACAGGTGTGATTGATTCTGCAGGGGGCGTTACGGCCAGCGGTTTCTATGTCACTGACAACAGCGTTTACCTCGACTTCACGGCGAGCCAAGTCGGCAATCAGGTTGACCTGGCTGCCTATAGTCACTACACCGGATTTGGCGGTACCGTCTCCGGGTCGGTAGTTGAAGGCGAGATTGGCGTCGAAGAACCCGATGTCTACATAGCGCCAGCGGGCACCATTGGTGGTCATGTTGGCATTCGCGCACTGGATCTGAGTAACAGCATCACCAACGCAGGCCTGGTAGGTGGCTCGGCCACGGGGATCCGCGTTGTAACCAGTGCTGTTATGAGCGGTGGGATCTTAAATTCTGGCGCCATCGGTGGCGCGGGTGCGGCAATTTCTATTGCTAATGGAGGTCTCCTTGAGAGGGGGCTGCACAACACTGGGTTGATAGCGGGCAGTACTTTCGGAATCTACTTAGACGCTGGTACCTTGAGCGGAGGTTTGACCAACAGCGGTTCGATTGTGGGCATGATGCAGCCTGGGCTCTATATGTATAACGGGTTGCTGGTGGGCGGTATTGCCAATAGCGGGACGATTAACGGCGGCGATGCCGGCATGTACCTGTACACAAGTACGCTGTCTGGCGGTATCACCAACAGCGGATCATTTTTTGGCAACATCATGCCTGGGCTGCTATTGCAGCAAAGCGCTCTGGACGGTGGTATTGCCAATAGCGGGACCATTAATGGTGGAGATGCAGGGCTTTACGCAGACAGAAGCACTCTCAGCGGCGGTATAACGAATAGCGGGTCCATCGTGGGTGCCATAATGCCTGGAATTTACGTAGCTCAAAGTACGTTTGATGGTGGCATTGCTAACAGTGGTACCGTTAATGGCGGTGATGCAGGGCTTT